>Ga0172379_10000116_pt1 | contig 209918 bp, 195 predicted proteins | sample GrowelOW334metaG_FD_119756 | JGI IMG/M metagenome (GOLD analysis project Ga0172379, IMG submission 119756) | Groundwater microbial communities from an aquifer near a municipal landfill in Southern Ontario, Canada - Groundwater well OW334 metaG | ecosystem: Environmental > Aquatic > Deep...
CTGAATAACATCCAGACCGCGGTGAAAGGTGACAACACGACGGCAGCAGCGAGTATTCGCACGAGTGTCACGGCAATTCGCAGCAACCTGAAATCCAGTAATCCGAACGCGACTGTAATCCTGGCGGAATTGACTGAAATGGAGGATCAGATTGACGGCTTGCTGACGAATTCCGAACGCACGCTCGTCGCGGCAAGCATCACGAAAATTCGCAGTATTCTGGTAACGAACACTACAGTTGTCACGACTCAGGGTGGCTTGATCGAAACTGAGCTGCAGAAAATTGTGGATGCTATGGTCAATGACAACACAGCTGCGGCGACCAGCATTCGCACAAGCGTGACTGCGATTCTCGGGAACCTGAAATCTAGTAGCCCGAGTGCGACCGTGGTCCTGGCCGAATTAACTAAAATGGAGAGTCAAATTGATGGCTTGTTGACGAATTCTGAGCGCAATGCCGTCATGACGAGCATCACGAAAATTCGCAGTATCGTCGGGACTTCCGCAGTGACGAACCCTCCGCCTGTCGTCACCCAAGCAGGTGTCATCGAAACTGAGCTACAAAAAATTGAGACTGCGGTGCAGGGCGACAGTAGTAGCTCCGCACGCAGCATCCTGGTAAGCGTCGGAACCATTCGAAGTAATTTAGCCAACAGTCCATCAGCAAGCGTGATTCTAGGTGAATTAGACAAGATAGCAGATCACGCGTCTTCTCTCTCGTCTTCCGCGCAAACAGCCGTCATGATCAGCGTCGCAAATATTCGAAAAATTGTCGGACTGAGTGAAGACACTGAAGTCATTCGTGATCTTGCACAAGCCATCAGCGATGTGACTGAAGGAAATGTCAGCCTGGAAGAAGTCGAATCTAACCTGCAAGCAATCGAAGCCAAAATCTCAGGCTTACCTGAGAACCAAAAAGATGTCGTGCGTGACGGAGTCGACGCAATTCGCAAGCTAATTAGTAATCAGGGCGCAGCGGTAAACCGCAAAGCACAGATTACCGCGCTCGAAGCTCAAATCCAGAAAATCGCTGACAATCTTTTTTCCGAGGAAGAAATCGGCACGATTGAGGCAGAAGAAGCCAGCCAGCGCGCAGATTTTCAAACCAAGACTGCCAGTCTTCAAAGCTGCATGGGAGCTTATCTAGATGCGAATGTAATCCGGACGGAATTAACTAAAATGGACAGTCAAGTTTCCGGTTTGTCGACTAATTCGGCGTACACCTCCATCACGACGAACATCGCAATAATTCGCGCGGCTATAAGCACTCCGGTTGAGACGGACACAATTAGTGCGACTCAAGGCGACTTGATCGAAAAAGAGCTGGAGAAAATTGTGGCTGCAGTGAAGGATGACACCGTGCATGCGGCGGATAACATCCGCGCTGACGCGAAATCTGACGCGAACATCTCTACTCTGAGTAAGACAGCAATTCTAGGAAAATTAGATATGCTAGAGGCTGCTGTTCCCGACTTGTCGACCGATGCGGAGCGCACCAAAGTCACGGCGAGCATCGCGACGATTCGCAATATCGTGAACACTCAAGCATCGCCAATCATAGCTAATAGCGATACGATCGAAAAAGCACTACAGGATATTGTGAACACTGGTAACGGCACGACTGCAGCAGCGAGCATTCAAACGAATGTCACGGCGATTCGCAGCAATCTAACATCCAGCAATCCGAGTGCGACCGTGGTCCAGGACAAATTAGATAGAATAGGAGGTCAAATTTTCGGCTTATCAAACGATTCGGCTTACACTCTCGTCACGGAGAGTATCGAAGAAATTCGCCGTGTCATGGGAAATTCAGCAACTATCACAACTCAGGGCGGCTTGATCGAAGCTGAGCTGCAAAAAATTGTTGACGCTGTGCAAAGCTACAACACAGCTGCGGCGATTAGCATTCGCGCAAGCGTCACGACAATTCGCAACGATTTAACATCTGGTAGCCCGACTACTAGTAAATGTCAGAGCGAAATCATTGCCTGGATAGCCCAAAAAGAAGAATACCAAAAATTTATTATTGACCTCCAAAATCTGACCTCCAGCCGAACCATCGCCGCTGAAGCAGAAATAGAACCTCTGCAGAAAAAACTCGATCAATTGAAGGCGGAAGAAGCCGCCGCCACAACCGTCACCAATCTCAACCCGCTCACGAGCAGCCTCGAAGCGAAATATCTGAAGGCGTGGAGTCTCTTCGGTGGTGACGAACCAGCAGTCGAATCTCCTCGTGAATGGCTTGGAATAAATAAACAAGCTGATTCCAGTCCGCAGCTCAGCGTACTCAAGAATAAATTTGAAGCGAAATATCTGAAGGCAGAAGCAGACGGAGTCGGAACTTGGGACATGATCAAGGGCGGAGCAACGGAAGCGGGCGGATTTATTGGCTCAGTTGTTTCGGCGCCACTCGAGGTCGTGGGCGGATTCATCAGCGGAGCCACCGGCGCCCTCAGCGCCGGTATCGGCGCAGTCGCCGGAGCACTCGGCATCTCGACCGATGCTGCCGGTTCAGCCACTTCTTCCGGCACGGTCTTCGACGGCATCGGCTCAGCCAAAGGCTTGACCGCGTTCGCCTCGAATTACAAAGGCAACACCTATGGCGATGCCATCGGCTCGATCACCGGCTGGACAAATTTCACTTTACCTTTCGTCGGCGTGATCGCGATCGCGGCACTCATCTACGCCGGCTTCCTCTACCTCACTGCCGCTGGCAACGAAGATCAAGCCAAAAAAGCCAAAAACATTATCATCTGGGTGGTCATCGGTATCATCATTATTTTCTCAGCCTACGCCATCGTCAATACACTGCTCTCGGGCAGCAGCGGTAGCAGCAGTAATGGCACAAATGTCAATGTTAGCGGCGGCGGGGTCGATGTTAATTACAGCAATTAAAAAATTACATGAAATCCAAAAAAATATTTCTCGTTCAAAAAGTCGCAATCGGCATCGTGCTCGGCATATTCATTGTCGGCACGGCGATTTTTGGCAGGATGGCAGGTCAAAATCTCATGGCGGATCTTGATATAAATCTCGGCGGCATACTCGACGGAGTCTTGGGTGGAGTCGGTCTCGACATCTCGACCGACGGATTTAGCTTCAGCACGGGTGGCGGAGTCGCGAAACAGCCTGGCTGCGGTGGGAGTGAGTGTCTCGTCGCCCCTAATCCGGATGCTTACGCCGGTATCGTCATTACTGGCATAGATGGCACAACCAACCTCCGCGCGGCAATCCTCAAATGGACCAATTTTTTTCTCAGCTTCTTGGCGCTCATCGCGATGATCTTCTTGATCTATGCCGGCTTTCTGTATGTCACCTCGATGGGCAATGACGAACAAGCCAAAAAAGCCAAAAACATTATAATTTGGGTGGTCGTCGGAATTATCGTAATCATGATCGCATACTCCCTGGTTAATACTCTCATCACCACCGGACCGACCGGTCATGACATTTAATCCTCAAAAATGGAAAACCAAAATCTTGCCGACTTCGATGAAATCGCGCCGCTGCACGAGGAAGCTCCTGCTCCGAGCAAAGAACTCGTAAAAAAAGTTCCCGCGCGTAAGCCGATAAATACCAAAAGAATAACTTTTGGCTGCCTCTTTATATTTTTATTGGTATTTTTGATTCTGCTGCTAGCGATGGCTTTTGGTCTCAGCGCCGACGAAAGCACGATTACGAGTCTCGGTCTCAATCCGACCAGTCTCAAAAATTGGTCGATTGGCATGGTAAATTTTTTGTTTGGCGCAATCGCTCTCATCAGCTTAATTGTTTTGATCCTTGGAATTTCACGCCGATTGCTGGCAAGTCCGGATAATATTGTCGGAAAATCACGCGCGACCAAACGCTCGCTTTTGAGTCTGATTATTTTCATCATTGTCGTGACGCTGTGGTCTGTGGTTTATGGTTACTTCAGCCAATTCGAAATCCGAGAACCAGATTTACCAGTGGAAATCGTGACCAATCCAGTCGACACACTGAATCTCACTTCGCCACTGCAGATTGAATTTTCGGCGGAAAGAATCACATCTAAGTTTGCCAAAAATTACAACATCGTTAGTTACGAATGGGACAAAGAAGGTGACGGCAATGTCGATGCAACCGGCACGAAGAACAAAATTTATTTTCAAGATCGCGGCGAAAATAATGGTCTTTATGAAGTCAAATTGGTCGTCAAATTACAACCCAAAAGCGGCGGTCCGATTGAGACGCGCGAATACCAACGCGAAATTTCGATTGGCAAACAAGAGATTTACGGAGAAATCGCAGCTGACAAATCGTCAGGCGATGTACCGCTGACCGTTGAACTTGACGCCAATGACATCAAGGATCCGGACGGTGCCGAGATTATTAATTTCAGTTGGGATTTGAATGGCGACAACCGTCCCGACCGCGAAGCCGCGACATACGGCACAGCCGAATGGACTTTTGACAAGATTGGTGATCATGTCGTCAGCCTCACGGTGACATCAGCCGATTTCAACGACAGTGGCACACATGAAACCAAGACTTTCAAAAAAATCATCAGCGTGCGTGAGCCGATCAATACAGTCGATGCGGACATTTGGATTGAGTCCACTCCCCAAAGTGGCTATGCTCCACTCACAGTCACGCTCTTCGCCAATTACCAAAAGGCAAGTCTGCAAAATTCGCGAATCGAAAAATACGAGTGGCAAATCGGCGATGGACTCGCAAAATTACTGGGACAACGCACAAAATATACTTTTGAAAAACCCGGAAATTATCCTGTCTCGCTTATCGCGACCTTGGCCAACGGCCAAATAAGTACTGTCACCAGCGAAATTATTGTAAACGATGCAAGCTTCGCTCCAAAAGCTATCATCACTACGACACCTGCAGCAAGTGGCGCAAAAAAAATAGTCACCGGACCAGCGCCCTTCACAGTTGAATTCGACGGAATGAGTTCGACTGATTCCGATGGAAACATCGTAAAATACGAATGGGATTTTGACGGCGACGGCCTCTGGGATGAAGAAGGCAGTCTCGTCAAACATGAATTTATTGATTCACAAAAATACGAAACCACCCTTCGCATCACTGACGCCGACGGCAACGAATCACGCGCAAAAATCCCAGTCAATGTAGAAGAAGAAAGCGCTATTATCAACTTCGGCACAAATCAGCTCTCTGGTCCAGCTCCACTCACAGTCAATTTTGATGCTTCCGGCTCGCGCGTTCCCCGCGGCAAAAAAACTATTTCTTATGAATGGAACTTCGACTCGAAAAATAGTAAAAGCGAGAGTTTTATTTATGACCGCGCCCAAACCTCGCATGTTTTTGGAATTGTCGGAGAATATGTTGTGAGCCTTACACTTCACACTGACGATGGGAATAAGTATTCTGACACTTTAAAAATAGTGGCTTCAAACGCTTCGCTTATTGCAGAGTTCACACTCTCTCGTTCTGTCGGACCAGCGCCACTCGCAATTTCATTCGACTCCAGTTCGTCGAGCGGTAATTTCAATAAAATTGAGTGGGATTTCGGCGATGGCACAACAAGCACAAACGACAAACCAAGTCATATTTTCGAGAAAGCCGGAAAATACGAAGTCATCTTGCGCATCTACGATCCCTTCAATAATGTTTCCCAGACGAGCAAAATCGTCACCGCCAATTAATTCCTAAAATTGCAGCCTAAAATTTATTTCTTTGAGGTCGAGAAAATCGACACCAAATTGGTTCGCCGGAAATATCCGCAAGCGCAGATTTTCACTGAGCCTTTTGGAAAGAAAATTCTGGCGAAATGCCGCGACGCGGAAGTTTTGTGCGGCATGGTGCATTCCGATTTTTCGGCGGCGAATTTAAAGGCACTGCCCAATTTGAAATTGGTCGTCACACGCACCGCGGGCTACGACCACCTCGATCTGAAATATCTCGCCGCGCACAAAATTCCGGCGGCCTTCGTGCCGGACTACGGCTCACATGCCATCGCCGAACATGTTTTCGCGCTGCTGCTCTCGAGCTGCCGCAATGTCCTCGAGGGCGAGGAGCGCACCGCGCACGATAATTTTTCGTGGGAAGGTCTGCGCGGCATGGCACTGAAGAATAAAACTCTCGGCGTAATCGGAACCGGACGCATCGGCGCGCAAGTGTGTCGAATTGGAAGCGACGGATTTCTGATGCGAGTCCTCGGCTTCGACAAATTCAAAAATCCCGAACTCAAAAAACTCAAAAACTTTCGCTACACCTCGCTCAACTTTTTGTTAAAAAATTCCGACATCATCTCACTCCACCTGCCACTCTTTCCTGCGACCGAGCACTTCATCGACGCGAAAACAATCGCCCAAATGAAAACCGGCGTCGTGCTGATCAATACCGCGCGTGGCAAACTCATCGACACGCCAGCGCTGGTGAAAGCGATTAAAAAAGGGAAATTCTGCCGCGTCGCTCTCGATGTCGTCGAGCACGAAGACAACCTGCGCGAAGATCGCGAGCTCCTCCATCTGCCGCGCGTCATCATCACACCGCATGTCGCTTTTTACACCGACCAGACGACGGACAAAATGTACGCCGAGGGTTTCCGTTCAATCGACGAATTTTTGAAACACAAAAAACTCACGCACCAGATTGTAGGACACTAGAAACGCGAATCTCTAAATTGTTTCGAGACTTGAGCCGCGTAGAATTTTTGAATATTTTCAAGTCTCTAGAGGGGTAATTTTCTAATTCTTAATTTTGTAATTTTTAAATAAATTTCAATTTCTAATTTTTAAAAATTTGGGTTTAGGATTTATTTATAAAATTAAAAATTTAAAAATTTGTAGACTTCCGCAAGTTTAATAAATGACTGGCTCAATGACTTAAAGACTTAGCGACTTAAGACCTAATGACCCTCCGAACCCATGACCCAATGACCCTCCGAACTTCTGGATTTCGAGATTTGCGTAAAAATCTTTGGAGTGTTGGCAGGCCCAGAAGGATTTGAACCCTCGCTTCCGGTTTTGGAGACCGGCGTGCTAACCACTGACACTATGGGCCTAGTTGCGTGAGCGGGATTTTATCAATTGACGAGGAAATACGCGATTCCGATAATCACGAAGCTGCCGAGTGAGGTCCCGACGACGAAATTCGAAATCGTCGCAACTCGAAAATTGTAGCGTTCTGCGAAAACCGAGAGCGAAATCGCCGCCGGAATGCCCGACTGCAAAAGTAAAAATTCTTGCAACTGTCCGGTCGGCTTGAGCCAAAAATTCAAAAGTAAGAAAGTGGCAGCGGGGAGCGCGAGCAAGCGAAAAAGCGAGAAGGGCAGAGATTTTTTGAATTCCGTGACCGAGAAATTCTCGAAGATGAATGCGCCAAGCGCGAAAATCGCGAGCGGTCCGGCAGTCTGACCGAGCATCGCCGCCGCATCGAGAACTGGCGTGAACGGAATTTTTAAAATGGAAAAAACCACACCGGCGAGAATCGAGATGATAAGCGGATTGCGCAGAATTTTGCCGCAAAAACACCAAGCCTTGCCGTGCGCCGTCGCGTATTCGAAAAGATAAATCGTAAGTGCGATGCCGACCGGACCGAGCACCGACGAGGAAATGACCGCGAATTTCAATCCGGCAGCTCCAGCGAAAGCCTGGAAAAAGGTGATGCCAAAAAAAGCATTCGAGCCAAAAACAATCGCGAGCGCAAGCAACACAAAATTTTCCTTCGAAAGAATTTTCACGAGATGCAAAAGCAGCAGCAATGCGACGAGTGCCAAGATTGGCGCGATTGAGCCGATGATAATCTTCGAATCAATCGTCGTGAGATCAGTACGCGTAATTTGCTCGAAAAAAAGCGCGGGGAGCGCGAAATAATAAATGTACGAACTCATCCCGCGAGTGTGCGCGCTGGAAAGAATTTTCAAATGGCGAGCAAACCAGCCCAGAAAAATGACGAGCGCGAGCGTGCCGAGCGTGAAGAGGATTGGCATTCGGGAAAAGTTTTGTTAAATAATTTTAACACCTAGTTAATCTAGCTAACCCACGAGATATCTCGCAGGTTAAAACTTAGTTTTTTAAATTTGAAACTTATTAGTTTGAAACCTAAACTGCGAAAAATCAGTGAACTTGACTCGTCATCTTCACTCGATTGAGAATCGAGCAATTCATGCGACAGTTCAAAGCCTAAAGTTCAAAGTTCAAATTCTGGATTCCCGCTGGAGTTTATCCTCGACCTTGATCGGGGACAGGAAAGACAATTAAAACTTACTTCTTACTTCTTAATCCTTACTAACTTACTTCTTACCAATTTAATCCTTCCTCATGCTTACTACTTCCACTCAAATTTTCCAAAAAGCACTCGCCGAGAAATTTGCCATCGGCGCGTTCAATGTGAACAATCTCGAAATCATCCAGGGAATCATGGAAGGTTGCCGCGCGAAGAAATCGCCTATAATTTTGCAGGTTTCAGCTGGCGCGCGGAAATATGCCGGCGCGATTTTCTTGCGGAAATTGATGGAAGGCGCGGCGGATATTTATTCGGAAATCCCAATCGTCTTTCACCTCGATCACGGCGAGGATTTCGAAATCTGCAAAGAATGTATCGACCACGGTTTCACCAGCGTGATGATCGACGGCTCGAAATTTGAGTTCGCCGAAAACATTGCCCTGACGAAAAAAGTCGTGGATTACGCGCATGCGAAAGGCGTCGTCGTCGAAGGCGAGCTCGGAAAATTGGAAGGGATGGAAGACGATGTCATCGTCGCGAGAGGCGAGGGAAAATACACTGATCCAGCGCAAGCCGCAGAATTCGTCGCGAAAACCGGCGTCGATTCACTCGCCGTCGCGATTGGGACGAGTCACGGCGCGTACAAATTCCCGCTCGGTGTCGAGCCGAAGTTGGATTTCGAGCGCTGCCGCAAAATCGCGGAAGCTGTCAAAATTCCGCTCGTACTGCACGGCGCCAGCTCGGTGCTGCAAAATTTTGTCACGGAAATTAATTCCTTCGGCGGCAAAGTCGAAAATTCGCAGGGCGTGCCGGAAGCAGCCATCACCGAAGCTACGCAGTGCGGGGTCGCCAAAGTAAATATCGACACCGACATCCGCCTCGGCATGACCGCTGCCGTGCGTAAAAATTTGGCTGAATTTCCAGAGAATTTCGATGTACGCAAATTCCTCGGCGCAGCGCGAGATGCAGTGCAGCAAATGGTCGAGCACAAAATTGACATCCTCGGCTCAGCGGGAAAAATTTAGTCGCGGCAATTCTCCGGTCGCTCGATTGTGCCGAGAATTTTGTAGACTTCGGTGTAGTCGTTTTGGATATCCCAGACCATGAAGCCACAAACTCCCGCGGCGAAAACACCTTTGATCTGATCGGCGATTTCTTTCTCGGAATTGTAATAACCCTGAATCCATGGTCGTAATTTATCGGCATTTTCACCGAGAGCCTCTCGGTATTTTCGCAGCGTGAGATAAACCGTCGAGTATTCGAAGCTTTCTCCTTTCAGGGAATAATTCGGATTGTCGCGGGAAAAAGTCGCTGGGTAAAGCATCGGGGCGATGATGTCAGCCAGCTCGCCAAGCTCACGAATATCCTGACCGAGGGCGGCCTCAGTCGCACCATCATCCCAGGGTAGCACCGCGAAAGTATCGATGCTCAAAACGGCATTCATTTTTTGTGCGTCAATCGCCTCGCGCGCCATTTTCACAAAATTTAAAATGTTTTTTGTTTTTTCCTGTCCCGAAATTCCGAGCCACGCGCTCGTGAATTTGTCGGGATAGCGCACAAAATCGAGATTGATTTCATCGACTCCCGCCGCGACAATCTCAGAGATGACCTGCCGGTTGTATTCCAAAACTTCGGCATTCGCAGGATCGACCCACTCTGGCACCGGCGTATTCGTCCAGGGATTTTTCAGCCAGACCTGCGGATTTTTGAAAGCGAACTCTGGATCTTTGACGCCAATCACGCGCGCAATGGTGTAAATCCCAGCTGATTCCAGCTGGGTGACGATGGTCGGCAAATCATAGAGCGGCTTTTTCAAACCGTATTTTTTGGCAATTTCTGAATTGGAATCGAAATAAACGAAGCTGCCCTTTACATCGAAAATGACTGTCGAATTTTCGATTTTTTGTAATTCTCTGATTTCGTTCTTTAAAAAATTTTTATTCGTAATGTTGTTTATGTGGATATAAACACCAATTTTTTGCTTTGCTTCGTTTCGTTCAATTTTTTGCTTTGCTTCATACCGCGCAGCTGGATCAGGCGATAGTTCAATTTCAGGAGCTGAGTCCAATACAAATCGTTCAATATCGCGCTCGACATCACCCTCGAAGGCCAAATAAGTACTATTGTAGATTTCAGAAGGCGCTGTGAAAAGAATGTATTCAGTCTGCCTATTTTCGAGTGCTATCGTAAAAATATTACCGCTCACGAAAGTAGTCGTAAGCACCAAAAATAAAATCACAAAATTAAAAATCGTAGATGAGAGCCTCATTCTCGCGTCAGAACTCGATTCGTTTATAATTTCTTGCATATTTTGTATTTATGTATTTTAAACTAAAATTGATATAAAGTCAATTTTATTTTAATTTGATATTAACTGAATTTGCTAAAATTTCCGAAAGTTAAAAACCAAAAAATGAATGCACTCACATCTTTGCAGTCTTGGATTGGATCTCTAGAGCCGTACATCAAGATCTTGAATAAGTTCTTAATTTTCAAAATTCCTGCGCTGCAGTGGATCCTCGCCCTTGGTGCCTTCGCGGTTTTGCTGCTGCTTTTTCGCTTTTTCCGCCGACACATCGTCAACAATCTGAAGAAGCTCGGCAAAAAAACTCAAAGCAATCTGTATATCACTCTGGTCGAATTTTTGGACAGCATTCCGACGCATTTTTACCAGGTCGTGGCGGCGTTCGTCGCATTTTATCCGCTCGTCATCAAGCTGGAGAATCAAAGCGTTGGTCGTATTTTTAGAACGATTTTTCTGATTATCGTAATGTACCGCGGTCTACTTTTTTTACAAAAATTTCTCGGCTACATGATCGAGAAGACACTGATGAAAAATGAGGAAAACGAAACGGCGCTGCATGGCATTAAAATTATTTTGAACATCGCACTCTGGTCGATCGGCGTATTAGTTATTTTGCAAAATCTCGGCTTCGAAGTCTCGACGCTGGTCGCGAGCTTGGGAGTCGGGGGCATCGCCGTCGCCTTCGCGCTGCAAAATGTCTTGGGCGATCTTTTTTCGAGCTTCGCGATTTATTTCGACAAACCCTTTCAAATCGGCGACCACATCGTCCTCGGGACAGACAGCGGCACAGTAAAAAAAATCGGACTGAAAACCACGCGTATCACGACCTTGCAGGGCGAGGAGCTGGTAGTCTCGAATGCCGAACTCACCTCAGCGCGCATCAAAAATTTCAAACGCATGAAGAAGCGACGCGTGAGCTTCGCCTTCGGCGTGACCTATGCGACACCGACTGAGAAGCTGAAAAAGATTCCCAAAATCGTCGCTAAAATTATCGCGAGTGAAAATTTGACCGAGCTCGAGCGTGTGCATTTCAAAGCATTCGGCGATTTCAGCTTGAATTTCGAAGTCGTTTACTTCGTGAAAAGCCGCGAATACAACGACTACATGGACATCCAACAATCCATCAATCTCGCTTTGATGGACGCTTTTGAAAAGGAAAAAATCGAGATGGCTTTCCCAACTCAGACGATTTTCTTGGCGAAGTAGTTAATTTTAAAGATCACATTCTTCTTCCTGTTCTTGCTGTTTTTGGGCAACTTGAATAAAAATTGCCTTAATCGCGTTTCTTTTTTCTTCGGAAAGTTCGCAAATTGGAATTAATCTCCCGTCAGGGAGAAGAAGCTTTACTCTCTTACGCAAAGCAGGCACAGATATAAAATTCTCAGCAGCTTGGACCAAAGTTAAAGAACAGATATCCTCTTTCATCTTAAAAAATGGATGCTTGCTGGAACTTCCGTCAATAATGACTGTGCCAATTCCTGGAACTTCAAATTCTGTCATCGTCAAAAATTAAATAAGGCATAATTTTGCCTGATAAATAATCAGCGCGCAATCTTCACATCGAAACTACCACTCGGTAAGGAATTACCCACAATCCACGGATTGAGCTCTTTGATCGCGCGCAGTGTCGTCGCATTTTCACTCGCGAACTGAGCGAGATCGGCGACCGGACCGACGACTGTCTGGACTGCGAATTTCGGCCAAGCGAAATAATCGCCATCATCCAGCTCGTAACCGTATTTTTCGGGATCACGCATGATTTCCTTGACTGCGAGAATCCGGAAAAGATAACGCGAGGTTTCGTCGTTCAAATACAAATCGTAGTAATCATCCACGAGCTGCTCGTCGATCCGCCGCGCCAGACCGTTCTCGCCGGAATTGTAAGCCGCCGCCGCGAGCGTCCACGAGCTGAATTTCTCGTGTAAAAACTCCAAATAATCGAGCGCTGCCGGAGTCGATTTTTCGAAATTATTGCGCTCGTCAATCGCGTCGTCCACACGCAAGCCGTATTTCTCCGCCGTCGCGGGAACGAATTGCCACAGTCCGACCGCACCCGCCGAGCTCGTGACATCCTCACGCAAGGCCGATTCTGCGACCGCCAGATATTTCAAATCGTCCGGCAAGCCGCGTTGCTTGAGCTCGCTCTCAATGGTTGGAAAATATTTTGGCGCGCGTTTGAGATACAAAATATTTTGGTAATCACTCGCGAGCGTGACGAGAAATTCTTTTTCCCAAGATTCCCGGACATAGAAATCATCGAGCGGTACCTTCTCGCCGCAAAATTCCAAATCGGTCGGCCAGTCCACTTTCAGCAGGTTGGTGCGCGAGAGCAGAATTTTTTCACCACCGCCCAGCACGATTTTGAAAAACAAAAAGATTGCCAGCAAAATCACACCCCAAAAAATGAACGAAAAATAGGAACGGCGGGCAAGCAAGGTCTGATGAAACTTCAATTCTTGGTAGTTAAAAATCGCGCGAAAATTTTACGGATTTCCTCGAAAAATAGAATACTGGCGCTGAGCACGACGACCGCCGACCATTCGGCAAGCGAAAGATGCGCTGTCGAGAATATTTTTTGGGCGAGCGGAAATTCGACGACGATTAGCACGAGTCCGACCGAAACCAAGATCGCGAACCAAAGGAAAAGATTTTTTTGGATGTGTCGGGAAAAAGCCGACAGTGTCGCCGAACGGAAATTGAAAAGATTGAAAAGCTGAATAATCACAAGTGTCGCGAAGGCGAACGAACTCGCCCGAATGTGAATCAGAGAACTGCCAGTCAGCGCTTCGCCGAAATGCCAACCCTCGTGGAGCAACATGCCGAAATATCCGCTGAGCACCAAGCAACCAATCACCACTCCGATCCATAAAAAACGCAAAATAAAGCGACCGCGCAAAATGCGCGAATTCGGATCGCGTGGCGGCTCACGCATCGCGAGCGGATCAGCAGGATCGACACCGAGCGCGAGTGAGGGAAGCATATCCGTACCTAGATCGACGAGCAAGATGAGCACGGCCGTGAGCAAGAGCGGCAGATTGAGGAGAATCGACGCCACGACGGTGACTAGCTCGCCGATATTGCAGGCGAAAACATAAGCGATAAATTTCTGCATGTTCCCGTAAATTCGTCGTCCTTCGGAAATCGCATCGACAATCGTCGCAAATGAATCGTCGGTCAAGATGAGGCTCGCGGCTTCTTTCGCAACATCTGCACCGCAGCGACCCATCGCCACGCCGATATCGGCGCGTTTGAGCGCGGGCGCGTCATTCACGCCATCACCAGTCACCGCCACGACTTCACCCAGTTTTTTGTAAATTTCGACGATGCGCAGTTTGTCCGCCGGCTGCACCCGCGCGAAAATGATGTTCGCCTTTTTCGCGAGAATTTTCTCGAGTTCACGGTCGGATAATTTTTGTAATTCGTCACCCGTCAGCACGCGCGTTTTTTCATCGGCGATACCGAGCTCGCGTGCAATCGCCCGCGCCGTCACGCCAAAATCGCCCGTCACGACAGTAATGCGAATACCGGCGAGCCGACACGCTTCGACCGCCTCGCGCACTTCGCGCCGCGGCGCATCGTACATGCCGAGCAAGCCGACGAAGACCAAATTCGCTTCAGCTTGCGCGGGTGTCAATTTTTCACTTTTTTTCACAGAGCGAAACGCCGCACCAAGTACGCGCAGCGCGTCATCCGCGAAAAATTCGGCATGGGCGAGCACGCGCTTCTTCGTCTTCGCATCGAGTTTTTTGATTTTGCCATTTTCGAAAAAGTGCGTGCAGCGCGCAAGCAATTTTTCCGGCGCACCTTTCACAAAAATTTCCGAGCCAATAACCGTACTCATTAATTTACGATTCGAGTCGAAAGGGAAAGTTTGCGTCCGCCGCCACTTCTGAGTAATGCCGAATTTGCGCGCAGCAACTTTCAAAGCCGCCTCGGTCGGATCGCCGACCATTTTCCAAATTCGACCTTTCTGCTCAAGCTCAGCATCATTCACCGCATCGAAAATCGAGAATAATTTTTGGGCGTCGAGATTTTTGCGGACGATTTCGACCTTGCCGCTCTGCGGATCATAGCCGCTCCCAGTCACTTCGAATTCGCCGTGTCCGGCGAGCCAGCCGCGGCGCACGACCATTTCGTTGCGCGTCAAAGTACCGGTCTTGTCTGAGCAAATGACGGTCGTCGCACCGAGCGTCTCGACGGATTTCAAATCTTTGACGAGCGCGTTTTTTTCCGCCAGCCGCCGCATCCCGAGTGCCAGCGCCGTCGTGATCGTCACCGGCAAACCCTCCGGCACCGCCGCGACCGCGACTGCGACCGCGAAGAGCAGTGACTCGACGAAGGAATAACCGCGCAAAAAATAGCCGAAAATGAAAAGTAAGGCTGAGACGGCAAACGCAACTTTGCTGACAAAAATTCCGATGTTTTGCATTTCCTTAGTGAGCGGTGAGGCGGATTTCTGGGTCGTCGTCGTAAGCTCAGCAATCTTGCCAAATTCGGTCGCCGTACCGACTGCGGTGACGACCGCGCGACCACCACCACTCACGACTGTCGTGCCCGAAAAAATCTGCGCCAAGTTCGGATTCTTGGTGTCGAGGAATTTGTGAACGCTGACGGACTCGCCGGTCAAAATCGATTCATCCATGAGAATCTCGTCGATTGCGAAAAGGCGCGCATCCGCCGCGACTTTGACACCTTCTTCGAGGATCAAAATGTCTCCGACGACAATTTCGCTCGCCGGCACGATTTGAATTTTACCGTTACGCAAAACTTTCGACTTGAGCGCGATTAATTTTTGCAGCGCTTCCAGCATTTTTTCCGTTTTGAATTCCTGGAAAAAACCAATCACAGCATTCAAAATAACAATGCCGAAAATCACGAGCGCATCGACGATCTCGCCGAAAGCGCAGGAAATCCCGGCCGCCACGAGTAAAACGACAACGAGCAAATCGAAAAATTGCCGCGCGAATTTCAGCCACAAACTTTCCGGCTTTTTGACGGCAAGCACATTCGCTCCAAATTTTTGGCGATTCGCGAAAACTGCGGCACTCGTGAGTCCCGTCTTGGCGGAGCTAATTGGCATTCGGTAGATTTTCGAGATAATCGACGAGCTCGCCGCGGGTGTATTTCAGTGCGCGCATCACGAGCTCAGCCATTTGCCCGCGCGTCAGATTGGCATTCGTCGCCGCGAAATCCGTGGGTAAAATTTGGAGCTGCTGAGCTTTTTGCAAATAAGGAGCGAACCACTCCGTCGCGGAATTTTTTTCGACGGAAAAATCAAAAGCCTGGACGAGAATCGTAATCGCTTCGGCGAGATTGACCGGATTCGCCGGCTTGAATTCACCATCGGGATAACCGCTGATGATGCCATTGGCTTTGGCGAAGCAGACGAAAGGTGCGAACCAGTCGGTCAGCTCGACATCCGGAAAACATTTTTCGGCGAGCTCAAAATTGGCGAGCTCATCCGCGAAGCGCGTCTGAATCAGGATTTTGGTGAATTCGGCGCGATTCATCTCGGCACCCGGTTTGAAATTGCCGTCATCGTAACCCGCCACGATTTTTTCATTGGCGATGAAATTGATGGCGTAAAAAAATGCGGCATCCGGCGAGACATCGCCGAAAACCTGTTCGGCTAATTTTTTCGCCAGCTCCGCCGCCGCCGCCGCTTTCTTCTCTGCGAGTGCCGCAAGAAAAGGCGCGAGCGCATTTTCGTCGAGCAGTGAAATATAAGCACCGAAAGTCTCCGTGAAAATTTGGCGGACATTCGTATTCACGACGCCGTGAATTTTGACGACATCATCCGCACGCGGCGCGTAGCCGAAAAGAATCTTGGAATTTTCGTCGCGGAATTGAGTTTTTGAACCGATTAAAACAGTGTATTTTTCGCCCTCGACTGTCTCGAGCGTGAAGGTCGTCGCCGTCGGCTCGCGCACCCAGCCGTAAAAATTTTGGTCACACAAAAGCAAATTGGAATCTTGCGCCGCCAGAATGACATTCTGCGCATTCACCAAAACTCGGACATTGTCGCCCGGGAAAAATTCTCCCGCCGCAGCCGGACCGCCGCCGTCACGGTATTTCGCGATGGCTTCCATCCGTCCCGAGGAAGTCGCACCGTCGGAATTTTTGACTGACAAAATTTCCGCACTCGCTTCGGTCACCGTCGCCGTGAAAACTTTTTCTCCGGCGAGGGGACTCGCGAAAGGATTGGGCTCAGGGTCGGTGAGTGCTGCCGCGCTGGAAACGGTGAGCAGCAGAACAAGTAAAACTTTGAGAAAAAATTTGCGTAGCATTGGGGCAATTTTAAATTTAAAACCTAAAATTTTAAATTGACTTTTATTCGATTTTTAATTTTTCAGCCAGCTCAGCCTCAGCCAGCTGCGCGACGATTTCGGTCAAATTACCTTCCATGATTTTCGGTAAGTTCGAGAAATTCTGCCCGATGCGGTGATCCGTCACGCGATCCTGCGGGAAATTGTAAGTGCGAATTTTTTCGGAACGGTCACCCGAACCGATCATGCCACTGCGCAATTCGCCGCGTTCACGCGCCGCTTCCTCTTCGTAGCGCGCGAGTAAACGACTGCGCAACACCTGCATCGCCTTGGCGCGATTTTTGATTTGGGACTTTTCGTCCTGCTGCGACACAATCAAACCGGTCGGTAAATGCGTGATGCGTACGGCAGAATAAGTCGTATTAACTGACTGCCCGCCCGGACCACTCGAACAAAAAGTATCGACGCGCAATTCATCAGGACGAATCTCGACATCGACTTCCTCCGCCTCCGGCAGCACCGCGACCGTCACCGCGGAAGTGTGAATGCGTCCTTTGGACTCAGTCGCCGGAATTCTCTGGACGCGGTGTGTCCCGGCTTCGAATTTGAATTTGGCGTAAGCGCACGATCCCTCGACGCGGAAAACAATTTCCTTGACTCCGCCCGCCTCCGCCTCCGACCGCGAAATAATTTCAGTTCTGAGATTTTCCGTTTCCGCGAAACGAAAATAAGCGCGGGTCAATTCCGCTGCGAAAAGCGCCGCCTCTTCACCACCCGTTCCGGCACGCACTTCGACAATCACGCTCTTGCCTTCGTTTTTGTCCTTTGGCAGCAGGGCGATTTTGAGCTTGGCCTCGAATTCGGCGAGCTGTTTTTCAGCGAGAATTTTCTGCTCCTCGGCGATTTCTTTCATCTCCTTGTCGCCCGATTGGAGAATTTCCTCCGCCTCGGTGCGATTTTGCCAAGCCGATTCGAAGGCGCGCAAAAGCTCAACATCCTGGTTGATTTGCGAATAACGAATCGAGAGTTCACGGAATTTTTTTTGATCCGCGACATTCTCCGGCGAAGCCAGTTGCTCTTCGATTCCACTAAATTCAGCGAGAAGTTTCCGAACCTTTTCAATCATGAGGAAGGAGAATAAAGGTAATAATGAGCTTTAAAGATTATAAGGATTTTGATTATTTTAATCCTTATCGCTCTTTATTGCTCTTGAGAGTCTTCACAATCCTGCTTATTTTCAGCACTCGCGCGATTCCCGCGAGGTCAGGCAAAATCGTGATTTCCGAATCGGAAAAAATTTCCTGCGCGAATTTTTCCAAAATCTCAGTCTGCGCGCCGCCACCAAATTCGAGCAAAACGAATTTTGGTTTTTGAGGTAATTTGGAAATTTGAATCAATAATTTCCGAATCAGATCGAGTCCATCCGCACCACCGTAAAGCGCGAGCCGCGGCTCGAAGTCCGCGACCGATTTTTGAATCTCGCGAGAATCGTCCGGAATGTAGGGCAAATTCGCCGCGATTACTTCAAACTCATCGGAAATTTTTTCAAGCAAATCTGATTCGATCAGTTCAATTTCCACGCCCAAGTTTTGGGAATTTTTTTGAGCGACTGCGAGCGCAGCGGGGGAGACATCACTCGCGCTGACGCGACAATGCGGCAGATTTTTTTTGGCGGAAATCGCAACACAACCCGAGCCCGTCCCGACATCAAGCAAGCTCCGCGGCGCAATTTTCAGAATTTCTGCAACGAGTAATTCCGTCTCAGGACGGGGAATCAGGACATTTTCATTGACGAAAAAATCGAGTCCAAAAAATTCCTTGTGACCGAGAATCACCGCGACTGATTTGCCGGCGAGACGGGATTTCTCGAAAGCGTGAAAACGCGCTAACGCAGCTTCCGAAATCTCAAAATCCGGCTGCGCGAAAAGCTCCGTTGGCGAGAAATTCAAAACCTCACCCAAAAAAAGCTCGGCATCCAATCGGTCAAGCAGCGAGCCTGCGAGAACTTCCGAAACTTTCGGCAAGACTATTCGTAATGCTTTTTGCGCTCGTGCTCGGCGCGGTATCTTTCGCGAATAATCGCCGCCGTGCGTTTTTTGAGCGCTCCTGGCTTTTCTGCCAAATAACGACCTTTGCGCAACGACTTCACGAAACGCGTCGAACGACGATTGAAGCGGGTGAGCAATTGATCAGAGCTCTCGTTTTTCTTGCGCAAAACTTTGGTGGAAGCCATAGTAATTTAAGATTTTAGATTTTCGATTGAAGATTTAGTGGCGGGATTTTAGCGAATAAAATTGGCTCAAGCAAACGATAAGCCGAGTTCTGTCGTGGGCAATCATTTTTCTATGCGGCGGGAAACGCGGGGGCCGTGTCCGCCCGATTCCGTATTTCCAATCCCGCCTTGCAGCCGAGAGGGTTTACCACGCTTCAATCTCACGATTGAGCGAAGGGCGTAGCTCGATCCTAGAATTCGAACATCGCCCGACTTTTCACCTTTGTCCCGCCGAAGCGGAATAGTATTGTCTCTGTGGCACTTTCCCTATCCTCACGGACGGTCGCCGTTAGCGACTCTCGTTGACACGCACTGCTCGGACTTTCCTCCCTCGAATTCGAAAATTCAAAGAGCGATTGCCTTGTTTACTTGAGCCATGCGAATTTTGATAGAAAAGAAAATAAAAGTCAATTTTGGCTTGGCGTGCAAGCTGAAATTTCGTTAAAATACCGCGCTCTATTCCCAATAAAATGCTTGAAAAACTCCGCCGAGATTCAGCCGAAAAACCGCGCGATTGTGCCGATTTAATCGATTGGCTTGGACAAATCATCAAGCAAAATAATCAAGTCAATTTAGAATTTCCAAATGTCTACGAAGTTTTTAGTTGGCTGCAAATAAATAACCTCATAAACCGACTGAAGCTAATAAATTGGCGCCAAACAATAAACGCTCGCCGAAGAAAAAGGCAAAATCCCAAACCAAAGAATTGTTGGGAAAATCCAAATTACAAACTAAATCAATGCTTGAGGCGATTAATCACAGCTTTGACAGAACGAAATTCGCACCATGAACTGGAGAAAATTTTCGCAGCTGCAGCTGCAGAAAATCCCGAAATCGTAGCCCGTTTAAGTAAAATTGAAAAAGAGTTTTTTAAAAGATTTAATCGTGCATCAACACGAGCATCTGCACAAACAACACTTAATTAATTATAAAGTTGGATTGAAAACCAAATCGGACTTCAGCCACTTTTTTTGAAAGTAGACAAAGAAGGCGAGCGCGAGCGCGGAGACATTCGCGAGCGGGTAGGCGAGCCAAATTCCAAATTCGCCGAGAGCGCAATTCTCCGAGAGAAAATAGCTCAGAAAGAAAATCATAAAAGCGTGGAACGACGCGAGCAGCATCGCTGTCGTCGTCTGTCCCGCCGCCTTGACCGTGCCGAGGATAACCATCTGTACACCAATCAAACCGAAAGTCGGCGCCATCAGGCGAATGAACATGGTCGTCCGCGCGATCAGCTCCACCTCACCCGGCACGAGAAAAGCCGCGAGATTGGAAGCGAAAATAAAAACTAAAATCCCCAAAGCCGTCAGTGAGATGAACGCGATTTTCATGCCGGATTTCACGATTTTCTCCGCCCGGGCGTGCTGCCGCGCACCGAGATTATTGCCGACTAGAGTCGTGGTCGCCATCGCGAAACCCATCGCGGGAATGATAATGAGCATCAAGACTTTGGTTCCGATGCCATAAGTCGCGATTGCGAGCGTGCCGAAACCGGTGACGATAAGCGTGACGAGAACCATGCCGAGCGAACGCGCTGACATTTCGATCGAGGAAGGGAAGCCGAGCAGGAAAATTTTCTTGAGCCATTTTTTCTGAATCCGAAAATCGGACAGCCGCACGCCGAGATTGTATTTTTTCGAGAACAAGAAAATGAGACCAACCACCGCCGAGAGTGATTCCGTGATTAGCGTCGCGAAAGCCACTCCTGCCACGCCGAGCGGCGGAATGAAATTCCAGCCAAAGAGAAAAAGCGGGTCGAGGAAAAAATTGAGCACCACCGTCGCAATCGAGATGAGCAGCGGCAAACGCACATCACCGATTCCGCGCAGCATCGATTGGAAAATGACGAAGATGAAAACCGCCGGCATGGCGAGGAAAGAAATCCGCAGATAGTCGGCGGCAGGAGCGAGCACCGCCGGATCGTGAGTCAGGAAACTGAGCGCCCATTCCGCGCCGAAGTAGCCGAGCGCACCAATCGCCAGCGAGACGAGCGTGACGAAAGCGAGCGTCTGACCAGTCACCAGTGCGACACCGCGCCTGTCACCGCGACCATTGAATTGCGCGACCAAGATCGAACCAGCCATCGCGAAACCCATCGCGAAAGAATTGAGTAAAAAAGTAATTGGAAAACTGAGTGAGACCGCTGCCACTGCCGTAGTTCCGATGCGACCAACCCAAAAAGTGTCGATGAGTTGATAAACCGTCTGAATCGTATTGACGAGAATAATCGGAATCGAGATCATGAGAATCGACTTCACGATCGGGCCTTCGAGCAATCTTTTGCGCGCTTCCATGTTGAAAATAAGTTAAATCAATATAAATCACAAAAATTGCCGAGACAGAATTACATCAGGAATTTTAGCACTAGCTCCAAGAGCTAATCTACTTTTGCTTGAGTTTTCAAACCACAACCCGAACCGAATACCAAAAGATTATGGGAAATTGAGGATAAAGCAATAGGTCTGACGATTAAGAGTTTGAGAGCATATTTAATTAGGAGAGATTCAGATGTGAATTTTTTGAAAAAGCAAGTTGTAGAACCTTAACTATTTAGAGCTAGTAGAATCAGTTTATTTTTTGGTGGGGGTATAAGTAATCATTTGTTTGCCTCCATAATAATCATTGACTGCTTTTGCAGCTTGTTCCTTCAAATTTTCAACATCATCTTGTGTAAGATTTTTTTTATTTAGCAAAGCTTCAATCAAAAAACTATTAAGCTTTGACTGAAATTGAAGCTCAATTATAACTTTACCGATATCAATGTCTCCAATTTTAATCATAGAGTTATTTGATAGATTGATTAAGTTGGTTAATTTGTTCTTTTAATTTCATATTTTCATCAATCAAGTTCTTCTGCAAATTTAACAATATCGAGAAAGAATCTTGTCTTTCATTCATTAGCATTTCTATAGTTTTATCAAATTGTTGCTGTTCGCCATTTAGTTCATGAACGAGTGTTGATAAACCAAAAAATTGCGTAATTAAAAAAGCAAGCACAGCACCAACTAAAATCCATAATGCTTTAATGGCATATTCGGACATGATTCCACGAACATACTCGGATACGGGTAATGACCCATCAACCTTAGTCTGTCCGTCGTCATTGATTTTTAAGTCTGCCATAATTTACTTAGTTTTAGATGTCTATCAGACATCCATAATGGTCGGGGTAGCCGGACTTGAACCGACGACCTCACGCACCCCATGCGTGCGCGCTACCAACTGCGCTATACCCCGATTTTAAGTTTTATGATTTCTGAACCTCCGACCTTCCCGATGTCCATCGGGACGCGCTACCAACTGCGAGACAAAGTCTAGCCTTCGGCTCTATACCCCGATTCAATTTTCAATGATTGAATGATTCAATAATTCAATTTGCAATTAATTTTAATTTCGAGTTTTAAGTTTTAAAACAAGATTGAAAAATTTAAAATCGCGCAGCCGATTTTAGCGCAAAAAAACATTTCAAACAGCTCGAACAGCTATTTCCGCTCATCGTAAAAAGACGCGCAATCGCCGGGGAAACGAGCGAGCGTGCGTGCGTGCTTGTTTGCAGAAAAGTGTTTAAAATTTCGGGCAACCAACCATCCTTCACTTTTACTTTATGAACCTTTGGTCAATCGCTCTCACCGTCATCGGGCTCTGCCTTTTTGAGACTATCTCTTCGATTGATAATGCAATCATCAACGCCGAAGTCCTCGGCACGATGCAGCCGAAGTACCGGCGTTGGTTTTTGATCTGGGGAATTTTGTTCGCTGTTTTTGCCATACGCGGTTTGCTGCCTTGGCTGATTATTTGGCTGGCTACTCCCGGACTCGGGCCCTGGGAAGCGGTGACCGCGACTTTCAGCAATGATCCGCGCGTGCTGACGGCAGTCGAATCAGCTGCGCCGATTTTGCTTTCGGGCGGCGGAACATTTTTGGTTTTCCTATTTTTTCACTGGCTATTCCTGGAGGACAAACACTTCGGACTGAAAGGTGAAAAATTCTTTTTCTCGATTGGCATTTGGTTTTACGCCGTGGTTTCGATTCTACTGTCAGCCATCGTCTGGCTCGCACTCCAAGAAACACCGATGATGGCTTTTGGCGCGGTGCTTGGTTCGACGGCTTTTTTCATCACGCACGGCTTCAAGCAAAATGCCGAACAAGCTGAACGCAAAATGCTCACGACCGGACTCTCCGACATTAGTAAAATTTTTTACCTCGAAGTCATCGACGCGACTTTCTCGATCGACGGCGTACTCGGGGCTTTCGCCTTCACGCTCTCGGTGCCACTCATCCTGCTCGGCAACGGTCTCGGTGCGATCGTCGTGCGCCAGCTCACGATTGGCAATATCGACAGAATCAAAAAATATATTTTCGTGAAAAACGGCGCGATGTATTCGATTCTCTTTCTGGGAATAATTATGTTGCTCGATAGTTTCGGCTTCGAGGTTCCGAGCTTCGTTTCTCCGGTCATCACTTTCGGCGTCGTCGGCTTTTTCTTTCTCAAATCGCAGCACGCGCTCAAAGCAAGTGGTGGCAAAATTCCCAGCAAATAATTCAAACTAGCGAGCGCGCTTTTTCCTCCTGAGAAAGAAAGCTCCGAGCGCACAGGCAAGCGGTGCTGCCAGCACGAGTGCCAGCGAGCCGACCAAGGTGCGGACGATTTCTTCGGCGGCAAATTCAGAATTCAGCAGCGCCCAGAGCGGCTGATTGCCATCGACGGCGAAAAGCAAAATGAAGGGCAGTGCGACTCCGACATAGGCGAGCGCGAGCGTATTCACCATCGAGGCGATGTGCTCGCGACCGACGCGCAAACTGCTCCGAAAAATTTCGCGGCGCGAAAGATTCGGATTTGCCTGGATTAATTCATCCGCGGTCGTGATTTCGGCGACCGTAATATCGTCGAGTACGCCGAGCGCACCGAGTAAAATTCCGGCGAGCAAAAGTCCGCGCAAATCGAGCTTGCCGAAAAGTACACCCGACAAATAAAAAGTTTCCTCCGTCCCGGTGCCAAAAAGCGCGGCGAAGTTGGTGAAAAAAACGGCGAAAATTGCCGCGATTCCGAGTGTGAAAATAGTCGCGAAGAAAGCCAGTAACGACCGGAAATTAAATCCGTGCGCCAGAAAAATCGTCACCGCGGCAATCAGCGAGCCGCCGATCAACGCAACCAAGAGGGGAGGATAACCCGCCGCAAGCGCGGGCACGATGCCGAAAATAATCGCACCAATCGAAGCCGCGAGTCCGACGAGCGCAGTGACGCCGCGCCAGCCGCCGACTGCAATCAGAATCACGACGAAGATTGCGAAAATTATCAATAAAGCTGCAAGACGATAATGATCATAAATTTGCCAAGTCATCGTGCCGCCGAGGTCGAATTTACCGAGTACGAATCTCTCGCCGACGATGGGAACTTGATTCGGCGTCGTCGTGAATTCGTCGGTGACCTCGACTGAAATTTCGCGCCCGTCAGTCAGTCGAATCGTCGCATTTTTATCTTGAATTTTCGTGACATCACCGACGGCGAATTCGAGGCTGTCTGGCGACACAGTCGAAGCCGAATCTGTCGAAGTATCCGCCGCCACCGCCATCGCGAAATGCGCTGAAGCAATCAAGAGCGCAAGCGTGAGAATTATTTTTCGCATTTCGCACGAATTTATTTGGTCGGGGTGAGAGGACTTGAACCTCCGACCTCGTCGTCCCGAACGACGCGCGCTAGCCAACTGCGCTACACCCCGATTTTGAGTTTTATGATTTCTGAACCTCTGACCTTCCCGATGTCCATCGGGACGCGCTAGCCAACTGCGAGACAAGGTCTAGCCTTCGGCTCTACACCCCGGTTTTAAATTTTCAATGATTCAATAATCGAATGATTCGGCCGTGAATTTTCAAAAACAGATTCTGCCTCTTTGCCGCCGATTTTTCAATTAAAATTTTCGTAAGCGCAGTAATTCTTTTTGGAAGCTCGCCACATCTTTGAATTCGCGGTAAACCGAAGCGTAGCGAATGTAGGCGACATCGTCGAGCTGTTTCAGCGCTTTCATCACGAGATTGCCGATCTTGCGCGAATCGACTTCTTTTTCGCCGCGCAGCTCCTCTTCGATCGCATTCAAAACCAAATCAACCTGGTCGCGCCGCACCGGGCGCTTCTGGCAGGCGACCCACAAGCTCTTTTCCAATTTTTCGCGGGAAAATGGTTCGCGCGTGCCATCCTTTTTCACGACGATACAATTCGGCGCATCGACGCGCTCGTAAGTCGTGAAACGAAAACCACATTTCTCGCATTCGCGCCTCCGCCGAATCGCGTTGCCACCGTCAGTCTCGCGTGAATCGATCACGCTCGTCTCGGGATTGGCGCATTTTTGGCAAATCATCACGGCGATTTTGCACCAAATGTTGCGGCTTGAAAAGCGCAAACCACAAAATCGGCGATTTTTTTAATCCCAAGCATCAGACAATTTTGGATTTTACGGAATTTTAATTCCGAGTAATTCGAATGCTGCCGGAGTCGCAACGCGCCCGCGCGGCGTGCGCGCGAGTAATCCGAGCTGCAGTAAAAATGGCTCAATCACGGTCTCGATCGTGTCCGCTTCTTCCGAAGCCGCGGCTGCGAGCGTCGAAAGTCCGACCGGACCGCCCGCGAATTTGCGAACCAAAATCTCGAGAATACGGCGATCGTGCGCATCGAGACCCTGCGCATCCACGCCCAAATCGCGAAGTCCTTGCTCGACGACCGCAGAATGAATCACACCGGCGTGGTTGATGTCCGCGAAATCGCGCATCCGCCGCAACAGTCGATTCGCAATTCTTGGCGTCGCACGCGCGCAACCGGCTAATTTTTGGCAAGCCGCCGGCTCGATTTCGACTTGCAGAATTTTGGCAGAACGCGCCAGAATTTTTTCAATTTCGGCATTGTCGTAAAAATCCAAGCGAAAAACCGAACCGAAGCGATCGCGCAGGGGAGCGGACAGACCGGAAAATTTCGTCGTCGCGCCGACCAAAGTGAAACGCGGCACTTCGAGGCGCATCGTTTTCGCGCTCGGACCTTTGCCGAGGACGAGGTCAATCGCGAAATCTTCCATCGCGGAATAGAGTACTTCTTCAACAACTGTCCGCAAACGGTGAATTTCATCAATGAAAAGTAAATCGTTCGGCTGCAAGTTGGTCAGAATCGCCGCGAGATCGCCCGCTTTTTCCAGTGCCGGACCGGAAGTGATGCGCAGATTCACTCCGAGCTCATTCGCGAGCACAGTCGCGAGTGTCGTCTTGCCGAGTCCCGGCGGTCCGTAAAATAAGGTATGTTCGAGCGCTTCGCCGCGCTGCTTCGCTGCCGCGAGAAAGACTTTGAGGTTTTTTTTCAAATCCTTTTGTCCGATGTACTCGTCGAAAGTCTGCGGACGCAGCGTCGCGTCCAATTTCGAAAACTCGTCCGAGGTCGCTTTCGGCTCGACCGGACTTTTCTTTTTTTCGGATTTCGCAATTTTTTGATTTCTTTCAATCATCGCCAAATTTTCAATTTTAAATCTTAAATTTTAAATTGTTTGGTGCGCCCGGGAAGATTTGAACTTCCGACCTTTACCTTAGAAGGGTACTGCTCTATCCAGCTGAGCTACGGGCGCGAATTGAAGTCATTTTAGCGGAAGACAGAAAAGTTGCCGCAAGACCGCCATTGGCGGATATAGACCCGAGTTACGAAACCAATTCAGACTTGGGTTGCGAAAAATTTTCGAATTACAAATTCGAACCAGCACAAGACTTAACAACCCTCCGAACCAAATGACCCAATGACCTGACATTTGTCAGACAGGAATTAAAAAGTTAAAATCAACTCGCAATTTTCTCAAACAGTTGCTGAAGATTCCAGATTTATTTTGAAAAATGAAAACTGAAACGAGGTGGAAAACTTCTGAAAAATCGCTGAAAAAACTTGTTCTCACGAAAATAGAGACTCGAAAAAGTTCTCAAATCGTCGGGCATTTTTCGCGATAAAACTGTTTGGGGCTATTATTTAACCCCAATGCAATGGATCCCACAATTTTATTTGTCATCGTCGGCCTAGTCGTCGGCGGAGCTGGTGGTTTTTTCGCAGCTGCGACTAAGTTCAAAAAAGACGCGGAAGACTCAGCCAAAAAAGCTGCCAAGCTAATTCTGGAGGCGGAAACGCACGCTCGGGAAATCGAGAAACACGCCCGGGAAATCGAGAAGCGTTCCCATGCTGCGGCTGAGGAATCGAAACAAGAGGCGGAAAAAAATCACGCCAAGGCGGAAAAAATTCTTACCGAAGCCAAAACGGAGGAGAAGGAAATCAAAGCCAAAATCGAGGCGAGTGAAAAAAGACTCGTCGAAAAAGAAAATCACCTCGATGTCAAAATTGAGAATCTCGAAAAGCAAAAAATCACGCTCACTGAGCGCGAAAAAGAAATCGAGGACTTGAAAATCGAGACGGAAAAAATCCGTGAGGAGGAGAAAACGAAACTCGAGCAAGTCGCGAAACTTTCGAAAGAAGAAGCCAAACAGCAGCTACTCGCCAAAATCGAGAAGGATTCGGAGGAGGAGCTCGTGAAAAAAATCCAAGAAGGCGAAGCGAAAGCGAAGCTCGAGGCTGATAAGAAAGCGAACAAAATCATCGCGCAGGCGATTCAGAGATTGGCGCAGGAAGCCACGAGCGAATCAACCGTCACACTCGTCCCGCTCGCCGACGACAGCCTGAAAGGTCGCATCATCGGTCGTGAGGGAAGAAATATCACCGCTTTCGAAATGGCGACCGGCGTCGATGTCATCGTCGATGACACGCCCGGCGCAGTTCTCATTTCGGGTTTCGATCTGCTCCGCCGCTATGTCGCGAAGACTGCACTTGAGAAATTGATTGCTGACGGTCGCATCCACCCGGCAAGAATTGAAGAAACTGTGAAGAAGGCTGAAGAAGATGCGCAAAAATTGATGCAAGAATGGGGCGAGCAGCTCGTCGTCGAGACCGGCGTCGTCGGCCTCCCGCCGAATCTGATGAAGCTCATCGGACGACTGCGTTTCCGCACGAGTTATGGTCAGAATGTTTTGAAGCATTCCGCCGAAACAGCCTGGCTCGGCGCAGCCATCGCGAGTGAACTCGGCGCGGATGTGAAAATGGTCAAAACAGCGTGCTTGCTGCACGACATCGGCAAAGCCGTCGACCACGAAATCGAAGGTCCGCACGCGCTAATCGGCGCGAATATTTTGCGGAAATTCAAAATCCCCGAAGAAATCGTCCACGCCGTCGAAGCGCATCACGAGGATGTGCCGATCGAATCCATGACTGACATCATCGTGCAAGTCGCCGATGCGATCTCAGCCAGTCGTCCGGGCGCACGCCGCGAAAGTCTCGACGCCTATATCAAACGCCTCGAGGAACTCGAGAATATCTCGAAGAGTTTCGCCGGAGTCGAGAATGCCTACGCGATTCAAGCTGGTCGCGAAGTACGCGTCATCGTGAAGCCGCAGGAAATTGACGACCTCGCCGCGCACAAATTAGCGAAAGAGATTTCGAGCAAGATTGAGAAAGAAATGACTTATCCGGGTCAGATCAAAGTGAATGTGATTCGCGAAACACGCGCGGAGGAACTCGCGAAATAATCGTTCTAATTGTTCAATCGCTGCGCTTGTTCTACTTGTTCTAAATGTTGAAATTGAGCGGTCGAACATCTAGAACAATTAAATTAACGCATCCAAATGCTACCAATTTTTCTCGCCACCGGAATCGCTTTCCTCGCTTTCCTCGGCGGCGGACTGCTCTCGCACCGCTTTGCGCATTTCATCGCGCGCCATTCCGGACCAGTCATCGCTTTCGCGAGCGGCGCCATGCTCGCGATCACCTTTTTCCATGTTTTGCCGGAAGCCATCGCGACTGCCGGTCAGCCCGCCTGGACTCTTGTCTTAGCCGGAATTCTGTTTTTCTTCACGCTCGAACATTTTTTTTATTTACATGGCTGCCCCGAACACAGTCATCCGGGCGAATGTGAAAACCACGCCATCGGACCGCTCGCTGCCATCGGCATCGGCGTGCACTCTTTTTTCGACGGTGTTCTGATTGTCTTCGCTTTCCTGACGAATCCTGTCCTCGGCTGGCTCACAGCAATCGGCATCGTCCTGCATAAATTGCCTGCTGGCGCGATTTTGCATGCGCTGATTTGTCACAAAAAAGACCGCAAAAGTTTGTGGTGGATTTTCGCCGTCGCGGCGACCACACCCTGCGCCGCTCTCCTGACACCCGTGCTGAGAACTTTTTCCGAGCAGCAGATTGGTTATGGCTTGGCTTTCTCCGCCGGGACTTTGCTCTACATCACGCTTTCCGACCTGCTGCCTGAGACGCATCACACGAAAAATAAATTGAATCTTGTTTTTCTCGTAATCGGTATCGCGCTGATTTTCAGCTTCGGCCATTTTTTCCCGGTCGAGTAAGAACAATGTTCGCGTAATCCTGCATTTGTCGGTAAAATCTCGCGGATGAAAATCGGGATTGACGCTCGGATGTATTCGAGTGGTTTCACCGGCATCGGTCGTTACACTTTCGAATTGATTCGCGGACTCGCGCGGCTCGATGCGAAGAATGAATTCGTCGTGTTTTTGAATCCCCAGGAATTCGAGAATTTCGTCGCACCGGCGGAGAACTTTCGGGCAGTGCGCGTCGATGCGCCGCATTATTCCACCGACGAGCAAACGAAATTCCTCAAGATTCTGAATTCCGAAGACCTGAATCTGATGCATTTCACGCATTTCAACGCGCCGATTTTGTATCACCGGAAATCAATCGTGACGATTCACGACCTCACGCTTTCGAAATTCCCGGGTAAAAAAATGAATAAGCTCGTCCATCGCCTCGCTTATAATCTCGTCCTGCGCCGCGCGACTAGTCACGCGAGCAAAATCATCGCCGTGTCGCAGAACACGAAAAAGGACTTGATGGAGCTCTTGAAAATCAATTCGGACAAAATCGAAGTCGTGTGGAATGGTGTCGGTCGCGAGTTCGTGCCGTCTTTTCCGACTGAGCTTTCGCGTCGCCAACTCGAACAAAAATTCGGCATTCGGAAAAATTACCTGCTCTATGTCGGCGTCTGGCGCGACCACAAAAATATCTTGGGAATGCTCGAAGCGATGGCGCAAGTCGTCGCACGACAAAAAGATTTCGATGGCGAAATCGTGATTACCGGTCGTCCGAATAAATTTTACGCGCCAGAGATTTTTGCCAAAGTCCGTGATCTCGGTCTCGAAGACCATTTCGTTTTCACCGATTTGGTGGATGACCGAGATTTGTTGCAGCTTTATCAAAACGCGCGCGTCTTTGTCTTCCCGAGCTTTTACGAAGGCTTCGGTCTGCCGCCGCTCGAAGCGATGGCGTGCGGAGTTCCAGTCGTCGCCAGCAATGCCAGCTCGATTCCAGAAATTTGCGGCGACGGCAACGCGCTCTTTTTCGATCCGAAAAACAGTGAAGAAATGGCAGACAAAATGTGGGAAGCCTGGTCGAATGAAGCGACGCGAAAAAGATTACGCGAGCGGGGACTGCGCCGCATCGCTGATTTCTCGTGGCGCAAGATGAGCGAAGCAACCTACGAAATTTACCGCGAAGTTTTGGGGATTTGATTTATGATTTTGATCTATGGTCTTCATACATTTTGATAACCTGATCTCGTATCGCAGTAATCAACTCTATCTTCTCTGGAAGAGAGTTAGACTTGAAAGCTGTGTCAATTTTACTTTGCCAACCCCTTATCGTGCCTTCAGTATTAGGATCACATCCTCTTATATCGGCTGCCAAAGCAAAAAGAGTATTGCCTAATGGCCCCACAACTTTACTATCTAATTGATTCTTAGCTGTGGACAAAACTTCTTCTGTGAGTTTACCAGCCATTTCTGCTCTGGATAAAGAGCGCACAATACCGTGAAATGGTTCACCTAAGGCGTCAAAACCAAAAGGATGATGACCTAATGGTCTTTCAGATAATCCTGCTGACAATTCAACAAATGATTTTTCTGTTGGATTTGGATTAGGCATGATTTTAAGGGTTAAAAAAATAAGGCTAAATTTTCTCTCAATATTTTCGGCTTGTCAAAAGTTTTCTGCTAAAATCTCCGCCGGTGCAAAAAACCGCGTTAATTTCCGTTTCTGACAAAACTGGTCTCGCCGAATTCGCGCGCGGACTGGTGAAACTGAATTTCACGATTCTCTCGACTGGCGGCTCGTTTGATTTTCTGAGGAAAAATAAGGTCTCCGCGACACGCGTCGAAGATTTGACCGGCTTTCCAGAAATCCTCGGCGGACGCGTCAAAACTTTGCATCCCAAAGTTTTCGGCGGAATTTTGGCGCGCGCGACGAAAAGTGATGCTGCCGAACTCGCGAAATTCGGCATTCCGAAGATCGACTTGGTTTGCGTCAATCTTTATCCTTTCGCCAAAACGATTGCGCAAAAAAATGTGAAATTCGCCGATGCCATCGAGGAAATCGACATCGGCGGTGTGAGCTTATTGCGTGCTGCCGCGAAAAATTTCGAGTCGGTCGTTGTCGTCGCGAATCCTGAGCAATATTCTGAGATTCTTGAGAATTTGAAAAAGGGTATCTCAAAAACCGAACGCCAAAAGTTGGCAGCGGAAACTTTCGCGCTGACGCAAAAATACGACGCACTGATTGCGAATTTCCTCGGCGCAGAAAATGAACTGCCTGTTTTCGAATTTCAAAAAAATCTACGCTACGGCGAAAATCCCCACCAAACCGCCGCACTTTTTCACGAAGTCGGAAACACGAAGAGCTGTATCGCGAATGCGGAAGTCCTCGGTGGCAAGGAATTGAGTTTCAATAATTTGATGGACGCGGATTTCGCGATTCGCATTCCATTTGAATTCGCGAAGCCGACGGCTGCCATCATCAAACACGCCAATCCTTGCGGCGTCGCGAGTGACGCGACGATTTCCGGCGCGTTGGATAAAGCTTTGAACGCCGACAAAAAATCGCCTTTCGGTGGAATCATCGCGCTGAATCGTCCGGTCGATAAAAAATGCGCGGAAATCATTCAGCCGCTTTTCATGGAAGTCATCATCGCGCCGAGCTTCGAAAAAAGTGCGCTCGCGATTTTGCAGAAAAAGAAAAACTTGCGCCTGCTGGCAATCGGTAAATTTGAAAATAATCCGGACGAATTGGATTTCAAAAAAATTGGCGGGGGAGTCTTGGTCCAGAAACGCGACACCCGTGTCGTCACGGAACAAGATTTGAAAGTCGTGACGAAAAAACCACCAACAAAAGCGCAAATTCGCGATCTCATCTTCGCCGCGAAAGTCTGCAAACACGCGAAATCCAACGCCATCGTCATCGCGAAGGATGAAGTCGCCGTCGGTATCGGCGCGGGACAAACCGCGCGTGTCGATGCCGTCGAAATCGCCCTCGCGAAAGCAGGCACACGCGCCAGCGGAGCGGTGCTCGCGAGCGATGCGTTTTTCCCGTTTGACGATTCGGTGACAGTCGCAGCGCATGCCGGCATCGCCGCGATCATTCAGCCGGGCGGTTCGATTCGTGATGGAGACTCGATTGTCGCCGCCGACCGTGCGAATGTCGCGATGGTGACTTCAGGTGTGCGCGGATTCAAACACTGAGTAATTTTAGATTTCAAATTTAAAATTGAAGATTTTATTTTTTAAAAAATAAATCAAAAATCGACAATCTGAAATCTAAAATTATTTTCAATTTGCACGGCACGCATTTTTCATTTACACTCGCTCCTCGGATGACGACTGCAAACTTACTTGCGGAGCTGAAAAAGACGCGCAAAGCGAAAAATCTTTCCAATTTAGACCTCATTTCAGTCGAAAATATCACGCTCGATGACCTCGAGCTGATTTTGGCTGTCGCGCGAGTTTTCAAGAAATTCATCACGGATGGCGCGAAAAAATGCGATCTCTTGAAAGGTAAGACCATCGTTAATTTTTTCAACGAGAATTCTACGCGCACACGCAGCTCCTTCGAGCTCGCCGGCAAACACCTCGGCGCAGATGTCATCAATCTCGCCGGCTCAGCTTCGAGCGGCAAAAAAGGCGAGACACTGGGGGATTCCGCGCGCACGCTCGACGCGCTCAATGCTGATATTTTAATCATCCGCGATGCGAATTCTGGTGCCGCCTTCCAGCTCGCGAGTCTCGTCCGCGCTTCCATCGTGAATGCTGGCGACGGCTGGCACGAGCATCCGACTCAGGCTTTGCTCGAGCTTCTAACCTTGCGCGAGAAATTTGGGAATAAAAAACTGACTTACCTTTTCGTCGGCGACGCTTTGCATTCGCGCGTTTTCGGCAGCCAAGTGCGACTTTATCAGAAACTCGGCTTCGAAATCCGCCTCGCCGCACCGCAGACTTTGATTCCGAAAGGTGTCGAAAATTGGGGCGTGAAAGTTTTTTATAAAATCGAAGACGCTCTACCGGGCTGCGATGCGATTCACGCGATTCGCCTGCAAACGGAAAGAGCCGCAGGGAAATTCGTCGCCACCGGTCGCGAATATTCGAAAAATTATTGCCTGAATTTGCCACGGGTCGCGCTCGCGAAAAAAGACGCCGCGATTCTCCATGCCGGTCCGGTCATCCGTGAATTCGATTTACGCACCGAAGTTTTGGAATCGCCGAATTGTCTCGTCCAACAAATGGTCGAAAATGGTCTGCCGATCCGCATGGCAGTCGAGTGGCTACTCGCGACGAATCCGAAAAAGAAAGTAAATCCCTGGAAATGAAAACAATTCTGATCCAGAACGGCCAAGTCGTGAATCCGGCGAACAAGAGAAATCCTGTGCGCGTCGCTGATATTTTCATCCGCGACGGCAAAATTGCCAAAATCAAAGCGAATCTCGACCGACCGGGTGCGGATATCGTCCTAAATGCGAAAGGCAAATTGGTGACCGCCGGACTCGTCGACATGCATGTCCACCTGCGCGAGCCCGGACGCGAAGACAAGGAAACCATCGCGACGGCGAGCCGCGCCGCGGCACTCGGCGGAATCACGACGATTCTCGGCATGCCGAATACGAATCCGACCATCGACAATCAGACGACGGTGAAATTCGTACTCGAGAAAGGTCGCGAGGCGGGGATCGTGAATGTCCTCACCGCTGGATCTTTGACGAAAAAAATGGAAGGACACGAGCTCGCCGAGATTTGGGAAATGCGCGAAGCAGGCGCGTCGATGATTATCGACGATTGCGCCGAGACGAGCGGCATGGGACTGAGGAAATTGGCGCTGGAATATTGCCAAACTTTCGGTATGCCGATTCTGACGCATCCCGAAGATGCCGACCTCAAAGACGGCGCTGTCATGAATGAAGGCTGGATGGCGACGCAGCTCGGTTTGCCGGGTTCGCCGACTGCGACTGAGGCTTTGGTCGTCGCGCGCACCATCGAGCTTCTGCGCGAAACTCCGACGCCATATCACTTCACCCATGTCTCGACTGGTCGCTCGGTGGAATTAATTCGCGCCGCGAAAAAAGCTGGCTTGCCAATCACCGCCGACACGACCGCGCATCATTTGCTTCTGACTGACGCGGCTTGTGCCAATTACTGTACCGCCGCGAAAGTCGATCCGCCACTGCGCAGCGAAGCCGACCGCCAGCAATTAATCGCCGGAATCCTGGACGGCACGCTCGACGCGCTGATTTCGGATCACGCGCCGCATCTCTTGGTTGAGAAATTCGTACCTTTCGCCGAAGCTGCCGTCGGCATCACCGGACTCGAGACACTCTTCGCGCTGGCGTTTTCGGAATTGGTGAAAAAACACAAAATGCCGCTCGAAGATTTCTTCGCGAAATTAACTCTCAATCCAGCCAAAATTATTCGCTCTGATCGCGGACGAATCGAAGAAGGCGCGATTGCCGATCTCTCGATTTTCGATCCGAATATGGAATGGACCATCGACAAAAATAAGTTCGCGTCCAAAGGACGCAACACGCCATTTCACGGCCGCAAAGTTTTTGGCAAGGCGACCGATGTCTTGGTCGGCGGCGCACTGATGGTGCGCAAAGGTGAGCTGCAAAAATGATTGAGTCGCTTGCGTTTTTCGCAATCGCTTTTTGCGGCGGTCTCGTCGCCGTCCCGGTCGGCGGCACTTTTTTGTTTGTCGTGCCGAGCTTTTTATTCCTCGGATTGAATGGACTCGAGACACTCCTGCTCTCCCGCATTTACGCGCTCGCGGCAGCCGCGAGTGGTAGCTCGTATTTTTTGAAAAATCACCGGACTGAATTTGATTGGCGTACTATCGCCAAATTTTTGGCAGGCAATATCCTCGGCTACGCGCTCGCTGCCAAAATCGCGACTTCGCTCGATGTCGGATTTTTGACGAAAATCATACCCTTCGTCTTGCTCGCTGGCGCAGTGCTTCTACTGAAAGATTGGAAAATCGAAAAACTCCACCACCGAAAAATTTTCCAGAGAATCCTGCCCACAATCGGATTTCTGTTCGGACTTTACGGCGGACTCGGCGGCGCGACCAGCAATATGATTATTTTGGTTTTGACGCTCGCGCTCAATTTCAGTCTGCACCGCGCCATCGTCAATACGCGCCTGATCGAAGTCGTCGGCGGCGTTGTCGTCGTCGCGAGCTACTTATTTTTCGGCGCGAAATTCACAGGCTTCGAGCTTCCGGTCATCGCGGGCGCAGTACTCGGGGGATTGCTCGGCGCACACTTAACTTTCAAAACAAAACCAACCTGGCTCAAAAAAGCTTTCTTAATCTTGGTTGTACTCGCTGCGATTAAGACGCTATTCTTCTAGCGCAAAGCTCGAAACTAATTCGAGTTTGAGCTGTGAAAAATTTTAATTTTTATCCGTCCCGTTTTTAACCTATTTTTAAACCCGGAATTAATTCCGGAGTTAGGAGTGCTGGCGGTAGAGTAATGAACGACTCAACAACCCTCCGAACCTAGTGACCAATGACCCCCGAACCCAAAGACTGAAAGACTGAATGACTCAACCACTTAATGACTATGTTCCAGCTAGGCTTTCTGCTCGATTTCAGTCTCGAGGCGACCTTTCTCTTTCTCGACTTTTTTCGCAGCTACTTTCAAATCACTCGGCGCTCTCTTCGCATCATCTTTGCGCGGGGGGCGACGGCGACCGACTTTTTCGGAACCTTTTTGCGCCGCTTGGCGTTTCTTCTTCTCGTCGTCTTTTTGTCTTTTTAATTCAGCGGTGAATTTCTTGGCAGCCTCAGTTAATTTCAATTCACTCAAAATACGCAGCATCGCTTGACCGAGTACGACGCGATTCGTCGTGCCGAAACTTTTGGAAAGCACATTTTTGACGCCGGCTAATTCGAGCATCTTGCGCACAGCCGAGCCAGCGATGAGACCGGTTCCTGGAGCCGCCGGGATGATCAGGACACGCGCCGCTTTGTATTTCAATTTGGCAGCGTGCGGAATCGTATCATTCACAATCGGCACTGTAATCAAATTTTTCTTCGCATCAGACGCTGCTTTGCGCGCGGCGATTTGGACATCGGCGCCTTTTCCGAGACCGATGCCGACACGACCAGCGCGATCACCGATGATGACTGTCGCGCGAAAACGCATGCGGCGACCACCCTTCACGACGCGTGTGACACGATCGAGCTGCAACATGTATTCCTCGAATTCTTTTTCTTCGCGCGGACCATGACTGCGGCGTTTGCGTTTGTCATTAGGAGTGTTCATTGAGAGTTGATAGTTAGTAGTTGGTAGTTCTTAGAATTGCTTTCTAATTAAAATTTCAGACCGGCAGCACGCGCGGCATCAGCGAGAATCTTGACACGACCGGAGTAGAGGAATCCGCCGCGATCGAAAACAACCGCTTCGATTTTGGCAGCTTGTGCAGCCGTCGCGACCAATTTGCCGACTTCCGCCGCCTTCTCAGCTTTCGTGCCTTTTTTAATTTTGAGTGAATTCGCGGAAGCGAGCGTCTTGCCCGCAGTGTCGTCGATGATTTGCGCGTAAATCGCGGTCGTCGATTTGAAAACGGCGAGACGCGGACGCAGCGCATTGCCATTCACGCGCGCGCGAATGCGGCGTTTGCGGGCAGTGCGGTCGAGTAATTTTTTAGCGGTTTTCATTGGAATTTTAGATTTAGCTTCTCGCTTGCACGAGAATGAGTGTGCGCATGCGCTTATTTAGCAGCCGATTTACCAGCCTTGCGTGGAATGTGTTCGCCAGCGTAAGCAATACCTTTACCTTTGTAAGGTTCCGGTTTGCGCCACTTGCGAATGTTCGCGGCGACTTCACCGACGAGCTGCTTGTCGATGCCGCGGGTAATGATCGTATTTTTCTTCACATCGATTTCGAAGTCGATGCCTGCCGGTGCTTTGATCGGAACCGGATGCGAGAAACCAAGCTGCAGTTCGAGATCTCGACCTTTCGCCGCGACTTTGTAGCCGACACCCGTGATGATTAATTTTTTCTCGAAGCCTTTCGTCACGCCCTCGACCATGTTCGCGAGCAAAGTGCGTGTCAGTCCCCAGAGCGCGCGCGCTTCTTTCGAGTCATTTTTCGGAGTGACGACAATCGTCTCGCCGTCTTTTTTAATTTCGACGAGCGCGTTGAAGCTCTGCTTCAATTCGCCTTTGGGTCCTTTGATTTTCGCGGAATTTCCGGAAATCTCAGCGGTGACACCGGCTGGAATGGGGACGGGATTTTTGCCAATTCGACTCATTTTAAGTTTGGAATTAATAAATTTCGCAGATGACTTCACCCCCGAGTTTCTTTTGGTGCGCCTCTTTATTCGTGAGAAATCCAGCCGAAGTCGAAATCACCGCGATGCCGAGACCATTTAAGACTGGTTTGATTTCGGTTGATTTGACATAGACGCGGCGACCCGGTTTCGAGACGCGATTGAATTGAAATGCGCCGCCTTTCTTGAGGCTCACTTCGAGGATTGGAAATTTCTCGGAAGTGTTTTCTTCGATTTTCCCGACAAATTCACTCGCCTCGAGCACTTTCAAAATCGCGAGTTTTTGCTTCGAATGGGGAACGCGCACGACTTCCTTACGCGCGTTTTGCGCGTTGCGGATTCGCGTGAGCATGTCGGCAATTGGATCGGTTATCATAATTTTTTAAGTATTAATTCATAAGCCCTAAAATTTTTTGTGATTTATGAATTGTGGGATAAATTTTTTAGTTAATTATTTATGACTTAATATTTAAGACTTAATCTACCAGCTCGCTTTTTTGACTCCGACGATTTCCCCGCGCGAAGCCAATTCGCGGAAACAGATTCGGCACATTTGGAAGCGGCGCATGTAGCTACGATTGCGTCCGCAAATGCGGCAGCGATTCACGACGCGAGTTGCTTTTTTGGGTTTCACACCCGCAGCCAGCGCATTGGCGACTTTGCGTTTGAAGCGGGCAGCTTTGACGATGGATGAAGTTTTAGCCATTTGGAATTAAAAAATTATTTTTTAGCTTTTTCGGCTACCGGGGCAGGAGCTACTGGAGCCGGTTCGACTTTCGGTTTTTCTTCTTTGAATAATCCCGCTGCCTTCGCTGCCTCCGCCGCCGCTTTTTGCGCGTCAGCTAAAGCTTTTTTGGCAGCATCTTCAGCCGCATCAGATTTGGAAGTGTCTTTCTGGAAAGGAAAACCGAGCGCGGTGAGTAGTGCCTTGGCATCGGAATCCGAACGCGCCGTCGTGCAAACTGTGATTTCGAGACCGTGCACGAATTCGGCGTCCTCTGGTCGCACCTCAGGAAAAACGGTGAAATCCTTGAGTCCGAGCGAATAGTTGCCGTTGCCGTCGAAACTTTTGAGCGGGATACCACGGAAATCGCGGACGCGGGGGAGCGCGACATTCACTAATTTGGAAATGAAGTCGAGCGCACGGGGGCCGCGCAGCGTGACCGAGAGACCGATTGGCATGCCTTCGCGCAATTTGAAATTCGAAATCGCTTTCTTCGAAAGATGTGTGCGCGCTTTCTGATTCGTGATGGTCGCAAGATTCTTCGCGACTTTCGCGAGAATTGTCTCGTCCATCGAGTTCGACGAACCACCTTTGCGCGCGAGCTTGCCGACACCGACCGAGACTTTTACTTTGTCGATGTGGGGAATCGCATGAATATTTTTCGCGCCGATTTTCTTACCGACGGCGGGCAAAATTTCAGTTTTGACGATTGCGGCTAAATCAAATGCTTTCATTGTTTGGAGATTTTCGGGTTAATAATGCCTTCGTTGCATTTTTTGCAGAAGCGCGTTTTTTTGCCGTTGGCGAGAATACGATAACCGACGCGTGCCGGCTTCTTGCAGTGCGGGCAGATGATTTTGACATTCGAGACATCAATCGGTTTCTCGAATTTCACGATCTGACCAGGCGTACCGTCGGCGCGTTTTTTGATGTGCTTCGTCACGATGTTGACTTTTTCGACGATGACTTTGCCTTCTTTCGGAATTGCGCGCATCACTTTGCCAGTTTTACCCTTGTATTTACCGGCGATGACTTGGACGAGATCGGAGGAGAGAATTTTCATTGCGGAATTATGATTTAAAATTTAGGACCTAGAGAACATCCGGAGCTTGGGAAATAATTTTCTGGTAGCCTTTTTCACGCAGTTCGCGCGCAATCGGTCCGAAGACGCGGGTACCTTTCGGTTCGCCCTTCTCGTCGATGATCACGACCGCATTTTCATCGAAGCGCAGTGCGCTGCCATCTTTGCGGCGAATCGTATTTTTGGTGCGGACGATCACCGCTTTTTGAATGCTTTTTCTTTTGGCAATCGCTTTGGGTGTGGCTTCTTTGACCGAGACGACGATCACATCACCGATATGTGCGTAGCGTCTGTGGCTGCCGCCCAAGACTTTGAAGCATTGCACTAGTTTCGCACCAGTGTTGTCAGCGACTTCGAGAAAAGTTTCATTTTGGATCATTTGGCTGTGGCAGAATTATTTTCCGATTTAGCTTTTTCGATTTTCGGAGCAGTTTTTTCTTTGGCGACCGACTCTTTCAGTTCGCGCTCGGAGGCGCTCTCGACGGCAGCGGGCTGGTCGACCACTTTCGCATTCTTGGAAATGATTTTCACGAGCTTCCAATTCTTCAGCTTCGAGAGGGGAATCGACTCGATGATTTCCACGACATCGCCGACTTCGGCTTCGTTCTTCTCGTCGTGAGCATGGAATTTTTTCGAGACGCGGTAATTCTTCTTGTAAATCGGATGGCTCACCTCACGATCGACACGGACGACGATCGTTTTCTGGTTGGCGTTCGAGATGACGATGCCTGTTTTGCTACGCATTTAAATAAGATTATTTTTCAGATTTTTTAAAAAGTCCTTTCGGTTCGACTTTTTTGACTTTCACATCTTTGTTGGATTTGGCTTCGATTTTTTCTGCTTCGGTTGCTTCAGCTTTTTCCGCCTTTTTCGGAGCAGCTTTTTCTTTCTTGGTTGTTTGCTTTTTCTCGATCTCAGCTGAAAATTCTTTGGCTTTCTTACCGACCGCGTCGGAGGTCTTTTCGACTTTGTCGCCGAATTTGGTGCGGCGAGCTGCTTCCGTCAGAAGCTGGGCGAGATATTTTTTGAGGATTTTGATGAGATGCAAATCTTTCAAATGATTCGTTCTCACGCCCATTTTTTGGCGGAAAAGTGTGTCGCGCGTGCGCGTCACTTCCTCGTGGAGATCACGATCGGAGAGTTGCGCGATTTCAGAAAATGTCAGCATTTTATTCGTGTTCTTTGGTTACAAATTTAGTCTTGACCGGGAACTTGTGGGAAGCGAGTTCGAAGGCTTCACGGGCTTGCTCGACTGTCACACCTTCGAGTTCGAAGACGACCGTGCCGGCTTTGAGCGCCGCGACATAATATTCGACTGAACCTTTTCCCGAGCCCATCGGCACTTCCGCCGCTTTCTGTGTAATTGGTTTGTGAGGGAAGACGCGAATCCAGAGCTTGCCACCGCGTTTCAGATAGCGTTGAATCGCACGGCGCGCGGCTTCGATTTGGCGGGAGGTGAGCTCACTGCGCTCGACGATCTTCATGCCGAATGATCCGAATGCGACGCGACTACCACGCACGGCGACGCCTTTGAGCGAGCCGCGATTGCGGTGCCATTTTCGAAATTTAGTCTTTTTAGGAAATAACATTTTACAAATTATTTTTTAGCTTCAGTTTCGAGTTCTTCCTCCAGGCGACCTTTGGCTTCTTTCTTGGAAGCGTCTTTGCGCGATTCCGCGAGCCAATTTTGGTCGGCTTCTTTTTGGACGGCGGTCGCATCTTTCAGGAAGATTTCTCCGCGGTAAGTCCAGACTTTCACACCAATCTGTCCGTAAGTCGTGCTCGCCGGGATTTCACCGTAGTCAACATCCGCGCGAATCGTGTGCAGTGGAATGTTGCCTTCTTTGAAAGTTTCTTCACGGGAGATATCAGCACCATTCAGACGACCAGCGACGCGAATCTTGATTCCACGCAAACCGCCATCCATGCCTTTTTTGACAGCCTGTTTTGCGACGCGGCGGAATGGCATGCGGCGTTCGATTTGATTCGCGACCGACTCGGCGATTAATTGGGCGACTGTATCCGGCTTGGCGACTTCGATGATGTTGATTTCGATTTTGTCGCCGAATTGCTGTGCAATGTCGTTCTTCAATTCTTCCAAAGCCGCACCAGCCCGACCGATGACCATGCCCGGCTTCGAGCTGTGGACATTGACTTTGACATGTCCGGAGCTGCGCTCAATCTCGATCTCGCCGACACCCGACTCCTTCAAGCGTTCTTTGATCGCCTTGCGCAGCGTGATGTCGCGGTGAAGCAAGTTCACATAGTTCTTTTTCGAGAACCAGCGCGAGCTCCACGATCTGATCGTGCCGAGCCGAAACGATTTTGGATTAACTTTCTGACCCACAGTTTAAGGATTAAGAAGTAAGAAGTAAGAATTAAGAATTAAGGACTAAGAATTAAGAATTTACTGGTTCTGCTTTTTCAATTTTTTCTGCCACCTTTTTAGCTTTCGGCTTCGCAACTTTCGCGTCGCTCTTTTTAGCTTTTACCTTTTCGTTTTTACCTTCTGCGGCAGCGACGACCGGGGAGAGCTCGACGAGCAGGCGGGAACTGCGTTTCAGAATCGGATGCCAGCGACCTTTCGAGACTGGCAAACCGCGTTTCAGTGTCATGCCCGCATCGACGGAGAGTTTCGAAATCATCAGGTTTTCACGGTCTTGTTTGAAATTGTTTTCCGCATTCGCGGCAGCCGAAGCGATCAATTTGGCGATGATCGGCGCACTGCGTTTCGGCGTGAATTTCAGAATCGTGAGCGCTTCGTTGACTTTTTTACCGCGGACGAGCGCAGCGACAACATTCACTTTCTTGGGAGAAATGCGGGTCTGGCGGAGGTAGGCTTTCATTTAAATTTAAACTTAATTCTTATAACTTACTTCTTACTAGCTTAATCCTTACTTCTTATTTCTTACTAACTTAATCCTTAATCCTTCCTAGGATTCTTTGGCTTTTTTACCACCGTGGTGCCGCCATGTGCGGGTTGGTGAGAATTCACCGAGACGGTGACCAACCATTTGCTCAGTGATGAAGACGGGAAGATGTTGTTTGCCATTGTGGACGGCGAAGGTGAAGCCGACGAATTCCGGCGGAATGACACAAGCGCGCGACCAAGTCTTGACTGGTTTTTTCTTGGCGTCGGCCGGGAGATTCTGAATTTTCTTCAGAAGCTTCGGGTCGAGGTACGGTCCTTTTTTGGCGGAGCGGGTCATTTAGAATTGAAAATTTAGAATTGAATATTTTTCACTATTTTCTAACACTATTTACTAACACTAACACTATCCCTAACACTACTTTCTGCGGCGGGAGAATCTTCCCGGTTTGCGGCGTTTGAGAATCAATTTGGCTGAATACTTGTGTTTCTTGCGAGTTTTCACACCGAGTGCGAGCGCACCCCACGGTGTTTTCGGCGCTTTCATACCAATCGAGTTGCGCGCCTCACCTCCACCATGCGGATGATCGCAAGGGTTCATGACCTTGCCGCGAACTTGCGGACGACGACCCATGTGGCGCACACGACCAGCTTTGCCGATTCTCTGGTTGGAATGGTCGATGTTTGCCGCGACTCCGATGGTCGCGAAACAAATTTTTGGGACGAGACGGATTTCAGAAGAGGGGAGTTGGATTTGCGCCATATCTTTATCAGTCGAAACGACTTTGGCACGACTACCCGCGGAGCGAGCCATTTGCCCGCCTTTTTTTGGTTTCAGCTCGACATTGAAGATTTCGAAACCGGCAGGAATATTTTGAATTTGGCAGCGATTGCCATTTTTAATCTTCGTCTTTTCGGCAGTCAGCAGCTTGTCACCGACTTTGGAACCGTGCGCTGCGAGGTGGTATCTCTTGTCTCCGTCAGGATAGACGACGAGCGCAATCCACGCTGAGCGATTCGGATCGTATTCGAGCGCGGCGATCTTGCCGGGGATGCCGGATTTCGCTGTCTGGTCGAAGTCAATCAAGCGGTAATTGCGTTTTTCTCCACCGCCACGATGACGGCAAGTGATGTGACCGAGATTGTTGCGACCGGCTTTTTTGTTCAGGCGCGTAATCAGGCGTTTTTCCGTCGGTTTCTTCGCAAGCACGCTGCGATCGACGACACTCATCTGGCGTCGTCCCGCGTCGTTGCGTTTGTAAATTTTGACAGGCATTGAGTAGTTTCTAGTTTTTAGTTAATAGTTTTTAAGTTCTTACTTCTTACTTCTTACTCCTTACTAACTTAGTCCTTAATCCTTAATCCTTCCTAGGCTTTGATCTTGTTGATATCAATCATCTTCGCACCAACCGTCGTGACAATCGCCTTCTTGCCAGCATTGCGTTTCTCGACTTCGCGCCGACCAGCTTTGCGAGTTTTGGGTTGAATTTTGGAAGTGCAGACTGATTTCACTTTCACGCCGTAATATTTCTCGACGGCATCAGCGACTTCATTCTTCGTCGCGCCATTTTTGACGATGAAGGAGAATTTGCCGGACTTCTGTCCACCGAAAGATTTTTCGGTGTCGAGCGGGCGGACGATAATTTCGTGGAGGCGATTCAAGTTAGAATTTAATAATTATGATTTATGATTTAATTTGGAGCGGGCGAGCGGAATCGAACCGCCGTCTCCAGCTTGGAAGGCTGGCATAATAACCATTATACGACGCCCGCAGTTTCCTCCTTCTTGGATTTAGATTTGGAAGAAGATTTTGCGGCCGGTTTTTCCACCTTCGCCTCGATTTTGAAAATGTTGGTAAGCTCGAGGAGCGCGGATTTTTCGAATAAAATTTGGTCGAATTTCGTGAGATCGTGCGGATTGAGCAAATTAACAAAGAGCGGCTTCACAAATTCGAGATTCTGAGCCGATTTGATGAGTGTCGCATTGCGATTGTGGACGACCAAAGTCGAGCGGCTCGCTGGCAATTTCGCGAGTAATTTCATAAACTCTTTGGTCTTCGGCGCTTTCAATTCGAAACTTTCGAGCGCGATAATTTTGGATTCCTGAGCTTTGGAGGTCAACATAGAAGCGAGCGCGAGTCGGCGTGCCTTCTTCGGCATCGCGCGACTGAAATTGCGATCGTTGCGCGGTCCCCAGGCGACACCTCCACCACGCATGATTGGCGAAACACGATCACCGCGGCGCGCATTACCTGAGCCTTTTTGGCGGAGAATTTTAATCGTCGAATGGGCAACCTCGCTGCGTTTGAGCGTGTGTGCCGGAGAAATACGCGCATTCGCGTGTTGGCGTACGAGCGCAGTGTGCACCAGTACTGGATTGATCTTAGCTTCGAAGAGGGAAGCGGGAAGTTCAATCTCGCCTGTTTTCGAACCGTCCTGTGAGTAAATTGGGGCTTTCACGAGAGTAAAGGATTTAAACCCGCCGCTAAGCGGGCTAATTAGGTTGAATGTAAATTAAGTGGAAATTATTCTGCGACTGCAGCCGGAGTCTGAACTTTGCAATCAATTTGTTGGAGCTGGATCGAAGTCTCATCGAGATTTACCGGGAAAGGTTGGCAAGTCTCGGCCTGTTTGATGAGATCGACGACCGCCTGTTGATAACCAGCCTGCGCGGCTTTATTGACTTGATTGACCTGAAAATTTTGCCAGATGCTATTAGCGACGAAGACGACCGAGAAGATGATCCATGCCGCGAGAATGATTTGACCGATACCACCGTTTTCGAGAAGTTTGCATTTGAACTTCATATTTTTAGGGTTAGAGTGCGAATTTTTTAATTGGCTTCGATTCTGATGAGTGTGCCAATCGAACCAGGAAGCGAACCTTTCACGACGAGCAGATTTTTTTCGAGATCGACTGCGACGAGTGGAACATTTCTTTTGGTGACTTTATCGCTTCCCATACGCCCTGGAAATCTTTTGCCCTTCGGCACACGACCCGTACCCGTCACCGCGCCCGAGCTGGAGCCCGGTTGGCGATGGTGATGGCTACCGTGACTCTCTGGTCCCCGGGAGAAGTTGTGGCGTTTGATGACACCGGCAGTACCTTTACCTTTGGAGATGCCGGAAACTTTGACCAATTTGATTTCTGAGAATGCCGCGACGGAAATTTTGTCGCCCTTTTTCTGTTCAGCTTCACCTTCAATTTTGAATTCAGCTAGGTGGCGAAACTTCCGAGTTTTTTGTGGCTTTTTCAATTCGTCGAAACCGAGGATTAACGCGGGATATCCGTCCTTCTCGGTTGTTTTGATTTGAGTGATCTCGTTAGGAGAGCATTCAATTACCGAGACGGGGATCACACCACCGTCATCCGCGATTACACGCGTCATGCCGACTTTGCGGCCGAGTATTCCAGTCATTGGAAGAGGTTAGAGCTGCGTTGAACTTAAGTCCCGCAAGTGCGGGAGCCTCAGCAGCGTGGTTAACTATTTTTAAGGCTCCGATTTTCGAAGCGCGAGAATTTTACCTAAACTTTTTTTAAATGCAAATCTTTTTTTAGACTTTTTTACCAAACTTCAATTATATAAAATACGGAATTGAAAGCGAGTGCCCTCGAGCAATCTGATTAGATCAGGAATCTTTTCAGGATTAGCACCATACAAAGTAAAAGTTGACTCCAAATCAAATTCAGCATTCGTTGCATCTACAGATTCACGCAATACTTTTGGAGCAAAAATTGCAAGATTATCCATTGCCCTACGAAGATATAATTCGTTCTTTGAGGGCGAAGTAAAAACCTCAATCACAACCGAGGGGGGTTTTCCTTTTTCTACTTCTGGCATTTTAAAAAATTAGGGTTCGCATTTTTACACGCATTCCAAAAACTGACAAACTTCTAAACTTAATCCTTAATCCTTAGTTCTTAATCCTTAACTAACATCTCACCGACTTTTATTGCGGTGTTTTATTGAGAGGCTCCCAGTGGCAAATAACCTCGTCACATTTACCATCCGGCGAAATAACAAAAACCTTGGCTACATCACTCCGAACCAATCCTGCAATTGCCTCTTGAATTTCGGCACCATTATTGGCGACCTCAATTGGCTGAGTCATAGTCTCCTTGCCAGATAGCTTTGTGCGTAAATAACCTTCTCCATCTAAAAAAAGCAAAGTCGCATAACTTCGCACATTGACTCCATCTCTTCCTGTCTTTTTGATTTCGATAATTTGGCAATAGCCTTGTTCGCCTGGTTTCATTTTAAAAAATTAGGGTTCGCATTTTTACACGCACTCCGAAAACTGACAAACCTTTGCCACTTAATTCTTAATCCTTAGTTCTTAATCCTTACTAAGCCATCTTGATCTCGACATCGACACCACTCGGGAGCGTGAGCGTCTGCAATGACGAAACTGTGTTCGGCGTGGATTCTTTGATGTCAATCAATCTTTTGTGTGTGCGCATCTCGAATTGTTCTTTCGCGGTCTTGTGCTTGAAGGTCGCGCGGTTGACTGTGAAAATTTCTTTCTGTGTCGGCATCGGAATCGGTCCGGAAATAATCGCGCCACTGCGGAGCGCAGTATCGACAATCGTCTTCGTCGCTTCATCGACGATGCGATGATCGAAAGCGCGGACGACGATGCGAATCGACGGCTTGCTATCAGAGAGCGATTTTTTCGTCGCTTTCGAAGCTTTCAGGGTTTTCGTTTTGGCAGTGGCTTCCATAAAATTGATTTAGAGCTTGCCCTCGACTTGATCGAGGGTAGGCGGATTTTAGTGAATTTTTTAGAAAAATCAAAACTAAATATCGGAATACTGTTCCTCATCTTAATCCTCATTTAAAACCCGATACCCTAATTGCTCAAACCCCTTGTTTAATTCATCATTAGTAATTGAACGAGGAACATCACGGACAGTAAAGGATTGAATCGAATCTTCATTAAGAAAAACAATTCTTCCGCAATGCTCCCCAATACATTGCATAATCATAGACCTAATAAACCTAGCATCTAAAAGATTCACCTTCTCTGTATCAGACACGACACATTGAATTTCTCTAGTCTTGGTTTCAGTAGACATTTTACAAAAATTAAAAATAAGACCGCAGCTTAATCGAACTCATTAAAAAAGCAAAACGCTAACTCTTAATGTTCTTTTTCGCAGCTATAATTTTTTGTATTTCCGAAAAAAAACCAAACGGATTTTCCCACTCTGCCAGTATCGAGCCTGCTCGATATGGAACAGCCCTGGCAAAATTCTCAGGGCGCATGTGTTTATTTCTTTTTTTGTCGCAGTCTTTTTTTGTCAGACACTGCATACTGTCGCGAATACTTTTTCGAACACCTTCACATAAAACTTGACAGCCGGTGGATAAAACCATGTCGTAGAAAAAATCATGATGGTCGAAATATGGATTTTTAGATCGTAGCCGGTATTGCTCATTAAAGAACTTAATTTCCTCACTGGTTGGAGCTCGTTCTGTGATCCCAAATGGCATTTAGCAAATTAGCGTTGTATTTTATTAGACAATTTAAATTTTTCAAAAAACTTTCGTGCCTTTGCCTGCCAGAGCTGCATCGATTGGGTTTTCTGAGCTTCTCCCGTCCGCGAAAATCACTTCGCCGACGCCAGCCTCGATGGCGCGTTTCGCCGCCAGAATTTTTTTCTTCATGCGTCCGACTGCGAATTCGTCAGCTTTTTGAATTGGGATTTCACGAATCAGGCTCGCTTCGTTTTCAACATTCTCAAGCAAACCCGGCGTGTTCGCGAAAAAAATTAATTTATCAGCCTGCATTTCAACCGCGATTTTTGAGGCGATTTTGTCGCCATCGACATTCACCTCAGTCGAATTTTCCGCAGCCGCAGGGGGAGCGACGACGAGAATTTTTTTGTCTGCCAGAATTTGGTGAATCGCCGCCGCGTCAATTTTTTCAATCGAGCCAGTGAGGTCGCCCTCGACGACTTTCACTTTGCCATCCTCAACGATGCGCATCCGACCGTGCTGTTTGGCGAGAATTAAATTATTTTTCGAGCCGATTTGCGCGACAGCTGCGCCGCCAAATTCGGCAATTTTCACAGCGACTTTTTCAGCGGTGCCACCGTAGACTTCTTTGAGAAGTGCGAGCGTCGCCTCATCCGTCCAGCGCGATTTCTCACCGCGCTCGGAAGTAATCATGCGCGGAGTGATACCGCGTTCTTTTTGAACGCGTGAAAGCTCGGCGTTCGCGCCGACGACAATCACAATCTTTTCACCGGAATTTTGGAGAGCCGCTGCATTGCGCGCGAGCGCAGCGAAATCGATTCCATCACCACCGCCAAACTTCAGAACGAGCATTTTTAAATTTTATATTTTAAATTTTAAATTTAGAGTGGGTGTAGTCCTAAAAATTCTAAGCCCGCTTTTTCGGCGAAACCGCAGGCGAGATTCGCATTTTGAATCGACGCGCCCGCCGCACCTTTGCCGAGATTATCGAGCGCGGCGACCGCAGTGATCCGATTGGAATTTTCATCGAGCTGCCAGCCGACATCGCAAAAATTCGTGCCAGACAAAATCTTCGGCTCAGGCAAAGAATGGATACCGGAAATTTCTTTGACGATGCGGACGAATGGCTCGGTCGAATATTTTTCGCGGAAGAGTTTCCAAATGTCTTTGTCGGAAGTCGGCGCAGTGAGCCAAGCGTGCGCGTGGCAAACGATTCCGCGTACTTCCGGTGTCGAAGTAATCGAGTAGCCCGGCACATTCGGCAAATGCAATTCTTGAATCGCTTCGCCAGTGTGACGATGACCGGACAATTTGTAGCTGCGCAAAACTCCGGCGCGTTCCGGATGGTGCGAGCCGGCTGAAGGCTTGTTGCCGGATCCGCTCGACGCAACCTTCAAATCAAAAATAATTTTGGAAGTGTCAACAATCCCGAGTAGCGGCAGCAGCGCGAGAATCGCAGAAGTCGCGGTACAGCCGGGGACAGCGATGCGCTTCGATTTTTTGATTTCTTCGCGGTGAATTTCGGGCAAACCGTAAACCCATTTTTCCATGCCATCAGCAATCGGCGCATCGGGATACCATTTCGCGAAATCCTCTTTTTTTTGAAAGCGGAAATCCGCCGACGAATCGATGATGATGTCGCCCAATTTTTCGAGCGCAGAAATCTTGGTCGCAAGCGCGCCGTGAGGAAGGCAGGAGAAAAGAATGTCAACTTTTTCGACTTCCGAGATTTTGGAAAATTTCAAATCCGTCGCACCGCGCAAATTCGGGTGAACTTTGCCAATCGCTTTGCCAGCGAAATTTTCGCTCGTCGCGAATTTGATTTCGAGGTTGGGATGACCGAGCAAGAGACGCACGATTTCACCGCCGACATAACCAGATGCGCCGATCACGGCTGCAGAGAGTTTTTGCATAAAAGCATTTTAAACTGGAAAAAGTCTTTTGAAAAGAGGCTTGACTTTATAGAAAAAAAGAGTAGAATCTCGCGCGGTCTTTTTCCAGAATTTCAATCTCGAAACTCACACCAATTAAAACCCAATCCAAAATGTTTCAGCTCTCCACCAAAAAAAGTCTCATCACGCTCTCACTCGGCCTGATCTTCACGGCTGGAATTTTGTTTTTATTGAAGGGCGGGGAAATCAGCGAACTAGCTCTGAATGAAGAAAATTTAGCGCCAACTCAAGTCGTGAAAATCGCCGATCTTTCAAAAATCGACTGGGAGATTGAAGTGGTCGAAGAGTCCGACCTGCCCAAAAGCTAGCGAGTAGCTTGATTCGGTTTTACAGAGAAAAGATTTGCGGCTAGAATCGAGTCTTATTTTTAAATTTGAATCATGTCTGAGAAAAACCAGCGACGCGAAAGCTTCGTCGATAAAGAGCTGACTGGCAACGAAATAGTTGATGTGAGATTCAGCGGCAGCTCAGTAGGAGATAAGTTTGGGAGAGGAACGACAATCGGCGGGCAAGACCTGAACTCGCTCGCTAATTATTTTGGGAAGGGTGCTTCTGCATACGATGTTGATTCAATCACTTTTGAAAGAGTTCACATCGATAAAGTTAACAAGTTCATAGAGCAACGGCGAGCTAACTTCTTAAAAAATTCGGGCTTCCTTAAATCACAAGCTATACGCTATTTTAACGATGCCCTTCGCGCAACGATTATTAATGTTCGCAATATATCCCGCCAAAAGATTGAAGCGACAACACCAAATCAGAACCGAACTCAAACTCCGGAAGTTCTGCCACTTGACGGAAAAGTGGATATCTGGATTAGCGGACCAGCTCTGGGGGACGGGAAGCGTATCGGGCAATTAGAAAATTTCGCAAGTGATCTTGTTTATCGACTTGGGGCCAAATCATGCACTGATCCAAACCCAAAGGGATTCATGATCCAAGGCGCAGATGCAGGCTTGCTGCCTAAACTCGAGTCTGATTTAACATACTACGACAACTTAAATTTGGGCGAAGATCTTCAATTAAAAATTTCTAAGAAATTAGAATTTCAACAAGGCAGTCCTGACGAAGGTCGCAAACCAACCAAGTTTACTAAATGTCAAAAAAGTGGAAAAACCTGGAGAATGTTTCAATAAAACTAAATCGAACAGCTCGGCGCAGCCTCACCACCATCGCGAATCTCGCCGTGACCGCGCCCGACCCATTTATAACTAGTCAAAGCTTCTAAAGCGAATGGTCCGCGGGCGTGCATTTTTTGTGTGGAAATCCCAATCTCTGCGCCGAGTCCGAATTCGCCTCCGTCTGAGAATTGCGTCGAGAGATTGGCGTAGACGCAGGCGGCATCGACTTCGCGCAGGAAACGGTCGATGGCTTTTTGGTCGCGCGAGATAATCGCTTCGGTGTGTTTGAGCGAATATTTCGCGATGTGTGCGAGCGCTTCATCGAGACTTTTGACGATTTTCAAATTCAAATCCAGAGACAACCATTCACGGTCGAATTCAGGCGCATAAGTTTTAACCGTTAACCCACCGGATATCTGGCGGGTTAACTTAGCTGAATGAATTTTCACTCCGCGTTTTGCTAATTCTGGCAAAAGCTGCGCGAAAAGTTTCGGCGCGATTTTCTCGTGGACTAGTAAAGTGTCGAGCGCATTGCAGATCGTGGTGCGGCGCGTTTTGGAATTCACGATAATCTTGACCGCCTCGTCGACGACCGCCGAGCAGCCGACGAAAATGTGGACGACGCTCGCGCCCGTCTCGATTGTCGGAATCAGGGAATTTTTGGCGACGAAATCAATCAAGCCGCGACCGCCGCGCGGAATCACGAGATCGACAAATTCACGCGCCTGCAAAAGTTCGCCGACAATTTTGCGATCGGGCGAGTCGATGAATTGAATCGCATCGAGCGGAATTTTGCTTGATTTCAGGCTCGCGCGAATGATTTTGACGATTGCCCGATTCGAATTCAGCGCATCCGCCGAACCGCGCAGGACGATGGCATTGCCTGATTTCAGAGCTAAAACGATGGCATCGACCGTCACATTTGGGCGTGACTCATAAATCATCGCAAGCACGCCGAGTGGCGTCGAGATTTTTTCCAGCTTGAATTTCGCGCGCGGTTGCGCAATCTCAAGAACTCGTCCGACTGGATCGGGGAGTGTCGCGATTTTGCGGACTTCCGCCGCCGAGCCGAAAATCCGAGCGCGGTCGAATTTCAGCCGATCATATTTGTCGGCGGAAATTTTCTTCAAATCTTGAGCATTCGCTTTTTCAATCACTGCGTAATTTTGCTCCAGCGCGTCCGCGATTTTTTTCAGCGCGAAATTTTTGTCAGCGGTCGCGAGCGTCGCGAGTACGCGTGAACTCTTCTGCGCGGCGGCAAGTTGTTTTTGTAGATTCACTTTTTCGATTTACAAGTTCGTTAATCCACGAGATATCTCGTGGGTTAACTTTATTGCGCTTATTTTACCACCTCAGCAAACGCGGCGAGCGTTTTTTTCGCCGTGTTTTCCCAGCTGAATTTGCGCGCGCGGACTTTGCCCGCCGCCGCCATTTTCTGTCGCAACTTTTTGTCAGCGAGAATTTTCGCGAGCGCGATGCGCCACGCATCGATATTTTCCGGCGCGACGAATTGCGCCGCCGTGCCGAGCACTTCGCGCAGCGGCGGAATATCCGCTGCCAAAATCGGCGTACCGGCGACAGCCGCCTCGAGCGGCGGCAGCCCGAAACCTTCGTAAATTGACGGAAAACAAAAAACCTCCGCCGCGGCGAGCAGCCCGGCTTTTTCCGCCTCGGAAACCGAACCGAGAAAATGAATTCCGTGTTTCGTGCTCGATGCGCCATGTTTCATGTTCCGTGTTTCATGTTTCATGATTCCCGGGTCAGCGAAAATTTTTCGATCGAAGTCGCCGGCAATCACGAGCTCAACTTTGTTCGAATCCCCGATCCGGGCCGAGGACAAGTTCTCCTTTTGCAGTTCGGCGAAGGCACGGACGAGCGTGCGCAAATTTTTGCGCGGCTCTAGCGTCGAGAGCGCGAGAATAAATTTTTTCGGTAACTTTTTGGGACGAATTTTTTGGACGGAAATTCGGGCGGCGAGTGGCGTGACGGCGATTTTCTCCGCCGGAATTTTCCAAAATTCCGTGAGCTCGCTCTGCGTGAAATTCGAAACCGCGAGAATCCGATCAGCAGTCTGCGCAATCTTTTGGGAATTCAGAAAACGCTGCCACAGCATTGTTTTAGCAGAAAAAAATTGTGGGAAACGCGTCGGTGACAAATCATGAACCGTCACGACGAGGCGGCAATCGTCCGAGAGCGCGACCGGTCGCGGATCCGGCGACCAAAAAAGATCAATCTTCTCAGCACGCTTTTCATTCGAAAAAATAAATCTATCAAGCGGTGGAGCGTCAAAAAAGCGCAGCCGGAAATTCAGAAGCCGATTCGAAAATTTCGTGTGAATTTTTTTGAAGCGCGGGGAGTGGGGAATCTCGAGCTCCGGGAAATTTTCCGTCGCTGAATTAAACCAGAGAAAATAGCTGTTTTTCTTGTCGAGACGAAAAATCTCGGCGAGCGTATTGCGGAGGTAAATCTTGACGCCGGAAATTTGGTCGCCGGCGAGCGCGCGAAGATCGACGATTATTTTCACCCGCAGATTTTAGCGAAAAAATGGGAACATTAAATGTGTTCGGATTTTCGGAAAAAATTGCTTTGTAATCGGGACACAAATAAGATTGCGTTCAATTTAATTTTGAAAATCATGTTTAAGCCGAAGAATGGAGAAATTGATCTGCCAAATAGTCTAGAAGAAATAGCTGGGGATCGCGCAAATGTGGGCATAGTTTACGACGAGGCAGCAAAAGAGAAAATCCGAGAAGCAGCTCTCGCGCGACTCAAAACAAAGACTAAGTTTCTCGCTGACCCTGTTGTGGAGCGTATTTCTACGCTCGTAGCCAACTCGAAAAACGCAGCCACTTTTCTCTCTAATGAGAAACTCAGTCCAGGTTTAATCGCCGACTTGTTCGGAAAATTCAACGACGCCAAATTAGCGATGCTTTTTTCGCTTAGTCCGGAGTTCACCTCAGATTTCATGGATTTAAATCCTGAAGACAAAATCGAAGTTCTGCAAAGTTCTAAAAACCCAACTGACTTCGAACAATTAATTTTTGACAATAGGCCAATGATCAGGCGAAAACCAGGAGAAGGGGAGGGAGAAGAAAAGACCTATCCACTTTTTGATCCAGGCGTAGAAGGAAGCAATTAATCGCTCGACGATTATTTTCATCCGCAGGTTTTAGCGAAAAAATGGGAACATTAAATGTGTTCAGATTTTCGGAAAATCATTGCTTTGTAGTTAGAACGGAAATAAAATTCTACCTTCTTTTAACCCCAAAAATATGAATGACTTACAAAATGGCGACCTTAGAGAAATTGGATCCGATGACATCAAATCCATGGAGGAAATAGTTAAAATGCGAAACGAGTTAGATTTGAGCGCAATTTATGATGGAGTTGAAGCAGACAAATTTCGCAAGACAGTCTTTGACAAGTTCAAAAAATTCTGTCCGGACGAGACTTTGCTTTCAAAGTTATTTGAAAAAGTTGAAGTATTATCCAATTCTAATTTGGAACGCATCCTTGCACTCGTCGCTAATTTTCATACCGCAGCTGATTTTTTCGCCAACAATGACAGCCTAAGCTCAAGTCGAATCGCGACTTTTTTGCAAAACTTTGATGACGATCAACTAAGAATGTCATTCTTAATTAGTGTAGCTGCTGGGGAAAAATTTAATAAATTAAGCTTTGAGGCAAAACAAGAAATTTTCAGCAATGCCAAAACTTTACCCGAATTCGAAAAACTCGTTTTAGATTATAAAGCTGAAGAAGACGGCTCAAGCGGCAATTAGTCACTCAATTTAAATTTTGTTAAACTCACCAAGTTTTAACCTTCTTTCGAGATGCTCACGCAAAATGAATTTGGTTTTGATCTCGCGGTAGACAATCCGTTTGTGATTTTTCGCCTCCTCGCGAAAATCGCGAAAGATGCAGTCGGAATCGACAAAGTTCTTGACCTGAGTCGCGGCGATCCGGGATATGGTTTCGCGCCAAATGTAAGAAGCCGCCGATTTTATTCATTCCTCGTCGCACTCGACACAGTGCTGAATAATTTCGAGACGCACTTCAAAGACCGCACGAAAAATTCAGAAGCTGAAATCCTCGGAGAAATTGAAAAATTCGCGCGAGAGAATTACGCGGAAAAAGTCGCGGTGGAATTGCTCGCTGACCTCGAGGAGTTTTTGCAAAAAATAATTGAGGCGGCGAAGAACCAGGGTTTGAATTGGGGTAAATTCGAAGTCCTATTCGAGCTTTTCAAATATTCGACTGTCTCGGGCGGCTGCTACCACGATCCTTACGGTGAATTGCTCACGCGTGTCGTCATCGCTGATTTCCATTCACACAATCTCGGTGTCGCCGTGAAGTACTCCGATTTGGTTTTCACGAATGGCGCGAGCCACGCGATTGGCACATTTTTCAAAGCCTTCGGCGTCGAAGGCGCGGGACTGCTGAAACCAGGCGACGAAGTGATGATTACCTCGCCGGTTTATTTTCCCTACATGGGCATCATGCAAGCGCGCGGACTCAAGATTACCTGCGTCTCCGCTGATCCTGCGACTGGACAATTCGCGCCAGACGCTTTCGCGAAAGTCGCCGAAAGCAATCCGAAAGTCATCGTCCTCGTCGATCCGGACAATCCAACCGGACTGAACAAAAATGAAGCGAGCCTCAGAATGTTGGCAGAATTTGCCGAGCAGAAAAATGCGATTATTTTGAGCGACGAAGTTTATTCGGCTTTTCATCCTGGTAAAAAATCGATTCTCGAATTCGCACCGAAACGCACGATTCGCATCGACGCGCGGTCAAAAATCGAACGCGCGACCGGCTGCCGTTTCGGTGAGTACATCATCCTCGACGGAGCGAACAAATTCATCACTGAAAAATGGGCTGAATATCTGCCGAAGGGGATGGATGTCAAAACCTATCTCCACGACGCGAAAGCTCCGGGCGGCGTGCTGGGCGAATTCCGCCACACGACTTTCGTCCCAGGTCCGAGCCAGATCCTCGGCATTTGCCATGTCTTGCTCGGCGCACCAGAACGCGCGCGTTACACGGAAATCGTGAAAGAAAATATGCAGGTCTGGTACGATGGACTCGGACTGCCTTATCCGAATAATTTTTATTATTCGCTAATCGACCTGAATTCGATTGCCAGCGCAGCGAAAAAAGCCGTCCCAGCCGAGCAAAAATTCCTCGACCTCGCCAAACTCGGCGTCGTGCTGATTCCCTCGAATTTGTTTTTCTCGCAAGAGGATCGCGCCGCCGAAGATCGCAAAAATTTCGCCCGCGCCAGCTTGCCGAATCTCACGACTGAGCAAGTCTCAGCCGCCGCCAGCAAAATCAAAGCATATTTGGCGAGCTAATTTTTTAGGTTTGGCGCGACCTGCTTGATGACAACACAATCGCCGAACTTTTTCGTGGCATTTTTGATACCCTGAATAATTTCCTTCGTCACACGAGAGTGTAGTGGGTCATCAATAATGAAAACCACAAAAGGGTTTTGCGGTGTAAATCTCTTTTCAACTTTTGCAATACCAAGCGAAATTTCGATGCGATGAAAAACATTTGTCCAGTCCGAAAGCGCAGGATGAATCGTAAAACCGTTCGGAACCTCGTCTTGAAGCTTGCTGCTATCAAAAGCAACATCTGGTCGCGTTCCGCCAATCAGGTCGACATAAAAAGCCTCTTCCTTGTGTCCATGCGACTCGCGACTCATCCCCTCGAGAGGAATCCACGAATAATTCACTTTAAGTTCATTTGCGAGTGTCTCAGAGAAGAATGCCGCGTGAGCATCAACGACTGACTGCCAGCGCGAATCTGCCATCATCGCTGCGACGACTTGTGGTGCAACGCCCAAGGCTTGGAAAACTCGACCAAGATCGCCATTTGCGGCACCACATTCGGCATGCGCCGAAATACCTTTGATAATGTTTTTTAGTGTCAAATCTCTCAAAATATCTAAATAATCTTCATCGGGCAACAAAACCTTTTCTGATTCTCCGGTCAGTTCAATACCAAATCCTTGGAAGAAATCCGCCATCGGATGATTGCGTGGTAAAGCTAATTGTTTGCGTGGAAGCAAAATACCCGAACCAGCCATGCGCAAACCACCCTCTGTTCCGCCATCCATACATTTCACAATTCCGTCGCTTTTGAAAGCTTCTTTAATCTCCGGTTTATGAAAAACCTGTGAAATGCGATTGATGCGTTTCATATCAAAATCATGCTGTCCTTCTTCGGGATAATCCTTCTGGCTCAAAAATACGGAACCCTCACCAAATTCTCCTTCAAGACTTTCCTGCTCGGTAGGCTCTTCGTAAATTTCAGTCATTTTATAAAAATTAAGTTGGGCGGAACTTTACGCTTTTGGGTCAAAAAGTCAAGTTCGTTTTTTTTCTGAATAATCGTAAAATCTCTTCTCGATGAATGGTGACCTCGCACTCCTCGTAAATTTCGCTGTCGCGATTGGACTCGGCGCCCTCATCGGCGCGGAGCGCGAAGTCACGAAGGTCGGCAAAAAGGCGCGTCGGACTGGCGTGCAATTTTCGGGTTTGCGCACTTTCACACTACTCAGTATTCTCGGGTTTGCCAGCGCGCAACTTACTGAGATTTTCGGGGCGATTGCTCTCGGTGGCACACTTTTGATTGTCGGAGTGTTTTTGTTCGCGGAATATTGGCGCGGAAAATTTTTGGGGATTACTTCTGATCTCGCTGCGCTCGCGACTTTCCTGGTCGGTGCGCTCGCCTTCGAGTCACGGCTCGCTGCAGCGGCAGTCGGCATCGCAGTCGTCATCGTGCTCGCCACGAAAAAGTGGGTTCGAGATTTTTTGCACAAAGTGAGTGAGAGTGAATTTCTCGCGACAATCAAATTCGTAATCGTCACTTTCCTCGTTTTACCGATTTTGCCGAGTGAAGCGATTGACCCGTGGGGGATTGTGAGTCTGCAAAACGCCTGGCTGATGGTCGTTTTCATTTCAGCGATTTCTTTCGTCGGCTATGTTTTGACCAAAATCGTCGGCTCGCAAAAAGGTCTGAGTCTGACGGGGCTCGTCGGAGGACTCGCGAGCTCGACGGCTGTCACGAGCGCGATGGCAGTCGAGTCGAAATCAAACCGCAAAATCACCACGCCTTTCACGATTGCGATAGTTCTGGCAAATGTCGTGATGTTCGGGCGCGTCGGCTTCGAGGTCGCTATCTTAAATCGTGCGCTCCTGCCGCAGCTCGCATTTTCACTTGGTGCGATGCTGCTCGCGAGCGGCGGGGTTTTGATTTTCTTGTGGCAAATGTCGAACCACGCCGATCGACAGCAAAAATCCAAGCGAGAGCTCAAACTCGCGAGTCCATTCCAGCTTGCTCCCGCGCTTAAATTCGCACTCTTTTATGTTTTAATTTTGTTCGTCGCACATTTCGCGAATAAATTTTTTGGCACGCAAGGAGTTTATGCTGCAGCGGCTTTTTCGGGGCTCGCCGATGTCGATGCCATCACGATTTCACTAGCGCGCCTCGCCGGGTCGGGGGAGCTCGCACACTCGACCGCCGTGAATGGCATCACGATTGCCGTCCTCGTGAATACGCTCGTCAAGCTTTCGATTATTCAAATCTTCGGCGACCGCCAGATTTTCCGCCAAGCGCTCGTCGCGTTTTCAATTATTTTGGCTGCCGGATTGGCGGTGATTTTTGCGTTTTAGCTTGACAAACTAACTGAAAGTTAATGATTCAAGCAACTTTTTAAATAATAAGTCAAGCAATTATGACTTTATCGCGCAACAAAAAACGATTATAATTCAAACCTATTTTTTAACTTCCTTAAAATGAGCTTGTATGAAAACACGCAAAAGCTGATCGCCCGCGCTGGCACAACGATGAATCTTGCTCCGGAAATGCGCCTCATCATGAATGAACCCGAGCGCGTTTTGACCGTGAACTTCCACATTCACCGCGACAACGGCAAGCTGGAAATGTTCCGCGGCTTCCGTGTTCAGCACAATACTCTGCGCGGTCCGGCGAAAGGGGGAGTGCGTTTTCATCCGCAAGTCGACATGGAAGAAGTGAAGGCGCTCGCGGGTTGGATGTCGATTAAGTGCGCCGTCGTGGATATTCCTTACGGCGGGGGAAAGGGCGGCATCGAGGTGGATTCGACGCAGCTGTCGGAATGCGAACTTGAGCAATTGACGCGCGAATTCACCCGCGCGATCGCGCCAATCATCGGTCCACGCCGCGATGTACCCGCACCAGATGTCCGCACGAATGGTCAAATTATGAATTGGATTGCGGATGAGTACCACAAAATTCATCCCAATGAAGACGATTATCTCGCAGTCGTCACTGGCAAAACGCTGGACAATGGCGGTTCACTCGGACGCGACTCGGCGACAGCCGCTGGTGGCGTGCATGTTTTGGAAGCTTTTCTCGCGACGAAAAATGAAAAGGTCGAGGGCATGCGGATCGCAATTCAGGGATTTGGCAATGCGGGCGCCTGGATGGCGAAAATCTTGGCAGACAAAGGTGCGAAAATAGTCGCGGTGAGCGATTCACGCGGCGGAATTTACAATGCGGAGGGACTTGATATCGCCGCAGTGGAAAAAATTAAAGATGCAAAGGGGAGTGTCACTGCCGCGGTAGGCGAGCAAATTTCGAATGAGCAACTATTGGCTTCGGAATGCGATATTCTCATATTAGCCGCACTGGAAAATCAGCTTACTGTCAAGAATGCTGATTCCGTCCGGGCGAAGATCGTCGCCGAGCTGGCGAACGGTCCGACTACGCCGGAAGCACACGAAATGCTTGAAAAACAAGGCATTACCGTCTTGCCGGATGTGCTCACGAATGCGGGGGGAGTCACCGTCAGCTTTTACGAATGGGAACAGAATCTACGAGGCGAAAAATGGAGCGAGGCGGATGTCGCGGCGAAGCTGGAAAAATCCCAGAAAACGGCGTTCGCAGATGTCGCGAATACTGCAGCTGAATTCAAAACTGATTTGCGCAACGGAAGTTACATTTTGGCACTGCGCCGAATCGAGCAAGCTTTCGCTGAGAAACACACCGTGAAATAAAATTGCCTCAACCCAATCTAACCCGAAGTTCGAAACCACTTTTGGGTTTGAACCGCGCAAAATTTTCTCCATGTTCCATGCTGTGTGCTTCATGTTCCATGCTCTATGTTTAAACCATGGAGGACAGCTCGAGCTAACCTCACACAATGTATCTTGTGTGAGGCGGTATTGAAGACTTCATTTCTCTCGGAAAAATCTTTAAAAAAAGACACCTCCGCGTTTTAACTTGTTGCTGACAGGAAAAATTTAATTTATTTTATAGAAACACAAAAGCCAAAGTGCTCACTCCCCTCGCTGGAAATCATTTTCCAAAATTGATTTTTCCGCCTTTTTTTGCTAAAATAAGGGGATTTTAAAACAAAAAAATTGACTAAATTACTGACAAAACTCCAAAAAATCTGCGCGAGCCTGTTGGCAATCGCACTTTTAGCAGGCCAATTACCTCTAACTCGGGCAGCGACTCTGTCGATTGGCAGTGATTCGCTTGCCAATCCGGCAGTCGGCGAGACCAGCGCCCATTCGATTGCCTTCACCACGCAGAGCAATCTCGCCGCAGGCGACACGCTCGAGCTCAGTTTCCCGGATTTCGGCTTCGCGCTCGACTCAGTCGAGGACATAATCGTGCCAGTCGGACCAGTCGGCACGGTTACTTATTCGAATGCGGACAAAAAAATTACATTTACGCTCTCGCAAAGTTTCCCGGCCGGAGCCGTCGAGGTCGCAATCAGCAACGGCGGAATCACGAATCCGGCAGTCGCCGGTGAATACTCTGTACGAATTTTGACGAAAAACACAAACGGCGCAGTGCTGGACAGCGGCAGCGCGCTGGCGCAAATCGCAAACGGCGTGCAAGTTTTAGCGAATGTCACTCCCGTGATTACGAATGTGACGAGCTCAGTCAGTGATGGCAATTATTTGATTGACCAGATTATTCCAATTCAGGTTCAATTCACAGGTAATGTTTTCGTCACAGGCACGCCAACGCTGGCGCTGAATAACGGCGGAACTGCTTTTTATTACAGTGGCAGCGGGACAAGTACACTCACTTTCAGATATCAAATTCAGGCTAATCAAAATCTCGCTACGGGCGGGAACCTCGACTATGCGTCGACGACCGCGCTGACACTTGGAACAACTGGCACGATCAAGCTCGCGAGTGGCAAAGATGCCAATTTGCTTTTACCAAGTCCAGGGACCACTAGCTCGCTCGATGCGAACAAAAATATCGGCATTTCAACAAGTCAATTTCAACTCTCGGTGACCGCACCGACAGCTTTGTCTTTTGAAATAGCGGACGATAACGGCGCGACCACCACCGCGACACCACTTTTGAAATTCAGTGCAAAAATCGAATCAGGCAAAGTCGCGCTCAGTTGCGACGGCAGAACTTGGAGTAATTGGCACACTTATCCCGAGAGCGGACAGCTGAATGCTGACGGCGCGGCCGATTTCAATATCCTGAGCTGCGGCAGCGACGAAGGGCTCAAGACCATCTCGATTAAATTCGCCAACAGCTTCGGCTACGAATCGAAAATTCTCACTGACTCCACAATTTATAAAAAAACCACGACTAAAGTCACCGAAACTCCTCCGACTACTCCAAGTGAGGTTCCGACCGTAGTCCCAACGACCGGAGCAGCGACAGAGACCAAAACTACACAAACTACGGTTGATTTAAGCACTGCCATCACTGAAACAAAAACTAATACCAAAGCTAACGAACAAAAAATAATTGAAGTTGGTTATGTCGATCCGAATTCCAATATTTGGAAAAGCTTCCGTGATGTGACGGTCGACACAAATGGCAAAACAACAGTCGCTGCGCCGAACGAAAATAAAATCGAAGTGCGCGTGATTCCGGCTAAAAAATTGGAAAATCAAACCACCAGCCTCACAACCTCTCAGCCAATCTTGCCTCAGGCTGGCGGCAAAATTCCCACAAGCACTGAACTCGTTTCTACAACCAACTCTGCAACAGTCCAAATTTCAGCCGAAACCAATGTCACGAGTGGCGGCAGCGGCGCGAGCAGCAGCCAGTATGAAGGCGTAATTTACGCCCCGGAAGTCGTCGAGAATCCTCCACCCATCACCGACACAAATCTGGAAATTAATAACGCCATTGCTGTGGGTAGTTCAAGTGGCTCAATCCAGTTTGACCAGCCGGTCTTGCTGACCCTGCCGACCGAGAATAAAAAGGATCCGCGCATTTATTATTTCGATGAGACAACAAACGATTGGGTCAAAACCGCAGATGTCAAAGGCGGAAAAAGCGGTGGCGAAGTCAGTCCCGACGGCTCGACAATTTCCGTCTGGGTCGATCACATGACACTCTTCGCAGTCGTGGGTGTGAAAGAAATCAAGCTCGTCGGTATCTCGAAAATCGCGGTCGGTGAGGGCGAATCGCGACGCGCAGAATTCGCGAGCGGCGAGTGGTTTTCACCAGCCGACATTGGTAATGACGATTTCGTCAGCATCGCTTGGAGCGGAGTCGGCGAAAAATTTTATTACACTCTGGATAAAAATCCCGCCGCAACTTCCCTGCGCAAAATCACAAATGAGACGAAATTCACGACTGATTTTTTCGTCGATGGAATTCGCGTGAGCGAAGGCGAAAGCTACTTTCACATTCGCGCCGAAGGTGCGGACGGTGAACGCGACGGCGAGACTGTTTTCGTAGTGAACTACGACAAGACACCTCCCCGCCTGACAAGAATCAAAAATGAGGCGGGAAAAATTGAGCTGGATTTTTCGGAACCAATCAGTTCGAGCGATGTAATTTCAATTTATTTTGCCGACGGTCGCGAGCTCGAAATTCCGGCCATCATCGAACCAACCACAATTTTGGAAATTAATTCTGACGAAACCGCTCCGCAGATTACTGCCATCGTCGGATTGCTCACCGACCACGCCGGACTGGTCTTGATCAATCCCTCACCCGATGCAAATGAAATCGCCGACGGTCAAATTCACGCTGCGAGCGTCGAAGTCCTATTCCCTGGTCAACTCGTAAGTGGGAAATACCTCACGCAAAAAGACTTTGTGAATGTCAAACCACAAGCGCTGGGCGCAGTGAAAATGCGGCTCGCCAGCGGCGCCTGGGAAAATTTCGCGGAAAAAGAATTCCACATCGCCCTCCCCGACTTCGGCACCAGAAAAATTATTTTTGAATTTGAAAGCGCCAGCGGTGCGACCAAGTCAGCCGGTGTCATCGTCACGCGCCTGCCGGCAGACACGAGCGAACTTGAGACAAGTGAAGCCGCACAAAATTCCGGCCTCGCCAAATTGCGCGCAGCCATCACAACTAAATTAAAAAAACTGGTCGTCTGGGGCATCTCAGCACAAAACGAAAAAATGCTCGCGACTGTGAATCCCGCGATTTTACCGAGTGAAGAAGTTCCGAACTCCGCAGCGATTAGCGATTTAAATGCTGCACTCACCATCGCTCAGGAAATTGAGAAACTCGCCGGCAAGGAAAATCCAGCCGTGTCAAAAATCGAGCAACTGGCGCAGGAGCTCGCCGCAAAAAATTTCAAGCTTGATGACCTCTTGCCAATCACGACGCTCGTAAATATTTTCGGCAAAATTTCGAGCGCCGACGCGATGCGGCTGGTCGGATTTTTGGATTTGAACTCGGTTGCCCTGCAAAAAAATGACGCGCATTTCACGCTCGGCGAACTTTCGCTCGGATTGCGCGACTCGGACGATGACGGACTGGCGGACAAGCTTGAGCTCGGACTTGGCAGCAATCCATTTAGCTTCGACTCGGATGGTGATGGGATCTCGGATGGTGACGAGGTTTTGAAATTCGGCACTGACGCGCTGACTAAGAATTTACCGGCAACTGTGGGATTCACGAATCTCCCGGAAAAAATCACGAGTCCGCGACCATTTTTAACTGGGACTGCTGCGGCGAATACAATTATCACGCTCGTCGCGGTCGCTGCGGCTGACACGGAAATCACGCTCGGAGAAACCATCACGGACACACGCGGTGGCTTTGCGACTTTGGCGAAAAACGCACTCCCCGCCGGCGATTATGAATTACAGATCAGGGAAAACGGTGAAACTTTAGCCAACAAAAATGTCACAATCAATCTCGATTTCATGCTGTTGCCACCGCAAATTTTCGCCGGCTCATCGGAAATTTTTGAAGAAAATCAGCCCGCCTTTTACGGCAACTCGTTTTACGACGCGCGCGTGATTGCGTTTTTTGACGACCTGCCGAGAGCCGTCGTCGTCGACAATACGCTTGGCGATTTCGTCGTCCGCCCACCGAAAGCTTTGGCGCTCGGAAAACATACGCTCACGATTGTGAGCGAACTCGCCGACGGAACGCGTTCACCCGCCCGTGTTTTGGAATTCGAAACAATCAAGCCAAACGCGAAATCCGCCGCGCCGGTCATCGAAAATTTCGACTGGGAAAAAATCGCGCTGGCTGGCGGAATTTTGATTCTCGCTGGAATCGGCGGAATCTGGATTTTCCGCAGAAAAAATCAAACTGCGCCGTAGCCCTCCGCGTCAATATTTTCCGCCGGCACGCCGAGCTCAAGCAGCTTATTTTTGATACCCGCCGTCGAAACTTCTGAGCCGCAAATCAGGACTTCCAAATTGCGCGGAATATCTGTCTGCGCGAGTACTTCCGGCAGTCGCCCCGAAACTCCCACGAAGTCTTGCGGCGGACGCGAGACGGCGACGGTGAATTCGAAGTTCGGATTTTCTTTTTTCAGCTTTTCGAATTCCGCGAGGTAAAAAATTTCTTCGACGAAGGAAACGCCGAGGAAAAGCTTGATTGGACGCGATGATTTCGCACGCGCCAATTGCGTCGCGACGGCGTAAAGCGGCGCGATTCCCGTCCCCGTCCCGAGCAGCCAAAGTGGTGATTCGTCGCCCAGCTTGGGTACGAAACTTCCCGCTCCGGCCGGTCCGAAAAATTCGACCGACTCACCGACTTTCAAATTTTTGAGAAAACCGCTGCCTCTTCCCTCTTCACCATTTTCAGTGCGAAAGAGTTTGAAAATGATTTTGAAAGTCTGCGAATCATGTCCGTCGCTCGCGAAAGTGTAAGCGCGAAAAACCGCTGGCGTTTTGCCATCCGCGACACGCAGCGAAACATAATTTCCTGCCTCGTATTGCAACTCGCTCGGCTCAACCAGCCGAAAAGTTTTTTCGAAAATATCGCGCGCCAACTCCCGGTGCGATGCGACCTGCGCGATGATTTTTTGGGGTGGCATTTAATACAATTATTTACAAAATTTGATTATCGTCGTCAATTACCGTATAATTATTACACAAATTCCTTCGGGATCGCAGCCTCCTTTGGGGGCTGCTTTAAATTTGTCAGACCTAAAACCTCGGCGATTTTAATTTTCAGATTTTCAAAATCAGCTTGATGCATCATGCCAATTTTCTGGCTCAGTCTTTTGGCGTCAAAAAGACGAACTTGGGAAAGAATCGCCAAACTTTTTTCACCGCGACTTGAGATAAATTCGAAATAATATTTTTTGTCTGCCCGTTCAGCCGTAGTCAGCGAGATGCCCCAAAAAATATGCTGATTGAATTTTTTCAGAATAATCGCCGGACGCAAAAAATACTCCCCCTTCCCGTTTTGTTCGAAACCAATATTCTCACCGTGCCGAACCCAAAAAATATCCTTTTCTTTGAAAAAAATATGTTGCTCGCGCGAGTCGGTCTGTTGCTTTAGTAAATTCCATTTATCGAAATCTTTCATTATCTTGAAATTTAAGAACTAAATAAACTTCGGTTTTTGCAGATGAAAATCAGTCGCAGTTTGGAAAGCGTGCGCCGCGGCGAGCAATTTCGCTTCGGCAAATTGCGGCGCGATGAGCTGCAATCCGACCGGCAAATTGACGGAAAATCCAGCCGGCACGGAAATCGCTGGCACGCCCGCGAGACTCGCCGGCGCAGTGAAAATGTCGGCGAGATACATTTGCACCGGGTCGTCGATCTTCTCGCCAAGCTTGAAAGCCGTGGTCGGCGCGACCGGCGCAGCGATTAAATCAACTCCCGCGAACGCAGCGTCAAAATCTTTTTTAATCAGAGTCCGAACTTGCAAGGCTTTTTTGTAAAACTTGTCCGCATAACCCGCCGACAGCGCGAAAGTCCCGAGCATAATGCGGCGCTTCACTTCGTCGCCGAAACCGCGCGTGCGATTTTCGAAATACATTTCAACCAAATTCGCCGCGTCTTCGTTTTTGATTGTCGGTCCATAACGAATGCCATCGAAACGCGCCATGTTCGCCGAAATCTCGGAACTCGCGACAACATAATAAGTCGGCACGGCGAATTCGGTGTGCGGCAAAGAAATTTCGACAATCTCGGCGCCGAGTTTTTTGAGCTGGCTAATCGCTGCCCGAATTACTTTTTCAACTCCCGCGTCCAAACCTTCGACGAAATATTCGCGTGGAATGCCTATTTTTAAGCCTTTTAAGTCGGTGTGCAGATTAGCGGAATATTTTTCGACTGGTGCGGAACTAGTCGTCGCATCGCGCACATCCTGACCCGCGAGAATTTCGAGCGCGATTGCTGCGTCTGCAACACTCTTCGTAATCACACCAATCGTGTCGAGCGAGCTCGCCATCGAAATCACACCGTAGCGCGAAATCCGGCCGTAAGTCGGCTTCAGTCCGGTCACGCCGCAGAAAGAAGACGGCTGACGAATCGAGCCGCCCGTGTCAGTCGCCGTCGCGAAAACGCACAAATCCGCCGCGACTGCCGCCGCCGAACCGCCGGAGCTGCCGCCCGGCACGCGCGCTAGATCCCAAGGATTACGGGTTTTTTTGAAAGCCGAAGTCTCGGTCGAGGCGCCCATCGTGAATTCGTCCGTGTTCACTTTGCCGAGAATCACACTCCCCGCCTGTTTCAATTTTGCGACCGCAGTCGCATCAAAAGGCGGGACATAATTTTCCAAAATTTTGGAAGCGGCGGTCGTCGGCATTGAAGCCGCACAGAAAACATCTTTGTGTGCGATGGGAATTCCATCCAAGCTACCGGTCAAATTTTCGCTCGCCTGATCTTGTGCGACGAAAAGGTAGCTTTCAATTTTGGGATCGAGCGCCGCAATTCTTTGCCAATAAGCCGCGGAAACTTCTTCCGCAGAAGCTTTTTTTTCAGACAATAACTTTCTTGTCTCGACGAGATTTAAAGCAGTGATATTCATTATAAATTTCTATCCCCTGAACCCTATCCCCTAAACCCTGTCCCCTAAACCCTGTCCCCTAAACCCTGTCCCCTAAATCCTGTCCCCTAAATCGATTTCTTAATTTTAATCTGATTGTTTTCCAGCGGATGCTGCGAGCAAGCAATCAGCTCATTCATTTTCGGGAAATTCTCAATCTCGTCCTCGCGCAAAACATTCTCCATGCCATTGACTTGATTCGTCTCGGCAACACCAGCGGTATCGACGGAATTCAGTTTCTCGATGAAGCCGACGATTGCGCCGAGCTGCGTCGTGAATTTTTCGGTCTCGGAATCAGTGAGCCGAATCCGCGCGAGCTTCGCGATCTTGACGACAAGGTCTTTGGTAATTTGCATTTCCAGGGGATTTTAACAAAAAAATTGGACTGCTAAAATTGGGAGGTGAAAAAAGTCCTCATCTTCGGAACATTCGACGGTCTACATCCCGGGCATGAGAATTTTTTCGCGCAAGCCGCGCGATTAGGACGAGTGTTCGTCGTCGTCGCGCGCGATGCCAATGTCGCCAAAATTAAAAATCGCCGACCGCACTTCTCCGAGCGCAGCCGACTCGCGACTGTCGCGCACGCGGCCAATGTTTTCGCCGCACGACTCGGCGATCCGCAAGATTTTCTAAAACCAGTAATTAAAATCCAACCAGACATCATCGCCCTCGGCTTCGACCAAAAAACTTTCGCGCCCACTGAGCTAAAAACGAAATTGAAAAAAATCAAGCTCGCGCCCAAAATAATTCGGCTAAAATCATTCCAACCTAAAAAATATAAATCGTCTCTCCTTCCCAAAAAATGATTTTATTTCTCCGAATTTTGCGGATGACCGGCCAAAATATCTGGCGCAATGGTCTCACAAGCATCGTCGCAGTCAGCGTGATTACGCTGCTTTTCATGCTGTTTAATGGAATTTTGTTTGCTAACGAATTTCAAAAAACCGCCCTCTCGGTCGTCAATTCGCGACTCGACCTCGCGCTCAATTTCGTGAAACCAGTTGAAGATTTTCAGGTGAATGCGATTGAGTCTGAGCTGCAATCCAATTTTCCTGGAATCCGCTCAGTCAAATTTATTTCGAGTGATGAAGCGTTCCGAAATTTTGTCGCGAATTTCGGACAGTCGAACAGGCAGCTGGCGACCTGGCTCAGCGCCAACACGAAAAGTTCGCCGTTGCCCGCCACCCTCGTGATTTCAGTCAATGCCGATTTACACAGTGAAATTATTAGTTTTCTCGATACGAGTCGTTATAGCGGACTTTTCAATCTCGCCGAACCAGCGACTGGCACACTCGCCACTACGGCCGCTGACAAGATCATCGCGCTCGACCGCACACTCACGAATATCAGTCTCGCTGCGATACTCATTTTTTCAGGACTCGGAATTTTGATCATCGTCGCCGTTCTGCGCCTCGCGATTTTTACGCGCGGACTCGAAATCGGCATCATGCGACTCGTCGGCGCGACGCGCCAATTCATTCGCCTGCCGTTTATTTTTGAAGGGATTTTCTTCGGTTTCGCCGCCAGTCTCGTGAGCGCCGGAATTTTCTTTCTCGGAATCGCGCACTTCGACACGAGCGCTTTCGCTGCCAATCAATTTGGTAGCTTCGGCGAAATGCTCGCGATGACGACGACGAATTTCAGCAATCATTTCGCGCTGATTTTGGCTTGGCAAATTCTCGCCGCCATCACGATTGGCACGCTCGCGAGCATCATCGCGACACGCAAATATCTCTCCAGTCGCGAGGTAATTTTGCACTAAAACTATTCGCGCGACTCACGCGCGATAATCGCCTCGACTTCGGCAACCATTTTGCCAATCGCGTCTTCGCCTGACACCACTTCGAAATCTGCTAAATCTTTTTGGATTAGTTCGGCTTTCGCCGACTCCAGTCGGCGTGCTAATTCCGTGTCCGACATATCCGGCTGGCGTTTGTGAATTCTCCGAGCAAGCGTCGCGAAATCCGGCGGCACGATGAAAATCGCTGAGAATTTTTCCCGTGGGAAATTTTGGCGAATCGTTTTGAGACCTTGAATATCGACTTCACGAATCACGACTTTGCCTGCAGCAATCGCCGCCTCGATTGGCTCGCGCAGCGTGCCATACTTCTCAGCCTCATGTACAACAGCAGTCTCGAGAAATTTATTCTCGCGTTGCATGACTTCGAAGCGTTCGTCTGAAACGAAAAAATACTGGTCCCCTTCCGTCTCATCTGCGCGCGGCGCACGCGTCGTCGCCGATGGCGGAAAATAAAATTCCGGATGATCGCGACGCAAAGCATGCACGAGCGTGCCTTTGCCGACGCCGCTCGGTCCGACGATGAGAAAAAGTTTGCCAAGCATTTTGAAGATTTTTGTACTCAATTGTTTAGTATTTTAACGCACAATCCGCCGAAGACTTGGCGAAGACGGCTAAATTATTTTCGCGCTATGGATGATTGACTTTTTTAGACAATTTTGTTAAAATATAAATAGTTCAAAACTAAACACAAACACGAACTCTTCACATCTCATCTCATCTTCAAAAAAACCTTTCGGGTAGGAAGCGAGTCCGGTCAAATTTTTGTTTGTTTTGGCATTCGGGTTCGTCCCGAGTCCTGCCGAAGTTAATTCAAAAATTTTCTTCGACAGAATCCGTGACAGACAGACTGGGCTCACTTCCTACTTTTCGATCGCGGATCGCGCCGAAACGATCCCGCCACCGAAAGGCAATTTTCTTTCGCGAGTCATTTTCACCTAAAAAATCTAAACGGCTCGAGAACAGAAAGATTGATGGTCGCTTCGGCGACTTACAATCGGAGAGGTAGCTCCAAAATCTACCGAAGAAGAGTGGGAACGCGAGAGGCTCGGCCCCTCACGCAGCCCGCACGAAATCGTAATTTTTCGCTTCAAATTTGAAACTAATTTGAGTGCGAGGATTTCATTCGAGCGGATCAAACCCCCTTGTTGGATTATAAATTTTCTGACGAGGGGGTTTTGTTTTTCAGGAGTAAGGAGTAAGGAATAAGAAGTAAGAAAATAATGGGTAGAGACGAGGCATGCCTCGTCTGCGTGCTTTTCCTCAAATTCCTTTCAACCACTTCAATTTGCCGTCTTCGATCGTGATGAGATCAACCCGCCAGTCGGAATTTTCGAGTGAATTTTCGAGCAGAAATTTTTGACCCGCCGCGGCAATTTTGGCTAATTTCGCTTCGCCGACCGCCTCGACCGCCGCGCCAAATTTCGCCGAGCGTCGCGCTTTCACTTCGACGAAGACGATCTCTGCACCGTCGCGGCAAATCAAATCGACCTCGCCGTCTTTGGAATGAAAATTCGTTTTCAAAATCTCAAGTCCCCGACTCACGAGAAATTTGCCAGCCAGAATTTCACCGTCATTTCCAAAATTCTTTTTGAAGCTCATTTTGTTAAAATCAACGCGCCTCAATCTTAAATCATAAATCGACAATCTTAAATTATGCGCATCCTTTTTTTCGGCGATATTTACGGCAAATTCGGACGCATCGGTCTGAAAGAAATTTTGCCGAAATTACTTGAGAAATTTCAGCCCGACTTCGTCCTCGCGAATGCCGAAAATCTCGCGCACGGTCGTGGTCCGACTGAGCGCCAGCTCGCCGAACTCGCTGCGGCTGGCATCGACGGCTTCACGAGCGGCAACCATATTTTCGACGCGGCGGGCTACGAAGAACTCTTCGCGAAAAATGCTTTTCCGCTCGCACGCCCCGCGAATTATCCGGACGGTGTACCCGGTCACGGTTTTTTTGTCTTAAAGAAAGCTGACCAAAAACTTTTTGTTGGTAATTTAATGGGACGAATTTTCATGGGCGATCCGCTCGATAATCCATTTTTTGCCGCAGAAAAATTGATTGCCGAAGCCAAGAAATTGAAAATCAAAAATATTTTTCTCGACTTTCACGCCGAAGCGACGAGTGAAAAATCGATGCTCGGACATTTTCTCGATGGCAAAGTGAGCGCCATCGTCGGCACACACACGCATGTGCAAACCGCCGACGAACGGATTTTGCCGAATGGCACAGCCTTCATCTCGGACGCCGGATTTTGCGGCGTGCTGAATTCCGCGATTGGCGCGAAACCGGAAGCCGCGCTCAAAAGATTTTTGACGCAGCTCCCTGCCAAACTCGAAATGGCGGAAGGTCGCCCAATCGTCGTCTCGGGCGTTTTTATTGAAACCGATGCAAGCGGAAAAGCTCTGAAAATCGAGCGCATTTACGAGCTTGTCGAATGAATACGGACTTTTCGAAAATTCAAAATGCTCGCTGGCTTGACCGAGAAAGCGATTTACCAAAAACTCGGCGAGCAGTATTTGTCACCCGAGAAGAGAGTTTTAGATTTGACAAAATAGATTTAGATAATAAAATCAAACCTTCTTTTAAGAATTAAAAAATGTCCGAAATCCCACGGCTAATGCCAGAAACAGGAGAAAGAGGAAGAATAATTGAACAGCTATTAGTTGCTGAAGCTCGTCTGCCAGATAAATTAGACTTGAGGTTTATTCGAGAGTCCGGTGATTTTTTTAGGATTGACCAGCTACTGTCTACAGCAGAAGATCAAATTAACAGCGCTATTCGCGCAATAGAAGGAGATGTTCTTCTATCGCGTCGTTTTTATAGAAAAATAGAAGATGTTTGCCAAATACCTGCTGCCCAAATGGAAATAGCTGAGACGCGCATAAAAGATTATCAGAGCTTGTCAAAAAACAATCTCAACGAAAGCAACCTAAAAAAATTAATTACTGCCTACAATCAAATTATTTTTTATCTTCAAAATCTTAAAAGCTTGAAAGAAGAAAAACTCAAGAGCCCAAAGCCGAAACATTTAAAAGATTTACGATTCGAGATCGATGGTATTTTTTAGTTTAAAAAGTTGAGATTACGCTTTTCTTCTTGTCATTCCCGACCTAATCGGTAATCCAGAATTTTAGATCGCGAAGCATTTTCCTGGATCCCCGCCTGCGCCCCAAAGGGGCCACTTCGTGGCGGGGAAGACAATGCAGGTGCACTCATTCAACTAATGATTTCTCCCAGTCTTCCGCTCATCCGCGCCGCGTTGACTTCCATCGCGATTCTTTCACCCATCGCGACTGGTCGGCCGAAGAGATAAGACGAGTATGGCGTCGCGGCGATGCCTGGACTGCCCGGCATGCGGAAGGAAACATCGAAGACGACCAGCTCTTCTTTTTTGCCGTCCGTCTCGATCGCACCCTGGAGCGCGAAAGGTCCGACGATGCCCTTGGGATTGTATTTTTTACAAATCTCGACGAAGCGCGAACCGGCTTCAAAAGCCTTTTCTAGCAGACTTTCTTTGACTGTCGCGGCGATGTGTCCGGTCTCGATGTGACTCGGCAAGATTCCGGCCGCGCTCAATTTCATCTGTTCATTCGCCGGCAGCCTCAACCAGCCATCGAGATTCGTCTGACGGCGCGTATCCGTCCCGAGTAATTCCAGCCGATTCGAAAGCGGCGAATAAAAGAAATTAAAATTGATCGGCGCGCCGAGGATGAATTCCTCAATCACGGCTTTCGCAATTCCCTCTTGGGAAATCTGCCCGGCCGCCAATTTTTCCGCAATCGTTCTTTCCCATTCAACCTTCGAACTGGCGAAAAAATTCTCGCGCTCAAATGTGCGCGTCGCGTTCGGAATTTTGGTCAAAGTCAGCCGATCAATTTCTTCGGCTGATTTGAAAATTTTGGGAATCCGAATTTTCGCCGCTTCGAGTACATCGTACTGATTCGGTTTTTCGTCTCTTTCTTCGAGTCGCAGAAGTTCGCGCGTCCCGAGAATCGGCACATGAAAATCATTTTCGACTTTGGCGAAATCGTCGAAATAGACCCAGAAATAGCGCGAATGTACGAATAGAACATTCAACTTACGCAGCTGTTCTTGAATTTCCGGCTTGAGAATGTCGGCGAATTCATCGACTAGAATTACCTCATCGACCACGCCAGTCTCCGTCTTGGGATCGAACTTGAGAAATTCAGAGTAAGTTTTTTCACGACCGCGTTTCGCGACGACGACTGACTTGAGCCCCTGCCGTTTCGCACCAAGCGAAGTTTCGAGCGCGGAATGTCCGCCGAGCGAAGCAATCGCAAGATTTTCTAAATCGTAACCCTGAAGTAAATCTTTCAATGTGGAAATAATTTAATGATTCAATGCTTTGGTAGTGGTCGCGAGAATTTTACCGCTAATTTTAGCAAGTTCCTCACAGTCCGCCAAAAATGATTCAGCCAAATCAGCAGGAATGTAATCCGAGTCACGCAGAAGTTTTAACCAAAAAATTGTTTCGCAAACTTCCTTGTAGGCTGTCGACATTTTCGCCCGAAATTCTTTTTTCGATTGTGAACCAGTCGCCTCCGCGACATTCGCCCCGATTGAAGTTCCACTCCGCAAAATCTGTTTTCCAAGCGTGAATTCCTTTTTTTCGTGAATCAAAAATTGATAAAGCTTCACAATCCTCAATGCAAACTGATAACTTTTTTCTGCAATTGCATTACTCTTTTGAATCATTCCATTATTTAATTATTGGATTATTGAATTATTGAATCATTCGCTATTCACCCGAGGACTTTATCGAGACAATTTTGCTCAAGCGCTATTTTGATTTCGCGCGCGATTCTGCGACCAGTCGACATCGGCTCGTTGTATTTGAGGAAAGTATAAGGCGAGCCGGCGATGTAGGGATTCGTCCCAGCGACGATGCGCGCTGAGATTTCGAAAACCGTCAGAATCAAATCAGAAGTGACGATTCCCTCCAAACAAAATGGTCCGAAAAGTCCCGGCGCTTCGAGCTTTTGCGATTGCTCGACCACGCGCGTGCCAATCTTGATGAAATACGGCAGTAAAGATTCGCGGACGACGAGCGGAATGTTGCCGACGATGGTGTAGCTCGTCTGCAAATTGGTCGTAATCTGATCGGTCGCCGCGACACGCCCGATTGAGTCGGCGTTCGATTCGTAGCGTTTGTCGAAACCGAGAATCTCCAATTCCCCTGTAATTCTCGAGTAAAAATAGTGGACATAAATCGGCACACCGACGACATATTCTTGAATCGTGAATTTTTCGTCCGGATGCGCTGCGATTCTCTTATAAAATTCCGCAGTCGAATTCGCGAGGAAATAACCGCGTCCGCCGCGTGCGCCGTGAAATTTCACAATTACCGGTCGGTCGATTTTTTCGGGCGAATCGAAGATGAGCGGCATTTTGATCTTGGCGGCAGTCAACCACTTCTCCTGCTTGCCCCGATCCGATTCCCAGTCGAGAATATTTTTGTTGCCAAAATGGTCAACTTTCAGCTGCTTAATTTTGTCAGTCTTCAGATATTCCACGAATGAGCCGTGCGGAATCACAATCGCATTCTCGGCAATCAACTGTTTTTCAATCTTCAGAAAATCGCGGAAGCTGTCAATCTCGATGATTTTGTCCGCAACCGGAAACATTTTGTAAGGCGCGACGCGTTTGCGCTCACAAACACAAATCGTCTCGAAACCCTCATCTTTCGCGCCCTTGAGAATTTGCAGAGCGGAATGGCTGCCAATCGTCGCGATTTTTTTGGGAAGTTTGAGCATTTTTTGGATTTGGTTGATTATAGCAAAAGAGCGCGCTGGATGGAAAAACTTGACTGAGAATTAGATTTAAAAACTCCGTGCTTTATTCTCGGACAATTTGATTATCAGCTAAAAATCTAGTGATTTTATCTGGGTTAGAAATCGCCAAAATTTCATTTCCGTCTAAGAGTTTTCTTCCTTGAATGACAAACCTCAAAAATACGGCTACATTTAAGCCTTTTTCTTGAACAATCTGCAAAATTTCCGGTCGATCAAAACTAACCCTTCTGATCCAATCATAGCCACTATAAAAAACTAAACCTAAATTATTATCTCCCCAAGGAAGCGTCTCAACTTTGATCTCGTCGGCAAAACTAATATGAAGCAATAAACAAAGATCTCGAATTGCGGTCTCTTTTTCTGTTTCTTGCTCTTGAGTTGTGAATAAATGATTTTTCGACTTAAGGGCAATGTCTGGTTTTGGCTGACTCATCGCCTCAACCATAGCTCGGACTGTCCGCCTTCGATATTCTGCAGCTTTCTCACGATTAGCGGCAGCCCGCTCAAGCTGAGCGACAAATATCCTAAGGTCTGTCTGACTCCAAGGACTGCTTTGTCGCTCATTACCTTCCAATCTATTCCCAGTTTTCATTTTTTAACATTAAAAATAAGGTGAGATTCTAGTCCACAATATCTGAAAAACAAAATTAGTCCGAAATAAATCCTGCGATTGCCGAGGTCGCGACGATGCGCGGCGACGCCAAATAAACTTCGGATTCTTTCGAGCCTTTTTCTTGGATAATCTTCAAAATTTTTGATCAATCAAAACTAAACCTAAATTACAATCTCTCTCCTTGCTTAAAAAAATTTTTATTTAAAAAACGATCTACCCTGATTGTTGCGACTAAAACCACCTCGCACAATGAGCAAATTTTCGAGCGTAATTTTTGGGCTAAAACTCCTGTGATTAATAATATTTCCTGCCAGCCTCGCGACCACACTACCATCTCGCGCCCGAGGAAGCGGTTGAAGATTTTCATCAAGATTAGCTTGCAAAATCCGAATAACAGCCTCCCTAGTCTCATCCTCCAACTTCTGGGAAAGCTTATTTACTCTATCGATAACAATCTGAAGGCTTGTTTTTATCTCCGGCGACTGAGGCATTTTTAAGCATTAAAAATAAGGTGAAATTTTAGCTCACAATATCTGAAAAACAAAATTAGTCCGAAATAAATCCTGCGATTGCCGAGGTCGCGACGATGCGCGGCGACGCCAAATAAACTTCGGATTCTTTCGAACCCATGCGTCCGACGAAGTTACGATTAGTCGAAGCGATCGCGCGCTCACCGGCTGCGAGAACTCCCATGTGTCCGCCAAGACAAGCACCGCAGGTCGGTGTCGAAATCGTCGCTCCCGCCGCTGTGAAAATCTTGAAGAGTCCTTCGTCCTCAGCCTGATTCCAGATCTTGGTCGTCGCCGGCACGACAATCATGCGCACGCCGTCCGCAATTTTTTTATTTTTCAAAACTGCTGCCGCCTCACGCAAATCCTGAATGCGACCATTCGTACAGCTCCCCAAATAAGCTTGGTCGATTTTAATCTTGTCTTTTTTCGCTGCCGAAATCGACTTGGCATTCGAAGGTAAGTGCGGATAAGCGACCATTGGCTCAAGCGCGGAAACATCTATTTCCAAAGTCTTTTCGTAATGAGCGTCTGAATCAGACTGCAAAACTGTGAAATCGCGGCAGCCACGCGCCTCAACATAATCGATGGTTTTTTGATCAGGATTGATCAAGCCGGAGGTCGCGCCCGCTTCGACTGCCATGTTCGAGAAAACGACGCGATCTTCGACTTCGAGTGAATCAATCAGTTCGCCGCCAAATTCAATCACGCGATCAGTCGCCCCAGCGACTCCGAGCTGGCGGATGACTTCGAGCATCGCGTCTTTCGCGAAAACTCCCGGCTGTAATTTGCCAATCAAATTGACGCGAATGGTCTTCGGCACCTCGAGCCAAACTTCGCCCGTCGCAATCGCCGCCGCGACATCGGTCGTCCCGACACCGAAGGCGAGCGCACCGACGACACCATGAGTGCAGGTGTGCGAGTCCCCCGCGATGGCGACCATCCCCGGTCCGATGTGACCATTTTCGAGAAAAATCGTGTGGCAAACTCCGTGTCGCCCAATCGGATAATAATTTTTGATGCCAACTCGGCGCACCCACTCATCCAATTTTTTCGCGAGAGTTGCGGATTTTTCGTCTTTCGCCGGAACGAAATGATCAGGCGTGACGACAATTTTGGCTGGATCAAAAACCCTGGAAATACCGCGTTTTTCTAGCATCGTGAGCGCCGGCGGCGTCGTCACTTCGTGACACAGCAATCGGTCAAGACGGATTTTGACGAAACCGCCTTCACGCGCAGCGCCAGAGATTAAATTTTTCGCGATGATTTTTTCGACTAAAGTTTGAGACATGGGAGCATTTTATCACTTATTTTATAAAATATAATTAGCTTCTAGTCAATGTATTCAATTTGACTTGAAATGACCTTTCCGCTAAGATAACATGATTTCTTATTTTCTAACTTAAGAAAAATGTCTCCTCTCGCAAATAAGCTAACTAGCCACAAAGGTCTCGCTGTCGCACTCGCGGCAACCGCCTTGTTGGTTTTGGGTGGCGGAGTTTTCCTTTCTGCCAATGATCTCCGTAGCTCGGTCGTTAACACGATTGACAGCTCGACTTATCAGGCCGTGCACCTCGACAATAGTGAAACCTATTTCGGCAAAATCACCTCGATGGACGACAACTATGTCAATGTCACTGATGTGTTTTATTTCCTGGATGAAACGAAAAAGACACTCGTGAAACGGGGCGATGAATCGCTCGTGCTCAATCGCGCTCATGTCCTCGCAACCGAAAATTTGGAGGACGGCAACGCTGTTTTGCAGGCGATTCTTAAATACAAGTCAAACAAAAATTAAATATTTCTCGGCTAAAAACGCCGGGAGCCAAACACAAAAATAAACGGTCAAAAAACAAAACAAAACAAAAAGCCCACCAAAATACGGTGGGTTTTTTGTCGGCAAGTGTGGAATCAGCTAAAATCATCGCGCATTAAAAAAACTAACATGCTTAAGTCCGAGCATTCCAAAAAATCAGCCATCGGCGTATTGTCGTTTTTGCTGATTTTGGTGATTGCCACTTGCTTCCTAATTCATTCGAATTTTTTGGGAAATCTTTTTGGTCCACCGCAGTATGTCGCCGTCGAGCTCGCGGACGGCGAAACTTGGTACGGTCAAATCGCCAGCGAAAACGCCGAATCCATCACGCTCAGCCATGTTTACCATTTTCACGACAATAATTCTACGCAGCTCATAAGCCACGACGATCGCCTCGATCCGCCGAAAACAATCACGCGCAGTGAGATTTTTTCGCTCGCAACTTTGAGTGAAAGTAGTCCGGTTTTAAAAGCGATTCGTAAATACGAAAGCAAATAAATTTGTGAGCTCAAATAGTTTTTGCTATATTGAGAGCCACTTTAATAACCCCCGCCGCGATGCGCCCAACCCCTCCCCGCCGTAAATCCAGAGACTATTTGGTGCCGTTTTTAATCGTCCTCGCCATCGGCGTAATCGCTGCACTTTTGTTGCAGCTGTGGGGATTGTGGGGCGACACAGGTGAAAACACGCTCACGCTCTCCGGCAAGGCTGAACTTACGGATGTTTCTGGCGATGTCGAGGTTTATTTGCCGGCAACCGGATCTTGGAAAATTACGAGCGAAGCAGCCGTGCTCAATCCGGGCGAGAGTGTGCGCACGGGTACAGACGGTAGCGCGACGCTGACTTTTGACGATGGCAGCGTGGCGACACTCGCGAACTCGAGCGAACTCGCAATTTCCGATTTGCAAAATTCCATCACCAAAAAATCAGTCACGCTCGCCCTCGCACGCGGAGCCACCGCCATCACAGTCGGTACGAAAAGCAGCGACCTCGTAATCACGAGTGAGTTTTTAAGAATTCATAACGCCGACGGTCGTTTTTTAATGCAGGTCAATACTGCTGGCGATCTTGCCAGTGCAATCGAAGGCGGTTTCGTCGCGGCGATCATCGATCCGGAGAATACGACGAAAACCCCGGAACTGAAAAATCTCATGGTCGAAAGCGGCAAGACGGTTGAAATTTCCGAGCGACGCATCAATCTGCTGAGAATCGGCGGTGAGATTGACCTCGTCCAAACCACGCCAGCCGAAATTCTAAATTCGAATCTGTACCTCGCCGCAACTTCCGGAACGAATCTCGTGTCAGACACAGTCACGAATCCGGACACAGTCGTGAACCCGGATGGAACAGTGAGCCCGGCGACCACCCCAGACGGAACGGTGGATTCAGCGACAAATCCAGATTCGGAACGAATCCCGGCACCGCTCGTCGTCACCGGCGGCGGCAATGTCTCAGCCGTCGCTGAACCGGTCAAAGTCGTCGGCAAGGTTTCACCGAAAGTCGTAAAAATCAAAGTCACCTTCGACGGCACTGACGCTTTCGAGCTCTCGAAATTCGTCCCAGGTAGCGGCGAGTGGAGCTACAACGCCGCCCGCAGTTTTGAAAATTTGAAAGTCGGCGTGAATAATTATTCGGTCGTGGGCTACGATGAAGCCGGCAACGCCACTCCGACTGCGAGCTTCCAGATTCGCTTCAATCCCGATGGTGCGACGAGCACGACCACCGAGTCAACCGAAACTTCCACCACCACGACGACTACGACCAAAACGACTGACGGTGTCCCCTCGGTCGGCAGCACGGCGTTCGCCGCGCCCACAGTCAGCGAACCGGCTGACGGTGCGACATTCGAAACTGCACCTGTACATTTCGCAGGCACAGTGCCCGTCGGCACGACCGCGGTCTTCGTCAATGGCTACAAGCTGACTGGTTTTGTCATCGGCGGCACGACCTGGCAGTACAACGCCGCTCCGAGCTACAGCAATCTCAAAGCCGGTGAAAATGAATTTGAAATCGTCGCGACGAATGAAGCCGGTGAACGCAGCTCGACCACGATCAAAATCACCTATTCGCCCGCAGAGACGACGGCTCCAGAGACAGTACCAGCAGGCGAATAATCCCGGATTTTCGCGAAGCTAAGCCTAAATTGAGTTGATATTTTGGCGTTTTTTTGGTAAAATGGCAAGATTTAAAAACAAAAATTTGGAAATCCGACAAAAATATTTTGCCGAAAAATCTCTTTTCCGAGAGAAACGGGTTTTGTTTATCGTCGGAGGAATGGAATACATTTTGGGCGAAAAAGGAATCGAGGGTTTTGTGAAATGGCGTGAAAGTAAACACAAATCAAAAGCAGATATAAAAAAAGCAAAAATTGAATCAAATCTCAAAAAAATTGAAGCAATTCAGGCAGAGAAAAAGGCTGCAAAAGACTCTAAGGCAATGCAAGAAATTAACGAAACTCAGCAAGAATTCCGACTCCAGATGGCAGATCGCGGAGTCATTCTGGACAAAGATTTAAATCCGGCTCAAAGTGCAGCACCGCAAAATCCAGCAGAAAATGCAGAAGGCAAAACTTCGAGCCCGATTGAAGGCGTAACCACCAAAATCAGTATTCTGAAAAACATTCCCTTGAAAGCAAGAGAGAAACAAGAGCTTTTAGCTGAACAAATTAATGACCTTTTGGCTGGGAAAAAAAGTTCTGGTGAAAAGATTTTGCGAAAAATCGACCCCGGTTATGTCCGACCAGCCTCGGGTAACTGTTCTCTCGAAACACAAAGGGCGGTCGCCAAAGCTGTCGGGAATTATTTGTCAAAAGAATTGGTCGAAAAAGCAATGGCTGGCGATAAGATTGCCGAAAAACTGGCGGCCAACAAAATCGAGCAAATTTATGATGTCCTTAGTCTTGCCCGCACAAGAATTTACCGAAAAGAAGTTCGTGCCGAAACCAAAAACGAATTCGACAAAGTTAACCTTGGCTGGCTCATGTCATATAAAAAAGACCGACCTGTCCGTGCTGACCTAGCAAGGCCTAGATTTAAACAAACCAGCAAATTTGAAAAACTAGAAAACAAAGCTTTTAAAATTGAAGAAGATCCTGAGAAATTAGAGGCTGACAAGATTGCTGCAAAAAAAGAGCGCAGCGGCAAACCCAAAAGCAAGCTCGGCAAAGCCGCTTATTACGGTCTAGTCGCTCCCTGGCTGGCTCATACCGCCTACAAAAAAATTATCGAACCTACTGCTAAATTTTTGGTGGAAAAAACTTTTGGCAAAGGCGTCGTGGTCGGCACGGCACGCACGGCTCTCTGGGTGCTCGGCAGTGGCATGATGGGCGGAATCCCTGCCATCCCAGTCGTAGTCGAAGCAGCAATCTGGACCGCGCAGCAAATTAAGCCTGGCAAAAAAGCAGAAAAAGTCAAAGATGACGCTGTGTATGCTGCAAAAAATGTTGCGAATATCGGCACGCTCGGCATCCCCCGCTACATCGGCGGTGTCTTAAAGAAAGGTTGGGATTTTGTGAAATTAGACCGCAAACCAAAACCAACCAAACCAGCTAATAAATGATTTCTGATTTTATTAAATCACGATTCGCAAATAGCAATCAGCCGCTTACGGCACGACTTGTTTTTGCTGATCAAGCTCCTGAAAAAAAATCGATTACAGCGAAAACAGAGTCCGCGCCTGTCGTGCCAGAGACCGATAAAAGCAAGAATGCTTTCGAACAACCGGAACACACAAGCGACGATACCATCAAGCATGATTACAGTGAAGACATCCAAAAACATCTCGACAAAAAAAATACGGACACCGAACTAAACGAGAAGCTTCCTTCGAATTGGTTTCAAGTCGATAGTGAACCTGGCAAACAATCAGAAGGAGAAGTGCAAGCTCGAGTCGACAAAATATATAAAGAGATTTTCATCGATGACAAAGGACCTCTCCACGAGCAAGTCGCTGAATATAATGCGACATACCGCAACGGCAAAGATAAGGATCAACAAGTTACGGCCGAAAAATTAGTTTTCGGCAGCAGCGTCGCTGAGAGCGCACGAGCACAATATCTCAAAGAAAACCCTGATAAAGATCCTGATAAAAATGAAGCTGCCGTAGAACAAATCGCCGAAGCTGAAAAATCTATTAGACTTAACGCTATCCGTGACCGACTTGAGAACTTGAGCAAGCTGCGCGAGAAGCAAAAAGAAAAATTGACTGCTGGGAACTTGGTAAAAAATCTCGGCGAAGGCGTCACCAATATCACGGAGTCATTTCAGGAAAACCTGAGCGAAGGCAAATGGGTCGAGGCTGGCATCCAGGCTGTCGGCATGTTTTTAGTTTTGAAATCCGCTTGGACGCTCATCAAAAAAAAGCCGGACGACCAAGATTGGGTTTCTTATCTCACAACCAATGTTTTACAGGCGGCAGCTGGTGTCGCGATTCTCATGCCAGACGCAACACACAGCAAGCACAATCTTTTGAACATGTTGAAGCTGACGAGTGCGGCGGATGACATGGACGACCGCGGCTTGGCAGAATTAATGAAGGGATTGAACTGGCGTAACCGCACGGAAGCAGAGACGCTGAATGCCCTCGCCAAAAACGACATCGACGACATTCACAAGGCCTATCAAGAAGCGCGTGCCGACGGCAAAAGCGAAATCGATCCGCGCCAACTGCTTGGCAAGAATGCGCCAAAAAAATCTATCCTGAATGGCAAAGAACTTTTCAATATTGTCGAAAAAGTCTTGGAACGCTACGGCGCAAAATATTTCGAGCTCGTGATGGGACAACCGCCAGCGACTCCGCAAGAGATCCAGGACGGCATCACGCTGTGCGTGCGCTATCACAAGGTGACCAAAAACCAGTCCAAATCTTTCGCGAGTGTCGTCGCACTCGAGGAGCAAAGTTTCGAAGACTGGAAGTATCCTGAAAAAGTCGAGGGCAAAATTCCCATCATCGCTGGCATCGCCAGCAACATCGGGCTTAGTATCCTGCACCCGACGCGAAGTCCAGAGTTGCTTGGTGAAGCCTTTAATAAGTGGCTCGACTTTTTCGAAATTGATCGAGCGTGGTTCGCCGCAAATGTCAGCGATCCAGCTAAAAATGAAATTTTGGCAATTTATGAAGTCGATAAAGAGTTGGCGAAAAAACTTGTCAATACAATTAAAGATTTTGCCAACACTCAGTATGAAATTTATAAACTCATGGGTGCTAAGGCGTATATTTCCGCTGTCACCGAGCTAGGAGTGAAAGCTACAGTCGAACTCGCTGGTGCGACATTCACAGGAATCTATGAAGCGGGCAAAGGTCTGAAAGATGTCGTGGTCGAAGTCGGCGGACAGCTTTACACCAATGCGAAAGTTTACATCGAGCGAGACGGCACACTCGGCAACACGATTGTCTTCAGCAACTGGATTCCATATAAATATAATTTGAAAGACAAGAAGTGGTCACGCGCGAGCATCGCCGATGCTGCCGGCAAGGTACAAGAATTCACAGTAGGCAGCGTGAAATATGTCGCAAACGAAGTTCCTGCAATCATCGACAATACCACTGTTTTTTGGGCAGAATATTTCCAAAACACCCTGCCGAAACAGTGGGAGAGCATCAAACCAACACTCGAAAAAACTGGCGTCAAGATCGTCGGCGGCTATGAATTATTTGCGGCTTTCACGAAAGCGGTCATTCAAGAAAACATCGTCCCGGCTGCTAAAGCTACGGGCAAAGGTCTCGCTGATTTTTTCACCGACGACAATAATTTAATCCGCGCTTTCTATAAGGCAGCCAAAACAGCAAGCTCTGAGAAGCTAGATAGTTTTATGCATGGCAGCATCAGTATTGTTGATTTCCTTAAACAGTCCGCCAACGAGCGCGAACACCTCAAAGAGAATATCAAAAAGTTCGACGACATCATTTCGAAACGAGGCGAAGAACAAAAATATTTTGGCAGCGCCATCACTCCAGAAAATCTCAAAGGACTTGAACCAGCTGTCCGCGCGTGGATGTTTGACCGACTGGGCTCGTGGAATCTCGATATGTCTGCCAGCGCAGCGAAATTCGATGCTGCTGGCGGATTCATCGAATACAGCCCCATCACACTTGAGTCGATTGGCACGCTTGGCATTTTGCCAGGTTTTGGCAATCGAGATGTCAAGCTACGCATTAATTTCGCGGCGGATGGAACTCTCGATGACAGAACAAGATTTGAATTAATCACAGAAGACGGTCAAGTTCTTAAATTGGAAAAAGAGGATTTCGACGCCAATAAACTCAGCGAGACACTCAAGCACGCCGAACCCGCTCTCGAAAAAATGTCGCGCCTCTCGCTGACCGCTCTCGAACAAAATCTAAATCGCGAGACGGAAATAAAATCTAAAACTGAAATTCTGGCGGCAGTGAAAAAAATGTCAGCGAGCCCAGAAATGCAGTCGATTTTCCTGCCGCTCGCTCCACTCATGGAAAATGCCAGCGAAGACTTTGGTTTTTTAGGGAAAGATGCGATTGCTGGGCTGCTTGAATATATTTGGAATCTCGGATCCGGATCAGGACCAATCAATGAAAATCAGTGGGCAGCGCTCGTCACCTACAAACAGCACGAAATGCTGCTTTTTTACCAAAATTCATTGGTCGCCAACGCGCAAAAAAATAATGGCGTACTTGATCCAAAAGAAATTCCTGCGCTCGAGAATGAGTTCAAAGAAAACTACTTGAAGCCAATCGTAGATAGCTGGCCTGGATTTGATAGCCAACTCGAAGACATTACAGACGAAGCAAAAGGTTTGATTGTGGACATCGGCAGCAAGAATTACCAAACCGCTCTCGCCAGACTACTCGTACTCGGCGCGCGCAATGAAACCTATCCTACAACTTTACAAAATCTAGTCGCGAGCTTCGAGCAAATTAATTTCGAAGGTCAAAACCTGAGTGAATATGCCAACCAGCTCAAGGCAGTCGCACTTTGGAAATTTGCCGAAATGGCAGCACCAATCGGAAAACTCAAAGAAGCACTTCCTGCGAATGGACATGACTACACTGGTGAAAGAATTGGAGAAAATCACAAGAAATATCTCGCATATTTATCGAGAGAGCTTTTGGAGCAATTAAATAATTTTCAGAAAAATGGCTTAGTGCAAAAAAGTGTCAGTGCTGACGAAGTCGCCCAAATTTTTAGAAACCAACTAAAAATCCAAACATTCGCGGAGTTTGAAAAAAACCCGTCTTAATAAATCATCACAAAAACCAAAATCTTAAAATGAATCAAGATTCAAAGAACGGAGATCACGAACACAAGAAGCCAGAAAACGAACCGCCTTCCTGGAAAGATTTGCGTGACAAAGCGCGAAAAAAGCTTGAGGATACACTTAAAAAAAAACTTAAAAACCGAGAAAAGGGGTCATGGGATAAAAGAATTTCACGAGGTGCCAGGCTAAAACTAAACCGTCTTTTTGATAAATTCCAAAGTAAAGCTGAGCCTGAACAGAAAAAAAATAAAACTGAGGACGAAAACAGCTCCAATACCCCTGATTCGAAAGAACCACCAAAACAAAAGAATCCTCATCAGGCAGGTGCTGAAAAAAATAAGACGCAACGACGACAACCTCCCGAAGATAACAGCACGGACGAAGGTCAATCAAACAAAGGTGAGTCCACCAAAAAATCACCGCAACAAAAAAATCAAAAAGCTTGGGAAAAGAAATTTAGTATGTTTCTTTACAGAAAATTCGAAAAACTAAAAGGCATTGGAGGATTCGCCTACCAAGGATTAAAAAAAATAAGACGAGACAACAAAGAACACATTCTTGATGATGACAAAATATTTTCCCAGATGCCTCCAAGTCGCTTTGAAGAAGCTGAGGAAACCACAAGATTTGGCGAAAAAAAGAAGGTTGACCGCTTGATGGACTATTTTGGTCGCACCAATCGTGATCCATTCAAACATAATGGTGATTGGCTTAATCCGGACATGCGAGAAATCAAAATCGTTGTGAACTCAATTGATTCCAACCTGAGAGATGCTCTCGGCGATATTTTGAATAAGTTTAAAAAAGAAATTGACCCTGCCTTCGGACACGCCAAAGTCGAACCACTCGAACTGATTAGCGATCTCGAAATGCTCAACGGAAATATTTGTACGCTGGGCATCGTCTCGTCACACGATCTCGCCCAAGATGTCGCTGCCAGACTAGAGACTGGTAAGAGCAGAGACGACATAGCAGAAAAAATCTCAGGCGGTGTTGTCGATTTTTTTACCAAAAACTGGAAACGAAAAACTACTTCGACTGCAATCGTATTAGCACTGAGCATGGCGGCAAATCCCTTATTTCTAGGTACTTTTTTTGTACCAAAAGCACGCCGATTGATTTTCGAGAAATGGAAAAAACTTGCCGACAGAGAAGCACCCCAAATCGACTCTGAAAAAATTTACAAACTTCTGCAAAGCAAAGACCTCAAAGCCTTGCGCGCACTGTCGCTCGGCAAAGGATACAATCTGGAAATTAATAATTTGCCAAGAAAGATGCGCTGGCTCGAGATTGGGACAGGCTGGTGTTTTTTACCATCCGTAAAAAAAGATTCTCCTGATCAGGCCTTGGTTTATCGAGACAAAGCGATTGTCGCCCGAGACACTGGTGCGACCGTCAACCCAAAATTCATTGTTAAATCACCAGCCGCATGGGAAGTGTTCTTTCAGCACATTGGCAAGAAATACGACAACGGCACGGATCTCCCGCTCAATGGCAAAGTATTCACGGACGATATCAAAGCGACAGGGAGCAAATTTTTCCTTCCGCCTGATATCGGAACTGTCCAAAATCTCGACCTCACAAATGTCGCAGGCACCGAAAACTCGTTGCGTGTCAAAACTTTGCGAGAAATAAAAGGCGATGTCACAATCCCATCTAATGAGGTTTTGGAAGAATTTCCTAATGGTGTGATTTACCGGGGCAACAAAGAAAATTTGCAGAATCTAGATCAAGAGGTAGTCAGAAAAAAATTTAAATTCGCAGAAGCGGATAAAAAACCAGAGCCCGAAGCAGAAGTAACGCCAGAGGCAAAAGTGGAGGCAGAAACAAAGACCGAGCCAAACTCAGAAAATAAACCTAAGCCCGAAGCTGACACTAAGCCAAGTCTAGAGCAAAACCCAAAATTAAAGACTGAGACAGAAGCAAAGCCAGAATCAGAAGTAGTACAAAAGCCAGAAGCAAATCTCGAATTCAATATAAAATTCAATATAAAATCAAGCCCCGAAGCAAAATTAAAGACAGATTCGAAGCCAGAATCAGAAGCAAAGCCAGAGCCAGACTCAGGAAATAAACCTAAGCCCGAAGATAAAGATAAGCCAGACTCAAAACAAAAGAAGCATCCTGCCAAAAAAATGCGTAGCTTCTTTACTAAGATCAAAGACGCTTGGAAGAATAGTTAAAAGCAAACCTTTCTGCTAAACTACCCTTTGTCCTTTAACCTTTTTAAAATGACTAAAACTTTTGGTCCTGGCTGCGGATGCGGCGGTTGCTCGTTCGGTCCTGGCTGCGGTGGAAACTGCGGTAGCTGCGGAAAATAATCACTCGCGAATTTTCGCGACGAAAACCGATCCGAATTGGCTGAGCTCTTGAATAATTTCTCGACTCGGTCTCTTTCGGAATAAGCCGAAGACTGCCGAGCCACTCCCCGACAGACTCGCGATCGCTGAGCCCGATTTTTCGAGCTGTTTTTTGATTTGCCGAATTTCAGAAAACTCGCGAAAGACGATCCTCTCAAAATCATTAGTTAGGGTGCAGGGATTAGGTTTTAGGGAATAGGTTTTGGAAACAAGATTTTTTTGTTTGATCTCTGTCCCCTGACCTCTAGTATCTATTTTTTTATTATTATTTTTCAATTTTAATTTTTCAATTTTAATTTGGTCGTACGCCCATGCGGTCGAAATCTTAATCGGCGGAACCACGACCAAAGCTTCGCGTGGAAATTGCTTCGGCAGCGCAATCGGCTCGAGCAGCTCTCCCCGACCGCGACCACGACAAACTCGTTTCGCGAGGAAAAATGGAACATCCGAACCGAGACTCGCCGCGATTTTGTGCAGTTTTTCAGGAGTAATTTTAAGCCCCCAAATTTTTGGCAAAGTTCTCAAAACAGCCGCAGCATCCGAGCTCCCACCGCCGAGTCCGGCTCCGAGCGGAATTTTTTTGCGGAGCGAAATCTCAACACCCGGACTCCCCGGCGCAAATTTTTGCAAAATCCATGCTGCCCGAAAAACAAGATTCTGTTTTGTCGGAATGTCTGCATTTTCGACATTCACCAAAATTTTCGAATCACTGCGCAGACGAAATTCCAGCTCGTCGAAAACTCCAATCCGCGCAAAAATCGTATCGAGCTCGTGAAAACCATCCGCGCGCTTGCCGAGAATTTTGAGTCCGAGATTGATTTTTGCGAAGGCTTTTACTCGTAAGGCGTTAACCCCCGAGTTAACTCGGGGGTTAACTCGCTCGCTGTTTTTTTTGATTGGAATCATTTTTTCAGCAAAATTACCGCAAAAACCTGCAACCCCTCACCGCGTCCGAAGCTCGTCAACTCCTCACCCGTCGTCGCGACCAGTCCGATTTTGGCGGAATCAGTTTTCAAAAGTTCCGCTAATTTTTTCCGAATTTTGGGAAAGTGTTTTTCGAGCTTCGGTCTCTTGCCTTCGATCGAGATTGCCAGATTCTCGATGACAAAATCCTGCGCGCGCATTTTGGCGAGCACGACCTGCAAATATTTTTGCGAATTCTTCTCGCCGCGCGCACACATCGCGTCGGAGAAAGTCGAGAGCGAACCGCCGCCGAGCGCGGAGGAAATCGCATTCGTCAGCGCGTGCAAAATCACATCGCTGTCAGAATTACCTTCCAGTCCGCCAGCCGCTGAAATCTGCAAACCGCCTAAAAACAGAGCTTTCCTTACTCCAGAGAAACGGTGTGAATCATGACCGAGTCCGATGCGTCTGGAACATGGAGCATGGGAGATGGAACATTTTTCTAAATCAACTGGATGTGTGATTTTGAAATTTCCCGGATCCGCTGGAATGATTTTGATTTTTGCGCCAGCGAGCTCAGCAAGCTGAATTTCATCAGTGGCTTCAATTTTTTGCGAACGCGCAATCCGCAAGCCCTTTGCCAAAAATTCTTTTTTCACCAGCTGCGGCGTCTCCATCAGCCAAATTTTTTCACGATCAAGCGTGGTCAAATTTTGGCGCACAGTAGAAGTCGCACGGTGCGCGACCGCCGCCGCATCGTATTTCTCGAGCGTTTTCGCGAGACGCGTAATTTCATCCGGCGTCGCGAAAGGATTCGCCGCGTTGTGAACCAACACGGTTTTTTCAGCACAAAACTTCAGACCAATCGCCAAGCTCTCCTGCCGCGAGTCACCACCCGCCACAATTTTGGAAACTTTTTGGCAATCCACCACCAGCTTTTTCGCTCGCGCAATTTCAGACTGCGGCACGACCAAAATCGTCTCGGTAATCTCGGGCGATTTTTCGAACAGCTCGATCGAACTCAGAAAAATTTCTTTACCTTCGATTTTCACGAACGCTTTGGGAGTGCTTTTTTTCAAGCGTTTCCCGCTGCCGGCTGCGAGCAAAATCGCGGAAATTTTCATCGGAAAGAATTTACGACGGCGAGAATATTTTTGATTGTCGGCGCACTCGTTAACTGGTGGGTTAACTCCAGTTCGCGCAAACTCTTCGCGGTCAATTTGGCAATCTCCGGAAAAGCGATTTCGCCCGCGAGAAATTTTTGACCCCAGAATTCTGAAATCGCCGCAGCTGCCGCTGGAAAAATTCCACCCTTCTCTGCTGCCGCGAGAATCGTGAAAAAAAGCGGATAGCGCGCCTTTTCGATTTTGCGGAATTCGAGATTTCGACCGACGAGATCAAGCGGCGCGACGGAATCGTCCTGGCGCACACCGTCAAAAAGCGCGAGCGAGATGGGCAATTTCATCGACGGCTGCGACATTTGCGCGAAGAGATTGCCATCGACCGTCTCGACCATCGCGTGAACGAAACTTTGGGGATGAATCACCGCCTCAATTTTCTCGAGCGGAAAATCGAACAAGTGCGCCGCCTCGATGATCTCAAAAGCCTTGTTTGCCAGCGTCGCACAATCCAAAGTGATTTTCGCACCCATCGCCCAAGTCGGATGGCGCAAAACTTTTTGCGGTGAAATTTTGGGAAATTCACTGAGCGGTGTATCGCGCAACGCGCCACCCGAAGCCGTGAGAATGATGCGCCGCACCTTGTCACGCGGGACTTTTTGCAAAAGCTGCCAGACTGCGGAATGCTCGGAATCGACTGGCAGAATTTTGACACCAAATTTTTTTGCCTGCGCAATCACGATTTTCCCCGCCAAAACGAGACTTTCCTTATTCGCCAGCGCGACGGAATTGCGCGCGCGAATCGCCGCGAGCGTCGGCGACAGACCCGCCACGCCGGAAATTGCCGACACGACGAGGTCGCATTTTTGCGCGGCTAATTTTTCAAGTGGAAGAATCTTCACTTTGCTGTACTCAGTAGTTAAACCCCGAGATATCTCGGGAGTTAACGGTAGCTCAATCGAGATAAATTTCGGCTGAAATTCACGAATCTGCTCTGCAAGCAGCTCGAAATTTTGCCCACCCGCCAAACCGATAATTTTGAATTCGCGCGGAAATTCGCGGACAATTTCGAGCGTCTGTCGTCCGATTGAACCAGTCGATCCGAGAATGATTAGATTTTTACGCACCAGTGGATTTTAACTGAAAAGCTTGTCTTTCGGTGCAAAATTGTTAAAATCTCGCCAATGAACGACGAAAATTCACAGAATTCGAATCCATCCGCCGATGCGGGCGCGACACCGCCACAGGATGACGCTGCTGCGCAGGTGAAATCAGCTTCGCCACTCCAATCCGAGGACGAACTCTCGGAGGATCAATTCATCACGGGCGGCGACGACCACAGCTTCATCACAGGCGTACCAGTGCCCGCGCATCCGAGCACGCAATTCGACGAAAAGAAATTTCTCGAGCTTTTGGCGAAATCAATTTCCCTCACCAAAACTGAAAAACAGCGCATTATCGCGAGCATTCCGAAGCTCAGCCAATATCAGATTGACGAGTTGATGCGCATTTTCGAAGAAGAACAGCGCAAATTTTCTGAACTGAATAAGAAACACGAAGACCAGCTCAAGGCAATCGAGGATAAACACAAAAACGATTGGAACGACATCGAGCTGCAAGCCAAGCAAGACGAAAAGAAGAAAAAGGACGAAGATGAAGCCGACGCGCTCCGCCGCAAAATGGGATTGAATTGATTTAAACGCGAATCTCGAAATTGTTTTGAGACTTGAGCTGCGTAGAGTTTTTGAATATTTTCAAGGTTCTGGAGGTAATTTTTAATTCTTAATTTTGTAATTTTTAAAAATTTGCAGACTCCCGCAAGTTCAAGTTTATAAATGAACCGTTCATTTTTCTGCTAGCTCAAATGTGTGGTTCGAATTATAAATTCAAACCAGCACAAGTCTTCCTTCTCTTCTAATCGGGGCATTCATGCCCCGATCCACGGCATGAATGCCGTGGTTAAAATTTGTAAACTACCGCAAGCTCAAGAAATGACTGACCCAATGACCCTCCGAACCTAATGACTCAAAGACTTAAGAACTCAACAACTCAATGACTTAACGACCCTCCGAACCTAATGGCTCAAAGACTTGTTGTCTCAACTTTCTTTTGAGTCGATTTTTTCGCACCGCAGTAAGGACAGACTGACCAGCTTTTGGAAACAAGTTTGTGGCATTTTTTGCAAGGACGGCGCGCCTCCTCACCGCAGCTCGGACAAAATTGGAAATTAAGCGGTAGCAATCGATCACACTTCGGACAAGTCTCCTCGCTTTCGGTGAGCACGCGCTGTTCGAGCGTCTCATGGTATTTGTCGACGAGTGTTTTTTGCGGACGCACGATTAGGTAAATCAGCAGTCCGGGTAGATTGAGCGTGATTACAAGTAAGATTGAAAACACCTGAAAAAGCAGACTCTTGCTGCGAGCAACCGCATCGCGTGCGACCCAAATCACAATCGCGACCAGCACGACAAAAAGATACGCGAAGACGCCACGCAGGCTGACTTCGAGCCAATTCGAAGGATCAAAATTGGTGAGATAGTCGAGTGCGGCGTTCATAAATCAGGAGTTTTAATGTGTAATTCGCCGCGCCGTTCTTCACGCGCCGCGATCTTCATCCGCAGTGTGATGCCGGCGGCGATGAGTGCCAACACGAGCGTGAAGTACTGACTCGCCCGCAGCACACCAAAGGTCGGCGCCGAATCACCGCGCAGGAAATCCAAACAGAAGTACATAATCGAAAGTGTGAGCAGCAAGAATGTCCCGGCTTTACCGGCGCGCGCTGTTGTTTTGAAAATAAATGAAGCTGCGGCAAAAAGTCCGAGCATGATGACTGCCGCGTAAAGCTGAACTGGGTGGAGCGGAATGGTCGAATAACCCACTGCGTCTGGATTGGTGAAAGTGACACCCCACGGCAACGCCGTCGGAATACCGTATTCGCTCCCTACGAAGAATGTACCGATGTGGTGAAAAAAAAGCACCGGCGCGACAGCCAGCATGATGAGATCGAGCCAAGTGAAAAAGTTTTCATTGTAACGGCGTGCCAGCAAAGCCAGCATGCCGAGCAACCCCAGCGCCGCGCCGAAGAAACTCAGACCAGCCGTGTTGCCCCAAGCAAACGGAAAATCAAGTAAGGAAAAATTGCGGAGCAGAACCTCGGCAAGTCGGGCAAAAAACAGCGTCACGAGCAGCAGCCAGAGAAAATTATCCGCAAGAAATTGAAGCATCACGCGCTTGCGTCGCGCTGCCAGAAAAAGCTCGCCCGCACCCAGTAAAATCCCAATCACAAGCGCAATGTTGTAAACCGGAAAGTAGATTCCCGCTAATTCAAAAAATGGCCACATCGCCACGAATTTTACGCCGAAGACCGCAAATTTTAAAGTAAATTCAGTCCAGCAAAAACAATCACCAAGCTACCAACCAAGAATAACAGAGCAGTGTGCCAAAAGCACCAACTTGTGAATTTTTCACGCAAGAAAATCAAAATTCGCAGAAAAATAAATGTGCCAGCCAAAAAGTGGATTGTTAAATTATCGCGCAGTGTTAATTCAGCCAAAACCGAAATGCGTGGAATTTGCACATAAAATGAGATTGTACCAAATACGAGATAACCCAAAAAAACCGCTGCCAATAAATCAACAATCTCTGAAAATCCAATCCAAAATCGATTGAATCTTGCCCGTCGTTTCAGGACCTTAATACTTTCAATCCGCCCGATATCCTTCTGCTCTCGCGGCGGAAACAAAAATTTCCACATATCGCGCCAGCCATCCAAGCGAGTTTTGCCTTCCGAAGGCACGATAATTTCAGTAATGTGGAAATAAAACTTGCCAAATTTTTTAGAAAAATCCGGAGCAAAATTACTAAAACCATCTTTAAGTTTTTGCCATTGCTCGCTTAAGTCCACATCTTCCTTGGGCGGATCTCCGCCTTGCAGTAAAGCATAAATTTCGTCTCCAGACGGAGGCAGGTCGGAGCTGACTGCAGCTTGGGTGACAGCCGACGGCATCGCATTCGGATCAGGAAAATCAGCTTCTGATTTTTTCGTGAGGTCTTCCTCATCAGCGTTGGAATATTTGGCGGCATTTTCGATTGCGCTGGTAGACTTTTTCTTGTCACCGAAATTTAAAGTAACCAGGCTTTTAAAACTACCAGTGAGCGTGCGCTTCTCGAGATCGATTTGACGCTCGGCCTCTTTTATTTTTTTCTCTGCCAGCTCTCGCGCGCTATTTTTCAGCGCGTAAGCCTTTTCATCCTCGGAAGCGTCAGCGGCAAAAATATAGTTAACTCTCTTGAAACTAAACTCATCTTCAAGCCGCTCGAAAACCACCTCTGCGCTTTCTTCAAACATCTCTCCGGCAAATTCTTGACCATTAATTTCAGTCACAGAAAATACAAACGACTTCGGACAATCTATCGGCCGACTAACATCCAACGACAAAATTGCCATCCCGACTTTATTAATCCGCTCACGCGCATCCTTTTCGTTTTCTGCCTCAAAGCTAGCAACAAGCTTTTTCTTGGCGGAATTCGAAACGGCTGTGAAATAAAATTTGGTCAATGTTTTGGTTTTTGGTTTTGAATCGTCCCATTTTAACACATCAGAGCTTGATTCTCAAGTCGAGAAGTGCCCGCCGAAAACTCTCGAGCGCCTTGCGAAATTCAAATTCGGACGGCGTGAAATTAAGCTCGTGGGCGAATTTGTTGCGCATCTTGTGCGCGAACCACACGCCATTTTTGTCGGCGAAAAGCCGCTCCGCCTGTTTGAGCTTCTCGCCAAGCGGACCACGAAAGCCGTATTTTCCAAGCACGAAGTCGAGTAATTTGTCCGCTTCGAGAATATCGTTTTTGGGATTTTTTCCGAGACCAATCATGCGCCACTGATTGCGAACGAAAGCCATCTCACCTTCACTCAGTTTTTTGGGGCGGCGGTAAATGCTGAGCACAAAAAAAATCGCGAACACGGCGACAGCGATACTAAGCAGAAAGGTTGGGTTCATGCGCCGCGAATTTCCTGCAAATGGCGAATCCGTTTGGCGATGAGCGCGGGTGTGCCAATATCCCGGCGGTGGAAAAGTTTGCCTGCGATTTGATTAATCCCTGTCTCCGCGATGCGCTCCGCCGCGGTCAAATCATCGGCAATACCGACGACCGCAATCGCGCGCGATGCGCCAGTCAAAATCCGACCAGCGGCATCGACATCAACCGCCGCGTAAAAAATTTCACAATTTTCCGGCAAACCCAAGACGCGGATTTCTTGTCCGGCAAGCGGAATGTTCGGATAACCCTCTGGCACAAGGTATTTCACGACTGTCGCCTTTTTTTCAAATTCGAGCGGCAGTGAATCTAAACGACCAGCAACAACCGCGCGACAAACTTCGATGAAGTCCGTTTTGAGAATCGGAAAAACATTCATCGCCTCGGGATCACCGAAACGCGCGTTGTACTCAATCAGCTTCACGCCATTTTTGGTCGCGATGAAACCGCCGTACATCACCCCGCGAAAAGTCTCGCCTGTCTCGGTCGTGAGTGCCGCCAGCACTTGCTCCGTGATGGCACGCGCCGCCGCCAAATCTGCGGCTCGCAAAAATGGGAGCGAGCCGGTCTCGTCAGAGTAAGTCCCCATGCCGCCGGTATTCGGACCGAGATCGTTTTCGAACGCGCGTTTGTGATCTTGCGAAACCGGCAGCGCCGCCAGCGTTTTGCCGTCGGTCAAAAACATCGCCGAGAATTCCTCACCGATTAATTTTTCTTCAATCACAACGCGACCATCCGCGTTTAGGCATTCGAGCGCGTAATGCAAACCATCGTCGATGCCATTCAAATGATCACCGACGACTTTCACGCCTTTGCCGCTTTTCAGCCCATCTGCTTTGACGACGAATTGACCGCCCAATGCTTGCATGAAACTCCGCAGCGCGAGGCGCGCCTCATCGTCGTTGTCGAATTTGGAGAAAACGATAAATTCTGGATTGCCGGGAATGTCGTATTTTTGCAGCAAATCACGCGTGAAACTTTTGGAAGATTCCAAACGCGCCGAAGATTGGCGCGGTGCTACCACGCCGACACCGAGCTCTTCGAGTAAATTCGCCGCACCCGCCGCGATCGGCGCCTCGGGTCCGACGACCGCCAGCTCCGGTTTTTCTTTTTCGACTAATTTGCGCAGCGCGACTAAATCGGTCAGCGAAGTAGCTTTTTCGTAAACCGTCGCGAGCTTTTGCAAGCCTGGATTGATTTTGTCGGCGAAAACGATGAGCTCGGGTTTTTGCGGTGAACGCAGAACCGCTGCGCCGATTGCGTGTTCGCGCGCGCCGTTGCCAACCAGGAGAAATTTCATTTGGGAAAATTAAATTAAAGCAGTGTCATTTGCTTGTCATCGCTCTCTTTGCGACGCGAGCACTCGCGGCATTTTTCGACTGAAGCGAGATATTTCGCGGTCACCTCTTTGGTCGGATATTTGCCGTCAAAACAAGCCGTGCAGAAGTGTGGAATTTTGGTCTTTTCAAATTCGCAGGCGCGAATGAGATCCGGCAGTGGCAGGTAAAAAACAGCGTCCGCTTTTAATTTTTTAGCAATCTGCGCAGTCGAAAGTTTGTTGGCGATGAATTCTTTTTTGGACGGCATGTCTACACCATACACGCAGGGAAATTTGAGTGCGGGCGCAGCTGCCGCGAAATAAACTTTTTTGGCTCCCGCTGACCGCACCATCTCGACGATCTGGCGCGAAGTATTGCCACGCACAATCGAGTCATCGACGATCAAAACATTTTTTTTACGCAGCTCGAGCGGCAGAGGAACTAGTTTGTGGCGAATGGATTTTTGGCGTTTCGCTTGCGTCGGCATGATGAAAGTCCTACCAATGTAGCGATTCTTAATCAAACCCTCGCGGTAACGCACACCGAGCTCATTCGCGAGCGCGAGCGCGGAACTGCGCGAAGTGTCGGGCACGGGCACGACCACATCGATTTGAATTTTCGCTTTGCGAATTTCCCGCGCGAGATATTCGCCTGCACGCAGGCGTGAACGATAGACGGAAATATTGTCGAGCGTCGCGTCCGGGCGCGCGAGGTAAACATACTCGAAAATGCAGGGTGCCCAATTTTTGGGAGCGAGCTGCTGCCGCGCAATTTTGCCATCGGCGGAAAGCCAGACTGCCTCGCCCGGCTGCACATCGCCAATTTTTTCAAAACCGAGCGTCGCGAAAGTCGGATCCTCACTCGCGACTGCGAGCTCGTCGCGTTTGGAATTTTTGCGAATACCAATCGTCAGCGGGCGCAAACCCTGCGGATCGCGCAGCGCGAGAATACCGTGACCCGCGACGAGAATCACGGCGGCGTAACTACCCTGCACGCGCTCAACTGTTCTCTTGGCGGCGGCGAAAAGTTTCTTGACTGAGAAAGCTGCCATTTTTTGCTTACGCAATTCACGGGAAAAAACATTGAGCAAGACTTCTGAATCGCTCGAAGTATTGAGATATCTCCCCTCTTTTTTGAGCTCGCGGCGCAGTTTCTCGGTATTCGTGAGATTGCCGTTGTGGACCAATCCCAGACCGAGCGGCGAATTGACGAAAAAGGGCTGCGCCTCCTCCGGTGAATAACTGCCCGCCGTCGGATAACGCACATGCCCAATGCCAATCTTGCCAGTGAGCTCGAGAATGTCAGCGGCACCGATCACATCGCGCACGAGTCCCGCGCCGCGTTTCGTGTGAAATTGTGCGCCGTCGAAAGTCATCACGCCTGCCGCATCCTGACCGCGGTGCTGCAGCGTCGCGAGTCCATCGTAGATTTCGCCGACGACTTCAGAATTTGCCGTGATGCCGATTACTCCACACATGAATTGAATTTTAAATTTCTAAACAATTTTGGATTTTTGAGATTCTAATTTTAATCTTGTTTTAAAACTTAAAACTTAGAATTAAAAATTCTCCGCGGCGCGGAGCGTGTTTTCAATCAAAGTCGCCACCGTCATCGGTCCGACTCCGCCCGGGACGGGCGTGATGGCGCGTACAATTTTCTCGACATTTTCGAAGTCGACATCGCCGACCAATTTACCATCGAGCTGCGCGCAACCCGCATCGACAACCACGCAATTTTTCTTCAACATTTCTGCGCGAATCAAATGTGGCACGCCGGTCGCCGAAATTATGATGTCGGCATTTCGCGTAAATTCAGCTAAATTTTTGGTGAAAACATGACAAACCGAAACAGTCGCGTCGCGATTGAGGAGCAGCATCGCGAGCGGTTTGCCGACGATATTGGAATGTCCGACCACGACGACATTTTGACCCTTGAGCGGAATTTCAGACTCATCGAGCAAGCGCAAAATCCCCGCCGGAGTCGCGGGCAGCAGCGTCGGCAGCTTCAGAAATCCGCGCCCGAGATTGAGCGGATGGAAACCGTCGACATCTTTCGTCGGAGAAATTCTTTCCAGAATTTTTTCCGTGGAAATTTTCTTCGGCAAGGGCAACTGGACGATAAAGCCCTGAATTTCATGATCAAGATTTAATTCGTCGATCGTCGCAATTAATTTTTGCTCAGAAACAGAACTTGGCAAATTCACCTCGCGAAAAGCGAAACCGACCTTTTCGGCGGCGCGGCGCTTCTGGCGCACATACGAAACACTCGCGGGATGCTCTCCGACCAGAATCACTGCCAGCCCAATTTTGAGTTTTTTCGCGGCGACTTTCCGTTTGACCGAATCCAAAATTTTCGCGGAAAGTTTTTTACCGTCGAGCAGCATCAAGAGAAAAGAAAAGCCCCGCAAACGAGGCAGAAGCATTTTAGAAAAAATGCGCTGAAAACTCAAATGCGGCGCAAATAATTAGTCACTAAAAAAAACCGTCAATTTTGTTGACTCCTCCATCGCATTATTTTAATATAGAGCCTTGCTCTCAAAATTTTCCAGTTCAAGAAGGTTGTTTTTATACTGAAAATGTGATAAAATGGCGAGAATCTTTTACTAAAAATTAATCCTATCCTCATGTCCACCCCTCAGAAAGACCCGAACGAAAAGGCTAAAAAACCTTCTTTTTGGGAAAAGTTGAGCGAACGCAGCACAACAGCAAGCGGAGGCGGCTCGCTCGTCGACGCGATTGTGCGTCAAGCCGAAAAAGAGGCCAACGGAAGCATGGGCAATAATCTGCGCGAAGATAACAACGAAAAGAAAAAGGCGCTCTCTCTACTCGCAAACTCTAGAACACTGCTCACTGTAACAATTCTCGTAGTCCTCGGAATCTGGATTTATTTCTGGACGGTGTTGGATTCAAACAATTACTTATATGGAAAACTTGGACGGGAAAATATCACAACCGAATTAAATCGCAAGACAACACTGATGCAGCAAGCGCAGGCGGACATTAGGGATTTGAAAAAATTCAACAAACTTTTACAAGTTGAAAATCTCGCTAATAATGTTCTAACACTTGATCTCGAAAGTCAGATTTTAAATTACGAACGACCGACGGGAGAAAGAGTCGTACCGCGAGAAGACTCAACCACGGTTTTACTTAAGACAACTAATAGCGCTGGTGAAGTGGTTTATCTTTCGGAGGCTGAGATTTTGGGACTAGAACAAGAGCGTTCAGGACAACTTGAGAAAACTCGCACGCTACTGCAAAAAATTATTACGCAAGCGATTAGCCTAGAAAACACAATCAGTACAGGCGCCAAAATTGAAGATTCACTTAATATTTTAGTTACCGAAGTTACCGCCATCAATCCGGACGAAAGCAATTTCCCGTCGGCGATTTCTAAATCTCATTTTGCGGCCGCTCAAGCCGCCGCGACTTCGATTTTGAAAAATGTGAAAAGCATGAACCTGGAAAATCTAGTAACCGACATCAAAAAACAAGTTAACCTGATTGATGTGTCCGGTCTCGACAAAACAGCCAGTCAAGTCATCGCCGATATCAAAACTATTCTCGCGAAAATTTCCCCACAACAGAGCAGTACTTTTGAGACTGCCTTCGATGAAATCCATGAACTCGATCTTTCCAAAATCACAGATACGAATCTTTACCAGGAAATAACTCGCATCATTGGTGATCAACGCACCAATAACAGCGACTCCGATCTCGCAACTGCCGCCGTAATCACGAATAACATGGGACGCATCAATGCTATAGGTACATTACGCGCTAACCGCATTGCGTGGTCAGCGGTGATTGAACGCGCCGAAAAAATAGTGCGTCTCGGCTCCGATTTGACGCGTGACACCGACGGAACCCCAGCCAATGCCAATCGCGACATTGACCCAAACAATACGCTCGTACGATTGACGAATTACTCGGGCAAGTCTAGTAAAGGCATGATTGAAATCAGCGGTAGTGCTTACGGCAAAGAATCGTATATCGCCAGAACTTTTACATTGGTCGCCGATCTCATTGATGCGCTTGAATCCAGTAAATACTTCAGAGATGTCAAAGGCTTCGCGTTTTCGCGCGAAGAAAGTCGCGACGGCGGCATCTCATCGCCAATCAATTTGCAATTCTCTCTGCAGGATTTAGCCGTACCAGACAAACGCGACACTCTCGTCAGTGGACAAACTGAAATTAGCGAAAGAACTTCAAACGCTGCCAGCACGACAGAGACGATGAACCAAGACGATTTACAAAATTTGGAATTTAGCTTTCCCGAACCGCAAGTGACAGACACGGTCACAACGAGCGAGCCAGAACCAACCAATGTTTTTGACGCGCTCGACACAACTATCAATAACTAAAATTTAATTTTTTTCAATGACAACTTACACTGCCCACTTGCGACAAAGCGCGAACATTCGTTTCGCCCTGATTGCTGCAATTTTGGTTATCACGGGAGTCTTTCTGTTCTGGCCGGACTACAAACAATTGCAGTCTAGTCTCGCAGAAATCGCCAAGCTTGATGATCAAATCAAAAGCGTCTCGCTTGAGCTTGAAGGTCATCGCGATCAGTACCGCATCTTAAAAAATGATTACGCGCTCGCTGCTGTCAGAGACGAAAGCACGATCACGACAATCCTACCTCTCACCGCTAATGAAACCGACATTGTCCGTGCGCTCGAGCAACAAGCTCGAGACATCTCAGGCGACAACAGCTCGTTAGTTTTGAACTCAATTAATATCGGATCTGCTAACAATCAGGACAAGAGTGACTACCTGGCTTTGCCAATCAAAATTAGTCTAACTGGCACAAAGGAAAAATTGATGTCTTTTTTACACACACTCGAAAAAACTGGCGGCGCTGCAGAAAATAGCGAGGCAAGCACGCGCCTAATCAGCGTGCAGGACATTAACCTTCAAGCTAAAGACCGAGGGGCGCAGACTGAAGCTTCGAATGAGGAAATTAGTATGGAAATTTCTGTTAATGCTTATTTCCTGCCAACGCTCCAGGAACAAGCCGCTTCTGCTAAATAATCTGGACAATAAATATCCGTGATAAATATAAAAAAATAAAAAAATGGAAGACAAAATTGTCAAACTCCAGAACGCCATCATCTCCTGCGACATACCGCAAATTGCGGCAGATGTCGTCGAGGCTGCAATCGACATCGGTAGTTCTGATATCCATATCGAACCAAGCGAATACACCGTCAGAATTAGATTCCGCGTCGATGGCATCCTGCGATCGATCATGGAATATCCGCCTTCACTGCATGCCGCCGTCGTCAGTCGGTTTAAAATCATCGCCAATCTCAAAATTGACGAAAGTCGCATTCCTCAGGACGGACGCATGCAAATCACCACCCCGGACGGACGCGAACTAGATCTCCGTCTCTCGACTCTGCCAACCGTCCACGGCGAAAAAATCGTGACTCGTATCCAAGATCGCTCGCGCAAAATTCCGAAACTCGAAGAACTTGGCATCGAACCGCACAATCTCAAAATTTTAAAACGGGCGATTGCCGCTCCCAACGGGATCCTGCTCACAACCGGTCCAACTGGCTCAGGCAAAACAACCACGCTTTATGCCTGCCTCGCAATTCTGAACACTCCTGAGGTCAATATCATGACCATCGAGGATCCAGTCGAAATTCAAATGGACGGACTAAATCAAAGCCAAGTCTATCCGGCGATTGACTACACCTTCGCCTTCGGACTGCGCACTGGTCTCCGTCAGGATCCTGACATCATGATGGTCGGAGAAATTCGTGACCGAGAAACGATTGATGTTGCGATTGAGGCCGCCCTGACCGGACATCTCGTCTTGTCGACAATTCACACGAATTCAGCCATCTCGACTATCACTCGTCTCCTCGACATGGGCGCAGCCGCCTTCCTCATCACAGCAACAGTCAATGCCATCATCGCTCAACGGCTCGTCCGCAAAATCTGTGAACACTGTAAAACTGAGACCGTCATCAAGCCAGCCATTGAAGAAAAGTTGCGCCGAGCAATCGCCTCGATGAACCCAATCCAGCGTGACAAATTAGGGTTAAAAGAAGGAGCACCACTCAAAATTTACCACGGTGAAGGTTGCGAGGAATGCGGACACACGGGCTACAAAGGACGCATCGGTATGTACGAAATTCTCGAGATGAACAACGCCATTAAAGAATTGATTCTCAAAAATGGAACTCCGCTCCAAATGGAAAAACAAGCCATCGCCGATGGCATGAAAACACTTGAACACGATGGCGTCGAAAAAATTCTCGCGGGCATCACGACACCAGAAGAGGTTTACTCAGTCGCCCGCACGACCGAAGAAGAGCACGCTGACAATGTCGAAAAATTAAGTTAAATAATTCCTTCAAATGCAATTCAAATATACCGCTCGCGACAAAAAATCCGCGGAAGTCACCGGCCTAATCACAGCAACGAGCAAGCTCGAAGCTGCCGACCGATTATTCAACGAAAGACAATTGAATGTCATCAGCCTCGAACAACTCGATAGCAAAAAAGAGAAAACTATCTCTAAAAAATCCGAGTTCGAACTTACTACAGATAAGCAGAATCAAAGTTTAATCTCCAAAATCAACCACTTTTTAATTCTGCACACAAAGGTCACAGCTAAAGATAAAGCTGTGATGTTTCGCTTGTTGGCAGTCATGATCAATGCAGGCCTCTCAATCGTCAAAGCGCTTAAAATTCTATCGAAACAAAGTGAAAATCCAAAACTGCGACTCGTACTCACTGATGTCGCCATGCGCGTCGAAACCGGCGTACGATTTTCTGACGCACTCGCTGAATACGACGACATTTCTGCCGAATCGGAAATCGGTATGATTGCGGCTGGCGAAGCCTCTGGTCAGCTCAACAAGACATTACTTAATCTTGCAACCGAAACAGAAAAATCAGCCAGCTTGCACCGCAAAATTAGATCGGCCATGATTTACCCCGTGTCAGTTTTGACAGTTTTAACCGGCGCAATCATCCTCGTCATGACAATGGTCATCCCCAAGCTCGCTGAACTTTTTGAAAGTGCCGGAACGGAATTGCCACTCGCAACTAGGGTTTTGGTAAAAGTTTCTGAGTGGTTTGTCGGGGAAACTTTCATTTTACCGAACTGGATGCTCATCATTGTCATAATCATCGGTGGCATCATCGCGCTAGGAGCCTGGAAAAAAACTCCGCTCGGAAAACTCAGCTGGGACCGTTTCCTACTCCACCTACCAATTTTTGGACCAATGATTCAAAAAGCAGCACTCGCTTCTTTCGCACGCCAGCTTGCCCTACTTTCTGATTCAGGAGTGCCGATTGTGCGCACGCTCGAAATCACCGCCAATGCTGTTGGTAATGAGGTTTATCGCATGCGTCTGATTGACACGAAGGAAGATGTCGAACGCGGCATCACAATTCACAAAAATATCGAGAACGATCCGCTGTTTCCTGAGCTCGTCGTGAGCATGATTGCAGTCGGCGAACAAACCGCCCAACTCGGCTTGGTCGCTCATAAAGTTGCAGAATTTTACGATGAAGAAGTCGACACTTTCGCCAAGAATCTTTCGACTATCATGGAGCCGCTCATTATCGTCGTGATTGGCACACTCGTCGCCGGTCTCGTAGCCGCCATCATGCAGCCAATCATGGACATGACTGACATCGCGTCGAAAGCGTAAATACAGCCATGGGTAAATTAGTTAGGCTTCAGTTGGAACCTCAGCCAAATCCTGCATCGAAACGAACCGAGATTGCAGGGGTTATTCAACTTAGTTCGAGAAAGCCAAAATCAGAACAAGCTTACAAACTGTTTGGGCTAGAGAAAATTCCCCTCTCGGCGAGGAAAAATTTTATTTTCCGCGAAATCGATCCTGCTGTTCTAGATCGACTAGATACCCAATCTTGGAAATGCGGAGATCTCGAAGCAATCGAAGCAAGGGCTTTTACAGAAAACGCCACTTACAAAACTTTAAGAAGATTTATCAAAGATTTAAACACCCAGCAGTTTTTCAATTATCTATTGCAGGCAAAAATCGAAGAATTTACGCCAGCCCAAGTTCAGGCAGTCCTAGATGAAATCGATGAGCGAAGTTAATCTTCCAGCTTCTTCTCTTTGCTGCATTTCAGGCAAACAAGCTTTTGTTGTTTGCCGAGTTTTTTGACGACGACTCCCCCACATTCACACGGAGTTTTTTGCGGCTCGTCCCACGAGGCGAATTTGCAATCGGGATAATTGGTGCAGCCCCAAAATTTCTTGCGCGTTTTCTTGGCGAATTTTTCGGAGATTTCGCCTTTGCCGCAGTCGGGACATTTGATTCCCATTCCGCTAGCCTTCTTCTCGATGAATTTGCAGTCGGGGTAACCCGAGCAGCCGACGAACATGCCGAAGCGCCCGCGCTTGACCGAAAGCGGCTTGCCGCACTGCGGACAAGTTTGCCCGGCGATTTTGGCATTCATTTCGACTTCCGCCGCTTCCTGTTTCTTGTCGAGCGGCTTGGCGTTTTTGCAATCCGGATAGCCTGAGCAGGAGAGGAATTTACCGAAACGCCCGAGCTTAATCACCATCGGCTTGCCGCACTTGTCGCAAATCTCATCCGTCGTCTCATTCACGACATCCTCTTTTTTAATCGTCTCAGTCTTAGTCTCAATCTCAGCGTGAAAGGGTTTGTAAAATTCGCCAATCATCGCATTCCACTTCGAATTGCCTTCAGCGATTTCGTCGAATTCCGCTTCCATCTTCGCGGTGAATTGGAGATCGACGATTTTCGGAAAATGCTGCACGAGGAAATCATTCACGACCTTCCCTGTATCAGTCGGCGCAAGCGCACGGTCGAGCTTCTCGACATAGCCGCGCGTCTGAATCGTGGAAATCGTCGGCGCATAAGTCGACGGTCGCCCGATGCCTTCGGCTTCCAATTTTTTCACCAACATCGCTTCAGTGTAGCGCGCCGGTGGCTTCGTGAAATGTTGCTCCGATTTCAGCGCGAGCAGCTTTTGAATTTCGTTTTCGAGAATCTCCGGCAGTAATTTTTCGGAATCCTCCGCCGCTTCCTCATCTGAATCGTAGCCGACGGAATACGCCGCGAGCCAGCCGGCGAATTTCACGACCTGACCCGTCGCGCGAAAAGTGTAATTCTTGGCGGCGATATCGACGCCTGTCTGATCGAGCAGGGCGTCCGCCATTTGGCAGGCGAGGAAGCGTTGCCAGATCAATTCGTACAAACGCCACGCGTCGTTTTCCAATTGAGCCTTGAGCGCTTCCGGGAAACGCGCCGGGTCCGTCGGACGAATCGCTTCGTGCGCTTCTTGTGCGCCTTTCGCTTTTTTCGTGAATTTGCGCAGCTCGCTCGGCACGAAATTTTTGCCAAATTTTTCGGAAATAACTGAGCGCGCTTTTTTCACCGCCGACTCCGCGAGATTGGTGGAATCGGTACGCATGTAGGTAATCAAACCTTCGCCGAGATCTTCGCCTTCGTAAAGTTTCTGCGCGAGCATCATCGTCTTCTTCACGCTGAAGCCAAGCTTGCGCGCCGCCTCCGCCTGCAGCGTCGAAGTGATGAAAGGCGGTGCCGGATGGCGCACGCGCTCCTTGCGGTCGATTTTCGCGACGCGGAATTCCGCGCCCCGGAGATCGAGCTCGACTTTTTCCGCCTCATTTTTCCTACTAATTTCGGCTTTCTTGGCATCAATCTTCGCCAGCTCCGCGAAAAATTTATCACCGCGCGGCGTCTCGAAATGCGCACCGACCGTCCAGTATTCGACCGGATTGAAAGCTTCGATTTCGCGCTCGCGCTCGACAATCAAACGCACCGCGACGGACTGCACGCGTCCGGCGGAAAGACCGTAACGAATTTTTTTCCAAATCAGCGGCGACAATTCGTAACCGACCAAACGGTCGAGCACGCGTCGCGCCTGCTGCGCGTCAATCAAATTGCGGTCGAGTTCACGCGGAGACTTAATCGCATTCTGAATCGCCTCTTTGGTGATTTCGTGAAAAACGATCCGCGGCGTTTTTTTGGTCTTCGGAATTTTGAGCGCAGCGAGCAGATGCCACGCGATCGCCTCACCTTCGCGATCCTCATCAGTTGCCAGAATGATTTCGTCCGCCTTGTCCGCCAGTTTTTTTAATTCGGCAATCACTTTCGTCTTGTCCGCCGAGACGATGTACTCCGGCAGGAAGCTGCCCGTCTCGATGTCGATGCCCATTTTGGATTTCGGCAAATCACGCACATGTCCCATCGACGCACGCACTGTGAAGTCTTTGCTGAGAAATTTGGTGATCGTCCGCGCCTTCGCAGGAGACTCGACAATGACAAGTTTTTTCATTTGAAGGATTATAACGATAATAGAAAACTTTAACGATTAGAAAGATAAAAGTGTTTTGAAGATTATAGAGGCTTTTTGAAATTCATGAATTGCGTAAATAAATAAGCGGTCATGTTTATCAAATCAAAAAAGAGCCCGAGGAAATCCCTAAGGCTCTTTAAAGCTCTTTCTAATCTTTACAATCCTTCGTTCGATTCCGCTGAAAGTTTTTTTTACAGCCAATAACCAATGTAAGAGAGATAACCACCCGCCGCGAGTAAAACAATCATCGCGATTTTCATCACAATCCCATTTTTGACAATCGGATTGGAGATTTTGAAAAGCAGATTTGGGACAATGAGAAAAGTCGCGCCCTTGAGAATAGCCGACCAACCGACGAGAGTAATCACACCCGCCGCGGACCATTCCCAGATATTGTGATTGTTGACGATGAGCAATCCCATGACCATGATGAGAATCCCCGTGAAATAAATCAGCCCTTGATTCGCCTCGAAGTCTTTCAGGATTTTTTTGTAAAACTTCGGATGCGCGATGAACCCAATCGCCGCCGCGATCATGACTGGCCCGATGATTTGAGCGAGTGCTGTGGTGGTCATTTTTAAGGGGGTTAAATAATGAACACATAAATTGTACAAGAAATTTGGTCGAGCTGGCAAATGAAAAACATTTAGAAACGTAGAGTACCGCACGACCTGCGTGAAAAGTGAGAAGGCAAGAGAAAATTACTGCACTACTCTTAACTCACCTAGGGCTTTTTCTGTAAGTACATACGGCTTCCTCGCACCAATCTTTTTAGCGGTCACAATTCCATCCTTCTCGAGTTTATGTAGATCATGAAGTGCCGTTATGTAAGTGACGCCTGTCATCGATGTAGCACTTTTAGCTGTTAGCGTATTTGATTGTTTTTTAAATAGATATTTAACTATTGATAATTGACGATCATTAAGCACATATTTATCAGAAAAAATTTTCCATACGAATTTTGTCTCTTCAATATCTTGTAAATATTTATGAAAATCATCAAGTGCTTGATTTATTTTTTGCAAGTTGTAGTCGATAAAATAGGTCAGATCAAGATCATCCTGCTCACTGAGGGTATATGCCATTACATACTTAGCGGGTGACTGAATAATAGCTTTGGAAATCGGAAGCAACGAAAAAATACTATAGCCGTGTTTAATCGCATACCAATAAAAAAGGGCTCTAGCTAGACGACCATTGCCATCTTGAAAGGGATGCAAATATCCGACCCAGAAGTGCAAAATAATTCCTCTAATTAAAGGATGGATGAATTTTTTATGTGAAAGTTTATTATTGGCAAAATCGATTAGTCTTGACAGCTCTTTCCTTAGGAAGAGTTCTTTTGGAGGAATGTGGTAAATTTTTCCGTCCTTTTCTACAACGATTTTATCGTCATCCTTGCGGAGCTTTCCTGCGACCTTAACCCAATCTTTTCTTGTATTAGCTATGAGCGTTTCGTGTATTTCAAATAAAACATCTAAAGATAAATCTTTACTGGAATATTCGCTACGAATTTTTTCAATAACAGCATAATTATTCGCAATCATTTGCTCACAATAATTTCGTGGTTTACGACCTTCTCGAAGCATTCTTTTAGCAACTTCTCTCGTGGTTGCCGCACCCTCCATTTGCGAGCTTGCAATAGCTTCCTCCATAAGGCTATTTATTAAAATCTGTTTTCGATTTTGATGTGGTTGTTTTTTTGTTAAAAACGAATCACCATAACTCATGTCTATTTTATGAAGTAACTCCGGCATGTAATCAAGCATCTTAAAGCTATAAAATTTACCGCCCTCATCTTTAACGATTCCATTCACCCTACCGCTATTGCGTTCAAGCTTCACGAGTTGCCAAAGATTATCAGCTGCAAAATTTTGGGTAGGTAGCGCTTCCACTTTATAAATAAATTTACTATAAGAAAGGTAATTTGCCCCACTAGCATCTTCAATCAGTTTTCGCTCTTGAATAAAATTTTCCGTACCTGAAAACCATCCTCTTAAAAGTTCGAAATTCGGCTCTACCTTTAATGGTTTGCGAATATGGAAAATATTTGACATTTCAATCATATTAAATACATTTGTAATTTTATATAAATTTTATATAAAAAGCAAATAATTTTTAATACATTTTTATTTTTAAACTTATTCCAGCGGCAACTCAATCTCAATCTCCTCCTCCGCCACTTCCGCCAGCGGCACCGCATCCGAGTATTCCCCGACTCGCTCGATCTTCGACTCTAGGCGCTGGTAACTCGAAACCGTGTCGTCCATGTTCTTCTTCGCGTTATTCAGATGCTTGGCGGTGAGCTCGAGATTCGCGCCAAATTTCCCTGCCTCAGTCTTCACTCCCGCGATCAACGCCAAAACTTTCTTCGCATTTTCCTCAAATTTCTCCGACTGGAAGGCGATCAAGACAACGCGCAGAAAGTAGAAGAAAGAATTCGGCGAGACGAGCTGAATATTTTTGGCGCGGGCATAGCGCGAGATCTCGGAATTTTCCGAGGCCTCGTTGTAGATTGATTCGGCTGGCAAATAGAGCACCGCGAAATCCGTCGTGCCTTCCTCTGGTCGAATGTATTTCTTCGCAATCGCGTCGATGTGTTTTTTGCAGTCTTTCGCGAATTCCCGGCGAAAAGTCTCGGCGATTTTTTCGTCCGCCGCCGTGCGCATTTTCTCGAAATTCTCGAGCGGAAATTTGGAGTCAACCGGAATGTTGCCATTCTTGGTTTCAATAATCGCATCGACCGCCTCCCCGCCCGCGAAGGCGAATTGGAGTTTCCACTTCTCGCGCGGCAGTGCCTCCGCCAGCATTTCTTTCAGTCCTTCCTCGCCGAGATTCCCGCGCCGTTTGGAATGTTTGAGGAAGTTCGTCAGCGATTCGACCGAGCCGCGAATCTCCGCCATCTTGCCGAGCTCACCTGAAACTTTGGCGATTTCGCGCGCCGCACCGTCGAGCCGTGCGTCGAGCTTCTTCGTATTGTCGGTTAATTTTTGATCAACCGAGTCATTCAGATTCGCGAATTTCTTTTCGAGCAAATCGAGAGTTTGCAAAGTCGTCTTCTGTGTCTCGCCTGTCTGGTGGTGAATTTCTTTGCGTAAATTTTCAATCACATCGAGCATCAATTTTTGCGCGTTGTCTTCGCTCGGCTTCGCGAGCTCCGCAAATTTTTTGGAGACGAAAAAAGCGAGAGCAACGAAAGCCAGCAAAATCGCACCGGCGAGCAAAATTAAATAAGTTTCCATTTGCGAATTTTAACACGCCTAGAGCTTGCATTTAGCGGCAAAACAATTATAATTTACGCAATGACAAACTCATTCTGCGCTGCCGAAATGATGCAATTCTCTAACTGAGAGGTTGCTTTTTGCGCGCGGAAAATTGGCAACCTCTCTCAGAGAGGTTTTTTTAAAAAAATTTCCAAGAGATATAAACTACCAACTACCAACTACCAACTACCAACTACCAACTACCAACTACCAACTACCAACTACCAACTACCCAATGCCAATCAAAATCCCCAACCAACTCCCCGCCAAGAAACTACTCGAGCGCGAGAATATTTTCGTCATGCCGGAAAAACGCGCGGCGAAGCAGGACATCCGTCCGCTCGAAATCGCCGTGCTAAATCTGATGCCGACCAAAATCGAGACCGAGACGCAGCTCGCGCGTCTGCTCGGCAACTCGCCGCTGCAGGTCAATCTCACCTTTCTCACGACGGAAAGCTACCGCCCGAAAAATATTTCTGAAAAGCACCTCGTCAATTTTTACCAGACTTTCGAAGGCGTAAAGACGCGCAAATTCGACGGACTAATCGTGACGGGCGCACCAGTCGAGCTACTCGACTGGCAAGAAGTGAAATACTGGGACGAGCTGAAGCGGATTTTGGACTGGAGCCTGACGAATGTTTATTCGAGCCTTTTCATTTGCTGGGGCGCGCAGGCGGCGTTGCAACATTTTTATAAAATCCCGAAACACAAACTGCCGCGCAAAAAATTCGGCGTCTTCCTCCACAAAGCCTGCAAAAAAAATGCGATTCTCCTGCGTGGTTTTGATGAGAATTTCTGGGTGCCCGTCTCGCGGAATACCGAAACGCGCGAAGCCGATCTACGCAAAGTGAAGGATCTCGAAATTCTCGCTGACGCGAAAGACGCCGGCATTTACCTCGTGCGCAATAAAAAGCTGCGCCAGATTTTCGCGTTCAATCACGCCGAGTACGACCGCGAGACTCTACAAAAGGAATTCGAGCGCGACCGCGCCAAAGATCCGAATTTCCCCGAGCCGGAGAATTACTTCGACGCCAAAGGTCAGCCGCAAATGCGCTGGCGTGCACACGCCACGCTACTTTTCTCGAACTGGCTGAATTATTATGTCTATCAGGAAACACCATTCGATCTCGAAAAACTTTAACTTAATTCCCCGCTCATGACTCCAAAAAAATTATTCCGAAACTCACTACTGAAAATTTTTAATTTTTGAATTTTTAATTTTATAAATAATGCCTAAATCCAAATTTTTAAAAATTAAAAATTGAGATTTATTTAAAAATTATAAAATTACAAAATTAAAAATTGAACCAGCCCCCCCAAAAAAAAATCTCACTATTCGAAACAATTATTTAATTCCCTAAAAATGACTATCAAAAAGAATCTCCATCCCGAGACGCTCGCGATTCACGCCGGTCGCGCGAAAAATGCAGCGAATGCTTGCGCGACACCGATTTACCAAACTGCGAGTTTCGATTTCGGCTCGACCAAAGAAGCCGCCGATCTATTCGCGCTGAAGAAAGCTGGCAATATCTACACACGCATGGGCAACCCAACGACCGCCGTGCTCGAGGAACGCATCGCCGCGCTCGAAGGCGGCTCGGCCGCAGTCGCGACTGCGAGTGGCATGGCAGCGATTTCTTTGGCAATTTTAACTTTGGCGCAAAAAGGCGATCACATCATTTCCTCGACCGCACTCTACGGCGGCACGGAAACTTTGTTTCGCCACACCTTGCCGCGCTTCGGCATCGAGGTCGAATTCGTCGAGAAGCTCTCTGCCGCGAAATTGGAAAAATTGATTCGAAGAAATACGCGCGCAATTTATTTCGAGACGATTGGCAATCCTGCGGGCGAAGTTCTCGACTTCGCGGAAATCGCCAAGGTCGCGAAGAAATTCAAAGTGCCCGTCATCGTCGACAATACTTTCGCACCGGTGCTGTGCCGACCGATTGAATTTGGCGCGAACATTGTCATTCACTCACTCACGAAATGGATTGGCGGTCACGGCACTTCGATTGGCGGCATCGTCGTCGACGGCGGCAATTTCGATTGGAAAGTGAATCCGCTCTTCGCGCAAAAAGACCCGAGCTACCATGATTTGCGATTCGCGAGCCTCGGCAAAGTGGCTTTCGCGACGAAAGCGCGTGTCGACGGTCTGCGCAATCTCGGCGCCTGCCTCTCGCCTTTCAACTCTTGGCAATTTTTACTCGGACTCGAAACGCTCGGATTGAGAATTAAAAAACATTCGGAAAATACGATTGCGCTCACGCAATTCTTGGTCGACCATCCGAAAGTCGCCTGGGTGAATTTCGTCGGACTACCGACTCATCCTTTCAATGAAAACGCGCTGAAATATTTCGAGGGCGGCTTCGGTTCGGTCTTCACTTTTGGTTTGAAAAAAGGACGCACCGCCGGCAAAAAATTCATCGAGTCGGTCAAGCTCGCAAGTCACCTCGCGAATGTCGGCGACGCGAAAACACTCGTCCTGCATCCCGCCTCGACTTCACACTCGCAACTTTCGAAAGCAGCGCTCGCCGCCGCCGGCGTCAGCGAAGAAACGATTCGCGTCTCGGTCGGACTCGAGCACATCGCAGATATCCGCGACGATTTCGAGCAGGCTTTGGAGAAGTGCTGAGAATGTAGAAACATTGCGCAACGAAATCCCCCTCAGTCCCCCTTTGCGAAAGGGGGAGGAAGCCAGAACGAAAAATTTTTCGATTTCAAAAATCTCCGCAAGTTCAAGTTTATAAATGAACCGTCCATTTTTCTATTAACTCAAATATGTGGTTCGAATTACAAATTCGAACCTGCACAGCAGAAACCGAAAAACGTAGAAACGTTGCATGCAACGTTTCTACCGAGGCAGAAATTATTACTCCGCGCAGCCTTCACTTTCACTTTCCGCCGCCAAAGCCTCTTCTTCGATATCCATAATTTTGCGCGTCGCCCCGATTTTTTGGAGAAAGGAAATCACGGGCTGCGGCAGATATTTTTGCAAGTCTGAGCCTTTTTTGATTTCCTCACGGACAATCGTCGCCGAAATGGCGTACTTCTTTTTCGGTTTGATAATTTTCTTTTTGCCGTCTTTGCGGAAAAGCTTCTCGACGCGCGGATTGTCGGTAATCGCGACCGACTCGAAATCTTGGCAGGTTTTGATGACATGCTTGACCCATTTTTCATCGTCGTCGATGTCTGGCAGCGGCACGACTTTGAATTGTTCCGGCTTCACGCCGAGCGACTCCAGCGTCTCCTTGACCATCGCGTGGCGTTCACCGACCGTGAAAGGATTTTCGAGCGTGCGGAATTTGTCACTCGATCCGACCACGACCAAAACCTGGTCGAATTTCGGCAGCAAGTCCTGAATCACGGAGAGATGACCGCGGTGAAAAGGCTGAAAGCGACCGATGAAAGCGACGCGTTTAACTTTTTTTGGAGGCATAAAAATAGTTTTCTGGAGTCCAATTTTAGCAGAAATTCTCGGAAAATGATTTATTTTATCTCGATGGTATTACGACCGGAAATAATCGATTTGCCACTCGCGTCACGCGCTTTGAAATAAATTTCATACTTGCCGACTGCCAAATCCGACCAGGTCGCGGTGAAGGTCAGCGTGCTCGGGCTGGTGACCGTCGCGAAGGTCTTGCGCTCGCCACTCGCGAGATTGCGCGCGATGAAGTCGACTTCAGTCGGCGTGAAATTCGCACTATTGATCTGGGCAATTACATCGATGAAATTTTTTTGCACGGAAATCGTCGCGCCATCGACCGGGGAAATGATGGTGGAACCCTCAGCATCGGCGCCGCCTTCTGTGACTGTGAAGCTGACCGACTCGCTCACGGAACGCCCGGTCGTGTCCGTCGTGTCGACGAGCAAAGTGTGGCTACCAAGTCGCGTGCTGGAATCCAGCACAATCGGCACCTCAAAAGGCGGATATTCGATTTCGGAAATTTTCGAACCGTCGAGATAAAAATCAACCTTCGCGATATCACCACCAGCGTCGAAAGCCTCGGCGCTCGCGAGCAAAGTCGTGCCGCGCGCGACTTCGGAATTCGCAGTCGGCGCTGTGATGCGAACGGTCGGCATTTGCGTATCTTCACCGACAATGACATCGACCGTCGAAGTGCCGGAATAATAGAGCTTGTCAAAAACCTTGGCAGTAATCTTCACATGATCCCCGTCGTCCAATTTTTTGGGAATTGGAATCACACCTTTCCATGGCGCCGTCGTCGCTGTCACGACCAATTCGTCGTCGCGGTAGTATTCGACTTTTTCGACATCATTCGGCGCAGTGACATCGACCCACACGCCAATCGTCGATTTTTGGACGGTCGAACCGGAAACCGGCGAGACAATCGTGACTGTCGGCGCGAGCTGCGCGGTCGCAGCGGTGTGGACATCGTCAGTTTCGGTCGGCGGCAGCGCAATCGCAGAATCTGCGCCATAAACTGATTTGACCCAAGCCTGCACTGGATTTTCCCAGGCTGAATCGTAGGGTCGCTCCGAGTGCAGATTTTCAAATTTGCGCAGCTCAATCGCCGACTCCGGCGTCAGCGCACTCGGCAATTTGCCGCTCACACGATCGACTGCAATTTCCATGAAAGAATCATCGACCTCGAGCGGCGTGGCTGTATCGATGAAAGTCTCCGTCACAATTTGGTCAATCGGCGTCGAAGACGAGGCCAATTTGCCAGTCAGACGCGAGACGCTGCGTTGCACGATACCCTCTGGGATTGGGAAATTTTTGACCGGCAAATCTTCGTGTGCCGCTTTCATGAAACCCATCCAAATCGGACCAGCCGAAGCGAATCCGCCGCCACTCATATTCATCGGCGTGCCGTCGTTATTACCCATCCAGGTCGCGACGGTCATCTGGGGCGTGTAGCCAATCGTCCACACATCACCCGGCAGAATCGATTTTTCGGAAATCTTTTTGTTCGCCGTACCCGTCTTGGCAGCGACCGGTCGACCAGGCAGCGTGAGATAAGAATTCCAAGTACTCGGGCGCGAGCTCGGATCGGAAAGCATGTTGGTCATCAGATAGGCAATGCCCGGATCGAGCACGAGTTCTTTTTTCGGGTCAGCGAATTCGTCAATCAGATTACCGCGTGCATCGGTAATTTTGAGAATCGGCGTCGGCGGGACAGCGTAGCCGCCATTCGCGAAAACGGAATAACCCTGAACCATCTCGAGCATGGGAACTTCCGGCGCGCCAAGTCCGATGGTCGGACCGTAGCGTTCGTCGGATTTCACACTTGCCAAACCCATTTCGTGGGCTGTTTGGACGATTGGCAATTCACCCGCCAAGATTGCCATTTTCACCGCCGGAATATTGCGCGAACCACCCAGCGCGCGCCGCATGGAAATCGGACCGAGGAAAGTTCCATCGTAATTTTTGGGTGTGTATTCATCCGTCCCTCGACCGAAATTGGTTTCGACATCCCAAAAAACCGAAGCCGGAGCGTAACCCTGCTTGAGTCCCGTCGCATAGACGAATGGTTTGAAACTTGAACCGGGCTGGCGCGGACGCGTCGTCAGATTGGTCGCGCCGTCACTGCCTTTGCCATCTTCCCCGACTGTCTCGAAATAATCGCGACTGCCGACCATAGCGAGAATCTGTCCGGTCGGGTTATCGACGGCGAGCAGCGAAGCATTCGTCGCATCGAAGCGATTCACACCCCAAGTCGCTGTGCCATCTTCATTTTGCTTCTCGGGAAATTGCGCCGCGACCAGCTCCTCGGCTTTGCTCTGCAAATTGGGATCGAGTGTCGTGAAGACACGCAATCCGCCGCGCTCGACCACATCCTGACCGTATTTTTCCTCGAGTAAGTCACGGACATAAAAAACAAAATGCGGCGCGCGAATCGATTCGTGGTAAGACTGGAATTTCAAATTATTGGATTCCCGCCAGGCTTGCGCGAATTCTGTCTTGGAAATGTAACCGAGACTGAGCAAGCGATTCAAAACATAATCTTTGCGACCGGGTGTGTAGTCCGGATCGTCAATCGAAGTGCAGGCTGAAACGAGCTGCGGCTCAGTCACCGCATCTTCCGCCAACTCAGCAGAATCGGAATTTTTAGTTTTGGAATCTTCGACCGCAACCAAATCTTCCGGACCAGCTGGAACTGGTGGCTTGGCGCAACTACCCATCAAGAGTTCACGATCTTGTCCGTACGGTGAATAGCGACTCGGCGCCTGCGGCAAACCAGCGAGCACCGCCGCCTCCGCCAAAGTCAGCTCCTCCGCGTTTTTATTGAAAAAAGTCTGCGCTGCTGCCTGGATACCGTAGGCGTTATTGCCGTACGGAATGCGGTTCAGATACATCGCGAGGATTTCTTCTTTCGAAAATTTATTTTCCAATTTGAGCGCGAGCATCAATTCCTGGAGTTTGCGCCAGTAAGTTTTTTCGGGAGAAAGATAGGCGTTTTTGACGAATTGCTGCGTAATCGTCGAACCGCCGCCGATGAAGTGACCGACGCCCAGCTCACTCAGCACGGCGCGAATGATGCCGTCGACATCGAAACCGGGGTGCGAAAAAAACTTGTCGTCCTCCGCGACGGTCGTCGCGACTTTCACTGTATCGGGAATTTTTTCGTAGGGAATCTCGAAACGATTTTCATCGCCGTGAATCGTGTAAAGCTCGCCGCCTTCGCGGTCGTAAATGATCGTGGACTGACTCGCGAAAAGTGCGTTGACATCGTCGATGCTCGGCAAAATCGGTGACAACACGAATTGTCCGACCTGCAAAATGAAAAGGACAATCCACACGCGCAGGAACCATGCGACGACGAGCAAACCGGCGGAAAGTCCAAGCCAAGTTTTCCATCTGCCGTCACCGTGATTTTGGATTCGCAGCCGAATCCGCCTCAAAATTGAGGCCTTTTGAGAATTTTCCATCGCGCGCTATTTTATCATTTTTTGGAAAAATCTTCGGCTTATGCCAAACCCGGTCTCAATTTTCGACCCAGCCCTGCGGCGGCTCCAAGCTCCAGACATAACCATACTGTCGCCGCAATTCCTCCAGCTGCTGACAGAAAAAAGAATCTTTGAGCTCTTCCTTCGAAGCGGCAAATCGAAAATGATTAGCGCCAGAACTTGGCTTAACGGGAAAAAAATAAATCGTGACTGGCGTCTCTTCAGAATTCTCTTTGTCGGTTCTCATAACAAGCCAAAATTAAAAATCGGGACGCTACTCTAAACCTCAATTTTAATTTCGCCAAATTTTATTCAGCCCTCACCAAAAAATCCTCGGCGAAATTATCCGTCATCCCGGCGACGAAATCCGCGACGACGATTTCGGGCGGGTCGATTTTGAGGCGACGCGCGAATTCCGGCGGGAGCAAATTTTGCTGCGCGTGAATGGTCGTAAAAAGCTTTTCCAAAATGTCCGCTCCGCGATTCGACAGCTTGGCAACCGCCGGCGCTAGGTAAAAATTTTGCCGCAAGAACTGGCGCAGCTCGACCAAATCAGCCTGCATTTTGGGAGAAAATCCGACGAGCGGCTCAGCGAAATTTCGAACTTTGGGTAGCGAATCAATCGCGTGCTTCTTCAGATTCTGGGCGGAATTTTCGAGCAAATCGCGATTAAGTAAATCGATGATTGCCGAAACAGCGCGGTGATTGAAAGCCTCGGTTGGTAATTTCGCGTCAACTTTTGCGAGCGCTTTTTGCCACAGATTCAGATTTTTCAAATCTTCCCGCGTGAAAATCCCGGCGCGCAAACCGTCCTCGAGATCGTGATTCGTGTAGGCGATTTCGTCCGCCAGATTCACGATTTGCGCTTCGAGTGAAGGCTGCGAGTCTATTTTTTCCGGCGCATCGTAAATCGTCGCGTGTTTCGCCAAACCGTCGAGCAAGTCGAGCGTCAGATTCAAGCCCTCGGAATCGGGATATTTTTTTTCGAGTATCTGGAGAATACGCCGCGACTGCCGATTGTGTTCGAAACTTTTGCCGAATTTTTGCAGCAAGGAATCAAGCCGATCCTCGCCAGCGTGTCCGAAAGGTGTGTGTCCGAGATCGTGCGCGAGCGCAATCGCACCAGCGAGATCTTCATTTACTGCGAGATTACGCGCGAGACTGCGCGAAATTTGGGAAACTTCGAGTGAGTGCGTGAGCCGATTGCGAAAATGGTCGCCGTGACTCGCAACGAAAACTTGAGTCTTACCTTTCAGTCGGCGGAATGCTTTGGAATGGATGATGCGCGCGTGGTCCCGCTGAAACTCCGTGCGAAATTCATCGCGCTCGTCAGGAAATTCACGCCGCGCTGCATCAGCGAAAGTCGCATATGGCGCGAACCAAACGCGTTCGCGTTTTTCGAGATCACCGCGTTTCAGAAGCACGCGGAAATTTTAGCAAGAAAAATCACAATCGAATCAAGCCGCTCTAGCTAAGCCCAAAACTTCAAACTGCCAAGTTTTCTGATTTAATTTTTGATAAGTCTTAGACAAATCCGGAACCTGAAAGTCGGGTGAGATTAGCAACAAGCTGGCGACCTGATTACGCAAGAACGAACTAATCTGCTCACCAGAGTCGAGAGCTGACAATAAAACTCCCAAAACTTTCAATGCCTGGGCGTGTTTTTTAGCACGCAGTTCCTGCAATTCACGCTTGAGAGACAAACGCGCCTGAATCGTCTCAGGCGAGGCACTTTGAGGAACCTCTTCAAACGAGCTTGCTCTTGGCTCTGAGTCAGCAACCTTTTCAGACTGTCGATGAGCTTGATTTTCTAATTCTTGCAGATGGGATATGGCTCCCTCCAAATCGCAGTGCCCACCAAATAAATTGGCGACTTTTTTCAAAAGCGCGCGCTGCTGAGATTCATTAAAAGCGGCAATCTTTTCGGGAGTCTGAGAAACAAACCGATTTTCGGGATTCAAGAGATCTTCCCGTCTAGGCGGTGGGGAGTAGCTGTACTTCATAAATTTTAGATTAACGGTTCATTATTTTAACAAACAAGTTTTCAAAGTCAAGATACTGTTTCAAAACAAAAAGCTTGTCTAAATTTTCGTTCGGACAAAGTCCTCGCTACGGTCGTCGCGAAAACCATGCATCATTCCAACCTATATTTGGCACGAATCGCTGCATCTCTGGGGAACGTAGTTCCCATACTTTTTCTACTCTTATTTCCGGCGCCAGTCGCGGATGATCGCCAAAAACTCTGTCGGCAATAGCTCGGCGCCCTTCAACTCCTGCGGAATGCGGATTCTTGGACAAAGCCTCTTTACTCATAGTCTCAAATTAACAAGTCAACATTTTGACATAATTTTCTTGGATTTTCATCCAAGCAAGCTCCCCACAAACTTCGCATTTCCCCGCGCGAAATCCGCCGCCACGAGAACTTTCTTGCCGGCGAGCTGAACTTTTCGCAATTCGAGTGAACCGTCACGCGTCGCGACGAAAATGTGTTTCTCCGCGACGAAAACTTCGCCCGGTTTTTTGCCCGGAAATTTTGGCGCCGTGGCGAATTCGACGAGCTTCAGATTTTGCTCAGCGAAAATCGTCCACACGCCCGGCCAGTCGAAGAATGCACGCGCTTTGCGCAGCAAAAATTCGGTCGCATCTTTCTGCCAATCAATTCGACCGTCGGCTTTTTGAATCTTGCTACAATGCGTCGCCTCCACTTCGTTTTGCGGAGTCGCAGTAATTTCACCAGCCGCAATTCTTTTCAATACCTCGGGAAATTTTGCTCCGCCAAGTGTCGCCAATTTGACGGCAAGCTCGACTGAATTTTCATTTTTGAGTGGAATGGTGAAGCTCGCGAAGAGATCACCCGCATCCAACTTCGCCGAAATTTTTTGGAAACTCACGCCAGTTTTTTGCTCACCCGCGAGAATCGCCGACTGAATCGGCGACGCGCCGCGAAATTTGGGCAGGAGCGAAGCATGCAGATTGACGCAGCCGAAACGCGGCAGTGCCAAAATCTCGCTCGGCAAAATCTGCCCGAAGGCGACGACCGCGAGAAAGTCTAAATCTTCGGGTAAATTCGCAGCGGTTAATTTATTTTGCTCGACTGGCAAGTGAAATTTTTCGGCGAGAATTTTAACTGGCGGTGGCGCGATTTTTTGTCCCCGACCGACCGGTCGATCCGGCTGCGTGAAAACTTTTTCGATTGTAATCTCTGAGTCAGCGAAAAGATTTTCAAGCGATGGCAGCGCGAAATCCGGAGTCCCCGCGAAAGCGATTTTGAGTTTTTTGCTCATTGTTAAAATTTTAGCTTAAACTAAAAACCAGTGAACCAACGACTCAAAGACTTAACAACCTTTCGAACCAATGACCAATGACCTTCCGAACCAATGACCGATCACTTTTAAATCTTAAATTTTCAATGACCTTCACCCGCCGCGAACAACTCGAAAAACATTTGGAAAAAATGATTGGCGCAATCGTGCCGCGCTTTTTTCCGCTGAAAAAATTTGGCTTCGTGAGTGTCGCCTATGTGCGAATCGCCAGCGGACTCGACTCCGCGAAAGTCGGCGTCGCCATCGAGCGCAATTCACATCAATTCGATGAGTTCGCGAAAAAGGTAATCGGCGAAATTCAACGCGAAGTGAACGCCAATTTGCCGCGCAAAAAAATCCCCAAAATTATTTTGGAAATCGATAGCACGAATGCACTCCTCACGAAAATCGCTTCACTCGGAGTTTAAAAGAAATTTTCAAATTTACGGAATTTACAAAGAAAATTCAGACTCAAGTCTCAACTCAAGTTAACCCACCAACCACTTAAGTGGTTGGCTAACGACAAGCGTGTATAGCTAACAAACTATAATTCCAACATAATCTACATACTTCCTAACCATGCCGTTAACGGCATGGTTAAAAATGTACGCGTGTTGTTTTGCAGTTGCTTAGCTATCTCAAGATTTAATGCTCAAAAAATTAAAACGCTGAAAATTCCATCACTAGCATTCCTAACCCCGGAATTAATTCCGGGGTTAGGAATGAGATGGATAAAAAATTAAAAATTACGGGACTTGAAAATTCGAAAATTTCCCAATTCTAATTTGAAATTAGTTTCGAAATTCGCGTAATCAAAATCCCAACCAATCAGTGGCAGTGAAAACTCCGGCTGATTTTTTCGCGAGCAACCACTCCGCTGCTGCGACTGCGCCAGTCGCATAATTGTCGCGATTTTTGCCAGAATGAATCAGCTGAATCGTCTCGCTCGAACCGTCGAAAATAATTTCATGAATCCCGACGACTCGACCAACCCGAGCCGAGGAAATTTGCAATCTATCAGCTGGAATCGGAAGAATCTCATTGTCGAGCATGACTGATTTTTTCGCCGGGAAATTCGCGAGAATTTTCGCAGCGAGTTCTTTCGCCGTGCCGCTCGGCGCGTCCGCCTTCGCGGTATGATGCGTGTCGCGAATCGCGACATCGAAACCTTGACCAGCGAGAAGCTGCGCCGCCTGCGCGACGATTTTGTAAAAAGCTTGCACGCCGACGGAAAAATTTCCGGCGTACAAAATCCCAACTGAATTCTTTTGCGCCAGCTGCTCCACCTCGGGTAATTTTTCGTACCAGCCCGTCGTGCCGACGACTGTGGGAATTTTGAGCGCGGCGAGTTTTTGCAGATTCGCGATGACGACCGTGGGATGCGTGAAATCAATCGCGACTTCCGCGCCGTTTAGATTGGCAGCAGAAATTTCGCTCGCTGTCGCCTCGGGCGCCTGAGGGTCGATCTTCGCGACAACCGTGTGCTGCGCTGAATTAGCCGCGATTTCAATCGCGCGACCCATCTTGCCGAAACCAATAATCGCAATTTTCATGCCCTAATTGTAATCCCAGCGACCGCATACACAAAACCAATAATATCTAGATTGCCTTTTTGCAACAATAATTTAATTTGTTCTGCGGCAAAACATCCGGCGCAAGACACCTGGTCTGGACTAAAGGCGACCTCCGAAATTCCCCAGTACTCAAACATTGTCGCGACAGCTTTATCTAAATCCATCGTTTTTGAAAATCTGGCGACATCCTCACTCAACGCTTTTTCGACAGCCACCCGAACCTCTCCGGTCGAGATAGAAATAACTTCGCCAGTTCCAATATTTTCAATTCGCATTCCAAAAATCAAAAATTACAGTTCTCAAGCTGCGATATTCTCCAGAGCTAACTCAGCATCATAATCGCCAAGCTCATCAATCGATTTAGTCAGACCACCCAAAGTTTGACCTTCTTGTCCTAGGAGCACTTTAATTTCACCAGCAACGGCAAAAGCAAAATCTGGAATTCCCAATTTTTCAAAAATTCCTATAGTTAATTTATTTAAGTCTCGAGAAGCTGAAGTGCGACCATCCAGAGAATAATTATCAAAAGCGCCAAGATTTCCCTTGGCAAGACTTAAGACCTCAGCTTGTTGCCCAGCATCAAGCGTACTGAAAACAGTCCGACGAACTTTTGCCAAGTCTATTTCGACAACTCGACCTTCATGATTTTGATCGAAAAATTTCATTTCTAAAAAATTATAAGGTCGTATTTTCAAGCAAAAACGATTTTAAGTCAAGCTCTTTCGCCCGAATATTCTCAGAATTACGAGAGTGGTTTTACTTCTTTTTCCTGCGAAGTTAAACTCTCACCTGCTTCCTAAAATTCTTTTGATGAAAACTCCCTCGCGCCGAAACGGACTTTCGACGCTGCTCGTCCTCGCGCTGATTGCCGCGAGCGTTTATGTTATTTTTGGTGAGAACGGAACGGCGATAACCGAAGTGCCAATCACGACTGTACAGCAACAATTCGCGGCGAATGAGATTAGCAAAATCACCGTCAATGGCACGGCGCTCACGATTGAGCTGAAAGACAAGACAATCGAAAAATCGACGCGCCCGGCCGGCGAGACTTTGAAAGATCTCGGACTCAGCGATCCGAAATCGGCAGTCGTCATCGAGGCGATTGATTCGACCGGCTCGGATTTTTGGCTGAATGTAATTGCGGGAATTATTCCCTTTGTGCTGATCGCCGCATTTTTGGTTTACATGATGCGCCAAGCGCAGAGCAATAATCAGGGCGCGATGAATTTCGGTCAATCGCGCGCGCAAGTCTCCGACAAGACGAAAAACAAAACGACTTTCGCGGATGTCGCCGGTGCGCACGAGGCGAAAGAAGAATTGGTTGAAATTGTCGACTTCTTGAAAAATCCGAAAAAATATACCGCGATGGGCGCGAAAATCCCGAAAGGTGTGATGCTCGTCGGTCCTCCCGGCACTGGCAAAACCTTGCTCGCCCGCGCAGTCGCCGGCGAAGCGAATGTGCCGTTCTTTTCAATCTCCGGCTCGGAATTCGTCGAAATGTTCGTCGGCGTGGGCGCGAGTCGCGTCCGTGATTTATTTAAGAAAGCGAAACGCAATGCGCCCGCGATTGTTTTTGTCGATGAAATCGATGCGGTCGGACGCGCGCGCGGGACTGGCATGGGCGGCGGACACGACGAGCGCGAGCAAACTTTGAATCAAATTTTGACGGAAATGGACGGCTTCGAGACCGGCACGAATGTCATCGTGATCGCCGCGACCAATCGTCCCGATGTCCTCGACCCGGCACTGCTGCGCCCTGGTCGCTTCGACCGCCGCGTCGTGATCGACATGCCGGATATCGGCGAACGACTGGAAATTTTGGGCGTGCATTCGCGCAACAAACCGCTCGCGAAAAATGCCGATCTCGAAAAAGTCGCGCGCCAAACTCCCGGCTTCACCGGTGCCGACTTGGAAAATCTTTTGAATGAAGCTGCGATTCTCGCGACGAAACGCGGACTGAAAACTATTTCCCAATCCGAGCTCGAACACGCCATCGAAAAAGTCGCGCTCGGTCCGGAGAAAAAATCGCGCGTCCTGACCGACGACGAGAAAAAAATCACCGCCTTCCACGAAGCCGGTCACGCCATCGTCTCGCATGTCTTGCCGCACACCGATCCCGTGCACAAAGTCTCGATTGTCTCGCGCGGCATGGCGCTCGGCGTCACTTGGTATCTGCCGACGGAAGATCGCCGCCTGGAAAGTGAATCGCGCTTCCACGACGAGCTCGCGAGCCTGCTCGGTGGACATGTCGCCGAGGAAATGGTTTTTGGCGAAGTGACGACTGGCAGCTCGAGCGACCTCGAACGCGCCAGTAAAATCGCGCGCGCGATGGTGACGAAATTCGGCATGAGCGATCGGCTCGGTCCGGTCATTTTCGGCAGCAGCCACGGCAATGTATTTCTCGGCAAAGACTTGATGCACGAACGCGACTACTCGGAAGAAATGGCGAGCAAGATTGACGACGAAGTGCGCAAAATTATCGAAACTGCTTACGCGACGGCGAAAAATGTTTTGCTAAAAAACAAAGCGAAACTGAAAAAAGTTGCCGAGAGATTGCTCGAAATCGAGACACTCGACTCAGCTGAATTTGAAAAACTTTTCGGTGCGAAAAAAGTAACTGTTGAATTAACTATTAAAATTTAAAAATATGTCTCCCGAACAAAAAGATATTCTTACCTCAGAAATCTTCAAACGACTTAAAGAAACTTTCAGACTAATGTTCGTCCCATTATGGAAAGAACAGCGTGAGAAAAAAGATAGCCGACCTAAATAATCCAAATGCTTCTCCTTTCTTCCGATCACGCCGGGTTTGAACTCAAAAATTCGCTGAAAAATTTTTTGACCGAACAAAAAATCGCTTTCGAGGATCTCGGCTGCGATTCGCCGGATTCCTGTGATTATCCTGACTTCGGGCACAAGTTAGCCGTGAAAGTTTTGGAGAATCCGGACAATCGCGGTGTCGGCATCTGCGGCACTGGTCTCGGCATCTCGATGGCGCTGAATCGTCACGCCGGGATTCGCGCAGCGCGCTCCGTCTCGGTCGAAGACGCCGAGCTCTCCCGCCGACACAATGATGCAAATGTCCTCGTCCTCGCCGGCCGCCAACTCGATGCAAAGTTGGCGACAGAAATGCTTGAGAAATTTTTGGCGACAGAATTCGAAGGCGGTCGTCACGAAGCACGCGTGCGGAAAATCGAGATTGCGTAGAAACGTTGCATGCAACGTTTCTACTTCCCAAATCTATCGTTGTCGTTCCCGCCACGAAGTGGCCCCCTCGGGGCGGAAGCGGGAATCCAGAAATAAAAAATCAGCGGTCGCCATAAAATAAGAATTGAGAAAATTGAAATTTTACCTAACCCCTAACCCCTAACCCCTAACCCCTAAAACCTAACCCCTAAAACCTGAACCCTAAAATTAAAATCGCTCCGTCCATTCTCTCCGCCGACTTCGGTAAATTAAACGAGGAAATCGCTTCGATTGAGCCATTTTGTGAATGGCTACATATCGATGTGATGGACGGCCACTTCGTGCCCAATCTGACTTTCGGTGCACCCGTCGTGCGTTGTTTGCAGACGAAACTTTTCCGCGATTGCCACCTCATGGTCAGCCAGCCGGAAATTTTGCTAGAAGATTTCGCTAAAGCAGGAGCAGACGCGATTACGATTCACGCGGAAATCGAAGGAGATGTCGCCGCACTTTTACGCAAAATCAAAAGTCTCGGCTGCCGCGCCGGAATCTCAATCAAGCCAAATACACCAATCGCGGCGATTGCGGAATTTCTGCCGCTCGTTGATTTGCTGCTCGTGATGTCAGTCGAGCCGGGCTTCGGCGGACAAGCCTTTATGGAAAATAGTTTGGAGAAAGTTCGCACGTTACGCGCCGGAAATCCCGAGCTCGATATCTCAATCGACGGCGGAATCAATGCTGAGACTGCGAAAAAAGCCATCGCCGCTGGCGCGAATGTCTTGGTCGCAGGCAACTACATTTTCAAATCTGACAACCGCGAGAAGGCGATTGCGAGCCTGCGCAGCTAAAACGACTAACGCCAAGGTTCAGTTCTGATAATTCTTGATTTGCCATCTTCGGCAACAAGTATCACATTTCTAATTTGGTTTCTTTTACTACCTGCAAAGAACCTAACTGCTTTTTGAAACTCCGAACTGTGGTTACTAATGGCCGCTATCACTGAATCGCCGATGCGACGAGTCGCAAAATCAATTTGGGCTCTTGTGGCGTATATGGTCTCACCATTTTTTAATCCTATTGCTAACGAAAGAATTTTTTCTGAATCCTCTTGTCTCCCCGGCTGATTCGGCTTTTCCGCCTTGCCTAATGTGATTTCCAAGTCTGAGATGTTAAGCATTTTAAGTTCCGCCGAAAATCCGCCTGCGTAAGCTGGCGGATGAAGAGAATCCAGCATCTTCGGCGTGTTAGGATTTATGCATGAAGCTCAAGCGCCAATCAAATTGCATCTACCGTTGCGAATACCATTTAGTCTTGGTAACTAAGTACCGTAGAAAAATCTTCAACAACGGAATTCATGCCTACATGGCAGATAGACTGAAAGGGTTGAGCAAAAGTTATCCGGAGCTTGAAATCTTAAAAATCAATCATGATGAAGATCACATTCATATACTCATTTCTATACCACCGAAAATGAGTGTTGGCAGTGTGGTAAGAATCATCAAATCCAATACAGCCAAACAGCTGAAGGAAAAGTTTGAGTTTCTAAAAGAAGTCTACTGGGGTACAGCGAGTATCTGGAGTGGTGGATATTTTGTTTCCACAGTTGGACTCGACGAGGCAGTCATTAGGCGTTACATCGAGATGCAGGGCAGAGAAGATGCTGGACAAGCGAAGCTTGAATTGTGAAGTATACCGCCTGCGTAAGCTGGCGGTATTTCATCTAGATTAAAAGATAAGGATTGATTTTATCTCTTCGGAAATTTTTTTCAAATCAACTTTCTTTTTCTAATTTCGCGTGACGCAATTTCCAGCCGACCGCGAGCATGACGAGGAAGAGCAGCGCGAGCGCGATTAATTTGCCGAAAGCGTTGTCGATGAAAAGCGCAATCGCGCCGAAAGCTGCCGATGCCGCGTAAATCGCGAGCACGGTTTGCTTCTGGGAAAATCCCGCGGCGAGCAGACGATGATGCAGATGACCATAATCACCGTGGAATGGGGAGTGCCCCGCGAGCAAGCGACGCAGTACGACCCAAATCGCGTCGAGCAGTGGGAAGCCGAGCACGAGCGCAGCAGTCGCGATTTTGCCGCCGGAGAAAACGGCGAGTGCAGCGAGCACGAAGCCGAGCAGCATCGAGCCGGAATCACCGAGCAGAATTTTAGGCGGCGGAAAATTAAAAATCGTGAAGGCGAGCGCCCCGCCCGCGAGAATCGCGGCGAGCGCGACGACTGCCGACTGATCGAAGTAATGGTAACCCGTCCGCGCCGCGAGGAAGAAGATGACGAGTGCAGCCAGTCCGGCGATGCCAGAAGAAAGTCCCGCGACGCCGTCGAGCCAATTGAGCGAATTGGTGAGCAACACGACCCACGCGACCGTGAAAAGATCAGCGAATAAAGTGAGATGATATTCCCCGCCCCAAAATTGACCGACATTCCAATCAAGTGCCGCGAGATCAATCGCCCCGCCGAAAGGATTGGTGAGGTGCGAAATCCCGAGTCCGGAAATAACGAGCATCCCCGCCGCGATGATCTGGATAGCGAGCCGCGCGAGCGGCGGCAAGCGAAATGCGTCGTCGAGAAAAGCTGTCGCTGTCAGCAAAGTCGCGCCCGCGAGCAAGCCGAGCACTTCTTTCGACAGCGGCACGAAAATAAGCACCGCCGCCACAAAACTGACGAAAATCGTCAGTCCGCCGAAATAAGGAATCGGCGCGCGTTTCAAGCCGTATCTTTTCGGATCATCGAGCAAGCCCCATCGGGGGAAAAAACGCAGCGCGAAAAGTGTGAAGAAAATGGTGAGAACGAAAGCAAAAATGAGAGGAAGAAAATTCACACGAAAATTTTAGCGAATTTTACGCGTCGCGAATTCGATTAATTTTTCAGTCGGCAAATTCCGCACGAAAACTTTTTCGGGACGCAGCAGATGCTTCGCCTCCTCACGCGCCAGAATCGCCAGAAAGTGATTTTCGAAAAAAGCGGCGACCAACTCATCACTCGTGCGCGACGGAATTTTTTGACCATTTTGAATTTTGTCCGCTTCGAGCCGCGTGAGGCTAATCTGCGGCAGCGTCACACCCGCCTCAATTGGCAGAATTTTTTCCGCACGAATCGAACGCAGTGGCAACGCGCGATTGAGTGTGAAATCGCCGATACGCGTGCGCGTCAATTTCGAAAGGTGCGCGCCGGCTTCGAGACGCGCGCCGAGATCGCGCGCGATCGAGCGAATGTAAGTCCCCTTGCCACAGCGCACAGAAATTTCCGCTTTGGGGTATTCGAAATTGCGGATTTGAATTTCGTAAATTGTGACTTCGCGCGATTTCAGCTTCACCTCTGCACCGCTCCGCGCGAGACGGTGCGCCGACTGACCGGCGATTTTGATGGCAGAAAATTGCGGCGGAATCTGGTGAACCGTGCCGATGAATTCTGGTAAAACTTTTTCCAAATCTTCGCGGGAAAATTTCTTAGCATCGGGAAAATTCGTCAGCTCACCTTCGGCATCGTCCGTCGTCGAAGTCACGCCGAAAGTAATCTCCGCCTCGTACTCTTTTTCGGTGTTTTGCACATATTCCAAGAGCCGCGTCGCTGCGCCGATGCCGAGGATGAGGACTCCCGTCGCCATCGGATCGAGCGTCCCCGCGTGTCCGATTTTTTGAATTTTGAGACGCCGCCGCGCGAACGCAACCGCATCGTGCGAGGTGATTCCCTTCGGTTTGTTGATTGCGATGAAGCCGTCCATTAGGAGGATTTTAACTGAATCTAGTCGAAATGCGGACAAGAAATTATTTAGTGGATAGTGTTAGTGAGTAGTGTTAGTTTATTTTTTTGAAACTCGCAAATTTTCAATTTTTACAATTTTTAAAAATTTAGATTTTGGATTTATTTACAAAATTAGAAATTACAAAATTCAAAAATTCTTTCCGCTTTCAACTTTGCCATGAAAAACCTAAAATTCGTTTCGTGCTTTCCCAAAATCTGAATTCGGTCGCACTCGTCGGTGGACAAAATTCCAGCGCGCGCAAAAGCTATTTCGTGAAGCTCGTGAAATTTTTGGAATGCCAGAAAAAGACCATCCTTCTCGAGAAGCCAATCGCCAAAATTTTGGGCGGGAAAGCGGCGACGACTCTGCAAATCAAAAACGCCGATTTGATTTTGGTCTTTGGTGGCGACGGTGCGCTGCTCGGTGCTGCGCGCGAGTTCTTCGGCGCGAGCGGCAAATTCGCCGGGATTCGGCTCGATGGCACGCTCGGCTTTTTGACGGAATTCGCGCCGGAAAATTTGGAAAAATTGTTGGCTGAATTTTTTGCCGGGGACTTCGAGACCAGCGTGCGCATCCTGCTCACGGCGAAAATTTCGCGCGGCAAGCAAGTCGTGAAAACACTGCACGCCCTGAATGAAATGGTTTTGAATCAAAACTGCGTCGCGAAATTAATCGCGCTCGATTTCGATTTCGACGGCAAGCGCATAGCGACTTTCCACGCCGACGGCGCGATCGTCGCGACACCGACCGGCTCGACCGCTTATTCGCTCTCTGCCGGTGGTCCGATTCTCGACCCGAATTTGGCGGCGGTGATTTTGACGCCGATCAATCCGCACCTCCTCGCCGCGCGCCCGCTCGTCCTGCCTGCCAGCGGCAAAATCCGCAGTCGAATTACCGAAAAAAATCTGGTGCTCACAGCGGACGGACAACAAAGCTCTGCATTAAAAATCGGCGACGAGATTCTTTTCGAAAAAGCCGACTGGCAGCTCGAGGTCATCCATCCCAAGAAACGAAATCATTTTGAAATTCTCCGGCGCAAGCTGAATTGGAGCGAGCGCAAGGTCTAGCTGTTCTAAGTGTTCGATCGTTCGCTGCGGCGGACTTGTTATAGCTGTTCTAAGTGTTCGATCGTCCGCTGCGGCGAACTTGTTATAGCTGTTCTAAGTGTTCGATCGTCCGCTGCGGCGAACTTGTTCTAATTGTTCTAATGAATTTGTTTATCTGCTCGTGGTTTTTAACAAATAGAACAACTAGAACATCTCGAACAACTCGAACAACTATAACACTTCCAACACTCCTCAGACGCTTTTTCTGACCCACTTGAGATAAAGTCCGGTCAGGAATTCTTTCGTCGCGTCGACGAGATTCGAAAGCAGATCACGCAGGCTGCGAATTTTGGCGATTTTTTCCGCGAGATAATGCGGCGGATATTTTTTGAGACCGACATAAGCGAGCAAAACTTTTTGCTCTTCGCGACGAATTTCCTTACGAATCGCCGCCGCCACTTCACGCTGCATTTGCTTCTGTGGCACGGTCTTCTGGACATACGCGAATAAATTTTGTGCTTCTTCGTCAGTCACCGTAGAGCCGGTCGCGCCAGTGTGATCTTTTTTGTCACCTTTGTGCTCAGAAAAACTCTCGCCACCTTCCGCCGATTCAGCGGACTCGATTGTCTTCATGGCTTCAGCCGAAACCCCCGAAGCCATCGAATCAACTGCCGCCTCAGCTGCGATTTGACCGACATCGACTTTTTCCGGGTTCGCGGAAAGCGCCTTTTCATGGGATTTTTCGAAATTTTCTTTTCCACTCACGGCGGCCATTTTATCATAATTATCGTGTAATTTTAACATTTTTTAGCTTAAAATTCAATGATTTGCTTCCAAGCATAATTACGAGTAAAATCCGCCGGTTTTCCAAGCAAATTGGAGACCAATCGAGGGAGCACGAAGATTTTGGCTTCGCGCGTTCGCACCTCATAATTTCATTCAAATGAATCCCAAGAAAAATCCCGCGGCGGCGGATGAGAAAAACGCAGCGACTCCGGAACTTTCCGAAGCTGAGCTTTTGAAAGTGAAAAAGGCGGAAGCCAAAGAAAAAAAGGCCGCCGAAAAAGAGGAGAAAAAGGCCGCGAAAGAGGAACGCAAACACGCGCCGCAAAAAACAGCCAAGGAACGCAAGACGCAAAAACGCAATCCGCTCAAAGTGCATTCGAAAAAATGGCGTGCAGCAGCAGCGAAAATTGAAAAAGAAAAACTTTATCCAATCGCCGAAGCAGTGAAATTAGCCAAGGAAGCTTCGACGACGAAGTTCGACGGTAGTTTGGAAATCCATGTGCGCCTCGGAATCAACCCGAAAAAATCCGACCAAAGCGTCCGCGCGAGCGTCTCGCTGCCACACGGCACAGGCAAGAAATTGCGCGTCGTCGCCTTCGTCACAGAAGGCAAAGCGGCTGCCGCGAAGAAAGCGGGTGCAGTCGAAGCCGGTGAAGAAAGTTTGATTGAGAAAATCGGCAAAGGCTGGCTCGAATTCGATGTCGCCGTCGCCACACCGGAAATGATGAAGAAGCTCGGCAAAATCGCCAAGACGCTCGGTCAAAAAGGTTTGATGCCAAATCCGAAAGCCGGAACTGTGACAGAAGATTTCGAAACGGCGATTGCTGAAATTCAAAAAGGCAAAGTCGAATTCCGTGGTGATTCCTTCGGAATTTTGCACAACACCGTCGGCAAAGTTTCTTTCGATGATGCGAAATTGATTGAAAATATCAAAGCGTATGTGAAAGCTGTCCTCGATGTGAAGCCGAAAGCGGTGAAGGCGAATTATGTGCGTGGCATCGCGCTCGCGAGCACGATGGGTCCCGGCGTACGCGTCGATGCGAACCAACTTTTGAAAAGTCTATGAAAGTAAAAATCTTTCGCGTCGACAAGACTCTGCCACTGCCAATTTATGAGACTGCCGGCGCAGTCGGTTTCGATTTGCTCGCGCGTGAGACGACGGAAATCGCACCGGAAGAAATCAAGCTGATCCCGGCGAATGTGATCGTCGCGACTCCCCCGGGCTTCGCGCTGCTCGTCACTTCGCGCTCTTCGACCCCGCGCAAAAAAGGTCTCACGCAACCGCACGGCTTGGGAATTATTGACCAGGATTTTTGCGGTGAAAAAGATGAGCTACAAATTCAGGTACACAATTTCTCGAAGGTGAAAGTCGTCGTCGAGCGCGGTGAAAAAATCGCGCAGGGACTTTTCGTGAAATGCGAGCGCGCCGAATTTGAGGAAATCACCAAAGTCGAGAACAAGACGCGCGGCGGCTTCGGCTCAACAGATCAAACTCAATGGGTGAATGATTAAATGATTAAATGATTAAATGAGTAAATCATTGGATCATTGGATTATTGAATCATTTGCACATTGGATTATTTCCGCGCCAGGACCAAACCCCAGACCTCTTGCGCCCCGTTTTGTTTAAGAATTTTGGCAGCCTCGACCAAAGTCGTCCCCGTCGAGGCGACATCATCGACCAAGAGAATGGTTTTGCCTTGCGGCGAAAAATCCGGAGCAAGCTCGAATGCAGCGGCGAGATTGCGAATGCGCTCGGCGCGCGAAAGCTTCGCCTGCTGTGCTGTGTTTTTGGTACGCGTGAGTCCGTGAGCGAAGGGCAAATTTAATTTACTGGAAACGAAGCGCGCCAATAATTCCGCTTGATTGAAGCCGCGCCAGCGCAGTCTTTTTTTGTGCAGCGGAATGGGAACGACGATGCGTTCAGCTTGGTAATTTTTCGAGCTGATCGAACGCGCCAGAATCGCCGCCAAGTTCGCAGCGAGCGGCTCAGAAAATTTGTATTTCAAAGTTTGGATTGCGTGCGCGAGTTCAGGATTTTTTTGGTAACTCGCTGCCACGCGCAAACCGTCGAGCGGCGAAGAGCAACGCACGCAAACGCGCCCGCCGAGATTCGCCTGCCAGCAGACCGGACAAAATTGCTGCGCATTGAGCTGAATCTTGTGCGCGCAATTTTCACAAAGCCACTCCCCTTCGCTGCCACAGCCGACGCAGTGAATCGGAAAAATTATTTCGAGGAGGAAATTTTTCGCGCGACTAAGCACGACTAGATTTTAGCCGAAAAAACCAAGCAAAAAATGTTAAAGTATTTTCGCGATATGAATCCACTCGATTTTCTGCGACAGTACCGAATCTTCGGTTACGCCATCTTCGACTTCACAGTCGCGTTTTTGGGAATTTATTTACTCTCGCCTCTACTCTCAAAAATCTTTCGCAAAATCCGCCTCAAAATTCCCAAAGTAAATTGGCTATTCCTGACTCTACCAATCGGCATCGCGACACACTTGCTCGTCGGGAGAATCACACCGCTGACGAAAAACTTTCTCGATCTGCATGACCATTATTTTTTGAAAGTTGTTATCATCGGACTTTTCGCCTGGGGCATGAAAGGCATCAAAATTCTGCCGAAAAAGAAAAAGTAGTAGTTGAGCTAGTAGAATTTATAAAATAAAATTTGACCGAGAAGTCCGCGACGCGACTCATCATGGGAAATAATTTCTCTTTATGCACACGCTCAGCTCGGTCTGCAAGGCGCTAAAAAAACAACGACGGAAGAAAATCGTTCTGCATGGTGGCAGTTTTGATTTGATTCATATCGGCCACATCCGACTGCTAGCGAAAGCCAAAGCGGCTGGCGATATTTTGGTCGTCGGGCTAAATAGCGACGATCTCATCCGGAGAATAAAAAGTCCGCGCAGACCAATCATTCCAGAGAAACAACGCGCGGAAGTTTTGCTCGGACTCAAATCGGTCGATTATGTTTTTATCTCAGACAGGAAGGTGCACAACGACAAACATCTCACCAAACTGAAACCTGACATTCTAGTTTTTAGTAAAGAGAAAAAGAAACTCGCGCGTCACAAAAAGGCAGCACTCGACATCGCGAAAAAATTTCCCGCGATCAAAACAATTTTCTTATCCGCTGGCACGGCGGATAAAATCAGCACCTCGACAATCGAAGCCGGCATTGTTGAAAAATTCATGGCTGAGGTTGAAGGCGCAAGACAAAAGGAAATTCGCACACGCAAAAAAACCAGATAAAATGGTGGGTTACAAGAGCAAAAGTCGAACCATTCGACTTTCATTCCTGTAAATGGTGGGTCCGAGAGGAGTCGAACCTCTGACCTTTCGCACGTCAAGCGAACGCTCTAACCAACTGAGCTACGAACCCGTGATGTCAAACCTTGTTTTATTTATTCAGAACTTCTGATTCTGCCGATATCGATCGCGATACTCGTCTGGCGACCTAAACTGGTGGTGGAGATTTTAATTTAAAAATTCTAGATTTTAAATTCTTTTGGTAGGGCCAAGGGGAATCGAACCCCTGTTACCAGGATGAGAACCTGGCGTCCTAGCCACTAGACGATGGCCCCAGACAGTTTGTAGTTTTTAGTCAGTGGCTCGTAGAATTTTTCTAAAGCAGCCTGCCGACCATCAAATCTCAAAGAGCCGCGAGATTTTAGCTAAAACATTTTTTTCTAACAACTTCTTCTTACTCCTTAATCCTTACTAACTTAATCCTTAATTCTTAATTCTTAATTCTTATTCCTTACTAACTTATTCCTTAATCCTTAAAGACATTGCCCGCGAATTTTGCAGTCGCGCCCAAATTTTCCTCAATCCGCAAAAGCTGATTGTATTTCGCGACACGATCCGAGCGCGAAAGCGAGCCAGTCTTGATTTGTCCGGCGGCAACTCCGACCGCGAAATCCGCAATCGTCGTGTCCTCCGTCTCGCCGCTGCGATGCGAAATCACCGCGGTGTAGCCGGAATTTTGCGCGAGACGCACAGCCTCGATCGTCTCGCTGACTGTCCCGATTTGGTTAAGCTTAATGAGAATCGAATTCGCAATCCCCTTCTCGATTCCCATCGCGAGTCGCTCGGGATTAGTGACGAAAAGATCATCACCGACGAGCTGAATTTTGGAACTAAATTTTTTGGTCAACTCACTCCAGCCCGCCCAGTCGTCCTCATCGAGTCCGTCCTCAATCGAGACAATCGGATATTTGGCAATTAAATTTTCGTAAAAAGCGAGCATCCCCGTCGCGTCTTTTTCGGCACCCTCAATTTTGTAAACACCATTTTCGTAGAATTCTGAACTTGCCGCATCAAGCGCAATTTTGACTTTGCCGGTGTAACCAGCCGCCGCAATCGCCGCGACAATCGCGTCGAGCGCTTCCACCGAAGTCGCGAAATTGGGGGCGAAGCCACCCTCATCACCGACATTCGTCGCGTGTCCGGCTTGTTTGAGAATTTTTTTCAGCTCGTGAAAAATCTCCGCTCCGGCACGCAGCGCCTCGGAAAATTTGGTGAAGCCGAGCGGCACAATCATGAATTCCTGAATGTCGATGCCATTATCCGCGTGCTGACCGCCGTTTAAGATATTCATCATTGGCGTCGGCAGCAACCAATTTGAATTTTCTGCCAAGAAGCCAAAGTGCTGGAATAGAGGAATTTTTTTGTGGGCGGCTGCGGCACGCGCCACTGCGAGCGAGACCCCGAGAATCGCATTCGCGCCAAGCCGTGACTTATTCGCCGTACCGTCGAGCGTCAGCATCTTCGCATCCAGACCTTTTTGATCAAGCGATTCGAAGTCTTGAAGTTCTTTTGCCAAAATTTCATTCACATTTTTAACGGCTTTTTGCACACCTTTACCGCCGAAACGCGCATCATCATCGCGCAGCTCGACCGCTTCGTGTGCGCCCGTCGACGCGCCGCTCGGCACCGCCGCAATCTCGCGCTCACCGGATTTGAGCTCGACCTCGACTTCGACCGTCGGATTGCCGCGTGAGTCGAGAATTTCGCGAGCGTGGATTGTGGAGATTTGAGACATGTTGATTAAGTATTAAGTGTTAAATATTAAGTATTAAAGAGTAAGAACTGGGTTATGAGGATTAACAGGAGAGATTTGTAGTGACTCAACAACTTAATGGCCCAATGACCAATGACCTAATGACCCTCCGAACCTAAAATGACTCAACGGTTAAGTTTCAAGAATGAGAATTAAAAAACAAAAAGTAATAAAATACTCCTCGCGGATTTTAGCAAATCGCAAACTCAACCACTCAACAACTTAAAGACTCGAAGACTTATCCACTTAACAACTTAACCCTTGAATAGAGTCGTCATCAAAATCGGCACGAATCTCCTCACGCGCGCGGACGGCAGTCTGAATCTGGAATTTCTCGAAAAAATTTCAAGCGAAGTGAAGCGGCTGCATATGAACGACATCGAGACAGTCATCGTGACGAGCGGTGCGGTCGCCGCTGGTCGCGGCGAGCTGAAGCTCAATCGCGCCGATCCGGAGACACTCCACGAAAAACAAGCCCTCGCCGCCGTCGGTCAGAGCAATCTAATGCAGAAGTATTACAAATATTTTTCGCTCGAAAATAAAGTCGTCATCGCTCAGGTGCTGCTCACACCGCACGATTTCGAGAATCTGGATACATTGCAAAACACGCACAATGTTTTGAAACTTTTGCTCGCAAAAAAAGTCGTGCCCATCGTCAATGAAAATGACGTGACAGCGACGGACGAATTGAAATACATGGCGAATGACCGACTCGCGGCGCGCGTCGCGAATCTCGTCGGCGCGGATAGCTTGATCTTGCTCACTGATGTCGACGGACTTTTCGAGGAAGAACCGCACAAAAATCCGAAAGCCAAAATCGTGAAAACCGTCGACAAACGCAATTTGAAAAAATATTTCGAAATGGCGGGCGCAGCCAGTGACGGCGGACACGGCGGCATGCGGACGAAACTCGAAGCGGCGAAAATTGCGGAGTGCGAAGTCTTCATCGCGAACGGCCTCGGCAAAAATGTCCTCGCGAAAATCGTCCTGAAAGAGGAGAATCCGGGAACAGTTTTGCGCTAGCTCGCAAAGAAAAATTAATGCTGGAGTCGCGGGGAAAAACGGCGACTGGTTTTTTAGCCCTGATGCTTAGACCCACGGACTTCTTCTTCGCTGACTAAGGCGTTGTAAAAAATCGGCACCATCACGAGCGTCAGCATCGTACAAAAAGTCAGACCAAAAGCGATGGTGAGTGCCAAATCCGTCCACATCTCACTACTGAACGCGAGCGGAATCATGCCCATGACGGTCGCCGCCGTCGTGAGAAAAACCGGCTCAAGGCGTTCACGACCGGAGAGCACGATTGCTTCCAGTTTCGGCATGCCGAGCTTGATATGATGATTGAAACGATCAGTCAAAATAATCGTGTGACTCACGACCACGCCGCAAAGCGCGACGATGCCGATGAATCCAGGGAAAGAAAAATTGCGACCGAGCAAAGTGAGACTGGCAAAGACACCAATCAACGCAAGCGGAATCGTGAAAATAATAATGAACGGCTGGCGGAAAGAATTGAATTGCAAAACCAGAATTAAGGCAATCAGGAAAAGCCCGATGCCCATCGCACCAAAAAGTGAATTGTAACTTTCCGCGATGTCAGCGGTCTCACCGCCGAAGTCCGCGGTCACGCCCGCCGGCAAAATTTGGCTCATCTCGGCTGATAATTTTTGGACAACCTCGCTCGGCAAAGTTTGGCTGTCGACATTGGCATCCACGGTCACGACTGTATCGGTGTCGCGGTGGCGAATCGTGGTAATCGCCGGATTCAGAGAAACATCGGCAAGCTCGCTGACTGGCACGGTCCCACGCGCTGTCACCACCAGAAGATTTTCGAGAGTCGAAATGTCAGTCGGAGTGTTGCGGCAAACCGTGAGGTTGTCGCGCCGCTCCAGGAGCTGTGTCTGCTTATCTGCTTTGCAAGCTTCCTGGCGAAAATCGAGCGCGACGACAATCGGCGTTTCTTCGCCGGCGCGGACAATCTTGACCGAGTCGTTGCCGAAAACAGCCGTGCGCAAAAATGTCGCGAGCTGCACCGCCGTCAAACCGTAATAATTCAAACGATCTCGACGCGGACGGAAATAAAATTCACCCGTACCCGTCTCAATATCAGTCGTAATATCGTAGGTGCCAGGAATTTTTTCGAGCGCCTGCTTCACTGCGACCGAAGCCTGCTCGAGCAAATTGGAATCAGCGCCTTTCAAGCGCAACTCGACTGGCGCGCCCGACGGCGGACCGGATTCCAATTCATCGACTGTGACAGTCGCTTCGGTAATCGCGAGCGTTGCGCTGCGCAATTTCTCCGCCAGATCGTAGCTTTTGAATTGCCGCTCACCTTTCTTAAATAAATTGACTGTAATCGCCGCCTGATTCGCACCAGTCGCTCCTCCGCCACCACCAAGTCCGCCTGAGCTTCCGACCGCACCACCGCCGAGAATAGTCACGAAATTATCAACCTCGGGCAAAGCTTGAATCATTTTTTCCACCCGCTGCGCCACCGCGTCAGTCTGCGAAAGTTCGGCGCCCACGGGCAGCTTAATCGCGACATTGAAGTAATCCTGATTCACGGTCGGGAACATTTGAATTTTCATCAGCCCGATGAAAGGAAAAGAAATTGTCACACAAAAAGCGAGTACCATACCGATGACCCAGGTGTACCGCAATTTTTTGGATTCCATAATCCGACGAATGCGTACGGCGTACCACGATTCGAGCGGCTTCAAAAAATAGCGCACCAAAAGTGGTTGCCGCTCGACTCGCTCGCTCACATGGTAATTGCGGAAAATCCGCGCACACAGCCCCGCCAGCAAAAAGATCGCGACCAAAAACGAAGCAGCCAGAGTAATGTTGACCGTATTGGGAATGTGCCGGATGTACTCACCCATAATTCCAGTCATCAAAGTCATCGGGAAAAATGCCGCCATAATCGTGAGCGTACCCGCCACGATCGGCGTCTTGAATTCGCTGATCGCCAACATCGCCGCCGCATAACCGTTCATTTTTTTTATTTTCACATTGCGGTAAATCGCCTGCACAATCACGATTGAATTGTCGACCACGATACCGAGCGAGAGTACGAGCGCAAACATGACGATGCTATTGAAGGTCTCGCCCACCAGGCGCAAGCCAATGAAGGACACGAGCAAAATCAGCGGCACCGAGAAACTCACGAGCAAAGTTTCGACGGTACCAAGCGAAAGATAAAGCACGACGAAGATGATGAGAATCGTCTCAATCGCCGTCTCGCCCAAAGTGTAAATATCCTCGCGGATAAATTCGGAGTAGTCATTCGTGAGCAAGACATTGACGCTCGGCGGCAAAGAATTTTTTTTGAAATCTTCCGCACGCTGCTTCACCGTATCCACGACTTTGACGATATTCGCGCCCGTTTTCTTTTTGACCTGGAGCGTGACGGAGTTGCTGAGATCTTTTTCTGCAGCACGGTAAACGCGCGCGCTACTTTGTGTCGCGCCAAAAACTTCACGCACGGTCGCAATGTCACGCAGATAAATATTTTGCCCACCGGCTGAACCGACTGGCAGCAAAAGCAAATCATCGGCGGAATCAAATTGAGCTTTGAATGAAGCCGTGTAATAAAAACCGTCCGTGAGCACATTGCCAATCGGGAAATCAATGTGATTCGCCGCGACCGCGCCGACAATCTGCGCCAGGCTCAAACCGTAGCCTTCTAGCTTTTGGATGTCGACCAAGATCTGCATCTGCTTGTCAGCCAATCCGGAGAGAATCACCTCACTCACGCCCGAGACACCTTCGATTGAAGTTTTGAGATCGTCGGCATATTGTTTCATTTCTTCGGGCGGCAAATTCGCCAGCAAAGAAATTGTCAAAATCGAAACATCGTCGAGTCGAATTTCAGTGACGACCGAATCCAGTGCGTCCGCCGGCAAGTCCCCTTTCGCATTCAGCACTTCGTCCCGCAACTTGCGAATCGAGTCAGTCAGATCCGCCTGCGGATTGAATTCGACTGTAATCGCGCTGACGCCCTCGCTCGAAGATGAAGTGAGCTGTTTGAGCTGATCCAGATTTTTGAGTCGAATTTCCAAAGGATCCGTGACGAGCTTCTCGATATCCGTCGGCGAAGCGCCCGGATAAACCGTCGCCACGACGGCGATTGGAATTTTGATTTCCGGGCTCGACTCGAGCGGCATCTGCGAGAGCTCGAAAAGACCGCCGAAAACAGCGAGCAAAATCAAGAGCAAAGTGACGCGCCAATTCCGCACACAAAAACCCCAAAACGATTTACCGGTTTCCGCGATTGCTAGCTCTTCAGGCGTACTCAATTAGTTGGTAGTTAATAAGTCTTGTTTAATTTTCAAAAAATTTAAAATTAATTAGCGATCGTGATCGCAATCCCATCTTTCGATTCGTCGAGCACACGACCACCACCGACGATTGCCTCTTCGTCTAAATTCAGTCCGCTCACGATTTCGACAAATTCACCTTCGAGTGCGCCGAGCTCGACCGGTCGCTTGAAAGCTTTGCCATCCTGCACCACCCAGACGGAATTTCCCGAAGCGAGAATATTGAGCGCGGTGAGCGGGAGAAAAATACGCGCGTCCGTAGTATCAGACTCTCCGATCTGGAAACGCAGCTGGACAAATTCACCCGGTTTCAAATAAGGATTTGCGGTGAAAATTTCGACGGCGAATTTTTGCGTGAAGCCGTCAGCCGACGGCGCAATCGTCGCAATTTTGTCCGAGCTTTGCTTGGCGATTTTCACCTCATCGCCAATCTTGACGCGGCGCACTTCCTCCGCCGAAAGATACGCGACAATCTTGAGCTGCGAGGCATCTTCGACTGAGACCAATTTCGTCCCCGGCGCGACCTGATCGCCCTGCTCGATTCCAATCTCGGTAATTTTGCCGGAAAAAGGCGCACGAATCGCGAGCTTGTCTTGCGAAATTTCGGTCTGGCTCAGATTGCCCGCCGCCGAGCTGAGTGAAGCGCGCGCCGAAGTTTTGGAAAGTTCGGTCGAACGCTCCGCCGACTCAAGCGCCGCCTTCGCTGATTCGACCATCTGGCGCGCAGATTTTTCGGCTGCGGCAAGCTGCGTGAGAGTCGTCTGATAATTCGCCTCAGCGGAAAGTACTGTCTGCGAAGTGCCGTTGGAATTTTGTTGTGCCAAGGCAAGCCCGGCTTGCGCGGAGTCGAGCGCGGAAATCGTCGAACGCACCGCCGAAAGCTTGCCGTTGATTGCGCCAATATCAGCATTCAGAGTCGCCTGCGTGAAGCTCGTGCCGACAGTCGAATTACTCAAGACATCGAGCGTCTTCAGAATAGCGTCTTCTGTCGCCGCGAGGAGCGCACTCGCCGAGGCATAGTCGGAAACGGTGCCAGCCAATTTATCGAGCGCTAAAGTGATGGACGCTTCCGCCGCCGGCTTCGAGGCGAAGCTGAGTGAGCCGAGAAAATATTCGTAAGAATCATTCGCGCTTTTGTAAATTTGTGAAACGCCGATGATGCCATCGCACGCAGCCACGGCGGAATCCGCCGTCGGATAGACAGAACGAATCACATTGTCGAGCGCGGTTTGCGCCGCATCGACTGACAGTCCGCTCGCCAGTTTCGCGGAATTCAAAATCTGTTCAGCCTGCTGCCGCACCGCCTCGTTTTGCGCGAGCGTATTCGTGAGCGAAATTTGCGCCGTATTCAGCGCGACGCGCGCGCCCGCGACACCTTGTTCGGCGGACAGACCAGTCTGAGTCAGAGAGTTTTGAGCATTGACATAAGCCGCGCCCGCGGTCGAACGGCTGGAGCTGACACTGGCGGAAGCGAGCTGGACGAGTAATTGACCAGCCGTGACCGAGTCACCCACTTGCACGAAAACTTTTTGCACATTGGCACTCAGCTCACTCGTCAAAACAGCTGATTTCACAGCCTGAACTTCGCCGGTCGTCGCGATTTCACGCGCCAGCCCGGGCGCGACAAGCACGGTCTGCACCGACGGGACATAAACTTTCGCGGCGGAATCATCGGTCGCTGGCGTCGCCGCGCAGCCCGTCATGATGAGCGCGATGAGACCGAAGCTCACAGCGGATTTCAAGCGAAGATATTTGGGAGAGAACTGCATTTTTCAGGTTTTAACTTAAAAAATAAATTATTCGAAAAGTTTGATAATGGCTTGTTCGTTTTCATCGAGCAACTGGTTCAGTTTTTTGAAAAAATCGAACTGCGCTGCGACCTCCTTTTGCGAGAATTGATTTTCGAGCGACTTCGCCGCCTTATGAAAACGCTGCATCAACCCCTCAACCAATTTGCGCCCCGACGCTGTAATCGCGATGTAGACATTGCGACGATCCACCCCAGCTTGGTGCGCCGAACGCACGACGAAGCCCTGCTTTTCCAGTGATTTGATGCGCTGACTCACATTCGATTTCGTACCGCCCACCAACTTCAAAACTTCAGTCGGCTGCTGCTGATCCCTGAGCATGAGCAAACGCAAAATCCGAAACTGCGTGCCGGTGATTTTGCTCTCGCGGAAGACGCAGCGATTGGCGATGGCGCGCAAGCGCGTGCTCGTCATGATGATGATTTCACTGAGTGCGAATTCGGTCTGACCTGTCTTGGTTGGCATTTTGGTGGACAGCTAAAGATGAAGACCGAAGTTTATTGATAAACTTCTTTACTGTCAAGCACCAGTCGTGGAGCACATAGCACATAACATGGAGCATGGAGCATGAAACATGAAACACACAATTAACTCAAAACTCGAAGCTGGTTTAGATTTGAGCTGAGCAAAATTTCGAATTTTTTCAAGCTTCTGGAGATAATTTTCTAATTTATAATTTTGTAATTTTTAAATAAGTTTTAATTTCTAATTTTTAAAAATTTGGATTTTGGATTTATTTATAAAATTAAAAATTGTAAAAATTTAAAAATTTGCAGACTCCCGCAAGTTCAATTAACCCACCACTTTGCATCGGCACGATTTTAGAAAATCCACTGAATGACTCAAAGACTCAACAACCCTCCGAACCTATTGACCAACTGACCCTAAGCCAAATAACCCATCACCAATCACCCTCCGAACCTAATGGCTCAACCACTCAATGACCTAATGACTCAACGACTTAAAGACTTAAAGGCTTAAATCCATGTTTCTGAGCTTCGAGATTCGCGTAGAAATTTTGGTGCGCCCGGCAGGATTTGAACCTACGACCCCCAGCTCCGCAAGCTGATGCTCTATCCAGCTGAGCTACGGGCGCACAAATAAAATTTTATTTATTTTTCTAAACCCTGAACCCTATAACCTAAACCCTGAACCCTATCCCCTAATTAAGCCGACGGATTTTAGAGCAAAACTTCCGCGACTGCCAACTTTTCGCTAAACTCGCAAGGTAGCCTTTTTAAATGAACGAGCCCAAAAATATTTCCGAAGAGAAAATGCGCCGCGAACGCGCCGCCGCTTTGCGCGCTGCCGGCGTGAATCCTTTCGCTGACCGCTTCGTCAAAACGCACGATCTCACCGCTGCGCGAGCACTGAAAGACGGCACGCCCGCTGTCGCGGTCGCCGGGAGAATTTTGCAGCTGCGCCAGATGGGCAAGCTCGCCTTTTTGAAATTAGCGAGTCTATCCGGCGAATATCAGATTGTGATTCAGGATGGTCAAACGGCGGACTTCGCGCTGTGGGCGAAAAATCTCGACCTCGGCGACATCGTCGGCGCGAGCGGTACGACCTTCACGACGAAGCACGGCGAACCGAGCCTGCTCGTCGCGGAGCTGACAATGTTGACGAAAAGCCTTTCCCCACTGCCTGAGAAATTTCACGGACTCGCTGACATTGAAAAAAAATACCGCGAGCGCCACCTCGACCTCGCGACGAATCGCGAGACGCGCGAGCGCTTTTTGTTTCGTTCGCAGCTGATCAAATCCCTGCGCAGCTTTTTTGAAAATGAAGGCTTCGTCGAAGTCGAGACACCTGTGCTGCAGTCCAAGCCGAGCGGCGCCGTCGCCAAACCTTTTCGCACGCACCACGAAGCGCTGGATTTCGACTGCGTTTTGAGAATCGCGCCCGAGACTTATTTGAAGCGCTGCCTGATTGGCGGCTTCGAGCGCGTTTTCGAATTCGCCCGCTGCTTCCGCAACGAAGGCATCGACCCGACACACCTCCAGGATTTCACGATGCTCGAGCTCTACGCCGGTTATGAGAATTATGAATTTTTGTTGAATCTAGCGGAAAAAATGTTCACCGCGATTGTGAAAATTTTGGGCAAAGAGGAGATTGAATTTGGCGGACAAAAAATTTCACTCAAGGGACCCTTCCCGAGAATCGACCTCGTCGAGGCGATTTCGCGAGAAGCCGGACTCGATCTCGCGACCGCGAGCGACGATGACATTCGCGCGAAAATCAAAGAGCTCAAAATCGAAGTGGCGAATTTGCCGAAACTCGGTCGCGGCAATCTGATCGACGCGCTGTACAAAAAAGTCCTGCGCGAGAAAATCGTGAATCCGACTTTCATCGTCGGTCACCCCGTCGAGCTCTCCCCGCTCTCCCGCCGCAACGACGCGAATCCGCAAAAAGTCGACCGCTTCCAGCTCGTGATCAATGGCTGGGAGGTGATTAACGCCTTCTCAGAATTGACCGACGCCGACGATCAAGCCGAGCGCTTCGCCAAACAACAAAAAGCACGCGACGGCGGTGATCCTGAGGCGATGGAAAATGACGAAGAATTTGTCCGCGCACTGGCGCACGGTATGCCACCCGCGGCCGGTTGGGGCATCGGCATCGATCGCCTCACCGCGCTCCTGACAAATTCGGACAATCTGAAAGATGTAGTGCTATTTCCGCTACTGAAGCCGGAGAAATAAAGGAATTTTGTTTAAAAAAAGTTTTGAGTTTATGTTGTTTTTGGTGAAAAATAGAAATTGGCAAAAAGTAAGATAGTGGACTTGTTTAGACAAAATCCGGCACAACGGAAATCAACGCACAATTTAAAAATTCAAAATGAATAAAAAAAATGGGCAATCAAAGACTCTTTTCGGACAAAATTTAGAAGCTTTCCTTGATTACCTGGAAAGTCTAAAAGAAGTTTTGCCTGCCGTAATGTCAATAATTAGGATAAATCATCAGATAAGCGATAAGCGTTTAGACGACTTTATAGAAAAATATGGAAAGAACATCAAGGTCGCAAAAAAAATTAAAACTTTCTCAATAGCTCCCGAAGACAACCAAAAATTCAAATCATTAAAGAAGCCAAAAGAATTATCAGAAATGGCCTTTAAGGTTATACCTAGAAGCTTATTTAATTCCTTAATAACTCAGTTTGATGTTTTTATTCGCCAAGCAGTAAGACTTATTTTACTCGAGCAGACGGGCATATTAAATTCCTCCGAAAAACAGATTTGTTTTAAAGAGTTATGCGATTTCAATAGCATCGATGAGGCAAAAAATTTTCTTATAGAGAAAGAGATAGACGGAATATTACGCGAAAGTCATGAAGAACACTTTGTTTGGCTCGAAAAAAAACTCGGCATGGTCTTGCGCAAAGACTTAGATATTTGGCCAATATTTGTTGAGCTGACAGAAAGGAGAAACTTATTTACTCATTGTGATGGAGTTGTAAATCCCCAATATATTCGAATATGCGCAAAACATAAATTCGTCTTTACATCTAAACCTAAAATCGGCGATACATTAAGTATTGGGCCGGAATATTTTTACAGCTCATACGATTGCTTAAGGGAAATAGCTGTAAAACTTACCCATGTTGTATGGCGAAAATTATTACCTTCGGAAAATGATATCGCCGACGACAGCCTCAACGAATTGATCTACAACTTAATAAGAAAGGGTGAATATAAAATTGCTGACAGGCTTTTGATATTTGCAACTGAAATCCTAAAACAGCATCCGAGTGAAACAACTTTAAATTGTTTGATAATGAATAAAGCCCTGTCGAAATTACTCGGAGGGGATAAAGATGGGGCTCGCAGAATCGTCGAAAACAAAGACTGGAGCGCTTGCAGCGACGACTTTAAGTTAGGAAAGGAAATCATACTTGGAAACAATAAAAATGTTTTTGAGCTTATGGAAAAAATTGGCCAAAAAGGAGACCTAGTAACAAAAATTGCATACAGAGATTGGCCTCTTTTTTCCCAAATTAAAAAAAGTAAAAAATTCCAAGAGATATTTAAGAATATCTTCAAAGAAGAATACATGGATAAAAAAGAAATCAAAAAAAAGTATCATTTAAAATTAGAGGTAGTTTAAAAAAATAGCAAAATTATCGCCTGAAAATTCATTTGGTTTTGGCGTAGGGAACGCAGATCTGCGTTCCCTACAACGCGCCATCATCGCTTTCCCTACAAACACCATCATCGCGTTCCCTACAAATACCGCAACGCGACCGCAGGTAGGGAACAAAAAATTTTGTTCCCTACAGACCGAGCCTACCAACCGCCGCCCACAATCCGTTTTCTCGCAAAACGATCGGTGAATTTTTCGATTAAAATAAAACCATGCGCGCCTCGTCTCACCCCGACCGCGACCGCAAATTGCCGCGACTGAAAGATTTCGATTACGCGACCGACGGCGCATATTTTGTGACGATCTGCACACACAATCGCGCAAATATTTTTGGCGAGATTCAAAATGACAAAATGGTTTTGAATGAATCAGGTCGGGTCGCCGAGAAATGTTGGCGCGAGATCCCCGACCATTTTCCGAATGCGAAATTGGATGAATTCGTGGTGATGCCAAATCATGTGCATGGGGTGATTTGGATTGAAAATTCGGAAAAAATTACAAAACGCGTAGGGAACGCAGATCTGCGTTCCCTACAAATACCGTGTTCTCCACAAACACAATCACAAAAAATTGATCGAACCAAAATGGCGATTCCAAAAATAATTCACGGATTCAAATCATCGGTCACCCGAATCATCCGCCAACGAAATTCCCAAATTTATTCCGTCTGGCAGAAATCATTTCACGACCATGTCATTCGCGAGGACGACGAATTAAATAACATTCGAGATTACATCTGGCAGAACCCGAGAGATTGGGAAAAGGACGAGGAACGATTGAGAAAATAATTTCATTTTTCAGGGTGTTAAAATCCTGAAGATGGATCGCCTTTCTCTTCTCGGCCGCCGATGGATCTTCCCGCGCGAGTCAGCGAGCGGCGATTTCTTGACGCAGCTAAAGAAAGTACGCGGCATCGATGCTAGTGAAATTCACTCCGGCGCGAAAATGCGCGACCTCACGCGAGCCGCGGCGCGCATCAATCTAGCGATTGAAAAAGGCGAGCGCATTTTGATTGTCGGCGATTACGACGCAGACGGTGTGACAGCGTCGGTGATTCTTTTCAAGGCAATCACGCAGCTCGGCGGCGCGGTCAGCGTGCGCCTGCCCCACCGCATGCGCGACGGTTATGGTTTGAATGCGCAATTTATCGAGGAAGCGAAAACTCTCGGCGTGAAGCTCATCGTGACGGTGGACAATGGTATCTCGGCGGTCGCGGAAGTCGCGCTCGCCAATCAGCTCGGCATCGAGGTGATCATCACCGACCACCACACGCCGCCGCAGGTTTTGCCGCCGGCTTTAGCCATCGTCAATCCGAAGCAAAAAAATTGTACTTATCCAGACAAAAATCTGAGCGGCGCGGCAGTCGCGCTGAAGCTCGCGGAAAATCTAGGCGAGCTGCCGACTGAGCTCAGGAATGAAATGCTCGCACTCGCGGCAATCGGCACACTCGCCGATGTCTGCCCGCTCACGGGTGAAAATCGCGCGCTCGTCGCCGCCGGCCTCGCGGCGCTGCCGAAAATTCGGAATGTGGGTTTGCAGAAAATTTTGGCGAATGCCGGAGTCAAAGGCAAAGTCTCGGCGGATGACATCGGCTTCCGCGTCGCACCGCGGCTGAATGCCGCCGGTCGCCTCGCCGACCCACTGGTCGCGTTTCAGGCTTTGGCGCATGGCGCGGGAGAAAAATTCGCCGACGAACTCGAACGACTGAATCGCGAACGACAGGGTTTCACGGCGAAAATTTTGGCTGAGGTCGAGGAGCAGCTGGGGAAATGCGGCGCCGAAAAAATTCTCGTCGCGAGCGGTGATTTCCACCCCGGCATCATCGGACTCGCCGCCGCGAATCTCGCCGAGAAATATTTTCGCCCGGCGATCGTGATGAGCACGCAAACGGACAATCTCGTCGGCAGCTGTCGCTCCCCCCTCGCGGACTTCGACATCACCGCAGCACTCACCGCCTGCAGCGACCTGCTCGCGAAATTCGGCGGTCACCGCGGCGCAGCGGGCTTCACGCTAGTAGGAAAAAATCAGGCGGAATTCGAAAAACAAATTGCGGCTTTTGCGGAAAAAAATATCGCGACCGTCGCGCTCACGCCGACGCTCGACCTCGATCTGGAAGTCGCGGAAAATATTTTGACGGAAAAATTTTTAAATGAACTGGAAACGCTCGCACCCTTCGGCATGGGCAATGCCGAACCCAATCTGCTCTGGCGCGCTGCTCCGCTCGCGGATATTCGCGCCATCGGCGACGAAGGCAAACATCTGAAAATGCAAGTCGGTGGACAAAAAATCACCGCCATCGCTTTTCGCTTCGGTGAATTCGCAGCCGCGCTGGAAAAACAAAAAACCGCCGACCTGGTTTTCAACTTCGGCGAAAATGTGTGGAATGGCAATCGCGAGCTCCAGCTCCGCATCGTCGACGCACGCTGAAAAACAACAATCGAGAATTTGTAAAAGTCTCAAACTGCTTAATTGAAGCGCATTACTTTACTGAAAAAATAATTTCTTATTTCCTCGGTAAAAAAATGAATGGGGAGAAGGAACTGAATCCTCCTCCCCAAACCGTTTAAATTGTTTGTAAAAAGTCTACCGCGTGGCGCCTCCGCTAATGACAGCGGCTCGCCACCGGAAAACAACTTAGTCAAAACGAAGCTCTGCCCGCAGACCATCCGAAGATATCTGAGGGCAAGAGGTTAAAGTTTTTCGAGCTCGACAAGTAGATCGCCCTCGCCGACTTTTTCGCCAACAGGGCGAACTATCCTTTTTACCTTAGCTGATTCGGTACCTTGATAACAAACAGGCACCTCGTTCTTAGCGATCTCAAGAACGACCAGAGTATCACCCGGTGCGACTGAATCACCGGTTTTTTTGAGGCATTTGTAAATCTTTCCAGGAATGCCATAACTAATCTGCAGCGGATCCTCCTGGTCCGCTTTTTCTATTTTGCGAACATCCCTGACAACAACCTTCAGTTTTAAAAGGTAGGAATTCAGCATTCCTTCGACGGTCCTGGTCCCATCGGCCGGATTGACAGAGGAAACTGTCAGAAGGCGGAATGAATGATCTTCACCGCCAACCTGAAATTCAACCGAATCGCACCCATCAACGATCAGACCCTGGAGAGAGACATGATCGGGTAGCGTCAGGAATGGCATACCGTATTGCCGAATGTTTTCCATGCATCCCGGAAAATCACGGGGAAACAGACGATAAGAAAGGATGTTTTCCAGACTCGGCTCGACCTCATGAGCCTCGAGCTGCATTACAATTTCTTCTTCAGAGACATAAGCAGGCTCAAAAGCAAGATCCGATCTTTTGGCAATCGCGTCCCCCCACTTCTCACCAAACGTAGCTTGGTAAACCCAATCATCAGGATATCCGCCAGGAGGAGTACCCCAGCAGCCAAGCAAGAACTGCTTCAACGAATCCAGCGGCGCAAAAATACGCGCCTTTGCTGCCACCGAGACCCTCTCGGACTGACCATCAATAATCAAATCCATGTTTTCAAGCATGGTCTTTAAACGGCGCAGCCTGGAAAGCTCTTCGTCCTTTACACGATTATATTCGTTGCAAACCGCCGAAGCAGCTTGGGTAATATAAAGCTGCTGCATCGGCGTTACAGCGTGCCCACCCAAAATTAAATTCGATCTTTGAAGGTGGGCATCCACAAATTGTTTGAGATGAGCAATACCCATCTCTTCCAAGTTTGTAGAGATGGAGCTCATTGCCCCCCCAGCTAGTTTGGTGTCCCTAACGCTGTACTTGGGTCCCTTAATCCTGGGGCTCAAATATGCATCATAGAGCGCAAACCAGCCCTGTAAATAATCGTTTAGCGCCGACACAGCCTCCATATTGACTATGGGCTCGTAACCCTGCTCACGCAAAATTGCATCGACTGTCTGAATCGGAGGCTGACCAAAGTTTCTGGTCATCGATTCCAACCCAAGACAAAGCATCTGCACCCCGGCCTTGACGGCCGCAAGACAAACCATTGCCCACATACCACTGGTTTGATGAGTGTGATACCGCATGACAATCCGAGGATACATTTTCACAATTCCAGTGACCAGTTCTGTAATTTCACTAGCCATCCAGTTTCCACTCATATCCTTGAGGTCAAGGATAATCCAGTTAATCACCTCCTCTTCGGTCATGCCGAATTTATCGGCGACATCATTGATTATTTGTCTTACGACCTCGAGATAACCAGAGATCGTAAATCTTTTGCCGTCAGGCCGCGTCATAGTAAGACACGGCATGTAAATAATTTTCTCGCGATGCCGTGCATAGGCTTCGTGGGTTGAGTCAAGAGTCCTCGGATCAACCGAGTCGAAATTCCTGATACAGTCGTTCCCGCTTTGCACAATCATGTCGACCATGTCCGGAATAACCTGCCGCGGTTGCGGATTGAGACCGACAATATTTGTGCTTCGACTCAGCATGACCAGCGGGATACGCTTGACTACCCCTTTCCAAATACGAGCATATTCAAAGGGTGGGCAACCCATAATCCGAGCTGCTTGCTGCGGAGTCGCTCCACCCCAAGTCTCGACCATCGCGACGTTGGTTTGATCCAACAACGGGCCGATTTTGTTAATCAGCCACATTGACAAGAAGTTAGTCGTTTCGCACTGGACAACGTCTCTCATAGTAATTTCGTAAGAGATTCGCCCAGCAGCCGCATTACGGCGAATGTAGTCAATGAACTCAACCGAACCATTATCTTTCAGATCAGGATAATCCCGATGAGAATCGATAACAGCTGGTGGAACCATTGAAGGCACCAAATAAGGACTGTCAAAGCCCCGATGTTTCGTCCCGATAATAGGGCTATACCCCTTGGCTGATGTCTCCATAATATAGCGAGCGATTCGCAACGCTTCAGCATCGCGATCTCGATATGTCAGAAGCTCTTCAAGATTTTCGGATAAAAAATCGACCGAAACTGGCTCTCCTTCGGTAATTTGGCGATTTCTCAGGATCTCGATATCGAGCGGAATGCTCGACGGAAACCCCAAAATTTTATAACTGGAAAGTATTTCAGCTGCTTTTTGGTGAAGCCCCTTCCATGTATCTGCCCTTACCGTTACCATCGCGAACATGGGGTCGAAATCGACCTCACAGGTATGACCAGTTCTAATTGAACTGACCACCCAGGTGTCAGCACTTTGCGATGGCGCTCTATGACTCATTACATAGCCACCCTTGGAATTAAAATTATTCTTTGGATCGAACGCCACACACCTAACGTTGACTGAAAACTCCTTTCTGCCAGCAAGATCGGATCGATCGAAATCAATTCGTCCACCAAAGGAGACAATAACCATCCACTCGATCAAATTAAGCCCTGTCAGAATTTCTGTTGCCCGATGCTCAACCTGGATACGAGTGTTAACTTCCATAAAAACAACCTTGATCTGCCCGTTCGTATCTGAATAAATTAAAAACTCGACCGTGCAAATCCCAGTTAATCCGGCCTGCCGACAAACTTTTTCGGCGTTATTAATCAACGTCATCTTTATCTCTGGTCGATTCTCAATCCAGGGGTGATGTCCCCACTCCAGCTTTTTTTGACCGCCCTTGCCTTTTTGCCGAACCTGCACAGAGCATATCCTGTAATCAACCCCGACCACTTTTCCGAAACCGTCAGCAATAATTTGAACTTCCCCGTGCTGGGGAGAAACAATCTCTTTTTCGAGAATCAAGTCTGGGTTTCCAAACTGCTTTTTGGCATATTCACCCAAAGATTGAAACCCTGCCATCAGATCCTCATCAGAGCCAACAACTTCTTGTCCACGACCACCGCCTCCAAATGCGGCTTTTAACCTTACGGGATAACCGACTTCGTTGGCAGCTCGAACAGCCTCATCCAGGTTCTGTAAAGGTGTAGTTACACCCGGTGAAACCGGAACTCCGGCGTCAACGGCAATTTTCCGCGCCGCTGCTTTGTCACCCAATTTTGTCAGGACTTCGTCTGATTGACCGACCCAAATAATACCGCGTTTTTTGCAACTTGCTTCCATGCCAGGTATCTCAGCTGAGAAACCCCACATAGGAAGAATAGCGACAATATCGTCAGGAATCAGCTTAAAAATTTCTTCGAACTGAACATAGGACAGCTCGCCTACATTCACAACACGATCTGCGATGGTCGTGAAATAGGTGTTAGCCCGTACATCTTCATCATTCGCCAAAACAGCGACCTTGATCCCCAACTCACGAAGACGCTGAATTGCAATCACTGCAGCGACATCCCGGTTCCAGACAAGGAACCAGGGTTGATGCTCCGCAAGGAGCGCTTTGATCTCCTCTTTTGAAGCACCGCCATTGCCCAGATTTCTCTGGACATACCTTAGCCAAAATTTTGTTTTTCTGTTCTCCATGGATTCTCCTTTTTCTAGGCCTAGAAAATTTTTCACCAAACCACAAGTGTGCGCACACCTGTGGAAAACCATATCAGCGAATCGGACCACCCGACTCGCCGAAATCTAAACACTGACAAGACACCAAAACAAAGTGCCTCTCTCCATCTCACGACATTTCGAGAAACAAAGAGAGACACTTCGCAGAAGCGTCTCTTTCACTGAACTATTTCCAAACGGCCACTAAAAAATTCTTCCAAGCCTCTTCTTGTAGCAATTCGAGCATAACCGTCATCATTTACTCCGAAAAATTTGCCACTCACGACTTCGCCATTTGAATCATCATGCAAGCGAGCTGGCTGATACTTGCCGACCAACTGATCATTGTACGCATGAATGATTTCTTGTCGATTACCAAGTCGCACTTGCAAAAATTGCTTAGCCAAGTGCTGCAATAAAACATCAGTCACTTCGGCTAGAGAAAATTCTTGTTGAGTTTTTTTTCGTAGAGTAGTGACTCCGGTCACGAATTGATCCAAGTCAGCGGCTGCGGGGAAGGTGTTGAGATTGAGCCCGATACCAATATTCGCTAGTCTAGATGAAATATTTACTGGAATTACACGCGTCAGAATTCCAGCAATTTTATCGTAGCCTTTCCCATTTTTCACCAAAATATCATTCACCCATTTGATGCCGCTTTGCTTTACTCCGAAACTGCCAACCGTCGCATTGCCTGCCAAGGCAGCGATTACCGTGCTGAGACGCAATTCTTCTTCTGTTCCAGCGACCAAAACATTGGCGTGCAAATTACCTCGCTTGGAAACCCAGCTTCTGCCATTTTGTCCCAAACCTTTAGTTTGCTCCAAGGCGATTAAAGCATCACCAGCATTCATCTGCCCCGCCTTCGCCAAATCATCGACCAAATCCATGGTCGTCGGCACACTGTCTAGCACTATCAGTCTCCTACCAAATTCTCGTTTATTGGCATCGAGACCATAGCCTAGTAATTTTCGGTTAGTTCGAATCAAAGCTGCGAGCCGAGAATCAACCTCTCTGCTCGCCCCGATTTGGAAGCCTAATTTTTCTAATTCTTGTAATGGCACATCAGAAATAAGTTCAGCCTGTTTAGGCTTTTTTCCCATATAAAAAATTAAATTAAAAAATTTGTTTTCTTGGCTTTTATTTCCCGAAATGTCAAAGGACGACATTACAAATCGGAAGTTGCAGATTTTAACAAATATTTTATATTATTAGCAAATCTTCATGATTCGAAATCATTGAGGCAAAACTGATCAAAAGCAGTGTGCAAACTAGCCTCCTTCGTCGTGTAGGAAATCAATGCCTAATCAAGCTTCGTGCCAAAATCAGGCACACTGGGCAAATATCTGCCTGCGGAGCTGCAACCTGATTGCCCTCCGAATTAATTTCGTTTGAAATTCACTGAAATATATTTCAATTGATTTTAGTCAAAGACAACCAAAATTTAAACCACAAAAAAACTCCGGATTTACCGTGCTATTGAACTAATCAAATAATCAAAACTCCTAGGATCGATTTTCGTAAGGATATTCGCCTTGCTCTATTTGTGGCTTTGGCAGATTCTTTTTTAATCTCGCTTCTGCTACTTCTGCCGCAAGTACGGACCCAAGAACCAAGACTATTTCTTCTCTATCACCACCTGCCGACTCTCTTAGTAGGTTTTCCATATTAAGGGGGTTAAAAAATTAAGGTTCGATTTTATCAAACACAATGCTTAATTTTCAAATTCACGCCCCGAGCATCTTGACGAGATCGACGACGCGCGCGGAGTAACCCCATTCGTTGTCGTACCACGACAAAATCTTAAGTAATTTTCCGTCAACAATTTTCGTATTTTCCGCATCGACAATCGACGAACGCGTATCGCCGCGGAAATCAATCGAGACGAGCGGCTCGCGCGAAATCCCGAGAATTCCCGCCATTTTGCCTTTGGAACTTTTTTCAATCGCCGCATTCACCGCTTCCGCCGTCGTCGCTTTTTCGAGCTCGACCGTGAGATCGACGAGCGACACGACTGCCGTCGGCACACGCAAACTCACGCCGGAAAATTTATTTGCCAGCTCCGGAATCACGCGACCGAGCGCGGATGAAACTCCGGTCTTGGTCGGCACAATCGAAGGAATGAAGCTGCGCGCGCGACGAAAATCACCGCCTGAATTATCGAGAATGTTTTGGTTGCCCGTGACAGAGTGCACGGTGGAAAGCTGCGCGCGGCGAATGCCGAAATTTTCGTGAATGACTTTGGCGAGTGGCGCGAGGCAATTCGTCGTGCAGCTCGCATTCGAGACGATCTTCGAACTCGGATCGAATTCGGAATCATTTACGCCGACGACGAAAGTCGGAATACGAATGTCGTTGCAGGGCGCCGTCACCAGCACTTTGCGCGCACCGGCTTCGAGGTGGAGCGCCGCGCCAGAATAATCGGTGAGTCGTCCGGTCGCCTCGATCACGACATCGACAGCGAAATCCTGCCAAGAAAAATCCTTGCCCGGATCACCGGCGAGCACGGCAATCTCCGCGCCATTGACTTTGAAAAGATTTTTTTCAGCCGAAATCTCCGCCGCGCATTTGCCGTAAATCGAATCGTATTTGAGTAAATGCGCGTGCATCGCCGCATCAGCGCGCGAATTGACCGCGACGATTTCGATTGCAGCATCGCCCAGCGCTTGGCGGTGAAAACAGCGGCCAATCCTGCCGTAGCCATTGATTGCGACGCGAATTGGTTTGGAATTCATCGTGCGAAGATTTTAGCAGAGCCGCAAATAGATTTGTTAAAATACGGCTAAACATATTCTACTAACTACCAAAAATTTGAAAGATTGTCCGGCTTGTGGCGAAAAAATCAAAGACGATGCGCTGAAGTGCAAATTTTGCAGCGTCGATTTAAATTTGCGGAAATGTCCCTGGTGCGCGGAAATCATCGAGAAGAATGCGAAAAAATGTAAGCACTGCAAAAGCTTCGTCGCCAAATTGAATTGCACGAGCTGCGGTGATGCCGTCGAGATTGCCGAAATGCGCTGCCCGAATTGCGTCGCCAAAATGGTCGTGGCAGAAGTCGAACAGCGTGTCGCCGCCGAACGACGCAAACTCGATTTGAAAAATTGGCTGATTTTGGCAGTGCTCGTCGCACTCGGCGCCTTCGCCCTCTCGGAAATTTTTTAGAAAAAAATCCGCTAACACTAACACTACCCGCTAACACTAACACTACCCACTAACACTACCAACTAACACTACCCGCTATTTGTGGTATTTTTTTCCGGCAAGAATGGTGAAGGCACGGTAAATTTGTTCAAGCAAAATCACACGAAAAAGCTCGTGCGGGAAAGTCATTGGCGAAAAGGAAATTTTCAAATCCGCCCGCGCCAAGACTTCGACACCAAGACCAGACGAACCACCAATCACGCAAACGACTTTTTTGGCAGTGTCGCGCGCTCCGCGGAAAATCTCCGCGAAGTCTTCGGAGCTCAAGCTGCGACCACCCGGATCGCAAGCCAGCACGAAATCGTCAGGTGAAATTTTGGCGAGCAATTTCTCCGCTTCAATCTTTTTCGCCTTTTCCGCAAGCGAATTTTCATCGGCTGGCGCGAGCAAGATAATCTCGATTTCAGCGAAATTCTGCAGGCGTTTGAAAAAATCAGCTTCCGCCGCTGCCGCCCAATTTTGGGGTTTTTTCGCGATTGCCAAAATCCGGATTTTCACGGGAAGATTTTAATTGAATTCAAAAAAAGTTTTGCTAAAATTCTCGGCACGCGGATGTAGCTCAGTTGGCTAGAGCGCCACCTTGCCAAGGTGGAGGTCGCCGGTTCGAACCCGGTCATCCGCTCCAACTTCACAGAGCGCAGGTCGTCCCGCCCAGGCGGGATCATCCGCTCCATTTCTCGCAATCTTTGATGCTCACTTCCACCACCCGCAAAATCTCAAATTTCGTGAGTAAGGCTGAGTTTGAGGAAATCAAAAAGTTTGCCGCGGATAAGGCGACACCTTTTTTGATTATCAATCTGGAAAAAATCGCGCAGAACTACGACGAGCTCCACGAGAATTTCCCTACGGCGGCGATTTATTACGCGATTAAGGCCAATCCCAATCCGCGCGTGATTAAGCTGCTCCACAAAAAGGGGTCAAATTTTGATGCGGCGACGATTTTTGAAATTGATAAATTACTCGACCTCGGCGTGTCAGCCGACCGAATCAGCTTCGGCAACACGATCAAAAAAGAAGCCGACATTGAATCAGCTTACAAAAAGGGCGTACGGATTTTCGTGACGGATTCACTCTCAGATTTGCGGAAGATTGCCCGTCGCGCCCCCGGATCAAAAATCTTTTTCCGGCTCATCACGGAGGGCAGCGGTGCAGACTGGCCACTCTCGCGGAAATTCGGCGCGCACCCCGACATGATTTATGACCTGATTATCGAAGCGAAAAAACGCAAACTCGATCCTTACGGTATTTCCTTCCATGTCGGCTCGCAGCAACGCCACATCGGTCAGTGGGACAACGCCATCGGACAGGTCAAACAGATTTTCGGTTTGGCGAAACACGAGGGCGTGAATTTGCGCGCGATTAATTTGGGCGGCGGCTTCCCGTCTAAATATCTACAGCCGGCGCAAAATCTCAAAATTTACGCCCGAGAAATCAAGCGTTTTTTGAAGAAAAATTTTGGCGCGAATATGCCGGAAATTTTTGTCGAGCCGGGTCGCTCGATTGTCGGCGATGCCGGCGTGATTGTGAGCGAGATTGTTACAATCGCGAAAAAATCAGCGACCAGCGAAACCGAGTGGGTTTTTCTCGATGTCGGGAAATTCGGCGGACTAATCGAGACGACGGACGAGGCGATTAAATATCCGATCTTCACCGAAAGACACTCGCGTGACTTGCGCGAAGTGATTCTCGCCGGTCCGACCTGCGACAGCGTCGATGTCTTGTACGAGAATTTCAAATACACACTCCCGAAAAAAAGCCGCGAAGGCGACCGCATTTATATTTTCTCGACTGGCGCTTACACGACCTCATACAGCTCGATTGAATTCAACGGTATCCCTCCGCTGCGTGAGTATATTCTGAAGCATGAAGCAGAATAGCTTGTTCCATGTTCCATGTTCCATGTTCCATGTTCCATGTTCCATGTTCCATGTTCCATAAATTACGAGACTGGAAAATTCGAAAATTCATCGCCGCCCAAATCTAAATTAGTTTTGGGATTCAGGTTTTGCGTCATTGAAAAAAATAAAAAAACATGTTAAAATACCGAGAAACTAATATAAAAATGACCATCCCAAAAACAGAAATTGCTGCGCTGCAAAAATATGTGCGCGCGACTAATTATCTCGCCGTCGCTCAGATTTATTTGCGTGATAATTTTTTGCTGGAGCGCGAATTGCAATCGAGTGACATCAAGGCGCGCCTGCTCGGTCACTGGGGCACCTGCCCGGGGATTAATTTTGTTTATGCGAATGTGAATCGCCTGATTCAAAAAACGAACGCCGATTTTCTTTTCATCGCCGGTCCTGGTCACGGCTTCCCTGCCGTCCAAGCGAATCTTTTTTTGGAAAAATCGCTCGCGCATTTTTATCCGGAGAAAATTCCGTTTACGCACAAAGGTCTTGCCGAAATTTGCGGAAAATTCTCTGCGCCCTACGGCTACCCGAGCCATTCGAATCCCGCCGCACCCGGCACGATCCTCGAGGGCGGCGAGCTCGGCTACTCACTCTCGGTCGCTTTCGGCAGCGTACTGGATAATCCGAATTTAGTGACGGTCTGTCTCGTCGGTGACGGCGAAGCGGAGACCGGACCACTCGCGGCGGCGTGGAATTGCAACAAACTTTTGTCACCGCGCGAGAATGGCGCCGTCTTGCCAATCGTCCATGTGAACGGTTACAAAATTTCCGGACCGACAGTGCTCGGGAGAATGAGCGATGCAGAAATTCGAAAATTTTTCACCGGACTAGGCTACGCGCCGCACTTCGTCACTGGTCACGCTGAAAAAGTTTATGCAAAAATGGCGCACGAAATGGATGCCGCCCTGGCGGAAATTCGCGCAATTCAAAAGTCAGCGCGCAGTGGCAAAGCAGTCGTGAAGCCGAGGTGGCCAGTCGTGATTTTGCGCACGCCGAAAGGCTGGACTGGAGTGAAATCCGACGGCGCGAAGAAATTGGAGAGCAACTGCCTCTCGCACCAAGTCGTGATTGAAGATGTCCGCGAGAATCCAGAGAATTTGCGGAAGCTGGAAAAATGGCTGCAATCCTACCGTTTCGCCGAGCTCATCCAAGTCCTGCCGAGCGGAAAATTAAAGCTTGATTCCGCCATCGCGAAATTGATTCCCCGCCTCGGCAAAAGTTGCGGGACGCAAAAATTCGCGCGCGGTGGCGAAGTGGTGAAGAATTTGAAATTACCGCGACTTGAAAAATTCGCGGTAGCAATCAAAGCGCGCGGCGTAACGCAAAAAAGTGCGATGGCCGTCGGCGGCGAATTTTTGGCGCAGGTCTTCGCGACAAACAAAAAAAACATCCGCCTCTTTTCACCGGACGAAACTTATTCGAATCGACTCGAAGCAATTTTTCGCGTGACGAAAAGAAGCTGGCAATGGCCACTCGAAAAATGGGATCGCGACTTCGCGCGCGAGGGTCGCGTGATGGAATTACTTTCGGAGCATACGCTTTTCGGCATGTTGCACGGCTATGTCGCGACCGGTCGCCACGGTTTTTTCGCGAGCTACGAAGCATTTACGCAAATCGTCGCGAGTATGGCTGACCAATTTTGCAAATTCGTGAAAGCTTCGCACGGCGTGAAATTTCGCCCGCCCCTGCCCGCATTAAATTTAATTCTGACTTCGCTCTTGGAACGCCAAGACCACAACGGTTTCTCGCACCAGAATCCTTCGCTACTTTCGAGCATGCTCGAGAAAGACGGGAATTTGATTTCCGCCTTTCTGCCGCCCGATGCGAATTCGCTGCTCGCCACGCTGGAAGAAACTTTGCGTTCGCGCAACAAATTGAACTTGATTGTCGTCGGCAAAAAAGATTTACCGCAGTGGCTCACGCTGCCCGAAGCGCGACGGCAAATGCGCGCTGGCATCATGGAGTGGAAATTCTTGAGCGACCGTAATCCGCAAATTGTGTTGGCAGCAAGTGGTGACTACGCGACGAATGAGTCGCTCGCCGCACTGAAAATTTTGCGCGAGCTTTTGCCGCAAATTCGGCTGCGCTTCGTGAATGTCAGTGAGCTGACCGCGCTCGGTGTCGGCGATCCGACGACCGCGACAAATTCGAAATTCTTGGACCGATTTTTCACGACTGACAAAAATGTGATTTTTAATTTCCACGGCTATCCGCACACAATCAAAAAACTGCTGTTCGATTATTCCGGCAGTCATCGTGTGAAAATTAATGGCTACGAAGAAGAAGGCTCGACCACCACGCCGCTCGATCTCGAAGTCCGCAACCGCACTTCGCGCTTCCACACCGCGCTCGACGCAGCCGAAAAATTGTGCGCGCAGAAAGATATTTCCCGCGTGCAATTTAATTTGATTAAAAAAATCATCGCCAAGAAAATTCGCACGCACCATGAATTCATAATGAAAAATGGAGTCGATCCAATCGAAATCGAAAACTGGGTGAATGATTCTAAAAAATAACAACCTAAACCCTAAACCCTATCCCCTAATTGAAAATCCTCGCACTCAATCCCGGATCCGCGACGCTAAAATGCGCTTTTTTTGAGGACGAAAAAAAGTTGGCGGAATTCACCGCGCCAAATCGCGACCACGCGCTCGCGGAAATTTTGCGGAAATTGAAAATCAAAAATGTTGATGAAATCGATCTTTTCGGAATTCGCATCGTGCACGGCGGCGAAATTTTCAGTGAACCAAAATTACTCGGCGCGCGCGAACTGCGCCAGCTGGAAAAGCTGATTGCGCTCGCGCCACTGCACAATCGTCCCGCCGTGCAGCTCGTCAAAATGATTCGCGCCGAATTACCGCGCGCGAAAATTGTCGGCGTCTTCGACACCAATTTTCACCGCACGCTGCCACTCGTCGCGCGCACACTGCCAATCGCAAAAAAAATCGCCGCAAAATTTGGCATCCGCAAATTCGGCTTCCACGGCATCGCCTGCGAAAACATTCTGCGCCAATTGCGTGAGCGCGGGAAAGTACCAGCGCGGATTTTGATTTGCCACCTCGGCGGCGGCGCTTCGGTCACGGCAGTGCAGAATGGAAAATCCGTCGAGACTTCGATGGCATTCACACCCGCTGCCGGACTGCCAATGCTCACTCGCGCCGGCGATCTCGACCCGGGCGTGTTTGAATTTTTGGTCGAGCAAATGAAAGTTTCACCCAAAAAAGTTTTACAGATTCTGAACGAAGAGTCGGGAATTTTCGGACTCACGGGCGAAAAAGATTTCGCGAAAGTCGTGCGCGAAGCGAAGAAAAATCCCGACTACGAATTGGCAGTCGAGATTTTCGTGCAGCGCGTCGTCGAGCAAATTTTCGCTTTTGCGGGAATTTTGGGCGGCGTCGATCTGCTCGTTTTCTCGGGCGGCATCGGCAGCGGCAGCGCGGTGATTCGCCGAAAAATCGGAGCGAAATTAAAACTCTTGAAGATTAAAAAAACCGCCGTCATCCGCGCGGACGAGCTCGCGGAAATCGCACTGCAAATTTTGGAGGCACAAAAAAGAGGGCACTAGGCCCTCTTTTCTTTTGAAACGAAAAAATTATCTTTTGTTCGCTTCGAAACACTCGCGGCAGTAAACCGGTCGGTCTCCGCTCGGAACGAACGGAACTTCGGTTTCCTTGCCACAACCAGCGCAGGTCACTTTCGTGAACTGGCGACCGGCTGCTTTCTTGGCAGCGCGGCACTCTGGGCAGCGTTTCGGCGGAGTGAAGCCTTTTTCCTCGTAGAACTCCTGCTCGCCTGCGGTAAAGATGAAATCTTTGCCACATTCCTCACAATGGAGGGATTTGTCGCCGCCAGCGGCGGATGTTGTCTGATCGTCAGACATTGTAAAGGGGGTTAAAACTTTCCGTTGAAATGGCGAATGGAAAGTTAGAACCCTCCGTCGAACCGATTTTCCGGAAATTACTGATATTCTAAACTTTTATTTAGGAAAAGCAAATTTTTTTCGTGTAAAATCCGCCCGATGAAATCAACTCGTGAAGGCTTCGGTGACGGCTTGCTCGACATTGCGGAAAAAATTCCGGCAGTCGTGGTCGTGGATGCCGATTTACGCCACTCGGTCCAGACGCTGAAATTCGCGGAAAAGTATCCGGCGCGCGCTTGGAATGTCGGCATCGCCGAGCAAAATCTGGTCGGCGTCGCGGCTGGTCTCGCGCACGGCGGCAAGATTCCCTTTGCCGCGACTTTCGCCGCTTTCTTGACCGGACTCGGCTACAACCAGATTCGTCAGTCGGTCTGCTATTCCGGAAACAATGTGAAACTCGTCGGCAGCCACGCCGGAATTTTGACCGGCGAGGATGGCGCGACCCACCAAGCACTCGAAGATTTGAGTCTCATGCGCGGCCTGCCCGGTTTGCGAGTTTATTGCCCGGCGGATTATTTCGAAGCACGCGCAATGACGCGTGCCATCGCCGCGGAGCAATCTCCCTGCTACCTCCGACTCGGACGACAAAAAGTTCCCTTCGTTTATGATGAGAAATTTGAAGCTAATTTGGGCAAGGCTGATATTTTGCGCGAAGGTAATGACGGCGTAATTTTCGCCATCGGCACGGAAGTACCCTTCGCACTCGCCGCGGCAGAAAGTTTGAAATCGCAGGGCAAAAATCTGACTGTCGTGAATGTTTCGACACTCGCCCCGCTCGACGCGGCGACAATCCTCCCGCTGCTCCAAAAATTCCAAAAGGTTTTCACTGCCGAAGATCACTCAGTGATCGGTGGACTCGGCAGCGCGATTGCCGAGCTCATCGCGGAGAATAATTGTGACTGCAAACTTACCCGCATCGGTATGACCGGCTTCGGCGAGAGTGGCACTAGTGAGGATTTGCTGAGAAAATACGGACTGGACGCCGACGGTCTCGCGCAAAAAATTTCCACTAAAATTTAGAATATGTTTCGACGCAAAAAGAAATCCCAAATACCGGCAGCCTTGGTCATCTCCGGCTTGGCACTTTTCATCACGGCGGGCGCATATGTCATCGTCAAGCTCGATGCCGTGAAGCAACGCCCGCAGGAGTTGCCGCTCGTGGAACTTGACGCGACGACAAACGCGACAGAGGAAAATTCCAATCAGTCCTTCGTTTATTTTACGCAGAACACGACCGATGCAGTTTCGACGGACCAACGCAATTGGCGCGATGCCGAGACGGTACTGATGAAATATTTCGAAGAAATTAATGCCGGCAATTACACAGCCGCCGTCGCCCTGCGCACCACTGAATTTTTGGCGAGCAGCCCTGAGGCCTACGCCGCGCAGCTTGAGAATTCGATGAAGAATGATATTTCTGGGAAATTAAAAATCACTGAGATTGAACGGATTCCGAATGAAAGCAAACTTACAACTAAGTATTTCCGTTTCCGCAAAGACGCGGTGTGGAGCTTCGACGGCACGACCCATTCCGAGATTCGCAAAGCGGCGGTCGTCCTGCGCGACGGCAAGTGGACGATTGATCTTTTTGAAATCGAGCGGAAGTTCTAATTTTCTGACAATTTCTCCTCGACAAATTGGAGAATGTTTTTTTTGAAATTGACGATATCAAATCGTTCCGCGTTTTTGACGATTGATTTCTTGACCCAGCGCTTCGCGCTCGCCCGCTGCAGCGCGTCGGCCAAGCTCGAGACTGTCTGCTCAGCGAAAAAAATTCCGGAATGATTCGGGCGCACAGTCTCGCACGCGCCACCACCGCGAAAGGCGACGACCGGGCGACCGGAAGCTTGCACCTCGACCGCAGTCAGTCCGAAGTCTTCGACCTGCGGAAATATAAGAGCACGACATTCCCGGTACATGCGCTGCAAAATTTCCTCCGAAACTTTGCCAAAAAATTGCACCGTCGGACCAGCCATCGCCCGCAGCTTCTTTTCCTCCGGGCCAACTCCGACGACGCGTAATTTCACGCCCAAAACATTCGCCGCCTGAATCGCGAGGTCGAAGCGTTTATAGGGAATCAGTCGACCCACCGCGAGAAAATAATTCTTGGCTTTTTCCTCGCTCGGCGAAAAACTTTTGGTCTCGACTGGCGGATAAATCACAGAGGAATCGCGCTGGTAATATTTTTGAATGCGCTTGCTTACGAATTCGGAATTCGCCAAAAAGTAATCGACCCGATCCGCCGCGACGCGATCCCAAATGCGCATTTTCATCAGCTGGCGCGGAATCATTTTGCGCGCGAGCCAGTTGAAATTATTTTCGTGCAAACGCAGATATTCGTGCGAACCGTCCCAGAGCGCGCGATTCGGATTGTGGCAATAGCAAATGTGCAGCGTCTCCGGCTTCGTAATCACGCCCTTGGCGCAGCCCGACGAAGAGTCCGAGATCACGAGATCAAATTCGGACAAATCGAATGACTCGACCGCCGCCGGCATGAAAGGAAAAAACAGGCGGTGGTGTTTTTTGGCAAACGGAATTTTTTGCAGATAACTCGTGCGCACATCCGCCTCGGCAAACATCGGTAAATTCTCCGGACGAAAGAAACTCGTGAAAATCGGCGCATCCGGAAAAATCTCATGCAGTGCGAGTAGCACGCGCTCCGCACCGCCGAAGTCGGTGAGCCAGTCATGGACGAGCGCGACACGGATTTTTTGAGAGTGCATTTTGAGGAATTTTAACATTCCTCAAAAAAATTACTCCCCATCTACTCTTGCTTGACGATATTTTTCGTCAATCTTTCTAAGCGCATCATCAAGCAACTTTCTCTCTCTCGAGACTGATAGTGGAAGTTGTTTTGGGTTATTGTCAGGATGTAAATTATCTCTCTGAATAAAAAATACATCTGAGACTCTCTTTGACGATCCTCCCTGTGATTTGTCTAAGCTACCCATCTTAAAATTTTAAAACCAGATTTTACCACCAAAAAACCAATCTGTCCCAACAGCCTGAATCAAATTATTCTTCAACGCGCAGCACGACTGTTTTGCCATTCACGCATTTCAGCTGATTGATTTCTTCGACCGCTTTACGGACGCGCAGTTCGGAATTTTTGTGCAGCAAAATCACGAGCGGCACCTCGCGTTTAAATTCATTCAGATCAAGCTGCAAAATGTCGCGAATGCTGAGCTCGTATTTCGCCAGCACATTTGAGATGTCGCGAATCACACCCGCCACATCCTTCACTGCGAAGCGCAGATAAAATTCGCTCTCAATCGCGTCGATTTTTTTGATTGGAAATTTTTGGAGCAATTTCTCCGGCATGCCGCGACTCGGAATCTGCGAACCGCGCGCCGCCTCGATGATATCGCCGACCACCGCCGTCGCCGTCGGCAGCGAGCCCGCACCCGGACCCGAGAGAATGATTTGACCGAGATTTTGACCATGTACCGCAATCGCATTCGTCACACCGTCAATCTTCGCGAGCGGCGAGTCAATCGGCAAGAGTGTCGGGTTCACGCGAATCTCGATTTCACCATTTTCTTTTTTCGCGATTGCGATGAGTTTGATTTTGCGATTCAGACGACGCGCGAATTCGAAGTCAGCGGCGGATAATTTCGTAATGCCTTCGATGTGAATTTTGGAAAAATCGATCTTCGCACCAAAAGCAATCGAAGCCAGCAACGCGATTTTGTGCGCCGTATCTCCGCCCTCGATGTCGAGCGTCGGGTCAGCCTCAGCGAAGCCGCGCTGCTGCGCGTCCGCGAGAACTTCGGCAAACTCGCCACCTTCATTCGCCAATTTCGTGAGAATGAAATTACAAGTCCCGTTCAGAATGCCGAAAATCTTTTCAATCTTCTCACTGGCGAGATCAGTCTTGAGCGTGCGCACGATTGGAATCGCGCCACCGACCGCCGCCTCGAAAAGCAAAAGTTTGCCTTGCTTCTCGGCCAGTGCGAAAAGCGGCTCGCCTTTTTCGGAAAGCAGCGCCTTGTTCGCTGTCACGACATGCTTGCCGTGGCTTAAAGCAGTTTCGATGAATTTCGCGGCGATGCCTGTGCCACCGACCGTCTCGACGATGATGTCGATCTGCGGATCAGCGCAGACTGCGAAGCCGTCAGTCGTGAGAATTTTCTTGTCCACTTTGACTCCGCGGTCGCTTTTCAAATCGAGGTCCGCAATCGCCGCCAGCTCAATCTTGCGACCAACTCGTTTTTCAATTTCAGCGGAATTTTTTTGCAAAACTTTGACGACACCCGAGCCGACGACGCCGAAACCGAGCAGACCGACTCGAATCGTGGAACATGAAGTTTGAAGCATGGAACAAAAAAATTAAGGCTCAACACCTTTAATTTTACCCCAAAAAAATCGAAGTTTCGATTTATGTAAATGCTAAAATCATAGCCATGAAAGAATTATGTAGCTCACTTGCGGATTGGTGGAAAGAAAAAACAACGAGCCCATTTTACGGGACTTTTTTTATGGCCTTGGTTTTTTGGAACTGGAAAATATTTTATGTTTTGTTTTTTGAAGATGCCGCAATAATCGGAGAACCAAAAATCAAATATGTTTCGGAAAATTATTTATCATTTTTATCTCATTTTAATTTCTGTCTTTGGAAGCCACTTTGTGTTTATCCGACCATAAATATTTTAGATTGGATTTTCATGATTCTTTTTCATTTAGTACCACCATTCGGAATTGCTCTTCTTCTGATTTGGATTTTCCCAAAATTTACGAACAAGCTGCATAATAAAAGTTTAGATTTTCATTTCGAGAGACAGTCCGCGTTTCGGAATAAAACTATCGAATTTGAAAAAGAAGAATCAAAAGGACTAAAAGAAATTAAAAAAGAAGTTGAGAAGCAAGCCGACACCCAAAAAGAAATTTCCGCGACAAAAACAAAAATAAAAGAATCAAAAACCCCAGAACAAATCTGGGATGGAGAATTTGAAAAATTAAAAGACAATTCCCTGTTTTCTAATTTTGGAAAACTAAAAGACTGTATTTATAGAAATTCAGGATATTGTTCTGAATCCTATAAAGATGTAATTCCATTCTTTCATGTAAATGAAATTGTTGAATATAAAAAGAACAAAGAAAATACTATTGAGCTAACAGAAAAAGGAAAATATTTTATGAAAAAATATTTGGGCTAAATTCCGGGAACTGGAAAGTCAGCTGCTAGTACCTCGACTTCTTTCTTGATTTTGGCGAGCTCGTCGGCGTTGGCGAAATTCTGTGCGACACGATCAATCCACTCGGCAATTTTCACCATCTCCGCCTCCCCCATTCCGCGCGTCGTGATCGCCGCCGTCCCGAGTCGCACGCCGCTTGGTTTCATCGGCGGGTTCGGATCGTTCGGAATTGTCGAAGCGCTGGCGGAAATTCCGGCGCGGTCGAGCGCATCGGTGAATTCTTTGCCGCCGACATTTTTATTTTGCAAATCGACAACCATGAGGTGATTGTCCGTCCCATCGGAAATAATTTTGAAACCTTTGGCAATCAATTGCGTCGCCAGAGTTTGCGCGTTTTGAATAACTTTTTTCGCGTACTCGGAAAACTCTGGCTGCAAAGCTTCGCCGAGCGCGACTGCAATCGCCGCGATGACATGCTCGTGCGGTCCACCCTGCAAGCCCGGGAAAACCGAGCGATTGATTTTCTTCGCAATTTCCTCGGTCTTCGAAAAAATGAGTGCGCCGCGTGGTCCGCGCAAAGTTTTGTGTGTCGTCGTCGTGACGACATCGAAGCCCGCTTCGATCGGCGAAGCAATCGCCCTGCCGGCAATCAGCCCAGCGACATGCGCGATGTCCGCGAAAGTCAGTGCGCCGATTTCGTCCGCGATTTGTTTGAAACGCACCCAGTCGAAATCACGCGAGTAAGCTGAAAATCCAGCCACAATCATTTTGGGTTTGTGCTCTTTCGCCAATCTTTCCACCTCGTCCATCTCGACGCGACCAGTCTCAGGATTCACACCGTACTGCACGAAATTGTAAGTTTTGCCCGTGAAATTAATCGGATGACCGTGTGACAGATGTCCGCCGTGATCGAGCTTCAATCCGAGAATCGTGTCGCCCGGCTGCACCAGCGCGAAGTAGACCGCGAGATTCGCGGGCGAACCGGACAAGGCTTGGACATTTGCGAAGTTCGCGCCAAAAAGTTTTTTCGCGCGCTCGATGGCGAGACTCTCGACCGAATCGACGACTTCATTGCCCGCGTAATATCTTTTGCCTGGATAGCCTTCGGAGTATTTGTTATTCAGCACCGAAGCCATCGTCTCGAGCACCGCCGCCGAAGCGTAGTTTTCCGAAGCGATCAGCTCCAGTCCGGACTTCTGACGAGCTTCCTCAGCGCGCAACAATTCCAAAACTTGCGGGTCGACCGTTGGCAGAAATTTGTAATCCATCTTTTAGGGAATTAAAAAAGCTTGGCAAGTGTAATGAAAACCTGTAAAATTTTCCACTAACATTTCTTCTTAATTATGAAAGAAGCAGCTAAGCCGCCTTACGAAGTTGACCGAATGCAAATCCGTTCTCTTGTTGAGGAGGTGGACAAATGGAAAGAAAAAAGTCCTAAAGTAACACTCGAAATCATTCGACTCTTAGAAGAGGGTGTCAGGAGGTGGCAGAGGGTAAAACTTTCCTGGAATTTAGTTGAAGCTTTTGTCGATGATGTTTGCACTGACCCAGAAAGCAAAGATGATCGCAGTCCGTATTGCCGAGAAAATATTCGCGCCATCTTTGAAGATCTCGAAGAACCAATCGGCTTCTAAAAAAATCTATTTCTCTACTCGTAAAATTTTCCACCTTATTTTCTAATTTTTTATTTATAAATGTCTAAAGATATTTCTCTGCACGATAAGGAAGCCGCAACAGCTGATTACGAAATCCTGGCGACACAAGTGCGCTTTTTGATTGAATTAATCAAAAACTGGAAAGTCGAACGCAATGAATCCAGAGACGCAATAGTCGGGATTATGGAAACAAGCCTGAGTGAAAAGCGAAAAGCTTATATTCCACGAGAATTAGTTGAACAATTTATTGACGAACGAGTCGCCGCGCTGGAGAAAATTAACTCGGATAATATAGACAACGACATACGCCAAACCATGCGGAGAATATTTTCAGAATCAAATAGGCGCCTGCCATATAAAAAACCAAGAGGCGAAATCGATTCCAATCTCCTGGCGGCACTCAGAGATAATCTACCCAGAGATCTTCTTAAAAAATACAAGAAGCTTTTAGCCTAAGCGTAAAACGACCGAGCTACGCCGCAAATTCGAAGCTTGCGGTTTATGGTCGGAAAAAATTTACAATCCATTGTTTTCGGAATTAAAAAAGCTTGGCAGACGCAATGAAAATCTATAAAATTCTCCACCTTTAAAAATCATTTGCAATGGAAAGAAGACTTACGGCAAGAAAAACCCGGCAACTCAAAAAACCCGGCTACGAAATCCACCATTCTTATACAGACTTTTTGCTTGAAGAAGTGGAGTCCAGAAAAGACAAAAGCCCTAAGGTCAGCCTTGAGATTATTCGACTTTTGGAAGACGCGAGAGAAAAAAGCAAAAAAGTAATTCTTTCCTGGAATCTGGTCGAGTCTTTTGTCGATGATCTTTGCGAAAATAAAAAAGAAGAGGAAATGCAAAAAAACTGCCGACGAAATATTCGCGCCTTGTTTGAAGGTCTTGAAGATTCTCGTTACTCGCTTTACTCGTTTTCCTAAAGTCCATCTTTTTGCGCTTAGCTCATCTACCTCGCAGACGATGAATTAAGCCGCGAGGTCAAGCTCGGAAATCGAAATGCTCAGCTCAAGAACCTGCACAATTTCATCGCGGCGATTTTTTTCGGCAACCTTAAAACCAATAATTTCAGCTTTTTCTCCCACCGAAGCAAAAGCACTTCCGATAACCCGACGAGTCTCGTCCACAAATTGACTGAGTCTTTTGGCTGCCAACTCTGTGTCGCCCCGAAGATGCGAGGGAAGGACAAGATTCAAATTAAACAACTGCAAATTCTCTCCTTCTGGGGCTTGATCCAAAATATCTTGGAATGATTCGACCTCAACCATTGCTTCGGTAGCTAAATTTCGCAAACTCATATTTCAAATTAAATCTGGAAACAAGTTTAACCGAAAATTTAATTTTGCTAAAATTCCGACGATGAAAAATCGAGGAATATTTTGGGGCGCGCTCACAGGAATCGTTTTTCTCGACATCCTGACGAAGTTTGGCGCACAAAAATATCTATTCGTACCGCACAAAATTCTGCCGTTTTTGAAATTGGAGTTTGTCGAAAATTCCAATCTCGCTTTCGGCATCGAATTCCCGCGCGTCTGGATCATCCTGCTCTCGCTCGTTGCACTTGGTATACTCGGAAATATTTTCGTGAAAAATGTCCGCAAAACCTCTAAAATTGGTGCATTCGCATTTGGCATAATTTTCGGTGGAGCCCTCGCGAATCTCGGCGAAAGAATTATTTTCGCCCATGTCACCGACTTCGTCGCCCTCAGCATCATTCCGAATTTCAATCTCGCCGACACGGCGCTCACGCTCGGTGTCGCCACTCTCATCGCCTTTCATTCCAAAATTTTCAAGAAAAATTAACCCACCTGCGATGCCATTTATTCCGCCGCGCGAAGTTCATTTCCCACTTTTCTTTTTCAAGTCGCTCGCAGGCATCGGCATCGGCTCAATCGGAATGCTGATCTTGTTGATTTTTGTGTTGCTCGGCGTTGACACCTTCGGCAGCCAAGGAGTTTCCGGACCATTTTTGACTTTCGCCACGGTCGTGATGGGGCTCATCACGGCACTCATCACAAATTGCTTTGGTGTTTTTATTTTTGCGATCATCGACCGTGAAAAATACGCCGACACGCGCAAAGTCTTGATGAACATAATCTCCTTAAATATTTTAATTTTTCTTTTTCTTTTGCCAGCTCATTTTCTCGCAGTTATTAGCTCTGGTGAAGACTTGAGATTAGTAATGCTCGTCGCGACAATTCAGCTCGTTGCTTCGGCATTCGCGAGCATGTTCATCCTCGAGCTTTCGAATTCACAAGGGAGCCGCCAAAATCTCATCACAATTTATGGCATCGTATTCGCAATTTTAGCGACTCTCGTGGCGAATGCGTTGATTTATCAACTTGGTCAGGCGGCGTCAACCACTGCCGAGCTTGCGACTGGTAGCGGTGGCGGCAAAGGCATCACGATAATTTTGTTCGCAATTCTCCCAACAATTTGGTTTTTCTTCGGCGCATTCACGACTATGATTGAAATGCTTTACCATTGGATTTACCAAACTTGGGGTCAAGATCCTTTAAATGATTAATTCTAACGAAAATCCCGAAAAAAAATCCGGCGGCAAATTACTCGCAGGACTTATAATCGGCGGTGCTATCGCCTCGGTTTTGGGTATACACCTCACACCCAAGAAAACACAAAATCTTTTAAAGAAAAAAGCACGCAGGATTTGGGGCAAAATTGAGGACAAAATTCACGAGCTCGAAGAAAACGAAGAATGAGTCTCGAAAGCCTGAATCCGATTGACGATGAAAGCGGCGGCAGTAAAGCTACTGAGATTTCCGACGAAGTTTTTCGCGAGCAAATTCGCAAAACCCAAAAGGCGCAAAAGGCGCTGAAAAAAGCGGAAGGCAAAGCGCGCGCCAAGGATGACCGTCTGGCGAAAGTGATTGGCAAGTTTCTGCAAACGCGCTCGAATACTGCCGCGATGATTTTGATTTCACGCTGCCTTGATCACAATATCCCAGCTGGTTTGATTCTCGGAATTCTCGCACTCGTCGAGGTCGAGGCACAGAAAGAATTCGAGGTCGTACTCGGCGAAAACGCGCAGATCCTAATCGCACCCAAAGTCGGCGAACGCACGCTCGTCGCGCATACTGACTTCCCGCCCGAAGTGAAAAATGCGCTCGATGTGTGGAGCTTCGGCTTACTCGAATTCGGGCTGACCCAGCCGGCGCGCCTGCTCGCGACTGCCGTCTCACCCGAAGGTGAGCTTTTCCCGAGCCTCGTGAAGCTGACTACTTTCGTGACGCGTGATTTTTTGGTGGAACGGAAGATTGAGCTGGAATTCACGCGCATCGAACAATTCGCGGACTTCATTTTGAAATCAGTGTTGCTCAAGATCAAAAACCAAATCGAAGCGACCAAAAGCCTTGGTGGCGGTGAATTCTAATCTCCAAGCTAATTCGAGATTTGAGCTGTACAGAATTTTCGAATATCTTCAATGTTCTAGGGGTAATTTTTAATTCTTAATTTTGTAATTTTTAAATAAATCTTAATTTCTAATTTTTAAAAATTTGGATTTGGGACTTATTTATAAAATTAAAAATTGTAAAAATTTAAAAATTTGTAGCCTTCCGTCAGTTCAATTAACCCACCACTTTACACCAGCGCGATTTTAGAAAATCCACTCAATGACTTGGCGACTCAACGACCCTCCGAACCCAATGACCAATGACTTAACAACCGACCACCCTTCATGCTCAATGTTCCATGCTCCATGCTCCATGTCGCTGAGTTTTGACGAAATAAAAATTTACCCGTAGAATCCGTCGGCTTTTTCGCGGTTCGCGGAAATCGTGAGAAAGCTTTTATTTTTTAACCCACCGCACAATGAGTAAAAAAGATAATCGCGCGATGGCTGCGCTTTTGGCCGAGGACGAAATCCCCGCGCCACCACAACCCGGACAGCCGGTCACCGGCAAGGTTGTGAACATTTCGAACAACCGGATTTTGGTCGAAATCAACGGCACTTACACCGGTATCATCGCTGGTCGCGAGGCAATCGACGGTTTCGATACAGCGAAGAAATTGGTCGAGGGTGACGATGTCACGGCTTATGTCGTCGAGGAAGAAAATGCCGACGGCTACTATGTCCTAAGTCTGCGCAAAGCGAGTCGTGAAAAAGCCTGGGTAAAATTGCAGGAAATGCGCGACACGGACGAGACAATCGATGTCACGATTCGCGAAGCAAACAAGGGCGGACTCATGACTGAATTCAACGGCATCCGCGCTTTCATCCCGGTGAGCCAGCTCGCACCCGAGCACTACCCGCGCGTGAATGGTGCCAACGCCAGTGAGATTTTGTCGAAGCTGGCGAAATTCGTCGGCGAAAAATTCACCGTCCAGGTCCTCACCGCCGAACCAGACGAGAATAAATTAATTCTGTCGGAAAAAGCCGGACTTGCGAAGAAGCGCACCGCCGCCATTGCGAAGCTTTCGGTTGGTCAGAAAATTTCCGGTAAAGTGACGGGCATCGTCAACTTCGGCATTTTCATCATGTTTGGTGACGGACTCGAAGGGCTCGTCCACCTCTCCGAAGTCGCGTGGGGCAAAGTAACGGACGCAGCGAATTACGCACGCGTCGGTGAAGATAAGGAGGCAGTCGTCATCGGCATCAGCCCAGACAAAATTTCGCTTTCGATGAAACGACTCACGACTGATCCGTGGCTGAAAAATATTGAGCAGTTTTCAGTCGGCGATACTGTCAATGGCACAGTCGAAAAAATCACACCTTTCGGCACGCTCGTGCAATTGACCGACGATGTGAGCGGACTCCTGCACACCTCGGAAAATGAGGAAAAAATTGAATTCGCAGTCGGCGACGCAGTGACGGCGAAAATTATTGAAATCAATCCAGACGACCACCGTATCGCGCTTTCGGTGAAAGATCTCGACAACGCCGCTAAACCGAAAAAGCCTTCCGCAAAAAAGACCGAGAAGAAAGCTGACACAGAAGAAGCTGGTGAGGAAAAACCGAAAAAGAAAAAGTCCGCAAAAGATGAATAAGCGGTGAACTAAATCCTGAAATCAATACGACTTAAAAGGCTTTCTCTGACTTGACAGAAAGCCTTTTTTTTCGTAAATTGAGTCCCTTTTCGCGCGGCAATGCCCACTCTCAAATTTTCAAAAATCGCCTTCGCCCTGCTCGTCTGCGCAGCCGTCGCCATCGGCACGCACACTGCGCTCGGATTTTTCGCAGAGGAAAAACTGTACCCGGTCGAAAATGTACCCACGCTTGAGCTGCCGATAATTTTTGCCAGCGAACCACCGCAAGCCGCCAATCGCTTCATCCCGGATTTGCCGAAAACAACAACCGTCCAACGACCACTCAGCGATGTCAAAAATCTTGCTGCCAAATTTGACGCCCGCAACTTGAAAATCGAGCTACTCGCGAGTGAACCAATCGTCGGTGCCACCGAGGTCGAGAGCTGCAAATCCTTGGTCGAAAGCACGCTCGCCGCTCTACCAGCTGATTTGACTAGCTCGCTCGAGGAAATGAAATTAATTTTTGCCAAACGCAATCCGCGTGGACTCGCAAATTCGCGCCTCATCGAATTACGCTGCGGAGAAATCAGTGACGATGAAGTCGTAGCGGTGCTCGTTCACGAGCTCGGTCACATCGTCGACCTTGGAAAATTAAAAGGTGACTCGCTCGCACCGAGCGAATTCGTCGACGGCAAAATTCCTGTACCAGCCAATGACCCAAGCGTCACATTTTATCAGCTGAGCTGGCGCAACGAGAGCGAAAAAAATTATCTCGCCGACCGCAAAGACTTCGTCAGTGGCTATGCCATGACTGATCCGTTTGAAGATTTCTCGGAAAGCTTCAATTTTTATGTACTCCACGGCGCCGATTTTCGCGCCGTCAAAAACGAGAGCTCTATATTGACTGCTAAATACGATTTTTTAAAAAACAAGGTTTTCGCCGGAATCGAATTCGAAAGTAAGCGCGCGACGAAACCCGGCAAGCGCGTTTGGGACGCGACGCTCGTCGAATTCGACCGCGCGGAGTTTTTCGCGCGCGGCTGAATTATTGTCCGTAGGTCGGGGCGACCGCTCGCACTGCCGTCTGCAAATTCGGTGTGAATTCGATTTCGTAAGCGAAAGGTTCATTACCCGCCGACAATTTTTTGTCCATCGGCTGAGTGTTCACGCGTCGCGGCGCCACCCAAGCGTCAGCTGAAACGATTAAATTACTGCCATACATCTTGAGACCAGTAATTATAAGCGAATTCGTCGTGCCACTCGGCTCACGCGCCGAGAGGAAAGTCGCCGCCTGCACACCACCGTCAGCCGGATTAATCTTCGTGACGACCGCAATCTGGTGTCCGCTGCCAATACCATAATCCGACAGCCAACCCAGACGGGTGAAACGACGGAAATCGGAAGTGATATTTTCCTCAATGCCGCGCGAAGTGAAGACGACGAAAGCCGAATTCGCATCCGTCCACAAAATTCCGTAAGCCAAACTTTCATCAGACGAAGTTTCGTAATCACGGCGCACCCAATTTTGCCTGCCATTGGTGAAGCTCACGACGACCGGATTGTAATTGAGCGGCGCGAGCACTTCGTAGCCGACATAGATTTTGCTGTTATTGAATGTCGCGAATGCGCCACCGCTGCCCGCCACTGCCGACTCATTCGCGAGATCGACACCAGTGAAATTCGCCGCGATACCAACCGCAGTATTCGGTTTGGCGGGAATAATCGTCGGTGTAATCACGCCAGAAGACCGCCCCAAAACATTTTGGAATTCGGAAATAAATTTAGTCAGACTGGAATCAAAATTATGGAAGCCAAGTAACGCAAAGTGTTTTTGAATTGTCTTAATTGCAGCAACATAATCTTGCGGAGTCGCGAAATAATAAGTACCACCGTTAAATTCGAGTGCGGGCTTAAGCATCCACACACCATTCGTAATTTGCCATTTACTGAGTGCTAAATTACTATTCTGCGCGTTTGCAAAATCAAGCGTTGAGCTAATGATCGTCGCCGGCTTGGTTCGTGTATCGAATCCAGCGATGAGACCAAAAGTGAATTTGCTTGCGCCAGATTTTTTGATGACGAGCGTGCGGTAAATCATTTGGGCGACTTCACCGCGTGTGATTTTTGTGCTGGCTGCGAAAGTCGTAGCATCCAGCAAATTCCGCGCGCGCACCGTATTCGCATATGGCGCGTACCACACATTGGAATTCACATCAGAGAAATTCTCCGAATCATCGAGCGCGAGCCCGAGCGCATTCACGATGATTTTCGCCGCTTCGGCCCGATTGACCTCCGCACCCGGTCGAAATTTGCCGTCAGTGTAGCCGCTGAGCCAATTCGAATTTTTGGCAAAACAAACGAACCGTGCGTACCACTCGTTCGCAACATCATCGAAACAAGATTTGAATTCGCGCACGCTCGGACTCTCACCGCGCGCACCGACGACAATTTTCGCGAGCTCGGCGCGAGTAATCCGCTGCTGCGGTTTGAATTCTCCGTCGGAAAATCCGCTCACGACTCTCTGCTTCGCGAGATAATCAATCGCTGTTTTATATCCGTTATCCGAACTGACATCGGAAAAAGCGAGCGCACTCGAGCACGCAAACAGCGTTGCCGCGAGTGTCACAAAAATTTTGCGCATAGGATTGAATTAAGGCTAACTATTTTGACACAATTATTTTGAATTGCAATACCTCCGCAAAACTAAATATGACCAACTTGATCGCCTCGATTAAATCAAAAATTTTCGCACTTGAGCTGAAAATACGCCGGCGGATGACCACAGCTCGGACAGTGTTCCGGTGGCGTCAAGCCGCGATGCGTGTGACCGCATTTGCGACAAACCCACTCGACCTCTTCGACCTTTTTGAAAATAGAATTATTTTCGAGCACCGCCAGCAATTTCTTGTAGCGCTCCTCGTGGTGCATCTCCGCCTTGGCAATCGCCCGCAACCGCGCCGCAATTTCTGGGAAACCTTCTTTTTCAGCTGTCGCCGCAAATTCGGGATACATCGCCGTGTGTTCGTGATTTTCGCCCGCAATTGCCGCCCGCAAATTTTCCGCAGTCGCCGCGAAAATCGTCGGTGCACCCGCTTCAACTTTAATCTCGGACAAATCTTCAGCTGAATTCTTTTTCAGATCCTGAATCATCCGCATGAGCCACTTCGCGTGCTCAGACTCCTGCGTCGCAGTCTCTTCGAAAATCGCAGCGATTTGTTCGAAGCCTTCTTTTTGCGCTGTCTTCGCGTAAAAAGTGTAGCGGTTGCGCGCCTGGCTTTCGCCGATGAAAGCCTTCGCGAGATTTTGGATAGTTTCGTTCATGTGTGAAATTAAGAGGAAGTTAATTTTAACCTCCCGATTTTGATTTGGGAAACGCCAAAAATTCACTTGCAATTCCTACCTGGTACCTATACCATAGGTACTGGTATTAATAAATTTAACTAAACTTATCATGGCTCACAACACCGCCAAAACAACAATCGCTTTAAAAAAAGCCAAATCCTCACTCGAAAAAGTTTTCCGAATGATTGAGGAGGACAAATACTGTATCGACATCATTCAGCAAAATCTGGCGATTATCGGGCTGCTCCGCAGCGCGAACCAGAGCTTACTCGACGGACATGTGAATGGCTGCATCAAAGATGCCATCAAGAAAAATAATACTAAACGAACAGATGAAATGATGGTCGAACTACTCAAGGTAATCAAGATTGCCCAAAGCAAATAATTTTTAAATTTTTAAAATGTCCAAAGAAATTTTTCACATCGCCGGTATGCACTGCAAAAGCTGCGAGGTTTTATTGGAAAATGAACTACGCAAATTAGGCGATGTCCAGAAGTGTGAAGTTTCACACCGTAGCGGCTCGGCCGAGGTTCGCTGCGTCGACGCAGTTCCGCGGCAAAAGATTATCGAGATTATCAAGCGCTGCGGCTATCAGGTCGTTACGACGGGAGAGAAAAATCGTGCGCCACAGTCAAAAAAAACTTGGCGCGACTATCTCCAAATTATTTTAATAATCATCTGTGTGACTATCGGCGCGTTCTTGATTAATAAAATCGAGATCGCGAAATTTTTTCCTGACTTCGGCAGCCAAGTGAATGTCATGATTGCCCTGCTGCTCGGAGTAGTTGCTTCGCTTTCGACCTGCCTAGTTTTAGTCGGCGGTATCGTACTGAGCTTCGGCAATATGTATCCCGTGCGCGAAGACGCGCGGTATCCTTTTTGGAGTCGCGCGCTTCCCCACATTTATTTTCACTTTGGTCGCATCGGCGGATTTATCTTGCTCGGTGGTATTCTGGGATTAATTGGCAGCAAGCTCGATTACTCAGCTACCTTCACTGGCTACTTCATAATCCTAATTGCAATCGTAATGCTCTATATAGGTCTGCAAATTTTAGAAATCTTGCCGAATATCACCAAGCTCGGTTTTCATTTGCCTAAAAAATTCTCGCATAAAATCAATCAACTCCAAGCTAGTGATCACCGTCTAGCACCCATCCTCATTGGCGCGCTGACTTTTTTCTTGCCCTGCGGCTTCACGCAGTCAACGCAGCTGGCAGCAGTCGCTTCGGGCAATTTTCTTACTGGCGCAGCAATCATGGGCGCTTTCGCGCTCGGAACTCTTCCGGCGCTCCTGGCGGTCGGCATCGGCTCCAGCTACGCGAAGAAACAGAAATTTAATTTGCTCAATCGAGTAATCGGCGTCATTATAATTTTCTTCGCTCTTTACTCGCTCAATTCTGGCCTAGTTTTGACTGGCTCAAGTTTCACTTTGGATTTCTGGAAAAACGGCAACAACGCGACAGTGCTAGCGAGCGTGACTGATAATAATTCGACCATTGGCGCGATACAAACAGTCAAAATGAATGTAGATTGGGATTTCAGCCCGACGGAGTTCCGTGTAAAAAAAGACGTGCCTGTGCGTTGGGAAATCACGGGCATCAATGTCACCGGCTGTTCGAATGAAGTCGTGATTCCTAAGCTTGGTCTCAGCAAAAAATTAAAGGAAGGTCTGAACATCTTGGAATTCACTCCGACTGAGTCGGGCAATCTACCATTCTCCTGTGGAATGGGAATGCTAAATGGTCACTTCATCGTGACTGATTAATTTAATTTTCAAAATGCCAAAAATAATTCTCAAAATCACGGGCATGACTTGCGCCAGCTGCGCGAAATTAAATGAACATGCCTTACTAGCAGTTTCAGGCGTGAGGGCGGCGAATGTAAATATTGCTACGAATAAAGCCACTGTCGAGTTCGACGAACAAATTACGAGTCTCGCAAAAATCATTCAGGCAATTGAAAAAGCCGGTTATGGCGCACACGAACTGAGTGAACATGATCACAATCACGCCGCCATGGAAGATGCGCGCGAAGATCGCAAAACGCGCAACCGTTTCCTCGGCTCAGCGCTACTCACCCTACCGGTTTTTTCGACGATGCTCTTCGGTGAATTAAAACTCGGCAGCGAAATCCTCGGCATAGATTTATTGATGTGGGCTCACGCGATTCTGACCGCCATCGTGGTCTTCGTGTTCGGCTGGCACTTTCACCACAGCGCCGAGAAGAAGCTCTTGAGACTAAGCTTCAACATGGACAGTCTGGTCTCGCTCGGAACTTTGACGGCCTTGATTTATAGTCTTTGGGCGATGTTCGCCGGACAAGCCGTTTATTTCGAAGCGGCCGCCGCAATCATCACGCTCATCAATCTCGGCAAATGGCTGGAAGCGCGCAGCAAAGGTCGCGCCGGTCAGGCACTGCAAAAATTACTCGAGCTCGGTGTGAAAAAAGCGCGCGTGTTGCGCGGTGGCAAAGAAATCGAAATGCCAATTGAAGAAATCCAGGTCGGCGACATCCTGCATGTGAAAGCCGGCGAAAAAATTCCGCTGGATGGCGTAATCATCGCAGGCGCAGCAGCGCTCGATGAAAGTATGCTGACGGGCGAAAGCATGCCGGTGACGAAAAAAATTGGCGACGAAGTTTTTGGTGCGACACTGAATCAAGATGGCAGTCTCCAAATTCGCGTGCTCAAAGTCGGCGACGAAACCGTGCTCGCCCAAATTATCAAAATGGTGGAAGAAGCGCAGGGCTCGAAAGCGCCGATTCAAAAGCTCGCCGATAAAATTTCAGGAATTTTTGTACCAATCGTCATGGTGATTGCGCTGCTGACTTTTTTGGTTTGGCATTTCCTGACTGGCAATCTCGAAATGAGCATCATTCCTGCCGTGGCAGTGCTCGTGATTGCTTGTCCTTGTGCGCTCGGACTCGCCACACCGACCGCTATCATGGTCGGCACCGGTACAGGCGCGAAGAATGGAATCTTAATCAAAAACGGCGAAACACTGGAAAAATCGAATCAAATCGATGTCGTGATTTTCGACAAGACTGGCACGCTGACCGAAGGCAAGCCCAAAATTACCGACATCATTCCATTTAATTTTCCGGAAGAAAAATTACTAAAGGTCGCTTACAGTCTCGCGAAACTTTCGCATCATCCGCTTTCACAGATGGTCGCGCAATACGGTGATGAGCGCAAAATTAAATCCGCCGAGCTGATTAACTTCAAAGAAATCAGCGGGCAAGGAATCATCGCCGAATGCCGCGAACACCAAACCAGCGTGCGTCTGGGCAATGAAAAAATGCTGCAGGCTGGCAAAATCGAAATCGAGACACAGGCTGACGCTGTAATTCACAAACTCGCGACTGAAGGTAAAACTCCCCTCCTCATCGCTCACGGCAATCAGCTAATCGGCGTGCTCGGTCTGATGGACACGGTCAAAGCGGATTCCGCAGAGGCGATTCGGAAGCTCAATCAATCAGGCATTGAAACTGTGATGCTGACCGGTGACAATCAGCACACAGCCGAAGCTATCGCCGCACAGCTCGGCATCAAAAAAGTCATTGCGGAAATCTTGCCCCAAGCGAAAGCAACCGAAGTGCAGAAATTGCAAGAAGCCGGACACAAAGTCGCCTTCGTCGGTGACGGTATCAATGACGCGCCGGCTCTGGCGCAGGCTGATCTCGGAATCGCGATGGGCACTGGCTCGGATATCGCGATCGAAGCTGGGAACATCGTCCTAATGCAAGGCTCTCCAGCGAAAGTTTTTTCTGCGCTGACGCTGTCGCAAAAGACCTTCCGCATCATCAAGCAAAATTTATTTTGGGCTTTTGTTTACAATGTAATTGGCATCCCCATCGCCGCGCTGGGATTATTGAATCCAATCTTCGCGAGTCTCGCCATGTCGCTGAGCTCGGTCTCGGTCATTTCGAATAGCCTCCGAATCAGGAGATTTAAGCTGTAGTTTTTAAGATGGGGTGGCTGATGGGTTTTGAACCCACGACCTCCAGGACCACAACCTGGCGCTCTAACCAACTGAGCTACAGCCACCATACCGAAACCATGAACCCGCCGATTTTAGCGAAGATTCGTCCGCAACTCCAAACCAAAATCGCATTATCCCCATAGCTGCTTTTGGCAAAAAATCTTTTGGTGAAGACCTCAAATAATTTTATCGCCCGAAATTTTAGCACCCTCACTTCTGAGCTTGCGAATTTTTTCCTCTTTGCCGAGATTAAAACCACCGACCTTTCCATTCGAACAAATGACACGATGACACGGAAAATTTGGGTCGTGATTCGCGCGCATGATGCTCCCCACTGCTCGTGCACCATTTTTGTTGCCCGCCAACTTCGCGACCTCGCCGTAACTTCGCACTTCCCCGCGCGGAATCCGCGCGACCACGGCGCGAACTTTTTGCGTGAAAGTTTTTAACATTCCAAATCCAAAACCGCGCCGCGATCCGCCGAGCTCGCGAATCTTTGGTAGCGCGCCAGCCAGCCTGTTTTGATTTTCGGGATGAAGGGTTTCAGTTTTTTGAGGCGCGCAGAAATTTCTGCCGCCGGGACTCGAAGCTCGAGCTTGCCAGCTGGAATGTCGATCGCAATCAGATCGCCATTTTTGACGACCGCAATCACGCCACCCGCCGCCGCTTCCGGCGAAATGTGCCCGATGCACGCGCCGCGCGTCCCGCCCGAGAAACGGCCATCGGTCAAAAGCGCAACTTTGTCGCCGAGCCCCATGCCGACAATCGCCGCCGTCGGCGAAAGCATCTCGACCATGCCCGGACCACCACGCGGACCTTCGAAACGAATCACGACGACATCACCCGCTTTGATTTTGCCAGCCAAGATTGCGGCGAGCGAAGCTTCTTGTGAATCAAAAACTTTCGCTTTGCCTTTGAACCTCAACATTTTCGGATCGACGCCACCCGACTTCACGACCGAACCCTTGGGTGCGAGATTGCCGAAGAGCACTTTGAGCGCGCCTTCCGGTGAAATCGGATTCGTGAGTGGATGAATAATTTTGGTGTCACGAATCTTCGCACCCGCGATTTGCGATTTCAGGCTACCGGAAATAGTTTTCGCGGTCAGGTCGAGCACGCCCGGTTTTTTGGCAAGCTCGGCGATGATTGCCGACACGCCGCCCGCACGATCGAGATCCTCGATGTGCACGGTCGGATCACTCGGGGAAATTTTCGCGAGGTAAGGCGTCTTTTTCGCAATCTCGTTAATTCTTTTCAGCGGATAATCGATGCCACCCTCGGCGGCAATCGCCGGTAAATGCAGCGTCGTATTCGTCGAGCCGCCAAGCGCGACATCGACGGCGAAAGCGTTGTCGAAAGCTTTTTTGGTGACAATGTCACGCGGGCAAATGTTTTTTTTCACCAGCTCGACAATCTTCGGACCGGTCGCGCGGTACAATTTTTCCCGGCGCGGATCGACGGCGAGAATCGTGCCATTGCCCGGGAAAGCCAAGCCTAAAACTTCCGCGAGACAATTCATCGTGTTCGCGGTGAACATCCCCGCACAGCTCCCCTCAGTCGGACAAGCTTTGTCTTCCAATTCGTCTAAATCTTTTTGCGAAATCTTCTTCTGCTCGAAGGCACCGACGCCCTCGAAAACGGAAATCAGGTCGCAACTTTTGCCACCGCACTTCCCCGCTGCCATCGGACCACCCGAGACATAAAGTGCCGGCAGATTGAGCCGCAGCGCCGCCATCAGCATGCCTGGCACGGTCTTGTCGCAATTGCCAATCAAAACCAAACCATCAAGCAAATGCGCCTCTGCCATCGTCTCGACCGAATCGGCGATCAACTCACGGCTCGGCAGTGAAAAATGCATACCGCGGTGACCCATCGCGATGCCGTCGCAGACCGCAATCGTATTGAATTCGAAAGCGACACCGCCGGCTTTTTCGATTGAGTCTTTGACTATGCGCCCGACTTTTTGGAGGTGGACATGTCCCGGCACCGTCTCGGTGAATGAATTGGCGATGCCGATGAATGGTTTTTTCAGGTCAGCCTTGCCGACACCACAACGGCGCAGAAGGGAACGATTGCCCGCCGTCTCGACCGCAGTTTTGAGATAATCAGAGCGCATAATTTAAGGATTAAATTTGACTTTTGAAATAGCTTGAGACTAAAATAACAGCGTTTCTCCACGAGGCGGACTAGTCTGCAAGTCAGTTTGCAGGAAGATCCGTCTCTTCTTTTGTCATACCAATTTTAGATTTTTTGTCGTGCAGTGTCGCAATTTTCTCGATGGGAATGACTTTCCTAAACAGTGAAGAAAAGTTAGCGTAATTCGGCACGAGCAACTTTTGGAGTTTATCTTTTTGCTGCAGATATTCCACCAAACAGGCGAAATCACCATCACCGCTCACGATTACGGCTCGCCTGTAATTCGGAAATTCAATCATCGCGTGCAGCACGAGCTCGGCATCGCAATTACCTTTCACCTCTTTCGTGCCGAAACTGACCGTCGGCTTGAAAATAAGTCGGTAGCCGATGCGCTCCAAAAAATCATAAAAGCTTTTGTTTTCTTCGATGAAACCAACAAAAATAAAAGCCTCTTTGACTGCATATTTATCGCGTAAAAAGGTTTGAAATTTTTTCCAATCAATCACAAAACCGACGCGTTGCAGCTCTCGATAAACATTCTGACAATCAACGAAAGCGTAATTTTCGAGCGGCTTCTGCACTCGGCAATTTTACTCCAAAAAAAACTTAGTCCCGAATCAAAAGCTCTTCTTCTGGTCGGATGGTCGTGTCTTTTTTCAGCTCGTCGGACGGATCATAGCGATCGAGATTTTTTTCGCCGATTTTTTTAATGACTTTTTCGACGGCTTTACCGAGCGGGATGACTTCCTGCACGCCGGACGCCATATCGCGCAAAATAATTTTGCCTTCACGCACCTCGACTTCACCCAAAATCAGCGCGTATTTCACGCCAAATTTGTCGGCTTTGCCGAGCTGATCTTTCATCGAAGCTTTGCCAAGCGCGCCGAGTGCATGCACACCGCGTCCACGCAATTCGGTCAAAATCTGCAGAGCGACTTTCTTCGCACCGAAGCCGAGCTGCGCGACGAAAATATCAATCTGATCTTTGTCGGGTGCCAGCATCCGGGAAGCTTGCATCAATTCGATGATTCGCTCGACTCCGCCAGCGTAGCCGCACGCCGCGGCGGCAGTGCCGCCGAGCTGCTCGACTAGTCCGTCGTAGCGTCCGCCCCCACCGACGGAATTTTGCGCGCCGTCCGATTCATTCCAAAATTCGAAAACCGTCCGCGCATAATAATCGAGTCCGCGCACGAGCTGCGGATTTTCCGTGTATTTAATGTCAACCGCATCAAGTAATTCCAGCACTTTTTGGTGGTGGTCTTTGCAGTCGTCACAAATCACATTTTCAAATTTCGGGGCGTTTTCTGCCAGAATCCGACAGTCTTCATTTTTGCAATCGAGAATACGCAGCGGATTTTCCGCCAAACGGCGCACGCAATTCGCACAAAGACTGCGCTCCTTGCCGATGAAATAGTCACGCAGCTGATTGGAAAATTTTTCGCGACACTTCGGGCAGCCGATCGTGTTGATTTGGAGCTTCAATTTGTCCGCGATGCCGAGATCTTCGTGAATCGTCGCCGCGAGCTGTATGATTTGAGCGTCGATACCTGGATCCGGCTCACCGATGACTTCGAAGCCGAATTGGTGGAATTGACGATAGCGACCTTTTTGGGGTCGATCGTGGCGAAAAAACGGCTCAATGTAATAAAGCTCGACTGGCTGCGGCAGCTGATTCATGCCGTGCTGGATGTAGGCGCGGACGATTCCCGCCGTCCCCTCCGGACGCAACGCGTACTCGTCACCGTCTTTCTTGGTCGCGAATGTGTAAAGCTCTTTCTCCACAATATCGGTCTGCTCACCCACACCGCGCGTGAATAGATTTTTTAATTCAAAAACTGGCGTGGAAATACGGCGGAAACCAGCCTGACGCGCCCGGTGTCGCACGACCTTCTTGATTACGGTGAAATACGCGTGCTCTTCGGGCAAAATGTCGTGCACGCCGCGCGGCGCCTGAAACTTTTCTGGTTTGGAGACCTTTTTCTCTTTGGACATTAAAAAAAGATTAATACGAGCTTGGTAGATTTTACCACTTAAACCCGAATCTCGAAACTGCCTTACGACTCGAGTTAAGGAGAATTTTCCAATTTTCAAGTCACAGCCAGCGGTTGAGTCGTTGAGTCTTGAATTTTCTTTCGTAAATTCCGTAAATTAGAAATTCCCTCTGTGTTTCGTGTTTCGTGCTCCATGTTTCTGAGTTGTGAGATTCACAAAATTCAAGCAACTAAAGCTTGAAAAGAAAGCTCACTTGTGATAAAATGACCAGAAATCAAAACTAAAAAAATGCGTCCAAACAAAATTTTTCCGTTTATCGCGTCGGTTTTCCTTTTCGCGGCACTCAGCCAAACCGCAGTTTTTGCCGCAGAAGCTGAGATCGCTACGGCGGATAGTCTGGATAATCCGCCAGTTGCCACTTTCGTCGCGAACAATTCCTCGGCGGATGAAGCCGAAGTCGCCGAACTCAAGAAAACGCTCGCCGATTTGCAGATTCAGCTGAGCAGCATGCGTAGCGGCATGCAGGATTTACAGGCGAAGTGGGTCGAATCCGAAATGAAAAATCTGCAGGCGCAGCTCGCGGCACTCCGCGGCAGCACTGCCACCGCCATGCCGACGACATTCAGCGCACCAGAAGAGACAAGCACTGTGCCAGCGCCGGACGAGACAACGGTCAAAGTGACGAGCCTCGAAGATTTTGTCGGTTTCCCCATCGACCAATCCGATGACAAAGCTGCGACGACAGAAGCAACGACGCAAGACGGCACCGAGGTTAATTCCATTTTAAAAACCGCCGATGCTGAAATCGCTAAATTGGAGGCGATTCTCGCAGCCAAAAAAGCACTCAACGAAGATGAGTCAGCGCACGCAGAGGTTACGAAAAAAATCGCAGAGCTGAAAGCTGCGCGCAGCAAGCTCGCAGAAATTTCTATCAAAGATGCAGTGGAAAAATTGGCGGACGCAGAGCCGGATGCCAAAGTCGCACCTGCGACTTCTGCGAGTTCGAACATCATCGCGCAAGCCGATGGTGCCGTACTGTTCCAATTCCCGCGGGCAATATCTCGCACGGCAGACACAGCCGCAGAGCCAAGCGGTTTCGATGCCGGCAATCTAACTGCCGATGTGCTCGCCGCTGCCACAAAAAATGATTCTCGGCGCAATGCCGCACCACACGCGGAATGGAGCATCTTTTCCGAAACAAGTCTCGCGATTTTCACGACGGCACTCCTAATCGGAATCGTGGTCTTCGTGACTTGGCTGCTCCGCAACGAGCGCCGCTTGCTCGCCGCGACGAGCCGAAGATTCCAGCAGCTTGATCAGAGACCCAATTTCGACCTAGGAATCCACACAAAAAAATCGGCACAAATTAAAAATAACCCCCGTGGCAAAAACATCATCCAATGAACGAAGTCAATTTAACACCCGATCTGATCGACCGAACGGGCGATGCGCTACACCGCGTCGCGAGCGTATTTAATGGTGAACATCTTCCTTTCTTAGCTCTCGCGGTCGTCCCAGTCGTGATTTGGTTGTGGTTATTTTTGAGCCATAAACGCGAGAATCGCTTTTTGACCTTCGCGATTTTCTTGGCAGGTATGCTCGCTGTCATTCCGATTTTTATTTTTCAATACGAAATCGCCCGCATCGAAGAAGGCCTCAAAGGCTTGCTGGAAAATCTCGTACTCACGACCGCGCTCACGGGTCTCTGGGTCGGATTTTACGAAGAGACTGCCAAAATGTGGATCGTCAAACTGACCGGCAGGAGTTTTTTCCGAGATATCGACGACGCAATCATCCTCTCAATCACGGTCGCGCTCGGCTTTTCTTTCATCGAAAATGTTTTGTATTTTTATTCCATCTGGAACAACGCCGGTATCGATGAATCCATGCGCTGGTTTTATGTAGTTTTCCGCTCGCTCGGCTCGATGCTCCTTCACATCATCGCGAGTGGTATCTTCGGCTATTATTTCGGAATCGCCTGCTTCGCCAAGCCGGTCTTGATCGACAAACTTTCACAAGGCAAACGCTTCATTTTCACAAAACGAATTCACCAAATTTTACATCTCAAGAGTGAAACAGTTTTCCGAGACGAGAAAATTTTCGAAGGCTTGATCATCGCCGCCTCAATCCACGCTGTGTTCGACTTTTTGATGGGCATGAGCCAGTACTTCACAGATGCCGGAAGCTCGGGAATCGCCCGGATTTGGCTGCTGCTCGCAATCCCCTTCTTGGTCGGCGGATTCTTTTGGCTCACCTACCTGCTCGACAAAAAAGAGGATCACAAAACTTACTGCGAAGTCGGCGAACCTGATCCCCTCGATAAAAGTGAGTGCAAAAATGACGGAGTCAAACGCCCGTAAATTACCCGAATCTCGCAACTCAGGAACATGAAGCATGAAGCATGAAGTGAATTTTCAATTTACGGAATTTACAAATTTTCAAATAAAACTCAACGACTCAAAGACTTATCCACTCAACGACTTAACGACTTAACGACTTAATTCTCCAAACTTCGAAAAGCTGTTAAAATTCCGCAGCTTTAATTTTTTGAAATGGAAAAGAAAACTGCCACACTACGCCTGAAAAAAGGTCTCGCCGAAATGCTCAAGGGCGGCGTCATCATGGATGTCGTGAATCCGGCGCAAGCCGTGATTGCGGAGAAAGCCGGTGCAGTCGCAGTGATGGCGCTCGAACGCGTGCCTAGCGATATTCGCAAAGACGGCGGCGTGGCGAGAATGTCCGACCCGAAGATGATTCGCGTAATTCAGAAAGCGGTGACGATTCCCGTCATGGCGAAAGTCCGCATCGGACATTTTGTCGAGGCGCAGATTTTGGAAGCACTCGCAGTCGACTACATCGACGAGTCGGAAGTTCTCACACCGGCCGATGAACAATTTCATGTCGATAAATCCCAATTTAAAATTCCCTTCGTCTGCGGCGCAACCAATCTCGGTGAAGCAGCACGCAGAATCGCGGAGGGTGCAGCGATGATTCGCACGAAAGGCGAAGCCGGAACAGGCAATGTCGTCGAGGCGGTGCGTCACATCCGGACAATCAATGCGGAAATCGCGGCGTTGCAAAAGATGTCACCAGCGGCGGTGAAAAAATACGCAGCAGCAATCCGCACACCGCTCGCACTCGTCGCAGAAATTAAAAAGCTCGGTCGCCTGCCAGTCGTGAATTTCGCCGCAGGTGGAGTCGCGACACCAGCCGATGCCGCGCTCCTGATGCAGCTCGGCTGCGACGGTGTCTTCGTCGGCAGCGGAATTTTCAAATCAAAGAATCCCGCCAAAATGGCGCGCGCCATCGTCCTCGCGACGATGAATTTCCGCGATGCGAAAATCATAGCGCAGGTTTCCGAGGGACTCGGCGAAGCGATGAAAGGTCTGGAAATCTCAACACTCACGACGAAACTAGCCGGACGCGGCTGGTGAGATAGTCTCTAGCTGATAGTTGTTAGTTATTAGATTTTTTTAATTTTAAATTTCTGCAAACTAAAGACCGCAAACTGCGCATCGGAATTTTGGCTATCCACGGCGATGTCGCGGAGCACGCCGCTGTTTTACACACGCTGAAAATCGAAGCCGTCGAAGTACGCACCGTGCAAGATTTCGCAAATCTCGATGGGCTGATTTTGCCCGGCGGCGAATCGACGACCATCGGAAAATTGATGGAGATTTACGGATTGAAAAAAGAACTGATTCGCTTCGCCACCACTCCGCGGAAAAATCTAACGACTGGAAATTACCAACTACCGACTATCTTCGGAACTTGTGCCGGACTAATCCTGCTCGCGAAATTCGGATTGCTCGCTGCGAAAATCGAGCGCAACGCCTACGGTCGCCAGCTCGATTCTTTCGAGACGCGATTAAAAATACCAGCAGTTTCGTCGAAAGAAATTTCCGTGGCTTTCATTCGCGCGCCCAAAATTTTGTCCGTCGGAAAATCAGTCGAGGTGCTGGCAAAATTTGAAGGCGTGCCAATCTTCATCCGTGAGAAAAATATCTTTGCGACGAGCTTCCATCCCGAGACTCTCGGCGAGACTAAAATTCACGAATTTGTTTTTGCGGTAAAATCCGGACAATGAAAAACTCGGAACTGCAAACGCTCGCCAACCAGCTGCGCATCACCGCGCTCGAAATGATTTGTGGTGCGAAGTCCGGACATCCCGGCGGGAGTCTCTCCGCGATGGACCTCCTGGTCGCGCTGTATTTCGGCGGGATTTTAAAACATGATCCGCAGAATCCGAACAATCCCGAACGCGATTTTTTCGTGCTGTCGAAAGGTCACGCCTCGGCCGCGCTGTACGCCGTCCTCGCGGAGCGCGGATTTTTTGACAAGGCAGAGCTCGCGAAATTTCGCCAGATTGATTCGAATCTCCAGGGACACCCGACTCCGCACACGCCCGGCGTCGAAGTCGCGAGTGGCAGTCTCGGTCAAGGCTTGAGTTTTTCCGTCGGACTCGCACTCGCGCAACCAGCGCAATGCGTCTTCACTTTGCTCGGCGATGGCGAATTGCAGGAAGGTCAAAATTGGGAAGCCATAATGTCCGCAGCGCATTTTAAATTGAAAAATCTAACCGCCATCATCGACCACAACCGCCTGCAAATCGACGGCTCGACGGACGAAGTGATGCGCGTCGATCCGATCGGCGCGAAATTCGCGAGCTTCGGCTGGGAGGTCGTCGAAATCGACGGTCACAATTTCGCGGAAATTTTGCACGCGCTGACGCAAGCGAAAGCTGGCAAAAAACCCACTGCAATTATTGCGCACACGACGAAAGGCAAAGGCGCGCCGGTCGCAGAAAATAATTTCGCCTTTCACGGCACGCCACTTTCCTGCGACGAACTGGTCGAAGCAAAAAAGAATCTCTCGAATTAATTCAGAATCTCGAAGCGCGAGAATTTGATTGCACTCGGTCGGCCGTTTTTGTAAGTGAATTCTCCGAAGACCGCAATCTTTTTCGCCTTGTCGGCTGACTTCGTGAAGTTGTCGATGTCGCGCCATTTGTCTTTGTTGAAAAGAACATAGTATTTGCCGTCAGTCGTCTTGAGCAAGTAAGTCAAAACGCCATTCAGCATTTGGCGCGTGACTGTACCGGTCGCGATTGCACCGGCGACTGGCGCAGGCGCAGAATTTTGCACAGTTGGCGTCGCCGCTTTTTGCCCTGCTACCGGAGTAGTGACTGGTGCGCTTGTAGGCGCGGCAGTATTGCCGCCAGACACACTCAAGTTAACTTTCGTACCAAGTGTGTAGGAAAATGGTTTGCCGGCTAAATCGATTCGCGGCAAGGCGGGATTCACAGTCGTCGGATTCGTCATCATGACGAAAAACAGAGTCTTCTCGCCGAGCGCCGGAATGCCGGTCGGTGACCACACGAGCTGGTTATTTTTGAAAGTAAGCGAACTCGCCAGCGCAGTCGAGCAAGCTGTCGCGAGGGCATAACTGAAATCAGCACTCGCGGGCTGCGCGCTGCAGAGCAGCAGGCTCTGATCGGAAGGAGTGGAAATCGCAATCTGCGCGTCCCGCGCGCTCGTCGTTTTGTTTTCGAGCGTGAGTGAATATTGCAAAAGCGCACCCGGTAAATTTTCTTTACCGATGGTCGCTGTCCGCGCAACCTTCGCCGTGAAAAAATTGTCGGTCAGATTGTTTTCGGCAAGATAGTCGCGGTAAATTCGCGCTGCCGCGGATGAGCCATCAATCGTGAAAGGGAGATCTGTGGCAGAAAATTTGGACGCGTCGTAATCACTCGAGACGAAAAATTGTCCGGCGGTCTTTTGCGATCCGGTGTCGATGCCGAACCAATTACCCGTCGCTGGATAAGTCCGCCCGACGAAATTATTGATATCGGACTTAATCGCAAAATTCGTATTCTTTAAAAAATTGTTTGCGTTAATTTTGAGTCCGTCGCACGAACGCTGGAAATAGACCCCACCGGAGTTCTCCCGAAAAAAATTATTTTCAATCGTCGCTAGCTGCGAATAAATGCTGTCACTTCGAATCGCATAACCACCATTTTTGAAAATCAGATTGCCGCTGATTTTGGTCGGCACTTTGAGGTCGACCGTGACTGCGTCTCCGGCGTTGCTTTCAATGACATTGCCGAGCAGCTGGCAGCTATGGTCGCAAAAAATTCCGGCGGCAGCACCATCGCGAATCACACTGCCCTCAATCGTCTGACTGCTGGCGTAAACCGCATACTGCGCGAGACCGGAGTTCGTAATTAAATTATTTTGGAAAAGTGAATTGTTGATTTCGACCGCCGCGCGTTTGCCTTTCGCTCCGGCGTAACGCACCTCGACCCACTCCAGCTCAGAATTCGGCGACTCCGCAATCAGCGCACCCCAGTCGCCTGGTTGCGGATTGGATTCTTGCGAGGTGAAAATAATCGGCTCGGTCGCAGTCCCGCGTGCCACCAGCTTCGGCATTTTGATTTTGCCTTCCCCATCGCGGTAGCAAGTGTCTGAATTAAAACCACGCAAACACGAGCTCATGATTTGGAAACTCATGCCCTTCTCGACTTGGATGACTACACCCGGCTGAATCGTGAGCGTCGCACCATTGATCAAGCGGCGAATGGTGTCACCGCGTACGCTCGACTGAATCAAGATCGGACTCATCGCTTTCGTCCAAGTCGTGTCGGCGTAAATATCGATGTCGACGACGGTCTCGGCCAAAACCGGCGCACTCGCCAAGACGAGAAAAACAATCGCAAGGAAAATTTTACGGAGCTGCATTTTTGTGGATTTAGATTGTAATCATTTAAGCAATTTTGGATAATTTTTTCAATCGGAGGTCGTTTGGTTCAGAGTCATGGGTTATTGGTCATTGGGTTCGGAGAGTCATTGGTTCAGGGGCTATTGGCGTCATTCAAAACAGTGCGAGGAAGTGAGGTAATTTTGTAGCCTTCAGTAAGTTCAATTAACCCACTACTTTGCACCGGCATTTCCTTCCGTTAACCCACCAGATATCTGGTGGGTTAACTGCGGTAGCGCCACATTTTTTAAGTGCGACTGGAAATGGTGGGTTAACTTCGGGACAACTTACTCCTTATTTCTTAATCCTTATAACTTAAAGACCTAATAACCCTCCATGTTCCATGTTTTTGAATTCGTCTAAAATGAACGAGTGCATCCAGTCCACCGACTTTCCGCCAGCGAACAAAAATCACTAATTACCACTCTCGGGAAATTAGTCGCAATTGATTCTTCGCGCAGTGAAACCAAAGTCGTGAATTTCTGCGAAAAATTTTTGGGCACAATCGGAGTAGCTGTCGAAAAATTCGCGCTGATTAAAACCCGACCGAATTTGATCTGGAGTCTCGGTCGCGGACCAGCGATCCTCGTCGCGGCTCACACCGACACTGTCCCCGCCGGAGAAAATTGGAAAAGCGATCCATTCAAAATGTCGCAAAAAAAGGGAGTGCTCCTAGGTCGTGGCGTCGTGGATAATAAATCGCCACTCGCCGGCATGCTAGTCGCGACCAAAATTCTGCAAAAATTTGAGAGCGAGCTGAAGAATAAAATCATCTTCGCGGCAGTCGCTGACGAAGAGCGCGGCAATAAATTTGGGATAGATTTTCTGCTCGCGCAAAAAGTTTTCCCGAAACTCGCCGCGGCAATCGTGCCTGATTCTTGCGGTCAAAATCGCGCCATCGAAATCGCCGAAAAGGGCGTGCTGCAGATCAAGGTGACCGCCTTCGGCGAGCAAGGCCACGGCTCGCTGCCCGAGAAATCGAAGAACGCGATTTTTGTTTTGAAAGATTTCTTGCGCCAAGTGCGGCAGCTCAAATTCGCGCGGCGAACCAAGCTGCTCACGCCGACGACCATCGCTGTCACGAGCTTCCACGCGGGAGCCGCGACAAATGTGATTCCCGGCGAAGCGAGCGCGACGCTCGACATCCGCCTGCCACCGAGTGAATCGAAAACGAAAGTACTCGCCAAAATCAAAACGCTCGCGACGGCAGAAGAGCGGCGTTGGCGCGTGCCGAAATTTCGTTTTGAAATTCTCTCCGACTTGCCAAGCTCGGCGACTACGGAAAATTGCGAACTCGTGAAATCAACTGCGGCAGCAGTGCAAAAAATTACGCGGCGCAAACCGCAAGCCCTCGGCATGGCAGGCTTCACCTTTGGCGGAATTTTGCGCGCGCGCGGAATTCCGACCGTCGCCTTCGGTCCGGGCAAACTCGAGGAATGCCACCGCGCGAATGAAAAAGTCCGCAGTGCCGAAGTCACCGAATTCGCGGAAATCTTGATCGAGCTTTTGCGTGGGATTGAGCTAAAATAATTTGCATGAAAAAAAATCTGACAGTCGCGGTGCTCGCTGGCGGTGCTTCGGCCGAGCGCGGTGTGTCGCGCATCTCGGGTGCCGCCGTCGCGCAAGCTCTGCAAAAAAAGGGTTTCCGCGTTTTGACTTTCGATCCGAAAAATCAGCTCCCGAAATTTATCGCGGCACGAAGTGAAATCGCCGTCGTCTTCCCGGCGCTGCACGGTCGTGGCGGCGAGGACGGCGAGATTCAGAAATTACTCACAAAATTAAAAGTGCCTTTCGTCGGATCGGGCGTGCGCGGTATGCAAAATTCTTTTGATAAAGTTCGCGCCAAGAAAATTTACCGCGCCGGAAAATTACCGGTCGCCGCCCAGCAAATCTTCGCACCTAGCTCGCAAGCGCGCCTGAAATTAAAATTTCCAGTCTTCGTGAAACCCGCACGCGAAGGTAGCAGCTTCGGCGCATCACTCGTGCGCGAAGATAGACAATTCGCGGCAGCACTCAAAAAAGCTTGGAAATTCGGCGCGGCACTCGTCGAGGAATTTTTGGATGGAACTGAGATTTCGGTCGGCGTGCTGGAAAATCCAAACGGCAAATTGACCGCACTACCCCCGATTGAGATTTGTTCGAAAAATAGCTTCTTCGATTTCAAGGCGAAATACGATTCCAAATTCTCGGAGGAAATTGTGCCTGCCCGCATCTCGCAAACGCTCACGAAAAAAGCGCAACTGCTCGCGAAAAAAGCCCACGAACTTTTGCAATTGCGCCACCTCTCGCGTTCGGATTTTATAATTGTCGGCACGCAGATTCATATCCTCGAGACGAATACCCTCCCCGGCTTCACGCCGAATTCACTCTTTCCCAAAGAAGCCGCAGCGGCTGGCATCACTTTCGATGAGCTTTGCGAGCGGCTTATTCGACTGGCGCTACGGGACAAAAAGTAAAAACCTTACCGCCATCACTTGTCTCCTGCGTGCAAAGATTCGGCTCATCCTGATTGAGCTGCAGATAATCCAAAACCGTAGTCTGCGTAATCAGGTAAAACAATCCGAGGCAAATTAAACCCAAGAGTATGAATGTAGCGATAATTTGTTTCGAAGTCATTGGGGGTGAGTCAAACGCTACTTTGCTGTACTGAGTTTAAAGGAAGCAGGAGAATTTTCAATTCTTACAGCCTTTTAAATTTTGGAATCAGCACCATCAAATTAACCAACTGACCCGCTGACCAACTGACCCTCCGAACCAATGACTTAAAGACTTAGCGACTTAAAGACTCAATGGTAGCCTGCTCACCAGCCGCTAAAATTCTGCGACCAAGCGCATATTTGCTAGTAATCGGCTCAGAGTTTTGGAGCAGGAAATCATTCACCTCGGAAAAATCGAGTGGCTCTGTAGCAGTGCTGAGCAGGTCGGCAATCTTGGCAGAGACGACTGGAGCAGCTTCCGAAGTCCCCGTGCGATACGCGTACTTCCCGCCCGGTGCCGGGGCGTAGACATCCTGCGCCATGACGGAACAATCCACCCACTCACCGAAATTACTGAGAAAAAGTTTGCTGCCATTTTTACCGAGAGCAGCCACACCGAAAACTTCCGGCCAGGCTGCCGGGAAAAATTTCGTGCCAGTATTGTAATTACCAGCCGCCGCGACAATCAGGACATTTTTGGCGCGCGCGTAGTCAATCGCCTCGTGCAGAATCTCAGATTCCTGCGGTAGGCCCAGACTGAGATTGATTACTTGGACACTATTATCGGCGGCGAATTTGATTGCTGCGACCAGCTCGCTCATCTTGCCCGTCGCCCCGTCGGAAATTTTGAGCGGCAGAATTCGCGCAGCCGCTGAATTTCTCAGAATGATGCCAGCGGTATGCGTACCGTGTCCATCACTATCGGCAACATCATTATTCTGATTGACGAAATTCCAACCCGGCTCAGTGCGACCGACTAGATCCGGATGCGTGATATCCACACCGGAGTCGAGCACGGCGACGAGCACGGGCTGCGATTCCTGAATAGTAGTCTCAGCGGGAATACTTGCAGGCGCTTCAAGCTCGGTCGAGGCTTCAGTAGCCGGCTCCGCTGCCGGATCAATTTTCAAATCAAAATTTGGCTCAGCAGTCTGCACAATCGGAGAATTTTGGTACGCCTCCGCCACCTGCTCGATATCCTCACCTGTGCGCAATTTCAAGAGCAAGATGTGTTGCGAAAGATCGCCGGAATTGTCCGCCTTGAGACTCACGAGCAAATCCTGCTGCGGCTTCACCGAACCGACTAAATCCGCCCGCAAAAAAACCGGCTTAAATAAATTTATGTCCTGCACCTCAGCCAAATGATCGAGCGGCTGAGCCGCGACCAAGCCGTATTTGAAATTCAGCTGCGCGAGCTGGTCGACGGAGCTCGGCGCGGTCAAGCATCTGACTGTGACGCCAGCTGCTACCGCAAGGATGAAAATTCCGAGCAACAGAATTTTTATTTTTGGGGAGATTTTTTTAAACATGTTTTATTTTTTAAATCTCCTTATTTTAACATGTTTTTACGCAAAAAACAAAGAACCCCCACGAGGAGGGTTCTTTGTCGGATGCTAATTCAATGCTTATTTTTATTATTTAAGCTCGATGCTGAGCATCGCGATTTTCGCAAATTCAGCGCGGGTGATTGAATTGGCTGGACCGAAATTACCATTTGCATAACCATCCACGATGGAATGCAAAACGGCGAACGCAACATATTTTTCATACCATTGCCCTTTTTCGGTATCTGGGAAATTCATTTCCCCACCAGCAATTTCTAATTTAGTTGCTTCCAAAATCACTTTCAAGGCTTCAATTCTCGAAACCGCGCGATTGGGCTGGAAACTACCATCCGCATAACCACCTATAATTCCAGCGTTTTTCGCCGCGAGAATGTACTGTGCGTACCACGCGTCAACCGCGACATCGGAAAATGGTTGCGCTGTGACAGTTTCTGGCAAATCGATGTTATATAAATTGACGATGATTTTGACCAATTCTGCGCGCGTCAAATTATCATTCGGCGCGAAGACCCCCTCGCTTTTACCGCTGATCGCTCCCGTGAGTCGCAAATTATCGATAAATTCCGCTGCCCAGTGTCCCTCGATATCAGTGAATGGATTCGCAACTTCAGCCGATTGCAGCGCGAATGTGTCTGCCGCAGCTACTGCTGCCGCTGCTCCACCTCCGCCACCACCGCCACCACCGCCACCGCCAGTGCTACGATTTATAGTCTGCGCGTAACTAGCAAATGTTGTGAAGTGCTTAGTCCAAATCACCAAATCAGCTCCAACATCAATCTTGCAATCTCCATCTGCCGCCAAAGCGTTTCCTGTCGCTTGATCATCCGCTGCACAAGTCGCAGTTATCTCAGTGAAATTTGTGCCACCGTCTCGCGTGTAACCTGCCCTCTTACCGGCTTCCCCTGGAAGCAATAATCTAACTGCTTTATCAAAAGATAATTTAGTGCCAGTAAATCCAACTTCGATAGCTGTGCTAAGAGCTTTGGTTTCTCCTGGTGTCGCTGGAAGGGTGACTGTGGTAGCTGTTGGCGCAGCGATTATTCCATTCCAAGTAGCATCAGCACTGGTGACGAGAGTAGCAGCAGGGATTTCTATATTCACATTATTGGCATTCGCTGAAGTGATATTAATCGCCGGAAGTGTGCCAGTGCCACCAGTGATGAATGAGCTGACATCAATCGTTGGATTGGTCGTCGCGCTATCGATAGTAATATCGACTTCTTGAGTTGGGTTCGTGATGACGACTTCCGGGTTTGTATTCGTAAGATTCGCGTCACCACCGGCATCGGGAGTGGTCTGGTCGGCATCCAATTTGGAATCCACCAGCAACAAACCATTTGCTGCATTGCCGGCAAGGTCTGAGATATTGACGACGACATCGTTGGCGAAAGTTGTGGCCTCAGTCGCTGTAATCGTCAGCGTCGCCCCAGCCCAGGTATAAGTCAGAGTTTTGTCAGCACCGCTGGTCAAAGCATTTTCCACAGCTGTCTTCGCGCTAGCCGATAATTCTTCGTTAAAGACTAAGTCTGTATCTCCCGCTGCGATAACTTCATCGACTGAGTCATCACCAAGTTTTGTGACTGTCGGCGCGACTGGAGAGACTTTAAATACTTGGTTATCACCACCTTGCGCGATTCGATTGCCTGCCAAATCTGTGATGCTATAACCCCAGGCATCTACTACATAAGATGCATCTGCGGTTTTTTCCAGATTTCCGGAATAAGTGATAGTGAGAATTTTATTAGCAGCGTCTAGGCTGGCTGATTCGATATTGCCTACTTTCGTATTCGTATAATCTCCAGTGGCAGGATCGATCTCGTAAATTCCAAGTAAATCTTTATCCAAAGGCGTAACTTCTTGGTTAGATTGGTTTATAAGTTGGACTGCTTCGCCGAAAGTGTAGGTAATTGTTTTGGTGGCTTCGTCGTGAATAAGATTAGTTGCAGTCGGCTTAGTGGTATCGACCGTCCATGTGTAAGAAGCCGGTGTGGCATCAGTGTTGTCGGCATTATCAATCGCGCGGACAGCGAAAGTGTGTGAACCGTCGGTCAAAGGTCCGAAATCCGTGCCCGAAGTGCAAGCTGAGAATCCGCCACCATCTACCTGGCATTCGAAGGAAGCGACACCAGAACCAGCGCCATCATCGCCTGAGAATGTGAAAACTGCTGCAGACGATCCGCTCGGATCAGATGGAGTGCTGTCAATCGATGTGCTTGGTGCAGTGGTGTCCACGACGAAAGTGTGCGTACTGTCAGCAATCATCGTATTGCCGGAATTGTCTCGTGCTCCGGAAATATAAATCGTGTGCTCCATTTCCTGCGGAACAACAATCGTGTAATCGAAACAGAAAGTCTTCTTGTCACCATCTCCGCAATTAGTGACAACTTGAGGATCGCCGACTGAGTGAACATCTATCGTCGGTGCGGTGTAAATCTCCTCGCTGAAAGTGACTGTAATTTTGTGAGGTGAAACAGTTGCCAAATTGTAAGTCTGTCTATCGGAATCAACCGAGACGACTGTCGGCGCGAGAGTATCAGCAGCGTCGCAGATTCCATCGGAATTAAAATCAGCACCATCGTTGGCTGGGAAATAGTCAGTCAAAGGACCATATCCATCCGCGCCAATCGTACAGTCGTCGCAAGTGTCGCCATCAAGGTCGCGACAAAGATTTGGATTGCTGTCGTCAGTGTCCACAGCATCCGCTACGCCGTCGTTGTCATCGTCTGCATCGCCGTCGTTGCATGCGCCGTCTGAATCACTGTCCGCTCCATCATTGCTCGCGTTTGGAACATACAGCCCCCAAGGTTTTGGTGAAGTGCTGCTGGTCGGATTCTGCGAACAATCACTGCAAGTGTCACCATCTGTATCACTGCAAATTTGTGGATTCAAACTAGCGAAATCGGAGCCATCGAGTATGCTGTCGTTGTCATCATCAGTGTCGGTCGCATCTGCGATGCCATCGCCATCTGTATCGACGAGAACATTGATTGTCACGGTCACAGTGTTGCTACTAAGCGCACCATCATTCGCTACATAAGTGAATGAATCTGTTCCGACATAATTAGTATTCGGCATATAAGTAAATGCACCATCTGCATTGAGTGTCAAAGTTCCATTTGCCGGATCAGACACCAAGACCGCAGTGAGCGAGACGAGATCTGCATCGGTATCGTTTGAGAGAATTCCCGAAGCGGCGATCGTCAGCTCTACATTCTCAGATGTTGAGTAAGTATCACCGGCAGCGACAGGCGCATCATTGATTGAATTGATTGTGATACTCACAGTCGCAGTGTCGCTATTGCCCGCAGCATCAGTCGCAGAATAAGTGAATGAATCTGGTCCGTAATAGTTCGCTACTGGGATGTACTCGAATGAACCGTCAGCATTTAGTGTCACTGTGCCATTCGTTGGATTAGTCAATTTCACCGCATCATGCACTGAACTTACTGCGTCAGTATCATTATCAAGTACGCCCTGAGCTGCGATATTCAAAGTCACATCTTCGTCTGTCGAATAACTATCGTCAGCAACGGTAGGCGCAACTTTATCGATGTTAGCTACTGTCGCAGTTGCGCTGCCAGTGTTGCCAGCCGCATCTCGAAATTCAAAAGTGAAGCTGCCATTTGCCGTGAAGGTGTGTGTGAAGGATCCTTCGTTATTGGTAATCGTAGCTGATGTGTCGTCAATCGTAATGGTCGCCGTCACATCGCCATTTGTCGGTGTGGTTATGGAATACTCGATACCTGTTGCAGTCGGTGCGGTGTTGTCAGTAGTGAATTGAGCAGTCAGCGTTTTTTCATTTCCTGCTAGATCTTTAAATGTGGCGACGAGAGAATGCGTTCCTGCTCCAAACTTTGGTACGCTTGTTAGTTGGTCATAGTTCCAAACGCTATTAGCACTGTCATAAACCATCTTGCCGTTTATATTTTCTAAATTACTTCCATCGACATATACATCTGGACTAAATGTAGTGTCCATATTTGCATCTATTATGGCTACACTTAATGAAGTAAATACATCTGCTCCGTCCAAAGACAAAGATCCAAGATTGTAAACGCCATTTACATCTGGATTGGCAACTTTAATTCCTGCTGGAAATAATTTTGTCGTCATCGTCAACGCGCCACCTGTTGGTGCCGTTGAGTCACCTGCAACTTCAAATGTATTAGTTGCTGATGGCAACATCTTGTTGTTTAAAGCATCAGTAATGCGATAACCCCAAGCATCAACTACATAGTTTGTAGTTGTTTGATTTACCAAAGAGCCAGTATAAGTAATGGTTAATGTTTTTGATCCATTAGATAAAACTGCACCTGTAATATCAACAAGAGGAGCTTTCGTGCTTTGATCATAATTATTATCAGTAACTACATAGATGGCTAATTTTTCATTTGTTAGCATAGCTGGTGTTCCATCGTTGTTTCTAAGCTCAACTGCTTCGTCGAAAGTATAAGTAATAGTTTTTGCAGATTCATCGTGAGCAAGAGTAGTGACAGTCGGTGCAACTCTATCTCCCGCTACGATCAATTTGTAAGTGACAGTAGTTTCATTGCCTGCCAGATCTTTTATTTTTCCTTCGAGGACATAGGTTCCTAATGGATAATCGTCTGGTATCGTCATATCGACATCTGTCGAAATAAGATCATGCTTGGCGGCATCAACTAATTTTGTCGTATCACCGTTGATGTAAACAAAAGGTTTGGCGCCATCAACCGCGTCTTTGAGATAAGTCAGGAAAGGTTCTGGCGTTCCTCTGTTTGTGTAATATGCTTTCAGGTCAGTGGCACTGACAGTTGAGCTCTTCAGAGTCAAGCCAAAATATTCTGATGCTAATGTTTCATCAGCAGAAGTGTCGGCTCTGAATTGAATTAAATGATTTGTTGAGGCGACATTGTTTGTACTCAAAGTAAAACCATTTGCGACATCGCCAGACATAACATTTCCATCAGCAGTAAATCCAACAGTGGTTAGAGTTGGAGCGACTGGAGAGACTTTAAATACTTGATTTGCACCTCCCTTAGCGATTCTGTTGCCTGCCAAGTCTGTGATGCTATAACCCCAGGCATCGACTACATAATACGCATCTGCAGGTTTTTCCAGATTTCCGGAGTAAGTAACTGTGAGAGTTGTTTTATTTGCGTCTAAGCTGGCTGATTCGATATTGCCTACTTTCGTATTCGTATAATCTCCAGTCGCAGGATCGATCTCGTAAATTCCAAGTAAATCTTTATCCAAAGGCGTAACTTCTTGGTTAGATTGGTTTATAAGTTGAACTGGTTCGTCGAAAGTGTAGGTGATTGTTCCTGCAACGCTACCGTCGACTGAAACTACCGTTGGGGCAACCTTATCGCCTGCAATTGTAAATATCTGGTTCAAGGCTGGTGCCATTCTGTTGCCAACTAAGTCGGTAATTTTGTATCCCCAAGCGTCTACAACATAACTTGCATCGGAACTTTTAGCTAAAGTTCCATCATATTTGATGGTTAAAGTGTTACCAACTAAGTCAGCTGAATTAATTGTGTTTGTTGTAATTGTATCTAATCCATAAGCTCCGGTAGCGACATCTGCTTCGTAGATAGCAAGCTTATCAGTGGTTAAAGTGGTAAGCGTACCATCATTTTCTGTTAGGTGCATCGGCTCGCTAAAGATATAGGTAATTGTTCCTGCAATGCTACCGTCGACTGAGACTACAGTCGGCGCAACTTTCTCAACTTTAAATACTTGTGTTAGGTCTGCAACCATCTTGTTTTCTGCTAGGTCTGTAATATTTAAACCCCAGGCATCAACAACATATTGCATATCTGTTGTGCCTTCAAGATTACCTGTGTATTGAATAGTCATTGTTTTGCCATCATCACTCAAGATAGCTGATGTGATTGTTCCAACTTTAGCTACATCATCTTGGTATTCTACATGAGTAGAATAATCAGTTAATTCATAGATACCTAAACTAGAAGCGTAGCCTGTTGTCGCATCGGGTGTAATTAGTGCCGTTTTGTCGGCGTTCATTAATTGAACTGGCTCGCTGAAGGTATATGTGATTGTTCCTCCTGCCGCTGTTCCAGACTGAGTAACGGTTGCAGTTGGCAGATCGATATCCTCCGCGTAAGCGACCGGCACCATCCCGATAGAAAACTGACACATCAACGCAAAAAATGTTGCGAGTGCGGCAGCGCGTCGAGGGAGAGATGGGTGGGACATTTTAGGGTGGGTTAATTTTAGAAAGTAATTAATTCCATTTTGGAAAACTCCAGACTTAGGTCTGGGTGGCTTTTTCCGCACCCTAGCTCGCGACACCGCTACGGATGATGAAGACCTAGGATGTCTCATAGTAGAGAGAGTTAGTGGATGCGAAAGAAAGGAATATCTAGCCGCCGCGTACCGAGATCGCTAGATGATTATTAATTTTTGTTTACCAGCATTTAATTACGAATTACGATAAAAAAGGAACTTGATTGTGGAACCAGCGAGAATCACTGTCAACGCTAAACCGTATAATAAAAGTGTTCTCTGCATTTCACGCCATGGCAAGAAGGTCAGACCTAAGCGCACAATTCCTAGAGAATATCTTTTTGAACACAAATGTTATTCTTAGGGGAAATTGAAAAATTTTGAGTCAAAACGCGTACGCGCGTACAAAAAGATTCGCCAAGCATTTTTGCCCCGCAACCTTGCTTGAGTATTATCTCGAAACTTCGGCTTCATGCTGCGCTCGTTCGACCATGAATCGCACTCCTTCAGCCATATGCTCGACTTCGAGCTTGATGCGAGGATACTTGCGGTGGAACACGCGAAAAACTTCATCGGCGAAAGCCTGTCCGACCGTCGGGACTTTAGCAAAATCAAAAACAATGATTTTGAACTTTTCGAGACCAGCGAGGACTCTGCGCGCCTGCGAACGAGAGATGTGCACACCGCCGAGTGCGTAGAGCTTCACGCGAATTTCCGTCTTGTCGAAACCGTAATCGCTCCCTCCGGCGAGATTCGTGTATTGCTTGAAAACCGCGTCCAAATGTTGCTTTGATTTAAGCGAGATTTGAAATGTCACGCGCGTGCCGCGCTTGAGCTTCTTCACAGTCTTCACGAAAACATCGGGCAAATTATTGTCCACGATCATTTGATAGCCGAAGCTATCCAGCGTAAATAAATCCCCCGCCTTCGAAGTAAAAAAAATCCCCTCGCCCGAATGCGACTTCGGCATGGTCGTCGTCTTGCCTTTCAAAATATCCTGCATCGCTTCGAATTCCGACCGGAGCTTCCGCTCGCGCATCACATTCCGAAAGACACCGATGCCTGAATCTTGGATGATGAAAGTAAGCATTTTGCCGGAAAGAGAAACTTCCACGCCGATCCGAGCCGACTTGGAATGCTCGATGGCATTATTCAGCATCTCCGAAAAAGCGTAGGTGAAAATGCTGTTGATGTTATCAGGCAGTTTTTTTAATTTCGGAAAGGCGCGCTCAATCTGAGCAAACACTTTGTGTTCCTCCAGGTCTTTATTTTTGAATGTCTTGAGATACTGCGCAGAAAATACTTCCTGATGAGCTTTCGCCTGCGCTGGCAGCACATAAAACGCATAGCGCGTCACTCCGAATTTTATAAGTTTGCCGTCCGTCACCAGTCCTTTGATCAAGCGATTCAGATACTGCCGCGAGGCTGAAAAATGCTGCGCCAAATCAGCCACCGTGACTTTCCCTTTTTGCTTGGCGATTGCGAGGATTTTTTCCTTGATAGTCATCTTGTCCTTGTAAACTCATTGACAACCAAAGTATATTCCATTGACAACCCATTGTCAACCAAAGTGCTTTTCATTGACAACCTATCACCCTCCGAACCCATGACCAATCACCCTCCGAACCCATGACCAATGACCAATGACTCATGACCCTCCGAACCCATGAACAATGACTCAACAACTCGAAGACTTAAAACCCGAATCTCGAAACCCAGGGACATGGAGCATGAAGCATGAAACATGGAACATGAAGCATGGAGAGAATTTTCAAGTTTCGAATTTACGAAATAGTTTTCAAGTCTCAAGCTCCAATCATTTAAATTTCAGTGGTTTTAATTCTTTGATTTTTGAAATTTGGAATTTATTTGAAAATTTGTAAATTCCGTAAATTGGAAAATTACCAACTGACCAATTGACCCACCGAACCCAATAACCAATAACCCTCCGAACCCTCCGAACCAACTGACTCAATGACTTAACAACTCAAAGACTTAACAACTCAAAGACTCAAAGACTTAATGACTTAAACCGCCTCCCCGTGCTGACTAAGATCGAGACCCATTTCTTCCTGTTCCTCGCTGACGCGAAGCGGTTTGACTAGATTCGTAATTTTGAAAAGTAAGTAAGAAGCGACGAAAGCAAAAGCGGCGACGCCGATCAGCGCGATGATGTGAATTTCGAAGGTCGCGGTCTTGCCGTAAATCAAACCCACATCTTTCGCGAAAATTCCCGTCGCGATCATGCCGACGACACCACCGAGACCGTGGCAAGGAAAGACATCGAGCGTGTCGTCTAAATTAGTTTTGGACCGCCACGCCACCGCGAGATTGCTGACCAGACTCGCGATCATGCCGATGAAGATACTTTGACCGACGGTGACAAATCCCGCCGCTGGCGTGATTGCCACGAGACCGACCACCGCACCGATACAGGCACCGAGTGCCGAAGGTTTGCGTCCGAGCGCCGCATCCCAAAAAACCCAAGTGATTGCCGCGGCTGCGGAAGCTGTATTCGTCGTCGCGAAAGCGAGGACGGCTGTGGCAGAAGCACCGAGCGCCGAGCCGGCATTGAAGCCGAACCAACCGAACCAGAGCAGACCCGTACCAAGCAGGACATAAGGAATGTAAGCCGGACCAGCTTTTTCTCGGCGTAAATGAGATTTGCGTCGACCGAGCACCATCGCACCCGCGAGCGCGGCGAAACCCGCCGACATGTGCACCACTGTCCCGCCCGCGAAATCGAGCACTCCCAGCTGACGCAGCAAACCGTCGGGATGCCAGGTCATGTGTGCGAGTGGTGTGTAGATGAATAAGGTGAATAAAATCATGAAGAGAATGTAGGAGGAAAATCTCATGCGCTCAGCAAAAGCGCCGGTGATAAGAGCCGGTGTGATGATGGCAAATTTGAGCTGAAAAAAAGCAAACAGCATCAGCGGAATCGTCGGCGCGAGCGCGGGATGCGTCTCGAGACCCACGCCGCCGAACATGAAGAAAGTGAGTGGATTGCCGATGATGCCACCGAGACTGTCGCCGAAAGCCAGCGAAAATCCGACGACCACCCAGAGAATGCTAATCACGCCCATCGCGATGAAACTTTGGAGCATGGTCGAAATCACATTCTTCTTGCTGACCATGCCGCCGTAGAAGTAAGAAAGTCCCGGCGTCATGAGCAGCACCAAAGCCGTGGCAGTGAGCATCCACGCGACATCTGCCGGATTGACCGCTTCGCCAATCACGCTCTGCGGCGCGGGCGTGTAAAAAACTCCAAGGAGAGCAACCAAGAAGACCAAACCGAAGGCCGTTTTCCAAAAGAGTTTCATGGTAATTTTGATTAAAGAATAAAATTCTAATTATAGGAATAGATTTACGCGAATTTTTTAAAAAACAGAGTAATCTTATCCTAATTTTAAAAAAAATTAAGAGAATTATCTTGACTTAATTTTTATTCTATTGCTTTTTATGCATAATTTATGCGTATTTGGCAAGTTTTTTACGACAAAATCCACTGATTTAAGATTTTAGACACGCGGAAAAAATCCTCCACTGCTCTGTGGTGAACTGGAAAAAGCTGAATGACTCAGGCTTTGTGTCAGCAAAGCTGGCGCGTAAAACTAGATGGCTCGGGAGGCGGGGATCGAACCCGCGACATTTCGGTTAACAGCCGAACGCTCTACCACTGAGCTACTCCCGAATATACAATACTTTTTATTTTAGTAATCTTTTAATTAAAGCAGGGTTCTTGTGTTGTAATCCTCCGTAGCTTGAGTCCGCCTTGGCGGATGAAAGCGTAGGATGGATGAGCTACTCCCGAATGTGAGTGTGAATTGAGTTTGAGAGCCGAATGTCCCCTAAACTCGGCTACTTCTAAACGAGCCGCGTAATTTTACGAGCGAACCCACTTTCGGGCAAATACTATTTCGCTTCAATCCAAACCGCACCAGGAGTGGCATTACAGGCAGCTGCGGAATATTGAACAACACCAGCTCCGACCGGTTCAGCGCCGAAACTATAAAACCAGGTCACCATTTCGTTGTCGCTGCCACCGCCAATCTGACAACCACCGACACTGTCGGCCGGACAGGCTTCTGGTGAAAAAACCATGCCTTGTTCGCTATTGCAGCTGGCCGCAATGACTTGTGAAGTCCAGATTGATCCGATGTAGTCGATGCAAGCACTGTGCGCCTCGATGGAATTGCACGAGCCGATTACTTTGTTGCCGCTGCCGGATTTCGGAACTGTGGTTGGCGCAGGCAAATCGCCAGTCGTTGGTGTAATTGATTCCTCCAACAAACCAAGATCATCCAATTTTAATTCGTCGGTATTTCCCATGTCTTGATTGGTCGAACAACCAGCGAGCAAAAGTGTGAGCGCCGCGAGTACAAAAATTTTTTTAGTCATTGGAAATTGATTAAATTAATTGTGGAAATTTTACTACATTTTTACAAACGAGCTAGCCCAAAAGCAAGTCCGTCTACATTGCTTGTGAAAATTTTAGCGAAAAATTCCACGCACTACAAAAACTTTTTTAATTGGGCGTGCAGATACGCATTCGTCGCCAGGACGGAAATGTCGGGAAACTTCAAATGTGGCAGCGTCATATCGGAAATTTTTCCACCGGCTTCACGCACGATGAGCTCCCCCGCCGCGATGTCCCAGATTTTGGTATTGCGCGAAAAGTCGAGATAGCCGTCCGCCGCGCCGCGCGCGACGAGACAGAGATCATAAGCCGCCGATGCGAAAGCGCGCACGCGCCGAATTTTTTCGAGCGATTTTGTGAATGCCGCGACATCTTGCTGGAAGCGTTTGCCGGAAGTGTGCCGCCGCGGAATCTCGACGACGATGAGCGCGTCGGAAATTTTCTGCGTCGCAGAGACGGCAATTTTTTGACCATTCACTTTCGCGCCACCGCCCCGTCGTGCGGAAAAAAGTTGCCGCGTAATCGGCGCATAGACAACGCCGACGATTGATTTGCCGTTTTCCTGGAGCGCAATCGAGACGCACCAATTCGGCAAACCGAAGTGAAAATTTTTCGTGCCGTCGAGCGGATCGATCACCCAGCAGTTTTTAGTTGATGGTTGATAGTCTTTAGAACTTTCCTCAGCGAGAATGTCATGCTCGGGAAATTTTTTCCGAATCGCCGCGATAATCATTTTTTCGCTCGCGAGATCAGCATCCGTCGCGAAATCGTGCGCGCCCTTTTGCACCGCGATTTTGGTTTTGCCAAATTTCTGCAGCAAAATTTCCCCAGCCGCCACTGCCAACTTTTCCGCGAACTTTTGCGTTTCGATTAAATTCACCTGGAGAGGATAAAGGATTCAGCCAAAAGAATAAAGAAGCGGAGTGTAAGTATTAAGTATTAAGTATTAAGTATTAAGTATTAAGTATTAAGTATTAAGTATTAAGTATTAAGTACTTATGACTTATGATTTATGACTTACGCTGTCCCAATTCGTCAGCACTTCCGGCTCGCCTGCGGTAATTAAAATTTGGTGCTCGAAGTGCGCGGACAATTTGCCGTCAGCCGTCCGCGTCGTCCAGCCGTCTGGCTCTGTCAAAATTTCAGATGTCCCGCGATTAATAATCGGCTCGATACAAATCGTCATCCCCGGACGCAGCGCGACACCAGTCCCCGGTCGTCCCCAATTCGGCACTTCGGGATCTTCGTGCAAATGGTGACCGATGCCGTGTCCGACTGTCTCGCGCACGGGCGAGTAACCGAATTGTCGAACGAAACTTTCGACCGCATGACCGATGTGCCCGGTCGTATTGCCGGCGCGCGCCGCGGCGATTCCGCGGTATAGACTTTCACGCGTGCGCTCGATTAATTTTTCCGCCTCACCGGAGACTTGTCCGATTGGAATCGTGCGACAAGCATCCGCGTAAAACTTTTCGGAAATCACGCCGAAGTCGATGGCGATGATGTCGCCGTCTTGGAGGATTTCAGAATCGCTCGGAATGCCGTGCACAACGCGGTCATTCACGCTCGCGCAAATCGCCGCCGGAAAGCCGTGGTAATTTTTGAACGCGGGAATAACTTTGCGCGCGCGGCAAAGATCTTCGGCGAGTGCATTCAGCTCAGCCGTCGAAATCCCCGCCTTCACCGCCACACAAACTTGATTCAGGATTTCGGATTGGATATGGCACGCGCGGCGCATCGCGGCGATCTCAGTTGGACTTTTGATTGAAATTGACACGCCTCGATTTTACCGCAACTTTTCGGTAAAATGCTCGCGACTCCGAAGTCGAAATTCGAGCCGCGAATTATTTCGCCACTCGCTTTCGGTTCCGGAGGATCCCCGCTTTCGCGGGGACAAGCTTAACCCCCTCCACAATGGAACCCCAGAAAGTCGCGGGAGCAGTCGCTTCCCGCCCGCTCGTCATCGAGACGGGCAAACTCGCGAAACAGGCCACCGGTTCGGCGGTCGTTTCGCTCGGTGACACAGTCGTCCTCGCGACGGTCGTCGTCGCTGCCGGTCGCCCTGGCGCAGATTTTTTTCCGTTGTCTTGTGACTACGAAGAAAAATATTACGCCTCAGGCAAAATCAAAGGCTCGCGCTTCATCAAGCGCGAAGGTCGCCCAAGCGACGCCGCTGTTTTGCGCAGCCGAATGATTGATCGCCCGATTCGTCCGCTTTTCCCGAAAGGCACGACGAACGAAGTTCAAATCATCGCGACCGTCCTCTCAATCGATCTCGAAGTCGATCCAGCCGTCACCGCGATGAATGCTGCGAGTGCAGCCCTGATGGTTTCGGGTGCACCATTCGCCGGACCAATCGGTGCAGTCCGCATCGGACTGAAAGATGACAAATTGATCGTAAATCCGACTTACGCGGAAGAAGAAACTGGCGACCTCATCCTGACCGTCGCCGGTACGCTCGACGCGATCACGATGGTCGAAGCTGGCTCGAAAGAAATTTCGGATGAAAAAATGCTCGCGGCACTCGAACTCGCCCACAGTGAAATTAAAAAAATCTGTGAGCTGCAAATCGAACTGAAAAAGAAAGTGAGCCCGGCGCTAATTGAATTGTCCGTCGCAGCGAAAAATGCGGAAGCGGAAAAAGCCGTCGCGGAAACAATCACCGCAGCCGACCTCGACACGATCGCCGGCACGAAAAAAGCCGAAATCAAAGGCGCGATTCACGCGCTCGAAGGTAAATTGCTCACGAAGTACGCTGCGGAAATCGCCGAGGCGAAATTCTCCGAAGGCGAACTGAAGGAAATTCTGAATTCGCACTTCGAGAAAAACATGCGCAAAAATATTCTCGAAAAAGACCTGCGCATCGACTCGCGCAAATTGGACGAGGTGCGACCGCTCAGCGCCGAGGTCGGCGTGCTGCCACGCACTCACGGCACCGGACTTTTCAATCGCGGTGAAACGCAAATCCTCACCATCGCGACACTCGGTGGACCAGGCAAAGCGATGATCGTCGACACGATGGACAAGGACTACCATCGTTTTTACATGCACGAATACAATTTCCCATCATTCTCCGTCGGCGAGACAAGTCGTCGTTTCGGTCCGGGTCGCCGCGAAATTGGTCACGGTGATCTCGCCGAGCGCGCGCTCCTGCCAGTGCTCCCCGCCCGCGAAGTTTTCCCGTACACGCTCCGCGTCGTTTCCGAGACTCTGAGCTGCAATGGCTCGAGCTCGATGGGCTCGGTCTGTGGCTCGACACTCGCGCTCATGGATGCGGGTGTGCCAATCACGAGGCCGGTCGCCGCCATCGCGATGGGCATGGTGACGGACAAAAATGCTGAAGGCAAATTCACGACGCACAAAATTTTGACCGACATCCAGGGTTACGAAGATTTCGCCGGTGACATGGATTTCAAAGTCGCGCGCACGGAGAAAGGCATCACGGCTTTGCAAATGGATATCAAAGTGAAAGGTGTCTCGACGGCAATTTTGAAAGAAGCGCTGACGCGCTCGACCGTCGCCTGCGACACGATTCGCGCCGCAATCATCGCGGCCATCGCCGAACCGAGGAAAGAGTTGAATAAATACGCGCCGCTCATCGAATCAATCAAAATCGATCCGGAAAAAATTCGCACAGTCATCGGCAAAGGCGGCGAGACGATTCAAAAGATCACGAAAGAGTGCGGCGTCGAAATCGATGTCGACGATGACGGTATCGTCACGATCACCGCGCCAAATGGTGAAGCTGGCGAGAAGGCGAAAAAATGGATTGCCCAAATTGTCTACGAACCAAAAGTTGGTGACGAGTTCGATGGCAAAGTCGTGCGCACCATGGACTTCGGCGCCTTCGTCGAATTCCTCCCGGGCAAAGACGGCATGGTCCACATCTCAGCGCTCGCGCCGAATCGTATCGACAAAGTCGAAGACGCAGTCAAAGTCGGCGATGCTATTCGTGTGAAGGTCGTCGAGGTCGATGCGATGGGTCGCATCAATCTGACGAGAATTATTGACGGCGTCGAAATGCAACGCGCACCACGACCGCCGCGCCCAGCCGGGAATGGTGGACGACCACCTCGGAGATTTTAATTTTCAAAATACGCGGGGCGGGTTAAAATCCGCCTCGCTTTTAAGTCGGAGCAAACAAATAATTCTTGAAATCTTGTGGCCGGGTAGTCCGCCGCGGCGGACGAAGGATTGAATTGAAATGTTCACAATTTATATAATCCAAAACGAAGCAGGTAAAAAATATATTGGTTTTACACAAAACCTTGCAAGAAGATTAGAAGAACATTCAAATCCGACAGGCAAGAAAAGAGGCTGGACTAGACTACGAGGACCATGGAAACTAATTCACAAAGAGGAGTTCGAAAATAAAACTGAGGCACTAAAGAGAGAGAAATATTTAAAAACGGGAGTTGGTAGAGAATTCTTGAAATCTTGTGGTGAGATAATTAAATAATAATGTGGCCGGGTAGCTCAGGGGTAGAGCGAAGGATTGAAAATCCTTGCGTCGGTGGTTCAAATCCGCCCCCGGCCACCACGAAAATTATCGGCGCGTTTTTCGCCGAGCGAAGGATTGGCTGTCAAAATTAGCCTTGCGTCGGTGGTTCCAATCCGCCCCCGGCCACCACGAAAATTATCGGC
>Ga0172379_10000117_pt1 | contig 209875 bp, 206 predicted proteins | sample GrowelOW334metaG_FD_119756 | JGI IMG/M metagenome (GOLD analysis project Ga0172379, IMG submission 119756) | Groundwater microbial communities from an aquifer near a municipal landfill in Southern Ontario, Canada - Groundwater well OW334 metaG | ecosystem: Environmental > Aquatic > Deep...
CAGGAACACCTACAATACCCTGCTCTCCTCTACCATCTACGCAGGCCTCGCTTCTTTCTTTCAATAAATCTTGCATCTCAACCCACACAACTTCACCTTGAGACTCAAGGTGCGCTCGCAAAGTTTCTTTATCGAGAATTTTTCGCATAGTCTCTTTCCCTATATCTCCACGATTTTGTTCAACCATATATTTTAATTATTATTTAAAAAAATTATTCCTCATCTTTTGCTCTATCTACAAAATTTTTCATTTCTGACAGTCTACATCCTATTATGCGAAGATATTCAACAAACATTGCCTCCTGAGATGATCCCGCATCCTCATGGCCAAATTTATCCCTAAACAGAGACCTTTGAAAGTCTGACGTATTTATCTGATTAAAGAGTTCCTGAATGATGCGATATAATTGCCTCATATCTAGAGCATGCGTGCCAGTATACTGTTCAACGCTACCTTGCAGTGACTGTAAATAATCTGATAATGATACAGTGATATCAGACAGTGGTTGCAGAATTCGGTCTATTTTTTCTGAATCTCTTAATTTAAGTGTCTTTTGTAAATCAATTATTTTTTGAACCTCCTCCAACTTTTTTTTCATTGATGTGACTAATACCTCGGGGTGCAGAATGATGGAATCCAATCTTTTTTCAATCATTTCAAGGTCTTTTCCAAGTTCTATCTCTCGTCGCACTCTAGCTCCAGCTCTACTGAAATCAAAATCGCGATTTTTTTCATCTAAATCTCTGACAGGCTTAAATTCCGACAACAAAATATCTCTTTGTCTGGACAAAGATTGTAATTCTTCGAATGCCCCTCCCGATCCTCCTCGTATACTCATGTTAGCGGAAAAAATTTATTTAACATTCTTATATTTCTTTCCAACTCTTACCCTATTCATTTCTCTATCAATGACTGCTTGTAATTTTGCAAAATCAATATCTTCTATACTCTTAAATTGTTTCATTTGTTCTTCAGCTCGCTGTCGTGCTTGCTCTGCCCGTTCAATATCAATATCTTCTGCCCGTTCTGCATTATCAGCTAAAATAATTATCTCATTATTACTACGAACTTCTAGGAATCCTCCTGCAACTGCAATAATATTTTCTCCATTTTTGTCTTTAATCTTGAGTTCTCCGGCAACTAGAACAGATACAAGTGGTATATGGTGTGGAAGTACGGTAATTTCACCTGTTGTAGTAGGAATAGAAACCTGAAGAATGTCATTTTCATAAACGACCTTCTCGGGCGTAGCGATTTTTAATTTTAAGGTTTTATCCATACTATATTATGCCTTTACTTCATCGATGCTTCCTTTCATATAAAATGCTTGCTCTGGCTTGTCATCATGTTTACCATCGAGAATCTCACGGAATCCACGAACGGTGTCAGCGAGTTTTACATAACGACCTTCTGAACCAGTAAATGTTTCTGCAACAAAGAAAGGCTGCGATAAGAATTTCTGTAATTTACGCGCTCGTTGTACGGTAAGTTTATCTTCATCTGATAATTCTTCCATACCAAGAATGGCAATGATATCTTGCAAATCTTTGTAGCGTTGTAACACACGCTGAACTTCAAGCGCAGTACGATAATGTTCTTCGCCAACAATGTTTGGATCCAAAATTGTTGAACTGGAATCAAGCGGATCAACAGCAGGATAAATACCAAGTTCTGAAAGTGAACGATTCAAAACAACCGTTGAATCAAGATGGGCAAAGGTCGTTGCCGGAGCTGGATCAGTCAAGTCGTCTGCGGGAACATACACAGCCTGCACTGAGGTAATCGAACCTTTTGATGTAGAGGTAATGCGTTCTTGCAAAGCACCCATTTCCGTTGCCAATGTCGGCTGGTAACCTACAGCTGATGGCATACGCCCAAGAAGTGCTGATACTTCTGAACCAGCTTGGGTGAAACGAAAAATGTTATCAATAAACAAAAGCAAATCTTTTCCTTCTTCATCACGAAAATATTCTGCCATCGCAAGAGCAGTCAATGCAACACGAGCACGCGCTCCTGGTGGTTCATTCATTTGACCAAACACCAGTGCCGTCTTACTCAAAACGCCAGATGATTCCATTTCACGATACAAATCATTTCCTTCACGAGTACGCTCTCCTACTCCCGCAAACATTGAATAACCACCATGTTCTTGAGCAATATTGCGGATAAGTTCTTGGATAACAACAGTCTTACCAACACCAGCTCCACCAAACAAACCAACTTTTCCACCTTTTAAAAATGGGCAAAACAGGTCAATAACTTTAATACCGGTTTCCAAAACTTCTGATTTAGTAGATTGCTCTTTGAAATCTGGAGCTGAGCGATGAATAGGATAAAGCTTTTTTGTTTTTGATTCCCCTTTTCCATCAATTGGTGCTCCGACCACATTGTACATGCGACCAAGTGTTTCTGGACCAACAGGTACGGAAATAGGTTTACCCGTGTCTATTACTTCTGTACCACGGCTTAGCCCATCTGTTGTGCTCATCGCAACAGTACGCACCATATTTGCCCCAAGATGTTGTTGTACTTCAAGTACAAGCGTTTTACCGTTTGGCATTTTGGTTTCCAGAGCTGTGTAAATTTCCGGCAACTTTTCTAAAAAGTGGACGTCTGCAACAACGCCGATAATTTGACTAATTGTTCCAATATTTTGAGACATAGTACATTTATTTATTAGGTAATTGATATTAAGCTGTTTAAATATTTCCACATATCACGTAACATTTATCACATAACAATTGATACGTAATACGTGTTATGTGATACGTGATTACCCTAAAGCCGCCGCTCCACCAGCAATTTCCGCAATTTCTTGCGTGATACCAGCCTGGCGTGCTTTATTAAAATTCAAATTTAATTCTTTAATCATATCTTCTGCAGAATCACTTGCATTTCTCATAGCCATCATGCGCGCCGAGTGTTCACTTGCGGCTGACTCCAATGTTGCTTGATAAATTTGTGTCTCAACAAGACGTGGGAGAATAATTTGTAAAACTTCGGTGGTGTTTGGTTCAAACAAGTAGTCATCAATTTCAATTGTAGTGTCGTTCCTTGTTCCTTGTCCCTTGTTCCCTAGTTCATTGATCATTTTCTCTAAATCATGCTCTGAAATTGGCAATACTTGTCTTAATTTAGCTACCTGCGCAATCGTTGATTTGTAATCAGTATAGGCTACTACAACTTTGTCATATTGTTTCTTTTCATATGCGTCAATAATCATGCGTGAAATCGGCAAAACGTCTGCAAGTTTTGGCGTGTCTGAAAAATCACTATATGATGCAATCAAATTATATTTCATTTTTTTTGCAAAATCTGCTCCTTTTTTACCTACTCCAATGACGTCGACCTCAACTGAAGCACTTGGTTCAATAATGCCATTTTCCATTCTTTGACGGCTAATGTTTCGGGCATCTTTCAATTGTTCCGCGGTCTTACGAATAATATTGCTATTAAAGCTTCCGCACAAGCCTCTATTTGAGGTGACAAGAATAACAAGCAATTTGTTAACTTGGCGCACATTGAGTAACGGTAAACTTTCGCGTTCTCCTTTTGCAAGTTTAACCAACAAATCCCAAGCAAGCGTGGCATAGGTACGCGTATTAACCGCTGCTTCTACAGCTTTTCGCATTTTTGCCGCAGCGACCATTTCCATTGCTTTGGTAATTTTTTTGGTACTGCCGACAGACTTGATGCGACGTTTGATTGCTTTGGTATTTACGGGCATAATAATTTGAAAACTACTAGAAAGAATTACTACATTTTTTAATTCTAACCTGCCTGTCTTAATATTTGGCTCAATTCATGCCGGACTTTTAACCAATTCATTCTTACTTCTCTATCATCAGAATCTGGAACTTGATTTAACGAAGTCAGTAACAATTCTTCAGCTCTCACTAAAGATAATTCTTGGTTTGTCAATTTTAAACTCATTTCCGGCATGATTTTGCATATCTCGGTTCCGTCCTTAAGTGCTATCGTTCCTTTACCAATACAGACTACCAAATCTCGTGCTTCTGTTTTAGGTAGATCTACAACAGTTCCGTTGGCTTCTCTCTGAATACTTTTTACATGCACTTGTAGATATAACAAAATTTTTTCTTTACCTCTTAGTAAAAGCGCATCGAATTTCGAAAATTCTTTTTTCCAAAATTCTAAATCAGTCTCGTGGCTTTTCATTGCTTGATCAAATTCGAGTTGCAAGGATTTTTCGCCCCGCATTGTCTCTCGTCTACTATAATACATATTTTACTTCTTAAATTCTGCACACGCATCTTTCATTTCACCTTCAACCTTCTCGTCCCACTCCCCTTTTGCAAGTTTTTCTAATAACACTTTTTTACTCTTCCGAACAAAATCGAGGAATTTATCTTCTGTCACGCGCACATCTTTTACTGCGACCTGATCAAAATAACCATTGGTGACCGCGTAAATAGCAATAATCTGTTCCTCGACCGGCATTGGGGAATATTGTGGTTGTTTCAAAAGTTCTGTCATGCGCTGGCCTCTGTCAATTTGTTTTTTTGTCTCTGGATCAAGGTCTGATGCAAACTGAGCAAATGCTTCGAGTTCACGAAACTGTGCCATTGCAAGTTTCAATTTTCCGGCAACCTTTTTCATTGGCTTAATTTGAGCGTCTCCGCCAACACGTGAAACAGAAATACCAACATTTAGAGCTGGACGAATACCACGGAAAAATAAATCTGTCTCTAAAAAGATTTGTCCATCGGTAATAGAAATAACATTTGTTGGGATATAGGCAGTCACATCACTTGCTTGTGTCTCAATAATGGGAAGCGCGGTAATAGATCCTCCACCATTTTCTTTATTGAGTTTGCACGCGCGTTCAAGAAGACGTGAATGTAGATAAAATACATCTCCCGGATATGCCTCACGCCCTGGTGGACGGCGTAAGAGAAGAGAAATTTCACGATAAGCCCACGCTTGTTTGGTCAAATCATCATACACTATCAAGACATCTTCTCCTTTGTCTGCAAAGTACTCTGCCATTGCAACTCCTGCATAAGGTGCAATAAATGCCATAGATGCCGGGTCAGACGCGCCAGCCACAACAACGGTCGTATATTCCATAGCTCCTGCTTCTTGAAATTTTGCAACAATACGAGCTATTTTTGATTCTTTTTGTCCAACTGCGACATAAATACACTTCATATTCTGGCCTTTTTGGTTGATGATTGCATCAATCGCAATAGCTGTTTTGCCAGTCTGGCGATCACCAATAATAAGTTCGCGCTGTCCGCGTCCAATAGGAATCATAGCGTCAATTGCTTTGATACCTGTCTGTACCGGTTCATGAACCCGCTCACGACTCATAACGCCTGGGGCAATTTTCTCAACTGGATAAAATTCTTTTGTCACGATTTCACCTTTTCCATCTATTTCTTGGCCAAGCGCATTTACTACACGCCCAACAAGTTGCTCTCCGACAGGAACTGACAAAATACGTCCGGTCCGTTTTACCGTATCTCCTTCTTTGATTCCTTTATATTCACCCAAAATCATAGCACCTACAGTCTCTTCTTCGAGATTGAGTGCTACTCCCAAAATTCCGCCAGGAAATTCAAGCATTTCTTGTGCTTGACAGCTTGTGAGGCCATTCATGCGTGCAATGCCATCCCCAACTTCAATGACAGTCCCAATCTCCTCAACCTGGACAGTTTTTTCAAATGAGGCAATGTGTTTTTTGAGTTCTTCCACAATAGAATTTGTCGACATAGTATTATATATTAACAATGTTATATTTTATCACTTATCACCTATCATTTATCATAAAAAAATGATAAATGACATATAATATTTTATAAAACAAGACTTTTCCTAAAAGATAATAATTGTGTCTTCAACGATCCATCCAAAATTTTATCTTCCAATTTTACTTTTACTCCACCAATCAGGCTCTCATCAATATGCATGACAGCCTCAACTTTTCCACCAAAAGCTTTTTTAATATGTTCAATAGATAAATTTTCCAACTTTCGAGCAGAGGTAATCTCCATTTCGATAATACCTTCTTGTTTTTTTGAATATTTTTCAAATTCAACAATAATGTTGCTAGATTGTTTCAATTTTCTATCACGAACCAATAGCTTTACAAACACCTCAAGCGCCTGTTTCAAATCAGCACCTTTCAAATTTTTGGTGATTTCATACAATGCCTGTGCGTATTGTTTGTTTGATGATTTTTTCATATTTTTATGATCGTTTAGGAAAATCTAGTATATCACCCGTTCTACCTTCTGCGCCATGTTCCTTCCTCATCTCATCCATCAACAGGTCTGCCGCGTGTTCCATCATGTTATCAGTGACACCTTGCGCGACTTCCTGTGATAACCCTTGTGAAACCATACGCCTACGCAATTCATCAAAAATACGAGCTAAATTAAGATTAATATCTCTCATAGTTTCACCTATTCTCAACTCGTCAAAAATTTCTAACAATTCTTTTTTGACACGCTTAGCAATTACCCGATCTATACTATCCGGAAATTGACCATTCCTTTTTAGTATTTCATCAATAACTCTACTAAATCTTGCCTTCCTCATTGTTGTAAAAATTTTATCAACCACATTACTATATCAATAGTTATTATTATAGTCTCTTGGCTTCTCTATTTTTTTAATCCTTTCAAACTATCTTCGATTATCTTTTTATCTTTCTCACTGTCCATCTTTTCACCCAACACTTTTTCTAACGCCATGACAACTAGATCGGCTGTTTCTGACTTTATATCTTCAACCATTTTTTCTTTTTCATTTTGAATTTGATGTTTCGCGCGCACAACAAGCCCTTCAATTTCTTCTTTTGCTTTCAATTTCATATCTTCACCCAGCTGTTTTCCTTCTGTATGAGCACGTTCAATAAGTTTGTTTGCCTCGACTTTTGCGTCATCAAGACGTTCTTGATATTTTTGTTCACTCATGACAAATTTTGTTTCAATTTCTTTTGCTTTATCAAGACTCTCATCAATTACATTTTTTCGTTCTTCAAGCTTTTTGGTTAGTGGTTTTAAAATCAGAAACCATACAATTGCAGCGACAATGGCAAAGTTTAGTAACTGAAATAAGAACAGTTGAGTATTTAAACCAAGTGATGCAGCGACACCACCTTCGGTTGCTGTTTCTGTTTTTTGTTCGGTTGTTATTTCTATTTGTGACATAAATCAGTGATCAATGATCAGTGAACAATAACCCTTTTTTGATCACTGATCAAAGATCATTGATCACTGTTCACTGAAAATATTTTATAAGTATTCCTATTCAGACGGATCACGATGACCCGCCTTCAAGAATTACTTCAATGTGAATACGACGACGAGCGCATAAATAGCAATAGCTTCAGCAAACGCAGCGCCGAGTAGCATTGGGACAAACAATTTTCCAGCTGATTCTGGATTTCGACCAATAGATTCCATAGCTTTGGCAACTAATTTACCGATTGCCATAGCTGGAAAAAATCCGCCGATTGCCATGGTGAAAGCTTTTGCCATCACCACGATAGATTCATGTGCGAGACCTTCCATATATTACCTCTTGTGATACCAATCCGAGACGAAGAGAAAAGGTTGTTTTACTTCGGGATGAGTATCAATTAGATGAATAAACCTCTCTATGATTGTAATCTTTTCCACCCCAGGCGGACCCGCCTTGGGCGGGTAATCTTACAATCTTTTAATCTTTCACAGCTCAAGATTGAAAGACTAAAAGATTAGAAGATTGTGTTTAAAATACTCAGTGCTCCTCCGTCCCATGCGGTTCGCTACTTGCTACAGTCAAATATACAATGGTAAGCATTGCAAACACGGTGGCTTGTATCAATCCAACAAGCAATTCAAGCAACATAAATGGCGCAGGCACCAATGCGGCAACCAAAGCGCTAATCACTGAGATTAACACTTCTCCAGCAAAAATATTACCAAACAAACGAAGCGACAGCGAAATAACTTTTGCAACTTCTGATACAATTTCGATTAGCCCAACAGCAAATTCAATAACTGCAGTAAGAATAGCGACAGGACCTTTTCTAATACTTTTTACAATATTTCCTATTTGGATAAATTTTCCTATGTGGGTAAAGAATCCAATACTGAAAAAAGCAAAGATGTGAGAAGATAACACAGATACAAGAGCCATCGATACGGTCAAATTCAAATCAGTATTAGCCGGACGCAGAAGCATGGTGTGTCCATACAAAATACTGCCGGTACCAGGCAAAAGTCCAAGCCAATTTGAAAGCAAAATAAAAAAGAAGATCGATCCAACTACTGGCAAAAACCGAATGGTCTTTTTCCGATCTCCGGTCACTTGATCAAAATAGCCCAAAACTGATTCCAAAATATATTCGCTCGCATTCTGCAACTTACCCGGTCGCATGCGCACATTGCGCCGAATCATAATTCCAAGCACCAAAAAAATAAGAATTGCCAGCCATGCGTTTATCATGGTGTTGGTTATCGTAATACTGCCAATATGAAATACGGCCTCTGGAGCTAGTGTGGGAATATGTATCTCTGCGGACATACGTACTTTTCAACTAATAATCTTTAATCTTCAATCTTGAGTCTTAAAAATGTAAAGAAGATTCAAGACTTAAAATTCAAGATTATCCTTCTTGGAGTTTTTATCTTTATCTAACTGTTCGTATTCTTTCCCATATTGTTTGGCTTTTTTATAAATTAGCTTACCAGACAACACTGCCGCAAGTACAAATCCTCCAATAGTAAACCACGGCGCGTATCCATATTTACCTTCCAACCACTGGCCTGCAAGCACAAAAAGAATAATAGGAACTGCGATAGTAGCACCAAAATCACCGACGATCCGAAGACCCATGAGCATGTACTTTCTATCTTTTGGATCTTCTGGCAATGAGGACATACAAATAATAGAGGAATCCTATAGTTACTCCTCGGCTCGGGAAAGCAAAAGCGATTTTGCTTTCCTCTCGCCTGCGTCGTAAATAAAAGGGCGGTATCCTCCAAAACGCCCGTATTTTACTCTCTTTTATTGAATACGTCAACAGTTTTATTTTTTTAATCTTGTGAATAAGTCCTTAGTGTTTTTTTCAACAATAAATGATACATCATCAATACTTTTTTCTCTTATTTCAGCAATTTTTTTTGCAACCTCCTCAACCATCCACGGTTCGCATCGTTTTCCACGGTACGCCTGGGGAGCTAAATATGGAGCGTCAGTTTCAACAAGCATCCTATCAAGTGGACAATTTTTTACCACTTCCAACAATTCTTCTTGTGGTTTTGGGTCTGTTTTTTTTGGTGGAAAGGTAATAACTCCAGTAAATCCTAAATAAAAACCCATGTCTAGATATTGCTGTGCATTTTGCCAGTTTGATGTATAACAATGAATCACACCAGACAGAACATTCCTCTCCTTAGTTAAGGAGAGGATAGGTGAGGTTGTTTTTACGCGAACAACCGCCTCTGTCTCCTCCTTAACTAAGGAGGAGAACTCTCTAAGTAAGTTAATCATCTCTTCGTGAGCATCACGTACATGAATTACCAAAGGTAAATCATGTTTTTGTGCAAACTTCACTTGCTTCAAAAATATTTCTTTTTGCTTTTCCAAAATCTCAATCTTAGTCTTGTTCTCGGGCATGTGATATAAATCAATTCCACATTCCCCAACTGCAATAACTTTTTCTGACTGAGCAAGCTCATCATAATATGATTCGTCAAAATCTTCTTCGCGAGATACAAATGAACTTTCTTCCTCATCGACATGAGTTGGAAAGAGATGAATAGGATGCAAACCAATCGTCGCATATACATTATCAAACTTCTCTGCAAACTCAACAGCTTTCTTGCTTGTATCTTTTTGCGTACCCACCGTATTCATCACGACATTCTTCTCCACACAACGAGAAATGACCTCAAGAAAGTCATTTTTGTATGCGTTGAATTGGATGTGGCAATGGGAGTCAAACATGGAAACTTTAATGTATGTAATTTATTGTTGATTCCAACATCCTCACCGCATCTGGCATCAAAAACCATAAAATTTCAGCGACACTTGTAACATACGGCGCAACTGTAGAAGCTACCACCATACTCATAATCCTTTCAGATAAGGGGAATCGTTCAATAAACAAAAGAATCAACCCAACAGTAACAACCCCTTCAAATAAACCTAAAGCAAGTCCGAGTAAACGGTTCAGAGATTTGATAAAGGGGAGGCGGGTGATAATACTCAAAAATTTATCTACAATCCAAAATAAAAATCCAACCAAACGGTTGATAATAAAAAAGGCGACAATAAACATGAAAACGCGCGAAGTATTTTCTGGCCATCCAGTCACCCGAATAAGCCATTCTGCCATAGGTTCATAATATCTGCTTGCCAAAAAAGCTCCAAGCAACGTACCAACCAATGAACCCAACGTATGGACAAATCCAAACCAAAAACCTGCCATTGCAAATCCTCCAACGAGTACGAGGAGGATGATGTCGAAGAGAGACATACGAAAAAAATTTAAATTTGAAATTTTGAATTTTTAAACAATTTTTAATTTAATAATTATAGAATTTTAAATTGTTTCGAAATTTTAAATTCAAAATTCGAAATTATTTCTCTAACCGTGGGAATAAAATCTCTCCTTTTTTAATATTCATCCCTGGCTTCATCCCTCCCCAATTTTTTCCATTTTGTGAAATATCAACCGATTCAGAGGGAACACCCAGCTGAGATAATATCTTTTCAGCCGCGCTTGGCATGATAGGCAATAAGGCAAATGCTATATGGCGCAGATTTTCTACAAGCCGGTACAACATAGCAGAAATATCCTCACCTTTTTTTGCCCTTTCCCATGGCTTTTGTTCAGAGATAATAGTATCCTGGCGTGTAACACAGTCGAGAATTACATCAACAGCCACATGAAATTTATAACTGGCAAAAGCATTCTCATATTGGTCCCAGAATGTAGCAACAGTATTTGCGTCGTCATGTCGTGGCGGCATATCTGGCACAACACCATTGTTATATTTTTCTATCATGGTAAGCACGCGCGAAGTGAAATTGCCAATTCCATTTACTAAGTGAGCGGTGTAATACTCTTCAAATTGGTCAAATGAAAAGTCATTATCATTGTGTGCATTAAATGCGCCAAGAAGGCAAAAACGCACCGCATCTACGCCATATTTTTCTACCAAATCAAAAGGATCAATTACATTGCCAAGTGACTTGCTCATCTTTTGTCCTCCAGAAGTAATAAAACCATGTATAAATATTTGCTCAGAAGTGGGCAGACTTGCAGACATAAGCATGGCCTGCCACATAGCACTTTGCTGACGCAAATTATCTTTTCCGGCAACTTGTATACCCGGCCAACAGGATTCATATGTCTCGATATTATCAGGCCAGCCAACTGCAGAAATATAATTTACCAATGCATCAAACCATACATACATCACGTGATCAGGATCATTGGGGACTTGTACGCCCCATGGCATTTTTTGTTTCAGACGCGAGATGCTAAAATCTTGTAATCCGCTTTCAACAAAATTTTTTATTTCGAGCAAACGATACGAAGGGACAACTAAATGAGGATGTTCTTCATATAATTTTAATAACGCCTTTTGATATGCGGAAAATTTAAAGAAATAATTTTCTTCATGTATCAATTCAAGCTCCATATTTGGGTGTATTGGGCATTTGTCATCTTCCAATTCAGAATCAGTCTTCTCCATTTCGCATCCGACACAATATTTTATGGTGTAATTCTTTTTATAAATATCTCCTTTTTCATGACACTTCATCCAAAATTCTTGCGCAGCTTTTACGTGGTGTTCATCTGTAGTACGAATAAAATTTGTATAGCTCAAATTCAATGATTGTTTGAGTGCATCAAATTTTGCCGCGTATTCATCTACATATTGTTGGGGTTCCTTACCTTCGTCTAAAGCTTTGCGATAAATTTTTATGCCATGTTCATCTGTTCCCGTATTAAAAACTACCGTTTCTCCAAGCAAACGATGATACCGCGCTATGGCATCAGCTTGCACAATTTCAAGAGCAAAGCCAATATGGGGTTTGGCATTGACGTAAGGCAAGGTAGTGGTGATATAGTAATTTTTCATAGTAGTAACTTGTAATTCGTAACTAGTAATTAGCTATTTGTGTTTCGGTAGATCGTATTAATCCATTAATTAATTTAATCACGTCTACTGATTTAATCCATAATATTTTTGATTGTTCACCCGAAATGTATTGCAAATCTTTTGATATAAATAAAAAATTTTGAATTTCTGCCGCAGAACCACGCGCTTGATAATAAAATCTTACCTTATCTTTAAAATGAAAACGAGCAAATCCTTCAGCGATATTTGCAGTGATTGAATATACTGCACGTCGCATTTGACTGATAATTCCATACAGCTCATCTTTAGGAAAATCCTTTGTGATTAAATATATTTCTAATACAAGGTCATGACCTTTTTTCCATGCATCTAACTCATAAAAGTTATGTATTTTCATAAGACCATAATAAGCAACTCGTAAATAGTAATTCGCAACTAGTTACTAATTACGAGTTACTAATTACTTATCACTAAAACAAATTCGCCCTTATTAGAAATGTCCTGTTTTTGTATTTCCTGAATCGTTCCTCTATAAATACTCTCAAATTTCTTTGTAAGTTCACGACAGATGCAAATCTGCTGGTCTTCTTTCAAGACTGCTACGAGCTCTGACAAACATTTCATTATTCTATGACTTGATTCATAAAAAGCAACTGTATACTCGGCTTTTGCAACATCTTCAAAAAAGCTTTTTCGTCCTTTTTTATGCGGAGGAAATCCCATGAACAAAAATTTGTCTGTGGGAAAGCCCGAAATACTCAAAGCAGTAATGACTGCACTAACACCGGGAACTGGTACAGTTGGTATGTGGTATGTGGTATGTGTTACGTGAGCAACGAGCTGGTTCCCCGGATCACTAATCCCTGGCGTCCCCGCATCGGTGACTAATGCAATATTCTTTCCACTTTCAAGCATTTGCCTTATCTCTTGTATCTTTTTTTCATCGCTATGATGATGATAACTCACCAAACTTTTACTAATTTTGAAATGAGCAAGTAATTTGCTCGTCACACGCGTATCTTCACATAAAATAACATCAACACTCTTGAGCGTCTCAAGCGCGCGCAGTGTGATATCATCTAAATTACCTATGGGAGTTGCGACAATGTAGAGAGTACCAGTATTCATAATGCACGTAGTTTAGCAAAAAAAATATTATTTGACAAACTATTTACATAGTTCGAGCAAGCCACTTTCTCTTCTCTCACAACGCAAATCATTCCCTTACCCCTTCTCTTAAAAAGAGAAGTGGAATCGGATACTATATCAATCTGGACTGTGATTATACCTTGTTAGAGCAACCCACCCTCTAACTCCCTCTCTTAAAAAGGGAGGGAGAATCGAACAATATATCCCTCCTCCCTTTTTAAGGGAGCCTGCCTACCGGCAGGCAGGGATAAGAGGTGGGTTGCTCGAGCACCACAAAAAGACAAACCCCGAACATTTCTGTTCAGGGCTATTCCACTAGACACATTATATATAATATGCACAATGGGGTCTCGGCACGCGCTGGTCGTTCGGTTGAACGGGCGCATGCCGGAATTGCGTTCTTCACGCGGGACGAACCGTTCCGACCGAAGTCGAACTGGCTCGTGAAAGAACAGAAGGAACGGGGGTCAGGGGCGTGTGCAACACGCGACCGGGGCGATCGGCACACCCAGCCAATCGATGCCATAATCCACGGGGTTGACGTATCCCATGTACTCGACGGGCAGACGGCTCCCGTTCATGGGGTTCACGCAGAAGCAGTCCACCTGCGTGTTCGCATACTGCGGTGGTTCAAAGGGCTCCACGTACAAGGCATATTCTCCCTGAAATTCTCCCTCAAGGACTTCACCTTCCATCACGAGGAAACAAACTTCGTCTGAGGTCGAACCCCAGTATAGGTCGCGGTATATTTCGTCAGCAAATACCGAAGCTCCTGATGATTTGAGGTGGGCACGGTCCCAGATCGTGTACACTGTATCGCCTGCCTGCACCTCACACCCATATCCAAACTGGGCGATGATGCACTCGCCGCTTTGGCAGTGGCCGTAGATGAAGCCCTCATCGTCTGTGTCAAAGCAGGGCGACCCATCGGGAACGTTCGTGCCGTCCCAGTATCTGAAACAGATCGACTCCCGACTCTCGCAGATGTTCGTAGTGAGGTTGCAGCCCATGTCACCCGGGCAATCGGCATCCATCAGGCACCCGTTCACAACACACGTGCTCGCGATGCACATGCCGTTCGGGCATTGGGTTCCGTCGGCCATCCCCTTGTAGTAGCACTCGGAGGTCTGGTTGTTGTACAGGTAGTCTGTGCAGGGCACCGAGTCGGGAGAGATCTCCCCAGTACCCTCGCAGAACGACGCGTGACCGAGGCAGAGCCCGGCCCACTTATCGCCGTAGCACTGGTCCTCCGTCGTGTTCGAATTGCCGTCATCGCAGACGGCGCCCTCCTCCATGTAGTTGCGAACGCACCTTCCGGCGTCGCAGGTGTTGATTTCGCATTCGTTGTCCACGCCGCCGCAGTCCGCATCGGAGTAGCACTCGGGCGTGACCTCGATCGGCACCGGATTGCACCGCGGGGAACCACCCGCGGCGATGAAGATGCCCAGGACCACCAGCGCCGCCAGCTTCGCCGCCTTCATGGATACCCTCCATCGTGAAGGCACAAGGGACACGGAAACGCTGAATCTCAGACGCTCCGTCTTTCCCCCATCCCAAAAACACCAAAATGTCTCTGCGTGGAAAAAAGACCCAAAAACGCTTTAATATTGCATAATTTTTAACCTTTGTCAATAGATGGTCAGATGTGGTATACTTTTGACATTACAAACCTATAATACTGTATATTTATGTCCCCCACCCGCAAACACCTTTCTTTTTCTACTTTTTTTTCATTTGGTCTCTTAATAACACTATGCACTCCTTCTCTATTACACGCTGAATTCAACCCGAACTTCATCATCTCAGACGAAGAAATGCAAGAATACAATAGTATGAATCGAGTGGATATACAGGCATTCTTGAATGATAATGGCGGATATATACGAAATTTAAGAACATTTGACTGGGAAGGACAGGATAGATCTGTCGCAGACATTATTTATAGTGCGGCTCAAGACAGTAAAATTAATCCTAAATATATTTTGGTAAAACTCCAAAAAGAACAAAGCCTCATAACCGACCCCGACCCAACACAAAAACAACTTGATTGGGCAACGGGTTATGGCGTATGCGATAGCTGTTCTATGGATGATCCAACTATTCAAAAATATAAAGGATTTGGCAACCAGGTTGATAGAGCCGCAGGTATTATGCGCTGGTATTATGATCACGTAAATTCAGAATCATGGATTAAGCGCCAGGGTACTACCTATGCAATAGATAGTACAAATATTACGCCAGCAAGTTTTGCTACTGCTTTTCTCTACACATACACACCACACTTGCATGGAAATGAAAACTTTTGGAAATTGTGGCAAAAATGGTTTGACCAGGTATACCCAGATGCTTCGTTAATTAAGTCTCCTGATGATTCGACGATTTATGTGTTACAAGATGGAAAACGCAGACCATTCAAAAATATGACTGCACTTATCACGCGCTATGATCCAAAATTAGTTTTGACAATTCCATCATCCGAAGTTGCTAGGTATCCAGAAGGCACGCCTATTAGTCTACCGAACTACGCTATTGTAAAACAAGGTTCAAATTATTATTTGCTTGATTATGATTATATACGACCTTTCACATCATATGACGTAGTGAAAAAACTTGGCTATAATCCAGATGAAATAATTGAAGTGACAAGCGATGACATCGCTGGATATTCCAGTGGTCCTTCGATCAGTACCGAAACAAAAAATATTTTAGGTCGAATTATCAAACTCAAAGAAACCAAGGATGTTTATTATATAAAAGACAGTACCTACTTCCCCATTGCCGACCCACTCGTCGCACAAATTAATTTCCCCAATCTACCTGTAGAGCAAGGTACCATTGCCGAGCTGAGTGGACTTACTCGCGGTGAAACATTAAAAATAAAGGAAGGAACACTGTATGGCGTCAAAGGGTTTTCTGAAATATATGTTGTCGAAGGCGGGGAACGAAGACATATCGCATCTGAACAAGTATTTACCGGCCTTGGCTATAAATGGGAAAATATCGTGTGGGTAAATGAATATGCAAGTGATGTGCTAGAAAATGGACAAGCGTTGTATCTTCGCTCCGAAAGTCAACAAAGCAATACAAATACCACTCCTGCCCCACAGCAAGAGCAAGAACCAACATCAAACCCGGTTGATGACATGGTACGCACGCCTGCTGACCAATTGAGCTATGTCGGGCCGCAATTTAATACAGCGATAGACGCATACATCGTATCTGACTATGACACAGGTGAGACGGTTGCGGGAAAAAATATAAACTTTGTCCGCCCAATGGCTTCGCTGGCAAAAGTAATGACAGGATATCAGCTCCTGCTTGATGGCGTTGGAATGAATCATACAACAACATACAATCCTTCAATTCACCGAGCGACGTACCATAACTTTCGGGTGGCTGAAGGAGAAAAATTCTATAACAAAGATTTGATGCTTGCCATGCTTGTATCCTCTATCAATACTCCTGCCCGAATGCTCGTGAATAGCAATGAAAATCAAGAAAATACTTTCATTGCTCGCATGAATACCACCGCACGATCATGGGGTTTAGAAAAAACTACTTTTACAGATACGTCAGGATTTGATACAGGTAATGTAACCACCATCGAAGAATATTCAAAACTTTTTTCTCGTGCAATAAAAAATAATTCATTACGCGAATACCTTGCCATGGCCTCATACCAATATGACGAGCTATTTGATGTGGATGGCAAACCTCACCATAGCGATACTCATAGTAATATGCTTGTGGGGAAAACCGGACTCCCCTATTCTATCATTGCAAGCAAAACGGGATACACCTATGATGCAGGTACATGTCTTGCTATGATTATAAAAAGAAATTCAGATGGAAAAGAATTTGTTGTAGTAACTATGGGCAATCCTGATTTCAATACGTACACGCGTTTTGATGAACCAGATCGTCTGGCACGATGGGCAGTACAGACGTTGTGAATTGATAAGATTAAAAGATTGTAAGACTAAAAGATTAATAAAATGCCATAATTTATTCTCTACATTATAACTTGAAACTTTATAACTTTTAACTTCGTTGTATGTCTCTCGTATTTGCAGCTATTACACCTCACCCCCCATTGCTTATCCCAAATATTGGAGGAGATGAAATAAAAAAAGTAAAAAAAACGCAAGAGGCTTTTGCTAAACTTGAAGAAGAACTCTACTTAAGCAAACCACAAATCATTGTGATAATTTCTCCTCACGGGAAATTATTTAGCGACATGTTTACCGTAAATGCATTTACGGAATTTAAGTGCAATTTCAAAGAATTTGGCGATTTTTCTACCACACATGAATGGAAAGGCGCCCCAGATTTAGCTGCGCGCGTCATGCATATGGCAAATATAGGACATATTCCTCTTCAAATGGTAAGTGGAAAGGAAATTGATCATGGTGCGGGAGTACCTTTGCACTACTTAAGTGCTCACTTGCCTGAAATAAAAATTCTCCCCATTGGATATAGCAATCTTGATACAAAAAGCCATCTTGATTTTGGAAAATTATTGAAAGAAGCATGTATGGAAACCGATAAGCGCGTCGCACTTATTGCGTCTGGGGATCTTTCTCATGGACTTACCACAGACGCACCAGCAGGATTTAAAAAACGAGGGAAAGAATTTGACCAAAAGTTAATTGAACTTCTCGAATCGCACAACACCACTGGCGTTGCAACACTTGATTCAAAATTTGTAGAAGAAGCGGCAGAATGTGGATATCGCTCTATTCTTATACTTCTGGGCGCTCTTCAAAATATGGATTTTAAATTCAAAAACTACGCATACGAAAGTCCATTTGGGGTTGGATACCTCACTGGTGAATTTGTATTTGAATAAACTTCAATCCTTGACATTGCATCCATATTTTGCTTTAATACACTGCTTTTTTGTAAGATACCCGTATATGGATGGTATTTCTAATATACTCAAAAAAGAGCCGGTCAAAAAAGACCAAAATAAAAATATACACTCAGAAATCCACTATTGGGCTGACGTGATATCCTCTGCATTTGGAGAACGTAAAAAGTTTGGCATGTACCTGGGGGTTATCAAACGTATTGGCGTGTCCCGTGCACGCCAAATTTTTGGAGAAATTCAAGAGTCAAACACGTCCAATCCCGGAAAGCTTTTTGTCTGGAAAAGTAGTGAGAAAACAACGAACGACGAACAACCACCAATAAAGTAGAGAATTAAATGACAGTTGGTCGTTGTTAGTTGTATATATATGTTAAAAATAGTGACAATCCCAAACAAAAATCTACGCACACGGTCTACAGAAATTGACCGCGATATTTTGTTATCAAAAGAAATCCAAAAATTCGCACAAGATATGATACCTATGATGTATAAGGCTGACGGCGTAGGTCTTGCCGCCCCGCAAGTCGGCAAAAATATTCGTTTGTGTGTGATAGGGAAAGAAGGAATTAAAAAAGATTCAAAAGCAACTGTTTCAAAAAATGAGGATTTAATTTTGGTAAATCCGGTGTGGGTGAAAAAAAATAAGAAGAAAAATTCAGATGTAGAAGGATGTCTTTCAGTTCCCAAAACTTTTGGGTCAGTTTCACGATATAGTGATATTCATGTCACTGCGCTTGATAGCAATGGCAATCCCATGACTTTTGATGCACATGGTTTTTTTGCGCGCGTTATCCAACATGAAGTAGATCATTTGGATGGAATACTTTTTATAGACAAAGCAACTAACATATATACAGTAGATTAATTCACCTAATTACCTAATTCACCTAAATGTCTAATGAAATTTCAAATACCAAATTTAGACATTTTGAATTTTATTAGGTGAATTAGATACTAGATGAATTAGGTGAATTTATGACTTACAAAAAAATTAAAACCGTTTTTTTTGGTACGCACAATTTTGCTGAAACAATTCTTGAGGGAATAGCCAACAGTCCTTTATTTGATGTGCAATTAGTAATTACTCAACCCGACCGTCCAGTTGGCCGCAAACAAGAACTTCAAGTTCCCCCAGCAAAACTTCTCGCACAAAAATATAATATTCCCGTAGAGCAACCAGCCTCACTAAAAAATTTCAAATTTCAAATTTCAAATTTCAAATTATCCATTGTAGCGCAATATGGCCTTCTCATACCACCTCATATTTTAAATGCACCTCAACATGGAACTATCAACGTCCACACTTCGCTCCTCCCCAAATACCGCGGCGCCTCCCCTATCCAATCAGCTCTGATAAACGGCGAAACTGAGACAGGGGTTACTATTATGAAAATGGATGTTGGACTCGATACTGGTCCTATTTTGCTTCAAAAATCGCTTATTATTGACCCAGATGACACGTATACCGACTTGGATAAAAAGCTTGCTGTACTAGGCGTACAAGGGCTTGAGGAAGCCATTCCGCAGTATATTGAAGGCAAACTTAACCCAGTACCACAAGATGATTCAAAAGCTACTACGTGCAAACAGCTTTCACGCGATGATGGGCGTATTGATTGGAATAAAACTTCCCAAGAAATTTATAATCTGTACCGAGGTCTAACTCCGTGGCCGGGCGTATGGACCATGTGGCAGGACAAACGACTCAAACTTTTGAATATAAAACCAGTAAAAGATAGTATCTCTGCTGGTCAGGTTACAGTTAAAAATGATATACTACTCATCGGTACATCAAATGCTTCTATTCAAGTTCTAGAACTCCAACTTGAAGGCAAACCAAAAATGGATGCAAAGATATTTTTGAATGGTTATAAAAATATAGTTAGTTCAATATTAAAATAGAACGCGAATTAAACGAATCAAACGAATTAGAACAAATTCGTTAATATTCGTTAAATTCGTTCCATTTGTGTTCTATTAAAACCTATGCAGGAACGATTAACCACACGCTCAATTTTCTATAGTTGGCGGACGGTCTTGCTTATTGCATTATTCTTTGGCATCCGTATTATATCTTTCTACACATCAGAACAACCCTATATTCAGGGTTTTTTGGTATTTTGTGTCATGATGCTACTTGGACTTACATTTTTCAAAAGTCCTTCTACAGCCTGGGGCTTGATTATGATGGAATTATTTTTAGGCGGTTCAGGACACATGCTTGAATTTTTTGGATTATCTTTACGTACGGTCATGATATTGGTTTTTTTATTTTTGTGGATTATTTATTCGCTTACCACACGAGAATCAGAATTAAAAGTTTTTTTCACTCACAACCTATATCTTGTACTTGTACCCATGGCTCTATTTATTGTATTTTCTTTTTTTGTCGGCATGGCTCACGGACATGCAGTACGAAATATTATCCAAGATGCAATCCCTTTTGTATTTTTTCTACTTTTTCTCCCCGCGTACTACTTATTTAATAATGATAAAACAAAAGAACTATTTATCCGCCTCATTGGGGTATTTATCATCAGTTCTGCGCTTTTTTCATTATATACATTCACACTTTTTTCTACAGGACTGTCAAAACTACATGGGCAATATTATACATGGTTTCGCGATGTAGCCATGGGAAAAATTACCGAAGTAACGCCATTTTTTTATCGTGTTGTTACACCAGAACACCTACTTATTCCACTCATTGTACTTATCATCTGCAGTCTTCTCATGAAAAATGAAAAACATCACAACATGTGGCGATTTTTATTTATCATGTGTTCTGTAGTTCTGATGCTCAACTTTTCACGAGCATATTTGCTTGGCATTGCGGTTGGATTTTTATTTTTATTATATAAACATACATTCAAACGCTGGATTATTGTTAGTGTGTGGAATGCAACTATAATGGTCCTTATTTTTATGAGTATTAATATTCTTTTCAGCTTTGGAAAAAGTTTAGGACTAGAGATTGTAGGCATACGATTGGGAAGCTTTGTAAATCCAACAATGGAGGTAAGCACCAACACCAGAATCGCTCTCCTTGAACCCATATTTAATATAATAGAAGATCATCCTTTTATAGGAAATGGTATAGGGTCAAGTTTCAGTTATCTCAATCCATATACCAATACCACACTTATTACACGAAATTATGACTGGGGATATTTGGAAATGTGGGCAGAGCTCGGTATTCTGGGCGCTATATGGTTTATTATTTTAATCGCAGTTCTCATATTTGAATTAATAAAAAAAATCCGTGAAGTCTCGGATTTCCATGATCTCTATGTTGGCCTGCTTGCCGGCATTATTGCCATCCTGATTATGAACGTCACAACGCCCGTGTTATTCCACGTCCTGGGCATTTTCTATCTAGCCTTTGTCATGGCGTTTATCAGCAAGCCAATAAATATATTTGATGAGGTGGTAACAGTGTTATACAGAATATTCAATAAGCTAAAGACGTAAGATATTAGAAGATATTATGTTTCTTCAAAACAATATTCTTCGCTTCCTCATATTTTTTTACTCGAGATTTAATCCATGGTAAATAACACCATGGTTTTTTATACGTAAACGAGGGAAGCCAGCTACTCATAGTCCCTCCGCCTCTGATACAAAAAAGATACTCATCAAACCACACGCCTTTCTTTCCATGTTCTCCCATGGTGAGCCACAAGTCCCAATCCTGAAAGCGCTTCAATGCTTCATCCCATTTAATTATATCTTTTCTTCGAATCAAACTTGTCGTGTGTATATAATTATTTTTTTTCAATGCGTCTAAATTAAATTGTTGCGCTTTCATTTTTTTTGACATTGGCAGTAATGTAAAATTGCAATATACGAAACTCGCCTCATTATTCTTTTCTAAAACTTCAACCATTTTTTGCAGCATGTCTGGCTCTGCAACTACATCTGCATCCCAAAAAATAACATACTCACCTCTTGCTAATTCAAGACCTTTATTACGAGCCGAAGGAGCACCTTTATTTTCTTGACGAATATATTGAATATGTTCAATGTGTGATAACGCCGTTGCATCCTTTTCTTTCTGTGCATCATATTTCTGAAATTTCAACATATCTCTCATGGCATATTCCACTGCATCTGTATATGAGCCATCGTCTACGACAATAATCTCTATGTCTTTATACGTTTGTTGGACAACAGAAGACAGCGCACCGCGAAATTTATCTGTGCGATTGTATACGGGGATAATGACGCTAATGAGTTTCTGCATAAATTATAATGGAACACGAATTAAACGAATCAAACTAATAAGAACAAATTTGTCTGAATTCGTTAAATTAGTTTTATCTGTGTTCTATTTAACTTTCAAGAGATCTTTTACTATCTTGCGGTCATCCCATTCAATCAACTTTCCACCAGCCACGCACATCTTCTGTTCACTCCCCTTTCCGGTAACCAAAATAAGGTCCCCGGGCTGAGCCATTTTTATAGCTTTTTCAATTGCCTCTTTCCTATTTAATATTTCAAATAAACTTTCACCAAGTTTTTTCCCTACTTGTTGCGCACCTTGCGAAACTGTTTTTATAATCTCGCCAGGATCTTCGTCATATGGATCTTCATCCGTGACAATAAATACATCAGACTTTTTTCCAACTAACTTGCCAATGGGAATTCGCCGTGCCTTGTCTCTACCTCCACCTGTCGAACCACAGACATGAATAATCTTTCCAGCAGGTTTGAGTAAGTCAACAACTTCGTATAATGCGTTAAGAGCACCAGGCTCAAAAGCATAATCAACAATAACATCAAACCCCTTTTCTTTTGCTCCGGAAATAAATTCTATGCGGCCAGGTGTCGATGTAATCTTTCCAATTGCTTCTTGCAGTATGTGCCAGTCTATATCCATAGCACGAGCAATTTCTACTACTTCAATCAGATTTTCTGCATTATGTTTACCATACAAAGATGCACTAAAACGATAGCCGTGTATTTCAAAATGAATACCTGCATTATCTACCTCAATATGTTTGTCTGCAAACATGCATTTAATTTTTTGATCAAAATCAAATTGCAAAAATTCGTCTGCATACTCGCTTTCGCCATTTACTACTGCAATTTTCCCCCGCTGTTTTGTCTTGCACTGTGATGCATATTCAAAAATATCTATCTTCGCCTGTTTATATTTTTCAAAACTTCCGTGTGACTCAATATGTTCTGGATATAAATTAGTCAATACTATCATGTCATAATTGATAAACTTATGGCGATATTGCAATCCCCCTTCTGAAGTTGTCTCAACTATCGCGATATCACACGCATTATCAACCATTTTGCGTAAATATTTTTGTATTTGCATTTTACCAAGCATCGTCATCTTTTGGTCATTCAATTTATTTTCTCCTGCAATATAAAAATCTACTGTTGAAAGTGAACCGACCTTATGCCCGGCATACTCCAAAACTTGACGCAAAAAATGTAGGGTACTGGATTTTCCCGAAGTTCCCGTAATACCAATAACCATCAACTCTTCTGAAGGATGATGATATTTCACTGCTCCCCACCACGCCCAAAAGAGATGAGATATATTTACAACCTTCTTTGGCACTAGTTGTTTAAGGATATTCTTTAAAAACATACTATTGGCATCAGGTTTTTGGTTAAGAAATTTGAAACCAGTATATATATCAATAGTCCGGTTTCCTCGCCCATTACCCAAATTCTCAAAAAACTATTTTCCAGCCTCTCTCAACGACACCTCATACACCACCTGTTCCAACTTCTGCACTGCACTTTTCGCCTGATCAAACTTCGTGCGCAAGTAACTGGTCAAATTGAATTCAATCAGTTCGCCAATAATTTCCTGCGCCATGACAGAACATTTTTTTAACATCGGAATATCGCGCTGCGTTGCAGACTTAATAGCATAGCGATACAATTCACCCGGAACATCACAAAGTCCGCCAATATACGTTTCTGCTTCAATAGAAATATTTTTTATTTCCGCTATAACTCCTGTTGTTAAAAATTGATGCAAGAGTGTTGCTTCAACATATTCTTCTAGACCTGCTTTGTATGCACCCTCATCAAACGCGCGTTTGTCTTTGCCAAATTGTTTGCCAACTTCTTTCAAGAGTCTTTCTGACTCCGCAAGTTTAAGTTTTGCTTCTTTCATATCATCGCGATGCATGGCAAAAATTGCTCGCTTAGCATGATGAAGTGCATCATCTGATAATTTTATAATTTCACGACGCTTACTTGCATACGTCACCAGTTCAGTTTTGAGTTTACTTAAATATTTTTTTTGCAATTGAGCCATAGGTCTATAATTAAATATTAAACATGTTTTTTCCTAACAATAAAAATCCATTTTATTATCTCAACCAATATCACGCTTAGTAAGCCGAAAGACCCCATCACTATCCAATGTTGCCCCCTAAGCGGAACTGTGCGAAGCAAAGTCTGCAAGCTGGGTAAGTAAACAGAACATATCATGAGTGTCCAACTAATAATAAGAGCAAGCAGCAACAACTTATTATCAAATAGAGACATTTGCCAAAACATTTTGTGTGTATTCCTAATTGAAAATATATAGGATAATGCGTAGATGCCAATACCAATAAACATGAGCGTCCGAGCAAGAGCGACGTCTCCTGTTGTTTCCACATAATACACATAAAGACTAAATAATACAATGTTTGAAACCAGGCTGATGACGACGATAATTGCTTTCATTTCTGGATCAAAAATTGAATCATGTTTCTTACGCGGGGGCTCGTTCATATTTTCCGGATCTCCCTTATCAAAACCAAGTGCCATAACCACAAACCCTTCGTGCACTAAATTCATCCACAAAATTTGTGCGGGCAATAATGCCAGAGGCATACCAGCTACAATGCTACCTACAATGAGGACGACCTCGGCAAAACTGCTTGCAAGCAGGTATACAATCACTTTTTTGATATTTTGATAAATACTTCTACCTTGGCTTACGGCGGCAATAATTGTGCTAAAGCTATTGTCCAATATGACAAGATCTGCAATTTCTTTGGCAACATCAGTTCCTGAACCAACAGCAATGCCAATATCTGCGGCTTTAATTGCCGGAGCGTCATTTACTCCATCTCCCGTCATAGCGACCACATCTCCCCTGCTTTGGAGAGCTTGGACAATACGAATTTTATGTTTGGGATCAACACGCGCAAATATACATGCGTCGTCCATGCGTGAAATTAATTCTTTATCTGACAAATGTTCAAGCTCAGTACCAAGCACTACATGTTTTTGTTCGCTTGGTATACCAATCTCACGACCAATAGTCTGAGCCGTCTGAGCATGGTCACCCGTAATCATAATAACGCGTATGCCAGCCCGGTCGGCCAATGCAATATTTTCTTTTACATCACTACGAAGCGGGTCAGAAAATGCAATAAGCCCAACAAGCGTGAGTTTTTCGATATCCCTATTACCTAATGTCTTTATGCGTGTATCCTCTTTTTTGTATGCAAGGGCAAGTACACGCAAGCCTTTTTTCGTCAGTATATCTTCTGCACGAATAAATAACTCTCTAATTTTTTGGTTCAGAGCAACTGACTCTCCATTATTCTCATACGTATAGCAACGAGATAAAAGTACTTCGCATGCGCCTTTCACATACACCTCTGTTTCATGATCTATATGATGAGCCGTTGCCATGTATTTTTGCTCGCTCGAAAAAGGAATTTCCGCATTTCTGCGTATTACCTCTTCAAGCTCGTGCTTATGCAAACCAACCTGTTCACCTAGTTGAGTCAGCGCTATGTCTGTTGTATCGCCGCTATATGAGTGAATCCCTTCCTCATTAATTTCAACAATCGCATCATTACACAACACACCAATACGTATAGCAAGGAGTTCATCTGCATATGTGTCCTCGTCCTCAACATCTAACACTTTAAGTTCATCATAACTTAATTCATTACGTGCAGTAATAAGATGCGTTGCCTGCATTACGCCTTCAGTCAAGGTGCCGGTTTTATCTGTACAAATAACATTTACTGAACCAAGCGTTTCAGCAGCAATCAATTTTCTTACTAATGCATTTCTCTTCAATATATATTGCATGCCAATAGCCAAAATAACTGTAAGCGATATGGCAAGTCCCTCGGGTATAGCTGCAACCGCAACCGCAACTGAAATTTGGAATAATTCAACAATGCCGTGATGCAACGACGGCCTTAGAAGACCTAAAATAAATATGCCCGCACAAATAATAAAAACAATAATGCCAATATACGCACCCAATTGCTGAAGTTGAATCTGTAAAGGAGTTTTGTCTTCTTGTACTTCATTTACCAACGTCGCTATACGCCCTATTTCAGTATTTTTTCCTGTGGCAGTTATTACCATGCTTGCTTTTCCATTTACTACCACCGTACCTCGATAGGCCATATTTGTACGATCACCTAATACCGCATCTTCTTTTACGACACGCGAATGCTTATTAACTGGTTTTGACTCGCCCGTAAGTGTCGACTCATTGATACTTAAAGAGCTTGCCTCAAAAATTCTGCCATCTGCCTGAATTTTGTCTCCTGCTTGCACAAGCAAAATATCTCCAGGGACGACTTCTACGCCTGGGATTATTTTCTTTTTTCCATCACGTATGACAACTGCATTATATTCAATGAGATTTCTCAATTTTTGCAAAGCCTGATTTGCCTTATTTTCTTGTATAAAACCGATAAACGTATTAACTGCCACGGTAATAAAAATAACAATTGCATCCACGGACTCACCGAGGAAGGCACTTATCACGCCAGCAAAAGCCAAAATTAAAATAAGAGGGCTCTTGAACTGGTCTATAAAAATATGGAACTTATTTGAAGCCCTCTGCGATACCGGAAGTTCGTTTTTACCGTACTTCTGCCCATGTTTCTCCACCTCTGTCAAAGAAAGCCCAGCCTCTCTGCTCTGTAATTTTGAAAATACTTGTGCTATACTCTGTGCGTGGTAATTTTCCATAAATCTCTTGACAATTTGGTGCGATTAGTATATCATATACACCATAATTTTCAATCAAAAATCATTCAAAATTTGAAATTGAAAATTAAAAATTTTTGGGCAGGTCCGGTAGCTCCACGTAAATTCGCTTCGCTCATTACGTGGCAAGCAGTTGGTAATTAAAACAACCAAGGCTTGCCGCGTGACGACCGAAGGTCGTTTACGCGGTCCGGTAGCTCAGCTGGTAGAGCAACAGCCTTTTAAGCTGATGGTCCTGGGTTCGATCCCCAGCCGGATCACCAATGGAGATTTCTCATTATGAGGAATCTCTTTTTGTTCAAAGACTAGCGATAATTTAGGTGTTCGATTAAGTATCTCTTCATAGGTGGGCAATTTTTCAAACACCAACCCGAATAATGCCTGCTGCCTGTAAATATTTTCGCTATCTATAAGCAATTCTTCAAGGTGTTCGACTAAATAGCGTGCCATCTCTAAAAACTTCTGGATTTGTTGTTCTGTAAGTTCGTTCTTTGATCTAAATTTTTCCTTTGTCCTAATGTCAGCATCTATCTCTTCCAGACGTTTTTCATATTCCAATCTAACAGCTAAACTCTGTGTTCCTATTAGGAGTTCAACTAGATGATTCTTCTTCGTATAAAGACTGGCAATTACGTTATTCATTTCTACTATCTCTTTTAGCTTGTCACTTTGTCTGCTTCGCCACACATTTATTACAGCAACTTCAAATACAGACATAAATTTAGCAGAGGGCGCTATGCTACGAATAAAATTTTTTACATTCTCTTCAAATTCACTTTTAGGAAAACCAATGTATTGATGACAACGTGGTCCTGAATTACTACCACAATGATAGAATGGAAACTTACTACCAGATTTACCTTTAGAAAAGCTAGCCTTAAACGGTCTTAGACAATGAGGACACAGGATGACATTTTTAAATGGAAAAGCTGGATTGTTTTTATTTTTTTTCGTCTTAGTCTTAACTGGTTTTTGATCGTACAATATTTCATATCTTCCGTCAGCCAGTTCATTGACAAAAACTTTACCTCGATTTGCTCTGTTGAATATATCTATGGACACTAAACCATCATACTTTGTTTTCACTGGCATATACTTTGTCCATTCTGTACAACGAATTCCACAATATATTGGTCTTTGAATTATTCTCTGCAACTGTTTAATGACGAGTTTGACGCCACCTCTAGTGCCAATAATCAATTCGTGACCCTTATTCCATTTTCTACGTATCCTACTTCGAAACCCCATACTGTTTATCTTCTCGACTATCTCTTCATCTGAATATTTACCTGAGGCTCTCAATTCAAACATTGTAATGTAAAAATTCATTCGATCTGGGTCTGGAACTTGTATGGTTTTTTTCTTGCCATTACTTTCTTCAATCTGCTTGTTAAGAAATCCATCACTAGACTCTCTCACCTGATACCCATCATTATCTAATTCGATCTCTCTGCCAATTAGTCTCGTTAAAATAACTCTTACTTCGTCTTTAGACATGTCTGCCTTTAAACTTTCAGCCATATCACTCGGACTAAACTTACTCCACTTATACTCAAAACCCAGATGCTCTAGAGTGTTTTGAACGGGTTGTATCAATCCGTAGCTGTCAATCATGGTGACACCGCATGCCGTCATTATATTTTTTATCTCCCAGTACACAGAACTTCCAGCGCGAGTTAGTCTATCAATGTCACGGAAAATAAAATAGTCAATCTTGCCTTTATTATTTTTCACATATTCTAAAATTTCTTTCAGAACCACACGATCATCTTTTCTGCCAGAATAAGATTCACGCCAAATTTTAACAACTTCAGCATTTAGTTTATCTGCAATAGAGTGACAAATTCCTTCCTGAGTGTCCAAACTTTCACCCTCCTGTGCCTGTTTGTTTGTACTTACCCTACAGGCCATAATTGCTATTTTTTTGTTGTCAGCCATATAATTTGAATTTAATAATTTTAATAATAAAAGGGAGCGATATTTATCTGCTTTGAACCCAACTAACCAGCAGGCCAGTTGAAGCAGTATCGCTCCCATTTATGGCCACAATATAAAATTATGACCGAATAAAGCCTGCTGTATAGTTAAGTTGGGTTCAGTAATATTTTAACACAGAAATTTGGTTAGAACAATGTTTAGACAGGTTTTGAATCAACTGTCTTGTTATGTTTTTCCAAAAATTTATCAAAGAAGATATTAGCCAGCGCTTCACAGATCGTGATAGCTTTCGACAATTCTTCGTCTGTAAATTTTTCTGAAGTTTCCCCGAGCTTCTTTCTATATTCTGCTAATTGGTTGTCCATTTTGTCACTCTTAGACGGGCGACACAATGTGGGCAGTAATGTGAGCCACGATGAATAATTTTTCCACAACAACATCTGGGTGTCTTTGGGAAAATTTCTTCATATACTCAGCCTCACAACCGATGAATCGGTATGAATTTCGGCAGGTTAAATTAAAATTTATGTAATACTGGATAATTGATAAAGAAATGTCGACGAGCTGGGATACCAAGCAACTCAACCCTTATCAATTCAAATTCTTTTAGATTTTTTACGACTGTTTCTTGCTTGTAGCGAGAGATCGCCGTTTCTGCATATACTTGATAAATGGTGCGAACCACAGGATCATCCACCCCAAGATTTTCTTCCTGATGGTGGAATATTAAATTGGATAAAAAGATTGCAGAGTTTATACTTTTTAACTTCATAGCAATTAATGGATCGTAGCGAGCTTCCCGTATATCCAAACGGCTGGCAAATGGAACACCTTTCAGTTTCATAGAATTACGATTAAAAACAAAAAAAGATAAAACAGTTAGCCATAATAGGATACGCCCTATTTGGCCAACAAAAATTTTATCTTCATATCAAAGACCCGTCGCACAGGTTTGCTGGAATCTGAAATTTTAATTGTCAAACATATTATAGCACAAGTCCCTCTTTTTTTCATCAAGCTTGTTTAGGTTTTCCTAACATTTCGCCATTTACCACCTATTTTGCCTAATTTAAGCCAAGACACACGTAGATTAGCCAAATGCCCCGCCCATTTCCTACCAATTGATGCGGATACCAAGGACAGTGAACTAACAAAGCTATCACTCAACGAACCTACTAAAAAATGATCCAGACCGCGGGAGGATTCTGGACAGTATAGTATCTTGTACTTTCAGGGGAGGTAATCCGAGACACCCCCCACCCCGTTCATTTCCTCAACTTGTCTTTTTCTCTTTTTTTAGGTATTATATTAGTGCGAGTCCATATTTAACCTACGAGATTAAGCAGTTTTCCAACTGCCCATATTCTGGCGTCATTCGTGACCAGAAATGGGCACGCGGAAAGCCATGAAGGACGCCTCTCGTAGGTATTCCGATTGGACTCGCACCGCGTGTCCTTTTTTATTTGTTTTAAACTAAAACAATATGGCCGAAGAATTCATGAACCAGACTATTGAAATAGACTGTCCAACCTGTGGAAACAAAAATAAAATGACTAGGGGTGAATATTACAATAAGTATCTCCTGAAAGATTACAACCTAGACAATGAAAATGGTGGAGACGGTGTTTTTGTCGGCAAGAATCAGTTCGTTAAACACACACCAATGGCAGCCAGGGATTGGGAAATGGTAATTGCTGGATTTGCCATAGCTTGTATCATATTTACAATAATTGGTTATTTAAATTAATTATATGAGCCTAAACAAAATAAACTATAGGAAACTTGCGGTGGTTATGATCTTTATTATTGCCACATATTTTACAGCCAAGCTCTGGTTTTCAACGGAAAGGTTTTACAGCGCCGTCGTTCAATCAGACAGTTGGTACTCCACACCAGTAGAAAACCGCCAGTACATTTCCTTTGAGTATGACATTCTCCTAAAACGTACTCTAACCATTTGGTTTTTGGCGTTAGTGTGGTCTGGTTTAATCCTTCTACCGTCTGCTAAAAATACCAAAATAGTAATTGACCGCTAGGCTTGGGTGGAGTAAAATTAAAGTAAATATACTCAGTATGAAAAGACTATCACTAGTTATTGTTTTGGCGTTATTTATACTCTTTCCAACAGTTAGTTTGGCCCACCCAGGTAGGACTGATTCTTCTGGTTGTCACACCTGTCGTACCAACTGTACCAAATGGGGCCTTAGCACAGGAGAATACCATTGTCATAGGGCAAAGGCCCTGCCACAGCCCAAGGAGCCCATTAAGAGTCATTTTAGTGAGACTGGGGGCTACACCACACCAGCGCCAGAGTACAAACAACCAGCCGTTCCTACTCCGAAGGCGGCTACGGAAATTAAACCTCAGTTAAAACAGATCGAGAGTAAACCAATTATCGAGACCAAATCTAACGATTCGTGGATACTAAAACTATTTAAATTTATATTTAATTAAACGATGTGGCCATTTAGTTTTCAACTAACGTGACACCCAATAAATTCATATGCAATTAACACTTAAATCAGTAAGATGCGATAGTTTTCGAACTATTAACGATGAAACATTACTAGTGGACGACAAGATTACAATTCTTGTAGGGGCTAATGAAAGCGGAAAAACAAATTTACTTGAGGCAATCGAGCTTCTCGATTCCGATAAAGAGTTGGTAAATTCAGACACTAAAATAAACTCTGTATATTCTAGTCAAGGTAATTTACCTAGTATTTATTATGAATTTGAGGTGTCAGATGAACTTTGTACCAAACTTAGACGCTACGCTAAATACTTTGAAAAAAATAAAAGAGTTATAATGGTTCGTGAAGGTAATGAAGAAAACGATACATACCTAGAAGCACCAAATGGACAAAAATTCCATTATGTTGATGCCTATCAAAATATTTCCGATGTGGAACAAAAATTACAAACAAAGGAAGGTGAATTTGTTACCATTGCTCCAAATAATTGGATAGCTGGACCGATAGTATATAAAAAAAATATTAAACTCTTCAGAGATAAAAAAATACAAAAGCTGGAAAAAACAAAAGGAGATAAATTAATTTACGATAGAATATCAGAATTGATCTTCGATGAACTTCCTAAAGTATTCCTGTGGAAATACTCTGACAAACATTATATTCCAAAGGATGTTCCCATAAATTTTTATACTACTAAAGACCAATTCCAATCCGTTATTAATCTTTTCCAATTAGGTGACATTAAGGAAGACGAGATCGCATCACATCTTACAAACCGAGATAGCGTCTATATTCATAATTTTTTAGAAACTGTCTCTCGCAAAGTTACAAAAGTAATAAATAACACTTGGAAACAACGTAAACATTTTAAACTAACGATGCACTATAAAGAATCATGGATAGAAATTTTGGTTGAAGAAAAAGGATATCAAATTGACCCAAAGAAAAGAAGTGAAGGGTTGCAATGGTATCTGTCATTTCTAATAAATTTCAGATCAAAACTACAAACCCTCAAAAATAATATAATCCTCTTCGATCAACCTGGCGACAAACTGCACCCAGGCGGACAAAAAGATCTACTTGAACGTTTAGAAGAGTTAGCTGAATATAATCAAATTGTTTATTCCACACATACACCGTTCATGATCAACAAGGAACGCCCAGAACGTGTTCGTTTAGTTAGACGACCAGATGATGACACAGAAGTTATCAACGAGCTTAGCAGTAAAGAAGTATTTCAGGATGAATTATTGAGAAATTCGCTCGGTTTTATATTATCAGATGTCGCACCCGTCGCAGATAAAAATATTCTTGTTGAAGGACTTTTGGACAAGAGGGTTCTACTCGAATTTATAAACAAATTAAAAAAATTCAAGTTCTCGATTAATCTTAGCCAATCAGTTTTTATTCCCGCTCATGGCGCATCAAAAATTCTCTACTACGCCAATCTACTTACCAGCAATGGGTTGAGTGTAATTGCCTTATTCGATAATGATATCGCAGGAAAGAATGCAATTTTAGCAAATAAAAAGAAAAAGGTTTTAGCTAATAAGGATGTTGTAAGTGTGTCAATTAAAAGTGGGGCTGAAACAATCGAAGATTTGTTGCCATTAAAACTAGTTGAGAGATCAGTTAATGAGGTAGGAAAGCATTATAAATCTGATTTTTCTAAAATTACTGGTTTGAAGTCTCCTGCCATGAAACAAATCATTAGCCACTTTAACACACAAGGTATAGAATTTACCGATGACATTAAACTAGATCTATCTGTTAAAATTATTGAGGAATTTGAGAAGTTAAACATTGAATCATCAATGCTTAAGGGCGAAATGAAAGGTCTGTACGATGTGGTTAAAACAATTAAAAAGAAAATTAATTAGAAATTCTATCCTCATGTATTATCCTCACAAAAAAATTGGAAGTATTCTATACCACGTAATATACAATGGACTGTGGGCACTATTAATTTTAGTAATTTACAAAATCTGGGGTTGGTCTATACTCCTTAAACTTGATGTAGAATTATTTGGAGGAATAGCTTACCTAGTTTTGTACCCCCTCTCTTATTATCTTGTTGGTTTTGTAATGATTAAGGTACTTCATGTCTGGAAACCCAAAGATACGCTATATGAATATAAAAAATATTAATTAAATATCCATATGACAACAGACAACGAAACAACAATCCAATCACTCAAGAATTTAGTAAAGGAATTTCGTGACAATCGAGAATGGGCACAGTTTCATGATCCCAAGAATGTAGCTGAAGCTATCTCCATTGAAGCTGCTGAGCTGCAGGAACATTTTTTGTGGAAAGATAAAGAACAAATTGCTAACTTATTGAATAATGATGAAGAATTTAGAACTGAAGTATCCGAAGAACTGGCCGACGTTGTATGCTATTGTCTTAACTTTGCCAACAGCACAGGCATCGACGTGACGCAGGCTGTAATGGATAAGTTGGAAAAAAATGATGCGAAGTATCCTGTAGACAAGTCCAAAGGATTAGCTACTAAATATAATAAACTATAATATGCCACTCGAAGACTTCTCGACTAGAATATTTCTAGCACCCCGTAGTAATGAAAGTTCCTATGACAATTTTAAGTCTACCATCGAACATGGTATTGATTACAATCGGATTGAGCCTTTTTTGGAGCAAGAAGGAAAGGACATACTCTCCAAGGAAAACAAAGTGTATGCTTGGGGTAATCGAGAAGTCCTAAAGAGTAGATGGGACAGAATGCAGCCTGGAGATGTTGTGTTGTTCTACAGTAAAGGAAACTTTGTAATGGCTGGCAATTTACTATACAAACAATTCAGCCCAGAAATATCTGATGCCCTGTGGCCTAGATTAGAAAAGTACGGCAACCAACCATGGAGCTGTCTATTTTTCGTTCACAACTTACGTCCAGTATTGATTCCACTGTCAGACATAAACCGTCTCGCTAATTATAAAGAAAACAATATACTTCAGGGTTTCCAACCATTAAACGAAGAGGGACTAATGAACGTTTTGGAAAAATACGGATCAGTTGATAACTTCGTAAATCTTTACATTACTGGGGTTACCGCTGACGGTCTAGCCAAATTAAATGAAATCGCCAGCAAAGGTGCTGAAGAAACTACACCTAACGATCTAGAGAGTGTAGACAAGATAGTTAAGGATCAAGACATCCAGGATGTCATTACACAATTACAGGCAATGAGCACGAAGACTACTACCCAAAGAATTACCGCGAAAGTTGAGAAACTAAAGAGAGATTACCTGATAGTAAGAAAGTTAAAGGATGTTTACCACGACGAGTGCCAGATCTGTGGTTTTACTATTGAAAAAGATAATGGAGAAAGATATTCGGAGGTGGCTCACATACAAGCATTAGGTGATGGCGGCCCAGATCATGTTAAGAATATGCTGGTTCTCTGTCCAAATCATCACAAGATGCTTGATTATGGCAGACTCAGTATCAATCTTGCAGAGATGACAGCCACTATTGGCACAGAAACTACGAAGATTAATAATAAACACCTATAGTTCCAAATGCCCCGCCCATGGTTTCCAGTGTCTTACTTTCCTAGTTCTAATACCTATTGGTTAATATATAAATAATTCTAGGACTAGATTCGGGTGTTTACGGCTAGTTTATCTTCCAATCCATACATCCTAAAGGTAAATAGCCATTTGTTAATTGTATCCTCCAGGGTGTTCCACCGAAATACCACCTGGCTCACTGATTGGGATTTCCTAAAAGGGAAATCCCTTTTTTGTTGAAAAATTGGCGAAAATTTTGGTGTTCCATTCTTTATTTCTTCATAGGTTGGAAATTCATCAAATATCAGACCAAATAATGCACGCTGGCGGTCAATATTGCTGTTATCTGAGAGAAAAAGCGGCAGGTGTTCCATAAATTGTTTCATATAACTTACAAATACATCAACATCACTTTCTCCCACGCGTTTGCCTTTGATGACTTCCTCATGCTCCTGTATCTTTTGAGTGAGCCCCTCAAATTTTGTCTCCAGTTCTTTTTTGACCAAGAGACTAGTACTGCTTACAATAGCGTTGAGCATCTGTTCTCTCTCGGTCTTTAGATACTCAATGTTTATTCCAATCGTATTTGTATCTTTCTTTATTTCACTTTCACGTTCTTTCCATTTTAATTTGATGCATATCTCAAGAGCCCTGGCGAACTTATCAGTCATACATATACCATTCAAAAAATCAGTTGTTTGATTATCAAAAATTTGTTTGGCAATGCCAAAGTATTTGTGTTTTCGTGCACAGTGGTATGTGGGGAAATGTTTGCCAGACTTACCACGTGGCGAACTACCCAAAAAAGGATTATGGCAATGCGGACACACTACTACATGCCTAAATGGAAACGAAGAATTATTTTTTACCTTTCTCTTTCTGATTTTGACCGCTTTGTTATTGTACAATACTTCCACTCCACCATCTTTCTTTTCTTGTACAAATACTTTTCCTCTATTCGCCTTGTTGAATGTTTCGATGCTGACAATCCCAGGAAATTTAACCTCAACCGGATGGAAACGGTTCCATTTGTGCACCCGGATACCACAGTATATGGGCCGTTGAATGAATCGTTGCAGTTGTTTGATAGTCAAAGGCACCCCCAGTCTCTTTCCAATAATTCTTTTTTTATCGTTTGACCAGGCACGTTTCTTTTTAGTCAAGAATCCTAGTGCATTTATTTCCTTTACAATTTCTTCATCAGAGTATTGGTTTGATGCACGCATGTTAAACATCATTTGAAAAAATTGTGCTCTTTCAGGGTCTGGTACGCAAACAGGCCTCGGTTTACCATCAATATCAGTTTTTACATTGATAAAACCATCATTCGGCGGTCCAATCTGATATCCTTCTCTAACCAGTTCAATTTCTCTTCCAATTAAGCGCGTCAGAATGTCTGACCTCTCCTTACCGCTTTGACAGGCTAAAACTATTTCACTAATTTCACTTGGACTAATCTTACTCCAATCGTATTCAACCCCTAAATGCTCCAATGTATTTTGCATAGGTTGAATAATATGCATTGAGTCAATTAAACTTACACCATAACTCAGCAGTTCTCTTTTCATAGTCTGGTACTGGTGGTCACCTTGTCGGACAAGACGGTCTATAAATCTAATTGCAACTACTTGTATTTTCCCAGGATTATTTTTTATAAACCGAAGCATTTTATCATATTCAGGTCGACTATTTACGCTTGCAGTGAACACCTCGCTAAAAATACCATTATTGTAGTCTCCATAAAGTTCATACCCTCGTTGCTTCAACATAGTTCGGCATATCTTCTCTTGTGTCTCGATACTTTCTCCCTGGTAACTTTGCTTTGCCGTACTCACGCGACAATAGATGAAAGCTTTAGGTTTGGTGTTGTCCATATTTTTGTGATTAAAAAAGGGGGCGATAATTAATCTTTGAACCCACTACCGACAGGCAGTGAAGACACTATCGCTCCCTTTTCTGACTACAAAAATTATAGTCTTTGCTTAAGACTCCTGTCGGGTTTGTGGGTTCACATCAATTGTAGCATTTTTGTTTTTATCCTTCAATTTATTTTGAATATTCTCACGAAAACAATTGAACAAAATGTCTGCCAACTTTTCGCCTTTGCTTGCAAAATATTCTAGTTCTTCTTCGCTCAAGTCCATATTCAATTTTCGTATTGCCTCCTTGTACTTCTCCAACTTGTTGTCCATACGTACATGAACAGTCACTTGCGTGATGCAATGATTTAAGGAAGTACTTCATATTATTTTTCTTCATATTTATATTCATTTTTGCAATACGAAAATTGGATAAATTTCGTGTGGGCCAGCATGTAGCATCTGCAGATATCCAATATCACCTTTCACAAGCTTTGCCGGCCTTAAAACTAATTTTTTGTTTGTTTTTGTCCCTCCTCAAGGGGGTTTGACAATGAGTATAGAAACTCAATGAGCTGTTTACGTTCTGACCTGCAATAGTCATTTTTATCTACCAGTTTTGAGAACCAACACGAAATCATTTTTCTGCTATATCTTTTGCCATCAACTGCATTTGCAAAAGCAATACAACTGCTCCAACCAGGATTTCGCTTGAGAATCTTCTCGAAATTATGTCTTACTGACCGCATATATTTGAATTATGATGAATTAATACATTGTCTATATATTGAGCCAATTTTTTATAATCTATTCTTACGTGACGTGTGCCTGGCATCCCAAACACTTTTACTTGCAAGATATGAGACTGCTCCAACTTGCGAATTGCTCGTTGTTGTTGAAATCTGGATAGACCAGTCAAATCGTAAATAGTTTGCACAGTCATTGGAATCCATTCACTAGCATGACTATGTTCAACTATCTGCAGTTGGTATACAGTTTTTACTGCCTCTAAAAACAAAGTGGCATTTATATCTTGCAAGGCAAGAGCCAACTTTGGCCGAAACCGAATCTCCGATGATGCAACCACATCAGAAATTCGTGCGTGTTCTTTTCGCATATACCTAGGGGTTAAAAATAAAAAAAGATAAAACAACTTGCCTTGCAACGCCAACATGGCGCCTAAAGGCTTTATGTTTTATCTTCATATTCTGCTTCAAAGCACTAACAGACCAGTACTTTTTTCAGCATTGAATATATTATATCATAAGTCCTTCAAAATTTTAATTACTCACTTTGTGTGACGTAAACATCAAAAGTCCAAGCGATAAGACCTTAGATCAATAGAACCAGAGGACGACAGACTAATAGGTATTTTTTTGCTTATTTTAGCCATGTCAAGTCCAAAAACGTGCATTTACATTGACAAAAGGGTTTTTTTATGCTATACTAATCCGTTTGCTGATAATGATAAATTGTTCTTTAAACCACAATCAAAAGAGATAACTCGCTGGTCCAATATAGCCGTATTCAATCATATTTGCTGAGGTAAATATGACTATACTGGACCAGCGAGGCTGAACGAACGATGCCTCGCTCGCAGAGCAGCTAGGTAGCTGCAGGGAGAGAAAGAATGTACAACGTCCTCAGCGCGCGTACGACCTGGGCCCGTCTCCACAATCTGTCGGCGGCTCTGACCAACGCCCACGTGGACGACCCCCTGGTCGAGGGGTTCGTGTGGGTCGCGGACAGCTCCATCGGAGGGCGGGAGTGGGAGGCCGGCCAGGCAGTCGACCACGTCGACAATGGCTTCGGGTGCTGGCTCGGCTTCGAGGAGGCCGGCTCCACCAGGTTCTGGTGGCAGTCCGCGAGCTCCGAGGCGACCATCGAGGCCCGCCTCAACCCCGAGGGTGAGTGGGTGCTCACCTTCGTGGGTACGGGCATCGACAGCCACCGGGGTGAGTCGCAGTACGGCCGGGTCTTCGCCGAGGCCGCCATCCCGAAAACGGTCCAGGTGGACCAGGAGGGCAACCTCTACGCCCTGAAGGAGGTGTGCACCCCGGACCCGAGCCAGGTGTACATCACCGACCTCCAGCGCGCCCGGCTCAAGGAGTTCATCCACAGCCTCCGCATGCACGCCGACCTCACGGAGCTGGAGGCGACCCTGGACGAGGACGAGCGGCTCCTGCTCGACTACGGCTTCCAGGGCTAGCTCTTTTACAACCATCGCACTTACCTGAGACACGCGATGGGCTCGTTGATTCGCTTATGTTCACCTCCCCGGTGAACGAGCGATGAGAGTAGTCTCCCGTCATGTAGGTTCAAACACACCCACCTGACGGTCCCCGAGTATCATCTTTACTCTTGGTAGAGGTGATTGAGGAATAAAAAATCATCTGTAAAAAGATGGTTTTTTGTTTTAAATTTACTTCAACAACTCCATCACCCGTACAAAATCAATCCACACATATCTGCGGCTGGGAACGCCACGCATTTCTTCACATATCAAACCTAATGCCTTGAGTTTTTTCATAGCGCCTCGTTGTTTGCTTTTTGTAAGCCCGGTGTAATATTCGATTGTCGCATCAGTTGCAGGAGCCCTAAGTACGCTCCATTTTTTTACCAATGATTCTTTGCCTTCGTCAAAGCTAATTTCGCGTTGAATCAACGCTCTGTGGAATTCTTCTCTGAGACACTCAGCCAGTGCAAGGAGAAGAAGCGCAGCATTCGGACCCCCGAAACATCGGGACATACGTACGTGATACATAAGCGGCATTGCCGGCGAAAATATCTCTTCCGTATTAAGGCCGATTAGACTAAGTATTTGGATTAGATACATATGCAGTGGTATACCAAATTATTATTCCATTCCACCTGTATTTTAGCATAAGTCCACATAACCTCTTTGAAAAAGGAAAGAATTTGGCGTCACAAAGAGAAATATGGACTCTTACGACGTGTCTCTTCGCCTAAACCATGGTTTGCTCCTGTTACATTAGCCAATTCCAGGGTACAAAATGTAAGTTGAGGGTAAAGTTTTGTACCGAGAATAAAGACAAAAAAGTTCCTTTTTGAGGACTCTCGATAGCCAAAGATAACATCCACAACCAAACACCTCCCCGGGTCGGGGTCAGTCTCTTGACTTCCATCTTCCAACACCCAGCCTAACGGCTGCAACATAAAAAACTATATCTTTGAATAGAACAGCCATCTGTGTCTATTTTTATTTTTAATCTTTGCTTTCTATGTTTGATAGCAAAAAGAATCTCAATCAATGGCAGGCGCACAATGTGTCTGTATTGACGCCTGAAATGATTGAGCAAGTCAAAGCCGGCAATTGGGCGCAGGCAGGCACAAGTCTTTTACGTTGTGTCAAATGCGGCCAATATAGAATCAGCGGACCAATCGCAAAGTGGTTTGATATGGATGGAAAACGCATGTTGTGTTTTCCATGTCAAAGAGCACTAAGCCAAACGCATAGTCCCATGTCTATTAAGGAAGTCATGTCAGGTTCTGCCAATGCAAGCAACTCTGCCATACATTTAGACAATGAATTTCGTTATCCAAGCGATACTGAAATTCAAAATGAAATGAATGAAGTTGAATGGAGAGAACAAGATATAGATTGGAGAAGCAAATTTGGCATAACAACACGTCAGGCATTATTTTTAAAATCTTTAATCTGCGACAGAATCCAAGAAGAAGAAACGCGCGAGGCTATGCTGGCTTCGCTACCCGAGCTCAGCCGCGAAGATGCGTCAGAACAAATCACGCAGCTCCTCGCAACCGAGAGGCTTTGCAGTGCATAATTGACGGTGTGTAGCGGCTGGAGTATAATTTATCTTGGATACACTCAAAAATCTTAATCCCGCGAAGTGAATGCGCCCATCTTTTTGGCGTGGCTAAGTGCCGAAGATGGGCGTGAGTTTCACTTAGCTAATTCCTTCGCGGGATGACGCGAGTGTATCCAAACTCACGTCCTTTTTTGTTATTCAAATTTTTATTTATATGAATAATAAACGCGTTTGGATTATAGCGGGAGTTGCTTTTGTGATTCTCCTCCCGTTCATTTATAAAACCTACTCGGTGAATATCCAAGAAAGAAAAGAAATCAATGTTATCAATGCACGAGCTGAAGCAGTAAGGCAAGAAGAAATAATTGAAAAGAATAGAATACAAAAGATACAGGAGTGTAAGACAAATGTGGAAGAATTTATAAACGATATTGAATGGGACAGGCAATGCCGGCTCATAGGCAAAGAGGATGAATGTCGATTACCTGAAAATATATATAAACAATTGATGGATGCAATGGGAAAACAGCAAGCCGACTGTGATAATAAATATTAACCACTTATATGTTCAGACTCAAACATTATCTTCCATATACCATCCTCGTGTTAGCCGGGGCACTCTCTGTCTATTTTCTCGTGGTTGCACTGCGATGGGATTCGTACCTACAAGGTTTGATACTAGGCGATGGTGAGACGTGGTGGATTACACATGGAGATTTAGCGAGGCTTGATGCGATTCGTGGGTATGTGAAAGCCATAGCGCAAATCATAGTTACATACGGAATTTCTTTTGTATTAATAATGATTGCCAAAAACCAAAAAATACAGGGTCGTGATAAAAGTATATAATCAATAAGAGGACTAACCGCGCTTGACAATTGCTTTCTAAATAAGTTAAAATATGCATAGGTAGCGATTCGCTGCCATACGCCCATTGAAAATTTATTGGCCTTTTACAGGGTACTGCCAAAAAACAAAGGAAAGTTAAATCTTTCTCCCCATTGATTCGTAATCATTGGGAATATATGCCCGGCAAGTGATAAAATTGCATTATGCAATTTGTGTTAATATTTGTAAGTTTAGGATTGGTTCTATTGCTCGGGTTAGTACATTCAGAAGTCCTTCGGGACTGGTGGATGCAAAGCCTTTGGGCGAAGCAGTTATAAAGGTGGAATTACAACCATCATCCTGCGAGGATTTCTTCAATAATATAAATTATGAAAAATAATTATAACTATATGAAGAAGTACTTACAAAAAAAGGCTAAACAATTTACTGCTTTGCCCACACTAGGGGCTGTCGCCGAATTGAAAAAACTGAGCAAGTCAACTGACATAATTGAGTTAACAAAATTACTCATCATGGTGAAATTGATAGTGTCAATTACGCAAGCCCTATTCTGCCAACCAACCTCGTATTTGAGGATAAAAACATGAAGAAGAAAAGAAAATTCAAGTTCTATAGTACGAAATTCCTCGCCGAATATTTAGGAGTAAGCGAGGATTTTTTTATTGATTTGATTCAACAAAGACCAAAGTACTTTACCTGCCTTACTCAAAAAGATAAAAAGGGTAAGGAGAGAACTTTCTATAAGGCTTGGGGTCCATTTAAAAAAATACTGGCACAGATAGATAGGCGTATTTTGAATAGAATCAGTTATCACAACAATTTCATGGGGGGCATATCTGGACGAAATCTAAAACAAAATGCAGAACAGCACCTTGGCAACAAGAATATTTTCAAAATTGATATCAAAAGTTTCTATCCATCAATCACACCTACAATGGTCAGGAAGGCTCTTTTATCTCTTGGTATGAGTCAAGCTTGCGCAACTAGTATAACAAGTTTGGCTACGGCAGATGAACATCTGCCTCAAGGATTCAGTACTAGCCCAAAACTTGCGGCTCTGGTACTCTATCCAGTCGATAGCCGGTTGCACAATCTGGCCCAAAAGAATGGCTGGGTATACACTTTTTGGATTGATGATATAACGATATCCGCAAATACACCCATTGCTCCATTTAAAAAAATTATTTTTAAGATAATTGAAGATAGCGGTTTTAAGATAAATCAGGAGAAAACATCATTAGCAAACAAATGTACGCAGATGTTGGTTACTGGTATTGTAATAAACAAAAAAATAAATATCCCCCTACAGCGGAGACGTGAGATTCGACAAATACTCTATTGCATCAGAGAATTTGGTCCAAAGAATTACCTTGCAAGAGAAAAATCAAAAGAACAAATCAGGACAGTAAAAAAACTAAAAGAAGAAATAATCGGCAAAATCCGCTACGCATTGAGTATCAACCCCAACCTTGGCCGCAAGCTGATGAAGGAATTTAGGCAAATTGATTGGACCAAATAACATTGTAAAATAGGCAGTCTACCAACAACCATCTCTCTTATACCCCAGTGTAACCACTCAACATCTACCAGCCACACATCTACTTCTATGTTCCATACTCTAATAGGTAATATTATACGATTTTCTCTTGAAGTTTCTGCTCGAAGTATTGAGGTATGGAATACATATCAAAGGTATAGAGCCAATTTTTGATGATTCCCTCCCAGGTGTTCCAGTTAAATCCCAACCAGTTCACATGTAAAGTAAAAGCTATCTAGTTTATAGATAGCTTTTTTCTTCCCTCCTTGCACTCCTTTTGTTGTGTAGGCAAAACCCTACGAGGGGTCGTCGGTGTCTTACCAACGAGGCTGGCGCGAAAACGGCAACACGTCCTTCACCCAATCGTGGGGATACTGCGACCGACTCCGCACCACATCCCAGGTGAGCCCTGTCAATTTTCCCGGCTTCCTCGCGGACGATCTACGATCTCCTCCAGGCCTCGGAGCAGGCTCCTCCATCGGGGACGATAGCAACAACGGCCTATTCATTATGCCTCCTCGTTACTTCGGAGATTTGTGCACCCAGATCATTAAACACTATTACAAAATAATTGTCAATACTTCACGCAGAAGACAAAAATAATATATTAAAATGACACTCATGACAGCATTACAAATACAATTTGATATAGCTATTCCATCTTCCAACTTCTAATCTTAGCCGTTTTGAAAAAGTAGGCTCAATGGTCACACAAAAAATAAAACCCCAACCTTTCTGTTGGAGTTTTATTTTGTTAAGATGTAATCTATTCTATGCAGCAAGTCTTTCAATTTCTTCCAGTTCACTCGCAGATCCTATTTTTTGTGTCAAAGCCCTAACTTTTTGTGTTTTATGATATTTTACTGGACCCAATGCATCTTCTTCATTGTAATCATCTGTTTCATAATCACCATCATCCCACAGATAGAAACGCGATAAACTTGCAAACTTTTCTTCTTCGCCTTCCGGAACTATTCTTTCTATAAAATTAAGCACTTTTTGAGGTCTTTCTCCATCAATAGACCCTTTCCATCTGTCTATTATTCTAAATCGACCCGATCCTCCTTCTTCTAAACCCTCAACAGAGGCAAGCTCAACTTCAGGATATTTTTTTTTCCTTTCCAGTTCCCTCATCTTTGCCTCGCCTTGTGGGCTTGGTCTTTGTCCTTTTGGCTCTGGACTATTTGCTATAGCAGTATACATAGCGGCAAGCTCATCGTCATTATAACTACCTTTCTTATTTTTTCCCTTCCCTCCCTCATTTCGTGGGTTTGGTCCTTGACCTCCTGTCTCTGGATTACCCATTATCTTCATAAATGGAATTCTCATAAATGGAGTATTAATAACTAAAATCTATATAATAAAACAAAAAATAATGTTCTCTATTCTGTCGTCTTCCCATCAAACTCTTCATCATCTGTCACTGCCTTCTCTTTTGTTTCATGAACCGTGCCATCTCTATGGTGAGCGGGAGAATATATGGTATACATTTTCAAATATTCTGTTTCTGAAACATTGATAATATTATGCTCTGCTCCCGCAGGCACAATGACTGCATCACCGTCTGACACTGCATACTCATTTCCATCAATTATGACTTTTCCATCACCCTGTTCAAAACGAAAAAATTGGTCGTTTTCGGCATGTACTTCCATACCTATTTCTTCGAGTGGTTTAAGCGACATGACTACAAGTTGGCTGTGCTTGCCCGTATATAATACGTGGCGAAAATTGTTATTTGATAATGTCGCATTCTCAATATTTTGTTTATATCCTTTCATAATATATGTTATTAGAAGTTATATGTATATCATAGTGGACAATTATTTAAAAGTCAAACTTTTCTAAGTATAAAAAATGTGATATGGTTATAATCTGTAAATAGATAACGATTTTCCTATGACTCAAATCCAGCCAGGTATTTACAAACATTACAAGGGAAATACCTATCGCGTGATTGGTGTAGCCAAACACAGTGAAACACTTGAAGAGTTTGTCGTCTATGAGGCACTATATGAAAATAATGTAAGTAAGCTATGGCTACGACCGGTTGAACTATTTATTGAAGAAGTTGAGTACGAAGGAAAAAGAACACCTCGTTTTAAACTGTTGACAGAATCATAAAATTCCTATTAAATAGGCGCGAGCTCAAGGCGCACTTCTCCAGCGCCTCCTACCATCGGTTCTTCCTCGTCTCAACGCAGGGCTTTGGCCCGGGGACGGACAATGAGGGAGGAAACTCTCAGGGGTGGTGATGTGTGCGCCTTGAGCTCAACCCCTTCTAAAACAAAACCTCCGTCTGTGGAGGTTTTTTGTTTAATTCTAATCCGTAATAAACTCCCAAACTCTGTAAAACCACTCGACTACGAGAACATCAACCACTCTGGTTTAAAAATAAGTAATAAACCTAGAATCAACATAAGCAAACCACCAATTAAATTCCCGTATTTTGCATATTTGCCTCCCACCATTTTTGACTTCAAGGTAAACATGGCAATAAGAAATACTACCATGTCATCAAGCATATAAAAGATAATATATCCTACCATGTAGAGATAACGCTCCCACGAAGGCAAATCATTGAGAGCAAGAACCTGTGTAAATATAGCTGGGAAACCAGCAGAACAAGCCAATTCGACCAAGTTTACTGAAAAACCTAAGAGTAAAATGCCCAAAATAGACCACCACAAATTTTTACGATATACAATATCTTTTATTTTATCAAATGTCTTTTTTGTCCCATCATTTTTTGACACCTTGCACACGACACCATCTGTCTTCCTATTTTTCCAAAAATCCCATAAATTCTTTCCTCCAATAAGAATACCTGCGAGCCCAATGATGACGCGAATAACAAATATCATGCCTATAAATAAAATCAGCTGTAACCAGGCGGCCATGAAAATAAAATAGACAATACCAGACGCCAAGATGAACAAAGAACCCAGCAACCACATACGGCGCTTATCTTCCATGCCAAGCAATAAAGAAATCAGGAAGAGCAAAGCCCACATGGCACACGGATTAAAACCGTCGAGCAACCCCAATACTACTGTCAGCAGTGGCAGAGAAAAAGATTTGGGATCAATAGTGCCAATAATTGGTATTGAGATACAATTCGCTCCCCCATCTTCTACAGAACAATTCGGATTTGTTTCCGATGTTGTCGTAGTGTTTGTCTCGTTATTTTCAGGCTTTTCAATAAATCCTTTTTCGGCGAGCTTTCTCTCAACAATAGCCAGTATTTGCTTTCCTGTGGTTTTGTCACTTGCATAGCCCTGCACAATTTGTCCATCAATAAATGCCATGGGCACGCCACCTACATCAGTTTTGAAAAAAAATCCATATTGTTGAAACACTTCCTGATTTTCAGGAGAACTTACTTCATACAAATTTAAATCAATATATTGCCCATATTTTGGCATTACTTTTTTATCCAAAAATTTTATCTCGTCGCGACAGTGTGGGCATGTTTCCAAATGAAAAAGTGTATATTCAATTTTGTCCTCGTCAGCAATCACCTGCCCCGTCTCAGTCGTCTGGGCTTGAGTAGTAAAAGGCGTAAAAATAGATAAAACAAAAATAGACAATATTATGCCGTATGTACGTAATTTTCTCATAAAATTGATAAAATGTTATTGAATGTATTCCGAATTACTATTATATCAATATGCCCTATATAATTCAAGGGTGAATAAATATCCTATTTTTAAAAACAAAAACCGCCCTATAGAGATACTATCTGCTATAGGGCGGCTAAGTACCTGGACAACCGCCAGGCTCGGATTGTAATTCGTTCATACGAATTATTCAAAAGAAGGGACATGGACTGCGACCTGACTGTCGACGACAGGCTCGGGCTCAATCTTTTCCTTCTTTTTCCCATCTTTCAAGCGAAATGCGTAGACAGTAAGCATCGTACCGAGTGCACAACCGATTGCATACACGAGAAGCAAATTAACATTTGCAATATCGCTTACAAAGGTCTGCAATACATAGTACCAAATAATGATGTTTACCATGGTTACCATTCCGCTTGCCACTACCTTGGTCTCAGAGACCATCTTTGTCCAAGTTGAAATGACGATCATTTCAATGATACCTATAAAAAATAATAGTACCATAGGCAGTGTGGTTAATTGGTTTGTAATGAGCGTAGATCGACCTTTAGTGTGGCTAAAGTGCCTATACTTGCGTATAAAACTACACTCCCTTTTATACAAAAGCATACGAAAAGCCAAAATGGCGTTTCCAGCGGGATTATACCTTAAAAATATTGATTTGTCAATCTAAAGATGACTCGCGGGAATGAACTCTTTTTTGGCTAAAATTAAATATTTTTACAATTTCAACCCATGATTTAGGTTAGGAAGATCTGTGACCTGTATAATCTGTTTCTAATCTGTGGAATCAGTGTCTCTAAAGACGATCCCAAAGTAGCTTGTCGTCTCAGATGGCTTATTGGTCAAAAAATCAAAGGAATTTGAATTATAGACAATATCTGTAGTGAGGCCCTTCTTTTGTGCAAAAAGTAACACCGTGGCAAGGCTTACGGGCGAATCAACATAATCATTATTTAATGTGGTAATTTTTATGGTGTCTCCTTTTTCAATCAACTCACGCGTATACAAATCATTTCGGTCTGCTGTCGTCTTATCAAGATAATGTGAAAAATCAGTTGACACAATAATCAAATAATTACCACCTATTGACGTCGCAAGCCAATCACTCAACTTCTCTGCATCCGCATGTGTTGCATATGAATTAATTACAATGGGCACAATACGCGCCTGAGGCAAATAGTGCTTTATAAAAGGAACAATAGCGCCGACAGAATGCTCTTCTTCGAAAACATATGTTTGTGAATAACCATGAACATAATCCAAAAACGCATCAACCATTTTGGCATCAGTCTGTACTGATCCAAATGGCGTTCCCCATTGTGCGTGTGCACTTGAAAGTGCATTACTCCCCACATTTTGATGATTGGGTCCAATGATAATCACATAGTCAATGGGGCGCCCAAAACTTTTTTTGATAAGTGCGGCAATATATTCTGACACAAGCAAATGATGAGGTACGACAATGGCACTAATATTCTTTTCCGACTCAACACCCTCTGCTTTACGTATGGCCTGATTGAAATTATATTCATCATAAAACATATCGTGTAAAGCTATGGTAGTCAAATTTCTTTCTACGTCAGGAGTAACATTGAATCCGGTTGTATCTCTACGAATGAAAACAACGATAGCTAAAGAAGCTACCGTTGCAAAAAGTATATATAGTGCAATACGAATTTTCATTTTTTAATGAGTTATTACCACGTTCTCTTGTGGAGAATAGTTTAGATACTCTGGATTTATCATTGACTGTATAATTGCAGGTTCTGACGTATACTGCCCGGGTGTTTTCACGCGCGCATAATAACGTATAAAGGAACACTTACTGTAAGAATTCCAGTATTTATCAATAGTAAATTTTACTACAGGTCCATTGATATTATATGGATAATATGTACACAAGCTGTTCTTCTGTTCCAAATCACGCGTATATACTTTGGTTATCGGAACCAAACCAAGTGGTAAAATATCGGTAAGTTGATATGTACCTATCATAGCATTCTTGCTAAATTGAGGATACAGACGCACCTCTATGGTATCTTGTTCTTTAAAATTTCTAGTCTCTTGGCCATTCACAAAATATCTCCGCGCAATCCCAACAGAGAGATCTTTGGAAACATTTTGTAGTACAAGCGGTTTTGTATAAATCGTAGAAATTCCGACTTCTCCTACGACTGATTTGAATTTCAATTCATTCACATGAGCAGGATCAAGTTGTATGTCGTATGTAGCACCTCCGGTGAGCTTTATGGTCTGTTCTTCACCAAACAAGGTAAAGGTAACCTCAGAAGGGCTTGGTTTGAGCTGAGGCAACATGTGTGCGATAAAGCTCAATTTTTCAATAGTATACAATTGCTCGCTGTTTTTTTCTTCACCTGATAACATCTGATTATCAATAACATAATTCCACAAACCAAATGCTTCTGATCTTTGGAGTGAGGATGCCAGTACAGCGGCACGAATGGTAGCTTTGAATACATCTTCTGGTTTATCATTTATACGAAGAATAATATACGGATCTTTTTGTTGGCCAAATTCTTCAAGCAATGAAACATACATATCACGTGCCTTTTCTGCATCTCCAATATCATACAAAGCTTGCGCAATATATAATTTTTCCATAGCACTCAAATCAGTGCGCTCAAGCCACACTTGTATGCGCGCAAGTACCGGCTCACCAAGCTGTGCAAGTCCATACAACGCAAGACTGACTTCTTCGCGATTTGATTTTTTGTCTTCAAGTTTTTGGAAGAAAAACTGCCGCAAGGCTTCGTTATCAAACACGTCTGTCTTGAGTCCTGCAATACGCGCAGACAATTCTAAATCTTCACTACTATACGGAAGCAGAGAAATTCCACCACTCGGGAGCTGATACATTGAAGCGTTTGTGTTTTCTTCAAAAATCGTTTCATTATAATAATCACGAAGCAAAAGCTTTGCTTGCTGACGCGGAAGCACTTGATCAACGCGGTCTCCCCACATCCAGCTCAAATCAAGAAGCGGTCCATACAATACATTCTGCCCGCGGTCGCTCAGCACAACGGTAACTGGCTTATCATTTTCAGCAATAATTACCGTATTGATGGTAAGTTTTTCTTCTTTGGCTACGCGCGCTTCTAGGCGTGAATCAATCACATTAAGCGGTAATTTTATTGCATCTTTTCCTTTTGTTGTTTTTACATTATATACAATATCATGCGTACCAAGTGTGAGCGGAGGCAACGGATAATAGGTAGAAGCAAATGCCTTTGATGTCAAAATATCAGACTTTTCTACGCCCAGGCTTTTTGCTTCGACAGAAAATTCTACGTCGTCTTTTGACGAAAGAGATGTCCCATACGCACGCAATTTTACTTCAGGTTTATCAGTTTTCAAATATTCCTTGCCTACGCCGATTTCTGCAAACACCGGAAGAGAAACCGGAATTTTTGCCGTGTTTGCACCAACATGCAAATCTTGTGTCAATGCCTGTGCAGTCACGCGCCATGAGGTGATATTATCCGGCAAAGTGAATGTAACTTCTGCCCTGCCTGAGCCATTTGTCCGAACTACCTGAAATAAGGCCGCATCAGTGAAGAATTCACGAGGTCCTCCGCCTTTTTCATTGTGTACATAGAAATCATTGGCAAAATATGTGTGTTGTGGATCAACTCTAAAATTATATACATTAACAAACCCATTTACTGATTCAAGCGATTCAATGACCACTTTTTCTCCTTGCGCATTTAGCAACCAATCGCCTACTTTGAGTTTTCCTGCCTCAACAAATTGTCCGTTGCTATATACCACATGTATAGGCGTTACGCCAAGTATACCATTAATACGGATATAGAATGGCACTACATGCGCAAATACTTCACTAACTGTACCAGAAGCCAATCGCTGTCGAGCAGGACTTTCAAATGTCGAGATGCTATCCCCTTTTGTGATTTGTTCAATTGGCTTTTGCGAGCCATCAAACATACGTATCATGGTTCCCTCTACAAAGCATCCACCCATTTCTGCTCCACCATATACGTCCACAATAGAATAATGGGTTTGCATGCTAAATAGAGTACCTGAATCAATGCCTCCATATATTTTTTCAAGCGGGCTTGCGACATCATCTTGCAATGCATAAAATGCTTCATCAACAAGATTTAAATTTACTTCAGACTCAATAGGATTGTCATTTTTATCAGTGACGAGAACATCAAGTTTTACTTCTTGTCCCGGTGTATACATTTGTTTATCAGTTGATATATTGATTTTGAGATTTTTTGAAGATGAATCGTAGGCAACGGGAGAGCCATACATTCCTGTTTCAACACTTTTGTATGTCGTGCCAGTAAAATATACGCCGACAATATTTACATTTGGTATATCACGTTGTTCAAATTGAACGGTATATTCTCCTCTGCTTCCTATGCTATATTCCTGCAAACCATTTTGCATTTGCAAAAACAAATATTTATTATCGCCGTCTGGAGATACATCGTCATTGCGCATAAATCGCATATGAGCTACTTCACCTACTGCATACCCCATTTTCTTTTCTTCAACTCTTTCAAGAAAATAATAGCTGTAATTTTCATTTCCATAATAATTTCTGAAAAACCGTTGGCCATTGTAATAATATGCATACGATTTCTCAACGTCATACAAACCTTGTGCATCATAGGTTTTAAACGTAATATCATACGAAGTCTCGGGCACCACATTGAGACGGTATATATATGATCCATTGTTATCAGTTGCCACATCAAATGTGTCTACTACTTCTACTTTTGACTCATAGTAATATGTGGTATATCTTTGTTTATTGATAAAATCATATTTAGTGCCGGTTTCAACTTTCACATATGTAGTTTTGCGCACCTCACCGACAACGCGTGTTCCTGGAGCATTCTCATTGCCCAAACTTCTATGCCACCATTCATCAGAGGTCGCAGAATTCAAGTCAATTTTTTTGGTATTCAATTCAATCTGTGCAACGCCAGGCTCTGGATACGTAATAGTATTATCCAAATAGACACGCGGCCCAAAAAATCGCACGCTTGCCTGTGCAGTAATTTCTGAAAGTTCACTGTCGCGGGGACGCACTGAAATATAGCGATACTTTGGCCAGCAATTGCCATATGAACTATCACACGCTTCGTATTTTTCTGTATAGGTAAATTCTGCTTCGCCCGCGTCATTGGTAACAAGAGGAATTTCTCTATTTTGAATGGTTGCCACCATATTCAACTCAGGAACTGGAGTCCCTTCAAAAAATGCTGCCTTTGCTTTGAATTTCACAATATCTCCTACATATGCTGCTGAAGTGCTTTTTTCAAGAGTGATATTATATGCAGGCTTTACATATGATTCTACCGTAATGTATTGATGAGCAACAATTATATCGCCAACACGCAATTCGAGCGTGTAGTAGTCAGGCTTTACATTTTTGAGTTCAAAGTTTCCTGAAAAAGTCCCCAGATCAGATATCTGCAATTCTTGCTCTGCAATATGAACCGGTCGATAATAATAGTCTATATACCCTTCTTTATACAAGCTAATTGTGACTTTTTCGTTTATACGGTTTTCTATACGATCTTTTGCTAAGCCCCAAAACTTAATAGTATCATTTGTCTGATACATCGGACGATCCGTATACACATATTTCCAGTAGTCAGAGGCGGTCTTTGCAGAAATATCTTGCGACATAAACTCATACGCATTCAAAATAAGCGCGTCACTTTCTCTACCAATCCTCACGTATACGCTACCTTCATCTTCTTCGGGTTTAAAGAAATTAGGTGTCTTGAATGTGGCAATTCCCTGTCCATTTGTGCTATATGAAAGGTTCGTATCAAGAAAACTAATAGTTGCTCCGCCTGCAGGCAACTTGGTTTTCAGGTCATTCACCCATACAATCGTATCTGTTCGCGAAGCGTTGAGATAGGTAATAAGGTCGCTTACCTGTATATATGCCTGGGCTATTTCCTTTCCTGATGAAAAATCAGCAACATAAAATCCTTTGGGTAATGTATCAGGGAATTCTACATATCTCACATAATTCTCGCTTTTCACTTCACCGGAAAAATTCATGACTTCTTGAAGATTTTTTGTATCTACGCGATAATCATCGCGTGAAGAAGACCAGTATGGAAATGCATCCATGTCCTTCATGGTTTGTATAAAATCCTGTTCACTTCTAAATTTATACACGCGGGTATCTACGTTTTGAGCTTCATCTCCGGAAGAAAATACCTGGACCAAAGCTTTTTCCACTGAACTAAACTCCTGAAATTTATCTCCAACATTAAAATAGTTATTATAGTCGTACTTACTTTGTCCTTCTGTTTCAAAACTAAATATATAATCATCGGGTAACACATCACCCGACTTGCTCAAAGGCAAACCTTGTTTTATGGTAACGGTATAAATAGTCTGCCTAGGCAGAGAACTATGTGGCACAAACACAAGCGTACGCCCATGCTTTTCAAATGAGCCTGCCACCGCAGGAGAAATAGAAACAAATTTTTCAAAATTTTCAAAATTGTCATGGCTAAATGTGACCTCAATGCCTGAATTGATAGGCACGCTTGCGGCTTTGTCACGCGGAATCGTATTCAAAACTTTGAATGTATCTTTTACCTGAAACGCCCACGAATAATCGCGCTCTTTTTGAGTACCTGTATCATCGGTGTATGAAGTTGCCAAAGCTACTTTTACAATCGTATTTGGTTCAATTGGCTTGTCTGGAATAATCTCCCACTCTGTGCTTGATAATTGCTTTATTTCATAATCAACTTTTGGTTCAATTGTGATATGGTCTTTTATTACACTTGTCTCCAACGCTTCTTTACTCGTAAGAATATATGAGGAATTTGTTTCAACACCCAAACTGTCTGCTTTCACTGCGCGCAATTCAAAATTATCCTCGGCAAAAGCTGGACTAATAACCAATTTTGAAAAACCAGAAAAAAGGCTCCCTTGGGAAGGTCCATTTTGCATTCCCGGCCACAAGTACATACTGCTCAGTAAAATGAGAACAATAAGAGAGGTAATGCCAACCGGTATCCATGTTTTCATGGTAAATAACGATCCAAACCATTCCCTAACTCCGGAAAATGGATTTTTCATATGTTCAGGCTTATGCTGACGCGAAGCCAGGACTTTTTGTTTGAGTTGTTCCTCAAATCCAGGACGCGGCTGCATCTGTGAATTAAGATTCGCAGACTTCTCTATATCATCTGCTACTCTTAATAACGAACTAAGCTCTTCGTCATTACACGACGAAGCGTCCTTGTGCTCAAGGAAATCTACAAATTGTTTTGCTTTGCGTCTAAACATATGCCTCGTATATTTTTTTGAATTTTTTAAGCGCCCGGTACAAAAGTACCCCCGCATTATTGACAGACATTTCCATTGCCTGCGCAATTTCTCGGTTTGAAAGCTCTGAAAAAAACTTCAAATGCACAATTTTTTGATACACAGGAGGTTTTAATTTTGTCAACGCATCCTGAACTTTTTTTGACTGTATGCGCAGATCAATAGGCACTTCCATATCAAAGGACGTATCGGCAATCTCCATGCCATCTTCTATTGAAACGAATTTCTGCGTACTTTCCTTACGGTAATGGTCAATGACTTTGTTTGCCGCAATTCGATATAACCACGCGCCAAACGTACAACTTCTTGTCTCATAACTCTCTAAGTGTGTGAACGCATTCATAAATACGGCAGAAACAATGTCCTCGGCAGTTTCTCTATGGCTGGTCCGCTTTACCACAAACGCGTAAATGCGAGGGAAATAATGATGATACAATACGCCAAAAGCAGCGTCATCAGTTTTCGCTTTTTGAACTAATTCTGCTTCATTGGGCAAAATGTCACGTTTTTCAGCCTGTTCCTCCATATCGTATAACGGGGTAGTTGTTGATTTATTACACTTTGGTTATTCCCAGAAGAAACAAGGGGAAACCTTTCCTAGATTAACCAGATAAAGATTAAAAAATTATAAGATTGAAAGATTAATATTGTCTAAAACTTTATAACTTTCAACTTTATAACTTTACCTGTCCTATTTTTATTTGTTCTTTAACCGTTGATGTAACAACAGAATTTTGAGCAATAATAGACAAAATCGCGTCTGCTTCTTCTTTTTCTGCTACAAACGGCTGACTTACATCACTAATCCGAATGGGAATAAGCGTATAGCCCAGTGCGATAGTATTATCTCTTTTCTCAGCCAAAATATCAAGCGCCAGTCCTTGTTGTGTTTCCTCTGAAAAATATTGGTCAAATATAAAGTTTCCCAGACTATAAAAAATGAGCTTGTCTTTGTATATTTCAATTGGCTGGATAACATGAGGATGCGTGCCAATGACAATATCTGCCCCTGCGTCTATGAGTGAATGACCTTCTTGTTTTTGAGCTTTTGATGGATTGGCGGTCACATATTCATATCCCCAATGCGGATACACAATTACTATGTCCGTTGTTGTATCAAGATTTTTTACCTCTTCGATTACATCACTAAATCCAAATCCGACAAGTTCATGAAAGCCGACAAATCCAAACCGTATGCCATTTTTTTCTATGACTGTGGAAAGATGGCCCACGTCGTTATTGGGGTCTCCAAAATATGTCAGTCCTGACTCATCCATATAATTGCGAGACTGTGCTAACCCCTCCTTGCCAAAATTATTTGCATGATTATTGGCATAACTGACTACGTCAAAATATGTGGTTAGTGGATCAACGAATTTTGGAGAAAAAGTAAAATAAAACCGTTGTCCTCCGGTTCCATTTGAAATAGATTTGAAATCAGTAATGGCACCTTCAAGATTTCCAACCGTAATATCGGCATCAACTAAAAAATCTTTGATTCTTTCAAACGGAAAATTAAAATTATTTGCTCTCTGCGTATGCAAATACACGGTGCGATCAAGCATCATATCCCCTACTGCTTTGATGCGGACACGCTGCGTAGGTTGCCCTTCAATCTGTACCGCTTCCACTTGTTTTACAGAAGATGTGACTCCATCATCTAGTCCTAGTGGTAAAACCTGCTCCTGGTCTTGCTCACGTATATCAAACAATTTTTCTGTCTCTGCTTGCGAAGGTTTTAATACAAAAATCGAAATCATTGCAACTAATACAAAGAATACCAAACTGCAAACCATGAACCACAACCATATTGTCTTTTTTTCCATATAGTTACATCATTTTTATAATAAGTTAAGTATAGTAAGTTTACGACATAAAGTCCACTCTCTATAAAATAAATTCAGAAAAAATGTATGTGGATAAATAATTTATATATGCTTGACTAAATAGTTAATTTCATATCTTTTCAGTATGTGTTATGCTACATGTATAAATTTAATACTATACCATATGAGAAATAGAACACATTCATTTATGGAAACTCTGTATACTATATGGGATTCCATTGTGGATAAAACACACGATACGGCAGAAAAATACAAGTCACTGGAGCCAGAAGAAAAAAAGAAAATAAAAATGGCTGCGGGCGGACTAGCACTGACTATACTTCTAGTTAGTCTCAAACAAAAATTCAGAAGGCATTATCACCATCGTTATTAATTTTTAATTTACTACTATGGGAATAATTCTTTGGATTATATTTGGAGCTCTGGTTGGGTGGGTAGCTTCAAAAATTATGAAAACCGACGCAGAGCAAGGGGCTATACTCAATATTGTCGTAGGCATTGTGGGAGCATTGCTCGGCGGTTGGATTATGAGTTTAATAGGACAGACGAGCATAACTGGATTTAATATTTACAGCTTTCTCGTAGCACTCCTTGGTGCAGTGGTGCTACTCGCAATAGTAAAAGCAGTGCGAAGAAGTGTATAAATAATCTTTTTTTAACCTTGCATAATCTTAACAAACTAAAAAACGTCCTAAAAAACGTTTTTTGTATTTTTAATAACTTATAAGACTGCATCAAACCCAGCAACACGCCCTGTCGACCATGCAGCCTGTAAATTGAAGCCACCCGTAAATCCATCAATATTCAAAATTTCTCCTGCCACATACAGACCTGGGCAAACTTTTGATTGCATCGTACGCGGATCGATTTCATGTGTCTCTATTCCGCCTGCGGTCACAAACTCGTCTCCTACACCTCGTCCTACTACTGACAATGGTATATGTTTTATCCACTGAGACATAGCATGCACAGTCTGAAAGTCTATTTCTCCATTTTTTTTATTTTCCGCAATATGCAACTGTGTACATGCAACATCGACAAGAGATAGAGGAATAAACGCACGCATGGCATTTTTGAATAATTTCTTTGGCGATTCTTTTATTAATTTCTTAATTTCTTGCATCAGTTTTTCGATATGCATATCTGGCAGTACATCGATGTGTATAAAAAGTGGTTTTTGCCGAGAATATGATTCAAATGCGACAAGTGAAGATAATGCAAACACCACAGGTCCGCTCATACCATTATGGGTAAATAAAAATGGACCCGTATACATATAACGTTTTTTCGTTTTGGCGGTAAGCGTTGCATGTGGAAACGATAAACCCGATACGTTACCCGGCCACTTTTCCAAAGTGACAAAAGAATTAAGGCTTGGCGCGAGCGGCGTAATATGATGCCCAAGCTTTTGTGCAAACGCATATCCATCTCCCGACGAACCAGTCTGTCGATATGCTTGACCGCCAGATGTAAGCACGACGCGATCGACTACAAGCGACGCACAATTTTTAAATGAAATGCAAAATTCTCCATGTTGTATACCAATAGACGTCACATCATGCTTGAGAAGCAAGGTCGTTTTTGAGTTGACATATATACGCATAAACGCGTTCACTACATCTTGCCCATTTTGCGATTGCGGAAATACGCGCATGTCATCTTCGCACATAAGTGGTACGCCATGATGTTCAAACCACTCACATGTATCATGAGGCGAAAACTTTCGAAGCGCGGATTGCAAAAATTTATCTCCGCGCGGATATTTTTTCAATACTATTGCGATATCTTCAATGCCTGTTGTTACATTGCATCGTCCCCCTCCCGTAATCATGACTTTTTTGCCGAGCACTGGATTTTTGTCTATCAAAAAAACTTCCACATCTGGAGTTTCTTCGACTATGGTAGCGGCGCACATCATACCTGCAGCGCCAGCGCCAATAATGCCAATACGCATAGATTGAAATACTATCATAACTTACGCACTTGTCATCCCGACCGATTCCGCCTCTCGCGAGAGGCGGGAGAGTGGAGGGATCCCTTTCTATAAAGATGAACAAGAAAATAAAAGGGATTCCTCGGCTCCATTCCGACTTCGTTTCACTGCGTTGGAATTCCGCTCGGAATGACAGTTGCGTAAGTTCTAACTATGTAAAAATCCCTGATATTATTTTACACTTTTGGCCATTTTATCTACCACGTTGTCCACATCAAAACTTTCACGTTCGTTTTCGCATTCAGTTTTCTTTAGTTCATCATAATTTGCACATTGCTGAGACCGTAGAGTAAAAATAAAAGTGACTGTGGTATTATCTTTGGGAAAAGCGTACGCGTATTGCGTGTACATACTCCCCGCGGCGCCCTCTGTTTTACGCGTTACACAGTAATTACGGTCATCCACAATTCGTTTTTCAGTCTCCCCTGCTCTATCAATTTCATTGCCCGCCTCAATACATTCAAATGCTTCATTCAAAACCTGAACCTCTGGCGGCCAGTCCACAATATCAATATACTGCGTACTCAATTTTTCCGGGTATCTAAAAGTCAAACCAGACGCTTCATCTTCCACGGTTTTCCAACTTGCATCCACATAATCCGGACACACAACTGCACATTTATTTTGAAGACACAGCGAAGTGAATGGACAGCGCGATTGTACCCTATATTCAGCTGGCGTCTCACATTCACTATTTTTTACACAGCTCATCTCTAGGACTTTTTCTACTTTGTATGACTCGAGCGTATATCCTTCGGGCAGCGTGACTGTCTCAGGTACAAACTCAGGACATTTTGTAAATTCACAATTTGGACCCGTACGCCCTACATATGAACCATCCGGACATTGTTTTACATCCGCAGTACAAAATACTTCCTGTGGTATTGGTTGTGGCTTTTGAGAATACTGTGTCCATACCAATAGAGAAACTCCCACAAGCAAGACAACACCAAAAACCATAAACAAGGCCATTTTATTTTTTGACGAAGGTTCTGAAATCATATATTTCCATATAAAGAGTAAGTAATTGTATTATATACTAATTAATAAAAATGTGCTTACGCATTAATGCACTAGATACCCAATGGCCTTATCAATCTGGCTGGTAAAGGTTTTGTCTGTATTAAACACTGGCAAACTATACTTTTTGGCTTCTTTTTCAAAATACTTGCTATATAGAGAAACCATTTTTCCAACTTTGACAAATGTCTCTTCTTTTTTGGTAAGTACGATAAGCCAGTCATTTGGCGTAGTGCTTTTGTGAACATCTTTAGCAAATTTATGTGCATCAAATTTAGTAAGAAATACTGCCCGCACCTTATCTCTACCATATTTTTTAATCATCTTCTGAACAAAACTTGGTACGATGTGGTAGCCCTCAATAATATAATCATTTCCATCAGCTATCTCGCACGCAATAACTGTTTCAATGGCTTTGTACACTGCGGTCGCCTGTTTTTTTAATACACGTGTTATTTTTTCTGTGGAGTACCTAGTATAAAATGCGTCATTGTTTCTCGCATTGCCTTTTGCACGTAAAAAAGTATATGGAAATTTTTCCTGAAATTTTTCTTTTGGCGTAAGCACTTGGGTTATTGAATCTAATGTATCACAAGACAACCAAGGAATTTTTGTTTTCTTGGACATTCGTTTTGCCAAAGTTGTCTTGCCACACCGTGGTGGCGCGCCGATGAGATAGATCATAAATTTACTGCTTCAACTTCAAAACTAAGTGTTCTAGGGTGTTAATTCCCATTTACCATTAATAAATTTGCCAACTGAGTACCCTGTTTCTGGAAATCCTGTCTCATCATAAGAAGCAACATGCATATAGGGATATCCGACCTCTCCTTCTCTTGGTCTTAGCGGTTGTCTTGAAAATGTATACTCTTTGTAATGACCATTCTCACCAGGAACAGTAATTTCTAGCAAAAGAAGACCTTTTTCATCCACCTGTCTTCGCGTTTCTGTATAGGCTCTACCTTCAAGGAAGGATTCAAAAATAGCCAACACTTCTTCTGGAGTATGAACATGCTCTGGTTCTTCTGGACGATATCTTGTTTCACCTTCATCCATAGTTTTATGTTTAATAATAATTACTAAACTATTGTAACAAAAAACACTAGCCTTGGCTAATTCGGGTGAAGAAAAAAAGAAAATTTTTATACCTCGTTGCATACCCTGGACAGCTATCCTGTCCTCACAATTTCATTATTACACTTTTTTTGGTAACAAAGAATAATGGTTTGGGGCCATTATTCTTTGGGATCTCTTTATGGGATGAGGTTGGAACGTATTTTAATAACATTTCTGTTTTGACATAAAAAAATACTCCGCAAAAAGCAGAGTATTTTACTTACTTCCCGCCTCTCCATAGCGTTTGACATTCAAGCACTGTGGGGAATGAGGGCGGGAAGGTCAAAAGACAGGCGGATTCTGCGAGGAGGTTATTACCGGCGGGATGTCGATGAAAATCGCCAGAAAGTGGAGGACGAGGCCGATGGCAAGGCTGGCCAGGACCAGCTTGCCCAGAAGGCGGTACATGTACGGCATTCCTGACCATCTCCAGGGTAGGAGAAACTCCCACTGCCTTTCGAAGATCACAGGCATGAAGTACATGAAGACCGCCAGGAGGCCGAAGAGCCCGGACAGTGCGAGCGTGTATGGATTCATAGCCACCTCCGCAGTCAGCTGTAATGAACTGCCGGTTAGATATTAACACTGATTTATCTGTAGGTCAAGGTTTAAGAAAATATACTTATAGATACAAAAAATATGGCTAAATTTAGCCATATTAGGTGCTCCGAACGCTGAACATACAATTTGGCTCTCTTTGTGGGATGAGGTTGGAACGTATTTTAGTAAAATAAATCTTCAATATACATGACATTTTTATTCTATGTGCTATACTTATTTTGGCATTTCACGCCACAGGGAGGTTACCCCATGATTCATATCGTTGAGGTCAAGCATGATGGTGGCGCAGCGACCATCCACATCGCAGTGGACGAACGCCAAGTGGAGCGCCCGCTCATCGTCTGCGGGGATGAACCTGTAGAAGGAAGGGGGGAACGGCTTATCGAGGCACGCGCTGGCCTCCGGACCAGTGCAGCAGATGTGAATTACCAGTGGTCGGATGGTGAGCTCGACGAAACAGCTGAGCGCGTGGTCGCCATCGTGGAGCTCATGTACCTCAAGGAGGAGTGACATGAAGAAGGAAAGTTATAGAGGACCGCCGCAGTGTTGTATCTGTGTGGAGGGAGCGGCGGTTCCACACAGATTTTTGATAAATTAGCATCACCTTTGTTAGGTGTTTTTTTATATGCCCGTCCCACTCGCATATAACAAAAAATACCCTGATTAAGGGATTTTCGCTCGGGGACCTGGGCTCGAACCAGGATATACAGCTTCAAAGGCTGCTGTCCTACCATTAGACGATCCCCGATTGTTATTTTATGCGGAAAAGGCTACTGTCCTAGTTCCCCGCCTTTGGCGGGCCATTAGACCTGCCCGCAATGCTTTCAGCATATCTGATGCAGGCGGGCGATCCCCGACTATAGGTTTGCTAAATTCACTAAGTTAACTAAGTTTTCTAAGTTATAGATAACCAATATATGCTAAATATAACTTAGGTACTTAGTAAACTTAGACACTTAGCCAACTTAGTCTACGTCCTCAAATAACGTCGCATGGCCAACATGCTTGAGACAATCGTAAGAAGAAATACTGCGAGGAGCTGAACTCCAAGCAGGAAAAGTATATGGGAATAGAAGTAATTTGTCAAGATTTTCTCCTCACCGAAAATCACGCCTACATAGGAATCCATAAAACCAAGCGAAACATGAACAACGCCATACGTAATAGCAACACTTAATATGGTAAACAAAAATGATTCAAAAAAGTATGGACCGCGGATAAACCAATTCGTGGCGCCGACCAATCGTTTGATGCTGATTTCAGTCCGGTGCGTATAAATGGCAACGCGTATGGTATTGAAAATAATAACAAACGCGATGAGTGCAAATAACGCAGTCAACGCATAGGTGAAGCGCTCGACTTGGGTAGTAATCGCATGAATCCTGCTAATCGCCGTTTGCGTATCGCCAAATGTCTTCGCTTCAATAATATTTTCATATTCGGGAACACTCAGAGCCTTAATTACCTTTTCATAATCTTTTGGATCACGCGTTTTTACAATAAGCGTGGAGCCGAGAGGATTTTCTCCCAGTTCATCGAGAGACGCGAGAATTTCTTCATTGTCTGCGTAGGTTGTTTTGAATTGTTCCATCACTTGCTCTTTGTTCAAATATGTCTGCTCAGTCACTTCGGGAAAAGATCCGACATATTCTTTTATTTCAACAATTTCCTCGTCAGTCGCATCCGGGTCAAAATAAATGCTTACGTCGATTTGTTGCTGGACTTCTTCAATTGATTTGTCGGTCAACACACGCACCACCAGGAGCGTATTCATAGACATAAGCATGAGCACAAGAATAAGTAATGTCATAAATGACAAACTCATATTGCGCACAATATCTTGGAGGGAAAATTTTATTACCCGCAAAAATCCTGAGAACATAGAGAGAGTAATTATTCTAATTTTTCTAATTGACCTAATTATTCTAAAAAATTTGTCATGACAAATTTTTTATCTAGGGTTTGTTTAGAATAATTAGAATAATTAGTACAATTAGAATAATTTTTACAACCTATACTTCCCGTGCATTTCGTCTGAAATAACGCGCCCATCATGAAGCATGACCACACGACGGCGTAGTTGATTCACTACATCACGATTGTGCGTAACCAAAACAATGGTAGTCCCGAATTCATTTATTTTTTTGAGTATTTCCATGATTTCCTGAGTATTGAGAGAATCGAGATTGCCGGTAGGTTCGTCGGCAACCAAAATCTTGGGGCGATGCACCAAAGAACGCGCGATAGCCACGCGCTGTTGTTCTCCGCCAGATAATTGATGGGGATATTTATCACGTTTGTGAGACAAGCCGACGATATCCAAGACGCGCGGGACAACTTGTTCAATGCGTTTATTTGCTTCACCCGCGACTTCGAGGGCAAAAGAAATATTTTCTTCAACTGTTTTTTTATTAAGCAATTTAAAATCCTGAAAAATCACACCGATTTGACGGCGCAACAATGGAATATCACTTCCCGCGATATTGCTAATGTCCCATCCTCCAATTTCAATATTTCCATATGTAGGTCTTTCTTCGGCAATCAATAATTTCACGAGTGTGGTCTTGCCCGTGCCACTCTGTCCTACAATAGAAACAAATTCTCCTGCTTCAATATGCAAATTAACCTCATTGAGGCCAATGCTGTCGGCGGTATATTGTTTGGAGACATTTTTGAGGGTGATCATACTGCTCTAAATCCCTAAGTCTGCTAAGTTATCTAAGTAACTAAGTTACGATTGGATACAGTATAACATATTTTGCGTAATAAAAAAACAAACGAGAAAAGTTTGTTAATAATTATCTGAGCCCCCTATCAGAATCGAACCCCGTACAATTTCACTTCGTTCAATTTACGGGGCAAGCTGGTGTTGTGCCTTGATAGATATGAGCCGAGAACGGAGATCGAACCCGTGATCTACGCGTGGAGTTTATTCCGACTTTATGTCAGGAAATGCGTTGACTTAGAGCCTCCTGTCAGAATCGAACTGACGCATGTGGTTTACGATACCACTGTTCTACCACTGAACCAAGGAGGCTTGTATACCTTGCAATGGCCACTATTCTATCTCATAACGAGGAAAAATGTCAATCGCGGGCTCTTCATAGGGGTGAGCTTTACGAAGAGCTTGTATGACATTCTCGAGCTTATCTTTATGGCAAATGACCTCTACTACTTCTTCTTCAACTTCTTCCATCTTCCCTACCTCGCCTATGGCAGGATGAGCCCCTTTTAGAGGCCTAAAACGCCCTATTTGACGGTAACTCCCGCTGCAATACTCATAATTCCCCTGTTCCCCTGCACCAGCCTCTCCAAGAGCATTCCTTACCACATCGGCAGACTCAACAGGGATGGAGGTAACAATTTTTACATAATTTGATTCTTTGAGATTCATAGGTTGTGCCATTATTGTTTGATTTTAAATACACGGCGTAACAAAAATCTAAAAAATCTCCACACATGGCTCAATTCTTTTTTAAGCCATTTTTTTATTGAATGATAATATGCAATATTTAATAAAAATAAAAATATTACTACGACAGCATCATAACTCTGGCGAACCCAGTAATTATCTTTTAGATGAACCCACATGCCAAATTCATCAAACGTCAACCCAAGCCCGATGCCATAGAATGCGCACGAATAAAAAAATGATCTTGTGTGAGATAGCGGGCGTTTCACAAGCAAGTAAATACCGACGACCACAAGCAAAACTACTCCATAAATGAAATGATGGATATGAACATCATCAATTGTCAGAAAAAAATTGGGCATCAAATGCCCTAATACCAAATACACCGTCAGTCGTGAAACTACAAATGTTACGAGAAAGAAAAAAGTGACAATACTTATAATCTTCCGGGTGATAAAAGGAGTTTGTTCTTCTATCTTGAAAAAATTGAGCATACAATAATTGGAATTGAGCGGGTAACGGGAATCGAACCCGTCGCTCATCCTTGGGAAGGACGCATATTACCACTATACAATACCCGCAAAAGAGCCCTTTTAGGGCTCTTTGATTATTTACTCAATTACTTGTGTGTCAGCCTCTGTCTTTGCTTGCTCAATGAAATCCTCCAATGGATTGGGAATTCCTTCAGCCACTTTGATATTGGCCTCTTTAAGCTGTTCAGTCATAAAGTCTCCAAATACCTGCTGTTTCTGCACATCAGTTTTAACTTCCTTGGTATTAAACAAAATATGTCGCGCTTTGACTTCATCCACTTTTTCGCTTGTCTCTTCGTCTGTAGTTGTACGTTTGTCATCTACTCGGATAATATGAAAACCATAATCAGTCTTTACCAGTTGGTCGCTAACTTGTCCTTTCTCAAGAGAAAAAGCAACTGTCTCAAATTCAGGCACCATGGTACCGCGTCCAAACCAGTCCAAATCTCCACCATTATCTTTGTTTGATGTGTCATCGCTAAATTCTTTTGCAAGAGCGTCAAAATCTTCTCCGTTCTTTATTTTTTGTAAAACTTCTTCAGCTTTTACGCGAATAGCTTCTAATTGTTCAGCTGTAGGCTGTTGAGATTCGACATAGCTGTCAGCTAATTTTTTTTCAAGTACTGATGGAAGAATTATTTGGCTTGTAAATCTATCAAGCGTCCAGCCATACATTTTCTTCATGTCTTCTTCAACTTGTGCACGGTCCTTTCCTACCAGCACTTGTTCATTGACCGCCGCGTCTATCTCTTCTTGCGTCACTGATATATTTCTTATATCTGAGACGTAATTAATAAGCCTGTTTACAATAAGACGGCTCAGTATATATTCAGACATTTCTTCTGAAGTTGGTTTTGCCTGTCCTTGCAGTTCTGCTTCATCTATAGAATTATAATATTGTTCCATAGATCTCATCTGATCAATGTAATCAGTATATAAAATTTTAAGGCCATTTACTTTTGCTACCGGCATTTGAAAAATGTTTGCCATAGTCATAACCAATGGCGAACGAGATTGTTTTTTTATCCCTTTGATAGCAACTCCGTAACACACGCCCAAAGCAACCACAATAATTATTCCTAAGCCTACGAAAAACGTGACAAGGGCTTTTCGTCCTTTTTTGCTCGATGTAGCGCCCTGTTCTTCTTCATGGGTACTATTTTCAGGCAATGTTTCTGGTGATTGTTCTGTCATAAATTGAGAAATTATATGCCTTCTGATAGAGGCATTTTTTAAATATATTATAGTTACTCCTCGGCTTGGAAGAGCAAATTCGCATTTGCTTTTCTCTCACCTGCGTCGTAAATGAAATAATAGAACCATTTTACTGGATTAGAGACAATTTGTCCATCATCTCCTGGGGACTTCTCATTGTCTTGGGCAGTCTGTGCGTTATTGACAAATATTACCTGTTCGCCAGGCATTTTCATATTTAACTCTGTACGAGCTTTGTCCTCTACGTATGAACTGCTCGCGACATATTCGAGCATGTCCAAAGACTTTAATTTTTTGCTCTCTAGAGCCTTTACTTCTTCTTCTAAACGCTGTATTTCCTGTTTAAATTTGTAATCCTGATAATACGCCCGAGCAAAACCAAAAGCAAAAGAAGTCATCACAAGAAGAGCGAGTAACAAAAAAGCCCGTGAACCAAAAAATCGTCTCACCGGAGATTGTTGTTCTTCCTTATTCATAGTAACAATTATAACAAAAAAAATATCCGCTGACAATGACGGAAGATAAACAGGATGGACTATATAGTACTCAGAAAAATATGAGAAAAATTTTGTTTAATATTTTTTCAGTATGTTTAATGTACATCATTATTTAATTTTTCAATCCTCTTGTCCAATATTTTTTGTACACGGCGTAGTTCGGGCAATTCGAGTTCATACAATTTATCAATAATAACTTGAGCTACGTCTCCACTAAAATCATGTGCATATTTTGAAATATAGCGTTCACGCATTTCATTAATTTTTTGCTGGATTTGCAAAGGACGCTTCACTGAAGGTACAAGTATTTTAATTTTTCCTGTACCTGTTTGGACTTCTACAGTGCCATAGCGAAATATTGTCCCAAAAAACCCAGAAATTTTCCCCAGAACATCTTCTATCTGGTCATACGGTATTTCTGACACGACACGCCCAAAAAATCCCCGTTGCTCTACATCAATAAGGCGATGGGTCGTGATAAGAAATACATTGCGTTTCCACAAAAAAAATGTTTGAACAATGATAAAAAAACCCACAAGAACAAGCAACCCAAATAAACTCTGCCCCCACCAGTCGTGTTGAAAAAGCCAAAACATAAAAAATGACGCAGTAACCAAAAAAATGAAACCAAACAACATCGGCCACACGAGCGTTAGCCCATACCGCCTAATTTCATCTAATATACGTTCCTGTTCTTTGAGGCTAATATCGTACATAAAATTAAACTCCTCTATAAATTTTTTTAAAATGCACCATAAAAGGAAATGAAATATGTAATAATCCTAGCACAATAAATATCCCACGGTCAACATGAAAATATAATATACCAACAATTACCGCAATGAGGGATGTCCTCCCTAGATTCAAAAATATCTCCCGAGAAATCCAATTGATCGGCGCTTTTTCTCTTTTATCTTGAATTATATTTGAACGGATTGGCTCTACCAGTACAGTAAATGCCTTCAAAATAAGCGCTAAAACCAAAAACCCTACAAAAGAATCCACAAAAAAGAATAGGATAGTTGTGATTCCTGCCGCTATAGACAACGGCCAGATAAAAATTGCGCGTTTCTGCAACTTGTCTGATACTGTTGCCATGCGAAATCCAACCAATATAGCCACCACGCCCACAACTGACAAAAATTTTCCATAATCCATTTCTGTAGTAATATATTTCAATCCCCAAAGAGAAATTACAATATACACAACTTTGTGCAAGGCCCCATCAATCGCGGTGATCGTCCGCAGGCCTTTCAAATGATGAAATAATTCTGATTTTGTGTATATATAGCGATCGCGTGACACACATGATGCAAGCCAGGCACCACCAAGGAGTATTGCACATGCGCTCAACAAATATACAGACAAATTCGTTGTATGAAGTAAATATGCGGCAAGAATAGGAGCAACTGCCCCTATGATAACAAATATTGACCAATAGAATGTCATATCACGCAGATGTCTATGTTGTTGTGCATCGGAGAAAAAAAGAATATTGTATGCAACAAAAAAACATATGGCACCTACACCAGACAATGCATAATATATATACATGAGGGGAAGGGAGAACGGGAAGACAAGAAGCACGAGCATGGCAATTGCTATCAAGAAAAAACCCATCATAATATCCCTTCGTATATATGAAGAACGTCGAATAATAAGATACGTAAGGATTGACGAACAGCTCACCAATTCGGCAGATAACAAAATAAATAACGTTGCATGTTGCCGCGAAAAAGAAAGATACAAAATTGATGCAAAACCAGAACTGATCGTGCTGGATATAATCTGTAACCAGTATGGCCTGAAATGTTTTTTTACAATTTCATTAATAAACATATTTACGAAATCCAGGGTTCGAGTTTTTTCAGCTGATTTTTCCACACAAACTCTGTCTTCATACGTTCCTTTGCTGCCACACCTAATGTATTTGCATATTCTTTATCTTGCAACAGCAAAATAATGCCATCATCTACTGCCATAGCCTGCTGGTGGATGTCAATGACAAGCCCGGTTTTAGTATGCAAGACTGCCTCATCAACTCCGCCACTTTTCCCTGCCACCACAGGGATTCCCGCTGCGGCAGCCTCCAAAAATACCATCCCCAAACCTTCTTCTCTCCCCTCGTCTGGGTGAGTGAGCAACACAAAAATATCTGCCAAATAATAATACTTCTTTAATTGACTATGAGGAACTTCGCCAATATAGCGCACCACATTTTGCAAAGAACGCTTTTGTACTTCTTCTAAAAATTCTTTTTTCTTTTTTCCATCTCCAATGACAACCCACACAAGGTGTGGTTCACGTTCGAGCAACTTAGGAAGTAGCCTTACGAGATGAGGAAAACCCTTTCCTTCGTCAAATCGCGCAATCGTAAGCATAACTTTTTTTCCTTGCAATGCCAAAGAACTGCGCAAGGAATTCAATTCATTTTGGTCTGGAGAAACAAAAAAATCAGGTTCAGGACATGGATACACCACACACGTCTTTGTTTCAAACTCAGGCAACACGCGCAAAAAACGTCCGCGTAAAGACTCACTATTAAATACAACCTGTTCACTTGTGCGTACTACTTTCCGCATCATCTTTATTTTCCATGCATTGCGCGTACCCAGTAACACGTCAGTTCCGTGAGAGACAATGACATACGGCACATGAATTATTTTTTTCAATATCCAACCAACGTATCCTACGGGCAATACATGATTGATAAGCATGACTTCGATTTTCTCTTTTTTTACTATGTGCCAAATTTGAAATACCAGGCGCAGCCATCTCGGCCACAAAAATCGAGGGAAAAAAGGACTTTTTCGTATAATTTTAAAAGGTACACCGCTGTCAAAATCTTTGTCCCCTTTCATTTTTGGCGCGTATACAACTACATTATCTTTATCCAAAGCTAACGCCATTTCATGAACATAGGTTGCGATACCGCCAACTTGCGGGGGATATTCAAGGGTGACAATTAAAGTCTTTTTCATAACAATTTAATAATTCACCTAAATTACAATTCACCTAACTCATCTAATAAAAATCAAAATATCTAATTACCTATTGTGTGTACCTAAAACTAAAATAATTTTAACTTATTTGAAATTTCATTAGGTGAATTGTAATTTAGGTGAATTAGATGAATTTAGTGGCTTGTCCTCATAGAAGACCCACATTGATTTCTTATTAATTTTTCCTAAACATGGCAATTACCTCTTGCATTTGCTTTATGGTAACTCCTCGCGTAATAAAAAGCATACAAGCATACACTGAGCCGCCGACAATAATTGCTACAATAAAATTCATATACAACGAAGTATACCATACGGCAGCTCCCATCACCACGGTTGAAATAACAAGTTGTGCAAGCATCTTTATAATAAATGCCCGCGATAAACGTACAATACGCCACACAAAATACATGCTTATAATTGACAACACAATATTACCAAAAGCTGCAGACATAGCCGCGCCAGATGCTCCATAACGCGGGATAAGGATGCTATTCATGATAATATTTATTACCATTACAATGGCGATAAGCACGGTTTGTAGCTTTTGACGATTACACGCATTGAGAAGCGCGCCAAATTCAAAATTAATAAATCCAAAAATAACTCCTGCCATAAGTATTTGCAGAGGGACAATTGATGGAAGATATTCGGACGTAAACACAGCGGGCACAATTTTTGATGCAAGCACGGCAATACCTACGGCAATAGGCATTGAAATGAGAAGTAGATACTTAAGTCCATACTGAAAAATTGTTTGCAGTTTTTCTCTACTATGAACAAAATACTCACTAAAACGAGGGTAGAGTGCCGCGATAAGCGCTACGGGTATAAATTGAAATGCATAGGCAATTTTGTACGGAATGCTATACCATCCCACAACCTGATCTGTGGCAAGTTTTGATAATAACACAGAATCAATATACCCATACACGCGTGAAAAAATAGCAGCCAACGCAAATGGAATTGATAGGGTAAAAAGAAAACGAGTGACTTCTCTATTATATTTCAATTTCATGATGACATGATAACGCACGTAGAGCACTATCCCTGCATACAACACATTTACTAAGCTGGGAACAACAAACGCAATCATTAAATAAATTAATGGCAATTTAAAGTATAAAAAAATACTTCCAAGCACCAGGGTTAAAAATTGGCTCATGACAATCCCTATTGACTCATATTTCAAGTTTCCTATCGCGCGCAGTACGCCATATATAGACAAATGTATTGAATCCAACACCATGGTAATCCCGCTGATATACACAAGCTGACGTGTCACTGTGGGATACCCAAGTGCATAGACAACTACTATTGCCCCAATATACGTGACAAAGCCTAACGTTACTTTTACAAACAAAATGGAAGAAAAATATTCCTGTATTTTTTCTTTTACACGCGCGCTCTCACGGACCAGGACATTGGTAAGTCCTAGATCAACAAACACAGTGAATATAGCTGTAAATGACAGAGCAAAAAAATACTTCCCTGTCCCCTCCGCACCAATACTCCTAGCGACAATCGTAAAATATACAAAAGAAATAACCTTCTGAAGTACAGAGGCGGTAGTCATGAGAGCTGTATTTTTGGCAACAGATGTTGACATAATGCGTCTATTTTACCTTAAAACCAGATGAAAATCAAAAATCCGCCTTTCGACGGATTTCTGCTTATATGCTTGAGTGCTCTAGTGCCTAAGTGACTATCGTTTTCTCCACTGATGTCCACGACGTGCTTTTCGCAAACCCGGTTTCTTTCGTTCTTTTGAACGCTGATCGCGCGTCATAAAATGTTCGGCTTTCAGTACTGGACGAAAATCCGGATTCCATGCAACGAGTGAACGAGCAATGCCATGGCGTACTGCGTCTGCTTGACCTACTTTTCCGCCACCAGATACTTTTACAGATACATCCGTATCTTTTTCTTTGCCAACGGCTTTCAACGGGGACATTACTTTATCAGAAAGAATTTTTGTTGGAAAATATACACTGAGTTCCTTTCCATTCACGGTGACTACTCCCTTGCCTGGCGTAATGCGGACACGTGCCGAGGCGGTCTTGCGTCGTCCAACTGCGCGAGCTTGAGAATCTGATTGTAGTGATTTTTTTTGCATACATCAAATAATTATTTATTCACAATAAGACGTTTCATAAGCTCATCGCGCTGTCTATTCTTTGGCAACATACCATATACGGCGCGCTCAATAACTTCATGTGGCTTTGCATCAAATACTTTTTTCAAGGGTGTTCTCTTTATTCCGCCTGGATGCATGGTATGGTGGTAATAATCTTTCTGTACAAGCTTTTTTCCAGTAAACTTAACTTTGCTTGCATTGTGTACCACAACTTTATCACCACGATCAATATGGCGCTCAAATGTCGCACTATTTTTACCCATCAGCGCTTTGGCAATTTGGGTTGCAACACGACCGACCGCTTGTCCTGCAGCATCGATCTCTACCGTATTTCTTTTAATAACAGTTTTCATAATATATAAATTATCCAGATATGTCCAGATAATTCAGATTAACGGATATGAGTCTGTAAATCTGGATTATCTGGATCTCGGGATTATCTTATTTAGACAAACTCTATCTTAACTTTTTCAGCAGCGTCATTTGGCCTAAAACCTATTTTTATCATACGAGTATATCCTCCCCGACGTTCCATATACTTTGGAGCAATCTCATCAATAAGCTTTTTGACCGCTTTTCCTGTATACAAAACACTGTTGATAATTTCACGATCTTGAGGACGATTCTTTTTTGCCTTGGTTACCAGTGGTTCTACGACGCGCTTCAACGCTTTTGCTTTTGTTTTTGTGGTAACAATAGAACCATGCAAAACCAGACTTTCCGCAAGAGCACGCAAAAGAGCAATCCGTGGATTTCGGGTTCTGCCAAACGTCTCTTTCTGTTTACGATGCATCATAAAATTTATGAGATTATTTTAATCACTCGACCCGTGCCTGTCTGTACCGGAGACAAACACTAAGTCAATTACATTATTCCTCGTCTTTTTTTGACTTCTTTTTCTTTTTTTCTGTTTCCTCTGGAACGACAACTGTTTCTTCGCTCGGCATCTGTTCAATCGTATCAAGAATCAAACGGAAATGATCCATGATAATACGTGTTGCTCGTTCTACTGCAACGCGTGGGGTAATTGTTCCGTTTGTTTCAATGCGAATAGTTAATTTTTCGTAGTCAGTAATATCTCCTACGCGAGTATTTTCAATTGAATACCCGACATCTTTGATTGGTGAATAGAATGAATCCATGACAATAGTACCCAAATCCAAATTTTTACTCTCCTTTGACGCAGCGGGCACGTATCCAAGTCCTTTCCCGATAATTACTTCCATAGAAAAGGCTTTTTTGTCATCGGAAACTGTTGCTATTTTCAAATCAGTATTAATTATTTCAATATCTGCATTTTTTTCAAAATCAGCCGCAGTAACATCCCCTTTTCCTTTTTTTACCAAACGCAAGGTAATGGGCGTATCGCTATGTGAAATAACTGCTAATTGTTTCAAGTTGAGCATAATCTCAATAGCGTCTTCCAAAACACCTGGAACAGCGGAAAACTCATGTTGAACTCCTTCAATCTGTACCGCTTCCACAGCAGCGCCTTCGATAGATGACAAGAGGACGCGTCGCAAAGAATTTGCAAGTGTCGTGCCATATCCTTGGTGGCATGGAGTAATAACAAACTCTCCAAGGTGTGGATTGTTTGTTGGTTTGAACTCGATGGTTGATGGTAAAAGTATGTAATCCATATGCCCCTCTTAGGTTAAAGATAAGAAGAAAAAATTATCGTGTTGAGTAATATTCAATGATAAGTCGGGTGTCAAACACACGTTCAAAATCTCGTTCAGCAGGTTTGTGCAATACTTTTCCAGTTTTTTTTGCTGAATCAGTAGAAAGCCACGAGACTAATGGATTTTTTGAAAGTTTTTCATCAATTCCTTCAAATAATTTCTTTTTTGCTTTGTTTTCTTTAAGCGCGACGATGTCGCCAACACTCACCGTATGTGAGGGAATATTCATTTTTTTGCCGTTCAACGTAAACATGCTATGTGTTACCATTTGGCGTGCTTGGGCGCGTGTAACAGCAAATCCAAGACGGTAGACCACGTTATCCATACGCATCTCAAGCAGCTGCTGTAAGCTGACGCCTGAGTCTCCAGCCATATTGGTAGCCTTATCAACGTAACGGCGAAATTGGGCTTCTCGAATGCCATATACCAATTTTGCTTTTTGCTTTTCCATCAACTGTTTGCCAAAAGATGAAGAAGCATGAGGACGCTTGTTTGGTCCATGAACACCAGGCATCTGATTGATACGGCGTGCAACTTTTGCAGCATTTGTTTTCAAACCCAAATTAGTTTTAAAACGTCTTGCAATTTTATTTTTTGGTCCTATGTATCTACCCATATATTCATTAATTCTTTTAAAAACAATTTATTTTATTTTCGTAATTTCGTACTATTTCGTAGTTCGTATCTATTATACTCTGCGTCTCTTTGGAGGACGGCATCCATTATGTGGAATTGGAGTCAAGTCCTTTATAGACAACACTTGGACTCCGTTGGTATTAAATCCACGGATTGCTCCTTCACGACCGCCACCAATTCCTTTGACGTACACATTTACCTCTTTCAAACCGTAATCTTTAATTGATTCGATAAGATTTTTTACCACCATGCTTGCGGCGTATGGCGTAGCTTTTTTTGGTCCTTTGAACCCTGCACCACCGGCAGATGCCCAACCAAGAACATCACCATTTTGATCAGTAATACTTATGATAGTGTTATTGAATGTTGCCTGGACATACGCTCTTCCATGTGAAACTAAGCGCAATGCCTTTTTCTTTTTTACAACTTTTTTTTCATTAGCCATACTATAGATAGTTTATAATGTATCGACTTTTAACATAAAAACTCAAAATTCAAAGGTTAAAATTCAAACCTATATCTCAAAAGTCAAAACTGGATAAAAAATTTTAGTTTTTAGTTTCAGTTTTGAGATTTGAGACTTGATTTTTGAATTGTAAGGATTTTTTAGTTTCAACCGCATTGACTCAACTACGTCTTTTGTGCTGATGCTTTTCTTCCGCTTGGAGCAAGATTTCTCTTATTTCCGCGTACGGTGCGATTATTTGTCTTTGTGCGTTGTCCGCGAACAGGCAAATGACGCATATGGCGTACACCGCGATAACACTTGATATCTTTCAAACGTTTGATATTTGAACTGACCTCGCGACGCAAATCACCTTCGGTTTTTTCTCCTTTTTCTACCAATGTTCGGATTTTATCTTCTTGTTCCTGAGTAAGTTCTTTTACTTTTGTATCCGGAGATATTCGCGCTTGTTCCAATATCTTTTTTGATTTTGTTGGACCAATGCCAAAAATGTAAGTTAATGAGATAACTACCTTTTTTTCTCGTGGGATAGTAACACCTGCGACACGCATAGAATAAAGTTAGATTAGTATAAGAAAAAAATAATATTAAGCGGCATTAACGCGCTGTTTTGAACCTTGGCGCTGTTTATGACGAGGATTTTTGCAAATAACATAGCGTACCCCTCGACGGACAACTATTTTACAGTCTTTACATCTTACTTTGACAGAAGAATGGACTTTCATAAAACATTAATTACACTGATTTCCATTTGATTCCACTGATTTTGCACGGATTTCACAGATATATCAGTGCAATCCATTTCAATCTGTAAAATCAATGTCAGATATTAAATAAAAATCACCAACCACTGCCGCGATATCATCCCCCGCCCTCTAGCAAGGTACACCGCACTGGTTGAGATTTTGGTTAGAAACGATAGGTAATCCGTCCCTTTGACAAGTCATATGGCGTGATCTCTACTTTTACCTCGTCGCCGACATTAAGGCGGATATTGTTTACCCGCATCTTGCCAGACAAGTGAGCAATAATTTCGTGCTCATTTTCGAGAGTTACACGAAACTTTGCTCCAGGCAAAAGTTCAGAGATAGTACCACGTACTTCAAGGACGTCACTTTGCTTTCCCATGATTTTATGTAATTAGCGACACTATTTTAGCCTAAATCAAAAATAATGTCAAGAGTTAGTAATAGATATGGTAAATTTAATAAAATATGCTTTATTTTAGCCAAATTTTATCAACATCTTTCATTCCTTATTCCTCGCGCCCTCTTCGGCGTACACCCAATACTTATACAGGAAGAAGTTCCAGCTCACCATAACTGCGATACTTCCGAGCCGAACCAGCCTATAATCAAAATCAAAAAATCTATCGTGAAATATATACATGGCGCCAACGGAAAATATATAGTTAAATCCTGCTAAGGACAAAAATTTCACCAACTGTTTATGCGGCATTTCTTTATTTTTGAAGGACCAATACTTATTTAATAAAAAATTATACGTAAGCAAGAAAGCCTGGTTTATTGCAACAGCGATTACCGGCTTCCATCCAAAAACTTCTTTAAACAATACCAACGTCCCCATGTCTATAAATAAACCGGAAATGCCCACGACAAAATATTTCGCAAATTGAGTGCGAAGAGACCAAATATATGAAAAAAAAATTGTTGCCATGTTAAAGTAAATTTTCAATTTTAATCTAACAGTTAAAATACTGGATCTGTTTATTATACTGTGCTTTCAGATCTATACAATCTTTGAAGCTTTTCAAAATCGCCCAACTCCCAGGTAGCGAAATGATCTCTAACGAATTGTGTTTCACTTTCATTTAAGGATTTTCCGCCGCGAATTGCTTCTAATATCCTGCCGACACCCCATTCTCCCAAAATATTATTTGCGTGTGCTAAACGCACCCCCTCGTCAGAAGTAGGGTATTGAAATTGAGGATCAGCTATATCGGAATCCGATAATCCTACAACTTCTGGAAAACGTAAAGTACTATTTAGTATTCTTGGCTCTGATGTTTCTCTCATATATTAAATATTAACAAATTAACCAGTTAGTAGTGCCTTTATTCTCCTCACCCCTGCGCTGCTTGCTTCTTCTTTTTGGATTTTGAAATGACCAAGTACTCCTGTATGTTCTACATGGGGACCGCCACAAATTTCTTTGCTAAATGTAGGTGATGATACATCGGCAAAAGATTTTTGAGTTGGATCGCCGACTGAATACACTTTTACTTTATCTCCATACTTATCACCAAACAATCCAATCGCGCCTAATTCTTTTGCTTCATGAACTGACATTTCCACAAAGGTGACAGAGTAATCTTTTTGAATTGCAGAATTAACCAAATCCTCAACTTGCTTTTTCTGTTCCTCAGTCATTTTATCTGGATGTGAAAAATCAAAACGCAAACGCTCTGCAGTAATATTACTCCCCTTTTGCGCGACATGTTCACCAAGAACCTTGCGTAAAGCGGCATGTAACAAATGAGTCGCTGTGTGGTATTTCACAGACATCTCTCCGGTATCTGCCAAGCCACCTTTGAATTTGTGCTCTGAGCCAAGTCGAGAGAGTTCTTGGTGTTTTTTCATTTCTTCGTTAAACGTATTCACATCAACTTTCTTCCCTTTTTCTTGCGCAAGTTCAATAGTCATTTCCAATGGAAAACCATAACTTTGGTATAAATCAAAAGCTTCTCTTCCATTGATCATTGTTCCCTGATCATTGCTCCCTGATCGTTGTTCAAATTCCTTCAAACCTTGTGCAAGCGTATTCCTAAACTTATTTTCCTCCTTCTCCATCTCCGCTAATATAATCTGTTTCTTTTCCAACAAATCCGGATAGGCTGTTTTGTATTCCTCGATCACTGCTTCGGCTAGTTGTGAACAAAAATTATTTTTAATTCCCAAGCCATCAGCAAAGCGCACCATACGCCTCATCCATCTTCGGGTGAAATAGCCTTGATCTTTGTTTGAAGGTACAGCTCCATCACAAATCAAAAATGTCGTTGCCCGCATGTGATCCATGATGATACGAAACGCTTTTGTCTCATCTGGATTCTCTCCATATGTTTTGCCGCTCACTGCTTCAAGTTTCTCTCGTATTGGCTTAAATAAATCAATCAAAAATATGTCAGGGTTGTCATTAATTGCAGTAGCCAAACGCTCTAGTCCTCCACCAAAGTCAACATTTTTATGTTCCAATAATTCAAATCCTTTTTCTGTTTTTTTGTATGCCATGAATACATTATTGCCAATTTCTGTAAACCTGCCACAATCACAGTTGATATGGCATGGTTTATCTTTCCATTCTGATTTTTCATGCAACTGCAATTCTGATCCGAAGTCCCAAAACATTTCTGAGTCTGGTCCTCCTGGCTCGCCTACGGGCATATTGTCTGGTACACCCGCTCTACTCCACCAGTTTTTCTTTGCATCATAATAAAAAATCCGTCCATTTTGCATGCCATCTTTTTCAGGAAAATTAACAATAGGTGCGTCAATCCCGACAGAAGCAAACTGTTTTTGCCAAAGCTTTGCAGATTCTTCATCTTGTGGAATTCCAATATCTTCTTTACCACGGAAACAGGAAGCATAGATTCTTTGTGGATCTAATTTTAATTCTTTAATGAGAAATTCAAACATCCATGGAATTTGTTCATTCTTGAAATAATCTCCTAAAGACCAGTTACCGAGCATTTCAAAAAAAGTTGTATGACGATTATCTCCCACCTCATCCACATCTTGGGTGCGGAATGCTTTTTGTGAGTCTGCGATGCGCGTTCCCAATGGATGTGTTTGTCCCAAAAGGTAAGGTACCATTGGCTGCATGCCAGAACCAGTAAATAGTGTGGTTGGATCATTTTCTGGCAATAACGAAGCAGAAGGAATCACAACATGTCCTTTTGATTTGAAAAATTCTAAATATTTTGTACGAAGTTCGTGAGAGGTTATCATAATTATTCTTGGCTCTTAACTAATTGATATTTACCATCCTGAAAGATAACTCTTTTATATTCATATGTTTTTTCCATTGGATCAAATGTCATAATCCGTTCGTCATTCAACAAAAATGAACGCTGACCATCGCTATAATTCCAATCATCTACATACGTACCGCCTTCACGTGAACTCACGGTATAGTCAGGTTCTGGAATTTGCAGTAGAGAGAGTTGTTCTTGCATGTGATAAGTTGGAACATTTGAAGAAAAATCCAAAATGTAAACACGTGCTGTGTTGATTGCACCAGGATAATTATCAGCATTGAGACCAATAATTACATCAACATCATTAATTCTCATCTTTAGACAATATTGATCTGCTATATAATACCCATTCTGATTCTTCTCGCTACACCCTCGCGCTGAATTTGCATAGGCCCAATCTTTCTTTTTTTGATAATCTTCAACCCTGCTTTTTACTTGCTTCAACAGCTCACCATTATTTTTTTCCAAATCATCAAGAATCCAACGATTATTGTACACAGACATGTTGGCATCACGCATGTTCATTCGTTCATTTATATTATTACGCGTGGCGTCAATAATTTTTGAAAATTGTTCGAGCTGTCCAAGCGATAATTTTGACGCATTGTTTTGGTCATTAAATACTTTGAACGCGGGCAATATATCTATAGATAAATGAGAGAGATAATTCATGTCCAATTTCTTGTCCTGATGCAAAAATCTATCTATATTCTTTTGTGCAATTTTCAAATCCACATTTATTGATGAAACAATACACAGTGCAATAATGCCAATAGCAAAGCCAGCATACACAAGTTTTCTAAAACTAATCTTGCCGAAAACAACTACTACTCCGGCTCCGAGCATAATGATAATCCCATAAATTGCTGCTTCCACATACACGCGCAACGTCGTAAACCCATACGCTTCCTGATACAAATTCATGCGTCTGAGAGCAGAGGCCGCAATAACGCCTGTCTGAATAAGGAATAACGCCAAAAATACCTGTAATACGCGGGGGACCCCATGAAATGCAAATGATCGATATACAATAAGAAAAATCAGACATGACAGGCCGGTTGCGACAATAAGTTCAAAAAATCCTTTACGTGCGTATTCTGAAAAGATGATCCGATTGTCAAGGACATATTCATATGAACCAAACAAATGGCGCAATTGGATAAAGACAAATACGGCAAATAAAATATTGAGGACGACAAGCACGGTCGAGACTGTTGTCGAATCAAATTTTTCTACCCAATATTCTCTTTTTAAGAGTGCATGGTCGTCGCGTATGATGACATAAAATAAACCAGCAAGTACAAGCCACAGGATAATTGAACGCAATATACGCCAAACCGTAATTGCTTCAATATCCAAATCTAACACGCGTTTGATATAATCCGCAAAAATTTGGTCCGCACTAGCAAACAATCCACCAAAAATAAGCACCAAGGGAATAGCAATGACAAACCCAATAAGAATTTTTTTATATTGCTGTTTATCCAACGAACGTCCATGCACTGACAAATCAGAAAACATATGCGACATTCCCTGGACAATAGGCGTCAATAATCTGCGGATTATCGGAATTTGAAAAAAATAAAAAAGATGCCCATGTGGCCTCTCGAGTGTAATAAGGATTGAAAATAATCCAAGAAGCCCAAAAATGATAACCGGCACGTATGAACTAATAAATTCATTATTAAACAATATAACGTCAATACTCAATATGGCAACAGGCCCTAGTAATACAAATGCCCACCACTGTCTAATTCGATGCAACAAAACTCCTACAACTAAAAATCCTACAATGTAGAGAGACACAAACAATACAAAGCCAAAGCCATTCCAATGCTTCCACGCAAGCACGTCATACAATACAGCAAGAACCAATCCTAAACCCCCAAGAAGCAGACGATACAAACGCTGATCCGCTTTGCCAGAAAATAGAGACATATGCGAAAGTTAAAAGTTATAATGTTGAAAGTTATAATGTGACAAAATTTTTTACAACTTTATGACATTATAACTGGGAGTTACTTGAACAACTTATATCCCACAAAAATTAAAAGGCCTACCAATAAAAAAATCCATGCTTGAGACCATAAAAGAGATAAAATATTGTCCATATTTTAAAAAATTATCAATTTACAATTTTCATTTTTCAATGACACCCCCACCTAAACACTTGCCATCTTTATAAAAAACTGCGAACTGTCCAGGAGTCACTGCCCTCTGCGGCTCGCCAAACTCAACCCGCAGTATTGTCGTGCTGTCGTGCTGTCGTGCTTGAGTGATTTTTGCATTCTGCATTGGTTGACGATGTCTTAGTCTCACTTCACATTTTAGCGGAAAAATAGGCTCTTGTCCACCTGTCCAGTTCACTTCGCCCACTTCTATTTCTTTCTTATATAACAACGGATCATCTTCATAGCCAACAACAAGTTCATTTGTGTCTAAATGTTTATCAACCACAAATAATGGTTTTGACATGCGATCCCTGATCACTGATCCCTGATCACTGATCCCTATATTACGCTGCCCAATCGTATAAAACGCCAGTCCTTCATGTTTGCCAATAACCGTCCCGTCAGACATCACAATATTCCCCGGCTTTGCTTTAACCTTATCTTTCAAGAATTCTTTCATGGGTACTTCTCCAACAAAACAAATTCCCATACTCTCCTCTTTTTCTGCAGTTGGTAGATCAAATTTCTTTGCAAGTTCACGAACTTGCTGCTTGGTATAATCTCCAATCGGAAACAAAACATGGGACAATTGTTCTTGATTGAGTTGGTGGAGAAAATAGGTTTGATCTTTGTTACTGTCTTTCGCAACTCGTAACTGGTAACTGGCAACTTGTGGATCAGCTTTGGAATTTAAATTTTTTAATTTGTTTTGAAATTTGAAATTCGAAATTCGAAATTCCTCACGTAGTGAGGCATAATGTCCAGTAGCTAATTTATCAAATCCCATTTCCTTCGCCTTATCAAGCCACACTCCAAACTTAATAAATTTGTTGCACATCACATCCGGATTAGGCGTTCGTCCCACGTTATATTCTTTATACATGTAATCCAAAACCATTTCTCTGTATTCTTTTGTAAAATCCAATTTCATGAGTGGTATCCCTAATTTCGCCGCCACCCTCAAAGCATCCTGGTAATCGCTATGCCAGCAGTTCGTTCCTTGCTCGTCATTGGTTGGTGGTTGCCCGTTGTAGTTCACCATAAACGCCCCTGTCACATCATATCCCTGTTCCACGAGCAAAGCAGCGGCAACAGATGAATCTACGCCGCCCGACATTGCTACTAAAAATTTTTCTTTTTTCTTTTTATACATTACAAAATTATTAAATTTGAAATTGTTTCAAAATTCGAAATTTAAAATTCAAAATTATAACTCTATTTTCTTAATTTTACTCTTCAAAAACTTCTTGTATTCTCTCTCCACTGCTTCCATTAATTTAAATTCTACGACAATATCCTGCGCAGCCTGAGTTTTTAAATGAAGCAAAGAATCATATTGATTGCGAAAATTTTGATTATACGCTTCCTCATCATTCTTTAGATGTTCTCGAGCGCGTTTCATACCTATCGCACCAAAGCCATCAAGTTTGTCTGCATCGCGCAAAATCCAAGCCGTATCATATGTATCTGCCACGTTATTCCAATGATATCTAACTGCATACAATAATTCTCTCTTCTCACTTTTTGATAATATATCGAACATGGTATCTTCTCTGTACCATTTTCTAAGCAATTCATACGAAAGTTCATGATGTTTTCGGCTATTTTCTCCTGGCACATCCTCAATAGTACGCCCGATATCGTGAAGCCATGCAGAAAGTTCACAAAGCAAAGGATTTTTTGCATATTCTCTCTTCAAAATTTCTTGCGTCCATGCAACTACCCGACTAATATGATCAAATCCGTGTGCAGGGACTGATGTCTCACTAAATATCTCCTTGATTCTATGTTTTACATGTTCAAGAAGCTTTGTTTGTTGTGGTGAATACTGCGTAGTCATATATCACATCTTATCATATACAAGCAAAAAATAAAGAGTTTGACAATCCTATATTCTCCCTTGTCTGAAAACAAAACCCCGCCCTTAGTGAAGGGTGGGGTTGAATGCAATGATTATTTAGGCATTGCGACGAGCCATCATGCAATCTCTGCAATACACTGGCTTGTCTCCGCTTGGTTGAAATGGAAGCTCAGTAATTTGAGTTCCACAGCTACCACAGGTAAGATTTACCTGGAACATCTGGCGAGGAGCACGTGGTCCGCGTGATGAAGAACGATCTCCATCGCGTCGTTCATTGCGATATGCACGGTTGCAATCTGAACAATAAACTGGACGGTCGCCTGATGGTTGGAATGGCAATTGTGAGATATGGGCACCGCATTTTGCGCAAGCGCAATCCACATCATACATTTGCCTATCTGATTGATAAGGCATAATTTCCTATACGATATACGTTCCCAAAATTGCTTTGGGAAAAACTAAATAGAATTAAATCGACCTGTTTGGGAACGTACTAGAAATTATACCGACGTTGCCCATTTAATTGTCTACATACTAGCAAAAAAACTATGGTTTGTCAAATACCACCTTATAACCCCCTAAACAATGGCAATCCATTGCTCGGATTTACCGGAACATAAACTGTCCCTTCTCGATCTTTGAGACTTTGAATATATAAATAATTTAAATAATTTTGAGATAAACTTTCATTGATAATGCGCTGTGCATCGCGCTGTCCTTCAGCCTCCACGCGCTTTCGTTCAGCTTCTTTCTTTTCTGTTTCCAACACAAAATCATAACGCTGGGATTCTTGTTCGGAACGTAATTTTTCCTGGATACTTGCCGAAAGATCTGTTGGTAATTGTACTTGTCGCAAGACAACGTCTTCCAATTCTATGCCTCGAGGAGATAATTTTTCTTTTAAAAAGTTTTCAATTCCCAATTCTGCTTGTTGGCGTTTTTCCGAGTAAATATCTTTTGCTTCATACTGCGCGATAATTTCTCTAATTGCTCCTCTAATTTGAGGACGGATGACAACTTCGTCATAATTAAGCCCAATATCTCGATATACGTCAGAGGCTTTTTCTTCTTGCAAATGATACAAAACCGTAATATCCAAATCAACACTTAACCCCTCTTTGGTCAAAGCCGAGATGGCATCCGGTTCAAAACGATTTCCCTCTCCTTTCACTACGCTCATGGTGTAGTCTCTCGTGCGGATATCCATTTTGGTAACTTTTACAAATGGATTTTTGAGATGAAACCCAGAGCGCAATTCATCGTCCTGCACCTTGCCAAATAATGATTTAACGCCTGTTTCACCAGCTCCGACGACTACCCAAAAACTACTGGCAAAACTTAATATGAGAATTAATACAACTGCTCCCCCTATCCAATATTTGAGCTTTTTCCCCAAGCTCTTTGGATTTATCGTGTCCATAGGTTTTTCTGAATTAGCATGTGTAGAATTAAAATTAATATTTTTAAAAAAATCTTTTAGTGAAAATGCACCGCCTGTTTTCCTTTTGTTTTGTACAAAAATAAAAATAATGACAAACGCAAGAATTATAGTAAATGCACTTCGCGAAAGAATACCCATGAGAAGTAGCAATAACCCGAGGGTTAATAAGGGATTCTCTTTTGCAAAATTTTTTATATCAAATGGCATAGAGCACGTAACACATATCACTTAACACGTAACAAAAACGGACGACGATATTTTAATTTTTAGCTTCCACATTCTCTCTTTTTGAGTATGTTCCATCAAATTCGTATCCAGCGAATGTCGCAAGTAATATTCCTTCAACAAATCCAACATACATCAACCAATTTCCATAATACATACTATAGGATTTTACAAAAAATGGAATAGTAATAACTACATCCAAAATTGTTCCCACAATTAAACCTATAATACCGAGTAGTAGTCCTTTTTTTGTAGTTGGAATCTCTGCCTTGAAATACCATTTTGCACACAAGAGAACAATAGGAATAAGGAGAACCCAGTTTGCTACATATTGAGCTGTTGTATGATCCTTGAACCACGGGAGGAACATGACGATAGAAAATTCCACGAAGATAAAAATCCAGAGTATGACACCGTAACCGATTGCGCGTTTGAAGTTCATAAAATAAAATTAAAAAATAAATATAAAAATGTAAAATTACAGATTAAAATGTAAAATTACTTTTTGCCTTTGAGTGTAAGTATACTAGAAGCCAAAATATTGGCAATTTCAATGAGTTCTTGCAATAACCATTTATTAGTTGCCTTCTCCTTATCGTTTGTATCACGTAAAAGTGCAAGCCAGACTTTTGATTCATTGGCAGATTTTAAGGAATAGCTAAAAAAATTTGTAAAATCTTTCTTTGAGCTTGCTGCTCCTGCTTCAATATAATTCGCAATAATACTAGTACCGCTTCTTAATAATTGTTTACATATAACATCATTAGACGGGTTTCTGTCTAATCCATTGATATAAGTAATCAATTTTAAAACAAAATTATACAATCGTTTTTTAAATTCAACTTTAAATTTTTCATTGTCATTTTGCATTTTTATATTTTAATTTTACATTTTTAACGTCGTAATAGGCCTACTCTGTGTGATAAACAATTCCCCTTTTTCATCCATCGCCCACTCGATATCGCACGGAAAACCATAATGTGCTTCTATCTTTTTACACATTTCTGCTACTTGCATAATTTGTTTACCCGTCAACTTTTGTTTTTCACCTTCCAAACCGGTTTCAACCCACTGATTTTGTCCTTCATCTGTTTGTTGTTCGTTGTTTGTTGCTCGTTGCAATCTACGGGTCTGATGCCCCACATTAATATCCAAAATAGACATTTCTGATTTTGAGACAACATATGAATCCGGCGTAATCTGTCCGCTTACAATCGCCTCTCCCAAACCATACCCTGCTTCAATAATCATCTGGTCTCTGTCTTCGGTCACTGGATGTACGGTAAATGCAATGCCCGACACCGATGATTGTACCATTTTCTGCACTACTACCGCAACAGAAACATCATGATCAATAAGATTTTTTTCATGACGATAAAATATGGCGCGCGGAGTAAATAATGAAGACCAACATTGTTTTACTTTTTCGATGACTTGTTCTCGTGTTGTATTTAAATATGTTTCAAGCTCCCCTGCCCAGCTTGCAACCGAAGAATCTTCTGCAGTAGCACTTGATCGGACAGCGACAAAATCTGCGTTGAGATTGTCAAATGATTTTAATATTTCTTTTTGTAAATCTTCAGGCATTTTATAATCATGAATTGTATCTCGTATCACCACACTCGCTTTTTCAATACTATTTGTATCTTCTATATTCACCTCTTTCAACCGCGCTTTAATTTCGACATTCAAATCTGTTTCTTCCAAAAAACGATCAAACGCAGATGCTAAAACCACAAAACCAGGTGGAACTGGAATTCCCGCTTGGGTCATTTCGCCAAGAGATGCGCCCTTACCGCCGGCAATGTTTACATCGCCTTTGGTAATGTTTTGGAAAGTTTTAATGTAATTCATATATATATTAAATTTTTCTAACAATTCCTGTGTTTCCATTTACCTCCACCACATCTCCATCTCTAAAAACTTTACTTGCATTTTTGGTCCCAACAATGCAAGGGATATTCAACTCGCGCGAGACAATTGCTGCGTGTGAAGTTAAACCACCAGTGTCGGTAATTACCGCACATGATTTCTTCATGACAAATACATATTCAGGACTTGTCATGGGTGCAACTAATATTTCTCCGTCTTTAAATGTGTCAGCTTTTGATGGATCAAGCAAAATATGAATTCTACCTCGTACAATCCCACCTTTTCCCTTACTCGCGACAATTCCTTTTACTTCTGAAATGTCTTGCTCGACCTTGGTGTCATATAATTTCCAAAAATAATCTGTCTGTTCTGGAGAAAGTTCTTCACATTCATGAAAAAATCTGACACCAAATCCTTCTTTTCTTTTTGCCAATAAATTTTTCAGATCTTTCCCATCAATAATTTGTTCAATTTCAAAATACCATGCATTATGTAAGTCATCCAACGTGTATTCAAAACGACGTATGACTTCTTTCAGCAAAATATCTTGATAATGTAAGACTATAAAAATATATTTTTTACGTTCGTCTTGCCACCCTATTCCATCGCTGATTGCATAGGCGATATTCATTACCTCTTGCGAAAGATTATATTTTTTCTGTACATCTTTTTTCCGCTCAGCAACTTGTTTTATTTTTTCGTTCATTACATCTTCAATATTTGATTGTAATTCTTTTTTCCTCTCAAGAAAAAATTCAACCGGCAATATTTCAGTCCCCGCATAGCTATTTTTCAACCAAAAATATTCCTGTTGATGCTTGTGCATGTCAGTAGCTTTGGACAAAGCAATTTCTTCCTCTTGATAAAATGATAATCGAGTAGGCGCAGTTAAAATTTCCATTGCACTGGGTAACTCTGTTTCATTTAAAATAAAAGGTTTTAATTTATTTTCAAAATATTTATCTATCCCATAATTACCAACTTCGGGCACAGACCCTGCAACCCAGAACTTAATATATGCGTCGTGAAACTCATGCCATAATCTTTTTAGTTCCTCATTACTCAACGAAGAAAAATCAACATTATTAATTCTTTTTTCAATTTGTGATAATTCTTGTACACACCCTTGCCATTCTGTATATATATTCTCATGCGTTTCTTTTGGCAAAAGATATTTCAAAAAAACTTTCAGACCTGCCGCGCGCAAATCATCCAAATCATTAATCCATAACATTCTATTATTCTGAAAAAGCCATAATGTCTCTGACCAATTTTCATTATATTTTGCGCGAAAATATTCATAATGAACTTTCGTAAAAGCCGAACAATAAAAAAACTTCCCAGGCACCGGTCCCCAATGAAATATATTTCCGTTTGGATCAAATGGAAGATTATTTTTTTCTTTGTTCATACTATTTTTTTCCTTGTTCTATAAATTCTACCTTGTCCCATCGTGCGTCATAGGGAAGACCCAATTCTTTACGAACTCTTTTTATACGGTCAAAATACGTCCGGCAAATGTTGGCAGATTTTTCATATACATATGCGTCATGTACACCCTCATAGAGCCCACAATCAAATACATCAGCGTCCTTGATTATTTCTACATATGGATCTTTTGAAATTTTATGCTTGTCACTATGTTCTCTCACTGCTTTTATAATAATTTTAATTTCTTTTTCAGTAAATTTTTTTGTTTTTCTCAAAATTTTTTCTGCCATGTGAGCGCTCTTGCTTGCATGGTCAGTGGTTCTTCCACTATCATCTACAAAAATGTCATGCAACGCGCAAATAACAACAACCAGCTCCTCATCCAGTCCCCTTTTTTGAGCTAGCAAACGACCAATCTGAATAACAGATGAGCTGTGCTTGATTTCAAACACTTTTCCCCACGAACGATCGCTATCGGGCATCTTACTTTTGATAATAGTTTCAACTACTATGCGTTCAATATATTCGACACGCGAAACTTTTTTTCCTTTGAAATGTGTGTAGATGGGGTTGTAGGTGTAGGACATACTATAAAATATTATGAAGATAATAATTCTCTCCACACACCGCCCAAACTCTTAATCACATCCTCCGCATTATAAAATGTTCCAAACTTCTCAAATAATGTATCTCCGGCTAAACCTGTTAAATAAATTCCAGCTTGCGCCGAAACCAAAAGATCATTTTTTGCTGACAAACCCAAAATAATTCCTGCAACCACGTCCCCTGTCCCGCCTTTTGTCATGCCAACATTGCCCGTTCTATTCTCCCACAAATCTTCTCCATCACTTATATAATCATATTTTCCTTTCAAAACAATAATACACTGGTAATATTTTGCCATTTTCAAAACATTATCCGAAGTTGAATTGCAGGCAAATACATTCTCAAATTCACGTGAATGTGGAGTGGCGATGCAATTTTTATGCAATAATTCAGGATTTAAATGCCATAACGCAGTCGCGTCAACTATGGTCTTTTTATGGCTATATTTTTTCAATAATCTTTCTACCAATTTTTTGTGCGCTCTATCCTCTGCTACGCCAGGTCCTACGAGTACTGCGTCAGCCAAATCAACGGTTTCCCATAACTCATCATCTTGAACAGTAATAAATACACTGACGTCAGACTTGAGCTTTTCTATAAGCGCCCTATTGTTCGGCGTCGTATATACATATACCATATCAACCATGCGCGAAGCAGTCTGCACCGCCATGAGCAAAGCGCCATGAAACTTCTCTGAACCTGCAATAACCAAAACACGGCCATTTTGACCTTTATGGCTATCCAAAGATGGCTTGTACAACGTAGAAAAGACCTCGTCGCCTAAGATGTGCATATGGTCTAAGTTTAGCGAATTTACAGAGAAAAATCAATAAGATGTACGAGATACGAAAGCTGCGAAAGGTACGAAAAATATATTTCGAATATTTCGTAGTCTTCATATTTCGAACATAGTTTATTTCGTACATAAACAAATCCAGCCCCGGTTGGAGCTGAACTTTTTTAATCATCAAAACTTATTATCTGATCCGGTTTTATTTTTTGTGGAGTATTTGAAACATTTGTAGGAAAATCTTTCTTAACTTCCGGTTCAACATTTTGAACTGGCTTTTGCGGCGTTTCACTCTGTTCACGTTTAGGTTGTTGTCTTTGTCCGTCGTCTCTCATCTGTGGTATCTGTGCAATAGTATCAGTGGTTCTATCTGTAATCTGTGGTATCTGTGTTCCAAAATCAGTAGTGTGTTTCTTCTTTTTCTTTCTTCTCCTTTTTTTCTTACCTGATCCAGGCACCCCTTCTTGATTATTCTGGCTAAATGATTGTGGTTGTGATTGTAGTTGTTGTGTCCTATGTACATCAGGTTGGTCAAAATGAATGTTGTCTTCATTTTTAACAATAGGTTCAGTATTTTTTTGCTCTTGAGCTAGTTGTTTGTTTTCTTCAACCTTACTCTCTTGTACCTTTGGCAATAAATCTTTAAGTGATATCGTTTTTTCGTCGACCTCTTTCTCTTTCACACTATCTTTGTCTACGTCGACAATGTGTTTACCTTGCGGCAAATTGTGTGGTTTAATTTCCTTTTTTATATCTCTGGCTTTTTCATTTTCTTCTTCGTCGTCGTCTTCATTCTCCAACTCGCCCATGCCGCTCCATTTCAAGATCTTATTTTCAATAATATCTCGGCTCTTGCCATAGCGTTCACGCGATACACGAATAACTTTTTCAGCTGAACCAGTGCACAGAGCTATGGGGGGCATGGTAAGGGCGCTAAACGGTTGCGAGGCAACTCCATCAATCATGAGCTTAAGGATAATATAATATTTAGCAAGATTAACAATATCCTCTTCAGTAAATGCTGGTGTAAATTCTTTTACCAATGCTTCGGCATCTGCACCTCCCACGCGGAATGCAACGATTGTCCCTACGTTTCCAAAAACCGCGTCAGCAACAATTTCATCAAGTTGAGTAATATATTGATGCGCCATCACCAGACTCAGACGATATTTGCGCGCTTCTGACAATATATTTGCAAACGAAGGAGTAGCAAAGTTTTGGAACTCATCAACATACAAAAAGAAATCCTTGCGCTCATGTTCCGGCGTGTCCACGCGCTCCATAGCTGCGAGTTGAATCTTCGTTATAAGCATACCACCCAAAAGGCGCGAATTGTCCTCTCCAATTCTACCTTTAGACAGATTCATAATAAAAATTTTCCCGCTGTCCATGATGTCGCGCACATTGATAGTTGATTTCACTTGCGCCACCATGTTGCGTATGACTGAGGCAGACAAAAACTGACCAATCTTATTTTGGATAGGTGCGACAGCTTCTTGCGCATACCGCGGTTCGTAATTTGCAAATTCAGTTTGCCAAAATGATTTAATCACGGGGTCTCTCAATTGTTTGATGACTTTACGACGATAGACTTTATCTGCAAGCAAACGATTGATGCCAAGCAGCGTAGAACCAGGATAATCAAGCAACGCCAATAATGTATTATTCAAAATATATTCCATTCTCGCACTCCACACATCAGGCCAAATCTTTTTGAAGATTGCCATAAGCCCACTTGCCACAAGGTGTTTTTGCTCTTCAGTCTCGACTTCCAAAATATTAAAACCAATAGGATTATTGACATCTCCTGGGTTGAAATAGACGACATCGTTGATGCGATTTGATGGAATATAGTCAATAATTTTTTCTGCAAAATCTCCGTGAGGATCCACAATGCCTACGCCATGCCCCTCATAAATATCATCCAGCACCATATTTTCGAGCATGGTTGTTTTACCCATACCAGTCTTTCCTACCACATACATATGGCGCCTCCGGTCATCCAATTTTATGCCAAATTTGCGCATTTGATTGCGGTAATTGGTCTGTGCGAACATGCAAATTTTGTCGCGTTTAGGCGCTTCTACTCCTTTTTTTTGAAATACGGGTGCGGGCATGACGTCGTTGGATTACAAATTACTAAGATGTAAGATAGTATAACATAAAAAAAATCAAATTACTACGAAAATCACGTAACACATAGCACATACCAAAAAGAGAAAAGTTCTTAATTTGTTATGTGTTATGTGATATGTGTTATGTGTCTTCCCCAAATACTTCCGTCTGATACGTCTCAACTTTCAGTTTCCCTTTCATCCATTCATCTTTACGCAAACCGGCTTTGAGACATAAGGAGGTCAAGAAATCTTCTTTCGTATCAAAATCCTCCCATACTTGAGGCAAATACGTAGCGCCCTTGTTGCCTTTTGAAATAATAACACCATCAATGCCAGGTTGTAATCGAGTCAATAACTCTTCTATTGAAAAATAAGCAACTTCGGTGGGCGTAGAAAGTACAGAGATCTCAATTTGAATATCATTAAGCTCATATATCTGCAACGGACTAAATCGCGGGTCATCGAACGCGGCAGATACCGCATTTTCTATAACATCTTTATACAATTCTTGCGTGGGTTCAATATGCCCGATACAACCGCGCAATTCTCCATGCTTCATCAACGTAACAAACGAACCGCGAGGCTGTTTTAATTCATTTAATAGAATTTGTTTTGCGAGCATTCTCAACATATTACCTGTTGCAAAATAATGCGCGATTGACTTTCGCGCCAGATCAAGTAAAAATTGTTGAGATTGTACATTCATAAAATTAACCTATAGGCGTCCAATCCCGAACTGGATAATGTACAAAACTTTCCCACATACCATCTCTTCCAAATCGTTTCAGCCAGATAAAATTGCTTGAGTGTGGATACTCAAATGCTTCATATAATGTTTTCGCAAGGCCATGTTTAAGGGGATTTTGGACTATATAATTGAAATGTCTCCAAAAATCAGCCTGATTGCGGATGCAATAATCCCAGTATTGGTACCAGACTTGACGACTTTTTATGTTATCTTCTTTGTTTATCAATCGTGATGTATCTCTGTGTAATTTCTTGGTGAATTCAACCAACGAGTAACGCGCATCATATATTTCTGGATTGACACATTGAGCGGAGCAAAATGTGTCTGCCTCGCGCGTATTAACACATTTCGCCTCTGGGCTCAATGTGTCAAGCCTTTCATGCTTATTTGGCAAATGGCACATAAGGTGGTAATGGTTATTTACCACAACCCACGCATAAATTTTTATCCCAAATCGCTCGGACGATTTCTTTAAACACATTTTAAATAATTCCTTACGTTCATCTGTCTTAAAATAATCAACACCATCAAGACACCTAGCAGTGACAAAATAACACCATCCATCCACATACAAATGAAACGGCCTGTGTCTATTTATTTTCCCAATCTCCCCCTCCACCATAATTATAAAAATAACCACATATCTCAGGACTGACACATTGAGTATGTAATAACGAAATGTGTCTATATCACCCAACCAACTTCTCAACAATTTCCAAAATCTTTGCATCTTCAGCCCGTGGCAATAACTTTTGCAGATTATGCGCCAACTGTTTCCGCAATACTTCATCTTGCAACAACGTACGAATCTGCTTACCCAAATACAAACCGTCTGAGGTTCGTTCATTTACCAAAACTGCGGCGTGAGCTTGTTCAAGAAAACGAACATTTTCTACCTGATGTCCAGGTTTGGGTATGATAATAGCTGGTTTGCCAAGCGCAGCAATCTCGGTAAGCGTGCCAAAACCTCCACGCGAGATAACGATGTCTGCAACTGCATACGCGTGTTTCATTTCATCAGTAAAAAATTGGTGTACCTGATAATAATCATATAGTTTCTCTGCACGGCTTACGAGTTCTTGAGGACGCTCTTTCCCTGACAAGTGAATGACCTGTGCATACCCTTTCAAGTGCTCCATGGCTTCTACAATAAGCTGATTGACACGCAACGAACCAGTTCCTCCACCAGTCGCAAACACGACCGGTGCATCTGATGTTAGTTTAAAAATTTTCTTCGCATGCGCTTTATCTCCTTCCAATACATCGCGACGAACAGGATTGCCAATCCACTGAGTTTTTCGTTTTGGAAAAGATTTTGTTAGAACATCAAGTGATGTGGTGATTTTCTTTGCACATGGAGACATGAGCCGATTAGCAAGGCCAATTCTTACATCTTGCTGATGAATCCACGTAGGAATTCCCAAAAACCATGCGGCAAAGTGAAGAGGAACCGATATAAATCCCCCAGCAGAGATACATACGTCAGGACTCTCTTTGAGTAATAAACTAATCGACTGAAAAAAGCCAACAACAATTCTACCAATGTCAATAATATTCCATGCAGAAATATATCTTCTAAATTTTCCCGAAGACAATGTTAAAAATGTAATACCTTCTTTTTCTATTAATTCTTTTTCCGGCCCAGTCTTTGTGCCCACCCACAAAAAATCTGCATCAAAGTATTTTTCTTTGATGATATCTTTTATCGCGAGTAATGGCGTGACAGGACCGAGCGTACCGCCACCGGAGAAAATTATCTTCATATAACACGTAGCACATAACACATAGCACGTAACAAAAAATTTATTCGCTGTCTTTAGTTTCTCCACGAAGCCCGACAAGTGTGCTCCATAACATTTTTGCAATCTCTTCTTTTCGTGTATACAACGATTGATAATCTTGTTCCGTAATATAGTGTAATTTATTAGCTAAATAAAATATATAAATTGATTCTTTTAGAGAACCAAATGATGTCTCATAAAAATTTAACAAAACTTTCTTTTTTGTTCGTCCAAATCCTTCAATATAATTTAGCATGATTGACAATAAAGCGCGAGTCGCCTGCGACCACATTCCATAACGCTCAGCATTTGGAAACTTTCTTGCAATTTCATATCCTACCAAAATATATTCGTTTATCAAACGCTTAAGTTTTTCATGAAATCCCTCCTGCATATTGAAATAAAGAATATTACTATTTCGTCATATGTTATGTGCTACGTGCTGTATGTTTACTCACATTCACCACGATCCCCATCGCCGCCATACTAATCATAAGCGCAGAGCCACCATGAGACACAAAAGGCAGAGGAACGCCCGTCAAAGGCAAAAGCCCAACAATCGCTCCAATATTCAAAAGACTTTGAATCACAAACCAACTCATAATACCAGAGGCAAGCAATATACCAAACGCGTCATTTGATTCACGCGCGATTTTTAATCCACGTAATACAATTAACAAAAATAATGCAATAAACAAAACAACAACAATAAAACCAAATTCTTCTGCCGCAACGGCAAAAATACTATCAGCATGCACTTCTGGCAAATATTCAAATTTCTGCCGTGAATGTCCAAGGCCTAAGCCGAGCCAGCCTCCTGAACCAATAGCCAAAAACGCCTGATTTATCTGATATCCTTGGCCTTTGGGATCAAGTTCGGGATGGAGAAACGTCGTAAGGCGTTCCGCACGATACGGAGCTGAAACAACCATAATCCAAAATCCTATTATTCCGACAAGTAAAAGAATCACTAAATGGCTCCAACGCGCTTTGGACAAGACAAGCAATAAAAATAAAATACAGGCTAAAATAAAAGCTGTACCAATATCGGGCTGCAACACAATTAATGCTATAGGTACAAGCCCAATACACAAAGCAACAATAAATCCAGAACCAAATTCTTCTATACGCTTTCCGATTGTGGAGAGAAAAGCGGACAAGAATATAATAAGTCCAAGCTTCATTGCTTCTGCCGGTTGAAATGAATGTCCAAATAGATTAATCCAGCTTCGAGACCCGGTGTTATTTGTCGAACCAATAGCCGGTATGAATGTTAAAATAAGCAAACCAATACCTAAGATAAAAATCGGAAGCGAATATTTTTTCCATTTGTGATAGTCTATTTTTGCACAGACAAAAAATAATATAAGCCCAGGCAAAAATCCAAGCAGTAACTGCCTTTTGATAAAAAAATACGCATCTCCAAAATTGCTCAACCCTTCAGCCACGCCAGCAGAACTTAATACTAAAAGCCCAAAAAGAATAAGGGAAGCAACATAGGTGATAAACAAATAGTCAGAAGTTTGATTCTTTACGTGCATATAAATAATCCATGATAAAACTGACGTTCTGCGTTAGTCCGCGTCTCACATGTTTAAAAAAGAAATCAATATAGAAGCGATAAGAATAAAAATTTGAGCAATCACTGAAGCTGTGAGAAGCACCTGACTCATAAATTTGTCATACGCATATGAGAGCCATCCAAAAAATATGTTGGCTAGGAGTATAATCAAACCAATCAGCGGAACAAGAAAAATCTTGCCCCATGAGCCGATTTTATCTACCCCAAAAAGAATATTATAATGTAAAAAAACTTGCTCTGTTGAATGAGGCACTTCCAAGAGCAACCATACCCAGCTTGCCAGATTAAAAAGCACGCCCAGTATGGTTAATACAAGGATAGGGAGAGACAAAAAAAATAATTTTGCGGGGTATATACGCATATCCAACGTATTAAGCTATATTTAGACAAATTATACTAAATTTAGCCCCCCTTGACAAGAATAATGTTTTTGCCTATACTATGCCTACTTTTAAAGCTAAAGATTTTTCGATATGTCACATAAGAAGGCGGGTGGTTCTACCCGGTTGGGACGAGATTCAAACCCACAACACCTCGGACTGAAGGTTGGCGATGGCCAAACCGTTAAGCCAGGAATGATTCTCGTTCGCCAGCGCGGCACCAGATTCCACCCAGGACAGAACGTCATGAAGAGTAAGGACGATTCGCTATTTGCTACTGCAAAGGGATCAGTCAAATTCCAAACCAAAAAACGCAAGCGTTTTGATGGAACACTCCGCACTGCAAAGTACGTACATGTCATGGCAAAATAACCAAAATCCCCGCGAGGGGATTTTTGAATTATTCTAATTGTTCTAATTACTCTAATTATTCTAAACAAACTCTTAGCTAGCATTTGGCATTTTTTAGAATAATTAGTACAATTAGGTTAATTAGAATAATTTGAAGTATGTCTCAAACACGTCAGATAAGCTACAACAACAAAACAATACAAATAATTTCCCGCGATCAAAGTGATGAATCTGTCATCGATGAATTTTTTGTTGACAAAATGTATCGTTCGGTGGAAAAAATAATTCCAAGCGTAACAAATCCTATTATAGACATCGGCGCGCATATTGGCGTCTTTTCATTATATGCACGGATACTAAATCTTAGTGTACAAATCATCGCGCTCGAACCACATCCAGACAATATGACATTGTTCCAGGAAAATATGAGTCTAAATAATATTTCAAATGTTCAGTTACTCCCCTACGCCCTCACAGATACAGACGAAACAACAGCAAAATTATTTATTTCTGAAAACACACACAATCATACAACATCTCCTGACCACCTAACTCTCAAATCATTTGAACAGATATCTGTACCTGCTATAACATTGGAAAAATTAATCCAACAAAATAAAATAGATAAAATAGGTCTATTAAAATTAGATATTGAGGGAGCGGAATTCACTGTGCTGAATAATATACAAGATACATGGAATAAGATACAAAGCATTGTTGTAGAATATCACGAAGTTTTAGATCATAACCATGCAGAACTTGAACAAATCATGCGCGAGAATGGATTTTCTGTGGAACATTTTCCTTCTAAGTTTGAAAAACGGTTTGGATTGCTGGTGGGGAGAAATAAAAGGTATAAAAAAATTGGCTAATGCCAATTTTTTATATTATAAATGTATCAATCTATTTGTTCTTTCTAAATATTTGATAATAATGTTTCGTGCTTGTTTAAGAGCATTTTTTTTGTCCCAAAAATTAAGTATTATAAAATCAAAAAGTAAACTATTACTCAAAAAATCTTTATACAATTCTACAATTCTTTTCTTTCTTTTTTGATACTCTAAGGTATCTCTTACTAACAAACGTTGTGGAATATTCTCCGGATCAGAATGCACGTATACAGTAATGGCATGAGGGTAAAGGGATTTAAATTTCTTTAAAGCATTCATATTCCCAATAATTAACAAATGGATCTGATGATTTTCAAAAGCATCATTGAGTTGATCTTTTCTAATTCCATACCAATAACCATATTGCTTATAGATAAACAGATAATTCTTTTTGGGAACTAATCTTTTTACTAGACGAAGTTCTGGGGGGCCATTTTGTGGTTCGCCTTTTCTTGCAGGCCTTGTACAATCTTTTCTATGCAAAGTTACATGGTCAAAAATACTCTTAATCATACCCAACAAAAGTGATTTGCCAGATCCACTTACACCATAAAAAACCATTATAATATGTTTCTTTGGGTACAACTTCTTTTTAGCCATATAACTAGATACAAATAAATATTGACGAAAGCATATCATAATATACTAAAATTGCAACCTCAAGCCAAAAAAGATATAATATCGTAATATCACAATATCAATAATATGCAGCACTATCTATTCACTCTCCTCACTGCCGTATTTCTCCAAATCACTGGCGTTCTTGGAATCTTTTTTCTCATTGGCTTTGTCCTTTCCAAACTCCAGTTTTATACACAGCACATATATTACAAAACCCTTGGCTGGAAAGGAATCCTCTGGACCGGATGGATTGGCACACCCATACACGAACTGGGGCATGTATTTTTTGCAAAACTATTTCACCATCGCATAGACGGTATCCATATTTTTGAACCACATGAAGCTACCGGTAACTTGGGACATGTGGATCATGCATACAATCCCAAAAGCCTTTATCAGCGCGTAGGAAACTTTTTCATTGGCGCGGCACCTATGATCTGGGGAGCGATATTGCTCGTGACATTTCTTTATTTTTTTGTCCCAAATGGGAAAGACATTTTTGCTCCGCTCACGGTAGAACAAAATTCTTTTTCTCACTTTCTTAGCCAGCTTGGCAGGACGCTCACACACATGTTTGCAAAAGAAAATATAATGGCATGGAATTTTTGGCTTTTCCTTTACCTTTCATTTTCCATTGCCTCCCACATGGCACCAAGCGACCGCGATTTAAAAAATATGTGGAAAGGTTTTTTTTGGATTGTTCTTATGGTGATTATAGTGAATGCCCTTACACTTGCGCTTGGAGCAAATATTACGAGCTATGTACTTAATCTGACACAATATTTAAACATTTTTACTGCTATTTTTGTGTATGCAGTAGTTTTGTCTCTTGTGCATTTGATTCTGGCGAGTATTGTATTGTTGCCGTTTAGGAAGAGATAAACTACAAATAATGCATATTTTCTAACTTCAAGCTCATTATATAAAACACATACTTAAAAAAGATTACCCTGGCCACAAAAACCAGGGTTGATTTTTTAAATAACTTCTGATATTCTTATTGTGCTTTAGTTCGTTCATGGAGAGGTCGCCTAGTTGGTCTATGGCGCACGCTTGGAAAGCGTGTATCCCGTAAGGGATCGAGGGTTCGAATCCCTCTCTCTCCGCCAAAACAAAAACACCCTAGAAATATAGGATGTTTTTAAAATATGTTGAGTCTTTATTTCGTCCCTCTAAACTCATTAATAATCTTCATCGCGGTACCGACATCATCCACCATCTGATACAACTCATCGTCCTCGCTCCCAATTGTTTCAAATCCATGTACAAATAATTTCTTGATAACTCCATGCAAAGGCTCCCAAAATTCGTGATCAACCAAAATAATTGGCACTCTTTGCATTTTCTTTGTCTGAATCAACGTTAATATTTCAAATAATTGATGCAGTGTGCCAAAACCGCCAGGAAAAAATACAAATGCTTTCGAAGGCGCAGTTAAAATTAATTTGCGCGTAAAAGGAAACTGGAAACCAATTGAACGTTTGACATATGGGTTCACGCGTTCACGCGATCCAAAACGCATATTAACACCTATGGAATCTCCCCCATTCTCAAATGCACCTTTATTGGCAGCTTCCATAATGCCTGGGCCGCCACCTGTAATCGTGGTAAATTTATGTTTTGCCAACTGTGCACCAAGCTCATACGCCATGTCATAATATCTCGTATCCACATGAATACTCTTTGTACCAAGCACGGTGACATCTTCTACCACACCAGTCAAAAATTCAAATCCCTCAACCATCTCTGCCATGATTCTAAATATTTTCCAATCCAACTTTCCCCCGCAATGGAAACTGCTTGGGTCAAGTTCACACATGGGCACACGGTCTTTGGTATCTTTTATATATTCAAACGCTTCCTGCGCACTATCTACCACACGCCACGCGTCAATATCTTTTGAGGGGACTGAATCAATTGCAGCAGATTTTCTCTTGAGAAATTCAATAAGTGGATTCCAATATGCAGAACCGACAAGCACAATAGGAGAACGAGGCATTTTATCAAGCTCCATAAGATCTACGACCTCAAAAAATTCATCCATGGTACCAAACCCGCCAGGAAAATATACAAATGCATTTGCAGGTGACGTCAACATTACTTTGCGCGTGAAAAAATAGTAAAACGCAGTAGATTCTCGTACATACGGGTTGATGCGTTGTTCAAATGGAAGCTGAATATTAATACCAACAGATTTACCCCCAACTTCAAACGCTCCACGATTTGCTGCTTCCATAACACCAGGACCACCGCCCGTAAGAGTAGTAAACCCATTTTCTCCAAGCAATTTACCCAAGTCGCGAGCAATCTTATAGAATTCGTCGTCTTCTTTGAAACGCGCTGAACCTAGAATGGTTACTTCACGTTCAAGTTTTGACAAAAACTGGTATCCTTCGACAAATTCAGCCATGATGCGAAAAATACGCCACGATTCACGATAGTCGCCGGTTTCGTTCAAAGCATATGAAAAATCTTTTGGCGCTTGGATTTTGATTTTTTCAATGGTCTGTCTACCCATAGTGTATAGTTTCAAATTTGAAATTTAAAATTATAAATTCTCAATCATATTCCCCAACTGTAATACGCGCCCTTCATCAAGTCTCTTTCCCACGACTTGCAATCCAACAGGCAGTCCTGCTTTTGTATTACCAACAGGTACAGATAAGGCCGGCAACCCTGCAACAGGTGCAGGTGCGGTAAACACATCGGCTAAATACATTGCCAAAAGATCGTCTTTTTTCTCCCCTATTTTAAATGCGGGAAATGGCGACGTCGGCGTGACAAGCAAATCAACCTGTTCAAATACTTTTTCAAAATCACGAATGATAAGCGTACGCACTTTCTGTGCTTTGCGATAATATGCGTCGTAATATCCGGCAGACAATGCATAGGTGCCAATCATAATACGACGTTTTACTTCTTCGGGAAATCCTTGTGCACGTGTTTTCGCATATACATCATAGAGATTATCAGCCTCTGCTTGCACTCCATAACGTATACCATCAAGCCGTGCTAAATTCGAACTATCTTCACTAGGAACTATAATATAATATACAGGTATTGAGTATTTGGTCATGGGTAGACTAACCTCGATAAGTTCAATCTTATGATCTTTTAATCTTTTAATCTTTTCTTCAACTATCTTTTTCACCTCTTTGTCCATTCCTTCAAGCTCAAAATACTCTCTTGGTACTCCAACTCTTAAATTTCGAATTTTGAATTTTGAATTTTGAATTTCTTCTGAATATTTAGGTACTTTATCTGAAACAGTGGTGGCGTCTTTGACGTCATGCCCTGCCATAATTTCTTCCAAAATTGCAATATCCTCCACCGTCTTTGCCATGGGGCCAACAGTATCCAGCGAAGATGCCATGGGCATAATGCCAAAACGGGAATTTCTTCCGTAACTGGGACGCAAACCCACAATTCCACACAATGAGGCTGGTTGGCGAATAGAGCCTCCGGTATCTTCACCAATAGAAAATAGACACATGTGGTCAGCAACTGACGCGGCCGAACCACCCGATGATCCGCCGGCAACACATTCCAGATTATGAGGATTTTTTACCGGACCATACATTGAATTTTCATTGCTTGCGCCATGTCCAAACGCGTCACAATTGGTCTTGCCCACGAGTACCGCACCTTGCTTGCGAATCCTTTCTACTACTGTTGATTCAAATCCGGGGATATAATTATCCAAAATTTTTGCAGACCCCGTTGAACGCACATCTTTTACATCAATAGCATCTTTTACACTAAAGGGAATACCTGTAAGTATATTTTGTTTTTTCTTTGCAATTAATCCATCTGCTTTTTTTGCTTCATCCAATGCTAATTCTTCGGTCACGGTAATAAACGCATTAATATCTTTATTACGTTTTTTTATACGGGCTAAACATGCTCTGGTAAGTTCAACCGAAGAAAAGTCTCCTTTTTTAAGACCATCGTGGGCTTGTTTGATTGTTAGTTCATTTAAATTAGCCATAAGCAGATTAAGCAGACTAGGCAGAATAAGCTACAAAAAGTGCTTAATCTGCTTAATCTGCTTATAAACTTAATCTGCCGTACCAAATACCGCTTTTACTTTCAGCAAATTCATCTCTTTGTTGGGGAATTGGCTTATGAGTTTCTTTCGATCCTCATCACTCGTCATCTCTGCCTTATCCTTACGCACAACGTCCTCGAGCCCAGTAACCTGGCATGTTTCTTCAACTCCCTGCGTATCGACCTCACTCAGCATTTCTATATAATCCAAAACAGCCGAGAGTTGCTCGGCATACATAATTTTTTCTTTTTCAGACAATTCCAAACGCGCCAATTTTGCAATCTGTTCTATTTCTTGAGATGTGAGTTTCATAATACAAATAGTGTACCAAAAAAACAACTAAATGACAACTCATACATTGACATTTTAACACATTATATTATACTTGCACTGCTCTTCGGGCCGTGGTATCCCACTACGGCCCATAGCCCGGTCGGTCAGCCGCCCGTGAACCACGATGTTGCGGACGCGCAACGCCGTCGGCTCACAACCGACCGACCGGGCTCCTCCTTCAAAAGGAAGAGCAAAAGGAGGTAGGGATGTTTATGCGGCAAAACATCCCCTCAAGCCAAATTCAAAACCACCCCGCGTATACGAGGTGGCTTTTATTTGTACATATTATAATACGGTAATCAAGGCATCTATATATACAAGGGCATCTTCGTGTGAACGTTTTAATGCCTGTATTTCTTCAACCCTTCTCGAAACTAATTCTGTTTCCGTATCCAAACCACTTCGAGAACCCCTGCTAACCAGTGCACTAACTTCTTGTTCCAATTCTCGCACACGGTCAGAGTTTTGAGATAAGTTTATACGTTCTCTCTCCAAAAGAACACGATTTGAATTTCCTTCACGTATTTTTTCAAAACTTTGCATCAACGTATGCCGTATATTTTGTATTCTTTTTAACCATTCTATTAACTCTTTAACCAGCCCAAAATCTGCTGCCAATCTACTTCCTGCGACAGCTTCATCCTGCTCTACCTGCTGTAGATGTGCAAGAAAATCCTCTCGTATGCGCCTGCTGTCTGCTTCACCTACACTTGGACGAGAAGCAGTATCTACTCCGGGAGATAAAAGTTCTTTAGACATATAACACCATAAGTTAATTAATGAAAATAACACCTACAACTTTGCCAAAAAATCTTCTTCTGAAAGAATCTCAATACCCAGTTCTTTTGCTTTCTCATATTTACTCCCTGGGTTCTCCCCGACCACTACATAGTCGGTCTTTTTACTCACTGACCCGCTCGGATGCCCACCCAACGCACGGATTTTTGCTTCAGCATCCTCGCGAGATATAGTTTGCAAGGTACCAGTCAAAACAAATGTCTTATCCTTTAATCTTGAATCTTCAATCTTGATTCTTTCATGTTTAATTTTAATACCGTTTTCTAACAATTCATTTACTAAATTTATATGTTCCCTGTCTTGAAAAAACTCCACAATAGATTGTGCCACACGACTGCCCACATCGTCAATAGCAACGAGTTCTTCAATACTGGCTTCCATAAGCTTATGCATAACGCCAAATTTTTCTGCCAGACGAATAGCTGTTTCTTCTCCCACATGTCTAATACCCAGTGAAAAAATAAATCGAGGTAATGTCACATGTTTTGCTTTTTCAATTGCATCAATCAAATTATCTGCTGACTTTTCTGCAAAGCGCTCCAATGGTTCGAGATCCCCTTTTGTTAATGTAAAAATATCTGCTGGATTTTTTATCAGCCCTTCATTCATAAGATGTTCAACTATTTTTTCTCCCAGTCCATCAATATCAAAAGCTTTTTTCGAAACAAAATGAATGATTTTCTCCAGCTGTTGAGCATAGCACTGTTTATTCATACAAACTAACGCAGCACCTTCTCTTTCTTCTCCACTTGTAGCTTGCAACTTGTAGCTTGCAACATGCCCACCGCAAACCGGACACTTATCTGGTTCTTTGATTTTCTTTTCCTTTCCCGTTCTCATCTTATCCAATACGCGTACAACTTTTGGAATGATGTCCCCCGCCTTTTCTACCACGACGCTATCGCCCACTTTCACTCCTAGACGTTCTATTTCATCAAAATTATGCAGTGTGGCGTGTGTTACTGTGGTGCCAGCCAGTTGTACTGGTTCCATATGAGCAACCGGTGTCAAAGCACCTGTCCTTCCCACTTGCCAATACACATCCATAATTTTCGTAGTCCCCTGCTCTGCAGGAAATTTAAAGGCAATTGCCCACCGTGGAGATTTACCCGTGAATCCAAGCGCGTCTTGATATTTTTTTTGGTTGACTTTGATAACAATGCCGTCTATCCAAAAAGGCTGGGTATGCTTTTTTTTTCCCCATTCTTTATGAACAGCCAAAATTTCAGCGGTATTTTTACAAACTTTCCAGTGACTATCAGTGAGGAAACCGAGCGTCTTGAGTGCAATTAATTCCTTTTCTTGTGTATCAATTTCACGTAATATATTACCCGTATCACGTAACAATTTTTGTTTTTCAATACTGGTATGTGATACGTGATATGTGATACGTGATATGTCGTAGGCCGTCAAAGATAATTTCCTCTCCGCAACAATTTTTGAATCAAGTTGCCTAATTGTTCCTGCCGCCGCATTACGTGGATTGGCAAACAAGGCTTCTCCATTCTTGGATCTTTGATCATTGATTGTTGCCAACATTTTTGCAGATAACCATACCTCGCCTTCTGCCACCATACTCAATGGCTCACGCAATCGCAACGGAACTGACTGAATTGTCTTGATATTTTGTGTAACATCTTCCCCAACTTTTCCATTTCCTCGTGTTGCTGCGTTTTTCAAAATTCCATGTTCATACGTCAATACCATGTGCAATCCATCTATCTTTAATTCACATACATAATCCAAATTACTCGGACGATGCCCCAGTTTTTTTTCAAGCACTTTCATATTTCGTTCAACCCAGTCTTCTATATCATGCTCGTCAAACGCATCATCAAATGACCATTGAGGAACCTGATGAATTACTTTTTCAAATTTATCCAAAGGTTTTCCAGCGACGCGCTGTGTTGGAGAATCTGGCATTAATAATTCTGGATGTTCTGTCTCGATTTTTCGCAATTCATCCATGAGTCCTTCGTACATCGCATCGGTTACTTCGGGATCGTTCAAAACATGATACCGATAACGCAGATCATCTATTTGCTCGCGAAGGTGTTTGATATACTGACTTAAATCCTTTGACATAAAAATATAAATTGTATATATACGTCATTTCACTAGTCCCAAATCTTGAGCTCTATCTATTAATTTTCTATATAATACTGGATTATCAAGAACAACCGCTTCAGTAGCATTATTCAAAGTTTTGATAACATGTGCATTTGTATAATCATCTATAATTTTGTCCTCCACCCGCGGATGAGGTGGCCTAGTACGGTTCAATATACGCAAAGTCCAAGTAACTTTATCTCCGGGAACATACATCTTGTCTACGTTATCTCGATTGTGTCCATCACTACCTGAACCATCAGATGGAGCAAATCTAATAGGAAAATTTTTTATTTCACCCATAAAAACTATATAAAAAATTAAAATTTGAGAAAACTTAAATACCAATCTAGTGCCTGCTGTCCCCATACCATTACTACAAGCGTCGCAGGAGCAAGAAATATTCCAAACGGTATTGCACTTTTCATTTTCTTTTTCTTTGAAATCAACAGTCCAACGCTTATAAGCGCGCCAGCTACATACGCAAACCAAAGGGCAACTAAAAGCAATTTCCATCCCAAAATAGCGCCCATCAAAAGCCCAATCCTCATATCACCTCCGCCAATCCATGTTCCTTTTGAAATAAGATATTGTACAAGAAAAAAACCAGCTCCCACAGACATACCAATCACCATATCTTGCCAACCTCTCAAATCTAAAAACCAAGAAACAAAATACACAATAAGCGTAGCAGGAATCACGATACTGTCAACTACCTCCAAATATTTGAGGTCATATAGAAAAATAAATGTAAGGACAAAAATGATAAAACATGTGAGGACCAATTGCCATACATTAAATTCTAATGCTTGTACACTATTCAAAAAATAAGAGCCAACAAAGGTCAGACCCATCCATAATTCAATAAGCGGATATTGCCAAGAAATTGATCCTTTGCATGTACGGCATTTCTGTCTTAAAATAAAAAAACTTAACAAAGGAATATTATCATACCATGCGAGCTGAACCTTGCATTGGGGGCAATGTGAACGGCTTCTGAAAAAAGCCTGATGAGTATGAAGGCGGTATTCAAGCGCATTCAAAAAACTTCCTAAGCATAGGCCTAAAATAAAAAACAATATATACAAGAAATAACTAGACATACAGCACGTAGTATAGCAAAATGGGGATAATAAAAAAAGACCCTTGCGGGTCTTTCTTTTCAATAAAAATCTTATGTTTTTGGCTGTCCAATAATTCCAGAAGGTGAGGCAGTTACGTCTCCAAGACCAAAATTGCCAGAGCCCACTTCGAGTTCACTCGTCACAGTATAGGTGCTACCATCGGCAGATGTATATATATAATATTCAGTAGTACCAGGACCAGTTGGGATCAAACCCATATATGGATCAATTGCGCATGTTGCATCAAACCCATCAGAATCCAAACATAAATAATTGCCCTGTCCTAAGTTAGCAGGAAGTGCTTGTACGGGGTACAAATTATTGTCTGTATAGTACAATTCCAAAGCTGTTTGGATTTGTTTCATATCAGAAAGACGCTTGGAGTCATTTGCTTTCTTTCGAGCTGAACTTAATGCTACTACAGCTAATGTAGAAAGCAAACCAATAATAGCAACAACAACCAAGAGTTCAATAAGTGTAAATCCTTTTTTATTTGTTTTCATATGTCTCACCCCCTTTCTATTTAGGATGATTTACGAAACTGGACTTTATATAATTAAAGCCCTAAAACTTTTTTTACTTTGTCTACTGTTTCTGATGGTTTGAAATGAGCCTTTATCAAATAATCAGCAGCACCCATCTCGAGCCCTTTTTCGACATCATCTTTTTGTCCAAGATTTGTTAACAAAATAACTGGAATATTTTTGATGTCCTTATCACCTTTTATTTTTTCCAATACGGTAAAACCATCCATCTTTGGTAAGAGGATATCGAGCAATACAATATCAGGCATTTTCTTTTTTACTTCATCAAGACCCTCTTCACCATCGCGAGCAACCGTAACCTTGAATTTTTCCATTTCAAATTTTGTCTTGTAGATGTTAGCCAAAAATGTATCATCCTCGACCAAGAGTACATGAATCTCTTTTTTATCTGCCATACTGGAAAAAAATAATAGTAATTCCCCTCAGTTCAGTATCTACAGTATAGCACACATAACCCCCTCTTCCTATACTGATTGTGGATAGATTAAGAAAAATGTCTAAGCCCAAGACCAATACACACAGACATGCGCGGACCAAGCTCATCAAGTATCGGCTTTAGTCCATCTTGATATATAACCCGCGCCCAAGGGTCCCCGATAAATACACGCAAAGGAAATTGTTTTTGGATATAACTTTGTATAGGAGGAAACAATCCACCGCCTCCGGTCAATATAATCTTTTCCGGACGTTTTTGTTCATTTCCGCTCTGACGCAAATATAAATCAAAGCTATATTGGATTTCTTTTGCCATTGGATCCAAAATTGGCAAAAATAAATCCTCACGCGTATTCATACCCTGAAGCGACATATCATTTTTTATTTGTTTTACCTGATCTATCTCTACACCAAATGACTGAGACAAAATAGCATCTATATTATTACCCCCCAATTGTAAACTACGGTGAGTCATAGGAACACCGCCATCAATAATGAAAAAATTAGTACGTTCAGCGCCCACGTCTACGACCATAGAAACAGTTGAATCCTTGCCAACCAGCGAACGCGCCAGAGCAAAAGCCTCTGTCTCAAGCTCTTCAAGCTGTAATCCAGCTTTTTGAAATATAGCCGTATAAAATGCGACAAGTACTTTGGGAGCTGCAGTCACCAGATAGGTTGAATATTTTGCTTTTTTATCTGGATCAATTGGAGACACTTTTTGGTGAACCACTTGCATTTCTTCTATAGGTCGTGGAATCATTTTTGCTATTTCTGCCTTTATAATGCCATCTAATTGTTTCTCATCAACCGCAGGCAAATTCAAAATCGCATGAAATACATAGGATACTGGCAGACTTGAGGTGACACGACGAGACTGAATGCGAGCTTTTTGCATGAGAATTTTTAGAAGTTCAGCATACTCCGCAATACGTTTATCTTGTAGTACAAGTTCTTGTAAGGAAGTTGGATCTTTTTTATCGTCATTCGACTCAATAACAACTCCCCGCTTAGCTTCTTTTTCTCTAAGCAGCTGTTCCACGGTCTTTTCCTGGCTCGCGTGCACATGTACATCCATCGCTTTATCAACTATGCCATATGTCCACAATTGTGGGCGTCCTTTATTTTTTCGCAACTCAACAACTTTGATGCCATTAGCGCCAATATCTATACCGAGATAACTTTCTGTTTTGGAGAAAAATCCCATATGCGAATAGTATAACACAAAATGAATACACGCACTATAGCAAAGTAAAAAATTATTCTAATTATACTAATTGTTCTAATTGGGTATTGGGATTTATTTAGATCAATTAGCATAATTAGAATAATTAGGTCAATTTACAGCCATCTTAATATCATTTAGTCTCATTTTAAGTCTTATATCTCCTTGCAGATCAGTTCTCCATACGGTACTCGACGCTCGCTCCAGTCGTTTCAATACCCTACGCGAAGGATGCCCAAATTTATTATTGACTCCAAGAGAAGCAATAGCATGTTGTGGACTAACTAAGGTTATAAATTCTTGTATAGAAGAACTGTCGCTCCCATGATGGCCTAATTTTAAAATATCGGAATCAAGTTGATCTGCATACGTTGCAAGCAAATATTTTTCCAATGGCTCTTCAGCATCACCCATCATAAGTATGCTTGAACTTGCATACGTCAACGAAAATACGATTGAGGTATTATTTGCATCAACTTGCTTTGTGTCACCCGGAATATGTGAATCTGCAACAATGGAATGATCTGGATATAAGAAATGCAATGTCGTGCTTGCGATGTGCCACTCTTCCTCTCTTTGTATTTCAACGTAGGTTGATCCTTCGTCTTCTCTGGCATCCCAAAACGATTGCCATTGCGAGTCATATTCTTTTTTCAAACCATTATATACAATATTTTTTACGTCAAACCGCTCAAGCACTGACTGGCACCCGCCATAATGATCTAAATCTGGATGTGTAATGAGAAGATAATCAATCACTTTGTCATAATACTCCATAACACGTCCAAGCGCTTCGAGCACGCGCGCATCCTGCGAACAATCCACAAGCATCTGCTGCCCATCTGGAAATTCAATAAATGTAGCATCTCCTTGGCCAATATCTAAAAAAGTTATTTTAACTTCGTCCAACTGTTCAACTTTTTCTCCAGCGATATCTCGAACAACTTCATTTTTATTACGCTTAACAAACCAGAGCATGGCAAAAACCACAATAAGTAAAATGAAAACAAAAATGCTTAGTTTCTTCATACATTTCATGATCAAAGTAAACAGAGGGCATCCTATTTTCTACATCGTATTATTTGATTTATCCACACTTCACCTTCTTTCACAAATTTCTCTTCTTCAATACCAAATGCTAATCCTTCAAGCAATTCTCTTATTTTCTCTGGCCGATGATAATATGACTCAATGATAATTTTACCCTGTTTTGTTTCAACTTCAGGTGGACGCTTTTGATTGATATTGGTAACCACAAAAAAACCGCCTGGCTTTAATACGCGATATACTTCATCAAAAAATCTTTGAGGGTCTTTTAGATGAACAATGAGAAAAGCTGCCACAACACCATCAAAACTTTCATCTTCAAACGGCAAACTTTCTGCGTCACCAACAATTTTTTTAATCTTTAATCTTGCCTGCCCGTCCGTAGTAAGACGAAGGCGGGAATCTTTAATTTTCTCTAACATCTTTTCTGAAACATCCAGTGCAACGACATGAGCTCCCCTTTTGGCTAGTTCAATCGAAACTCGTCCTGTCCCCGCTCCCACATCCAAGATTTTCTTCCCCGAAACATCCCCCAAAACATCAAACAAGACATCTTTTTCAAAACTATCTAAATATGCTTTCTTTTTGTCATAGTTTTGTGCAGCCAAATCATAGCCTTCTTCTGAGTTGTACAAAACAATTTTTTTACTCATACAAGTTACTTTATAACTTTCAACTTGGAACTTTTAACTCTCACAGAGTATATCATAACACCATATAATCCGACCATCACCCACCAAGGAAAACTAATATCAAGCGAGGAAAAATTCAGCCCTGCAAAAAATGTAACTACTCGAACAATATATTCCATTCCTGCCCATGACAACCATGACAACACCAGAGCCACTGGCTTAAATATAAAACTAATAACTACAGTAAAAAAACCAAAAATCATAATAAGCGGGATGATCCAAAGGATAATTACATTCACCACAGGTGCAACAACCGAAAGCCTTCCAAATTGAAACAAAATCAATGGCAATGTAGCGATAATTGCCGCGAGTGTTGATAACAAAGATTCTTTCAATCCTAACACTTCCGGCAGTTTATCAAACGGTCCACGAATCGTGGGTGTAAGATACACAAGTCCAAGTGTAGAAATAAATGAAAGCTGAAATCCTGCGTCATATATCAAAATATAGGGATTTTGCAAAGCCATAAGCGTTGCGGTGAGCATAAGCACATTTCCAATACGCGAAGTCCTGCCAACTTGTTTTGCCAAGAGCGTTACCACTCCCATTATTCCCGCTCGCACGACTGACGCACTTGCCCCCGCAAAAATAACAAACAATAGTATGCCGACAAGTATAATCCAAAATGCCTTTTTACGCGGAATATACATATACACGCACATGGTAATCAAAATGGTAGCAATAATCGTAATATTGTATCCCGAAATTGCGACAATATGCGTGACACCTGTTTTGGAAAATAAATCTTGCAGTTCACCTAATCCTCCACGATATCCATACAATAACCCTGCCATAAAACTTGCATACGGCTCGTGCCATAGTATATTTATTCTTTTTGCGATTACTTGTTTCAAGGTAAATATTCCACGCAATGCAACATTTCCCTCTCCTGAGCTGACTTTTGTTATTTCAGGATTTTGGCATAGTACAAACACGTTATACCGCGCCAAATATTTATCATAAGCAAAGTCCTCAATCTGTTCAGGTTTTTCAAGACTGCATTTGATTTCCAATTTGTCGCCATATTCGTATCGCGGATAGAGCGTCGATTTCAAATAGATATTGCCATTGGTTGATTTATAATCTTCAGTCTTTCCTCCAGAGGCGGATCCGCCTTGGGCGGATAATCTTAAATCTTTTGTTTTCACAATATAATTAACGCCGCCAGTTCGCACGTCAGGTTCTCCATCGACATACCCTTTCAAATCAACATTCTCTCCAACATAATGTAAAATATTTTCCTCCGTATCTTTTGGAATTGATATGGTATATCTCCATGTTCCGAATGTTGCAAACAATATGCAGAATAATATAAAACGGAATGATTTATTTTTCCAATATATGATGATGAAAAAAAATGAGATAAGTAGAGATACGTAGAGATAAAGCAAATCTATTTTAAAATCAAAAATTGAGACAACCCCAACGCCCAATAAAAAACAAAAGCAAAACGCGAAAAACGCTTTGCTTCTTGATTGTATTATTCCTCGTAACATAAATCAATAGAACACGAATTGAACGAATTGAACGAATCTAAACTAATTTCTTATATTGATTTTCAAATACTTTCCTGGAAAATTGAGGATCTTTGCCAAAATTAAACAAAAAGCCAACTTCGATCGAAGTGGCTCGCAAATAATTTAGCAATTGTGCTTCGTGCTCTTCACATAAACTTTCAGCAGCTTTCAATTCTAAAATAATTTTATCTTCAACAATTATATCAGCAAAATATTCTCCGACCAGTTCCCCCAAATCAAATACTTTTATAGGAATTTGTCTTCTGCCGTGTATACCTTGTCTACTTAGTTCCTTTACTAAGGCATTTTCGTATACTTTCTCTAAAAAACCAAAACCTAATCGATTATAAACATTATAAAAGGCCCCAATTACTTTATTACTTAATGGTCCCTCCAACATATTCGTTCTAATTAGTTTAATTCGTTCAATTCGTGTTCTATTAAACTACAATAGAAATAAGTTTTCCCTTTACATAAATTACCTTCGTCGGTTCTTTCCCTTCTAGCCACTTTTGAATTTTTTCACTTTTCAATGCTTCTGCTTTTGCATCCTCTTCGGAAATATCTGATGAAACAATGATTGTATCGCGTAGTTTTCCATTAATTTGTATTGCAAGCGTAATAGTATCTTCTTTAATTAACCCGGGATCATATACTGGCCAAGGCTGGGTGGCCACAGTGTCTTTATTCCCTAATTTGTGCCACAATTCTTCTGCCATATGAGAGGCGAAGGGTGAAAGAAGTTTTATCAGTACAGAGTATCCGGTTTTTGAAATTTTTTCTTCTTTTAGGAGTACATTTACGAATTGCATAAGCATTGCAATGGCAGTATTAAATTTCAAACTCTCAACATCTTCACCAACTTTTTTTATTGTCTGGTGTACCAGCGTTGTTAAACTGTTGTTTTTTGCTTCTGCCTCTATTACTTTTTCTTGTAAATTCCAAACTTTTTCAAGAAAACGTCTAATTCCTTTCACTCCATTCTCATCCCATGGTTTATCTTCCTCTAGTGGTCCCATAAACATCTCGTACATGCGCATCGTATCTGCGCCAAATTCATTAACCACGTCAGTTGGATTTATTACATTCCCCCATCTCTTACTCATTTTCCTATTGTCTGGACCCAAAATCAAACCTTGGTGTCTATGAACCTTAAACGGCTCATCAAAATCAATATATCCCGCGTCATACAATACTTTGGTAAAGAAACGTGCATACAACAAATGACCATTCACATGTTCTGGCCCACCTAAGTAGAAATCCACGGGCATCCATTTTTTGAGCGCTTCAGGACTGGCAAATGCTGTATCATTTTTTGGATCAAGATAACGATAATAATACCAACTTGAACACATGAAAGTATCTAACGTGTCTGGTTCACGTTTCCAACCTTTTCCATATTTCTTTTCAACACCTTTTTGAAAATCTTCTGAATACGTCAATGGTGATTGCCCAGTTGGTTTAAAATCTACATCATCGGGAAGAAGTACTGGGAGATCTGATTCGGGGACGGGTTTAAGACTGCTTACTTCACAAGCTGTCAAGACTTCTGATTCTTGAATTATTTCAGTTTCTTCGTAATTACTAAAATGTGGCCCTAGTGGTTTTACCATCTTTAAAACTCCATCAACTTTATTTCTCAAACACTCTAAATCCTCTTTTTTAATAATCGGATAGTTATCATCAGCTAAAATTACAAATTCATCACACTTATTTTTTATCTTCTCCCAATCAAATTTCCAATCACAGCTCTTTGTTACTTCTGACCTCTCTTTATCATTAAATTTGTCAGTAACTACTGGATCTACAAAAATTACTTTTGAAACTTTATTTTGCAACTTTTCTAAAAGTCTATAAATAACAGTTCCACCCAGACTATGGCCAATCAAGACAACACTTTCATCAACATCAGCATGATCTAAAATATATTGGGCTTGTTCTTCTATATTTGGCTTATCTGCATGAGGTAAATCTTCAGACCAAACAGTATGACCTTGTTTTTCCAGTTCTTCTTTCAACCATGGCTTAAAACCATTTTTTGAACTACTGCGAAGTCCATGGATAATGACAAATTTCTGTTTGTTGTTTGTTGATCGTTGCTCGTTGAAAAGCATCGGAATCGGTGCACCCCAAAATCTCTGGCGAGAAACAGACCAATCGCGAAGCTTGTATTGGACTTTCCTTTTACCAACACCATTTTCCTCTAACCACTGAATCATTTTTTCTTTGGCTTCTCTGGTTTCTAGGCCGTCTAAAAAATCAGAATTAATAGAAATACCGTCAGTTGCAACACATTTCTTTTTTCCATCAATGAATCTTTCCAAATACACTGTCTCTTGTGTCAATTCTTGTACGGGGCTTTCCTTCATAACTTTAATTGCATCTTCTAATTCAAACCACTTGTAATTTTTTTCAGCAATTTTTTGAGAATCACTCAGCAAATTAACTACATAACATTCAATATCCTTTGATTTATTTTTTTTATTTACTGGATTAAAATAATGCATTACCATTCTTCCTAAATAATCTTTAACTTCAATGTTCTGATAACCTGTTTCTTCTCTTATTTCACGAGCTAATGTTTGTTGAGCAGACTCTCCATCCTGAACGCCACCTCCTGGCAACATCCACCAACCCTCGTCCTCTTGAACCAAGAGGACTTTACCGTCTTTTATAATCGCAGATTTAATGACTTTTCTTTTAATCTCGTCATCTTTTTCCAAACCAAAAACCGGACAAACTACTTCTCTAATTTCTAACCTATATTTCTTCGCAAACTCAAAATCTCTTTCATCATGTGCCGGCACTGCCATAATCGCGCCCGTCCCATATGTTGCCAAAACATAATCAGCAACAAAAATAGAAATTTCTTCGTTAGTCGCTGGGTTAATTGCTTTTACTCCTTTTAATTCAACACCAGTTTTTTCCTTTTGTACTTGACGATCAAGCTCTGTCTTTTTTGATGTTATTTCAATATATTTTTCAACTTCTCTCCAATTCGTTATCTGATCTTTCAATTCTTGAACATATTTCCCTTCTGGCGCAAGCACCATATATGTCGCACCGAATAATGTGTCGGGTCGTGTCGTAAACACGTCAATTCGAAATTCGAAATTCGAAATTCGAAATTCCACAATGGCTCCTTCACTTTTTCCTATCCAATCCTTCTGTCTCTTCTTTGTTTCTTCTGGCCAATCGAGTTTATCAATATCACTCAATAATCGTTCTGCATAATCAGTAATCTTGATATACCACTGTTCCATTTCTTTTTGGATAATCAAAGTATCACATCGTTCACAATGACCTTCTTTCACCTGATCATTTGCCAAAACCGTTTTACATGAATCGCACCAATTCACTGACTGTTTTTTTCTATATGCCAAACCGCGTTTATAAAATAACAAGAAAAACCACTGGGTCCATTTATAATAATCCGGATTGTGCGATCCCACTTCCCTATCCCAGTCAACAGAAATTCCCAAAGATTTTATTTGACTACGAAAATTGTTCACGGCATCCTCTGTACTTTTGCGTGGATGAACATTTGTTTTAATAGCATAATTTTCTGCAGGTAAACCAAAACTATCCCAGCCAATCACTTGCAAAACTTTCTTTCCAATCATCCTCTGATATCGCGCATAAATATCACACGCGGTATACACTTCCGCATGGCCAACATGAAGACCACTCCCAGATGGATACGGGAGCTGTGGTAATATATAAAATTTGTTTTCAGGTGTAGCATCGGTAGGAGTTTTGAACAAACCCTGATCTTCCCACAAATCTTGCCATTTTTTTTCACCTTTATTTTCTAAAAAATCTTTATATGTATTCATATATAAATTAGTTTATCCGGCGTAGCGAAGCGAAGACGGACCACTTTGATTCTATTGATTTTGGATCGTATTTTTCCATATTTTTCACATAACACGTAACACGTATCACGTAACAATTTATATTTTGTTATGTGTTATGTGCTACGTGAAAAAAATTATTTAAAAAGTTTCATTATTTTCGGATGTAAATCTGGATTAGCAATAACGATATCCTGTCTGCCACGTTTCCACGGATTGCCGTCACTGTCAGTCACTATGGCTCCAGCTTCTTTGCAAATTAAATATACAGGCAACCTGTCCCAATCCAATCCTACATTTGAAATTGAAAAATCAAACGTGCCTTTTGCAACATAACACATACTTGCAGAATTTCTTAAATCCATCATACGTATGTCCGTTTCACGGACACAGTGCGAAGCAAAATTGCGGAAACGTTCAAACTGCTCTCCGTAAGGACCGGCTTTTTTGGATCTCCAAATGAGATGCCCTAATGCATTACTGATTTCTTTTTTATTATTCACGGTAATTAATTTATCATTGAGATAAGCGCCTTTCCCTGCTTCAGCAAAAAATAAATGTTCTGCTAAAGGAAAAAATACTGATGCTAAATAAGGTTCACCATTTTTGAGGACTGCAATCATAGTCCCCCATGTAGCAATTCCATTCACAAAAACCCATGTACCATCAATAGGATCTATTACCCACTCATATTCAGACCCTGTGTTTACATCATCGGCCATTTCTTCACTTTTGATGTGATGCGTGGGGTATTTTTCCTTTATTTTATCAACCAAAAAATTGCTAACCGAGGTGTCTGCTTCGGTCAAAAAATCAGCAGGATGACTTTTTACTGTATAGGTCACACCTTTATAAAAATACTCTTTCCCGATTTCTCCTGCTTCTCTAATAATTTGTTTCAAAAAATCTTGCATATAATACACTAATACTACAAAAAAATGCTTAAAAATGCAAGAAAACCACCTATCGGTGGTTCGTCTTTGTTATGCAATTGTATCCACACCTCTATAATCTTTATCAAGGACTTTAATATCTATTTCTTTCAACACACAGTCTCTATGTAAAGCTATAAAATCCCTAGGGCTAACAACTTTTCTTTCTCCATTCTCTCCTCCTATTTGTACTAACCATTTTGTTTCACGAGTTTCTCCTCTTAGTCTTTTTTCTTTTGGATCAGGTGTTGAACCTGTTTCGTAAACAGGGGATACTGGCTGTACAGGTTCATCTGTTGAAGCTGGAGTTGGATCATAAGGTCTGTCAACTGCACGTGGACGACCAGTCATTCGACCTGTCACGCGAGGTGGGGGTCCGTCTGGTATTCGTGTCATATTTTTTCTATTTCAAAAGTAATTTTAAACTAAGGACTTCAATTTATTTGCAACTCGTTCAATAGCTTTCACAAATGCGGCGGTTCGCATATCAATACTATATTTCTCTTTTGTCTCCCACACTTCATTAAAAGCATTTACCATAATTTTTTCAAGTTTTTGCAATACGTCTGCTTCGGTCCAGTGTTCACCTTTTACATTTTGATCCCATTCAAAATAACTTACCGTGACACCGCCCGCGTTTGCCAAGACATCTGGAACAATGGGAATTCCTTTTGCTTTCAACATTTCGTCTGCTTCTGGAGTTGTTGGGCCGTTTGCCAATTCAACAATTGCCTTTGCTTTGATCCTATCTGCATTTTCTTTCGTAATTTGATTTTCAAGTGCAGCCGGAACCAAAATATCTACATCAAGTTCCAAAATTTCTTCATTGGTTATATTTTTTGTGCCAACGAAATTTATCACAGAACCGGTCTGTTTTTTATGTTCATCAAGCTGATCAACATCAATTTTGTTCCCTGATCCTTGATCCCTATTCATTAATACAACGCCTCCCTTTGAATCACTGACTGCAACAATTTTATAGCCAAGCTTGCTTAAAATCTTTGCCATAAAACTTCCCGCATTGCCATACCCCTGTACTGCCACTGTTGTTTCTTCTGGCTTCATGTTTAATTTTTTTGCAAGTTCGCGAACACAATACACACCACCTTGCGCGGTTGAATATCCACGTCCTTCAGAACCACCCTGGTCAAGTGGTTTACCTGTAATAACACCTGGATCACTATGTCCAACTAACTTTTCAAATTCATCACGCATCCATGCCATAATCTGTGGCGTCGTATACACATCTGGAGCTGGGACATCTTGGTCTGAACCAATATTTCTCCAAATCTTTTGAATATATGCACGAGACATGCGTTCAAGTTCGCCAACTGACAATTCTTTTGGATTTACAATAATTCCACCCTTTCCACCACCCATAGGGATATTCACGGTCGCGCATTTTACCATCATCCAAAAAGACAAAGCTTTTACTTCGTCAAGCGTAACATTCCAGTGATAGCGAATGCCACCCTTGTAAGGTCCCAAACTATCATTATATTGGGCGCGATAGCCAGTAAATACTTTTATATCCCCTGTATCCATTTTAACCGGAACCGACACAGTAATGACTCTATCTGGTTGTCTTAATATTTCATGAATATTTTTATCCAAATTCATGATCTTTGCGGCCTTTTCAAGCTGTGCCATGGCGTTTTCAAACGGATTACTCATAAAAAATAGGTTAAATAGAACACGGATTTAACAGATTGAATAGATTAACACAGATTTTACTCTGTGTAATCCTTTATAATCTATGTAATCAATGTTAAGTTACCATCATAGTTTACGCCTTGTGGACTAGAGGGTCAATAGTGGATAAATAGTATTCGATACACAGTGCACATGCAACCTATTTTCTCCGGATCCTCAAACTGTTCCCCACAACCGATACGCTACTCATACTCATGGCAAACGCCGCGATCATTGGATTTAAGACGCCAAACATGGCAAGCGGTATGGCAATGATATTGTACAAAAATGCAAAGAATAAATTCTGTTTTATCGCGCCAAACGTACGCTTGGATAATCCTAATGCTTCTACTACCTTATTCAAGTTGTTTTGCATAAGAATAATTTGTCCTGCTTCTTTTGCAATATCTGTGGCACTACCCATGGCAATACCCAGATCGGCTTGAACAAGACTTGGTGCGTCATTTATGCCGTCTCCCACAAACACCACAGCTTCTCCTTTTTCTTGAAACCGTTTTATTTCATCTGATTTATCTTTTGGCATAACCTCAGATAATACATGATCAACGCCCAAATTCTCTGCCACTGCATCTGCAGTCTTCTTCGTATCTCCGGTAATCATAGCCACGCGTAGTCCCAGGTTCTTTAACTGGGCAATCACGCCTTTTGTTTCTTCACGTATTTCATCTGCCACAAATAATGCACCAATAAGTTTAGTGGCATCTTGAACGACAAACAATAGTGTACCACCTTGAACATCTTTTGAGTTCGTGAGCGTATCCACCCACCCGCGATCAACCGCATATTCATCTAGTAATTTTTTATTGCCGAGCAGACAAAAACCAAAGCTTTTAGAATTACCTACCACGCCCTTACCTTCAATCTCTTTGATATCACTACTGACTTCTATAGTAACATCCTTTTCTTTCACATAATGAGAAACAGCTTTACTGAGTGGATGCTCGGAATACTGAGCAAGAGATGCGGCGATAGCAACCACGTGCTCCTTTGCAAAAGAAAAAGCTGGATTTACTATAATATCTTCAACGCGCGGTTCTCCTTTTGTCAGGGTGCCTGTCTTATCAAATACGACCATGGAAATTTTTTTTGCACGTTCAAAACTTTCGCCATTTTTAAACAAAATGCCCTCGCGTGCTCCTTTGCCTGTACCTACCATAATCGCGGTTGGTGTGGCAAGCCCCAAAGCGCACGGGCATGCAATAACAAGTACTGCGACCGCATTGATAAGCGCAGTCGAAATACCTTGACCAGCCACAAGCCATCCGATAAATGTGAAAAGCGCGATACCAATGACAATTGGAACAAAAATGCCTGAAATTTTATCTGCAAGCTTTTGTATAGGGGCTTTTGACCCTTGGGCTTCTTCTACTGTTTTTACGATTTGGGATAATACTGTCCCTTCTCCTATTTGCGTGACTTCAATCATAAGTACGCCATTTTTATTTACGGTCGCACCAAAAACAGTTGAGCCTTTTTGTTTTTCTACAGGCATTGATTCTCCGGTAAGCATTGATTCATCCACACTTGACTCTCCATTGGCTACACGACCATCAAGGGGAATTTTTTCACTGGGCAACACGCGTACTATGTCGCCAATTTTAATTGATTCAATAGGAACTTTTCTTTCTTCACCATTTACCACAAGTCGCGCTTCCTTCACATTCAATTCCATAAGTTTCTTCATGGCTTCCCCTGCTTGGCCGGTACTGTGCGCTTCAAAATATTTTCCAAGAAGTATGAGAGTTACAATGACAACTGCGGTTTCCAAATATCCTTCTACCCCGCTAAAAAAAGCCCATGCGCTATACCCATAGGCCGACAATGTTCCTATGGAAACAAGCGTATCCATATTTGCTGACCCATGTAAAAGCTGGCGGAAAGCAACTCGATGAAATCTAAAACCACAATAAAACACGACTATGGTCCCCAGTAGTAAATGCAACCACATGACAAGATCAATATCAAGAAGGAATATATCCACACGAATTTTTATAATCATTTCCAGTACAAGCGGAAGACTCAAAACTGCCGAGAGGACGACGTGCTTCAATTGTTTTGAAATATTATCACCCCCGTGCACATGTTCAGCATGTTCTTCGTGAGAATGCATATGTTCATCGGAAACAGGCATATACCCATTTTTTTGTATCACCTCAAAAACTTCATCCTGATCCAATATATCCGCATCATACTCTACTTGAGCTTTTTTGGTTGCAAAATTTACATTTGCGCCGACAACACCAGGTTTTGCCTTAAGCGCCCGTTCATTGTTGATAGCACAGCTCGCGCAGGTCATACCTGAAATTTGAAATGTGAGTTTGGTACTTTTCATAAAAATTTTTTATTCTACAATAAATTTTCCTCTATACATTCCCATCGAACAACTAAATGGTATTTCGCCCGTTGCATTTGGGGTAAATTCAATAATATTTTCTCCTTTTTCCAGATATTTACTAATACCATATTTAGGTACAACAATCGAACTTGCACAGCTATAAGGATTTGTGGAGGTAATTACCCACTTGACTGGTACTCCCTTTTTTATCGTTAATACATTTGGTTTATATCCGCTCGAACCTTGCGTCATATCCACAATTTGAACATCTTGATTTGTTGTGTTATTAGATTTATCTGAGGATGCAACAATATCTTTTTTAGTTGAAACAAGATGGCTTCCATTTGCAATATTAAACCAACCAAGGATGATGACGAGCAATCCTGCTGTTGCATAAAATAACCGTGCTTTTGCTCCTTTAAATATCGCGCTTAGTCCTCCAATACCAAACAGACCAGGCGCAGTACCAAGTGCAAATAATGACATGATGAGAGCGCCTTGAATAAAACTTCCCGTACTTACGGCATATAATTGCATGGCTTGGGTAAAACCGCAGGGTAAAAAGAAGGTAAGTGCTCCGGTTATAATCGCGCCATTATGACTGTATTCTCTATTATCTTTGTCAATGCCAAATAATTTAGAAATACTTTTGGGCAAAGAAATACTTTTGTCTTTGAGTGCAGGAAAAATTTCCACAAGTTTTAATCCCAAAAATATCATGACGCCTCCAACAAAAACCGTCATTATGCCGAGTACATTTGGAGACAATTTAAATGCTGATCCAAGCAAACCAATCAACCCTCCCAAAACCGCAAACCCGGCAATTCTCCCTATATTGAAAAAGATGTGGGGACGAAATTTTTCTTTAGCAAAACTTTCGGGGTGGCGTTCATTATGACGTGCAGAAAGTCCAAGTACAAGTCCACCCACAAGCGCCATGCAGGTTGACACACCTGCAACAAGCCCCACAAGCACTACCACCAGCAAACTAGTGCTTTCGGTGTTTACATCAAGCTGAAATAAGCCAAACCACTTGGCAATAATATATAATATAAGCAGAATGACGGCGGCTTTAAAAAGATTTTTGTAATCTCCCGCATCTTTGGAAATCCAAGGTAATTTATTTTTCTCGCCAATATCATATCCAGCTTCTTTTACAGCTGAAAGCACACTCAGGTCATCTGGCTTTTCTCCTTCATATTCAATACGCGCTTTCCCTGTAGTATGACTGACATCAACTTTTTTTATACCCGTAATCTTTTTTAAATTTTGCTCTATCAATAACTCACACGATTTGCAGTGCATGCCACGAATGGGAATAATAAATGAAGACATAGTAAAAAATATTTATTTTTATTCTCTTGATATATATTCATGCATCACATATCAGGTAACAAGAAACAAAAATTTGATACGTGTTATGTGCTACGTGGTATGTGACTTTTACTTAGTTGCCACGTTAAATGTCTGAATAAGTTCTTTGACAAACTCTGAACGTTCCGCAGGTTTTTTTGAATTCATTTTATGCGCACCGCACGTACTGAGATGATTTTCCAAAATGACATTATTTGATTGCTTGAGAATTCCAATGGCTGCGTTTATTTGTTGCGCGATGTCGACACAATACCGATCTTCGTCAAGCATCTTTTGGATCAGATTTATCTGTCCTTGTACTTTCTTGAGGTTTAGTTTGATTTTACCTGTGTATGGTTCGATCATAAAACGAAGATTAAGACTAAAAAAATCACGTAACACATATCACGTATCACATAACAATTAAATTTTTCTTTTGTTATGTGTTACGTGTGTGATGTTATATGAGTGAGTATACCTCCACCCCAGGTCTAGGTCAAGCCTACCGGTCTATACTGCCTGTGGATAAAAAAATTGCCTCTGTTCGAAGCAATTTTTTAGAAAACCAACTAAAAGCTTAGCGCCCTAAAACAGCTCTGTGAACTCCTCGACCTATCTCGCCTTCAAGTGTATCAGCTTCTCCAAGAGCTTCTGGAGCAAAAGTTCTAAGTTCCTTACGGTGTGTATCTGTTAAACCATTCTCAACCATCCTACGGGCTGCTTCTACTCTATATTTTTTACTATTATAAACAATCCTCAGTAATTCATCATTTTCGACTGTTGGGCTTCGAAGTAATTCTTCTGTAAGATATTCGCCATACCTTCCTTCGGCAAAAATATTAAGAAATGTTGCAAAGGCTTTATCGCGATCATGACTAGGTGGACGCCTCTCTACTTTTTTAATTGCAGCGGATACTAATTCACCGTATATCGGCATATCTCTATAATTTGATACTATTATAGCAAGACGTTCACATGAAGTCTCCGGATCTTCAACTTCTTCCCAAAGCTTTTTGTCATCATATGTTAAAGCCACCATATATTTAATTTTAAAAAATTAAAAATATTTACTACACACGTATTTTCAACTATTGTATATTCTTTCCCCTGCTTAAGCGTTTGACCAATCGCACAACACCCCATACTGCAAGACTAATCACAAACCATAACGGAACAAAAACGACAAGCCAGATCAATACATCAATGAGTCCTTTTCCTAAATCAACCAGTTGTCTAAATGAATTTTTTACTGCTCCCCACGGCTTCCACTGATCTTCGGTATCAACAGATGGAAGTACATCTGGATCAGTAGATAAATGTACGGTCAATGTCGAAAGATCAGCACTTTGTCGCAGATATTTCATCCTCCCTTGAATGCTCTCAATTTGTCCACGAATATACGTAAGTTGAGTTTGCACAGCCAAAATATCTTCAATCTTTACTGCTTTTTTCATGATTTCCAAAAACTGTTGTTCGCCTGCACGCAAATTTACGAGCTGTGCATCGAGATCAACATACTCTTCAGTCACATCTTGGCCATTAACACTTTGGCTTGTTACTTCTCCCATTGCTTTTACATCTTCTATACCCTGGTCAAAATCTTTTGCAGGAATACGAACAGTAATTTCACCATATGGTGCAATGCCTGACTTATATATATTGCTATATACAATAAAGCCACCTTTTTGTACGGCATAATCACCAATAGCCTTTACACCAGCTCGCACATTTTCTACAACCATTGACATGCTTCCCGTCTTGATGACAAGACGTTCTTGCTGTGCTTCTGGCTTTACAGGAGCCGAGGCACCTCCAGTGTTTGCACTTTGTGCTGTGACTCTTTTTCCCATAGCTGCGCTTGGAGAAGGGACAGCATCATCCATTGCCAAACCAAAACTTCCCTCACCCGGGTAAACCGCTTCCTCAGCCATGTTATAACTATAGTCAGCATCCAACGCATAACCTGTCCTGTTATTTGAAAAATACAACGCAGTCACCACAGATCCAAGAACTACGATGATACCTCCTACTACCAAACTGATTTTGAGAGATTTGGACATATATGAAGTTAAAAGTTATAAAGTTAAAGGTTATAAAGTAGTGTACCTTTATAACCTTCTATAGTGTAGCATAAAAAAACAACCCCGTGAAGGATTGTTCTAAAATTTCAAACTGAGCCAACACTCGTCTTCGCAACTTTATAACGTTACAACTTTTAACTTTCAACTATTATGCGATGTGCTTATCGAGCATCGCTTTCAATTTTTCTTTCTGCACCCCACCAACCATCTGGTCTACCACCTGACCGCCTTTGAATACAAGAAATGTAGGAATGCTCATGACGCGATATTTGCCGGCAGTCTCGCCATTTTCGTCAACATTTAATTTGCCGATTTTTACACCTTTTCCATTGAGTTCCTCTGAGAGTGATTCGACAATAGGACCCATCATTTGGCAAGGACCACACCACGGCGCCCAAAAGTCAACCAATACTGGCACGTCTGATTTAATGACTTCGGTATCAAAATTAGCATCGGTAAAAGTAAGTTCGGACATATACATGTGTAAAAATTATCCGCCCAAGGCGGATCCGCCTCGGGCGGAAAAGATTACAAGATTGAAAGATTAAAATTGATAATGGAAAATTCATTATACACCTATTCCTTTGCTCGCGCAATCTCAATATCTGTGGGTATATAATTTCTATCAATACTTTGATCCAAATCCAGTATTTCACGCAAACCATGAGACATACTTTTCGTTTCAAATGAGGCAATAATCGCTTCCTTGCAGCCAGAAGCGTCTCCTCTGGGCTTATAGTCGATGTAAACCTTCATGATTTCATCATAAACTTTTTGTTCTGATTCGGTCAAGGAAATATTTTCCCTTTTTTGTTCAATATTATTGTCATTTGCAGCTCTAGGTATTGCAAAATTATCATTCGCCGGTTTGGGAAGTCCAACAGTTGTATCTTTACCACCATTAACTTTCCCATATAAGAAAAGAACTTTTTCAGGCCCTTTCCCCAAGTCAAAATACTCTAATCGTCCAATATTTGGATCCATTTCAGGCCGATTAAACTGAGGATTTGAATTTAGCTGTGCTTCGGGTCCTGCATTAACGGGAATTCCTTTTTTAATAATCGTATCCAAATCATTTTTACGTGTCTCTGGAATAACAAAGGTCAATTTAACATCATTAAAATTAATTTGATTGCCGAGAGGTAATGTATCAAAACCCGGCATACCATCATTTTCTTTTTCTCCAACCGACGTGGATTCAACAATGTAAATGTCCTGAACCCCAAACTCATGAAAAAATTCTGCTAAATTTCTAATGCCTCCTGCTTCTGCACGGGTATCACTAAATTGTTTGTCAACACGTTCAATTGCCTCTTCAGTTTCTCCCTGTTTAATATCATTTGCAACTTCAGGAATAACTTGACGCTCTCTACTGGTAATTTTTGTCCCTTCAGGAACCGCCCAACCGCGTGTCTGGAGAGATACGGCATTGACCAACGTTTCAGTCCCAGCCAACCTGATGCGCAATTTGCCATCAAGCGTATATGCCATTTCCATTTTCTGACCTTCTTTTTTCACTTGAGGTCTTTTTTCTTGAATTCCAGAGTCTGTACCTCGACGCGCCTCAATATTTTCAGCTATAGATGATTGTGACATAAATAAACTTAGTTACTTAGTTAACTTAGTCAACTTAGTTACTCAGTATTATCCAAACACAATCTCTCTCGCCTTTGTCACTTCCGAGTATAATTCCAGCACGTCCCCTTCTTCGATACGCGTAGAACCGTCAAATTTTACTCCGCATTCAGTGCCAACAACCGCTTCTTTTACTTCTCCTTGACCGACTTTGCACTGAGAAATACCGCCCGTACCCATGACAACCCCGTCACGTTTTACGCGCGCTTTAATATTTTTTGAAACTTTGCCTTGTTCGACGCGTCCGCCAATAATCATTGATCCTTTTTCTTTTCTAAATATGGCGAGCACTTTCATAGTACCGAGTTCAGTAACAATTTTTTCATCGCTCAACATATCACCCAATTCTTTTTTCACCCAGTTGATCAAATCATAAATAATACTGTATTGCAAAAATGCAATTCTTTTGTCACGCAAATGTTCTTCGGCAACAGAAGTTGGTCGTACGTTAAATCCAATAACCGTGGCACCGCCTGTTTCTGCTTTGCTTACGTCATCTTCGGTAATATTGCCTAGCCCCTTGCCAATAACTTTGACACCAACCTCGTCATGCCTAATTTTGGCAAGTGAACCAACAATTGCTTCAAGCGAACCAAGCACGTCTGCTTTGACAACCAAATTAAGCATTTTTTTCTTTTCATCATCTGCGTTGGTCGTGGCATTGGCAATAGTTGTTTTTTCAGCACCCGTTTGCTGACTTCTTTTTTGGCGCACGTCAATTTCGGTTGCTCCCTCAAGTTTGCCAATATCGAGAACATCTCCTACTTCAGGAGCTACTTTAAATCCAATAATTCGTACTGGAGTAGAAGGGCCCGCAATTTCCAAATCCATATTACGATAATCTTTCATGGCGCGTACTTTTCCATAAATTTCTCCATTTACCACCAGAGAATCTCCGCGATGAAGCGTACCTGCCTGAATCAAAACCGTAGCAACAGGACCCATGCCCTTGTCGACATGTGATTCAATCACGGTGCCGACTGCAGCAACAGACGCATCTGCAACAATTGTTTTTTCATTCAAATCAGTTACGAGAAGCAATACATCAAGCAATTTATCAATATTAAGATTTTTCTTTGCAGAAATTTCTACCATAGGTACTTCCCCGCCCCACTCTTCAGCCAAAATGCCACGCTGGGATAAATCTGTCTTTGTGCGCATGGGATCAGCTCCTTCTTTGTCAATTTTGTTTATAGCAACAACAATCGGGAGTTTTGCCGCTTTGATAATATTTATGGCTTCTTCAGTCTGTGGTTTTACGCCATCATCTGCGGCGACAATAAGAATTGCAATATCTGCAACTTTTGCCCCACGGCTGCGCATCATTGAAAATGCTTCATGTCCGGGAGTATCAATAAAGGTAATGGCACGTTCTGCTTTTGTTTTTGGATCTTTCCAAATGGTTTGGTACGCACCCATGTGCTGGGTAATACCTCCTGCTTCAGTGTCAATAACATGTGTATTACGAATCGTATCAAGTAATTTTGTCTTACCGTGATCTACGTGTCCCATCACCACAATAACGGGCGGACGAGATTGAATATGTGTACCACGTCCCAGCGCTTCAGCCATACTTTCATCAGCTTGTGTGGTGTCTACGGTAGTGGCTTCTTCTCCTTCTTGCTGTGCGGTATATCCAAGCTCTCCAGCAATAATAGCCATGGTATCATAATCAATAGATTGATTTTGGTTTGCCAAAATACCATTTTTCATGAGCTCCATGATGACCTGCGATGTTGGCATTTTCAGACGTTCTGCAAATTCACGCACGGTCAAACGTGAAGTCAATGAAACTGTTTGTCCTGTTTGTTTTCGCAATTCTCTTTCTTTCAACTTTTTTTCTTCTGCCTCTTTTCTCTTTTTTTCTTCCAAATCACGCTTGATAAACTTCCATTTTTTCATCACCTGATCTGCGGTCCTATCATCAATCTTGATTGATTTTTGACCAATATCAAAACCATACGCGGGTAGTAAATCGAGTAGTTCTTGGGTGTTGATGTGGAGTTGTCGTGCAAGTTCACTGACATTCATACGATTACAGATTATTACAGATTAGTAACACTGCGTGTCACATATTCCACCAACCGGGATGAATCCGTAACTACACTTTTTCTGGATTTAAAATCCTCTTTATAAATAAATTCTCTGGATAAAAATTAACTAACAAACACAATTCTTTATTACTACTCACCAGATATCGTGCACACTGTCTATACATTTTATAATCTACAAACGGAACTACTTTTATTTCTAGAATAATCAAATCTTCTACGAGGAAATCCAACCTGTTTCTCCCTGATTTTTCTCCAATAAAACTTCTTGACAAAATTTTTTCTCGTTCATATTTAATTTTCTTCACTTTCAACCCCTGCTCTATCGCATCACCATATTGTTTTTCACTTCTAAATCGTCCGAGATATTCATGCGTTTTATACAAAATTCCTCTCAATGTAAATGACAAATCTCTATACAACAATATATTCCCCTCCATAAAAAGTAACATAAAATTGTGTTCAGAGTATACATAACTATAAAAAATAAGTCAACCAACGCAAAACAACCCGCCAGGGTTGTTTAATCCGTAATAAAATCAAGTCATAACCGAAGAGTAAAACTAAACAAAAACCACCCGCATTTCTGCAAGTGGTTTTATTATTTTTTTCCAAACCATCCGTCACTTATTGATTTTTGAACCGCGTGGAAAAGTTTTCTTTACGGGGCAAACCAACAAATGACGGGGGATGGCTTGGCGAAGGAACGAACTGTGCTGTGCCACTTTTTCCCCCTTATGTGTAGTAGAATGGCAGGTCACGCGTGTTGGGGGCACGCGCGATGCGTCATCCGTCTCGTCTGTCCCGACTGAGTCGGGACTCTCTTTAGGTTAGCTACGACTGTGTCTTCATCTTGTCGAGCCACGGCCGGGCGATCAGGAGTATGACCGTGGACGAGATGGCGATGCAGCCGTAGATGAGCCACATAGTGCCGGACTCGAGCGAGGCGCGATGGAGCGAGAAGATCAGCTCCTTGATGTCCGGGAAGAACTGGAAGAACTTGTCAGCGCCGGCCGGGGTCTTCAGTCCCGGCACGTAATTCTCCATCATGTAGCCCGAGTACAGGATGGGCACGAGTACCTTGGTCAGGAACCACGGGAACTGCGCCACACCCATGTACTGCCCGGTCCGCTCCTTGGGCGCGATCTGGGCCGCGTACTGGAGGAAGCGCGGCTGCCACATGGCCTCGCCCACGCTCATGATGATGAGGTAGGCGAAGAGCGTGACCGGGTACGGGCCGATGGCCAGGAGGAACGCCGGTGCCGACATCACGAGTGTTCCCCAGATCATCATGTTGTAGACCTTCTTCTTCTGCGTCAGTGCCGCGATGACCGGCACGAGGACGAAGATCAGGATCGGATTCAGGTTGGAGGCGAATTCGAACTTGTCCCCGATCCACCCCTCGTACGACCGGCTGATGTACTGTGGAAGCACGAGCCAGTTGTACGTGAACAGGGTCTGCACCGGGATCAGGGCGAGGATGAAGAAGGTGAACTTGCCGTCCGTGAACGGGTGCACGGCGAGCCAACGGCGCGTCTTCTTGAACCAGAGCGCGCTGGCCCAGGCCATGATGACGACCAGGCTGATCGCCCAGTTCCACGGCTGGGGCATACGCCACAGGATGAGACCCACGGCGCCCGCGACGATGAGCCACATGTGCATGGGCGGGTAGGTATTCGTGGCCGTGGCCACGACATCGGCCGTCGTGCCCACTTCCGCCTTCTTCTCGCCAGCCTTGGCCCTTTCTTCGGCCTCGATGCGGGCGGTCTCTTCCTTGGCGACGCGGATGGCATCGTCCACCGTGCGTCGCCTCAGGATGAAGAAGGTCGCCACCAAGGCCACGCCAGTCAGGGACGTGTACACCCAGAACGTGCCAGGGATGCCGAGGTTCAGATGCTCTTTATCGCGCAGCAGGAACGCGTAAGTGGGCAAGTAGCCGCCCAGGTTCATGAGCGCATAGAGCATGGCGAAGCCCATGGTCTGGGTCTTCGGGGTCGTGAACTGCCGCACCGCGGCGTAGGCCGCGGGCTGGTACATGCCATAGCCCACGACGATGATCAGGATGCCCCCCATGGTCGTGAGGTGGAGCGCGGACCACAGGCCGCTCGGCTCCATGCCGAACACGGTCGGAGCCGCGGACATCAGTGCCCGCCCCACGATCATGAACACAAACGAGACCAGGAGCGCGAAGCGCACACCCTTCTTGTCGGACACAGCTCCGAGGAAGAGCATGGAGAGCGTGATGCCCGCGGTCAGCACCGCGACCATGTCGTGGGACCACACGTCGGCCTGGGGGACGCCCAGAAAGACGGAGTCCGAGAAGTGGATGGCCAGGTACCCGAGAAAGCCGAAGTACACCAGGCCCTCGAGGAAGTACCCGATGTTGATGCCCCACAGCGCACGCGGCGCCTTCACCACGTCGATGAACGGCTGCAGGAGCTCCTTGAGCAGGGTCTGCTTCATGCCCTCCGGTTCCGGCTTCTTGACTCCTTCCGGCGCCTCCACCTTCTCTTTGAGGATGTAGTAGTGAAGAATTCCTTGCGTGCGCTCCTCGATGGCCCCGCTGGCTTCCAGCTGGCGCATGGCCTCATTGAACGCGCTCATACGGAGCCGTCGTCTGAAGTTGAGGCCACGGACGATGTCGATCTTGGTCAGACCCTTTGTCCGCTCCCAGGAGAAGACCCAGAGGATCCGGTTCTTCACGTACCTGACCGAATGCAGGTACAGCATCGAGATGGCCATGAACAGGACGAGGAGAAGCCCGACCAACGCGAGGTAATGCCACAGCATGGCACGCCTGCACACTTTCCACCCCACCCCTATCGGCGAGGCACTCGAACCGTCTATGCTCTGGCGCGCGCGATCACCCGACCGCGCATGGCCGACCTATATCGAAACTCACACGTAGCTGCCCCCAACAGCCACGTGATGAAGTAAGTAAACTGCGCGAAAAACTCCACGCAGTGAACTCGCTAAATACTCTGCGTTTTTTGCAGAGGCTTAGCCAGCTTGAAAATACAAAATTGTTTACCTCTTTTTCTGCAACGCAATTCATCCCCTTTCCCCTTCTCTTAAAAAGAGAAGGGGGTATATTTTCGTCACCCCTCTCTTCGTAAGAGAGGGGCCGGGGGGGGTGAGTTGCGTTGCAGAAAAAAGATCCATATTTTGTTCTCTCAACCTGGCTAAGCATTGTAATGAACAAATAGCACAAAACGTCCGCTCAAAGCGGACAGTACTGCCAAAAAGCAGTCCAATACCTTATCATTTAAAGAGAGAGAGAGTCAATAGCAATATACACAAACAAAAACAGCCCACTAAGGCTGTTTTAAATCCGTAATAATCTGCAAACTAACTTCATGCAAAATATTTCTGTTCCAACTCCCCCACCTTCCCATCAACTTCCTCAGCTTTCAATGGTGGCACTTCACCAGATTTTTCAATAAGCTCAATTACCACTTTTAATAAATGTTTCATACCTGGAATAATGTGCATGTTTCTATCCTCTGCATATGACAAGCGAATATGACCAGCACCCATAATGCCAAAATCTGTGCCGGCAAGTGCGGCAAAACCTCTTTCATAGAGCAACCATTTGACAAATTCTTTTGCATCATGAATCTGGAGATCTTCTTTTACACATTTCAAATCAAGCACACGAGCAAAACTTGGGAATAAATAAAATGCGCCTTCTGCTTCATTTGGTACAATGTATGGTTTTAAAAGTTTCAATGCATCTGAAACAAACTGGCCTTTCTTTTCATACTCAATAAAATCTTTGTTAATCAATTCTTGCACTTCATTTTTGACGCTCTTATATGTAAATCCATCGAGTGTGACATCTCCAAATACCGCGCCCGCAACAATTTGATCAACGCGGTTCACATTGCTCCATTTATTTATGGCAAGCCGTCCAAAAATTTCTATAAGCCATTCAGGGGCAATAATAAATCCCAAACGCCAACCAGTCATAGCATAATTTTTCGAATAACCATTTAGATTTATTGTCCAATCGAGCATGCCCGGGATTGAAAGAAAACTAAAGTGTTCTCGCCCACCAAATACAATCTGGTCATAAATATCATCAAACACCACATAAAATGTATATTGTCTGACTAATTCTGCAATGGCTTCCAATTTTTCTTTGCCAATCATCATGCCTGTTGGATTTTGAGGGGTGTTTAAACATAAAATTTTTACCTGCGTATGTTCTTCTAAAATCTTTTTCAAATCCTCTACGCGAAATTCCAATGTTTGTTTTTCTTCATCTTTGTGCGCGCACCATTTTATGACGCCGCCGTGATTATAAAATTCTGCTAAAGATTCATACACCGGATATCCGGGATCTTGCACAATCACTTTGTCTCCTGGGGCAAGCAAAGTCTGAAATGCAAGTTCAATAACTGGCTTCCCGCCTGGTTGGAGTAATACATTATCTTTTGTAATGTTTATTCCTCGCGTTTCACTCCAATACTTCGCAATATTTTCTCTCACCTGCGGGTAGCCAGCAAAGTGTCCGTATTTTGTTTGCTTGTCTTTCAACGCTTGAATTGCGACGTCAATAATAGGCTGGGGCGTTTTGGGTCCGGTGTCTCCTACATGAAATTTATAAATCTGTGGAAATTTTTTTGAACTTTCGACAGCCATTACTTCCGCGCCAAAACCAAAGGCAGTTTCAGTCCCGAGATAATTGAGAGCTAGATTGATAGTGACATTTGGAATTAAATTTTTGTCGATGAGGAATTTGGGAATTTGAGGCATACGGTAAATAAATTAAAAGATACAAGATACAAATAAAATCAAAACTCAAAGTTCAAAAATCAAAACTAACAACCTAAAATTCAAAACTTCCTATGTGTAAAATTTTAGTTTTAAGTTTTAGTTTTGAGATTTGACTTTTGATTTTTGAGCTACATTACATAGATTAAAAAATTTCCTTCAATCAATCTTAAACCTCTACTCTCACTCTACTTCCAACTGCCTTTTTTACTTTCTCCAAAATATCCCTTCCTGTTAATCCAGCAAGTTCATATACTTCTTTCACCGTGCCTGATTTCAAATAGGTATCAATAGAAATTGAACGTGCTTCATAATCCGCAGGCAATAAGAATGGATACAAAAATCCTTTCCAGCCATTGTGTAGTGCGATTGCGCGTGACCTATCTTCATCACTAAAAATACTATTGGCTTTTCCTGGATTTGTCTTTCGCAATTCTTCAAATAATTCTGGGGATGTCACGGCAACAATTTTTACAGTTAATCCTTCAGCTTCAAGCTGTGGAACTGCTTCAAGTGTATTTAATAATGTTTGCCCACCGCTTACAACTAACACAATATCTGTTTTTTTATTCCTTGTTCCTTGCTCCTTATTCTTTGTTTCATAAAAAACGTATGCCCCATTCACCGCTTCACGCGCCGGTGGAATGCCATTTTCACGTTTAAATACCATGGTGTCCGGTCGCGCGACAGACAACGCAATTGGCTCACCTTTTTCCAATGCATAAAACAACATTTCAACCGTTTCATTTGCGTCCATGGGTTTATACACTTTTATTCCCGGATACGCATTGAACATACTCATCCAATACAAACCCTGATGTGTAGGGCCATCTTCTCCGGTTTCAGGACCATCGTGTGCGGCCAGCATAATGAAAAATCCTTTTGATTTTGGATTCAAATGATTCCCAATCAAAACAAGACGAACCGCGTTTGTCATCATGGATGTAAATACGGCATATGTTGAAAATACAGACACAGGCGCAAATCCGCCAGGTAATCTATCTGCGGTCATAGCGCACGACATCATGGCCATATTTTGTTCGGCAATACCAAATCGAATGCCACGGCCCAGTGGATTTGTGCGGCTAATATCGCCAAACACATCTTCTGCTTTTTGTGTCAAAATTGATTTGCTCAAATCCCCTGTTCCTGCCCAAAAAAATGCCGTTTGTTTCATCATCCATTCAAAAAATGCTTGTGTTGCTTTGCGCGTGGCAACTTTGGTCCCTTCTTCAAATACTAATTCTTTTGGTAACACATCTGGACGGCGAATAGTAAGCGGATTTACAAAAGTTCTTCCCGGTAGTGCACGTTTCATTGTTTCTACTAATTCTTGTTCTGGTTTGATACCTTTTTTCACCACATCCAAACGCTCAACAATATACTCCGCGAGTTCTTGAGTAAGTTGCGAAACCACAACATCTATATCAGCTTGTACATCTCCTTCAACACCAGGGATATCAAAACCTAATTCTTTCATGATTGATACGTATTCATCGTGTTTTGCAGGAGAACCATGTGAGTCTGCGGTGTTTGCTTTTGCTCCATAATATTTTCCTTTGATACCATGCGCCAAAATAACTGTTGGATTTCCGTTTCCAAAACCTTTCTTTGCTTTGTGATACGCATATACACATTCAAGCACATTATGTCCATCAATTTCTATCACATTCCATCCCAAACCAATCCAATGATTGATATATGGACTTGAAAGTACTTCTGCAATGTCACCATCAATGCCATAATGATTGTAATCAAGGCTCACAATCATGTTGTCAGCGCCAACCGTGTTGAGTATGTTGCGCGCTTCGTACGTCATTCCTTCTTCGCTCTCAGCATCTCCCATAAATACAAACACACGTGTATCAAGTCCGCACGATTTGTGTACGATTGCCATACCACCTGCAGATGGCATTCCATGTCCGGAAGGTCCTGTAGAAACATCAGTAAGCGGATTATAACTTTCAACATGTCCTTGAGGACCGTCATGATGTCTAAATTTTGTTAAATCTTCTGGCAACACTGCTTTTAATTTTTCCTTATCAAATGCAATGCCTTTTTTCCGTAGACTTTCATATATCAATGATAATCCCGCATACAAGAGCGGTGTACAATGTCCCGCAGACCACACGAGACGATCACGCCCAGGATTTTTTGGATCTAACACATCAAAGGCCATAGCTCCACCAAGCACCATTCCCAAAAACTGTTCCGTCTTTGCAGACGATCCGCCCGGATGACCTGAATGCGATGCCTCGAGTGACGCAAACATAAAACCACGCATAATACGCGCGGCTTCGTTAAGTTTAGTTGTATCAATACCTTCAATTGGCGCAAGATCAAGTCCTTGCAAGCGAAGATAACTGCCTCCCTTAATTTCACAAGAAAAACGATCTGGTTCTGTATTTTTAAGTTTCCCCCAGTCCTGTTCATTCAAAATATTGTAAGACATATAACAATATAAAAAAACGATTAGTTGTATAACCGTTTACAGTATAACATCTACTTAAAAATTTGCAATAAATCATTTAATTTTTTTCTGCATTACTCGTTTTAACTCCTAATACCACATACCCCTGACTTTCTACCCACCTTCCAACCGTCAACATCTCAACTAACCCGTATAATTCAGCAAATGCAGTTGAAAATGGATGAGTCTTTTTTTTAATCCAATACAATAATTTATTTAAAACACGAAGCACAAAAAATTTATTTTGACCTTGTAATGCCACATATAGTTCGTCTGGATGGAAAAAAAACTTCGCCCAAAATGTTGTGTACATTTTTTTTATTTCAAAACCATTTTGTTCTAAGAAATACCTCAACTCTTTTTTTGAATACAAAGAAATATGAAACTGCGCATGTGGGTCGGTGTTTAATCCTCTTTTCAAAAGGTAATTACGAATATACGCATGCTTACCTAATTTTGATTCGGCAAACATAGCAAGCGCGCCTCCTGGTTTTAAAACTCTATTGAGTTCGTCCAACCACGCGGGCACATCGTGCACATGACCCAACACATCTGATGTAAATACGGCATCAAATGATTCATTTTCAAATGGAAGCCTATTTCCATCATATGTCAAAAATTCTGCCCACACACCATACTCTTTTACACGCTCCTTTGCGAGATCAACCTGCAAATGAATCACGTCAACACCAATAATCTCAACTTCCCTGCCCCATAATTTTTTCATCTCAATAACTGACGCCCCCGTCCCGCATCCAACATCTAGAATTCTAAACTTAGTTAAAACTTTATCTTTCCGTAATCTTTTAATCTTATAATCTTTCAATCTTTCAATCCAACGGTACAGCAACAACTTCTTCGGATAAAACAATAATTTAAAACGATCCTTCCACTCCACCCGCTCGCCACCAAAAATCGGACGTGCATCCCAAAATTCAATTTCTTGTTCTTTCATTTTTCCCCAGCCGAGTGTTTCATTTTTTATATCTTCTCTATTCATAAATATTATTCTATTGTATCATATGGGTAAAATAAAAAAAGCTCTTCTTAAAAAGCTTTTTCTCTCCCGACTCGCTCCTCAGCCCGATGGCGTTGGAGCGAGCCGGTCTAGCGACCGCATATCGTCCTCCTGGACGGCGACGTGCGCTCGCCGAAAAAGTAATGACGAACCGCCAGGCAGGCGACTACAATCAGGGTACCAAACCCCTTGGTAGCTGCCTCCCAGACAGTGTCCGGTGAGAAGAGATACGTCTCAAACATGGGTCACCTCCTCGTTTGAGAGCTTCCTTAAAATAAGCGTATTACAAAACTAATAATTTTACAAGCAAACAAAAAACAAGCTTCCATAGCTTGTTGAAAAATGAGAGATTTCCGCGCCGGCCCGCCCCCGATCATGAGGACCAAGGACGGACCGACGCGTGTCGAAGCACGAGGATCCTCAGTGGTCGAGGAACCCCGTCTCCTTGGGGTAGCAGATCCCCGCGAACAGAGACGCCGGCACGAAGACCCCGACGATCACGAGGTCCGTGACAAACCTCAGCACGGGGACAAACGGAACACACGCGAACACGCAGATCTTGTAGAGCTTCCCGTGACGATCCAACATCGCTTCTCTCCTCCCCGGCATAGAAAGCCGGTGACCAAAGGGTCAGAAGACCCCGTTATCACAAGGATGACGCACAAATATATATCAAATCTATTTTAAAAAGTCAATATAGTATGCAGCCAGATTTTCTCCTCATCAACAAACCAAAAGATTGGACTAGCCACGATGTGGTTGGTTATTTGCGTAAAGTCACGCGTATCAAAAAAATCGGACATGCAGGTACACTCGACCCCTTTGCAACTGGCTTACTTATTGTAGGTATTGGACGAGAAGCGACCAAACGACTCGATGAATTCAAATCATTGCAAAAAACATATGTAGCCACTTTAAAACTAGGTTATATTTCAGATACGTTTGATAGCACAGGAAATATTAAAAAATATAAAAAAAATATTAAACAAATATTAACAAAAATTTTTTCAATATCTTTTCAATATTTATTTCCTAGTCTTAAGATAACCACTAAAAAAAAGATAGATTCTACTTTAAAGAAATTTATAGGAAAACAAAACCAAATCCCTCCCATGTATTCCGCAAAAAAAGTAAATGGAAAAAAATTATACGAACTCGCACGCAAAGGAATAGAAATTGAACGCAAACCATGTGATATTGAGATATCAGATATTAAGATATTAGAATATTCATGGCCCTTACTTAACATTGAAGTAGCATGTTCTTCAGGAACATATATTCGTACGCTTGCTCATGACATTGGCCAAAAGCTCGGCTGTGGTGCGTACTGTGAAGAATTAGAACGAACAAGGATTGGCGACTACACACTGGATAACGCGTACAAATTATCTGAAATTAATTTTGAAAATTTTCAAAACAAACTTTTTGTGTGATTTTTTCTTGTGCTTAAGTGCTGTCGTGCTCCAGTATTTGGGTGATTCAAAACTTATCCACAGGTCTCCGCTTCGCTACGCCCTGTAAACTAAATTCTTACTATAAGACAAAAAGCTTGCCAAGCGTAGCGAAGCGAAGCTTGGATTGACAAACGACATCTCTCATGATATTATGACGCTGGATTTATTAACTAAAAAGTGATATCGAGCGAGATCTATAGCGAATACGAGACGCAAGATAGCAGAACATTATGTTGACTCGTTATGAATAAAATTGCCTTAGTTTACGATAATTTTTCTCTTCATAACACAATCGCGCACGCAAGCGTACACCTCTCAACACAGTGTTTAGACACACACGTGTCTTTGTAATTGCATCGTATTTTTTCTTCTTTTGAGGATCTATAGACATCTCGATCATATCGTGAGAGGTTTTTTTATATGACACCATTATATATTGCTCTTGGGTCAGCTATCGGGCTTATCGCGGGCATTGGACTAGGATATATTATCCGAAAACAAGTTGCCAAAGCTCGGGCTAACTCAGTAGAAGCAAAGGCTGATGCTTTGATGCATGAAGCGAAAGACAAAGAAAAAGAAATCTTGCTTCAAGCAAAAGACAAAGCAATCAAAATCATAGACGAAGCAAAACACGAGGAAGAAGAACGTCGCAAAGAACTGCGCCAGATTCAACAGCGACTCGAAAAACGCGAGACCATGTTTGATCAAAAATTACTTGACTTCGAAGATAGCAAAACACGTTTGCAAAAAAAAGTAGAAGAAATTCAAGCAATCAAGCAAAAAGTAGATCAGATGCATGTTGAGGCCACCGAAAGGCTTCAAACAGTCGCGGGCATGGACAAACAACAGGCAATTGAGGAACTCATGGCCCATGTTGAACAAGAAAGCAAAGAAGATCTATTTGGCAGAATTCTTAAAATTGAAAAAAGCAATTCTGAACAATACGAAATCAAAGCGCGCGAGGTTGTGCTTGATGCAATCCAACGGTGCGCGTCAAATCACGCAAGCGAGACAACGTCAAGTGCAGTAGCTCTTCCTAGTGACGAAATGAAAGGCAGAATTATTGGAAAAGACGGACGCAACATCAAGACAATTGAAAAACTTACTGGCTGTGAACTTATTATTGACGAAACTCCAGACATGCTTCTCGTTTCTGGTTTTTCACCTATCCGCCGACGCGTATGTCAGATAGCTATTGAACGACTTATCAAAGATGGTCGCATTCAGCCAGCTCGTATTGAGGAATTTATCGAGGAAGCAAAAAAAGAATTGGCTATTGATATTAAACAAGTTGGTGAAGAAGCGTTGTATAAACTTGCTATCACCGGCATGGATCCTAAGCTTGTCTCGATTGTCGGACGTCTCAAATATCGTACGAGCTACGGACAAAATATTTTGAACCATTCGATGGAAGTCGCACAATTATCAATGCTTATTGCCGAGGAACTCGGACTAGACCCTGTTCTCGCAAAGAAAGCTGGATTCTTCCATGATATTGGTAAATCCGTGGATCAAGAAACCCAAGGATCTCATCCAGAAATTGGGGACACTATTCTCAAAAAATTCGGTCTCCCCATTGAAGTACAGCATGCAGCAGCTCATCATCATGATGACCATCCAGATTCCATATATACTCAAATTGTCAAAGCAGCTGATGCTATCTCTGGTTCACGCGTAGGAGCTCGACGTGATACCTACGAGCAGTATGTCGCACGCCTTGAAGATCTTGAAAAAACTGCCGGAGATTTCCCTGGCATTGAAAAAGTATATGCGATTCAAGCTGGACGAGAAGTGCGCGTCTTTGTAAAGCCTGAACAAATTGACGACTACGAAGCATATAATCTTGCCAAAGATATTGCACGCAAGATAGAAAATGAACTTCAATATCCTGGCGAAATCAAAGTTATGATTATACGTGAATCGAGAGTAGTCGAATATGCAAAATAACATAAAACTCCCTTCGGGGAGTTTTTAGTTAGCTCAAAATTCAAAACTCAAAGATCAAAACTGAAACTTAAAACCAGAAAACTTTCTTTATCAAGATTTGACTTTTAAGATGTAGATTTGAATTTTGAGTTTTGAGCTTTGATTTTTAACCTGTGGATAAAAAAATGATAGACAAATTCGCTTTATTGACATAAAAAATCAATTGGGATACAATACTAATAGATAAAATAAACATTACTTTTAATAATCTTTGCATTTTTCCCAGAATACAAAGACATATCGAGGTACTATGAATAAAGCACTATTGGCGCAAGCCATTGCCGACAAAGTTGGCGTATCAAAAAAGGAAGCAGAGAGCATGGTAGAAGCATTTGTAGAAATTGTGATGACCACGCTCAAAGCAAACGGTGAAGTAAATATCGCAGGCTTTGGTGCGTTTAGTGCCAAGACTCGCGCGGGCCGTGTCGGAGTCAATCCTCAAAATCCAACTCAAAAAATTCAAATTCCTCCTGTCACTGTACCAAAATTCAAAGCGGGAAAAGGATTGAAAGATATTTTGAAAAATAAAGCCTAAACATTCATATAAACTGAAATAAAAAAACCTCCAGTTCATCCCGACTAAGTCGGAACAAAGACCTGGAGGTTTTTGTTATGTGTTACGTGCGCCGTGCTATGTGATTGTAGTGTCAGAGGGGAGAATCGAACTCCCGACCTTAGCGTTATGAATGCTATGCTCTAACCATCTGAGCTACTCTGACCCGCGTAAAGTAGCCTTCGGCTACCACGCGGCAAGCTATATAGATATTCTTTTATATCTGCTTGCCACGTTGTGAACGAAGTGAACTTTACGTGGAGCTACTCTGACCTAATTTAATTTTAAATTAAAAATTATTTTCTGGTACCGCCAAGGGGAATCGAACCCCTATAACAAGCTTGAGAAGCTTGTGTCCTAACCGTTAGACGATGGCGGCTCGCTCCCAAAAACGGTAGCAGTATATATAAAAAACACCTATTTGTCAACGGTTATTGAATTTATCTCGACGGCGGAATATGATAATAATTCATCATAAATTTTGCAATTTTTGAAAATGTTGAAGCAGCAGTAAGCGACGCATATGCACGCCGCGGTTTTTCAAATCTAATGATCATGACAAACGCTGGATCATCAACAGGACCAAATCCAATGAATGAATGATTTGTCTCGTCTGTGTATCCTCCTGGACCCGCAATCTGGGCAGTACCTGTCTTTCCTGCTATATAGTATCCCGGAACTTTTGCCAATGTACCTTGTCCTTGGTCAATAACTCTGACCAACATTCCAGAAAGTAAGGATGCATTACGTTTTTCAAGTATGCGACGGACTTCTTTTGGACGTGTTTCGACTACTTTGCCTTGGGGATATCTCACTTCTTGCACAATAAAAGGCTTCATCAGCATTCCCCCGTTTGCAATTGCCGAAAAAGCAGTCGCCATTTGTAAAGGAGTTGCCGTAATCCCCTGTCCAAACGAAGCTGTGGCCGTGTAGCAATCTACCTTGTCATCTTTGCGCTCTGACAACGAACCTATAGTGCCTGATGATTCAGTATCAAGATCTATACCTGTTTTCGTGCCAAACCCATATTGTTCAATATATGATTTGAATTTTTGCTTCCCTAATTTATTGACAACAAAAACCATTCCTGTATTTATTGAATTCTCCAGCACGCCAGTCATTGTCTGATCACCATATGATTTTAAGTCAGCGTTTTGGATCAATTTTGTGCATCCAGCGTCAACGCTTCCCGAATCATGAAAATATGTTTCTGGGGTTACAAGCTCTTCGTTAAGTACCGCAGACATGGCAATAGGTTTGAATATAGAACCTGGTTCATATGCAGTAAAAACTGCAGTATTATTATACATGGAAGATGACTCGACTTGATTATATTGATTAGGATCAAAGTCTGGAAACGAACACATCACTCTGATAGCACCTGTCTTAGGTTCCATAATAATAAGCGAGGCTGTCTGTGCCCCATATTCTTCCTGGTCTTTTTGCAATACTGCACATGCTTCATATTGCAATGTCCTATCAATCGTTAAAACTAAATCAACTCCATCTTGTGCAGGCTTCAACAATCTACCCGCAAGAGGTATCCAATTTCCTGTTGCGCCTTTTATCCCCTCCAAAAAACCGCCATTGCCAGCTAATTCCTTATCCCAATAGCCTTCAATACCATATCTTCCTACATCATTTCCTTCTTCATCCTTTCCTACAAACCCGACAACAGACGCAGCTAATTTTTTTTCTGGATAATATCGTTCGGATCGGCGCACAAAATGAATTCCTGGCAACTGCAACGCCGTTACCTGTTCCATCATCTGTTGTTCAACCTTTTTTTCAAGAGGTTCATAAGGGTCTGAGCGTTTATTCAACTGAAGGTAGATAGAAAATTTTTTGTCATCTGGATATGCAAACAATTCTGCCAATTTCTGTGCAACCATTTCTGCAGCGTTTTCGTCTATTATCTCGCGTGTATCGGCAAACATGAGAAATACATCTCTATTTATCGCGAGAGGATATTCTTCGGCTTTATCACTTGATGTGAGGTAAATAGAACCTCGTTCGGGGAACAAATTTGTAGTCATCTCGTGAGAACCAGCAGCCAACGCGTCATAAAAATCATGCTGGATTATCATGAGTATAAATAAACGCGCAATAACAATAATAAAAAGAGAAACAAATAATACGCCCACAATACGAATGCGGTCTAAAGGACGCGAACGGGCGGAATTATGTGAACGAGATGTATGAGATGTCTGGTACATGGATTAACTCTAAAAAAACAATTATGTACGAAATACGAAAACTGCGAAAGGTACGAAAGTGATATTTCGAATATTTCGTAGTTTTCGTATTTCGTACATTTCTAAATTTTCTTCTGTTTTCCCATTCTCCTTTGTGCAGTCTCTTCATCAATAATCCCCTCTTTCAACAGCCCTTTAACCGCATTTTCCATAGAAACCATGCCGTCTCTCGCGCCTGTCTGAATTGCACTAAACAATTGGGCAATATTATTTTCTTTTATAAGGTTGGCAACTGCAGGAGTGTTGATAAGAACTTCGCGCGCAGCAACACGTTTCCCATCTACGGTGGACACAAGCTGTTGTGCGACAATGCCTCGCAAAACTGCTCCTAACTGTATTAATACTTGTTTTTGTCGCGCACCATCAAACACGTCAATAATACGTTCAACGGCCTCTGCAGCACTCGATGTATGCAGTGTAGAAAATACCAAATGACCTGTCTCAGCGGCAGTCAGAACAGTCGCAATAGTTTCTGGGTCACGCATCTCGCCAACTAAAATTACATTGGGGTCTTGACGCAAGACATGCTTTAACGCATTTGCAAATGACTTAGTATCTTCCCCTACTTCGCGTTGTTCAATAAGGCTTTGCTTGTCTTCAAACACAAATTCTATAGGATCTTCAATAGTGACGATATGGGCTTTTCTGCTTTTGTTTATCTCTTCGATCATGCATGCCAAGGTCGTTGATTTGCCATGTCCTGTCGGACCTACGACAAGCACAAGACCATCAAGAAGTTGGGTAAAATTTAATAAAGTCGGGTCAAAATGAAGTTCTTCAGGTGTGGGAATTTTACTTGGAATAAGACGTGCCGCCAGACCAATATTTCCTTCTTGGCGATGCAAATTTACACGAAAACGTGTTTCACTCACTTCATATCCGAAGTCTAATTCAAGTTCTTCTTGAAATTTTTTCTTTTGGTCCGGATTAAGCATGGCGTGAATGGCTGTTTCCAGTTCTTTCGATGGAAGCACCTTGTCCTCCAGCTCCTGCAATTCACCCTGGACGCGAATCAGGGGCTTTTCCTCACCAACTAAATGAAGATCAGAAGCATTTTCCTTTATCGCTGACTCAAAATATGACTTTAGTGTTTTCATAGTGAAATAATTAGTTGGCTATATTAATTAAACATGTATAGTTTAACATATTTACACCCTACAGAGCAATGACTCATTTTGGCTTGATTTTTTGTATATATTCAACTACAATACGTGCAAGTTTACACGACGCAGTGAAGTAAAGCGGCGGGCTATAGCGCAGTTGGTAGCGCGCATGCATGGGGTGCATGAGGTCGTGAGTTCAAGTCTCACTAGCCCGACGAATATGCCAAATCGGGTAGCGCGTCCCGAGTAATCGGGAAGGTCGTGAGTTCACCCTGAACTACATTGAGTTCAGGATAGCCCTGTACCCCTGTGGTACAGGGCAAGTCTCACTAGCCCGACACGTATATTAGCCTGCCTGCCGGCAGGCAGGCGCAGTTTCCACCTACGCCTTGGCTTCAGTGGATAAAGTCCGTGCGCATGTATATAGTTTGTATATCTATCTAGCTTAATAAAAACCACAGCTTCTGTACAACGCCAAGTCTACGCGGCGTAGCGAAGCGAAGCCGCGGGCTATAGCGCAGTTGGTAGCGCGCATCGTTCGGGACGATGAGGTCGGCAGTTCAAGTCTGCCTAGCCCGACCAATATGCCAAGTCGGGTAGCGCTTCCCGAGTACTCGGGAAGGTCGTGAGTTCACCCTGAACTACGTTGAGTTCAGGGTAGCCCTGTACCCCTATGGTACAGGGCAAGTCTCACTAGCCCGACACAATAAAAATCCTTTCAACTTTATCCCACCACAGCGAGATCCCGCTCACTACGGGATAACTTTAAACTTTATAACTTTTAACTCCGTCGTATGCCTGTCAAACAAACTTCGGCCAAAAAAGATGAGGTGCTGTTTAAAAATAATCAGATTTCGGTGTTTGATTATGACGTGCAAAATTTTGAAGAAAAAGAATCAGCGACTCTGAGTGAATGTGTACATTACAAGCACACACCTTCAGTAACATGGATCAATATAGATCGTGTCCCGCCTGCTGATTTTTTGGAAAGACTAGGCCTTGGTTTTGATCTTCATCCGGTTATCTTGGAAGATATTGAAAATATAAATCAACGACCAAAAGTTGAAATAATGGATGATTACGTCTATGTGTCAGTAAAAATGCTGACACCGGATGAAAAAACCAAAAAAATCAACACTGAACAAGTAAGTATTATCGCGGCTACAAAATTTGTTATTACGTTTCAACAAGGTCTCAAGGGAGATACATTTGAACCCGTTCGTGCGCTTATTCGAAAAGGCCATACGCGCATTAGATCTCTCGGGACAGACTACTTGCTCTATGAGCTCGTAGATTCTGTCGTAAATAAATATTTTAATGTCTTGGAGACATTTGGGGAACGGATAGAAGCTCTAGAACAAGAAGTGGTACGAAGTCCAAGCAACAAAACACTGCGAACTATTCACACATTAAAACGAGATATTCTCCAAGTACGCAAAAGTGTCTGGCCATTGCGCGAAGTGGTAAGTATTCTCGAACGTGGAGAGACAACACTTTTGAAAAAAAGCACACGCATCTATTTTCGTGATATTTACGAACGCTTAATACAAATTATAGATTCGCTTGAAACATACCGTGATATCCTCTCGGGCTTACTTGATGTGTATCTCTCAAGCGTAAGCAACAGGCTCAACGGCGTTATGAAAGTTCTTACCATTATTACCACCATATTCATGCCTTTGTCATTCCTTGCAGGTTTATATGGCATGAACTTCACCTATATGCCTGGGTTGCACTCCATATGGGGATTCCCTCTCATGGTAATTTCAATGAGTGTAATTTTTCTTGGAATGATTGTGTACTTCAACAAAAAGGGATGGATATAAATATGTACGAAATACGAAAACTACGAAATATTCGAAATTCGTTTTCGTACCTTTCGCAGTTTTCGTATTTCGTACATTATTACATATGGATTTGGGAGAATTATACAAAAAACAAATATCACTTCACGAGTGGTTTGAACAGATCGGCCACAACCAAGCTCAAGCGGTACGCGATGAAGACTTATCGCGCCAAGAACGGCTCAAAGTTCTGAGTGAAATTACAGGGCTTTCTTATGATAAACCGGAAATTTTCAGTCCTCATGATATTTTGAATTATACACAGAAATTTAAAATATTTTTTGAAAAAGAAAAGAATAACAAATGCCGCCTCCGCCTCTTGCCTCTTTCAAAAGATGCACCAAAACTAAGAACCGTTGGCAGAACAGTGGCAGAATCAGTGGAATGGTTCAAACAGCAACACATAGATTCAAATGACTACGAACTACACTTTTTAAGCTTCACAGAACAACCACAATGGGCTACTATTTTTGTTATCAATAATTATGGCATATACGGAGAAATAGTATGGGGTGGCCACAATCAGCTGACTCAGGGATTTCATGACGCAAAACCTATTACATTTACATTCAATTTTAATGAATGGAAATTGAGCGAAATAAATATTGAAGTGCTCAAACATCTTAAACAAATAATCTCATTTTTGAATATTTCAGACAACACAGCCCAGGGAAAACTCCGAGAAAAACTTAACGCAACATTTACAAACAATTATCTTGAGGGATATTTCGAAACGGTGTCAGATGTAACAATTCCTTTACAATTTATTGATTATAACCGTGTGCTCGGAAAAATATATAAAAATTTTCAAAACACACCGCAAAATCAGACTCGTAACAGTCTTATCGGGCAAACCGGATCACCAGGCATTGTTACTGGCAGGGTAAAAATCGTCATACCTAAGAAAATCTCTCAAACTCAACTCCAACCAGATGAAATTCTTGTATGTGATATGACCAGTCCCGACTATGTACCGCTTATGAAACAATCTGCCGGAATTATTACAGACCGCTGAGGTATTTTGAGTCATGCGGCAATCATAAGCCGTGAACTTGGGAAACCGTGTATCGTAGGCACAAAAGACGCAACCAAAATTTTGAAAGATGGACAAAAAATAAAAATGGACGCAACACACGGAAATATTGAATTAACATAAAAACCACTCCGAACACTCGGGGTGGTTTTAAAATCGCAGTCTGTGATCTGTGTAATCTGTTTCTAATCTGCCTGCCCCGTACGAACGTAGCGAGTATACGGGGTGTAATCAATGTTTTACTTTTTAAACTTACTCCACTGCGCCTTTACGACTTTTTCAACCATATCGCGCACACTATCTACTAAATCATTTTCAACAGCATATTTATTTACTACTTCTTCGACCATCTTATAATATTTGCTCTTGGTCATGGTCTTCCACTGGTCTGACGCCGTAACCTTTTGTTTTACTTCCTCATACACATCTGCTGCATAATCAAGCATTTTTTCGCGTACTTCCTTGCCTTTTTTAGTTACGTTAAGCCACATAAGGCCTGCACCGAGCAACCCTCCTAAAAATAAACCCTTTTTAAATGTACCCATATATCTAAGTTAAAAGTTATAAAGTTTATAAAGTCATAAAGTACTTTATGACTCTTGAACTCTAAAACTGTAGGGAGTATACCAAATTCCTTATTCTCCGACAAGCTCTTTATAAATCATTTCAAGCCCTCCGGCAATATTGTCCCAGCTGTATTCCTCGGCCGTTTTACGGACAGAAACACTCCATTCTTTTCTATTATTAGTATTTGAAAAAAAATGTGAAACTGCATTGGCCAAATCAACTGGATCATTTGGTTTTACGACAACTCCACCTTCACGAGCAATGGTACGAACCCCTGGCAAATCACTAGCTACGACGGGAACCCCGCTTGCCATTGCCTCAAGCAAGACCATACCAAAGGCCTCACCACGCGTCGTAGAGGGCAACACAAGCAGGTCTGCCATATTATAGTGATAGGGAAGCCCTTCATCGCTCACACGGCCCACAAAACGAACCAAAGGACCTAAACCAAGCCCTGTTGCCTGTGCAATAAATCCCTGTCGCAGTTCCCCATCACCCACACATACAGCCTGGCACGGTAGACCCATTTCCTTAAGCAAAAACAACGCCTTAAGCAAAACAGGAATACCTTTAAAATAATGTGGTTTGTCCATCCCTCCAACAAATAGAATTACCGGGGCAGTATGATCAAGCCCATATCGCTTAAATAAATTTTCAGGAAGTTCACGGGGCTGAAAACGTTCAGTATCAATGCCAAAAGGAACTTCTATCCACTTACCTTCCATTTCTTTTTCTGTAGAGAGCAGAGCTGCATCGCTTGATTTGATATAATCAAATGAACTTGCAATAACCGCGTCTGCACTATGCAAAATCTTCGGCATCCAATATTTGGCATAATATTTAAAAATCAAACCTTTCAAACCATCACCCCGCGTATCCATGTGGTATGTAATAACAAGAGGCTTTTCCGGATGGCGCAATTTCCATTTTCGGACAATATTTGCCGTGCCAAAAAAAGGATAGTGCAAATGCACAACATCAAAATCATCGAGTTCGCGTGAAACCTGTGGCATATACGCCGCATTGCCATAACTTATGGGAGTTTCAAGGCGCGAAGCAAAGTCAATTCGTTCCTGCAAATCTTCTTCGTGCGTTCGTGCTGGAGGAGCTTCTTCTGATTTTATTTCTTTTGGTTCATAATAATTAGGTGTAAAGACCTCTACTTCATGCCCTAAGTTTGCTAAGTGAGATGCCATTTCAAACACAACATTACCCATACCGCTATAATATGGGGGATATGTGCAGACAATGTGGGCGATACGCATAACGACAAAGATTAAAAGATTGCAAGATTGAAAGATTACGACTTGCCACCACCAAACCTTGAGAAAGTAAAAAAATGTAAAAATGTAACAATTTAACCATTTTCCGCGTCTTCCAATGCCTTATCCCTCACGACTTTCGTCAAATCTCTCTTCAGCCCTTCAATCTTAATATTCATTCTAAATATAATATAAAATAGCAACGCCAATGCAATATATATAACTACGTCAACACCGCGGCCGATGCCAATATGATCCGCAATAATTTGCAAGCCATTCGGCCAAAGTACTGCGGCCGAGACTGCAACCCAAAACAAAAACCAGAATGCCGTACCTTTGGGACCAAGCAGTCCTTCTCTCTTTTTGCTTATTACACCGATTATGGCGAACAAAGAAAAAATGACAACGAGAATTTGAAATAATATAAGCATATATAATATAAATTAACGGACATGGAAATAAAATGTTGCGTTCCCCCAACTCATGGTATATTTTTTTGATGCATATACTGAAAATCCAGGAAGATCATACGTTGCCGTAATGATAATACTTCCGGGCTTCAAACTAGATAATTTTTCAGAGAGCTTGGCCATGAGTTCCTCGCCAAAACAAGTAGACTGAATGAAGACAACATCCGCATCAGATACATTATAGGAAAAAAAATCGCCATTATGCAATATTACTTTCGTCTCTTTACGAGAAGGAAATAACGTGGGACTTTCATCAATAAAATCAGACAATACGCCGGTAGCAATCTTATGGAGATCTGTCAGGATCTCAACACCGCACACCTTTTCAAAATTACCGAGCAATACAGCAGCAAGTACTGCCTTGCCAATCCCCGATCCAAGATCATAAAATACCTTGTGTTGTGCTGTCAGCGGAATATCCCTGAACATCTCAAAAAAACTATCCAGTAGGATTTCGCCGTACGTCAACGGACGATCTGGCGACTTGAGACGCTGGGGAGAAGCATACGCGGCCGTATATCCGTCAGTCCCTGAAAAAAAATGGTTGAATACGGTCGTCACATATGTATCTAACTGTGGCATATTAATGTATGTGTATTCATTATTTCAAAAAATTTTTCCACAATAAATCTTTGATGATACCAATACCCGATCTCAACCCTTGCCCATACTCATGATACGTTACAACCACCGGAAATTCTATAAATTTTAATTTATTTTTTTTAACAAGAGAAATAATTTCAGTCGCGTGAGCCATGCCATCTTGGCGTATCCCCACACAATCCAAAGCCCGTTTATTCAAAATACGAAAACCATTATGCACGTCGCTTAGTTGCAAACCTCCAAACAACTTATTTACAAAACGTCCAACTGACAACAATATAATTTTTTTAAATAACGGCATGTTTGATTTTTTTCCCAAAAAACGCGAACCAAACAGCATATCAGCCTCTGCAAATTTTAATTGCTCCAATGCGGGTTTAATATCGGAGACGTCAAATTGTCCGTCCGCGTCAAAATGCAGTACATAATGAGCCTCCGTAATTCTTGCGTACTCATCTCCAGTCTCTAGCGCCGCCCCCTGTCCGCGATTTATTGCATGTCGTAAAACAAAAGCTCCTGAATGTTGTGCTATTTCGCTTGTGGCATCAGATGACCCGTCATCTACGACAACTACCTTGTCTACATGTGCCAAAAGATCCCGCACTACGGGACCAATTATTTTTTCTTCATTATAGGCAGGAACAATAGCGATAAACATAATGTTCACAGTGCTGTCGTGCTCAAGTGCTTAAGTGCCTGAGTGATTCATGAGCAATGTTTCTTTATTTGCAAGCGTGTAATCTATAGTACGTCTCAGCCCTTCTTCCAAGCGGATGAGCGGAAGCCAGCCCAGTTGTTCTTTTGCGCGATACAAATTAGGAATACCTTTCTTGGTCAAAAATACCAATGGCTCCTCAAAAGTAATGCGCGAAGTCGAATGTGTCATATCAATAATTTTTTGAGCCACGTCAACCATGCGCAAAGACTCGTCGGAACCTAAATTTACGACTGGAACCTCGGGTCCGGTACCCATGAGCCGCACAACGCCATCAATCACATCAGTCACAAAACATAACGGCTGAAACAATGTTTCATCGCCATAAATCACTAAGTCTTTTCCGTCAAGAGCGCTCAAAATAAAATCTGGAATAAGCAAACCATCCCTCAATTTCATGCGCGGTCCGTATGTGGTAAATATGCGTGCTACTTTGGCGTCCAAACCATATACTTGCCGATACGTCTCTACGCATGTTTCTGCAAAACGCTTGCCTTCGTCATAACAACCACGCGGAGACAAATGGTTGACTAACCCCTCTTCTTCTTCGCTGAATATATTATCTTCTGCGGTCGGCTCTCCATATACTACAGAACTCGAAGCAAAGACATATTTTGCACGATATTCCACTGCCAAATCAAGCGTATTGAGCATGGCACGTGAATTTGCCCACAAAGACTGAATTTTATGTTGTTCAAAATCTTTGGGACTTGTGGGGCATGCAAAATGGTAAATTTCCTGTACGCCTTGAAACTGTACTTTAAATTTTTCAAGTTCAGGAAAATGCGCCAGATCAATTGGCTGGTTCACATCATATTTGATAAATTCAAAATCCGGATATTGCAATAAATGCTGAATATTCTGGATATGGGAATTGGACAAATCATCCATACAAATTACTTTTGCTTCTTGCAAAAGCCGTTCGCACAAATGAGAACCCAAAAATCCAGCACCACCAGTAACCAATACATTTTTCTTTTCAAAAATAGGAGTATCGTTGAGCATAAAAAATAAGTTATAAAGTTATAATGTTGAAAGTTATAAAGTTGAAAGTTATAAAGTCTTCATTTTACATTCGAAACTTTATAACATAAAAACTTTATAACTTGGAACTTCAATACAACGCTTCAACCAATATTCTCCCTTTCTCCCTCGATCCAAAAGGCCACCAGGAACCCTGAGATTCACCTTTGTACGAATACTGCCGGATGGCTTGGCCACTGCCCTGCGGTACTACAATAATATCACTTATACCATTGTTATCATAATCAGCTATTGCAATACGAATTCCAGCCTTAAACTGAGGACCATACGCATGAAAATTACTTAATTCTTTTCCATCAGATGTATATACTTGTACATGTGCAGTTTTACCTTCACGCGTACCAAACACATATTCTGCCACTCCATCACCAGTCACGTCACCCGCAGACATAAATGCACCGTTAAAATTTTGAATAGTAAATTCTTTTTGTTTTTCAAAATATCCATTTAAAATCTCGACATACGTATTACCATCATCTTTTATATACGCAAGCCCAATATCATCTTTCCCACTTGCTGTATTTGCAATATTCACAATCGAAGCACCGTAGTGTGTAGTATCAAATATGTATGAATCAATACCTCGGCCTTTGGTTGAAAACACTAATAGCGCAGTTTTGTGTGTAGTGTATGGAGCTACGATAACTTCAGGTTCATCATCTCCTATAATATCTCCTACTGAAATAGAAAGCGGTCCAGTACTCTCTACGCGCCATTCATACATTTTTCGCCAAAATTCAGTATATATGGCAATTCCGCGCTCCGTTTCACTCAGGCGGTACGTGGTCGCATAACGAATTGCTCCGTCTGTATCAATATAACGTTCGATATCGTCTATATCAACAAGTACCTGTTTACTGCCAGTTGGTATTTCGTCATATACGCCAAACGTACGTTTTTCAAATGTGCCATCAAGAGGCGCAAAAAATAATAATTTGTGTGCTAGTGACGAGGCAGAATTATTTGTTGTAGGCATTTTTGGAATGGTATTTTGATTTTGAGAAGGAAAAGAATTTCCCAACTGTTCAGATGCATATTTTACTGCCTTGTCTATTTGCAACAATCCTGCGCCAAATAAATTTGCATAGGCAACTTCATCCTGGCTCGGTGTATGGTGAACATTTTTTAAAATAGCAGAATAGATATCTACTGCCTTCCAATTCGGCTGAATACTTTTAATCAAAGCTGCAGCCCCGCTCACAAATGGTGTAGAAAATGATGTCCCATTCCACCCCGTACCATATGTCTCCAAAAGACCATCGGATGGAGAATACAAAATAGTCGAATTGATATTCACGCCAGGAGCGGTTACATCAATACATTTTGATCCTATGTTAGAAAATTGAGCTAAATAATGTTCATAATTAATGGCGCTCACTCCTATAATTTGTTCATACCCCGAGGCCCCATCGCTACAGACAGGATACATGGGGTATGTATTCAAATCAAACATATTATTTCCAGCAGCACTGACCACCACAACTCCTTTGCCATAGGCATATAAAATAGCTCTATCAATATTTTCCTGTTCACCACTTCCTACCATACTAATATTAACTACATCAGCCCCGTTGTCAACGGCATAGTAAATGGCATTTGCCAAAGGTGCCAATTCTCCTGTACCATCATTTCCTATAACTTTCAAATTCATAAGCTTGACATGCCAATTTATACCAGCACCTTCTCGACCATTATTGCCTGAAGCACCAATAATACCCGCAACCACTGTTCCGTGACTAAAGATGCCCTCTTTTTTTTCATTATCAGATAACCCAATAGTACTTGGACGAGAATCGTTGTCATTATCCAAAAAATTCCAACCATGTATGTCATCAGTATATCCATTATGGTCATCGTCAACTCCATTATTTGCAATTTCGCCTTCATTTACCCACACGTTGTCGCGCAAATCAGGATGAAATGTGTCAAAACCATTGTCAATAACAGCAACAACTACGTCTGAAGAGCCGGTGGTATAATCCCACGCACTATAGACTCCAACATCTTTAAAACCCCACTGTTCATAAAAAGGATCATTTGGTGTTTTTGCGTATGCAGAAATAGGAGACAAAAAAAATATTATTAATGAAATAAGGATTATTAATTTAAATTTTAAGTTTTTTTCTTGCATAGGATAAACTCATACACTCGTATACTAGCAACTAGTTACGAATTACTAGTTACCGTATGGGCTTTAATGTATTAACTGAAAAACAAACAATCTCTTATTCTAAATACAACAAGATAACATGACTTGTTTTTTTCTCTTATTTGTGCTATATTATTTGTGTTTATAGTATATCAAAAAAAGATAAAAAAACCAATATTCTGCGTTTATTCAGCCTAGGTCAGCGTCGATATGAAGCATCTCTACCGATTTAAACAACTTATTCTGGCAACAGGAGACGTAAGCGTATTTTTCATTGCATTTTGTCTGAGCTTGGTTATACGCTATGCCGGCATACCTTCTTTTGAGCTTATTACCAAAAATATCCAGGCTTTTTTCTTTGCATTTTTATTATGGATTGTCGTGAACTATATAAACGGTCTCTACGATGTTCGCCTTATTCATAGCGACGGAAGATACAAACGAATCATAGAAGCCGCATTATTTTCTCTTATTGTAGGTGTTATATTCTTTTATATCCGTCCTGATCGAGATATTACACCAAAGACAATTCTTATCCTTACCGTAATTATTGGTTATACTTTCGCTGCCTTATGGAGAATACTGTACAATTCGCTCATTGGAGACAAAAAATTACAAACGTCGGTCATCTTTGTGGGAATTATCGAAGAAACAAATGAACTCATACAAATTCTAAATAAAGAAAAAAATATCGGGTATTATGTTCCTGCGATATTTGATATAAGTGGACAATGGAAAAGTAGCGCGACTTTTGATATAGAAATGTACCATGATGTATCTCAGCTCGAGAATGCCATAAAAAAATATAGACCGCAAGTCATCGTAACAAGTGCTGAAGCAGGCAATAATGCCCAGGTTGTAAAAACGCTCTACCATTTATTATTTTCCTCTATTGTACTTACTGATTTATTTTCATTTTATGAAACAGTAACTGGGCGTATTTCACCTGCAACATTTTCCGAAAGTTGGTTTCTCAAAAATATCCGCAGCGCTGACCGCCCGGTATATGACAAACTACGCCGACTTATTGATATTATTATAGCAAGCGCCCTGAGCTTCGTCTTGGGACTTATACTTATCATAATAGCCCCACTTATCAAATTAACTTCAAAAGGGCCACTATTTTTCAAACAAGAACGCATAGGACAAAACGGAAAACTATTTTGGATATATAAATTGCGCACTATGCATGTGCTTTCAAAAGATGGTAGTGCAGAAACTGCAGGTTTTGAATTTGCAAAAAAGGACGATAAACGAATTACACCTATTGGAAAAATGCTCAGAAAAAGTAGGATTGATGAGCTTCCACAAGTTCTTAATTTATTCAAAGGAGACATTACATTCATTGGCCCTCGCCCTGAACGTCCAGAAATAGTTGAAAAACTGACAGAGCATATGCCATACTACCCTTTGCGTGAAACAGTAAAACCCGGCATCACTGGCTGGGCACAGATTCACCAACATTATACCGACACATTGGAAACGTCATTGCAAAAACTACAATACGATCTTTTTTATATAAAAAACAGATCCTTCTTATTGGATCTGTCTATACTTCTCAAAACAATTAATGTGGTGATGAGGGGGATGGGACAATAAGCATGTACGAAATTCGAAAACTGCGAAAGGTACGGAAAAATGTATTTCGGATATTTCGTAGTTTTCGAATTTCGTACATTATTCTATTCCCCATTCTTTCTTCAGCTCTTTAATCCCGTCTTCAAGTGTAATCGTCGGCTCCCAATCAAGGAGCTGTTTTGCTTTTGAAATATCAGCATTGGTCATACGTGGATCACCTGCGCGTGGATTCACAAATACATACTCCCCACCTATCAACTTCGCAAGTTCATTTACTGAATGCGGACTATTATTCCCAATATTAATAACTTCTCCTCTCCCGACGTTCTTTGATGTCATAGCCGCGATATTTGCTCGCACAACATCTTGTACATGAGTGTAATCGCGATAATATTCCCCATCTCCACATATAGTCATAGGTTTGCCTTCTTTTCTTTGCTTCAGAAACTTACCAATGACAAGCGCGTACGCTCCCTCGGGATCCATATATGGACCATAGATATTGAAGTAACGCAAAGAAACTGCTTCAAAGCTATACAACTGAGCGAATAGACGACAATATTCTTCTCCAATAAATTTTTGTAAACCATATGGACTCAAGGGTTTTGCTTTCATTGTTTCAACAAGCGGCATGACAGCCTGATCTCCATATGCAGAAGATGAAGCACTATATACCAGACGTTTAACTCCTGCGTCACGAGCTGCTACGAGTACATTAAGCGTACCGGTCACGTTCACATGATTAGTCTCTTGCGGATGCTCTACTGAATACGGCATGCGTGGCACTGCGGCTAAATGAAAAACGCCGTCAACATTTTTCATCGCATTGCTCAAACTATTCATATCATTTATGTCACCCTCAATATATTCAGCCCTATCCTGCATGCGATCAGAAAACTTACCGCTCGAGTAATTATCAAACACACGAACTACGTGCCCATCTGTCAACAACTGTCTCACTACGTTTGTCCCAACAAATCCAGCGCCTCCCGTAACTAAGTAATGCATATAAAGTTACATAAATTAAAAACCTAAAAATTACAAGGACCAATACGAAATCCCTTGTTTTTCAACTTCTTTCTTATTATACAAGTGTTTGATATCGCACACAAGCAACTTCTCATGGTTCAAATATGTTTTAAGTGTATCAATACTCATGTCTTTAAATTCATCATGCGCGACAGCAATGACTAACGTATCTGCTTTTGGCAGATCTTCTTTTTTTGTAAGTTTAATTCCATATTCTTTTTCTACATCAACGGGATTAGCATGCGGATCATACACGATTGGATTCAATCCAAAATCTTTTAGCTCAAAAAAAAGTTCTGCCACTTTTGAATTCCTTATGTCAGGAATATTTTCTTTGAACGTCAAACCAAAGATAACAATATTGGATGTTTCCATATCTTTGCCCATACGTACCATATGCTTCACAATCTGGTGTGCAATGTACTTATGCATGGTATCGTTAATTCCTCTTCCAGCCAAAATTACCTCAGTATGATGTCCTAGCGCTTTTGCTTTGTACGTTAAATAATAAGGATCTACGCCGATACAATGTCCGCCAACGAGACCCGGAGTAAATTTAAGAAAATTCCACTTAGTACCAGCTGCTTCCAACACATCATATATGCTGATACCCATACGGTTGAACAAGATAGCAAGTTCGTTCATGAGCGCTATATTGATGTCGCGCTGTGTATTTTCTATTGCTTTAGCACCTTCTGCAACCTTGATTGATGCTGCCTTAAAAGTCTTGGTAATACTGCCGTACACTCCCGCAATGACTTTGCAGGACTCATCATCCATACCCGAAACTACTTTTATAATATGGTCAATAGTATGTTCTTTATCTCCCGGATTAACACGCTCTGGAGAATATCCAACCTTGAAATCAGTACCGTATTTTAAACCCGATTCTTTTTCCAAAATAGGTACACAAATATCTTCGGTTACTCCGGGGTACACAGTCGATTCATATACCACAATTGAACCCGGGGCTAAATTTTTCCCTACGGTGGTTGTGGCTTTTTCAACCGGACTCAAATCTGGATTTTTGTACTCATCAATTGGCGTGGGCACCGCGACAATAATGAATTGGGCTTGTTTAATTATGTTTGGATCACAGCTGTACTCGATATGTGCCGAAACAAGTTCAGACTCATTCACTTCGTGTGTATGATCCTTTCCAGACTTCAGTTCCTCAACGCGTCGCTCACTTATATCAAAACCAACGAGGCTAAAATGCTTCGCAAGCAATACGGCAAGAGGTAAACCAACATACCCCAAACCCACGACACAAACTTTTGTTTCTTTATTTTGTAATTGTTCAATGCTAACCATATGTCAAAAACACATGGATCACTGATCACTGATCACTGATCCTTTAATAAAAGGACTGCCAACGGCAATAATATCAAATCCTGCTTTTTGCAAATCTTCATAACGGTGTTGCAACATACGACGTCCATCCATGATGAGCGGTTTTTTGTCTAAACTCAAGAGTATTTCTCCTAAGCCCCTAAACTGTGGCCAGTCTGTCGCGATAATTACCACGTCTGCATCTTTAATCGCCTGAAATTCATCAGAAGCATATATGATGCTTTCTGAAGCAGGAAATACTGATTTAAACATTTCAAGTGCCGCTGGGTCAAATAAGGTCATATTTCGTATTTGCTGTTCATGCAAACAATTGAGAATATCGATACTGGGAGAATTACGAATATCATTAGTATCACGTTTAAACGCAACGCCTAAAATTGCTACTGTTTTATTACCCCAGGCAATATGTGCCTCTTTTTCTGCTCTGCCAATAAATGTCTCAAGTTGTCTTTTATTTGCCAAATACGTTTCATTCACAATGGCTGCTTGTTGCCCCGCTGTCTGAAGCTGATGAGAAAGTGAGCGGGCATCTTTTATAAAACAACTTCCTCCCGCATACAAGCTATCATAGAATCCCCACGTACCTATGCGAGGATCACTAACAAGAACACGACGCACATTTTCAAAAAGTAAATTATCAAATGTTTCACATGTACGTCCAACAACGTCGAAGGTAACCGCAAGTTTGTTGAATAGCGCAAAATTAGCAAGTAATTTACCAGCTGCTGCCTCTTTTGGATTTACTTCAATATACTGCACCGTGGGTGAATCATAAAAGCGCTGATATAATTGTCTCATGGTTTGAAAATCTTCCTGTTTCCATGCACCTACCACTACTCTGTCGGGCCGTAAGGCTCCTTCAATTGCCTTGCCTTCAATTAAAAATTCTGGATTTGAAACAACACCATAATTTTTTACCCCATATTTCTCCATTATTTCCTGCGTTTTATCCACCATGTCTATAGGCACAGTGCTCTTGTTCACTATTACCACGTATTTTTCTTGTCTTCCTTTATTTCTTTGTATCAATGCCTTAGCGAGATCTTGGGCCGCATCAAAATAAAATGTAAGATTACTTTCTCCTGTCTCCCCTATTTCTGGTGTAGGCAAACACATAAAAACAGCATCCGCGTATTCTAAATAATTTTCAACATCTTTATACGTAGTGGTAAATTGAATTCGCTCTTTATTCCGCACCAAAAGATCACCTAGACCTTCTTCAAAAAGGCAAGACTCAATGATATCGCGATCTCCCGAATTTAGCATTTCAATTTTACGTTTGTCAACATCGTAGACAAGTATGTTGTGTCCGCTTGCTGCTGAAACGGCCGCGGAACATGCTCCGACAAAACCTGAACCGATATATATGACATTCATAAATTTATAATAAATACAATATGATACTACACTCTACACTAGATAAGTTATTTTTTCAATATGACATACATTCTACGCGTTAACTCCATTAATATTTCATCAAAAATTCATCAAACATTTCAGTCATATACTGAAGCATTTCTGATGTAATGCCAGGGTAACACCCAACCCAAAAGGTATTATTCATAATATAGTCTGTATTTTCTAAATTTCCAATCGATTTATGAATTATATTGCGTTCAACAAAATATGGCTGCCTTAGTATATTACCAGCAAAAAGAAATCTAGTGGCAATTTTTTTATTTTGAAGATGTTCAATGATATCTGAACGAGTAAACGGAGAATCTTGACGAACAGTCAAAAGGAAACCAAACCAACTGGAATCCGCTCCGTCCAACCACGTTGGCAAGACAAAAAATTTTTCATATTTTTTAAGATGATTATATAATAACGTAAAGTTCTTTTTCCTCATCTCAATAAAATTTTCAAGTTTATCAAACTGTGATAAACCCAAGGCAGCCTGGATATCCGTAGTCTTCAAATTATATCCGATTTCAGAATAAATAAATTTGTGATCATAGCCAAAAGGAAGATTGCCTAGCTGCCAACCAAATCTCTTGCCACAAGTATTATCCTGACCAGTATTACACCAACAATCTCTTCCCCAATCACGTATTGAACGCACAATACGATATAATAACGCATCATTGGTAAATACGGCTCCTCCTTCTCCCATCGTAATATGGTGGGCAGGATAAAAACTGCACGTAGCTATATGGCCAAACGTACCTGTCTTCTTTCCATGGTACACCGATCCCAATGCGTCACAATTATCTTCAATAAGCCATAAATTATTTTTTTTACATATCTCAAGAATAGAATCAACATCAAACGGATTACCCAACGTATGCGCCAAAAAAACCGCACGTGTTTTGGGCCCTACTGCCTCTTGTATCTGATCTACTATAGCATTATAAGAACCGATCTCCACATCGACAAATACAGGGATACATCCATTTTGGATAATCGGATTTATTGTGGTCGGAAATCCCGCTGCCACTGTTATTATTTCGCTACCTGGTTCTATTCTTCTTTCTTTCAATTTCAAAGATGTCAACGCACTTAAAGCTAGTAGATTTGCCGAGGAACCTGAATTTGTAAGCGCTGAATATTTAACTCCCAACCAATTACCTATACGTTGCTCAAATAGAGCTGAAAAACGTCCCTCAGTCCACCATCCGTCAAGTACAGCCTCAACCATGTTTATTATTTCATGCTCATCAAAGACTTTACCATTAATTGGGACTGAAGATTCACCTGCTATAAATCGCTTTTTAGTAAAATTTACGCTACAATAGTTTATAAGTAAATCCCTCATTGCTTGATCCATAGGTTTATTTGGTAAAGAATATTTACCTTAATAATAGCAGTCTTTTTAAAAAAAAACAATATTTCAAATCTACGTTGACAGATATTACAAAAAGGCTTAAAATAGAGCTAATTATTCAATAAATTTCATGATATGGTAAATATTCTTGTTACGGGTCATCTAGGTTATATTGGAACTATTTTGGTGCAGTTACTCAAAGAGAAGGGATACAGGGTAACGGGATTAGATACAGGGTATTTCAAAGACTGCGTTTTTTATAGCACTAATGCCACAAAACCAGATGTTGAAATCGTTAAAGATATTCGTCTCGTTAGCATGGAAGATCTAAAAAATATTGATGCAATTTGTCATCTCTCCGCAATTTCTAATGACCCGATGGGAGAATTAAACCCTCAACTTACAGAAGAGATAAATTTCCGTTCCTCAATTAACTTGGCAAGATGTGCACAACAAGCTGGGGTAAAAAGATTTTTATTTTCTTCCTCTTGCAGCATGTATGGGAAGTCCGGATCCAATGCGGTAGACGAAGAATCTACGCTTTCTCCTATTACTGCCTATGCCAAGTCAAAAGTATTAACTGAGCTAGAGCTGAGGAGTATGGCTCGTGAAGATTTCTGCCCAATTTATTTAAGAAATTCTACTGCGTATGGAGTTTCTCCTCATATGAGAATGGATCTGGTTGTGAATAATCTAATGGCCTGGGCAGTGACGACAGGAAATGTACATATTATGAGTGATGGATCTCCCTGGAGACCTATTCTCCATGTCGAAGATATTGCTCGGTCATTTTTATTGCTTTTGGAGGCACCTCAAGAGAAGGTACATAACCAGGCCTTTAACATAGGGGCCAACAGCGAAAATTACCAAATCAAAGAGATAGCACATGCTGTCGCAAATTTAGTACCAAACTCACAAGTTGCTTTTAGTGAAGCTCCTGATAAGGATTCTCGATCTTACCGTGTCTCGTTCGATAAGATCAAGACGATATTCCCAGAGTTTAAATTAAAGTGGAATCTAGACAGCGGAGCAAAACAACTATATTACTTTTATACGACATTAGGAATTCCACAAAATGTCCTACAAGAACGAGAATTTATTCGATTAAAACAATTACAATATTTAAAAGAAAATAAGTTAATAGATAACGAATTATATTGGACTAAAACCACTGTGGCTCTAAGTTCGAGACCTATCATTTAACTTCTTCTTCACTTAAAGTTATTTTACCCGCAAGTAGAAAAAATTTATTTTTCTCTCATGCAAGCAGACATAAATTTGGCATATCACTTGTATACCACATCCCAAGAGTATGGTATGTTGTTATGAAGAGGATCGAGACGTTCCATTTCCCCTGGCGTATGAGGAAGTGTTGCACAGTTTGCCAAAATCGAAGATTGAGTGCCGATAGTTTTGTAACCATTCCAGACATGTGGCGGAATCTTTATAAGCATTCTATTATCTTCGCCCATAAAAATTTCCATAACACCCCCTTTTGTTGGACTTTCGGGTCGATCATCATACAATACAAGTTTTATAAGGCCCATGACCACACTATAGTTGAGCGTCATCTCTTTATGCAAATGCCACCCTTTAATCACTCCAGGGTATGCTTTTGAAAAATAAATTTCACCGAATTTTTCAAACAACGTCTCATCAGAGCGAAGCATGTGATAAATTGCTCCACGCTCATCAGGTATAGCTTCTATTTTTTTAATTACAACCCCATCGATGGATGTTCCATACACACCTGATATATGTTCTATCATAATAAAAATTATTTTAGAGATGAATAATAATTCCAAGTTTTTTGTAGTCCCTCTTTCAAAGATGTGTGGGCAGTCCAGTTGAGCAGCTCTTTCGCTTTTTGTCCTTCACAGTTGACAAAAAATATCTCATTGTCAGCGTATGGTCGATTGTACCGTGCCAAATTTGTTATTCCGCTTATCTCTTCCAAAGATTCTACGACCGTACGCACAGTATGAGTCTGTGTAATCCCTATATCAAATACGTCATAGGTTTTTTTCATCGTATTACAATACTCAAGTGACTTGACGAAAGCCTCTGCGATATCTTCTACATAGGTAAAATTCCATTGTTGTTCACCGGCAGTTGTTTCAAATGATTCTCTTTTTATTAATCTCTGGATAATATAAGGAACCAGCTTAGTATTATCTTTTGGCCCATATGGAGCAAACAGACGCAAATGTACACATTTCAAACCATATGACTTTGTATAAAAATAAACCATATCTTGAAAAGCAAGTTTTGTTTGGGCATAAAAATTATATGGATGAACTGGAGATACTTCATTTAAAATTTTTTTACCCATCAAATCATATTCAAAAAAACTTCCTGCAGTGATAATATGTTTCACTCCATACTCTCTCATCAAATCCAAAATAACACAAGGAAACAAGACATTTGATTCTATCATATCCGCTACCTGATCTGTACTAGTATGATTTTTATAATACCTCGTTGCTAAGTGAAATACAGCATCAATCTTATTTTCATAAAATAGCTTTCTGAGGGATCCTAAATCATTATAATAAACAGACACCGAGGCTAGATATTCTTTTATGCGCCAAGTATCTGAGGTCGGACTAATTACGATTACGACTTTATAATGAAGTCGCATAAGTAAGTCTAGAAAAAAAGACCCAATAAAACCTGCCGCCCCCGTAACAAGAATGGTTTTTTGAGTGCCATCTTTTGTATGTGTTATTCGAGTTTCCATTTTGGGTTGTCTTTCCATAGTTCATTTAAATCCTTTACATCTTTCATAGTATCCATAGAGTGCCAAAATCCTTCATGCACAAACTGGCTAAGCTTTTTTGATCCAACCATGCGGTGTAAACCAGTCTCGAGCATTTCACCTTCACGTAAAAAACTCAAAGCGTCTTTATGAAACACCATAAAACCAGCATTAATATAATCATTGAGCACGGGCTTTTCGTCAAACGTATGAATAATGTCATTCTCATCTCCGATAATCTGTCCATATTTTGAAGATGGGTGAGCCGCGGTGATGGTTGCACTTATATCAAACGTCTCACGTTTTTTGTAATAATGATTAATAATATCTGGAATCTTGACATCACTCAAACCATCTCCATAAGTTACCATAAAATCATTTTCTTCGACATATTTAGAAGCCTTCAGTACTCTCTCGCCGCTTAGGGTATCTTCGCCTGTCTCTGCAAATGTAATACGGAATGGTAGATCACCGGCTGAAGAGTGATAATCAATCTGTCCACTAGACGCATCATACGTCAAATCATTCGCAAATCTTTTCAAATGCAAAAAATATTCACGAATAAGATCTCCTCGGTATCCAAGTGCTAAAACAAAATCATTATACCCATAATGACTATATATATTCATAATATGGATCAAAATTGGCAAATCTCCAATCTTCACCATCGGTTTGGGCTTAAATTCTGTCTCTTCATGAAGACGCATTCCTTTTCCTCCACACAAAATTATTGTTTTCATATATCTTTTTGCTTATTAATAATATTATTGCAGATAGTAATCCATCTCTGCACCTCGTGTTTTCCTCTATATTTCACAAAAAAATTACCAAATAAAGGTAAACTATAAAAATATTTATAAAACCCTTTTTTGTATTTTGCCTTGCCCAAAAATGATCCACGCCCAAAATGTGCCCCAATAAGAGAACTACCATCCAGATAATATTCCGCCACACCCGTTAACTCTCGAAATGGACCAGCACTAAACCAACGGGTATTCTTTGCATCAAATACCTTGCCACGAAGACCTGCTTTCGTAAACTTGTCCCAGACCTCCCATGCGGTGTCATGTTCAGGAGGAACAGGAAAACCCGTGTATTTGGTATCGGGTTTCCAGCTGATTTGTAATGATTTGAAAACTTGTGTATCAAATAACACAATAAATTGAAAAGGGAAGAGGTCAATATCTCTTACCTTATTATCATGGTGATCTTGAGTAAGTCGTGGCGAACCAATTATCGGCTTCTTCTCATCCAAAAATTCTATCAAGATAGTATCCCAATGTTTCTTCAATATAAGTGCGTCGCTATCCAAGACAACAGTGTACGGAGTCTTGACTTGTTCCATAAGAACATCTAGAGCAGTCCCATGAGCTAGATTTGCCTTTTCATTTTTGCCTTTTCGAAAATGTAAATATACATTATCATATTTTTCAGCTATACATATTATTTTTTCTATCTCACCATTAGTGGAACCATTATCATTAATCAAAACAACGTACTTATTATCTGTAAGTACTTGCAACGCACGTAGAGAAACTCCGACGAAATCAGAGGTATTATAATTCGTTATCAAAATAGTTAACTTTTCGTTCATAGAACTTATTCAAATTGTTTTGAAATAATTATTTCTTGATTAGGATAGACAAAAAGTTTGAATAACAAAAAATTATACAAAAAATTTAACCTGCTTTTGGGATTATTAAACGGCCTATATAATCGATACCATACAATGTTCTTTTTTCTAACCAAAATCTTATTAATACTTTTTTCAGTCACAAAATTAATTGTACTCAAAAAACTTGTCCGGCGTCTCATTAAAAAAAGATACAATCTACCAAAAATCTTCGGCAAAAAGGTTGGAAACACAATTTTATAATGTCTCTCGTAAGGAAAACGATAATTGGGCGTATTCATATAAATCAATCCGCCAGGCTTCACGATCCGTATCATTTCATCCATACATCTTTCAACATCATCTACGTGTTCCAAAACAGTATAACAATGGACGACGTCAAACTGATTTGAATCAAATGATATATTTTCTCCAAATTCCTTGCGAAAATTTTCGAGCGGAATATTATGCCTTTTGCATTTTTCTTGAATAATTTCAAATTCTGCCTCGCTTGGCTCTATACCAAAAACTTCGCAAGAATAATTCTGCTGTAAGGCTACTACCAAACCGCCTGTTCCGGCACCAAAAACGAAATGCTTTTGATGTTCAGTAAATTTCATACTAAGAATTTTTTCTCTTTCTCTCAATTCCATTTTTTCTCTTTCTTCCTCATGCAACCTCTGTTCTGCTCTCTGTCTCCAATCACGAAGAGAACATATATCTCTATAATAATGTGAGTAATATTCCATCATTTTTTTTTGAATTATACCAGTGCTGTCCATATTTATTAAAATCAAAAAAATAAAATAACATTTATTTATGGCATATAATAAAATAACCGCCATGATAACCTTTTAAATTTTCACTATTTTTAACCAAATTTATATTATCTAATTTTACAAGCACATCAAAAAAAGGATAAAAAAAATAAAAAATATGTCTTATCACAGCAGGCAAAGAACGCACAAACTTACGCACCATATCACCTAAAATAGTAAAATATCCTCCAGTTATTTCAAAAAGACACAAATCAAAACCAACATTTGACAATACATTTTTCCATTTAAACTCCGTCCACCTTTGAAAATCAAACGGATCAGAATGAATAGGATATAAAAAAGGCGCAGACAAAATGCATATTCCTCCTGGTTTAAGCACTCGATAACACTCTCTGATTCCATTGTCAATATCGCCCACATGCTCAAACAATTCAATAGCATTAATGACATCAATGCTATTGCTTTCAATGTGATCCATTTTTGCCACATCCATGAGAATATCTGGTTTATTTTTTTCTTCTATATCTACAAAAATCCATTCCGTCGTATTTTCTCTTGGCTTAATAAAATTTCCACGGTCTCTTCCACCAATATCCAAAACTTTTCCTTTATACAAATTACTATATTTTTTTTGTAATTTATCCAAAAACTTTCTACGATATGAGGCCCAGAAATAATATTTGATTTTTTGAATTAACTTAGACATAAATAGTTTCATTTTTTCTTCAAAAGAAGCATTGAAAAAAAATGTATAACTCTCACAACATAAAAAGAAAAAACTAGTCTAGTATAATGGTAAATACTAATGTTCTTGACTAAATATTTCTGGGACGCAACGTCCTCCATGATAAGCGAGGCAAAGATGATATATTTTTGTGTGACTTGCTCTATGTTTTCAATATGAATCATATGTTGATATTCCTTATATTTTTGACATACACGCTCTATTTTGCCCAAAATGTCATTCATTCCTTTAAATAATTCTCCTCCTAGACCGAGTAATTCTGGATGACCCCCACTATCAAGAGCCACAGCTGGCAAACCACAGGCCAATGCTTCAGTTAAAGAATTGGAACAAGGATCATCTTCGGACGCCGTTACAAAAATGTCATGCAGATTCAATACGTGGGATAAATCTCTATTCAACATTGGTTTTATCATTTTTATATTTTTGAATCTTACTGGGGAATTGCCAATGAACGTCATTTCATATTTATCAAAATCTAAATGTTTATCCAAATAATTATATATTAAAAATCCTTTTTTTATATTTGGAGACCAGCTAACCGCAATAAGCTTGGTCTTGTTTCCTTTCTGTTGTGCAGATTCATGATCTATTTTTTTGAATTCTGAACCAGGTGCATTTAAAATGGTTGTCTGACAATGATTTTTGGTCATTCCTTGAAAATAATTCATTTTTTCGCTCCATTTTGATTGAAATATTGTTCCATCTGCTATCGAATTGTTGAGTCTATATATAAAATAATCTGATTTTAAATCGTTACCTCTGACTTTATATAGTGGCCCATCTACCCGATGTATAAATATTTTCTTAGGATATTTATATTTGGTCTTGATAACAGATAGACATTCATGATGCGAATTAAATAAAATTATATCAGCCTTGCCAATATTCTCTTCATACACCCCTGACAATACAAATTGCTCTTTCAAGGCTTTTAAAAACTGATTTGCACCGCCCCAAGGGCCGTCCTTTAGTTCATATAAAATATGTATTTTCATAAAAGTAAGCCTATTCTATTTTTTTCTCGCTATAGTGCGCCCCATGCTTTCTTCAAGAATAATTTTTCCTTCTACAATTTCGTAATTATCTCTTATAAATTTTAAAACTTGCCCTCTCTCACGCAAAGCCTGGGATGTATCCAAACCATCACCTTTAGATAAAATAAAATCAAAACATAGATAACCACCTTCTTCTAGATGTCTGGTAAGATGCTGTACCACAGCAAGTGGGTCAGGCAGATGTTCCAAGACAGTTATCAAAAAGATAATATTAAATGTGTCTTCCAATTTAGGCAAGGAGTTAGGAATACAATCAACACATTTAACTCCAAACTGCTTTAATCTCCACTTTGCATAATGGTATGTAAATTGCGGAATATCGGCAATAGTAAATTTAAAATTTATCTTTTTGTCATTAATTAAACTGCTTACAATGGGGGCGGCACCACAACCATACTCTAATACGCTATCATGCTTATGTAGATACTTTCTAAAAGGAAAATATTGAAATGGAGATAAAGCATATTTATAGACTGCGCTGAATACAGAATAAATATTTAAATGATTTTGCCAAGCATACAAGAATGTACCGGCGTTACCTTCATCATTGACTGATACATTCTGAAAACCAATTCTATACCATGAATGTAAAAAGTAAAAATCATGGAGACGAAGAGGCCGACCACCAAGAGCATGTTGCCAATAATCTTCAAATTCTTCAAACCAACCGCGATAAAATCCACTATCAACCAATTTTTGATACCAACCAATAAAAAACAAAAACTTATTTAGATTGCCAATAAGCCAGCCGTGGCAATGTGACAGGTTACTTTTGATCATCGGATCATCGTTGATTTCTTGATGTTTCTGGCTGATGTCAATTGTTAAATCATTATAATAATTTGGCATAACACTATTTTATCCGAGTTATAAATCCTTTCTCAAAAAATTTATTAACATACTCCAAAACAACTCCAAAGTCCATATGCAATTCATCAGCGATATCAAAGACACTCATTTCTCCTTCAAGACGATACATAATTTTTGAGATATTGTGATTAAGTGGACGGTTAACTTCCTTAGGAACCCACAGGCCATGGCCAGAAAGAAAGACAGGGCCCTTAAATGTACGTCTAGGGATGTAGTCAGTATCCAAGATATCAAGTATTTCTAAAAAAATACGTTTTGACTCTTCCAGACGATCTTCAGTGACAATTGAAAGATTATCTTTGCTTGTGTGATATTCAGGATATGGCCAACGACTTATAGAAATCATAGGGATATTAATCCCCGGGCCATTAAAAACACCTTCGTCATTGCCCACAACTTCTCCATATGGTCCGCTGCGGAAATCATCCTCCCGTCTTTGTATGACATATTCAGCGATTCTATCCAGTTTTGTATTTCCTTGCCGGGAATATTGTAAAACATGATTATTATCATTTCCCAACATTTCAAAAAAAATGCCATATCTAGCTTTGGATATCAAATCCTCATTTTGACTTAAATATGCAATAGAACCAATGGTCTCAGGTACTATGACGGCCTTATAAGTATAATAATTTTTTTTCTTAGACAGCGCCTGGATCACATCCATAAGTACTGCAACTCCTGTCAGGTCATCATTGACTTGTGCAGGATGGCAAAGATGCGCAACCAAAAAAATGATTTCATCGCTCTCGCCAGGTATTGTAATTTCTCCAACTTTTAAACTTCCCCCAGTATCTTCACTGTCTATATATACATGATAGTTGTCATCAACAAAATTCTTTAATTTTTCATGTTCAATACAAAAACCCCAATCTCTATCATAATATTTGAACACCCAAGGTATCGCGTTAGGTTGTTTTTGATTTGAATGTAAGTGTTTAAAAAGTTCCTCTTTATTCACTTTCTTATCAATTGGCAATGAACTTCCAACAACATGCAAAGGATGATCTTTGAGATCAAGCAGGATATCTCCATTACTGCCTTTTATCCATGCTTCTTTAACTGACCATTTTTGTGGTACTTTCCATGTCCAGCATGTTGAACCACATGTAATTTCATGAATTTTCATTGGAAAAATTTTGGATAGATAATTCAAAGATTCGTCAAAGCCATCTGAAACAATGTCTCTTCTTTTGTGCCACAAATCTTGAATAATTTTCATCATATATACAAATGGTTATTTAGAAAATTGTAGATTATAATAATGTTTATAAAAATGACTATTTTTTATTAATTCTTCATGTGTTCCCTGTTCGACAATTCGTCCTTCATTCAAAACAAAAATTTTATCGGCATTTTTTATTGTTGACAAACGATGCGCTATTGCTATCACTGTCCTTTTTTTTGTTGCTTCCGCTAACGCTTCTTGAATAAGCTTTTCTGTTTCGTTGTCAAGTGAACTTGTCGCTTCATCAAGGATAAGGATGCTTGGATCATGGACGAGCGCACGAGCAATGGAAATTCTTTGGCGTTGCCCTCCTGACAATTTAACACCACGCTCCCCCAATATAGTATCATATGCTTGTGGTAGGCTCATGACAAAATCATGAATGCGCGCCACTTTCGCTGCTTGTATAACATGATCATCAGTGCTATCAAATTTACCATACTTAATGTTATTTTTTACTGTATCATTAAAAATTGAAACATCCTGAGAAACATACCCTAAATTTCTTCGCCAAGCATGTAAATCCATTTTTTTTAAATCAATACCATCAATCATAATTGCGCCTTTTGTTGGTGTGAATAAACCACCCACTAGATTTACAATGGTCGTTTTTCCCACACCCGTTGGTCCAACAAACGCGACAAAGGTTTCTCTTTCAATAGAAAAATTTAAATTTGAAAGAATAGGCGCTTCATCATAACTAAAAAATATATCCTTGAATTCTATACTTTTTTTTAAAAAATTGATAGCAATACTACCGTTTATTTCCTGGGAATCGTAAGCACGTATAAATATTTTTTCATAGGCTTTGAATGCCTCTATGTGACTGTACATAGCCGCCACTAAACTAAGGAGATTATTTGTCTGGGTAAAAAATTGCAAAAAAACATATAGATACACCAAAGCCGATGCAAGATAAATAGATAAGTCTAGCTTAAGGACGAGAAGCATATAAATCAAAAAAGCAAAAATGACCCCCGTCACTATTATTTCGGCCAACGGACGCAATATATTTGAATAAACCGAACCAAGAAAGTCAAATCTGGCAAGCTCACTACTCACGCGCTGAAAACGCTCTTTCTCGTACTCCTCAGTGCTAAAAATCTTCATAAGATTTACCATACTAAACATCTCTGTCATACGAAAGTACAGAGTCGAAACTTCTTCGGCAATGTGAAGACCCAGTTTTTTTATTCGAACAAATACAAATTTCAATAGAGGCAAAAGTATAATTGCAATCGAAGCCAAAATAAGAGTAAATTTCCACGAAATTAACATGAGTATAACGGCATAAATCAAAAGGCGGATGATAACTAAAAAACTGCTAAAAAAAGAAAAAATAAATGAAGCAACATTATTAGTATACACAGAAATGCTGCTAATGATATGTCCGGACCGCATATCAGAAAAAAATCTCAAATGAGCATCGACAATTTTATCAAACAAATCAATTTGTAAATCACGTTTTATAAAATTAGTAATCTTGCTTACACTAATAAGATTCAGATAATTAAAAATATTTTTTAATACAATCATCAAAAAAAAGAAAATAATTAAAAAAATTATCACCGTGGCAAAACTTTGGTTCTGCAAAATAGTATATAATTGTTCCCGATACGGAATATCTAAATCTGTCCCTTTTTGAAAACTTAAAATTCCCTGAAACAAGGGGATAACCGTGCCTATCCCAAAACTTTCAAATACTGAACTAAGCAACGCAAATAATATAATAAAAGAAGATAATTTTTTGTATCTTTTCAAATAAGAAAAAGTTTTTTTAAAATATTTAATTTTATCTTGCGACAAAAGTTGTGTCATAGAAAAAAACTTCTTATCCTTTATAGCCTTTCATCATACCCTCAACCTTTTCCACATCTTCTGCTGTATGAATGTCATAATCATCAGTAATATACACCCCGCAATTGGTACTCAATTCTTGTTGAAAAACTGCTTCCCTAGTCAATATACGAAATGCCGCATTTTGGTTTAAATTTTTGTCTACTGAAAAAATTTCTTGTTTTTTATAAATAATTAATTTTTCAATAGCATTATCGAGGTTCTTTGTCCTAATCAAAGGGGAATTAGGTTGAACCACGACGACAATATCGGGTTTTTTTTCTTCTAGGTCATCGGTAATAGTCTGTACAGCATGCCTAATCGGTACCATCTTAAATACATGATCTTGCGCCAGTTCATCCGGGCGTACAATTGACTTGGCACCAAACTCAACAGCCACATTCAAAATTTTTTTATCCTCACTCGTTACAAAGACTTCTTTGATGTATCTAGATTTTGAACATGCTTCAATAACCCACCCAAGCATTGGCTTGCCACATACAGGGTAAATATTTTTATGCTCCAAACGCTTGGAACCACCTCGAGCTGGTATCACAGCAATAATGTGAAATTTTGGTTCCTGCATAGTATCAATATTCATTGCAATAAAAATGAATTAACCATTTTTTCCGCTTCCAATTCTAGATCACTTGATGCATATACATACACATGATATCCAGTCTTTTCTAGAAAAAAAGGCATGTAATACTCTATATAACTATCTACCGTACCCGATGCAGATGCATAATCGCTAACAGTTTTCAAAACATCCCTATCATCAACTCGAATTTTTTTAAATGAAAAATTTTGTGCCGTCGAAGTTGGAAAAGTTTCCATTTTTAATGCGGTTGCCGATTCTTGAAAATTAATACAATCCCAACATATCACATTACCCGTATCAAATTGGGAAAAACGATTAGAAATGGAAGAAAAAAAGATGCCGATCCACTGTTGGGATATATCGTTAAAAACAATCTTAATAATTGCGCTGTCATCTCTTTCATTTACCTGTGCGGATCCCCACTGCTGATCATAACAAAAAGAAGAATTTAAATCATCAACCTTATACTCCTGCCAGCCTCTACCGTATTGCAAACACCTGTTATTGTTTAAAAATAATCTTCCGTCTTTTTGAGAATATAGATAAATAAATAAGACTGTGACAAAAAATAAAGCTATTAACAAAAATAATGATTTAGTGTATTTCATATTCTCTATTCGTCTTTATCCAGATACATTTCTTTAATTTTTATATCAAAAACTTGCAGTTCATCCACTAATGTCGTTTTATTTTTACCATGAATACGATATCGATACAAAGGAATTTTGAGATTATCTACACGATATTTTTCTCCAAGACGCGCACGCAACTCCTTTTCTTCGCAATGTCTAAAATCACTATTGTACAATCCAGCTTCGACAAGCATATCTCTACGATACATAATACCGCAAGAAATATTTTCTGTATTCGCATAATAACGTTCAATCACATTTTCATCATTATCTACTTTTATATAATCACACGCGACGCCCAATAATCCATTATTTGCTTCCAAATACTCTACCAGAAATAATATAAACAATGAACTTACATAATCATCTGCATCTACTCTAACAACAAACTGCCCATACGCTTCACGAATTCCAATATTACTGCTCTCAGCAACACCAACATTTTTTTTATTTTGAACCATCCTCAAATTAGAATATTTTTGCATGTAACGCTTTACAATTTCAGAGGTGTTATCTGTTGACGCGTCATCAACAACAATGACTTCGTACTTACTAGAATCAAAATTCTGATTTAATAAACTACGCAAACATCGTTCAATGTATACGCCATAATTATAAGAGGTGACGATAATACTGACTTGCATATTATGTTAAACTATCAAATTGGTATAATTTTTTATGTCTTAATATATCAATGCTTCTGGCATAACCTTGCAATTCCTGGAGTTCTCCCATATCCATGGAGCATAGATGTGCTTTTTCTTTAGTTTTCTGCCAGCTATGACAAACCGTAAAATGTTTTTCAATTATTTTCGCACCGCGAGACAAAGCGTACACGCAAGCCGCGAGCCCGGCAGTATGATCACTATAGCCATCGATCCAAGAGCTACCAAAATCTGGCATCTCCACCTGTTCAAGCATGGTTGGATAGCTGGGCACGGTATACAAGTATTTTACATTTGGGGCATCATATGGCTTCCCTTGTTTAACTTGCTCCGCATTTAAACTCAAGATCGCTTCTTTGCCCGTTTTAATTACTTTTTCAAATAATCCTGGCTCTTCAACCATAGCTCGAGATACTTTGATTTTCGGCAAATCCAATTCCAGACACCACCTCAATCTTTCACTATCAAAAACTGCGGCAAAAAATTCAATATTAATTTTATCTGCATACTCCTTCAATTTTTTAAAATCTTCAAATGTAATGCTCAAATAATCTCCTGGACCATCGTGATTCAAACTGCTTTTATCAAAGTCTGGACTATATAGTTGAAACTTGACGGCATTAGCTCCTCCAATTTTAGATTGGAGCATCATTTGTTCGGCTACTTCAATACTCCCGCCAAATTGTCCACCAATTTCGGAAATAATATATGCCATATATCAAAATTTATGTATTAATTTCTGCTAAACGTTTTTGAAACGCAGGCGTATGCAAGAGCATACGCGGTTTGCCTTCATGTGCAGGCGACGTTGAAAGTTTGAGAATGATACTATCAGGAATTTTGGGTACTAGTATTTCTGCCTCTTCTGGCGTACAAGTGCGTGACTGTACCCAAATCTCATGCTGAATTTCTTCCAAAAGGGCATCAGCTTTTGTTTTTAGTTCCTCAATACCCTGTTCAGAGCCAAGAGAATCCAACTCTTCTCTCAATCGAGAAACATCTGTGTAAAGCATAGAATCAGCAGGTTTGGTTAATTCTGTCTGAATTTCGTCTATTCTGCTCATATTTTGCTAAATTTAGATAATAAAATACACAAGATAGTGTACTAAATACCTAGAAAAAAGTCAATAAATTCACCGTTCTTCTCAAACATTGACAACTCTCTCTCTTTGCTATGCTAATCTGTCGCATTTTCGCGACCCTAGCTGCATGTATGGAGGACGACGTCATGCGCTGGATCTGGATGAAGTGGCTCGAGGACCTGCTCATCGCCACCCACTGCAACCGGAAGTTCCCGGAAGCCCCGATCGCCATGACGCTCGAGCGCGTGCTCGAGCTGTACAGCGAAGGGCACAGGGTCTTCGCCCGGTGCGTGATCGGTGGAATGATGCGCGGAGCCAACCTGACCGGCACCAACCTGGAGGACGCCTGCATGACGGGCGTCCAGATGGAGGACACGAACTTCGAGGAAGCCGTGCTCTTCAGGGCCAACGTCCGCAAGGGCACGCTCAACGGCGGCAACTTCTCGGGCGCCAAGCTCATGGGCGCCAACCTATGGGCGGCCGGCTTGTACCACTGCGAGGTCGGCGGCGCCAACTTCTCGGGCGCCAACCTCACCTCGGCGGGCTGCGGGAAGTGGACGGTGAACGGCCGTCTGCTGGCCGAGGCCGTCCGAGACCTGGACGAGGGCCTGCCGGACATGAGCAACGTGCAGGTCGACCCCCAGACGCTCCGACAGAGCGGCTGGGATGTCGAGATCTGCCGCTGGCTCATCCAGTCCGGCGCGCAGTTCCTGGTCTCCCCGGACTACCCGCCGGACATCGTGGATCTGCTCGCGGCCCGTCTCCGCGGCGAGTAGGACGTCGCCCGCCTCCCGAGCCGCTCTTTCCGCTCCTTCGGCTACCAATCGCGGGCCTAGCCAACCCGACTTCCACAGTGAAGATAACTAGTTTATCTCAACTGTAGAAACAAAAACACTCCCGACTAAAGGGAGTGTTTTGATTTTATTCTTCTTTTTACAAACTATTCAATACTGCTCGTGTTTTTGGACCTACGTACCCGGTTACCGGAGTAATGCCTTTTGCTTTTTGGAAGCTCTTTACCGCCTCACGAGTGATAGCTGCAAATTTACCCGTAATAGTTGGATAGGTAAAGTATCCTAATTCCTTCAATACTTTCTGTAATTCTTTTACATCATTGTTCGTTACACCTGCTCCAAAATTCTTCAGGAATTGATAGTGAGAAGTAACTACTTGAGGAACAGAAGACTCAGCACTCGGAGTTTTGGAAGTCATTACTCCCAAAGCATCATCAGTAAGTCCATCTAATGCAGCTTTCTCTGTGATCACAACATCACCCCATGTACTAAAATACGTAAAATATGTTTGTGGACTAGTAAATACGCGCTTGGTACAATTCTCAGTAATATAATAGACACCAGATGCCCCACTATGCTTATAGGGCTTGCCACTTTGTAGGGCACAAGAGGTGGCACTCGGAGTTTGATTGTTGGTTGGAGTTGGAGTTGGTGTAGTTGTGTCGCTAGATACAGCAAGATTGATTGTATCTGAAACTACTTTAGTAATTCCTTGAGATGTTTTGAATTTTGCGTATACGGTCTTCAGTCCATTGCCTTCGGATAAGTCAAATGTCATGGTTGTCGCATATGATTTGTATTGTGGAGTAGTGAAGTCATTCTTTTCTGATAGAGCAACCTGACTGACGTTTGCGGAATTGAAATACAAGGCAACGGTACGATTGGTAGTGGTTGACATTCCTTGATTTATCGAAAACTCCAGATCACTCACTGCGAGTATGGTCAAACTCACGCTGTTATTTTGGATTTTATCCACACGAACAAACAAATCGCTCTTGCCATCTTTATTGGTGTCAACCAATTGTTCCTCACCTTGTTTGAGGGTAACTGTGACAGGATCTGATTTTATAGTAATCACTACTTCACCTTGTTCATTTGGTGTATTGACACTCACTGTGTGTGACGCATTTCCCACCAAGACAACCACTGGTATATTGGGAGTTAATGTCTTCTGGGCAGTAGTTGGTGCAGCAGTTACCGGAGCTGTTGGCGTCGGAGATCCAGTACCACTACCACTTGTTCCCGGTGTACTACCCCAAAATTCAATACTGCTTGCACTCGTGTCAGATCCATCTTTTGAATCAGTAAATGCAAGACTCAAACTTCCATTACCATTAATTTGAAAATTTCCATCATTATTGCTTTTTGCACTCGCGAGCACAAAAGGCAATGCTGAGCTAATAAATATTCCTGTATCATTACCAGTCTCTGTAAGAGTTATAGTTTCAGAATCGCCAAACCCTGTTGCGGTTACTACAGTTCCGGTAATGGTATTTAATGCAGAGGCGTTCAGATTGCCATCGTCATCTCGTACGGTGATATAGACTGAACCTCCATTAGAGCTATAACTACCTACTTGCACAGCCGTGCTATTCGTAAATAAAGCAGAAGTAAGGGGATGATTAATAGCACCTGTTTCAGTAATGGTTCCGTCATTATTGAAAGTTCCTGGAGCATACAATAGTTGACCGCTTCCAACTGTAAATGTTCCTGCATTGACAAATGAATTTGTTGATGTAGTAGTTGCACCAAGTGTATTTGTACCCGCTCCCAAATACAAATTCCAATAAGTCTGACCAGCAGCAACAACACTTCCACCAGCTAAGTAACGCACTGTGGAACTACCTGCAGTAAATGTTCCGTCGGATACTAATGGTGTACCAGACCTCGTGAATACAATAGCCATGGTTGAAGCATTCAATGACCTGCTTGCAGGAATAGTCAACACATTGGTTGAAGTTACATTACCAACCAATGTACCTGCTGTACTTATACTTAGATTATAGTAAGTGGATGTAGGAACATTTGCACTTGTACCTGCGAAGTTAATCGTAGAAGTACTTGCCGTAAACGTACCATTTACTACAAATGGACTCCCGGTCGCTTTCGTCAAATCAATCCTATAGGTTGATGCGTCCAAACTCTTAGTTGAATTGATCGTCAATTGATTAGTTGTTGTAACATTACCAGTTAATGTAACTGCTCCCCCCACAAGAAAATTATATAGGGTAATACTACCTGCACCACCAAAATTTGCGGTACCAGTCATTCCCACTGTTTCCACATTTCCTGTAAAGGTTGCCCCTGAACCCACATGAAAGGCTCCACCAATATCTAAATAGGCGCTACTACTCACTATACCTGCACCAAGTAATGTAAAGCTGCCCGTACTAGATACAATAGGCGCTGTGATAGAAATTGTGGCTGTATAATCAGCAGTGGTAGTGACTGAAGCAACAGAAGAAACACCTGCATCCCACGTAGCATATGTATTTGTCGTACTGTCAAAGATAAGAGCATCTCCAGCTGACAAAGTACAGCCCGTCCAATTGGTTGCCTCACTCACAAGATGATTAGTGGTAGCATCCCACACACAATCTTCGGCATTTGCTTGGACAACACCTAAACCAAATACGCCAACTAGAATGAATAAAAAAAATGCTACCAAGAATGTTCCTCTTTGTAGCAAACTAGTCATTTTGGACAAAGACTGATTCATATTGAAACAGTATTAGATAAATTAAAATAGTACTTAATATGTATTTTGTAGACTTCGCTAGTATAACATAAAATTGTACAAAAGTTAACTTAGGAAATGAGTCTGTGGATAACTGTTTTTACTAGACCTCTTGGCTCAACCATTCTACTACTCTCTCAGACGCACCTCCCGGTCTTGTCACTAGCTCTGTCTGTATTTTTTTGTAGTTAATCTTTTTACTAAAAAAATTCATAAATTTTGGCAATTTTTTAAAAATTCCAAAAAAATTATAGCCCTTCAGGGGTATATCCAAACAAAAATCTGAGTTCCATAACGCCTTTAGGGGTTTAAAAAGACCATCTTTTTCTTCCCTGTCTCTATATGATTTTATAGAAAAATTAACCATAGACCTACTACACATCAAAACCTCTTCGACAGCAGTAGTGTCAAAACCTATCACGCCGTCGCTTGCATACACCAATTCATATGAGATAAAAGGGTAAAAAGATATATCATTCAAAAAATATTTATTAGCTAAAAAGTGATACACGAATTTAGCACATTTTGGATACTTACCCTTGATAACTACCTCGTATCCGCTTCGCTTGACTTCCTGGGCTACCCTATACACCATGTACCAATTCAATTGGTTATTATTTGGTGCAAAAATCAAAATAAATTTTTTTGGTAAGTCATATTTTCTTTGTATTTCTTCTTTTGAGAAATTAACAATTCCATCAAATCTTGGCAGTCCAAGAGCTAAATAATCTTTTTTATCCCACCCAAAATATTCACCATATTTTTCATAGCCCACAAAAGTCTTGTCGAGTATCCCGAGCTCTACCCCCTTTGTATGCCAGTTATTTACATTATGCACAAAGTTGTAAATTTTGTATGTCCTGTTTTTAAAAAATTCAGGTGCATGTAATAAGGGTTGCAATTCCACAGTCAGAATCGCACTGACATCATTATCTTCTATCTGTTTTGCCAATTCTTTATTATCCTTATACCAAAGCAGTCTATCGTATGGAAACTTTTTGATATGCTGCGGATGCAAGCATGGGTTGATATCTGGTTTGATAGATGGGTCTGCATTGACAAAAAAATAAACTAAAAAATTATTTTTCTTCAATTCATTAATTAGAGACCCAAAAGAAGTTAGAACCTGATTAGTATGAATAAGCATCCCAATTCTTTTTTTCATAATAAGAATCCTAAAAAATAGTTATTTATATCTGTCTAAAATACTCAATAGTCTTTGACAATCCATCTTCCAATGCTACTTGGGGTTCCCACTTAAATTCTTTCTTAGCCAACGATATGTCTGGCTTTCGTCTTTTGGGGTCATCTAATGGCAGATTTTCATACACAATATTCGAACGAGAACTCGTAAATGTTAAGATCTTTTCTGCTAATTCAAACATTGAAAATTCAAATGGATTGCCGATGTTTACTGGACCAGTGAAATCTATGCTACTCTCCTCCATAAGCCCCACAAGCCCTCTGACGAGATCATCCACATAACAAAAACTGCGCGTTTGACTCCCCTTACCATATATAGTCAATGGTTCGCCGTGCAGTGCTTGGACAATAAAATTGCTCACTACTCTGCCGTCATCGGGACGCATACGAGGCCCATAGGTATTAAATATACGCGCAACTTTTATTTTTAAATTATGCTGGCGGTGATAATCAAAAAATAATGCTTCGGCACACCTTTTGCCTTCGTCATAGCATGCGCGAATGCCAATAGGATTTACATTTCCTCTATAATCTTCAACCTGTGGATGTATTTCTGGATCCCCATACACTTCAGACGTTGAAGCTTGCAATACTTTTGCCTTATGTTTTCGGGCAAGTCCGAGTACGTTGATAACTCCGATTGTATTTGCTTTTATCGTTCGAATTGGATTGACTTGATAGTGAATAGGCGAGGCAGGGCAAGCAAAATTATAAATCTCATCTATTTTTTCATCAATAAAAAAAGGGGTAATAATATCGTGCTCCAAAAAACTAAATCTACTGTTGCCTATTAAATTTTTTATATTGTCCATTGAACCAGTGAACAAATTATCAACGCATATAACATGATTCTCATCATTCAACAATTTCTCGCACAGATGTGATCCAATAAATCCAGCCCCACCGGTAACTAAGATATTTTTATTCATAATAAAAAAACTAAAAAATAATCGTATTGATAGTCACTGGCTGAACACCCCAATCATCCGTATCTGTCCATACCAATTCTTTCGACTTCAAAAACTCCCAATCCTGTAGCCCACTCAATGAAGCTTTTTCTAAATATTTGGTTCTCTGTTCCTGTCCGTGTAAAATGCTATATTGCCGAGCCTCTGCCGCTGTCACTGAGTTTATCTCTACACCTCCAACGTTATGTAATCGATGGATAAATTCATCATCGTCTCCGCCATACCCCTGTATATCTTCATTGTGTCCCTTAACGTTGACATACAAATTCTTTGGAACGAACATGTTGCCATAATTCACTTCCGTACTGACTCTTCTGTCTATTGCGGCTCTCGTGACAACAAAGTTTGTCTTTATATCCTTAATTTTGCTGATCCAATAGTTTAAATAGTCTTCGCGCAACAGTGTGTCTACATCAGAAAAGGCAATGATTTCAGATTCTACTCTCATATGCCTCACTCCTAAATTTTTTGCTTTGCATGAGTTAAATTTTTTATTCTCTTTTAGACGCACTATCGTTATCTGCTTGAGCCATGGACTAAAATCTTTTTTTCCATTATGTATAAAATCTTCAAGTTGTTCAGAAAAGTCATCTTCTGAATAATAATCAACCAGCAACAGTTCATAATCAACTCCCTGCTGCGATATAAGTGTCGGCATACTCTTATTCCAATGCTCAACACGATTTTTTATCGTTACAATGAGAGAAACTTTATACGGTGATTTTACATTACACAACGGGATATCCTTATGCACAAAAACTGGCTCTTTATTTTCTAACGTAATTGCATTATATACATCATCCAGGTCCTGCCTATATATAAAATCAAAAGGAAATCCTTCTACTAATTTTCCCCGTAAAAAACATTTCCCTGATATTATTGGACGATCTAAAAACACTTTTGATTGCGTCTCCATAGAATGTGGCAGTAACAAAATGTCGTCTTTTGCCAATTGAGATAAGTAATCTTTCAACAATTTTTCATATGCTGGAAGGATATAATCTCGAGAACTATGTATAATTACAAATTGACCACGCGCCTGTATTACTCCCTCTGAGATAAGATCTTGAGGTTTTTTCCTTTCTTTTTCTGTAACAATTTTTATGTGTCCAATATCAGACAGACCCGAATTATCAAATCCTAAAGCATTGTCCAATATTATAACTTCAAAAGAAATTTCTTTTATATTTGTAGTAAGTGAATCCAAAAATTTATTCAAAAAAAGAATATCTCCATCAAAAATAACTAAAAAGCTGATAACAACTTCTTTTTCCATATAATCTCTTCCTCCCCTGAAATTAAACTAATTTAGAATATATCTTATCAATATATTGTTGACAAATTTTTTCTAAACTATATTCCTTTACTGTTTCTAAACCATTATGTATCAGCTTGGATCTCAAGGACTCATCCAACAATACTCTTTTTGTTTTCTCGTATAATGTCCCAACATCTTCAATGGGAGATAGCATTCCATTTACGCCATCAGCGATAACATCAGGCGCCATCCCCACCCGTGTTGAAATCAAAGGGACTCCACATGACAGAGATTCTAATATAGCTTTGGGACCTCCTTCAACTCTCGATGTTACCAAATACGCATCGAGACAATTATAGTACTCAACAATATCAAAATAATTTTTTAAATAATGATGAGTATAACTAATTCCTGCCTTTTTCAACCTTTGTGTTACATAGCCTCGAGCTGGCCCCGTCAATAAAATATGGATATCGAACTGTTTAGCAAGCTTTTCTACCACATCACAAAATATATCCGGCCCTTTTACTAATTTTGGCTCGATTCCTTCTCCCCACCCATCTCCATCTTTTTGGAAGGAACCAATAATTATTTTATCTTGAGGGAGACCTATTTTTTCTTTGCTCATTATTTTTCTTTCTTGCGTAAATCTCTTAAAAATATGTACGTCTATACTTTCCGGGATGACAACGATCTTATGTGGATCGCAGCCTAGTCGTATCAACTGCTCACGCGTGCCGGAGCATGCCGTATGAATAATATCCACAATGGCGTTTAACTCCTGCACAAACTTATTTCGAGGGTCATCCTTTACCACATGATACCATGTAAGCACGACTTTATTACTTTTAGAAGAATTAATAACCTTATTATGTTTGATTAAGGTGCCCATGCTGGCAAAATGAATGATCCGTTTTCTCAATAAATATGGAGTATACGTAAAATTTGAAGAATAGCTATGTGCTTCAAGCTCGTCAATCATTTCTTTGCTGATTTGTTGTATCACCCAATCTGCAGGTTCACTAATAAAAACAATAGAATCTCTACCGAGTATATTACAGCTAAAAAATCTTTTTATAATATCAAATTTACTTAACATAAATTAATTATTCTAAAACTCTAATGTCACTTTCTACCATAATTGCAACCAATTCTTTAAAACTCGTATGTGGCTTCCAGCCAAGTTTTTCTTTTGCTTTTGTATAATCCCCGATGAGATAGTCTACTTCTGTGGGCCTCAAAAATCGTTCATCAAATGCCACATATTTTTTCCAATCCAAATCAATATATTGAAACGCTTCTTGTAGAAAATCCTTAACAGAGTGAGTTTCTCCAGTTGCGATAACATAATCATCTGGCTCATCCTGCTGGAGCATGAGCCACATAGCCTCAACATATTCTTTGGCATATCCCCAATCTCGTTGTGCATCCAAATTTCCCAAAACCAACTTGTCCCGTAACCCATTTTTTATTTCTGCAACTGCTTTGGTAATTTTACGTGTGACAAAATTTTCTCCTCTTCGAGGTGATTCATGATTAAAAAGAATACCAGAGCACGCAAAAAGATTATAGCTTTCTCGATAATTTACTGTCTGGTAATGTGCAAACACCTTTGAGCATGCATACGGACTCCTCGGATAGAACGGGGTTTTTTCATTTTGTGGAGATTCCAAAACTTTTCCATACATCTCGCTGCTTGATGCTTGATAAAATTTAGTTTTTAGTCCTATGTTCCTAATCGCTTCTAGCAGACGCAAAGCTCCAAGTGCGGTAACATCTGCCGTATATACGGGTATGTCAAAACTGATACGTACGTGGCTTTGTGCGGCGAGGTTATACACCTCATCTGGCTGAACTTCATATAATAACCTTGATATATTCGTACCATCAAGCAGATCTCCATAATGTAGAAAAAGATCTCTATCCTTATGCATTGGGTATAAATGTTCCAAACGAGTCCGCTCTACGGTGCTATTGCGCCTCACTATACCATGAACTTCATACCCTTTTTCAAGCAATAATTCAGCGAGATATGAACCATCTTGCCCTGTGATACCCGTAATTATAGCTTTTTTCATAGTATTAGTTGACATTTTTTAAATGATAATTATATATGTCTTGAATCATACGACCATAACTAATCTCCATATTCCATAATATTTTTTGTTTTAAAAAATTATTATTGCCATATATAACAGATGGATTTTTCTTGTGCGCTGTCCTCTCATTAATTTTAATATCTAACTCATCAAGTCCTGATAATAACTTAAATTTTTCTATGATTTTTTCTAAGGATATTGGCTCTCCTCTACAGACATTACATATTATTGCAGATTCTTCCTGTTCCAGTAAGAGGCGATAAGCACGTACGACATCCCTTACATCAGATATATCCCTTTCAATATCTACAGCACCGAGCTCCAGAGCACCCCTCAACCCTTTTTTTATTTCCACAATCTGTTTAGCTATCAAGGGAACTACAAATTGATCACTTTGTCCAGGCCCAGTATGATTAAAACTTCGGGTAATAACAATTGGTAGTGTCGTATAATATTCAGATACCAGCTTCTCTTGCATTATGCGGGATTCAGCATAAACACCTGTACCCAAAAGAGGATGTGTCTCCTTAATTGGAAGCGTCTGTGGATCACCATATACATGCGAAGAACTTACGACAAGTACTCGTGGCAGATCATGTAGCGAACAGGCAACCTCCAATACATTTTTTGTACCATCAACATTGATATTAAATGTTAATTCTTTATTTTCTTCTGCGAAATTCGGTGAACTTATTCCTGCAAGGTGAAAAATATACTTAGGTTTAATTTCCAAGATTATTTTCTGTAATTTCAATGCATCTATTATATCGACGTCATAACAATTTCTATTGCTGGCCTTTTTATCTATCCCATATACTTCATAACCCGCCGACAGAAGTTCTGCTCGTAAGTATGGTCCTACAAATCCATTTATTCCCGTGATCAAAGCCACTTTCATATAGATGTTTTTATCACTCCCCAAAACTCTCCAAATTGAATTGAATACTCCTGGATGTTCCACCCAGACTTTTCTAACTCATTTCTCAAAATAGGGAGAGTATATTCAATATAATGTGTCTTATCAAGACGGTACTCCAGACCATGCTCCTTTTTATACAATACAATCCAATCTCGATCAAGCATAGGTACACGTAAAAGTATAGTATCTGATACCGCATGTAATTTCTTCAAAAAATCAATTCTATTCTCTATGTGTTCTAAAACATTTGAAAAAACAATTTTATCAAACCGCTGCCCAAACTGGCATGTAGTGACATCACTAGCAATAAACTCCAAATTACCGCGAACAAAATGTTTTTTTGCATATATAATATTTTTTTGATTTATATCAATGCCTATCACCTTTTGAGTTTTTTCAGCGATATCAAAGGCGTTCTCGCCTGTTCCACATCCAATATCTATTACCTTATCCATAGGATCAATATAACGCTTAAAAAAATCATGATAACCCAAAATTCGATGTTTAGGATGGGAACCATTGTTTTCTACTATTGCTAGTTTAGAAATTACTTTGTAAGAAAAATTATGCAAATAAACAAAGCAATACAATAATAGTCTATGCATAAAATGATATTTTAATATTGCATCAAACATATATTATTTTTCCTTAAGCTCAAATACAAGTAAAACACTATGTGAGCTTAAGGGGGAAATCAATTTACCGAGCATGTTCCGAAATATTTTGCACATGACATTTTTTGAACTATACAATAACTGCAAAGGAAATTTGAGCAGGGAGACTTCGTCTTTCAACCCCTTTATCCCATCAAGGTATCGTGTCTCGCGCAGAATAAAATCTGATTCCTCAAACGCATTTATTACCTTTCGATGGTCGAGACAAAACTGATAAAAATTGTTTAAGTCGACGCTTTCAGAAAATGAAGGATATATGCTGAGCCACGCCTTAAGGCGGCGTAATCGCGATAGATGAGGAAAAGTTATAAACAAAAAACTGCCACCTCTAAGCACCCGCTTTATTTCACTTATTATACTTTCATAGCCATCATAAAAATGTTCAATCACGCCTAAAGACCAATACCCATCAAAAAAATTATCCGAATACGGCAACGAACGCACGTCTCCTTTTGTTACTCTTAGATTAGGAAAAGACGATTGTATTCTTTTTACTGTTTCATCTGCAAAATCAATTCCATATGTCTCAAAACCTAATTTATCAAGTGCATACACATACTGTCCACGCCCACAACCGCCTTCTAATATTTTTGATCCTCTCATCAGGTATTTTTTAGTGATGCTACACACATAGCTTCTGCGAGAAACAGAAATTACTGAATTATAAAATTCCTGATCAACCCAAGTTTTATCCCAAAACTCAGGACTTGCTTTCTCCTCAATATATACCAAACGATTCATGCAATAATCGAAATACATCATATCCACATTACGACAAAAGACATGAATATAATACAAGCTCTTTTTTGGAAATTTTTTTCAATGTATAGTGTTCCACTGCTCTTTCACGTGCTGTTTTTCCCAATTGCAAACACATCTGTGGATTTTTTAATAATGTCTCAATTCCACACCGAATTTCTTTACTCCCAATGCCCGTCAAAAAGCCGGTTACGCCATGTTCAATAAGAGTATTAATTCCTCGCACATTGGTAGCTACGACTGGCAAGCCTGAAGCCATTGCTTCCAAAATCACCTTTGGGTTACCTTCGTACAAACTCGGCAAGACAAAGACATCCGCCTGCTTCATATAGTTGGCTACTTCGGCATATGAAGCTTTACCTTTGAAGACAACTGGCGCTTGAGAATTCTTCGCCTGTCCTTCCAACGAAGCGCGTTCCTCACCATCTCCAACAATCAGCAATTGAACATTCGGTAAATTACATACAGCTTCAATCAAATTTCCTAAATTTTTTTCTTTTGACAATCTACCCACATACAACAGTGTCCTCACCGAGCCATCTCCTCCCCCTATCTTGGGAGAGAATAATTCAGTGTCAACAAAATTAGGTATAACAGTAACATGTGTAGCAAAAAATTGATAATATTCTGCGTCTTCTCGTGTCGTAGCAATTGCGTAGTCAGCATTCATCAGGGCTAGTCGTTCGATCATCCGTGCTATTGTCTTTCGAAAAATATCAAGGTGACGTGCATTGGTGCTCAATCTAAATCCCGCGCGTACCACTAAAGGCTTATGAAAAAACCATTTGGCAATAACCGCACTCCAGCTTCCATACATTTGATTTGTCTTATATATAGTAGCAGACGACAATAATTTCCTATGTACGAATGGCATAAACAAAGAATACAAGAAATTGGGAAGCCAAGACGAATTAGGAACAACGATTAAATCCTTGTCTATCTCTTTATGATTGGACAATGTATCATAAGTAAAAAAATAAATTTTTTTAAAAAATGGTATCAACCGAGTATACAACGCGAGTTCTCGATCTATGATGCCTTGTCTCTGCCATGTTTCAATTCCTACACCATAGCTAAAAAATACTGCTAAAACTAAATCATTTTTTTTATTGTTGTTCTCTACACCCATACCATTAAAAATGCTCAATAAAGTCGAAACACGTATGTTCCTACTTTATACGATTGCACAAGAAATTCTTCAATTTAAGCGGCAGACAAAACAAAACAAAACGTACACAAATATTCCCAATACCGTCCCAAAATGGATATCCATACTTCTTTACTGCCCGCCACCGAGCTCGAATGGCATCATATTGCTGTCTCTTACTGCTGAGCGAAATATTTTGTATATGTTCTCTTCGATATATTAACTTTTTATCCAAATTAGCGACAGTATATTTCCGCGCCGCTCTCAAAAGTAATTCATAATCCTGACTATTCTTGAATGTTTCATCATAGAAGCCTACGTCATCAAAGACTGACTTCTTTATCATGAGAGAACCGTGAATAAACTGATTGTTAAAAAGCATTTTTTTTACAATATCTTTATGACCAGTCAAAACAGATTTTATGCCAATTTCCTTTCCATTCTCATTTATAATCCGTGCACTTGTACCCAAAACTGCTACGTCAGAATATTGTCCAAAAAAATTAAGCTGTTCTGCAATTCTATTTTTATTCGAAATATCGTCGGCGTCCATTCGTGCTATGTATACACCCCGTGCCTCACGAATTGCCTTGTTAAGAGAAAGAGTCAGACCGAGTCGTGAAGAATTGACTAATACCCTGACACGATTATCAACCGCTGTATAACTTTCCAAAATCCCCGCTGTATTATCTGTGGACCCATCATTTATGATGATAAATTCAAAGTCAGTGTATGTCTGGTTAAGAATGCTATCTATTGCATCTGCCAAATACCGAGCCCCGTTGTAGACACTCATTATTACAGAAACTTTGAACATAAAAATAGCTAATTATTGCCAAAAATTAGTAACTATAGTATGCTATAAACACTAAAAAAAGTCAACCCAGTATGACCAATAAAAAAATACTATTTGTTATCACTCAAGGTGAATGGGGCGGTGCTCAACGCTATGTTTTTGATATAGCGACGCGTCTAGATAATGACTTTGACATAACCATCGCGATTGGTGAATTGAGAGCAAAAAACGATTTACAAGAAAAAATCAAAAGATTGTCCGACCAAGTCGAATCCGTCTTGGACGGAAAAGATCAAAAGATCAAAATAGTGGAACTTAGACATTTGATTCGAGCCATCTCCCCTATGCATGATATTTTAGCAATTTTTGAATTACGCAGGTTATATAAAATCCTCAAGCCAAACATTATACATCTCAACAGTTCTAAAGCTGGAATCGTTGGCTCAGTGGCAAAATCTTTAATCTTCAATCTTGAGTCTTCAACTATTTATACCGTGCATGGCTGGGTCTTCAATGAACCCACACGCAAAATTGGACGACTCCTCTACCGTTTCCTAGAAAAAATAACATCTCGATGGAAAGACAAGATCATTGTTTTATCAGATAGAGATTTGCGAGATGGAATTAAACTTGGAATTGATAAAAGTAAATTTGTTAAAATACCCTTAGGCATCAAAATACCTCATTTCTTACACAAAGAAGAAGCAAGGGGAATATTGTCCAAAATATCCAATATCCAATATCCAATATCCAATATCCTCGTCGGTACAATTGCCAATCTCTACCCCAGTAAAGGTATTGATGTTTTAATTGAGGCTGCAAAAATTATCAATATCCAATATCCAATATCCAATATCCAATTTGTTGTCATCGGCGAAGGCTCAGAAAGAAAAAAACTTGAATCACTGATTGCCAATTATAAACTGCAAAATATACATTTGATTGGTTCAGTTGAAAACGCTGCACAATATCTAAAAGCTTTTGATATCTTCGTTCTCCCCTCGAGAAAAGAGGGGCTCCCCTATACACTATTGGAAGCAATGTCTGCAGGGTTGCCCATTATAGCATCGGACGTTGGTGGCATTAGTTCGCTCATTGACAATAAGATCAATGGTTTAATAATCCCTCATGGACAACCAGAGAAACTTACAAAAATGATAGTGAGTTTATCTTGCAATACTAAACTTAGAGAAGAAATAAAAAAGCACGTAGTATCCAACTCACGTGCCTTTGACATTAAAGACATGATTACTCAGTTACAGGCTCTGTTTCTATCATTATCTCGGGAAGATTCAAAATAGCGTCCCTGACTTGTTTACCTTCACTATGAAAATTGACACCCTGTGCTTCTGCTTCACGTAGTAGCTCTTTTGCTTCAGTTATCTTTCCAGTCTCTTTTAAATACACTGCTTTTCTCCACCAGCCTTCCTGAACCAATGGTTCATCTTGAATTGTCTGATCTACAAGAGCAAAAGCTTCATCAACTTTTCCCAACTGGATTTTAATCACAGACAAAAAATATCTTATCTGTTGTCTTTTTGGCGAATATTGTTGAGCTTCAGTCAATATATTTTCTGCGGTTAGCAGGTAGGATAAATTTTGAGTAAGTCGTGCGCCATCCTGCGCAGTCTGGGCCATCTGAAGATGATAGCGAATATCCATGGGATGCAATTGCCTATTTTGTTCCAACAGATCCATCACAAAATCTACCACCTGTTTTGCAGACTCAGTATTTTCTACTGTCTTTGAGGCGCTAATACCTGATCCGGTAACTCGCGCGACATCAGCACGTATGTCATCGATATGTGGCGACGATATATTTTTTATTTTTTCAAGATCTTCACGCAAGGTTGCACCATTATTAGCTTGAAAATTCCTCAACAAATCGACAGTCGCTATATTTGCTCGCGCAGGATTGATATCGGTCGAGTACACCAACAATAATACTCCCGCAAATACCAACCCCAAAGTCCCCCAAGAAATATATTTTGCTTTATATTCCTTATCCAAAATACCTTGACGAGCCATACTATTGATCATCGCCAAAAAGAAAAAGAAATATAGATACGAGGTAAGATTTTCAAAAACAAAAAAATTATGTACAAAATGAGCGCCCAAAAAGGAAACTCCATATATGAGTACATAGCGGTCGCCGTTTCCTCTTTTGTACTGCATGATCAATACTCCAAACGGCACAATAAACAACGCAAGGTAAGATATAATGCCAATAAGACCTTGCTCAGCAAGTATGTTTAATACTGCATTGTGCGCATTGTCAAACCATGTCTCACCATACCCATGACGCAAAAAAGCAGGGTGGTAATATTTGTTAAAAGCATAATAATAATTCGTGGGACCCCATCCAAATACAGGTTTTTCTTTCCATGCCTCAATAGCTATTTCCCATGCCATAATACGGGTGTCGGCTGAATCTCGAGTTATGGAAGTATTTAATAATCTGCCAAATCCTGGTATACCTTTGACTACTGCACTCTCTCTAAATAAAAACGATAGTCCACCCACGATAACCAAACAGAAAAAAACCAATGCCATAATCTTTGACAATCGGCGATTCTTTGATGAAACTAGATATAGGACAAAGACTGTTAGTACAGAGGCGAAAAATCCCAACATAGTACCGCGAGTTCCACTCAAAAAAATTGCTACTATACTAAATACAATTCCAATCAAAGCGTATATTTTCCATGCTCTATGTGTTTCCCATGCCCCAAGCAAGGCTGCGACAAACAACAAAAATAGTGCATATCCGCCATAATAAATTGGATTCCCCAAAGTCGAAGACACGCGATCACTGCCGCGATTCAAAAGAAAATCCCGGTTGAAATATTGAATAAAACCAATAACTAAAACAACGAGTCCTGCTGAAAGAAAAAAACGTAAAAATAATTTCCATTCTTCTTTTGTCTTAAAAACGCTCGTTATAATCAAATAATATAAGACATAATGAATCAATGTAAATGCACCGAGCATGCGTTCATGATTATCCCACAGACTTCTGTACCAATCAACTCCTATAAACGTAGAAAAAATTTTACTTGCCAAAAAAATCATCACGGATACTGAAATGACCGATGCAATCTGTGGTTTATATTTCGCCCAATTTGATAGTGCAAGAATAATATAAGCTCCAAACATCAAAAGTATAATACTGCGCAGTACCACAATCTTGGGTACGATAAAAGGAAAAATAAAATGTGATGGAACTACGATAAGTGGAACAAAAAAACTTACAATAAGAAGCAGTAAAATAAACATCTTAATATACTTTTCTCTCATACTATGCGATTTATAATTAATAACATACAATATAATATATCATACAAAAATGATAACCTCAAGTACAACAAAACCCGCCACAGGCGGGTTTTGTCTGACTTACTATGACAAACTAGTTTTTCACTAGAAGGTCAATGTCTTGCCATTCACATCATAACTATCAGATGCAGTATAGATGGTGGTGTTTTCACTACCATTTACTGGGGTGTAATAATAATTGATTACACCATTTGCCCAACCAGGTTCATTTGTACTATCTCCTTGAGAGAACCCAGTAGCACCATCGAGCTTAGCTGCTAAGTTGGCAGTCTGGCCAGCTGTCAATCCAGTTCTGATGTTGGATGTATTAGCTGTGACTTTGAAAGTCTTTGTTTCGCCAGCAGAAACGGTTAGGTTATCCATTCTGCTACTTGTGTCGTAATCAGTGTTGAATTTAGCAGTTAAAGCAGCGGTTGACGAACTTATGACATGCTCTGAAAAGAGAGGCAAGCCACTAGCTGCAATAAAGGTGCTAGAAGCGTATGTAGCCAATAATGTACTACCATCGTACAATTTGAAGTCATACACATAACCCAAACCAGCCAAACCAGCCGCAGAAATATAAACACTTGTCGTGTTAATCCTCATGTCACGAGCACCAGGGTTGGTAACCGTAAATTTCATGAGTGTGGTTTCTGTGTCTGGAGTAGCAGAACCGCTTGGTGAGTCACTGGCAAGAGCAATGACAGGAGCGGTATTGTGGAACAACATTGGAGTACTTGTTCCAAAATTGGTTTCATTCGCGGTTGGATAGGTTGAACTACCTACCTGGCTTCGAGCCAAGAGACCCGTAGCCGCATATGCTTCGAGATCAGTATTTGCGTCTGAATATACAACAGCACGAGCAAGAGTTGCAGGTGACATAACACCAGAACCATTCACTGTAGCATAGAGATACAGTTTGTGTGTCGCACCACTTGGAATTGTATGGTTAAATCCAGTGAATACGACTGTTGCATTCGTACCATCATCTACTACAGCACCAGTTGCAAGTACTGTTCCATCAGATGTCTTCAGGGTCAAGGCACCAAAGTTTGAAGATGAAGCCCTTGTAACATTTTCAACATTGCGTAGCGCATAGGTTACTTTACGAAGTTCAATATCGCTATTAAATGCTTCATATTTATGCACTGCAATTAATTGATTTTCGCCTGGAATCAAGATCTTGCTTTCTACTGTATCATCATTTGTAACCTTAAGTTTTGGAGATCCAAGAGTAATTGTCTGCAAAGCTGTTGCATTTATACTACCAGTTGCATCTGCCCCTGTAGTTCGACCAGTAGCTGTCAAACTGTGAACAGTCATAACAAAACTACCAGCTGGTACAACACTCTTTACATCACCTTTAATATCAAGGCTTACGACTTTATTTGGATCAAGCAAAATACTAACTGAATATGTAGTACTCGCACTTGGAGTTACTGACTCACTACCTTGTAAAACGCCATCAAGATAAAGTCCTACATTTTCAACTGCTGTAGTTGTGCCGAAGCTCAATACAACAGAAGATATGTTTATACCTTCAGATGACCCTGTCTGTAGTTTGAATGAACCGAGTGTGGCATTTTGTCCACCAGAAGAGACAGTCATATCACCTACAGAGGTATTTTTTGCAAGTGTCAAGGAAGCTGCATTTACCGTAAGAACATTTCCAGGATATGCCGTTGTAGTATTTGGTTTATTCTGGAAATCAAGAGTTGAAAGTCTCTTTAGGTACATGTCACCAATTTTTACCATATATGAATCAGCTCCTGTTGCGCCGTCACCTACATTTGCCACAACCTTTACGGTCTTGGTCTTACCAGATTGAATGGTCAAATATGTAGAAAGGTCGCGTTGTGTGGTACTTGCAAATGCTGAATCACCGTAGGAACTTGAAGCGAAGACTATTCCAGTATAAGCGGTAGACAAATATGTTGCTCCGGTCTCAGCATCGACAACTTTTACATTGCCGGTAAGATCTGGATCAAGAGGGTCACCAACTTCTACTTCAAGTACCATTTTACGAATTTCTACATCTTCTCCAATAGCCTTGATATCGAATATACCAAGAACTGTATCGGAACCTCCGGCGGAGATATTGTTTGAAGGAGAAGAAACAGATTTTTGTATTGACAAACTACCCTGTTTCATCTTGAACCAACCATTTGAAGATGTGTATCCACCAGATGCAAAGGTACCAGGTGCAACATAATATCCACTATTAGCACCTTTTGCTTTTACATCATAATCACTCTGGATGAAAAGCGCAAAATATTTATTTGAACCATCTAGAGCGTCAGCTTTGACCGTGAAAGTCTTTGAAAAACCTTTTTTCAAAGTGTAATTCATAGGAACAGTCACATAGCGATCAGAACCTGCTAATACAGTAGAACCAAGTTTCTCTCCAGTAGGTCCGTATACTGTATAATTTTGGATGTCATCATCAGATACCGTGCCTTGCACAAAGAAAGTTACACTTTCTACCAAGAGATCCTCGTTGCCACTTTCTGCAAGAGTAAATTTCATTACTTCTTTCTGAAGATCGCCAATTTCAAGTTGGCCTTCGTTTGCTGTATTTGCTGCAGTCGTATCATTTGCATAACCAGAAACTGCAGTAGTAGTTACGGTGTAACTTGCAAGCGTACCCGCAACAACTGTTGCTTGGTTGCTTGTTACTGGCAAACCAGCTACCGTTGCAGAAGGTGTGGTATCAACTTTTGTCACAGCCATCTGGAATGATGACGCATCTGCAGTAGAAGTCAGATTGACTTGAACAGATACAGTCACACTACCATTTGCTGGAACAGTGATAGGATCAGAACCAAACCCAATTGAAGCCATTGCATTATCATCAAGAGATGAAACAACAGCACCATGGCGGTCGCCGCCTACCCATATACTAAGTCCATTAAATCCTGTTGAACCAACAAGACCTGTCTTTTTGAGCGTAAGACCAGTAACTTTGACTTCCTGACTACCAGCTGCCAACCTAACATGCAATACATCATTGAAAATACTTCCTTTTGCTGCCTGTAAACCTACTGGAGTATCACCAGCTAAGGACGCGGTCAAGGAACCAGCAACCTCGGAAACGGTATTCACCACTTCATCCAAAATCTCAGCTTCAGTAATTGTACCACTCTTTGTAGGAACGCTATCAAAAACAGATTGCGTTTCCGTGCGAACAGAACCACTTGTGACTCCACTAAGTGTTCCATCGACTTTTTGTTTTTGACCATCATCAACATAATAAGTATCTCCACCAGCTACTTTTATAAGCATACCATTGTGTGGTACTGCGCTAGTAATGGAGGCGCCATTGTCATTGAAAGCTGCGTCAAACAATCCATCTGGATAGTCTCTTAACATAGTACCCCAGTTTGCACCATAGAGAGATGCGAGAACTGCTGGATCACTAAATTTCTTTACTTCACCACCTGGCAATATTGCATAGACTGATGGAGAAACCACTGTCTTTACGAGATATGAACCTGCGCGGAAAGGTACTGAGCCACCGCTTGGGAAGGCATCAGTACAAGTAGGATCCATATCTTTACTTACTCCAGTAAAATCTGGAAACCAGGTCTTGTAGACCGAGTCATTAAAGAAATACTGGCGTTTCATTGCAGAAGTGACCAAGTATACAGCAGTATTGCCTTTTACTTGGAACAAATCTCCGGCTTCAAGCGCTGGACATGTAACTGCCTGAGCAACTGATGGGACAAGAGCCGCAAGGCCCATGCTCCATACAATTGTCAAAGTGACAACAGAAAATGTGAAGAGCTTTTTGCCAAATTTTAATACATCATTCATAAATAAATATGTTTCTTCTTACTACGGCGCGCAATCCGTCTAAAGACGAACGTCGTCATAATAAGAAATATAAGTAGCACCACTTGCTCCCGCTTTTGGCGAGATCGACCTTTCGGCTAGTGGTTTTGCCATGTAGTAAATCCTACATGGTTTGTCATGACCCTTACGAGCCAAGACGTCCCCGCCAAGGCGGGGTGCCCCTTTCCCCTCTTATTCTACATTTCTATAGAACGAGGGTAATACTGTATGGCAGCGGACGTAGAATATTCTACACCCAAGCCGCACACTATTTGTTAAGACTGAAGATTAAAGATTGAAGATTACGACCATCGAGGATTTAAACAATGTAACAATTTCTTTAATATCTTCAATATCCTAATTTCCAGTTTCCAGTTTCTAGTTACCAATCATTATTTATTTATCGTCGTCGGCGTCACTACCGGTGCAGTATTCGCAACGGTTGTTGGTAGTCCACTCGTCATCCTTTGTATTTCCTGTACTGTCCCTTCGACCTTTTGCGTTAGATCTTTTGTTTGTTGTAATGCTTGCAACACGTTATCTGTCTCTACCAATTGTTGCATTTGTGTTTTCTGTGCTTCAACAGTATTGATAGTAAGCTGTGTTTTATCCAAGACTTCCTGCGCAATAGCAGACGTGGTTGAGGCAGAAATAATTATAGTGCTTGTAGAAACAGAAATAACAGGGACTGACGAAGTCGTACTAAAAGTGGATGTAACAAAAGGAATAATTACAGGAATTGTTGAAGTAATATTCATAGATGGGGTTGTCGATACCGTAACACCAAAATCAGTAACAAGTTGTTGTGCCTTGTCCTGTACTTTTTGTGCTTCTTGTTTTACTCCTTCGACCACTCCTGATATATGCTCTTTTATTACTACTTTTTCATCTTCAGTCAACACCTGTTGTCCTTCTCCTGTTTTTTTCTGCACAGCAGTTTCTACCATTTCCAATCCTTTTGCTTGAGATTCTATTACTTTTTTATCTAGATCCTCACCAAGTTCTTTATCGTCTTGTGAAACTTTTTGTGCGGTTTCTTTAATCGTATTTGAAATCTCTTGTGTTTTCAAAGCAACTTCTTTTATCAATCCTGATGCGCTTTCAGATGAAGCAACTTTCAAACTTTCATTTGCTGAATCTAATTTTTGTTCCAAATCTTTTACTGCTTTTTTTACTAAATCAGATTTTGTCTTTGTATCAGTCTGGGTATCTGCAACTTTTTTCAAGACTTCTGCACGTTTAGTTGCAAACTGCAGACGCAACGAGGTCTCCTCATCTTGTGAAGTCAAGGCAAGTTGTCCTTGTTCCACAACAGTACCAAACGCTGACTTAGCATTCCACAATACATCTCCTGGCTCAGCGTATGCGCTTGCTATCCAGCCAGCAGTAGTCATGAGAAGTGCCAAAAACACGGTGAATGCAGAACGCGTTGCAAACGCAACTCGCGGAGTCATAACTGCGCGAAAGATTGCTACTGTTTTTTCAAATGTAGTAATCTTTTTTTCATCTTCATTACAAACAACCGTGTTGCCGATTTGATTCATCATCCTTTGTTTATTGGAAACAACCCAGGTTTGATCAGGGTTTATAGTACTATTCATCTGTTTCAACATTTTCAATTGTGCTTGCACATGTTTCATAAAAATTTTCACATATCACATAACAAATTGACATGTGATAAGTGTTACGTGTTATGTGTTACGCTCCATCAACTTTTTTAAAACTTGTAAAGCTCTGTGTAAGGTAACCCGTACCGCAATGACATTTTTTCCCAAAATCTCTGCAATTTCTTTTACACTCAACTCTTCTATATATCGCAACATTACAATTTCCTGGTACTCACGCTTCATCTTTTTTAATACACGTAACATCTGCTCCATCTCTGTTTTAGCTTGAACTGTTTCAAACTCACGGCTCTCTACAAATATTTCTTCGGCAGCTTCTAGCCCATATTCAGCACGGCTGCTATTTTTTCTATAAAAGTCAACGACAGAATTCCGAGCAATCTTATAAATCAAACCGCTAAAACTTTTTATTGAAAGATCACTTTTTTCACTTGCACTACCTACCAAATAATTCCAGGTCTTTAGAAAGACTTCGCTAGTCAGATCTTCAGCCTGTTCCTTATGTGAAACTTTCACATATATAAAACGGTATATCTTTTCAATGTACAAATCATAAAGTTCAGCAAAGGCGTCTTTGTCTTTCTTTTGCTGTACACGGTACACGAGTAGTTTTTCACCTATGTTACTCTTCATAATAGAAGACGTGGGAAATAAAAAAGTGTTACACTTCTGAAACACCCTCAACATGTATATACATTACACGGGGCATAGTATAACACAATTATTGAGCTAAAGACAATATAATTAGGACTTACACGTCTGTCATTCCAAACGAACCCTCTTTTGTCAAAAAGAGGGTGAGTCGAGGAATCCCTTTTCACTGCCTCGCTCATCTTTATGGAAAGGGATTCCTCCACTCCCCTCATCCTCGTTCCTCGGGTTCGGGTCGGTCGGAATGACATATGCGTATTGTCTATACTATTGTATACTTTTTTGTAAATGTATAAGTTAGTATATACTATTTTTTGTATATAATATTGTATACTATTTTATATAATTAACCTAAAAACACATACAAACAACCACTTATTGACATTTATCTCAATTTTTGTTAATATTACTCTATACAAAATGACTATGGATACTATTTCAAACATAAATCAAAATACTCAAGAACCCAAAGAAATCATCCGTGTTTCTATATCAGAAGCAGCGAGGCTTTTTGGAGTTAACCCACAAACTATTAGACGTGCAATAAAAGACCAAGAAATAACCTATGTGGTAGTTGCGGGCAGATATAAGATAAATTTTGAAAGCCTGGTCAAATGGTCTCAACACAAAACAACCGTAAAAAACAAATCAAACAAACAGGGTATTGGACAATATGTGGATAAATGGAAAATAAGCAACACCCTCTATTCGCCTAGCACAAAAAGTCTTCAACACAAAAATCCTGAAACTCCAAAAACCACTGAATAGCTTCAGTGGTTTTTTGTACACAAACGCGCTATACTATAATCAAATTGCCTTTTCGTAATTTCGTAGTTTTCGTATTTCGTACATATATGAAATTTTTTGAACAACACTTCACAACACATCACCTGCTCCATGCTCCTCACAAGTGGTTTTTTGCATTGTTCATATCCCCTATTCACTTTGCAGAAATGCACTACAAAAAACGATACCATCTTCAATTTGCTCACGCGCGAAAATTATTTTTATTTGATATTTCACTGCTTCTATCGTCCTTAGCAATCCTTTCCGCAGGTATCTTTTGGTGGACGTACGACCCAACCATCACCGACTTGGTGTACGTCTCTATTACCCCATCGAAGATGCGCATCATAAGCGGGGAAGAAGTTACCTACACTATTAACTATAAAAATGAAAGCGAAGTTGCTATCCAAAACACAAAATTAATACTGCGTTTACCACATGGTTTTGTATTTTCGCAAGCTGAACCAAGCACTGCTTTTGATAAAACTTCACAAACTTTTTCTCTCAGTGAGCTAAAGCCCCAAGATGCAGGCGCGGTTTCAATAACCGGATTATTTTATGGAACTTCAGACAAAGAAACACCCCTGCAAGCTATACTTGAGTATAATCAAACAGGTGTCGAACGTAGAGAAAAAAAGATTAGCCCACACATTATTATTGCCCGAGGTTCACTACTTAAGACAAGAATAACCGTACCCGAATCTATTATCGACAAAACCCGCATTCCTCTCTCTATTGAGATAGAAAATACAGGCGATGTAGAATTTCCGCTGGTTAATATTCCACTGATATTACCACTAGGACTTACCTTAGGAGATATAAAAACAACAACCGGAACTATTCAAGAAAAAAATTGGCTTATTGGCACCCTACAACCCAAGTCAAAAGAAAAACTTGAAGCTGATATTCTTACTGATTTTACCGGATTAGTACAAGAAAAAAATAAAACACTCCTCATCACGCCTTCAGTTACCATCAACAATACACCGGTTGATCAAGAAACTAACCAATCTATTTTTTCGATTGCATACCCACATCTATCTCTTACTACACAATGGGAACATAATATAATATCACTTTCGCCAAATGAAACTGGCCGCGTTGTCCTAAACATCATAAATGATAGTAATGTCACTCTATATAATGGACACATTGAAATACCACTGCAAAATACTATTATCAACACAGATCAAATGACTCGACTCAACAGCGGATCTATTGCCAATAACAACGTAGTTTTAACCTCACCAAACTATCCTCAGCTATCTAATCTGGAACCAGGTAAATCAACGACTATAGTTATTCATATACCAATCCGATCAGCTCCACAAGGCGGTAATGATATTACCCTAAGCATTTCCCCGCACGTTTCTGCGACAGTTGCTGACACAACATCACTATATTCTATAGCGACTGAAACTTCACGTATCTCAATTGGCACACAGCTTACCATGCAAGCGGAAGCCAGATATTATACCAACGAAGGAGACCAGTTAGGGCGCGGACCATTACCTCCAGAAGTTGGCAAAGAAACTCGCTATGGCATAATCACAAGCATATTTAATTCAACCAGTGGAATAAATGACCTCGTATACACAGCCAAACTTCCCGACTATGTCCGATGGACCGGGGTCACCAGCGTAAGCCATGGTTCGCAACTTACCTATAACGCACAAACACGTACGGTAAGTTGGAGGCTTCCAAGCCTGCCTGCATACAACACGGCACAGGTTTACTTTGAGCTTGGTCTAACCCCCACAGAAAACCAGCGCGGGACAAGCCCAATTCTGGTACAAAACATATCTTTAGCCGGTTCAGATAGCTTTATTAAGAAAGATCTCACGAGAAGTCTTGGCTCTGTTGATATATCCCTTGGCAATGATGAGATAGCAAAAGAAAAAGGAACTCTGGTAGTCCAATAGAGCTAAAAACGTATTAAAAGCGCTTAATTAAGCGCTTTTTTGTTGTGGATAACTTCCCCACCCCAATGCTCCCCAAAAGTCCCTCTTTAACTTGACAAAATACCTAAAACGTGCTATAATGGCTAGTTATTTTTATAATAAATTTAGCGAAAAAATAAATGTACGAAATACGAAAATTACGAAAGATTCGAAATTTCGTATATTTCGCAGCTTTCGTATTTCGTACATAATTAAACAAAGTGTTATGAAAATCGCGATGATTGGACAAAAAGGAATGCCAGCGAAGTTTGGTGGCGTGGAACGACACGTACATGATCTTAGCGTACGCTTAGCAAAGTATGGATTTGACATTACCGTATATAGCAGAACATGGTATAGCAACACGGACGAAACTTCTGTCGAGGGTGTATCTCTTATCCATACACCGACCATAAAAACCAAGCACCTTGACACCATCGTGCATGTGTTTACTTCAACCATACACGCTATTTTTTCGCATTACGACATTATACATTATCATGGTGTTGGGCCTGCCCTTCTTTCATGGATACCACGTATTTTTGCTCCAAAGACAAAAGTAATTACTACATTTCACTCGATTGATCGATATCATCAAAAATGGAATTGGATTGCCAAACTCTTCTTGCGTATTGGTGAATGGGCTGCGTGTACCTTTTCCCATGAGACAATCACGGTGTCACAAAGCTTGCACCAATATTGTACCAATGAATTTGAGAAAGACACTGTCTATATACCAAACGGCATTGAAACAGATATCAAGGCTATTCCTTCAGATAAACACATCAAACAATTCGGACTTACACCAGATAACTATTTGGTAATGGTTTCACGCCTTATTCCACACAAAGGTGCTCATATTTTGATTGAAGCTTTTGCCAACCTCAAACGTAATCACAAAAATGATGAGATCGTCCAAAATCTAAAATTAGCTATTGTGGGCGGGTCAGCATACACTGATGAATACGTACAGCAACTTCATCTCCAAGCAAGTCTATTAAATGATGTGGTATTTACCGACTTCCAGTCTGGAGAGACTCTAAAAGCCCTCTATATCCATGCAAAAGCGCTTATTCACCCTTCTATGAATGAAGGTCTTCCTATCACGGTTCTTGAGGCTATGACGTATGGCAAGGTTGTGCTTGCCTCCTCTATTCCTGAACACATTGAAGTGCTGGGGGACTCACGTTCATTGTTCAAAGAGAATGATGTGAACGCTCTTGAAACAAAATTGTATGAATTTTTGAATATGTCGAGAGAAGAAATATCGCGTGTGGAAAAACGCAATAAAGATATTATTCAAAAAACATACAGTTGGGACGTTGTGGTGCCAGATATTGTGGAATTGTATCAAAAAGCAATTCGCAAAAATAAGACGGAAGCAGAGTTACAAAACGTACAAATATAAAAAACACTCCGATAACACGGGGTGTTTTTATAATTTTTAATTTGAAATTTCAAATTTGAAAACAATTTTAAATGATTTAATTTTTTAATTTCAAAAACTAGCTGTATTGATAATTAATCATTTGAATATTTAAAATTGTTTAAAAATTATAAATTAAAAATTTCAAATTCATCAAAACGCTCCCTCACTCAAAGTAACAACATCTTCCTTCCCATCAAAATCCACATCAAGTGATCTCACTTCAACACCTGGAGTTCCAAATGTGGAGAACGCATCAAACGAAGGATATTGTAATTTCCCCAGTGTATTGTAAATATGAATCGTTGGCTTGCCACCCTTTGCCTTTCCCACAATTACTTCTTTTACATAATCGCCATTTATATCTCCGACCGCGACGTTAATCCCTTGGGTAAATGTTGGTTCAAATGTATCCCATGCATATTTGAGTTTATAATTTGCATCAAATACTGACACGCGCGGTTTTGCACCTTTTCCACTCCCTACAACAAGTTCAGTGCCAACACCACTTTCTACATTGCCAATGGCAAGTGAATATCCGCCTTTATATGACGTGCCAAACGGATAAAAATCCGGCAACTGTGCTCCACCAAACCGATTATAAATTTTAATCGGCGCAGGATAACCGTCACTGGGTGCCACCGCTATTTCCATACGTCCATTTTCATCAATATCACCTATGGCAATGCGAAGCACCCCGGTATAATTGGCCGTGTAAGGATACACTTTCAAAAACGCCATGCCGTCGTCACGCCATGCTTCTATCTTGTTGCCATGAACGCGCACAATATCACGCTTGCCATTATTATCCAAATCGACCAAAGCCACTTGGTCGCCTCCTTTGTAATTTTCATCAAACACAAAAAAACCATTGCGTACGCGTGATCCATCAGTACGCAAAAATCGAGCAAACGCTCCATTGGTAAATAATACATCGGTGAGACCTTCAAATGTCTTCAGCAAGATAATGCCATCCTGCCCATTGAGTGTAACTTCCGATACTACTGAACCATCATTAACTGTTTTATCTTGAGTACCATGAATTTTTTCGTAGTCGCCATTGAGCGAAATAGTTTGTGTGTTATTAGTGCTATTAACCACAGATAATCCATGATCGAAATCACGACGCCACACATCATTTCCATATGTACTTAATCCATTACGAGATACTGCTTTTTGGGTTGGCTGACCCAAATCCACGTCATATTCATCATACCACCACAACTGCGCGTGGCTGGTATCTCCATGGTCAAATGAAAAATATACATTATCCTCAAGCAAGCTACTTGTTACACCAAATCTAACCTGTCGAAAATTGGTGCTATTTCCGCTATTATTAGTATTGCTATTAAACACAATAATATTTGGTTTTGTATTATCTTTCTTAACCCGTGCCGCGTTATTCATGACCGTCCCCCACTGCCCATCTCCTTCCCACGGTGTAGGGAATGTTTCAAACATACGCCCATTTACATATTTTTGAAATGCGGAATTTGAACTTCCATTGGTTACGATATATGCACTGCCGAGCTGTTCTCGCGCATATGATAATAAGTACGTAGTACGCTCGAGCCACGCATTGTCAGCTTCTTTTGCATTGTCTTTTGATCCATCACTATTCAAATCAATATTTCCGCTATTTGCCCATGAAATATTATCTGAAACCATGTCAAAGAAGACGCCATCAATATTTTGTAAACTCATCACATACGTTTTTACAAACCCTACCAGATACCGACTCCATGCATGATCCATATTGGTATTACGCAAACCGGTCCATGTGGAAATAATATTTCCTGAACTGTCGCGCAGCCACCAACTATCTTGAACCGACATATTTCTAAATACTGGATCTGAATGCGAATAGAGGTCATTATAACTCTGTGAAGGAACATAGCCCAAGATAATAATGTTTGGATTGCGTTTTTTAATTTGAGAAATAGTATTGCTATGCGCGGCAATTTGAGCTGGGGTCAAAATAACTAAATCATTGCGTGATATCTGATCAATAAACGAGGAATTATCTTGAACAATACCTAGATAATAATTTGCAAGATAAGGTGCTGAAGTGGCGTATGTAAAAAAAGGGTATGCACATAACCCAAACAAAACTCCTACTATATATATGCCGAGTTTCTTTTTAAACCACCTCTTCATAAACTTTCAAAATGGAATTGATATAGAGATGAGTATCATGTTTTTTGACCACCATTTCACGCGATTGTTTACCTGTATTCTGGCGTTCTAAATAAGGAGTGAGATACCACTGTTTAATTTTATTTGCCAAATCTTGCGCGTCTCCTGGTTTACACAAAAATCTACTATCTAATGACTCGGGTATTGCACCAATATTACTCCCTATTACTATTTTCCCCATCGCATGCGTCTCTAGTATACTAAGCCCTGCGACTTCATACCATAGTGAAGGAACCACGACAATTCGAGCGTTATTCATGGCAGAAACAAGTGCTTTGCCCTCTAGATGCCCGCACATAGTCACATTGTCTATATGCTCTTTTTCAATTCTTTTTTCGAGGTAATTATATAATGGTCCATCGCCAATAATAGTATGAGGAATATCTGGATTAGACTTCGCTGCGTCAATAAAAACATCCAGTCCTTTTTCTTCCGAAAGTCTTCCCAAAAATACGACTACATCCCCATCCTTTTTGCATATTGGGTATTCATGTACATCCAACGGCGTTGGAATTGCACGAATATGTTCCCTTGCAAAACCGTATGCAATTGCTTTTTGTTTTACAAATTCAGACGGTGATATGTACGTACGAATATATGATTGACTATTTCTTTGTTTACCAATATACCCGGCAATCGTCGCTATAATACTTTGAAGAATATGTTCCATACAGTTATCGAGTACACAATGGTACATGTTCCCATCCATACACTCATCCTGCACTTTGCCGTGATGAAAAAGACGGTAATTGGGCCCAAACATATTGTAATCATGCATGGTCATTACCGCAGGAATATGTTTTTCTTTTACCACATCAAGCAGTGAAAAAGAAAGCTGGTGATAAATATTATGGAAATGAACAACATCTGGTTTGAAATCGTCAACTAAACGCGCAAACTTTTCCTTTGCATCAAAATTATAAATAGCTTTCAGACCTGCCTTAACTTTTCCAAATCCTCTAACATGATCATAATCTATATAATCAACAAAATAATCATTTTCCAAAATATTTTGTGGATGCCTCATACCAAAAATCTCAACTATATGCCCAGCTTGTTCTAATAATTGTTTGGTCAAAAAGACTACGCGCTCTGCTCCGCCGCGGATGTACCAATATTTGTTCACGAGGATGATCTTCATATATACAAATTACGAACTGCTACAAATATGCGAACAGATGTTATTTACTTTTAACAAGTTTCAAAAACTGTCTTGGCCCATTGAATAACATCTCTCCGAAAGAGGGCCGAAACATGCACGACAATAGACAACCGTGTTTACAGACAAGGCTATCTTTCACAACTTTTTTCCGTCCTATGCTTTCCAAAAATTGTTTCAAACTTTGATTTCTTATATCAGCGTATTCTCCATATTTGCAAAAAGAAATTTTACCATTTGGCATGATGCTAATATTATCTATACCAGCAAAACATGTTCTATCTACTTTGCCGGTTACAAAATAATCATACATGGCACGAATATGTTTTTCTTCATTTAATAAAATCTGCGGGTATTTTCTTTTCAATTCAACCATATATTCCACAACTTTTTTCAACTGTTCATGTTGACTCTGTTTTACCCACAAAGGAAATTTTTGTTCTTTTTCTCCAGGAGTTAATTTTTTGTCATAATCATATACATCATACGGCTGGACAAAAATAACAAGGTTGTTTTGTATTGCTAATTTGAGTACACCAATAACATTATCCAAATTACCTCCGGACAACACGGTATTTATTTTTAACAAAATGTTTGGAAATGAATTATGTTTAAATGTGTCAAGCACATGCTCAATGGCGCCGTATGCACCTGGCATACCACGCAGTTCATCATGTTTTTCTCCGACAGCGTCAATAGATAATGAAATGTGACCACCGCCCATGTCATTATATTTCTGGATATAGTCTTTGCTAAGCAATGCGCCGTTAGTAACAAAATGAGTATAGAGTCCTTTTCTATTCGCGTATTCAAGCAAATTAAACATCTTCTTGTGATAGATAAGCGTCTCTCCTCCTGATATGCCAAATTCATAAATACCCATTTCTACAGCCTCATCAATAACACGTTTTACCTCGTCTTCTCCAATATAGGTCTTAGGATCTTCTGTAAGTCCACATTTCCATTGCGGGCACATAATACATTGGTAATTGCATTTATTCGTAAGCAAATAATATATTTTCATTGGCTTTGGAGACCACATGCCCGTATACAAAAAAATATCAGTTTGAATGTGATTGATAATTTTTTTAATAGCAATGATAGAATATTTTTTGATGCGATTGATATTCATAATAACTAATAACTTAACGGTAACAAACCAATAACTACTTAATAATTAATTATTGTCAAGTTATGGTTATAGGTCTCTCATCCCTCCCACCTTATTCCCCACTATCCAACACGCCACTTTATAAGGATTTTTTTTGATTGCAGTGCGTGCGGTACATATCATCCATGCAGGACGACCAATAGTCTCTACATTATGACGTGCCTCCTGCGCACGCTCCCCATACCACAGTTCATTCCACGTATCATAATTTTGTATATTTCCCATCGGGTAATTGTGCACGACTGATGGGTATACCACGCCACGGGGGTCAAGATAAAAAAATCGCGTACCCGGATCATTGTTCAATACTTGTTTTTTCTCAATGCTAAATTTATAGAGTCCATGCGCAAAAAATGCGCGAATCCAGCGTTTTGGATGCCACGATTTTAGTTCGCTATTAATAACATGGATATATTGTTTCTGAAGCTCTTTCAAGTCAGGCTTATTATTGTCATTGTTTGCGCCACCAAAATAATGATCCGAACTTTGAGCAAACGCGTGCGTAAACTGAATACCACGTTTCCTGGTTTCATCATACACTTTGCCAAAATCAGATACATTTTGCGGTAAAATGGTAAACGCTAAACGCAAGTTTTTCATACTCAATTTCTGCAAACGTTCAAGCGTTTCCATATCTTTTTCCCATGCATTTGGGATTTTGCGAATTTCTTCATGGCGCTTACCATAGCCGTCTACTGAAATAGCTATACCAATATCAGGTTTAATTTTCAAAATTTCTTTCATTTGCTTTTCTATAAGCTGCGGCGTAAAACCATTGGTCGAAATAACCATGCGCGCTTTGGGACACGTTTTCTTGAGTGTTGCAACAATATCTGGAATATCCATGCGCAAAAATGGCTCACCTCCAGAAATATTAATATCTTTCAGTGTGGGAGGAAGTTTTTTGTATTCTGCGACTGGCAATTCAGGAAAATCTCGTATTTTCCAAATGTCGCACATGATACAGCGAGAATTGCAGTTGTAGGTGATGCCGAGGACACAGTCGATGGGAAGAGGGACTTTTCTTTTATCCATAAAAATACATTAATCTTGAAATTTACAATTTGAAATTTATAAACAATTTTTAATAATATAAATTTTTATTATTAAATTGATTCATTTAAAATTGTTTTCAAATTCAAAATTTCGAATTTCAAATTAATCCCCTTCCAACATATTCCCAACTTTTTTGAGCCTGTACCACTGTAATGCAACTATTCCAACGATCGTCCAATAATAAAACATGAGCGATCTAAATTCAAAATATGGGCCAAAAAATCCCATGCTCATAATCCCACACGTAAGTCCGATAAGTCCAAGTGCTGTAAGCTTGTCAAATTCATGTTGTGAACGTAGCCAGACATCGTGCGACAAACGAATAATAGCGACAAATAGTCCAATCCATATTACCAGCCCAATTGTACCTACCTCGCCCCACATACTCAGCCAATTATTATCAATCTGTCCATAGGTGTTTTGTATGCCAAACGGCAAATGAAGCCGATCATACATATCCGTATTAATAAGCGCCGCGGCTGCTCCCCCACCATATTGTCCAGGTCCCACGCCAAAAAATGGATAATTCCATACAACGACGCGCGGAGTATTGATAATAAAAAATATACGACCAAAACCTTCATAACTTTCACGCCAAGCTTTGAGGCTAAACGCTTCCACGACGCGCTCTGCAATTGTTTGCGTAGGTTTTTCGGTAATAGACATGAGATTATCTTTTGCAATAGCAAAACCAATAAGATATAACGCGAGAACAGAAAAGCCAACTCCAAATGCGATCCAAACTCTTTTATCTTTGAGTAAGATAATACCTATTACAAATACACCAACGCCACATGCTATCCAGCTTGCGCGAGAATATGTAAGACCCAAAACAAACGCACTACATAATCCCAATATGGCAAACGATACTTTATGTATATTTTTTTTGAGATGATACGCATAAGGAAATGCCATGATAAGACCCAGTGCAATAAAACTTCCCAGACGATCGTACCTGCCCATGGTTGCAAATACACGGCTCCCTACCGTCCAAAATTGTTCCAGTCCTCCCACGATCGCCGCGTTTCCTACGGTTACCGTGCGTGTTGAAAATAGATATTGGTCAAGCCTGCCATTGGATGCGTACTGAACAAGGCCAAGTATAGCTTCTAGACCAATCATACTAATCCCCCATATCATAATATGTTTCAAGACCTTTTCATCATATTCCATCCATACAATCACAAACAACAACAACACAAAACGCAATATCTGGCGCATGCCAAGCGTCCATACAACCGGGCTATACCAATTGAACAACAACGAAATAAATGAAATAACAACAAATCCAATAATCCATTTGTTGAGTGGCTGACGCGATAATATTTTTTTCTTACGCCGTATAAATGAAATAAAACTTGCAATGACAAGTCCATACATGATGATTTCAGGAATGTATTTGACGTATGAAAAATATCTAATGGGCGTGTACATGAGTACAAGACTTTCAAAAGGAAACCACACCAGAAGCAAGTAAATAATCCATTCACTTTTTTTCACATAAAAAATAAGCGTCAATCCCAATATAAACGCTAGTCCGAGAAGTGTTAATCCAATAAAATTGTTTGGTAAATAGACGAGAGCCGTCTCAATCATAGTACCTATATATTATCATGTTTTGGAACTTTTTAAAAGTCTTCGGGGATTAAAAAATCGGCTAAGCAATAACGAGGCAATAACTATACAATAATTAGTTATTGTTAAGTTATTATTTCATTAACGTATAGTTATTGCTTCATCAATAAATAAAAAACTCCTTTTCATAGGAGTTTTTAATATCTCAATATTCTAATATCCAATATCTTTATTTCTTAGTTTCTCTATTTCTTTTTATCAATTTCTCTATTTTTCTTACCTCTATCCAAAAAATTATTTCTACTCACTACCCTCTTCCCAGTCTCCTCCTCCATTTTTTTCCGGGCAAGACCAGCCACATTCCCACCGCGTCGTGAGACTTTTTTATTTTCCGGGAAACCTTGTGGATGTTCTGTCTTGGTAATTTCTGTAGTAGCCGCCTCACCCAGCATAGAAAATATCAACTCCAAATCAGACATGTGATCACGCAGGTTTTCTCTTTTCAGTCCTTTCAGCTTTTTATGCGCATGCGGTCGAATACCAAAAGTCGCTTCTGCAATTTCTGCAGTCAATATTTCAAATTCTTTTTTTTCTCTAACTCCATGTTTTTGCCATTCATCAGTCAATTCTTCCCGAATTGCAATTCCACGCATGCGTTTCTCAATCCAACTATCCGGGTATCCTTTCAATTTATATAACATTCGTGTCCGTCTAGTAGCTAGTTCCGGGTTCTCTATTTCCTGCACCCTCTCATACCCCACTTTTGCCAACCATCGCTTAAAAGGTTCTGCTTTGGATGATGGGATAGATTGTATAATACGGAAAATACCTTCGGTGTTAGCACAATTCATCATCTGTTTGCCACCCTCTGTCTGGATAGGAAGGGGGGTGGCAATTTGCCCCCACCCTTTATTGAGCTCTTCGTCTCTACGACGCATATCTTTTATGTAACCATCGGGCTGAACTGAATCGGTCAAAGCAGCTACTATATCCACAATCACAAACCACCATTCATTATTATATAATGTTTTGCGAACTTCCTTTTTTTGAAAAATCGCAATTTTTGTTGTTTCCTCCATAATATTATGCTTAATTTTGATTATGGTAAGTATAACAAATTTTTACTAAACAAAAAACTCCCTTTTACCGGAGTTTTTAATATCTCAATATACTAATATCCAATATCTTTATTTCTTAGTTTCCTAGTTTCTTCACAATTTCTCTTCAATTCCAGCTGACTTCAAAATACTTTTCAATGTTCCTATGGGTAAAACTTTACAATGATATGGTACTACCACGCGGCTGTCCCTTTTCTTGTTATAAAAAATATAATGACTTCCAGAGACATGATCTAATTCAAAATCATTCTGTTTCAAAATCTTTATTATCTCTTTGGAGGTTAGCCTGGGCGTCTTAGGCATAAGCAATGTCGAGTGTTGTAATAAAACTATTGTTATCACTTACCACATCGCCTTTATGTTTAGAAACGCTTGCTAAATAAGCTTGTATTGCGTCGCTTGCCATGTCTTTGGCTTCTTCTAAAGAAGAACCATAGGTTATACAACCTGGTAGCGCAGGCACAGTTACCGTAAAACCACCCTCTGGTTCAGGACGTAAGACAATATTATAATGTAATGTTTTATTTTTCATACAATAAAAGTATACCACAACACCCTACTTTGTCAAAAAACTCCCTTTTACAGGAGCATTTAATATTCGTTAGTTATTCTTTCGTTATTGCCTTGTTATTGTCTCGTTATCGTATCATCATCACTTCGTTATTATTTTTTACAGATGAGCATTCCAAAGAAAAGGGATTCCTCGGCTCCCCCGAGTACTCGGGGTCGCTCGGAATGACAGACGGATAAAACAAACCCCATCCTTTGTAGGATAGGGTCCATGCACTACACATCAATCTTTCTGTTCGTATATTCGTACTTTTCGTAGTTCGTATATGATTGATGTACACTGTGTGCCCGCGTCTTCTGTGGTTCATGATGCATAATGCCATCATGTACCGATCCTTCCTCCCAGAGGATCGCAGAAGAGCGGGGTTGTAGGCCGCGCGGTCAGATCGTCCACCCAGATGGGCTTCGATCATGACTCACGCAACGTTTGGTAGCTTGACGCGACTTGTCGTTGACCCGCCAGCAGAGCCGGCGGGGTTGTTCATCTCAGAACACCATGCCCACGCGGCAGCCCATCACGCCCCCGATGGGGTTGGCGCTGCAGGGCACGGTCTGCCCGGGGTGATCCGCGTCACCGCACCGGCAGGTGGCCGAGTCGGCGCCGAAGATGTTGAACGAGCACTCGCCCTCCCCCGAGTTGACCTGGGTCGAGTTGGCGCTCGTCACGCGGAAGCACCGCGGGTCCGGGTCCTCGACGCGCGCGTCGTAGGCGCAGATGTCGACCGGGGAACCCGTCGGGATGCCCGTCACGACCGCGAAGAACTGGCCGGCGTGGCAGTCCGAAGCCGGCGGCGGCGCCTGGTTCGAGCAGGTGCCGTCGGCCTGGCAGACGTCCGTCGTGGCCACGTTCCCGTCGTCGCAGTCCGCATCGTTCTCGCAGGGCGTCGGCTCCGGGCCGTCGCAGACCCCGTCGCGGTCGTCGTCGTTGCAGCTGCCGCAGCGGTTGATCACGCAGCCGAAGTCCTCACCCCACACCGGGTACTCACCGCGCCACCAGAACTCGGTGGTGCAGCGCTCGGTCTGCGGGTCGCAGTACTCGTGGGCCGCGCAGTCGACGTCCGCGTCGCAGACGAAGTCGACGTCGACGAACGTGGTATCGATGAAGCCCAGCCGGACCGCATACGGATCGCAGTCGGCCTGCTCGTCGCAGGCCGGGATCTCGCAGCGGGTGCTCACGCAGAGCTCGAACGACTCGGTGTCGCACTCCGAGTCCTGGTGGCAGCAGCCGACCACGGGCGTGTAGACGCAGGCGTTCGCCTGGCACGAGTTCGTCGTGCAGACGTCGCTGTCGTCGCAGTCCGCGGCGGCCACGCACTCCAGGG